>Ga0209164_1000039_pt1 | contig 396748 bp, 337 predicted proteins | sample MTBNYHSulfiMetaG_FD_187458 | JGI IMG/M metagenome (GOLD analysis project Ga0209164, IMG submission 187458) | Enrichment culture microbial communities from rom New York Harbor, USA that are MTBE-degrading - MTBE-NYH (New York Harbor Sulfidogenic)... | ecosystem: Environmental > Aquatic > Marine... | reverse complement strand
GGAGAAGGCCGAGGCGGCGCGGAAAGCAGCTGAAGAGAAGGCGGCTGCGGAGAAGGCCGAGGCGGCGCGGAAAGCAGCTGAAGAGAAGGCGGCTGCGGAGAAGGCCGAGGCGGCGCGGAAAGCAGCCGAAGAGAAGGCGGCTGCGGAGAAGGCCGAGGCGGCGCGGAAAGCAGCCGAAGAGAAGGCGGCTGCGGAGAAGGCTGAGGCGGAGCGGAAAGCAGCCGAAGAGAAGGCGGCTGCGGAGAAGGCTGAGGCGGAGCGGAAAGCAGCCGAAGAGAAGGCGGCTGCGGAGAAGGCTGAGGCGGAGCGGAAAGCAGCCGAAGAGAAGGCCAAGGCGAAAAAAAAGGCCGATCCCGTGGAAAAAGCCGTTCGATATACTGTTGCCTGCCTGGCGGTGGTTTTTACCCTGATCGTGGCTGCCAGTTTCTCAAACCACTCCCGATACTATCTGAGATCCGAGGGCGATGCATTGGCGGTTTGGAAGGGCCGATTCTCTCCGGTTGGAACAGTTCGGATTGCCGAGCTTTCCGGAATGTTCATGCCGTCAGCTGTCAAGGACGTCTATACCCGGACGGAAGCGCTCACACTGATCCTGGACCATTATATTTCAAAAGTCGACGCACTCTTCGCGGAGGAGACGCCAAACCTTGAGCAGATCCAGTCATACCTGACGGAGGCTCAGGCTTTTGCCTTTAACGATGAATATCGGGAAGCGGTGGACACACGGCTGATCAGCGTCACTCTCATTGGGACGCTTTTCAGGGCTGACGCGGCGGCAGCCAAGGGAGGCCCGGCGGATCTTCAAAAAGCTCTCGAGATCCTTCAAGAGGCTGCAGCCCTCGATTTGACCGAGCAACAAGCCTTGATCGTGGAAAAACGGATTGAGGCCGTCAAGGGGATCCTGGAAGGCGCCCAGGTGATCAACGGCGCCGCGCCCCGGACGGCAGCGCCCGAACCCGGGGCCGCCGCTCCCGAGCAACACCATTCGGACAGAGCGTCTGAAGACGGAAAACCTGAAATGACTATTTGAGATATCGAATTAGACCTCTGTCCACACAAGCGAATTGCAGGCCCGGTCTTCCACGTCTGCAATTCGCTTTTTATGTTCCCACCCGTTTTGCTGTAGTACCTCGGAATAAAGCAGGCGCTCTCATTGGATTTCTCCCGCAAAACAAACGCTATGGCAACCGCCAGAAAGGAGCTCTTGATGGATGTCGTTTTATGGGAAGAAAAGAACAGTGTGGGATGGCTGACGCTCAATTGCCCTGAAACCCGAAACGCGCTTTCCTTGGAGGTGATCAGGGCGATTCAGGCGCAATTGAACCAGATTCGGAACCGGGACGATATCAGGGTGCTCGTCATCCGCGGAAACGGCCCGGTCTTCTGCGCCGGACATCATTTGAGGGAATTGACCGACGCCGTGCCCGAAGTCGGGCGTCTCCGGAGAATTTTTTTGGAATGTTCCGAAATGATGCTCACCTTGCAGCAACTGCCTCAGCCGGTGATCGCCCAGGTTCAGGGCATTGCGACCGCAGCCGGATGCCAACTTGTGGCGGCCTGCGATTTGGCCGTCGCTGAAACCGGTGCCCGTTTTGCGACGCCTGGCGTCAGAATTGGCCTGTTCTGCACAACCCCCATGGTACCCTTGGTCCGGATTATCGGCAGAAGGCGCGCTATGGAGATGCTGCTGTCTGGGCGGGCGATTTCAGCGGCGGAGGCGGAGCGTTACGGCTTGGTCAACCGGGTTGTTCCCTTGAGTCAGCTATCGACGGAAACCGAGCAATGGGCTGACGAACTGGCGCAATACAGCGGGTTTACTCTAGGATTTGGAAAGCGAGCCTTTTATGCCCAAACCGATCTGGCCGAGGCTGCGGCTTATCGTTATGCAGCGGAATCCATGGTGGTGAACAGCATGGATATGGACGCCGAGGAGGGGATTTTTGCCTTCCTGGAAAAGCGATCGCCGGTATGGAAAAAGCGACAGTGATAGGCGGCCGGAGTGGTTGCGTTTTTTCGCCTTGGAGTGTCGCAATGCAAAAAGGGAGCAGAATATGAAGTCTGCTCCCTTTTTGCGGTGTCTTGAAGAAACGAGGAACAAAAGGTGTAAGAGGTTTACCGTTTCGAAAACTGAAAGCGGGCTCTTGCCCCTTTTTGACCGTATTTTTTTCGTTCTTTGACCCGGGGATCGCGTTTCACGAAACCCGCTTTTTTCAGAACCGGCCTCAGGTCGGGATCCATCTCGATGAGAGCCCTCGTCAGACCGTGACGAATGGCACCCACCTGTCCTGATATTCCCCCTCCGGACACGGTGACGTTGACGTCAAAGCTGTCGAGGTTGTTCGTGATGTTAAGCGGTTGAATCAGGATAAGTCTCGCCGATTCTGTTGGAAAGTAGTCCGAGATTTCCCGGTTGTTGATCAGAATGTTTCCTCTGCCGGGTTTTATCCAGGTTCTGGCAACCGCCGTCTTACGTCTTCCTGTTGCGTAAAATACCGTTTCTTTTTCCATAAATTGCCTCAATCGATTGAATCAGTGATTTGCAGGGGATTTCTATGTTTGAATTAGAATTCCAGAACCTCAGGCTGCTGAGCGGCATGTGGATGATCGCTGCCGGAATACACCTTGAGTTTTTTGATCAACCTTTTGCCCAGTCTGTTCTTTGGCAGCATCCCCTTGACGGCGAAGCGGATGATGTCCTCCGGCTTTTTATTCATCAGCTCCTTGGCGGTTATTGTCGTCAACCCTCCGGTATAACCGCTGTGCCGGTGGTAGGTCTTCTGCTCCATCTTGCGTCCGGTGAGGACAATCTTATCCGCATTGATGACGACGATATTGTCCCCGGTGTCCACATGGGGGGTAAACAGCGGATGATGCTTGCCGCGAATTCGATGCGCGATTCTGCTTGCCAATCTGCCCAATACGATGCCTTGGGCATCGACGACATACCATTTGCCAGTCTTGTCCGATTCTTTGGCGCTATATGTGTATTTTTTCACCGTATTCCACTCCCTATCATTTATATAATCGAATATACATAAATTAAGACTTACGTATTGTCAATAGAAAATAATGCACCCTAAACATCACCTGGGAATTGACATGACGTTCCGCCTTTACTAAACTTTGCTAAACTTGTAAACGCCTTTTCACCCCAAAAGCCGGCCCGGCGGATAGGGGTTGCAGGGGGAGGGCCGCGTCGATTGGCCGCAATCGCGGCCGGGGCGTCGATACTTCCGGCTGACCATTACAATAATATCCATAATCCATAGGGAACCTTTTTAATGTCCCTTGAAATCGAAGTCAAGTTTTACCTGGATCCGAATGGCCTCTCACGCCATAGGATTCTGGATTGCATCAAGGCGTTGGGCGGACATTCCGACGGTCGCATCTTCGAGCGAAATATCCGTTTCGAAGATACGGCAAACAGCCTTTTCAGGCGGAAATCTCTTCTGCGCCTGCGAAAAGACCGACGCACCCGGTTGACCTTCAAATCGGAAGCCCACGATGTGTCGATTCGGGACCGGGAACAGTTTAAAATATTCGAAGAGCTCGAGGTCGAGGTCAGCGACTTTGCCGTCACGGCAAGGATTCTCGAAGCTCTTGGATTTCATCCGGTCCAGATTTATGAGAAATGGCGGGAAACGTTCGTGCTGGGGGAGAGCCTCATCTGCATGGATACCATGCCCTTCGGAGAGTTTCTCGAAATCGAAGGGAGCGGGGAGATTATCTCCGAACTGGCGGCCGGCATCGGCCTCGACTGGGATCGGCGGATCCTCGAGAACTATCTGGGCATCTTCGCCCATCTGAAGGCCGCCATGGGATTACCGTTTTCCGATATTACTTTCAATCATTTCAAAGAATTGCCCGTTGGGATGACGCGGGATGATCTTTCACTTCATATCCGCTGGTTTGAATACAGCAGATAACAACCAAGGCCTCAGATGTCATGACATTGCATACGATTTCGGTCTTTTCCCTCAATATACGATTTGGTCTTGCGGATGACGGCCTCAACGCGTGGCGTTTCAGGAAAGCGGTATTCCCCGCTCTGATGGAACGGTATTCGGCCGATTTCAATGCTTTTCAAGAGGTGAACAATTTTCAGGCCGACGACTTGGCCGAAATGCTTCCCGATTACGACCAGGTAGGCCGGCGGACGCCTGCGCCCCTCTTCTGGCAGAACAACATTATTTTTTACCGCCGGCCATGGCGGTGTCGTCATGTCGACCATTTTTTTTTAAGTCCCACACCGGATATTCCGAGCCGTTTTCGGGAGAGCCGATGGCCTCGGCAATGTACCTTGGCCGTTTTCGAGAGAGAGGGGCGGCAGGTGGTTTGCGTCAATACCCATTTTGATTTCAAGGAAGGGGTGCAGGCCGATAGTGCAGGAGTCATCCTGAAGCGCCTCAACAGCATCGTGCCCAGTGCTTCGACGATTCTGACGGGAGATTTCAATGCACCTCCGGAAAGTCGCTGCCACCAAGTGTTTGTCGAGGGCATTACCGAGCCAGATACGACAGACGGGTATCGATTTCGCAATGTCTTCGAGCCGCCTTACCCGGCCACGCACCACGGATTTTCAGGGGCACGGATCGGCGATCACATCGATTGGATACTCTATCGGGGCGATCTTCGACTAAACTGTGCCAAGGTGATTTACGACGTCGTCAACGGACGGTATCCGTCCGATCATTTCCCATTGTGGGCGGAATTTCATTGGGCATCTTCGAAACGATGACGATCAACATCACTCTAATGACGGCGGCGTTTTCCCTTTTTGGATACGAACCGCAGCTCCGACGTTCACGTTCAGGCATTGGCGGGCATTGCCGCCGCTAACGGCGATTTCAAGATAACCCCGGCTGCCGATCAGGGCAAGGCGGCTTTTCCCATCCGGGAGACCATAGGTGTGGGAAAGGCCCGGCAGAATGACCTCGCCGACCCGAATCTCAAAGGGCGTCTCCGGCGGTGCAAACCGTTCCAGATCAAGGTGATGGATGTCGGTCAGGAGGTTACCGAACCGGTCGACGCCGGTGATGGTGCCCACGAGAGCGCCGTCGGGTTCCGTTCGGGGGGTCGAGAGTTCGAGAGGGATCATCTGGTGAAGTGAAATCGAGGGCCCAAAGGCCGCAATGGAAACCCCCCGGAGCAGGTGGGCTGCCACCGGTGCGAAAATGTCCCGGCCATGGAAAGTCCGACTGACCTCGGGGAGAAAAAAATCGGAATTGTCGACGCGAACAAGGGTCTCGACCCGTATCTCCTGCAAGAGAGGGAAGAGAAGGCCGTTGTCCGGGGCGACAAAGCGGTGGCCCCCTGCATTGGCCGCCAGAATATGCCTATCAGTGCCTACTCCCGGATCGATGACGCAGACATGTACGGTCTTTTCCGGAAAATAGCGGAAAACGGTCTTGATCATACGGGCGGCAGCGGAAACGTCCTGGGGCGGGATGCCATGGCTGATATCAATGATCGTCGCGCTCGGTCGGAGGGTCAGAATGACGCCCTTCATGACGCCGACATATTCATCCAAGAGTCCGAAATCCGTCAACAACGTCACACAGTTCACGGCAGGATCCTTACCTATTCTTCTCGATCGAAGAGAGGATCCTTCAGGCAGGCGATGGAAAGATGCCTACACGCCGCTTCGGAGGCCCGACGGCCAGAAGAGGTTCTCGTGACAAAACCGATTTTCAACAGGTAGGGTTCGATGACATCCACGAGGGTGTCCGTCTCTTCCTGCAGTGTCGCCGCAATGGCCTCGATACCTACCGGCCCTCCGCCATAGAAGCGGATGACGGTTTCCAGATATCGGCGGTCAAGGGGGGTCAGCCCCATTTCGTCGACCCCTTCGAGGGCCAGTGCCTGAATCACCGTCGTTTTTGAAATGACGCCGTTGCCACGGACTTGAGCGTAATCCCGAACCCGTTTGAGGAGCCGGTTGACGATGCGGGGAGTTCCCCGGGACCGCCGTGCCAACTCTGCTGCGCCGGATGTGTCGATGACCACGTCGAGAAGGACCGCCGACCGGCCGGCGATGGTGATGAGGTCCTTTTCGGCATAGAAGTCGAGGCTTCTGAAGATTCCGAAACGATCCCTCAGCGGTGCGGAGAGTAGGCCCACTCTTGTGGTGGCGCCGACCAAGGTGAACCGGTTCAGGCGGAAACGATGGCTGCGAGCGTGAACGCCCTTGTCAAAAACAAAATCGACGGCAAAATCCTCCATAGCCGGGTAGAGGAATTCTTCGACGGTTTTAGGCGTCCGATGAATTTCGTCGATAAAGAGGACGTCCCCTTCGGAAAGGTGGGTCAGGATGCCGATGAGATCGCCGCCTTTCTCCAGGGCGGGGCCGGAGGTGACGGTGAGGTTTCCGCCCATTTCGTTGGCGATGATATGGGCGAGGGTGGTTTTCCCGAGACCGGGCGGACCGTGAAAAAGGACGTGGTCCAACGGCTCGCTTCGGTTTTTTGATGCCGTTATGGCGATTTCGAGGGTCTCCACGACTTCGGCCTGACCGATGTAGTCGGAAAGCGCACGGGGTCTGAGAGAGATGATTTCCGGTTCCTCGTCCACGGACAGGGGTTTTGGGGTAAGGATACCTTGCGGATCGGTTGAATAGGTTAGGATTTTACTGGCCATTGATTGTGTTCCATGCCCCCTTCCAAATTATAATTTCAACTTTCGACGGTGATGATGATAACCGGATGGCGGTGCCGGGAGGATACGACCCGAGCCCCTTCAGCGGTGAGTCTCAGTGCCGCTTAAGCGTCGTGGGGGATCAGCGGCCCGGACTGTTTGAGCGCCGGCGAGTTTCCGGGCCGCCCGGAGCAAGCTTTAGCGGCACTTGAACGAAACCACGTCGGGCGGGGGCCGTATCCTTCCGGCACCGGTCTGTGAAAGTCGAAAGTTGAGTTATAATAAAGACTTTACCATATTCCCCCGATAAATTTCATCAAAAAGTTGTTCCGGGGTCGTAATGCCCTGATTTCGGTCCAGGGCCTCCGTGATCATTTGCCGGGCTTCGACGGTTTTATGCCCCAATTGCTCCACCAGCACATCCAGCACTTTTTCGACAAATGCCTCGGCCGACCCTGATTCCGGGTAAGCTTCTCCGGGAACGGAGGCGAATTTGCCCATTTTACCGCCGAGGGTGGCGATGATTTTTTGTGCGGTGCGGGCACCGATCCCTTTGAGATTTTTCAGTAGGGTCGTATTGCCGGTTTCGATGGCATTGGCGATATCACTGATGGGGTAATTCAGGGCTTTGACGGCTTTGAGGGGTCCGATGGCCTCGACGGAAATGAACTCTAGAAAAAACGCCTTCTCAACCTCGGAGTTGAAACCGATAAGGATCGGTGCAGGCTGACGCTCGGTATGGTGGTAGTAAATGAAGAGTGCGAGTTGATCCCCTATCATTGCGGCATCCAGCGTCTTCATGACAAAAAAGGGGAGCATTACCTCATAGCCCACGTGGTTCACCAGAAGGAGGATACGATCCTCCTCCTTTCGAAAAACGGTTCCTTCGAGATATGCGATCATGGCGTGTGGATATCCTGCGGGTTGAACGACAAGACAGTTAACGATCCTGACATGTTCGGGGGTCGTGTCTGAACAGACCGATGAGCGCCAAGGCGAGTGCGTCGGAGGCATGAAAGGGTTTAATAGGGACCGATCGTCCCAGAAAACGGCGGACGGCCATTTCCAACTGAGCCTTGTCGGCGCCACCGTTTCCCGTAAGCACCTTTTTGGCCTCCCGCACCGGAATTTCCCTTATGGGAATATCAGCCTGCCGGCCAGCCAGAAGGATCACCCCGGTGACCTTTCCAAGGGTGATGCCAGATTTGGGAAATCTCTCAAGAGAAAAAACGTCTTCGACGATCATTAAATCCGGCTGTTCTTCGCGGATGACCGCCATGAGTTCGGCGTGGATCTTTTCCAGGCGGCCTGCCAGCATCTGAGATCGCGGTGTGGATATGCTGCCGTATGCATATCCGTCCACCGTCATCCCCCGACCCCTGACAACGCCGATCCCCGTATCCGCCAGACCGGGATCGATACCGATCACCGTGAACATGCGGGGACAAGGAATCCAATCCTGACGTCGGAGGAAAGGAGCGGCATCAGAGGGTGCTCAATTTTTGGCGAGCGATTTTGGCTTCGCTCGAGCCCGGATATTTCTCGATCAGCTCCTGGAGGATCAACCGGGCATTGGCCTTGTCCCCCATGCCGGCGAAGGCGAACCCCTGTTTCAAAAAGGCCGCCTGAACCTTTTTTCCGCCAGGATATTTTTCGATCACCGTCTGATATTCCAATATGGCCTGCTCGTATTCCTTTTGTCGGTAAAAGGTTTCACCGATCCAGAACTGCGCGCTGTCCGCGTTCTTGGCGTTGGGGTACTGAAGCAGCAACTCTTGAAAGCCCTGGCGGGCCTGAACAAAATTACCTTCATCAAAGGCTTGCTTGGCCGTTGCGTATAGTTCGTTTTCGGTGGCGGTGGTCGCGGTCGCCTTTTGGGCTGTGGGGACTGTGGGAGACGACGCGGTTTCGTCGGGAGCGGTCGGGCCCGAAGCCGTATCGGAGACGGGAATCTGTAGAATATCTTCGATTCGGCTGAGCCGTCGGGTCAGATCTTCCGATGTCCGCGTCTGTTCCGTCAGCTGATAGCGGGCCTCTTCGAGTTTTCCGTTGAGAGTCTGGATTTCATTCCTGACCTGATCTGTCGCTACTTGAAGGCTGGCGGATTGATTTCTCAATGCCGCAGCCTTGGTATCAATATCTTCTGTGGTTTGCTGCTGGAGTTCCAGGTTTCGCCGCTCAAGGGCTATCACCCGGTCTTCAAGAATTCTGATATCGCTCTGGCTTGCGCAACCGATCATTCCACAAACCAGTGTGGTCGCCAGACATGTCACCCGGATTGATTTCATTGCCGTTATCCCGTCCTGATATTCGTGAAACATGAGGATGCGGAAGCGCCCTATCGCCGGCACTCAAGCAGCACCGGCGATAGAATGTCTTATCCGTTTTTGAGGATTCGCGGCTTAATTGAAGACGAACTGCGCGCGTCGATTCTTTGCCCAGGCTTCCTCGGTGTGGCCCGGATCAGCGGGGCTTTCCTCGCCGTAGCTAACGGGGGTCATCCGTGATGCCTCGACACCCAACGTTTCCAGATATCTTTTAACGCTCTGGGCGCGGCGGTCTCCCAATGCCAAGTTGTACTCGGTGGTGCCCCTTTCGTCACAGTGACCTTCGATGGTGACGCTCCGGTTGGCATTGTCCCGCAGATATTCCGCTTTTTTCATCAAGATGGACTGAGCTTCAGCGGACAGGATATCGCTGTCGAATTCGAAATAGATATGCTCGTTCAGAAACTGCTCTTTAGCCCGACGCTGTTCGGGGGTCAGACCTTCCTCGTCGAGCCCTCCCTGATTGTAACCTGTTGTGTCGCCTGCGGCTGTCTCGTCTGAAACAGCACCTTCTCCCGCCATGGTCATGCCATCGCTCTTGACCATTTTTTTGGAACAGGATGTGGTCGTCAAGAGACCGGGGATAATCAGAAAAACAGCCATAATGATCCACCATTTCCCACGCATAGCTTCCTCCTAGATAAAATTGTAAAGTGTATCTTGAACTACGGATTATTGGCCAAAGTGATATCTGCCGGTATCCATTCAGTTTCCGGATCCCTTAGGGGACCAACTGGGCGTGAACTGCTCACCGTTCATCTGGATCAGACGCCGCTGATCGGTCCCGTATGCCGTCATGATGTATATCCGGGATATCCCTTTTTCTCGATTTGAACTGAAGGCGATCAGGGTGCCATCAGGTGACCATGAAGGGGCTTCGTTTTTGCCCGCGTTATAGGTTAACCGAACCGCCTGACGGGTCTTCAGGTCCATGGCATGAATATTGATTTCTCCGCCTTCAATGGTTGAATAACAGATTTTGTCTCCCCTTGGCGACCAGTTGGGCTGGGTATTGTATTTCCCCTCGTAGGTCAGGCGCTCGATTTTTCCGGAGCCGATGTCTTTGATGTAGATCTGGGGGGTTCCCGAACGGTTTGACACAAAGGCCATTCTTCCGCCGTCTGGTGAAAAGGTCGGAGAGGTGTCGATGCCCCAGTTCTCTGTCAGCTGTTTAATGATTTTCCCGTCTCCGGTCAACAGATAAATATCCTGATCCCCCGAAAAAGAGAGGGTCGCCGCAAGTTTGAACTGACCGGGTACCCAGGCGGGCGTGGTGTTTAACCCTTTTTTTGAGACAATGGTGCCCTGTTTCCCGGAGGGATTGAGGATATAGAGATCGGGTTGGCCTTTGGCATAAGAGGTGTAAGCGATCCACGTGCCGTCCATCCCCCATACCGGCGTCAGCGTAATGGATTTGAATCGCGTCATCTGCTGAGGATTGCTGCCGTCAAAATCACACGTGAAGACCTCCTTGTGGCCCGTTGCCGTTGAGACGAATGCGATCCTGCTGTCAAAGACGCCCCAACTCCCAGTCAGCAAGTAGATGATTTCGCTGCAGAAACGGCGTAGCATCTGGGGTATGTCCTTTGTCCACCCTTTATACCGTTTTCCGATCAGCATTTCTCCCTTGAAGGGGTCAAAGAGCCGTAACTCCATATCGACGAGATCCCCTTGGGTCAGAATGTTGCCGGTTACCAGTAATTCCGCTCCGATGGTCTTCCAATTTTGAAACTTGACGGTAGCCCTGTCGGTCTCCGGATTGTTGGGGTCCATCAAGAACATTTCTCGGTCCATGATTTTAAAAAAGCCCGTGAAGTCAAGGTATTCGGCAATCTGGTTTGAACTTTTGAGAGAGAGCACCGAGTCCGTCGGCGAAATCCGGAAGTTTGGGATGGCTATGGGGATTTTCTTAAGGGACGGGTTTCGGATGTCGATGTAGTCATACTGTGCGAAAGCAGCGGCCAGGGAGGCCAGCCATAACGTCACGCCCATCAATACTGTCTTAAATACGTCTTTCATTATCAATCGTCCTTATCCCCTGTTTTCGGATTCGGTTGGATGGGTCAGTTCAACCCCGTGGGTGTGAATACCAGGGCAATGGTATACTCCGAAAGCCCCTTCGGAAGCGGAGGCAGCGGGTCGGACTTCATCACTGCGTTATAGGCGGACTGGTCCAGAAAGTTATTGCCCGAGCGTTGTTCGTACCAGAGATTTTGAATTTTTCCCGTCGGAAGAATGGTAATGACGAGGATTGTTTTGAGATCCTTCCTTCCAGCGGCAAGGTTGGCCGAAAAGGCCCAATTCCGCTCGATCTGGTAGGATATCTGTGCCTTGTATATATCACTGATGGCGCCTGTCATCCCTCCGGCCTGTCCGGTACCGCCGATGGCCCCGCGGTTCGGATGACCACCTCCGCCGCTGCCGGTTCCGTTTCCTTTGGCGGCAAGGGCGCTGCCGCCGGATCCGCCGGAGCCGGACCCAGATCCTTGCTTGGCCCGTGCCTTAACTTTCTCAATCGCTTCTTTGATGGATTCCGCCCTAGCGGCCGATGGCGTTACGGCCGAATTTCGAGTCCCAGCCGTCTTTTGGGTTTCATTACTGGGTTTGATCACCTTGGGCGCGGGTTTCGCCGCCTTGGGTTCGGACGCCACGGTTTTTGGCTTTTCATCCATCACATCGGGTTCAGGCTCAACGGTTTTTGGCGCCGTCGTTTTCGGCTTTTTGAGCGTTGGCGCCGTCGTTTTCGGCTTTTTGAGCGTTGGCGCCTTGACCGAGGGCGTATTTTCAACCTTGGGAGCCTCTTTGATGACCACCTGCTCTTTGGAGGTGGGGGGGATCGGTTTGGGGATATCCGCAGGCTTTTTAAGCGTCGGCTTTTTTACGATCGGCTCCTGTGCTTCCGGCGTCTCGGGTTGTCGCGCCGGCGCCATCTCCTCAGGTGTCGGCGGTTCCGGGGCAGCGGGCTCCGGTACCTCGACGGCGGTATCGGATTCCTCGGGTTCCATGACGGCGGACTCCTCCGGGGTTACCATGGGCGCCTCAGGCAGCGATTTTGTGGTTTTCGCCCGTGCGGCTGCGGGAGGTCCCGGTTTGGGAAGATCCCCTGCAGAGATCATGGTGACGCTGATGGCCGTCGGCGGGGCGGCGATCCGCGGTGTGCGGTCAAAGCCGACAAAGAGCATGCCGAAGAGTATCGCATGAACCAGGACGGATCCGATAAAGGACGAGGTGAGGATGCGGGTGTCGACGGTATGGCCGTTGAAGGGCGACCAGTTTTCTCTGGAACGTTCTTTCATTAAGCTTTATCTTTGGACGCGACGTTCTTTCTTTCCGCATAAGGCTTTTTTTCCGCGCCGGACATTTTTTCCGTATCCGTTTGGGATGCGGCGGCCTTTTTGTCGGGGGTGTCCAGGTTGGTGCCGAGGGGTTCTGTCACCATCCCCAGCTTTTCCACACCGGCGCCCTTGATTTCGGACATGACCCGAACGGCCATGCCATAGGCGATGTCCTTATCGGCCCGAAAATAGACCTGACGGTCACGGGATCCGTCGAGAATTTTTATCAGCTTCTCCTGGAGGGAATCAAGGGAAACCTCATAATCGTTGATGAAAATCGTGTTTTGGGCGTTGACCGTCACCATCAGTTGCTCTGCGTCGGAGGGGAGGGATTTGGAGACCGCTTCCGGGAGCGCGACGTCCACGCCCTGAGTCATCATGGGAGCCGATACCATGAAGATGATCAGCAACACCAGCATCACGTCGACGAAAGGCGTGACGTTGATGTCGGACATCAGACGGTCGCTGTTGCTTTCAATGGCCATTATCGTTTCCCCTTTGCCGGCAGAATGTCAATTTCGATGATGTTCAGAAAGTCGGCGGCAAAACTTTGAAGCTCCGATTCCATGACTCTGATGCGTTGCATGAAATAGTTGAAGGCGATGACGGCCGGAATGGCCACCGCCAAACCGGCCGCTGTGGCCACGAGGGCTTCGGATATGCCGGGCGCGACCACCGCCAGACTGGCAGTACCGCTCTGCCCGATACCCCGAAAGGATTCCATGATACCCCAAACCGTTCCAAAAAGTCCGATAAACGGCGTTGTGTTGCCTGCTGTCGCCAGAAATGGGATCATCTGGGTCATGCGGGTGGTCTCGGTGGTAATGGCACGCCTCAGTGCGCGTTTGACATTGTCGATGCCGGTAAATTTTTCGATGAGCGAATTGCCGTCTTCACCGGTGGATTTGCTGCTTGACTGGCGGAGCTTTTTGAGTTCAGCGTATCCGATGCTGAAGACTCTGGCCAGGGGGCTGCCGTCCAGAACCCTGGCCTCCTTGTAGGCAAGGGACAAATCACGGCTTTCCCAGAAAATGTTCGTGAAGGTTTCCGATTGTCTGAAGGCCCTTCGCATATAAAGGTACTTGATAAGGATGATGGTCCAGGATGTCAGTGAGAAAAAGAGGAGCAGTAGGAGGACGAGCTGGACCATGTAACCGGCCTCCGCGACGATATGAAGAATATCTAGATTGTTGGCCATGAATGACTCCGATCTTTTTGCTTTTAAAACTATGTATTTCAAATGGTCTAAAATATATGAACAAAAATAGGGTGTCAAGCGATTCGGATCAGGGTGATTTATGTGCTAAAAAATAAATAAATACGAAATGTTAAATTGTATTTATGGCCTCATTATTTCGGTGATTCCTGAAAGAAAAAAAGGGTGTAACTCAATGAAAAAACGGAGAAATGCATGAGAACTATCGTAAACCTCTTATTTGAAGCAAAAATGTTGAAAGAAATTCCCCGGTCAGGATACCATTTTTTGGGCGCTGGGAAAGAATCGGTGGCGGAACACTCTTTCATGATTACTTTCATCGCGTATGCCATGGCAGAGATGGATCCCGACATCGATGCCTTGAAGCTGATCTCCATGTGTCTGATCCACGATCTCCCCGAAGCCAGAACCGGGGATCTCAACTATGTGCAAAAAAACTATGTATCACCTAACGAGGCCAAGGCGGTGCGTCACACGATAAAGGATCTTCCATTCGGTCCTAACATGGCCCGGCTGATCGAAGAGTTCCGGTCCGCTGAAACCCGGGAAGCGCTTCTTGCCCATGACGCGGATCAAATCGCGTTCATACTCGACCTGAAGGCGCTTTCGGACATCGGCCACTCGCCGCCACAGAAATGGCTGCCCACGGTATTGCAGCGCCTCAAGACCGAAACGGGAAAATTAATGGCTCAAAAGATCATGGAGACGGGGTGGGATGAATGGTGGCTCAAAAATTATGTTGACAGACCGAAGTGAAACCAATAGTAACTATTGTTTGCAGATTATGATTATTTTGAATTTAAATCATTTCAACTTCCTTATTTATTTGGGAATTTATTATATAACCATATTTCAAATCTTTAGCAGTGGAGGAAAAGATGAATTGGATTGCAAACACTGTGGGAACTTCCATTGGGAAGAAGCTGTTCATGGCCGTTACCGGTTTGGGCTTCATCGGGTTCCTGGCAGGGCACCTTGCAGGGAATCTGTCCATTTATGCTGGAAAGGATGCCTTTAACAGCTATGCGGAACATCTCCATTCCCTGGGGCCGCTTCTCACCTTGGCGGAATTAGGACTCTTGACTTTCGCCGTTGTCCATGTCGGTGTCGGGCTCTACTTGTTCTACCAGAACTACGCAGCAAGACCGGTTCGCTATGCCGTCAAGAAAAATGGTGGCGGACGCACCATCGGCTCCCAAACCATGCCCTATACCGGTATCCTGATGCTTTTTTTTATCATTTTTCACCTCCTGAACTTTCATTTTGTCGATAAAACCCACACCACCATCTTTGAAATTGTTTCAAATGCCTTTTCCAATCCCCTGTATGTGATCACTTATGTCGCCGCCATGATTGTCGTCGCCGTTCATGTCAGCCACGGTTTCTGGAGTGCCTTTCAAACCTTCGGTGCCAACCACCCCAAATACATGCCGATCATCCATGTGGCGGGCATCGCATTCAGCATTCTCGTCGGTGTCGGCTTTGGCTTCATTCCGATCTATGTTTCCATTCTTGCCTAAGGAGGTTCCGTCCATGCAGCTTGATGCCAAGATCCCGAGTGGTCCCATCCAGGATAAATGGGACAAACATCGTTTTGAACTCAAACTCGTCAATCCCGCCAACAAGAGAAAATACGACATCATCGTCGTTGGTACCGGTCTGGCTGGAGGTGCTGCCGCCGCGACGCTTGCCGAGTTGGGGTATAATGTCAAAAACTTTTGCATCCAGGACAGCCCGAGAAGGGCCCACAGTATCGCAGCCCAGGGCGGCATCAATGCCGCCAAAAACTACCAGAATGATGGTGACTCCATCTGGCGCTTGTTCTACGATACGGTCAAGGGAGGCGATTTTCGGGCACGTGAGGCCAATGTGTATCGCCTGGCCCAGGTCAGCCGGAATATCATTGACCAGGGCGTTGCCCAGGGCATTCCTTTTGCCCGGGAGTACGGCGGCCAGCTGGCCAACCGCTCCTTCGGCGGCGCCCAGGTCTCCCGAACCTTCTATGCCCGCGGCCAGACGGGGCAACAGCTGCTTTTGGGGGCGTATGCTTCCCTTTCCCGCCAGATCGCGGCCGGCAAGGTGAAGATGTATTCCCGACGGGAGATGCTCGACCTTGTGCTCGTCGGCGGTAAGGCTAGGGGTATCGTGACCCGGAACCTGGTCAACGGTGAAATCGAGACATATGCAGGTCATGCGGTGGTTTTGGCCACCGGTGGCTACGGCAACGTCTTTTTTTTGTCCACCAATGCCATGAACTGCAACGTCAACGCCTCCTACCGATGTTATCGCCGGGGCGCCTTCTTCGGCAACCCCTGCTACACTCAAATTCATCCCACCTGTATCCCTGTTCATGGCGACTACCAATCCAAGCTCACCCTCATGAGCGAAAGTCTTCGGAACGACGGTCGGGTGTGGGTGCCCAAAAAGGCCGGTGACAAACGGGCCCCAGGTGAAATCCCCGAATCCGAGCGTTTTTACTATCTCGAGGAGAAATACCCAAGCTTCGGGAATCTGGTTCCCCGAGACGTGGCCTCTCGAAACGCCAAGGAGCAGTGCGACCAGGGGCGGGGTGTCGGAGAGACCGGTCTGGCGGTTTACCTCGATTTTCGGGACGCCATCGATCGGGACGGCAGGGACGTCATCGCCAAGAAATACGGCAACTTGTTTCAGATGTACGAAAAGATCACGGCCCAGGACCCCTATCAGGTGCCAATGATGATCTATCCGGCGGTTCACTACACCATGGGGGGCCTCTGGGTCGATTACAACCTGATGACTACCGTTCCCGGTTTGTTCGCCGCAGGTGAGTGCAATTTTTCCGATCATGGTGCCAACCGCCTGGGCGCCAGTGCTCTGATGCAAGGACTGGCAGACGGCTATTTCGTCATTCCCTATACCGTCGGCGGTTACCTCGCCGGTGAATCCCATGAGGCCGTTGCCACGGATCATCCGGCATTCAATGATGCCGTGGGTCAGGTGAGCGATCGTATCAACAAGCTCATGTCCATCAACGGAAAGCGGACCGTGGATGATTTTCACAAAAAACTCGGCCATATCCTGTGGGAATACTGCGGGATGGCTCGGAACAATGACGGTCTCGATAAGGCGAGAAACATGATTCAGGAACTCCGAGCGGAATTCTGGGAAAACGCCCGCGTTCCCGGCGAGACCGATAATGTCAATCAGAGCCTTGAAAAAGCCGGTCGTGTGGCCGATTTTCTGGAGTTCGCCGAACTGATGGTCATTGATGCCCGTCACCGCCAGGAATCCTGTGGCGGCCACTTCAACGAGGCGTTCCAGACTGATGAGGGCGAGGCGCTTCGCGACGATGACAACTTCTGCTATGCCGCTGCCTGGGAAGATCGAGGACCTGGCGAGGACCCGGTACTCCACAAAGAGCCCCTGGAATTTGAACATGTCAAACTAACGCAAAGGAGCTACAAGTGACATCGAAAGCAATCAATCTAACGCTGAAGGTATGGCGTCAGAACGGTCCCAAGGATAAAGGCCGGTTTGAAGATTACAGCGCCAATAACATTTCGACGGATATGTCCTTCCTGGAGATGCTCGATGTCGTCAACGAAGAGCTGACGCTCTCAGGCAAGGATCCCATTGCATTTGACAGCGACTGCCGGGAGGGTATTTGCGGGCAGTGCGGTTGTGTGGTCGGAGGCCATCCCCACGGCCACGAAAAGGGGACAACGCTCTGCCAGCTCCACATGCGTCATTTCAAGGACGGCGACACGGTGGTCATCGAACCTTTCCGGGCTCGTGCGTTCAAGGTATTGAAAGATCTGATGATCGATCGAAGCGCTCTCGACGGGATCATCCAGGCGGGCGGGTTTATCTCCGTCAACGCCGGCGGCGCGCCGGATGCCAATGCCATCCCGATTTCCCAGGAGGTAGCGGAAAAGGCCATGGATGCCGCCCAGTGCATCGGCTGCGGCGCTTGCGTCGCGGCATGTCCCAACGCCTCTGCGATGCTCTTCACCAGCGCCAAAATTTCCCATTTGGCGCTCCTTCCCCAGGGTCGCCCAGAGGCGGCTCGCAGAGCCCTCAGCATGATCCGGGAGATGGACGCTCTGGGCTTCGGCAACTGCAGCAACGAAAGGGAGTGCGAGGCGGAATGCCCCAAGGAAATCTCTATCGTCAACATCGCCCGTGCGAACCGGGAGTTCTTCAAAGCCGGCTTTTTCTCCAGCGTGATGTAGCGTAGCTTCCAGACAGCCGGGCGTCCGGCTGTCTGGAACGATTATTTTTCGGGGCCAGGGTCACGCCAGTCCGCCATGCGGCATCCGCTTCCGGCCGGATATACACCTTTAACCGGGTGCTGATGACTTTTTCTTGAGAATTCACCGTTTTGTCGACATCGGGATGCTTAAGGTACTCATGCCAGTCCGAGGGACAAAGGTCCATGATGGTCAGGTGGGTGATATAGGAATGGTCATTCTTGAAACAACAACAGGCAGTCTTGTTTGCATCAACAATGGCGCCGTTTTCGGGATCAATGACAAGGATGGCGGCATGGCAGTTTTCAAAGAGTTTAAGGACAAAGATGTCGGTGTCCCTGGTGGGGTGTATCTCTGTCAGGTGAGCGAAGATGTCTCGTGCGGGGCCTGTTGCGGCCTTTACAATGTTGCCGATGCCTCCAGAAATGTCCTTCGAGACAAGCTGGATGACCGGTCCCGCGAATTTGCCAAAACCCCGAGAGAAGTGGCGGCTATTCTGGCATTCGGCAGCGCCGTTCTGAGGTGTGAGTCCCAGGATCGGCCTTACCCCGAATTTCATCATTGTCCATATCTCGGCCTCGTGGGGAAAAAACGATCCCGGGTGGGATGTCTCCTCCATCCTTTTGGCGAGGGAAATGCAGGGATCGATTTCCGAGGACTCAGCTACTATGGCGGAATGGCATGCCGCACCTATTTCTGCACGGCCTGTAAGACCCTCAATCCGGTTTACAAGCAAGCGCTTCGGGGGGCGGCCGACGACTGGCACGCCTACGGGCTGATTGTGACCGAAGCCGCCTTGGTGGAGGCCTTTTTTCACGAATTGGAAAAGCGGGTGGAACGTTCACTCGAATCTGGAGATATTCTTGGGGATGACGACCGGGAGCGTGTAATTCGGGATTTTATCGAGACCCGTCGGGACTGGCCGTTCAGAGCCATCCCTGGCAAGCTGGGCAGCTATTTTTTTGAGGATCAAATATACCTCAAATCTCGCGTGGATTATGCGCGGGCGACGGGGGATACGGTCGCGTCGAGGCTTCTTGGATCGACACATACCTACGACGCGTTGTTCCAGGAGTTGGAATCGTTTTTTGATTCCAATGAAGCGCTGGCAGAGGCGTCACGAATTTTCGACCGATTGTTTGATCGTTTGGTTAGAATGATTCGGACGTCTCCCCGTAAGGATCTTCAAGACGGATAATGTCGTTTTCTCCCAGATAATCGCCGGACTGAACTTCAATGATTTCCAGAGGGATCTTGCCGGGATTGCTCAGACGGTGAGGCAGACCGTGGGGAATGTATGTGGAGCTGTTTTCCTTGAGGATCATCTCTTCCTCCCCCCTGATAACCAGGGCGGTTCCTCGAACGACGATCCAATGTTCGGCCCGGTTGAAATGCTTCTGGAGAGAGAGTACGGCGCCGGGTTTCACCGTAAGGCGATTGACCTGAAAGCGTTCTGATGTCACCAAGTTTTCAGTTTCGCCCCAAGGTTTGTAAGCGGTCTTGTGGGTGACGCTTTCGGCGCGGCATGCCTTCTTGAGCTTGTTGACAAGGATCTTGACGTCCTGCACCTTGCTGCGAGGTGAAATGAGCACCGCATCGGCGGTTTCCACAACGATGTGGTCCTTGAGCCCTACGGCCGCAATGAGACGGGAGTTGGCCCGGAGGTAGGAATTGCCGACATCATGAAGCAGCACATCGCCCTGAACCACGTTGTCGTGGGCGTCCTTTTTGCCCGCCTGCCAAAGGGCTTCCCATGATCCCAGATCACTCCATCCGGCCTGGAGAGGGATCATGACGCCCCTAGCGGTTTTTTCCATAACGGCGTAGTCGATGGAATCGCTGGGGCACGCCTCAAAGGCGGAACGGTCAAGCCTGAAGAAATCGAGGTCTTTCCTTCCTTTTTCAAGGGCATGTCTGCAGGCCGTCACCATTTCGGGAGCCCAGTTTTCCATTTCCCGTAAAAGAGTCTTCGCTCTGAAGAGGAACATCCCGCTGTTCCAGCAGTAATCGCCTGAATTGATATAGGCGACGGCGGTATCCAGGTCGGGCTTTTCCGCGAATCGATCAATGGCGACGGCGATGGGGCTTTCGTCCGGTCCCGGATGAGCAAGGATCTGTCCCTTTTTGATATAGCCGTAGCCGGTCTCCGGGGCTTCGGGAACAATGCCGAAGGTGATGAGGCGATCCTGTTCCGCAAAGTGGATGCCGGTCTGAAGGGCTTGGTGAAATGCGCCTGTATCCCGGATGAAATGATCGGCCGGCAGAATCAAAAGGAGCGGGTCGTTTCCCGACGAGAGCGCCCGCAAAGCGGCGACGGCGGCGGCCGGTGCCGTGTTTCTGCCCATCGGTTCCAGAATGATGTCGGCATGATTCAGGTTGATGGCCCTGAGCTGCTCCGCAACCATGAAGCGATGATTTTCATTGCAGATAACGATGGGGGCGATCAATTCCTCGATACCCGCAAGCCGAAGCAAGGTCTCCTGGAGCATGGTGTTATCCGTCACCAGCCCCAGCAGTTGCTTGGGGTAGAGTTCCCGCGACAGGGGCCACAGCCGCGTCCCCGATCCGCCTGCCAGAATAACCGGATGTATCATGAATCAACCTCGTTGACGTTTTTCATATAGTCGACCTTGGCCCGTAAGCTCTGTGCTGCGATCAGATATAACCTTTTTCTCCCAAGAACAACAGGATACCCTTTACCGCTTCGTTGGGCGTCATGTGGGTCGTGTCGATACGAAGTTCGGGGGAATCCGGGGCTTCGTAAGGATCATCCACCCCGGTGAAGCCTTTGATGAGTCCGGCTCTGGCCTTGGCATACATTCCTTTGCGGTCCCGTTTTTCGCATTCTTCAATGGGCGTCGCTACATGGACCTCTGCGAAGCCCCCGTATTCTTCGATGCGTTTTCGGATTTCGTTTCGGGTCGAGGCATAGGGTGCGATCGGGGCACAGATGGCGATGCCGCGGTTTTTGGTAATTTCACTCGCCACAAAACCGATGCGGCGCACGTTGATGTCTCGATGTTCCTTCGAAAAGGTGAGTTCCCGGGAGAGATTCTGCCGCACGATGTCGCCGTCCAGAAGCGTGACGGGCCGGTCGCCCAACTCCAGAAAACGGGCAAAGAGAATCTTGGCAAGGGTCGATTTTCCTGCGCCGGAAAGTCCCGTGAAAAACACCGTAAGACCTTGTTTTCTGGGAGGTGGGTAGGATTTTCGAAGGGCCGAAATCACCTCGGGAAAGCTGACCCAGAGCGGGATTTTCCGTCCCGTTCGGATACGGGTGCGGATGTCGAATCCGGAAAAGGAGAGCGCCTGGGTGCCGTCGGGGATCTGGTCTGCTAAGCGGTACTCGTCTTCGAAGGGCAGGTAAAGCATCTCCTGAAAACCCAGAATATGGATGCCGATATGCCCGCTGAAGGACTCGGCCAGCTCCCGGGCTACAGCACCGGGATAGAAGGGCTGTCCGTTTTGGTCTTTGTCCGGCGATCCATGATGTTCTCCGACGATAAAATGGGAGCATCCAAAATTCCTGGCGATGATGGCGTGAAGGAGTGCTTCCCGGGGACCGGCCATACGATTTGCCAGGGGCAGCAAATTCAGGATGTGGGCGTCTGGAGGGTAGCGTTTGGCAATCTCCCGGTAACACCTGATTCGGGTGTAATGGTCGAAATCCCCTGGCATGGTGATACCGACCGTCGGCAGGATCAGGAGGTTGGCGGAGGCCTTTCGCATGGCCTTCAGGGTCATCTCGAACTGGGGGCGGTGGATGGGGTTTCGGGTGTGGAAACCGACCATTCGCTTCCATCCCAGTTTATCGGTCATCCGCCGGATTTCGGCCGGTGACATCCGCAGCCGCTGAAAATCGAAATGGGGAGGCAGATGGATCACCTCAATGCGGCCTCCGATATATATCTCACCGCAAGTATTCATGAGGTGATCGACCCCCGGATGGGAGGAGTCGAGGGTTCCGTAGATCTTCTCAGCCTCTTTTTCCTTCTCGGCCGGAAAAATGTCCTCGATGTGCATTACCGCCAGGAGAAAGCCTTCTGCATCCCTGAGAGCGACGGACTGTCCCGCCTCCAGGGTTCGGGCTGCGAGGTCGTTGACGTCCAGGCAGATGGGAAGAGGCCATACAAGTCCGTTCTGAAGCTGCATCCGGTCCAGCACCGATGCATATTCGGATTGGACCATGAAGCCCCGGAGGGGAGAAAAAGCCCCGGTGGCGAGCAACTCCAGATCGCACATCTGACGATCCGTCAAGGTGAGGTCCGTCAGCTTGCCGGCGATCTTCTTCAGCAGCTCGATTCGTTCATCATCCACCAGCAGGTTGACCAGTTCGCCGCCATAGGGAGCGGGTGTATCCATTTGATCCATCGATGATCCTCATCTTCCCATGGGCCGGCGACACGCCGCCGGCAGCAGTTAGTTGGAATGCTTTCTACGGAAAAGCACGGGGTTGGATAAGATTCGTTATTGGTATTTAGTACATGGCCTTCAAAAGATCAACCCCGTTCCCGCGGCGCCATGTCGGATGATTTTTAACATCTTGATATCATTACTCTTTCAGGTTTCAAGAAAGGTATCGACGAGGCAGATCCAAATAATAGGGGGCTTCCTCCCGGCGTCCCCGTTTCAGACATCCCTGGCCGTAAATCCGGCATTTGTCCGCAAGGGCGCGGATAGCGGCATTGCGCTGAACGGCGTTGAGGGGTGCGTGTTCGAGACATTTCGTCAGGGCGGCGATCCGGAATCGATCCAGACCCGGCGTTCGGGAGAGCTGATCCGGATGTCCGCCGCGCTTGACGACGAGCGGGGTGTCAATCAGGAATACCGGAAAACGGCAACTGATTTGGAGCCACAGGTCATAATCCTCACAGGCGGGCAGGGATTCATCGAAAAGTCCGACGATGTCGAACAAGGAGCGATGCATCATTACGGCCGAAGGACTGATCAGGCAGAGATACAAGGACGGCTCGAAAATCATTCCCGTCCGTTTGCGATGTCGCTTGCAGGGATTGACCCGGACACCGTTCCGGATCCAGATTTCCTGGGTCTGGGAGATGAGCGCGTCCGGTCGGCTGTCGAAAAAAATGGCTTGGGCGGCAAGCTTCCCGGGAAGCCAGTAATCGTCGGAATCGAGAAAAGCGATTAATTGGCCGGCGGCGTGCCGGATTCCCATGTTCCGGGCGGCGGAGACGCCGCGGTTTTCCTGTCGGAGAACCGTCAAACGGTCCCCGTAGGATCGAAGCAAATCCGGCGTGTCGTCTGTGGATCCGTCATCCACGACGATCAATTCGAAGGTGCAACCCGTCTGGGAGAGGACAGAATCAATAGCGTCCTGGAGAATCCACGACCGGTTATAAGTCGGTATGATGACGCTGATCGGCGGGAGGTCGGAACGTTGGATCATAATCCATACCGTAGCCTGATCGACGCCCGGATTCAAGAAAAATCAAAATTCCTGTTTCCATCGGTATGTAGGCTTTAGAAAAAACCAATATTAACAAGGTGTTTAAAAGTATTGCCTTCACGGAATCGATTTGATATCTCAACTTTCAATTTGTATATACCGATAATTGCATAAGGGTGTGTCGAACATGGAAAACCAGAAAAAGGAGTCCTGCGGTGAAAATCTATACCGGCGGCGGTGATCGAGGGAAAACGAGCCTTTTCAGTGGAGAGCGGGTCGGCAAAAGCGATGACCGGGTTGAGGCCTATGGCGAGATTGATGAACTCAATGCAATCCTGGGGGTTGTCACGGCATCCCTTCCGGTGGATCAGAACCGCATTCGAGAAGAGATACATGACATTCAGAAAGATCTTATGATCATCGGCGCGCTTCTGGCGACGACACCCGATGCCCCGCACTTTGGCACCCTTGAACGGATCGGTCGGGACAGGATCCGGGATCTGGAGTCGGCCATGGATCGGATGGAGTTGGAACTGCCGCCGCTGAAATCCTTCATTCTTCCCGGTGGGAGCATGCCCGCCGCATGGACCCATGTGGCCAGGACGATATGCCGGCGGGCCGAGCGTCGGATTATCCGGGTGGGGGAACAGGGCATGATAAATATAGAGCTCGAGGCGGTGCAGAACCTTTTAATCTATATCAACCGTCTTTCCGACTACCTTTTCATGCTGGCGCGATACTGCAATCGGGTTGACGGTGTGCCGGATATTCAATGGAAAGGCTGAAGAGATGTCCCGGGATTCCGTTTCGAAAGCCTATCGCGCGCAGATAATCGACCGTCGGTGGCTCTCCCCGACAACCTTTGAGCTCGGTTTGCGGCGTCCTTCGGCGTTTATCTTCCAGGCCGGGCAATTTATTCGTTTTCGGCGAGACGATATCACAGAGATTATGGAAAGGGATTATTCGCTCATTGTCGCGCCTTCGGATCCGGATATCCGATTGCTGGTCCGGGACACCGCTGCCGGGGGCTACTCCACCTTTCTTGGAAAAACCGAAATCGGAACGGCCCTTGAGTTCATGGGGCCCTTGGGCTATTTCACCTATCAGAGTGATGCACGACCGGCCGTGTTTGTCGCTACCGGTACGGGAATCGCCCCGTTCGTCTCCATGGCCCGTTCAGGCATTTCCGGATTTGTTCTGCTCCACGGGGTTCAAACGGCGGTCGATCTTTATTACGAGGCGTTTTTTCGCAGATTGGCCCTTCGCTATGTACCCTGTCTCTCCATCACAACGGATGCCTCTTCCCCCAGGGACGCCTTCCATGGAAGGGTAACGGTATTTTTGGCTGACCGTCTTCCGCCAGGGAGATACGATTTTTATCTCTCTGGTCGTCGCGAGATGATCCGGGACGCCACCCTGATTATCGATGACCGCTTTTCCGGCAGCAGGGTCTATTCGGAGATCTTTTATTGAGCGTTTCAGCCGATCCGGCGAAAAACCGGTTTGAAACGAGACCGTGTATTGTCCAGGATGCCAGAACGATGCGTATGATTTAAACGATGCGAATGAAATCGACAACTGCTGTCTCTCCCGGGATCTCGACATCAGGCATCGACCACCGGAAGTTCGTATCGGCCGCCATATAGGAGTGCTGGTGACATTTTTGCTTCACGAACGGCTTTGAGCGCCACGGGGAGGAAATCGAGGATGTCCTGGGCGGTCATGCCGTCCTGCCCCTTTTGATCCGCCGCCAGGTCTCCGGCCATGCCGTGGAGGAAAGTCCCGCCTGCTGCGGCCGCTTCCGGAGACAGTCCCAGACCGACCAGTGCCGCTATGGTCCCCGTGAGGACATCCCCCGAGCCGGCGGTCGCCATGCCGGTGTTGCCGCTCATGTTGATCCGCACCTGGCCGTCGGGAAAGCCGATGAGGGAGTGGGGGCCTTTGAGGACGATCACGGCGCTGAGATCCGCTGCCGTCTGGCGCAGCATCGTCACCGGATCCGCCGAGATCTCGTCGATGGTTTTACCGGTCAGCCTTGCCATCTCCCCAAGGTGGGGGGTGAGGATAGTAGGCGATTTTCGGTGCCGCACGCTGTTGAGACCCTCGGCGACGGCGGTGATGCCGTCGCCGTCCAGAAGTAGTGGCGTCTCGACGGTGGCGGCAAGGGATCGAACCAGGGCCTGGGTCTCTCTGTCAAGGGAAAGGCCCGGACCCATTACCACCATATCCATCGGGCGGGCGAGCTCTCGAAGGGCTGTTTCGTTGGCCGATGCGATGCTGCCGCTTGCGGTTTCCACCTGGGGATGAAAGACGATCTCACTCGCTTTCTGGGCAACCACCGGGATGATGGAGCGGGGCGCGGCCAACCGGGCATACCCGCCTCCAGCCTTCAGAAAGGCAGACGCTGAAAAGTAGGGAGCGCCGAAATAAGCGGCTGCCCCGGCGATGAAAAGGGCGTTGCCGAAGCTCCCTTTGTGCCCGGCGGGGTCCCTGGGGAGCAGGTGCGGCATGTCGTTCAGGGCGATGGTGAGGACTTCGGATCGATAAAGTGCTGGCGGGAATGAGATGTGGGAGACATGAAGCTGACCTCCCCGGCCGTACCCGGGGTATACCAGGTTGCCGATCTTGGGGAGGCCGAAGGTCACCGTGTCGCTGGCGCGAATGGCTTCGCCCATGATCCGGCCGGTATTCCCTGCCACACCCGAAGGGATGTCAAGGCTCAGGACGGGTTTCCCGCTGCGGTTAATGCGCTGGATGACCTCGCGGTAGTGCCCTTCCACCGGACGGGTGAGCCCGGTGCCGAAGATGGCGTCGACGACAGCGTCGCAGCAACGGATATCGTCGCCCAGAGATCCGGCGTCGTCGATGACGCGAACATTCAGATCAAGCCGTGAGACAATATTGAAATTGATCCCGGCGGCGCCTTTGTATCCCGCCGGATCCGAAAGAATGATTACGCGGGGATCACCGCCTCCGGAAAGGATCTTGCGGGCGACAACCAGACCGTCGCCGCCGTTGTTGCCGATACCACAGACGACTAGAATGCGTCTGCCGGCCATGCCCATGGATGCCGAAAGCACCCGATAGGCGGCCAGGCCGGCGTTTTCCATCAGCATCTCCTCAACAATACCATAGTGTTGGACGGCCTTCTGATCCATCGTTCGCATTTCATGAACGGTGCTGATTTTCATGGCTTTACTCCGTCTGATAAGGCTGCTCGAAGCCGCACAAGCCGGCCCACCGTCCGAGGATGCAGGGTTGGACTTCAGGGAGGTGGATATGCCGGACGATTCCCAAGCTAGGGAACGCAGACGACTCGGAAGCCCCAATTGAAATTCGCGTAGCTCGGGTCGACGCGGTAGCGGTAGGCGCAACGAACGATGTCGGCGTTGAATAGATATGAGCCCCCCCGGAGAAGGCGCTTGACGCTGTTGTCCGCCGATTCATCCTCACGGGCAGGGTCCTTCGGGTCGTACGGATAGCCGAAGGTCTGTTTTTCCCAGTCTCGGCCCCACAGGCTTCGCGTCCATTCCCAGACATTACCGGCCATGTCCAGGCACCCGTATGGACTGGCGCCGTCGGGAAAACATCCCACAGGACTTGGGGCGCCGATCTTGGTCTCGTGGTAGTTCGCTCGGGTGGTGTCAGGCCGGTTCCCCCACGGATAGATGCGGCCGTCGGTGCCTCGGGCGGCCTTTTCCCATTCCGCCTCGGACGGCAGACAAAAGCGCCAACCTTTCTCCCGGATGAGGGAAAAGTTCGGACGCAGCTTAGCGGTGAGCCATCGGCAGTAGGCGACGGCATCGTGCCAGGTGACCAGAACCACCGGATGATTTTCCACGGTATTGTATCTGTGCCAGATTGGGGCGAGCAGGCGCCCGGTGTCCCCGGCAAACCGACGGTATTGGCCGACGGTGGCCGGATGTCTGGCGATGAAGAAAGTCGGCAGTTCTACGGAATGGAACGGCTGTTCCCGCTCCGTAGCGGCTGTGTCCCGAGAAGGATCGCTGCCCATCTCGAAGGGCCCGGCCTCGATCTTAATGAAGCCGATCTTCTCGATACCATGGCCCGCCTCTTTTGGAAGATTCCAGAAATTTGATCTGAAGCGGGGATCCTCCAGCGCGGCCAGGGTATTGCCGGCGGCGATGCGTTCCAAGGATGTCAGGTGGTTTCCCTGGATCAGTTTTGAGAGGAGCGTTCTGACACGTTCTAGAAGGTCCATTCCGAGGGCGCTGTCCGCGACGCTGTTGGCGCCGATTTCCTGGAGAATTTCACCGGCAAGCCATATCCTGTCCCATTCCGGCAGACGACGTCCGTCCTTGGCGGCACAGAGTTCTCCCACCAAGGCCAGTGGCTGATCGATATGACCATCGACATGGAAAAGTTTGCCGACGGCCAGGAGCGTCACAGGTCGCCAGATGTCGCTGCGTTCCGAGAGTTTTGCGGCCATCTGAGAGAACTTGGTTTGGACGGCCAGGAAGGAGCCCGCCAGGTATTCCTGAAAGCTGCGGTGAGGGAAGGCGTATACCTCCGGGGCACGCTCGATTAAAAGCCCTGTCCTGAGCTTGATGAGCTTAAGCATGTCGTTCGCCCATCGCAGATCCTTTTGGGGATGAAGGCCGGCCAAGCTTTTCTGGAGAGACAATTCTGCGATGTCCGACGTGGCGATTTTGCTGGATCCATTGATCCGGAGATGGGCTTCGAATGCCAAGTGCCACAAAACCCGTTTCAGGTCCATCTCCTTTCGGCCGGCCTCGGCAAGCAGGCTGCGCAGCCTTAGTCCGTCTTCTGCTTCATCAGCCTTGATCTCGTCCCAGCGCCACAGGAGGATGTCCACCGCCTCTTCGTAAAGTTTGGCACGGGCCTCGGGCAGTTCGCCTTTATGGGTGTGGATCAAGGTCATCACCGTGAGCAGGAGGGGATTGGATGCCAGCCGTCGGAGATCGGTCCGCCTGACTGCGGTCTGGAGGCGGTCCGCCAGTCGAGCGCCCTTCTGAACGGAGCGTATGGAGCCGGTGCGAACCTGATCGTCATACCATGCCGAAATGAAACGATCGATCTTCTTGTCGTTAAAAGGGGACAGACGGATTGTTGGGAAATCGGCCAATTGCCAAAGAGCGTTTTGATAAGAGAGGATCCGGCAGGTGAGCACGACGCGGCTTTTGGCATAGCGGGACGCAAATGCTTCCACGACATCTCGTATGAAGGCACGTTTGGTTTTTGAGGGTGTTTCATCCAGACCGTCCAGCAGCAGGACGGCACGGCCGCTTTCCAGGGCGTCTTCCATAACCTTGGCGGCAAACAGTAAATTCTGATCCTTGAGGCGATTGAGAATGAAGTCCCACAAATGCCTTACCTTGGGGCGTCCAGGGTTCTCAGGAAGCCAGTTGGAAAAATCGCGCAGCATGACCAAAATGGGAACGACATCCGCCTCATCTGCCGGCCAGTATTGGAGTCGATCCATCCAGCCGTCGCCGGGATGAAGGGGATGCGCTGACAAACAGAGACAAAGATGGCTCAGAAAGGTGGATTTCCCCGATCCCGGATCGCCCAGGATCACCAGACGGCGTTTTTGAGCGGTTGACTCCAGTGCGGAAACGGGGAGATCCTCGGCGTCGAAGAATTTATCGATCCCATTCACGGGTTCACCCTCGTTTTCGTCGGAAGACAAAAGCGGTGGGATGTTCAGCTGTCTTGACCCGTAAACATCAAGGTCGACGTAGACATGGGAGAGAGGAATGCGCCGCGTGGCCCCAGCGTCCCGACCACCAACGTCGGCGCCACGGAGAGGAATGTGGCTGACCGAATCGAACAATACTCGTCGGTAAACGGTCAATGCCTCAGCGGCGGTCCTTGGATCAGGGCCGGCATACGGGTAGGGGTAGGTAAAACCTCCGGTGACACCTGCGGCATCCATTTGCCGCACGGTACCGTTCAATGTTTCCAGCCCCGATTCACAATACAGCGCCGTCGCAGCGGCCTGGTATGTATCCTCATCGATGATCCCGGTGTGCAGCGCACGCTCCAACTGCGCTCTTCGTTTTGTGACCACATTTGTCATCGGAGGTAGTTTTTCCCTCGACATCGTCTGGTAATTGACATTTGCTAATACGTCAGATTTAACCGTTACCACGGAATGCCGGACACTTCAATTCAATTTCCGCAGCGAGTTGGGCGCCCTGGGAAATCGCCCGTTTGGCGTTGAGCTGGACGGCATTGTCGGCGCCGCCGATTCGGTAGACGGGCATGCCCGCCGATAGGAGTTCAGGCTCCAGCGTGCGGACGGGATCCTGACCGGCACAGATGATGACGGTATCCACCTCAATCAGGCGGTCTCCGTTTCCGAAGACGACGTGAAGCCCCCGGTCGTCAATGCCGCGATAAACGACGCCTTCCATCATCCGGACCCCTTTCCGGATCAGGGCCGCCCGATGGATCCATCCAGTGGTTTTACCAAGATCCTTGCCCATTTTGCTGTTTTTTCGTTGCAGGAGATATATTTCTCGTGTTTTTTGGGGGATATTCCAATTTTTTTCGAGGAGCCCGCCCCGGGATGCGTATGTCGTGTCGACGCCCCATTCCTGCAAAAAAGCCTTTGGATCATCATCGGCGGTGACATGGGTCAGGTAAACGGCGACGTCAAATCCGATGCCGCCCGCACCGATGATGGCCACCCGCTCTCCCACCGGTCTCTCGTTGCTCAGCACCGCCATGTAGTCCAGAACCTTCGGGTGGTCGGCACCGGGAATCGACACGGTCCGGGGGACGACCCCGGACGCCAGTATGATCGCGTCATACCCGGCCATGATCAAATCCGACGAACGGGCTTCCGTATAAAGGCGAGTCTTAACCTGATTGATCTCCAATTGTTTCTCGAAATACCTGAGCGTTTCCCCGAATTCCGACTTTCCAGGAATGCGCCGGGCAATATTCAACAGTCCCCCGATGCAGCCCGATTTTTCGAAAAGAGTGACGTTGTGCCCCCGCTCTGCGGCAATGACGGCGAAGGACATCCCCGCCGGACCGGCGCCCACCACGGCAAGACGTTTTCTTTTTCGGGCGGGAATATAGGTGAGTTCGGTTTCGCGGCAGGCTCTGGGATTGACCAGACAGGAGGCGACGCGCCCCTGGAAAACGTGATCCAGGCAGGCCTGATTGCATCCGATGCAGGCGTTGATCTCTTCGGCGCGCATTTTCCGGGCCTTGTTGACGAATTCCGGGTCGGCCAGAAAGGGCCGTGCCATGGAAATCATGTCGGCGTCGCCCCGGGCAAGGATGGTCTCGGCGGTCTCGGGCATATTGATCCGATTGCTGGCGATCAGCGGGATCGAAACGGTGCCTCGAAGCCGGCCCGTCAGCCAGGTAAAGGCTGCTCGGGGAACCATGGCGGCAATGGTGGGGACTCTCGCCTCGTGCCAGCCAATACCGGAATTGATGAATGTCGCGCCGGCACCTTCGATTTCTTGCCCCAGGGCGAGTACTTCGTCCCAGGTACTGCCCCCGTCAACGAGGTCGATGAGAGACAGCCGGTACAGGATGATGAAGGCCTCGCCGACGGCCTTTCGGATACCCCTAACAATATTCACGGGAAATCGGATGCGGTTTTCAAAGCTCCCGCCCCAGCGATCGGTTCGATGGTTGGTTCGGGGAGCGATGAACTGGTTGATGAGGTACCCCTCGGACCCCATGATCTCTACGCCGTCATATCCCGCCGATTTCGCCAGCGCAGCACACCGGACAAAGTCCCGGATTTGCTCTTCAATCTCGTCGTCGGTCAAGGCACGAGGAGTAAATCTGTTGATGGGGGCCTGGAGCGGGGACGGCGCCACTGGCGCCCGATGATTGGCATATCGGCCGGCGTGGAGAATCTGGAGGGCGATTTTCCCGCCGACCTCGTGTACGGCTCTGGGAATCTCTCGGTGCTGGGACATCTCGGCGTCGGTATTCATCTTGGCGGCCCCGTCTGTGGTGCGTCCCACCGCGTTGGGCGATACGCCGCCCGTGACGATCAGGGCCACACCTCCCCGGGCCCGTTCGGCATAATAGACCGCCAAACGGCTAAAGCCGTCGGGCGCCTCTTCAAGTCCGGTGTGCATGGATCCCATGAGCACCCGGTTTTTCAGTGTGGTGAACCCGAGGTCCAGAGGGGAAAACAGATGGGGGTAAAGTGGATGGCGCATGACCCTCTCCTAAATTGTTACGAAATAAATCCTTTAACGTCGTTTAGTGTTTGCATTCTCTTTGGAAAAATATAATATAATCCATCACAAACCCAAACAGCTTTTTGTGTGTGAGGAAGATATGTTTCAATTCCAGGTGGTCCAACCTCCAAGGCACCGGTATATAATCCGATGGGTCGTGTTCGGAATTCTCCTGTTCACGGCGCTGATCGTCGGTGTTTCCGAAGCGGCCGAAGCGAATTCCACGGAGGGGACGGACAACAGCGATATCGATTTTACGCAGTTCAGCCTGGAGGAGTTGAAAAGCGTCAAGATCACCTCGGCTTCTAAAATGCCCGAAAACCTGAGCGAGATACCCGCAGCCGTTTTTGTTATCACCCAGGACGACATCCGGCGATCGGGAGCGACGAGTATCCCCGAGGCCCTTCGCATGGCTCCTGGCGTGGAAGTGGCTCGGGTATCCGCTACGGAATGGGCCGTCAACATGCGGGATCTCAATCAACTGTTCGCCAACAAACTGCTTGTTCTGATGGATGGTCGCAGCATATATTCCCACTTGGCGTCGGGGGTGTACTGGGATATTCAGGATACAGTGCTGGAGGATATCGACCGGATCGAGGTTATCCGCGGACCTGGGGCTGCCTTGTGGGGTGTCAATGCCGTCAATGGGGTCATCAATATTATTACCAAAAAAGCCGCCGACACCCAGGGCGGTGAGGTGACCGCCCTGGGCGGCACCGAGGAGGGCGTCGGTACGGCCCGCTACGGTGATGCTTTTGCAAATGAAGGTCATTACAGGATTTATGCTAAATATTTCGATCGCGGCAGCTTGTTTCAACGTGATGCGCCGATCCAAGATGACTCCGCCAACAGCGATTGGCAGTCTGGCCGGGGCGGCGCCCTGATGGAATGGAAGCCGAACGGCGACCGGGACAACATTTTTTTGCAGGGAGAGGTTTTCAAGAACCGGTACACAGCCGAAATTCCTGTGCTGACCAATGACGCTCCCCATGTTCGGCAGATTCAGGACACCTCTCGAGCCAAGGGCGGCCACGTGCTAAGTCGGTGGACCCGAACCTTTTCGGAGAAATCCGACAGCGTCCTACAATTCTTTTATGATTATTACGATAAGGACATTGAATATGCCAATGTCCAGGCGAATACCTTGGATCTGGATTTTCAGCACCGATTTCCGTTTCGTGATCGCCATGAACTGATTTGGGGGCTCAATTACCGGCTCATCCTGGATCGTTTTCAGAACTCCGAAGAACTCATCCTCGATCCAGACGAGGAAACGCTTCAATACTACAGCGCTTTTGTCCAGGACCGCATCCGAATCGTCGACCGGCTCAACCTGACGCTGGGTGCCAAGTTCGAACACAACGACTACACCGGATGGGAAATTCAACCCAGCGCCAGGCTTCTTTGGAATCCCGACGACCGCCATGCCTTCTGGGGGGCTGTGTCACGTGCAGCGCGGGTGCCTTCCCGGGTCGAACACGACGGCATGGTCCAGGAGGTGGCCCTGCCCGATCCATTGGCGTCCATCCAGGTGCCCGTCGTATACAGGGGCATGGGAGACAACCGGCTTGAGGCCGAGACGCTGGTGGCCTACGAGGTGGGGTATCGATTTCAGCCGGCGTCAAGCTTGTGGTTCGACACTACGGCATTTTACAACGATTACGAAGACCTGATCGCTTATCGCTACGATCATGACGGAAAAATCGAGGTCAAAGGGGCCCCATATGTTATCGTTCCGTTGCACTTCGACAACAGCCTCCGGGGGGAATCCTTCGGCGTCGAGTTGGCCGCCTATTGGCAGGCGACTGCTTTTTGGCTGCTTCAAGGGTCCTACACTTTCCTCGAGACCAACTTGAACCCGGATCTTTTGGATACCGGGGAGAACGAAACATATCTTATCCCAGCCAGCAATCCTCGCAATCAGATATCCCTTCGCTCCGCCCTGAACATCACCCCGCAGCTCGAGCTGGATCTGTGGTTTCGGTATGTGGATCGGCTCAATGAAAACAACGTGGATGAATATACCTCGCTGGATGCACGGCTCGCCTATCGTCCCACCGATCGATTGGAACTGTCCGTCGTGGGTCAGAATCTTCTGGAGCCGCGTCATGCGGAGTTCTCTTCCATCGAAGTGGAGCGCAGCATCTATCTCAAGGCGGACTGGTGCTTCTAAGGGGGACTTGCTTGATACCGACTGGACATCGACGCGCCGCCGTAAAGATATGGGTCATCCTGATCTGCGTGACGGCTTGGTTGCCGGGGGGTGTTTCCGGAGAGACCCTTTCCGGTGCAGAGTACAAGGTAAAGTTGGGCTTCGTCTATCATTTTATCCGGTTTACCCAATGGCCGCCCGAGACCTTTCCCTCTCCCGACAGCCCCATCAATTTATGCATCGCCTCCACAAACCCCGCCGCCGACATGCTGTTCTCCCTGCAGGACAGAGTCGTGAAAGGCCGAAGGATCGACGTCAGAAAAATCGCGGACGATGAATCTCTGGATGCTTGCCAGATTTTATTCATTGCCTCGGACGACGAGAAATTCGTGGCACCGGCCTTGGGCATGGTTCGGAAACCGGGAATTCTGAGTATCGGAGAAATCAAAGGGTTCACCCGCATGGGGGGGGTCATTAATTTTTTTGTAAATCGGAACCAGCTTCGCTTTGAAGTCAATCTGGACGCCGCAGAATCCGCCGGACTGAAATTCAGTTCACAGCTGCTGATGTCGGCGGATATCGTTCAGAAGCGGGAAGAATGAGCTTATGCGCCGATTCAGGACTTCCATCAAACAAAAGCTGATTCTCATCATCCTGTGCACCACCGGTATCACTCTTCTTCTGGCGTCCGTGGCCTTTGTCACCATCAGCGTCATCTCCTTTCGTGAAAGTCTGATCAAGGATCTTTCCACCTTGGCCAAAGTTGTCGGCATCAACAGCGAGGGGGCGCTGGTTTTCGATGACCGTTTCACTGCCGAAAGGCATCTTTCAGCTTTTCGCGCCAATACCGGTATCGTTTATGCTTGTATTTACCGGGCGGACGGTACCGTTTTTGCGGCATATGCCGCCTCCGAAGGCGGAAATGCTGTTACGCCGCCGCAAATTCAGGGGACCAGTCACTACTTTGAAGGGGATTATCTCTTCTTGTTCCAGGAGATCCACATTGACGAGGAAAAGATCGGCACGGTCTTCATTCAGCACGATCTGGATGAGATTCGGAGTCAACTGGCTCGCTATATCGCTATCGTCTGCTTCATCATTCTGATGGCCTTTCTCGTAGCGCTGATGCTCTCGTCTTTGCTGCAGCGGATTATCTCCATTCCAATCCTGAATCTGGCCCAGACGGCGAGGCTCATTTCTCAAAAAAAAGACTATTCGGTCCGTGCGGAGAAATTTCAGCGGGATGACGAAATCGGCGTGCTGATTGACGGTTTCAACGAGATGCTTACTGAAATTCAATCACAGCAGAGCGAACTGAAGGAACATCGGGAGCATCTGGAGGACCTTGTCGTAAAGCGAACCCATGCCCTGAGAGAGTCCGTAACCGCCTTCAAGAAGGCCAAGGAGGCTGCGGAAACAGCCAACCGGGCAAAAAGCGAATTTCTGGCCAATATGTCCCACGAGATCCGGACGCCCATGAATGCGGTGTTGGGATTCACCGACCTGCTCTATTCCCTGATCAGCGATCCAAAACAGCGAAGCTATCTGGATGCCATCCGCTCGTCGGGCAAAAGCCTTCTCACCCTCATCAACGATATCCTCGATCTATCCAAGATCGAGGCCCGGAAGATGGAGCTTCAATACGAACCCGTCAATCTTGCTGCCGTTTTTGACGAGATACGGGATATCTTTTCCCTGAAAATCAAGGATAAGGGGCTTGAGTTTATTACCGAGATCGATTCCGATATTCCCGAATACCTCCTTCTGGACGAGGTGCGGCTGCGGCAGATTCTCTTCAACCTTATGGGAAACGCGGTGAAATTTACGGTATTGGGCCATATCCGGCTTTATGCTGAAAAGCTGGATCGGGCGGAGGACGACGGGAAATTGGACCTGTTGATGGCTGTCGAGGATACGGGAATCGGCATTCAGCCGGAGTCGAGGGAGACGATTTTCGAAGCCTTCAAGCAGCAGGATGGCCAAAGTACCAAGCAATATGGCGGCACTGGGCTGGGGCTCACCATTACCAAGCGCCTGGTGGAGATGATGGGGGGGCGAATCACCGTGAGGTCTGAGGTCGATCGCGGCAGCACCTTCGAGATTATTTTTAACGGGGTGGCCTGCGATGCCGGGCACACGGAAGCCCAATCCTATGGCGTCGAGGGTCGCCGTGCCATCGTTTTCGAACCGTCGACGGTTCTGGTGGTGGACGACATCAAGGCCAATCGTAATCTGGTCAAGGCCTATCTGCAGGATACGCCGATTCGGTTCCTGGAGGCGAGCAACGGCGAAGAGGCGGTGAGCCTTGCCAAAAAGGAGAAACCCGACGTCATACTCATGGACATCCGGATGCCGGTGATGGATGGATGTGATGCCACACAGGTGATCCGAAGTGACGAGGCCTCCCGGAATATTCCCATCATTGCCCTCACGGCGTCGAGCATGCGGTCCGAGCAGGAAAAGATCAGGCGGTGTGGTTTTGACGGGCTCTTGATCAAGCCCTTCAAAAAAGAAGACCTCGTTCGTCGGCTTTCCCATTTCATTCAATACGACAAGGCGGCGCTATTGGAGGAGGAGGCCCGGGAAGGCGTGATGGATAAACCGGATGCAGGGGATGATGAATGGGTTTCACCGGAAGTTCTAGCGGCGTTGCCCGGATTGATTCAACAACTCGAGTCAACATATCGTGAGCTTTGGGAAAAAGCGCGGAGCAACGGTTTTTTTGAGGATATTGGTGCCTTTGCCAGGGAGATGCAGAAAGCGGGCGAGATTCATCAGTTCGAACTTCTGCGCGAATTTGGCAGCAATCTGGAAGCCCAGGTGAGCAGTTTCGATATCGAGAAGATCAACGTCACCATGGACACCTATCCCAACCTTGTACAGAAGATCAAAAATCTTTACCGGAGAAACGTCAAGGAGACTGGAAATGCCTGAAAGTGCGCATGAAAAATTCAAGATCCTGATCGTGGACGACGTCCCCAAAAATATCCAGGTCGTGGCCAACATTCTTCAGAACGAGGGATACAGCATGGCATTTGCCCAAAGCGGCGCCACGGCGGTGGAACTGGTTCGGACCAACCCTTTTGATCTGATCCTTCTCGATATCATGATGCCGGAGATGGATGGATTCGAGGTATGCCGCAGGCTTCGCGAGAATCCAAAAACTGCCGACATCCCCGTGTTGTTCCTGACGGCGAAGACCGATACGGAAAGCCTGGTCAGGGGTTTCGAGACTGGGGCGGTGGATTATGTCACCAAACCGGTCAAAGACGCCGAGCTCCTCGCACGGGTCAAGACCCAGTTGGAACTTCACCGGTCGCGGCAACGACTCCTTTCGATTAACCAACAGCTTAACGCTGAGATTGTGGAACGGAAAAAGAGCGAGGAGCGTTATCGCAGCATGGTTCGCAATGCGGTTCAGGGGATGTTTCAAAGCACTCTCGCCGGCGAGATTATCGATCTCAATCCAGCCTATGCGCGTATCTTGGGGTATGATTCGCCTGAAGAGGTGATGGCCATTGAAAATATGGCCGACACATTCTGTTTCGACCCTGTGGATCGGGCCGTGATGATCGCGCGGCTCGAGGCAGACGGGTTTCTCGCCAACTATGAATTGAAGATTCGAAGACGGGACGGTTCGCCTGCATGGATCATGTTGAACGCCCGCATCGCAGCCGATGAAAACGGTACGTCATTCATGGAAGCCATCGCTATCGAGCATACCGCCCAGAGACTGGCCGAGGAAGAGCTCCGACGCAGCCGCGAGAAATTCCGATACCAGGCTATTCATGACAACCTGACCGGACTTTACAATACCCGCTACCTTTACCAGGCCCTCCAAAAATTGGTGGAGACCAGTAGTGCGGCATCAGCGCCCTTCTCCCTGGTGTTCATGGATGTGGATGATTTCAAGACGGTTGTGGATACCTACGGACATCTCAAGGGCAGTCAAACGCTTCAGGAAATGGCTGGAACTATCCAGGAGATCCTTACGGAGCCCTGCTACGGTGTCGCCTATGGCGGGGACGAGTTCGTGGTGGTGCTGCCGGGATACGACAAAGCTGAGGCCATCCGCAAGGCCGAGGAGATCCGGACCCGGATTCGGGAAACATCCTATCTTACAAGCCACGGACACGACGTCCATATTCGGGCGAGTTTCGGCATCGCCGCGTTTCCGGAGGACGCCAAAGACGTCAACGGCCTTCTGGCTCTGGCGGACCAGGCGATGTTCGACGTCAAGGACGAAGGGAAGGATGCCGTTCGGGCGTCCCATCGTCGGAGCCGATCTTGAAAAGGGCCTAAAGGCGCGAAGAGGTGTCCATGGGAAGACGGTTGACAGTGCTGGTCTTGATGATATGGCTCGTGGTGCCGTTGAAGGCGGAGGGAGGCGATGATGTTTTTCCCACCGGGGCGCCCCGCCGGAATGGAGAGATTCTGGTAAAATTTGGTTCGGACGTTCCCGAGCAGAGCCGTCAGGCGATTCGTGCCCTCGTGGGGGCCAAGGTCGTCCAGGTGTTTTCGAGTATTGGGGTAGAGTACTGGCGACTGCCGGATGAGACCGATACCGAAGCCGTTCTGGCGCGGCTGGCGGCCTTCCCCGAAATCGAATATGCCGAGCCCAATTACGTCTACATGCCTCAAATGCTTCCCAACGATCCGGATTTTGGCCTGCTGTGGCACCTTCACAACACCGGTCAGTGGGTCAATGGCTCCGCCGGCTCTGTCGGGGCCGACATTTCCGCCCTCGAGGCCTGGGACAAGGAAATCGGCGATCCGGCATTGGTCATCGCGGTCATTGACTCGGGTGTCGCATACGAGCATCCCGATCTGATTCAGAACGTCTGGACCAACCGGGGGGAAATACCCGGGAACGGGTTGGACGATGACGGCAACGGCTTTCCCGACGATCTTCACGGTTGGGATTTCGTAAACGACGACAATAACCCATCCGATTATTCCGTCGATCTCTACGGGGACGGCCATGGCACTCACGTGGCCGGTGTTATCGCCGCTGCCGGGAACAACGGCATTGGAACGACAGGAGTGATGTGGCGGGCGCAGATCATGTCCCTCCAGGTATTCGACCTGTTTGAGGTCAACGCCTTTGGCGGTATTCAGAACACGCTCATTTTGGCGGCCGTGGAATACGCGGTCAAGAACGGGGCGCGGATCATCAACTGTAGCTTTGGTGGTTACGGCGAGAGCGCCGCTCAGTTTGACATCCTTGAGATGGCCCATCGAAACGGTGTGCTGGTTGTGGCCGCCGCCGGCAACGATCGCATCGACAACGACAAGCTTCCTATCTATCCCGCCGGCTATGAGTTGCCCAACATCATCGCCGTCGCCGCTACTGACGAAGACGGCCGATTGGCCGTCTATTCCAATTTCGGTTTGATTTCCGTGGATGTGGCTGCTCCCGGCGGCAATTTTTTTTCCAATATATACAGCACCACCCCTCCTGACCGGGATACGTTATTTTCCGAGGATTTCGAGAGTGGTGAAGATCAGTGGGAGATGGGATATGGTGTCGAGGCATGGTCCATCGGTTTTAAGGAGGATTTCGGATCGAACGTCATGCAGGATTCTATCTCGGATTACCATGATAACGAAATCTCGTACATTCAGACGCGATTCCCCATCGTAGTCGAAAACTACCGGGGACTTCACATCCAGTTCAAATCTCGGTATGTTTTGGAGACCGGACGTGATTTCGTTTACGTGGAGGGATCTGCGGACGGCGAGAATTTTACCGTTGATTTTCCGTTCACTGGAGCGCTCACCGGTTTCTCGAATGGGGTTGAGTTCATCAATGGCTGGGGGGGCGATGAGGCGGTCGGTACTGAATTGTACATCCGGTTTCGCCTGACCAGCGATGATACCGTCAATTTCGACGGCGTCTGCATCGATGACATTCGGCTTACGGGGATTCGGTGGGTTTTCACGGGCGACGAGTATGACTATAAAAGCGGTACTTCCATGGCTGTGCCGGTGGTGGCGGGGGTGGCGGGGCTGTTGTGGTCCCATCGTCCCGAATTGACCCACGTAGAGGTTAAGCAAGCCATTATGGCGTCGGTGGATCGGCATGAGACGCTCGCAACAATGGTGGCGAGCGGTGGCAGTGTTAACGCTGCCGCCGCGCTCGCGTTCGATTCGAACGAAGATGGAATGGAAGAAGCGTTTGACGATGGCGGCGGGGGAGGATGCTTCATCGACACTGCCGCGTTCCCCCGTCGTAGGCCTTTCTGACGGATACGCTCCAGGCTCGGAATTCGAACCTCCGAGTTAGGCCAACCGAGACTGAAAGGAGAAAAGGAATGCGCGCAACCTCCAGTTTCCGGCGATGGATGCTTATGATTTTGCCGATATGTCTGGCTTCGGGATGCGTCCTCGGAAAAAAAGGCTATAGGTACGATGAAATTCGGAAAGAATATACTGATGCATTCCGATCCATTGTCGTCGACCAATTCGATCCCGAAATAGAGATGCCCGACCGGATCGGACGGCCGGTAGAACTTGTCGATGCGATTGAAATCGCACTGAAAAACAGTCCTGACAAGAAAATTGCCGCAGCTCGGATCCGGAAGGCCAGAGCCGAGACCCGGGAAGCGGATGCCGCGTTTTACCCTCATCTGGGGTTCTACACCGAATATACCACCGCCGATGCACCGTCTGCCTATCTCTTCAAGACCATCGATCAGCGCCGGCTTCCGGGCGACGCGGATTTCAACGAACCCGGACGACTTGAGAACTTCGAGACGGGTCTCCAGGCCCGTCTGAATCTCTACAACGGGGGCCGGGATTATCTGGGGCGGCAAATAGCCGATGCCGGCGTGAACATTTCCCTCCTGGATCAGGCGGCGGTAGAAAATTCTCTGGTCGCCGGTGTGATCCGCCGGTTTTACCATGTGCTGGCAGCGAGGGCGTTCATCGGCATCGCCGAGGAATCCGTGGCCACCGTCCAGAAACAGCTGGAAATCATGCGGACGCGATTTGAGGGCGGCAGCGTCCTCAGGTCGGATCTCCTTTCCCTGGAGGTGCGACTGGCGGAATCCCGACAAGAACTCGTACGCAGTCGCAGCCGGTATCAAAACGCCCTCGTGGATCTGGCCGACATCATGGGGGTCGCTTTCGATCCTGAGATCCGCTTGGAAGGAGCGGAAATGGATACCCCCGCCATCCCCAGAGACTATCCGTCCGGTTTAGCGTATAGTTTCACCCATCGGCCGGAACTTGAACGAGCCAGGACGTCTGTCGTCCGGTCCCGGATGGCCCTTGACGCAGCCCATAGCACCTACCTGCCCACCGTGGAACTCCAGGGACGTTATTATTTTGACGATGAAGAGATGGCCTACGGGCTAGATCGGGAGAATTGGGTCGTCGCGGTGTTGCTTAACTGGGACTTGTTTACGGGATTCAGTACCGGGGCCGCCATGGAACGCGCTGATGCGGTGGTCGCCGAGGCTTTTGCCGAGGATCATCGAACGCTTCTCGCCGTTCGTCGTGAGGTCAAGAGCGCGTATCTCAATCTTGATGAGGCGCGGGCGAGGCTCGTCGTTGCTCAGCGAAGCGAGGTCATGGCCGAGGCATCCCTGGACCTGGTCCGGACGCAGTACGAGGGGGGAGCGGCCAATATCACTCGGTATCTGGAGGCCGAACTTGATCGGAACCGAGCCAAGATTCGGTCTGCAGCGGCGTTTTACGATCAGGAGACGGCCAGGGCGGAGGTATGCAGGGCCATAGGTTGCTGGGCCAGGGAAAGAGATTGGCCTCAATCCGATGATGCCAATCCGTTGCAAGCGAGGTGAGTCATGAGTTCATTCAGAAGCCTTTCCTTCCGATCACTGGTCGAAGGGGTGATCCTCTTCATATTGCTGGCGTCAAACGCGGTGGCTGAGGACGCTGCTGGCGAGGTTCGCGCCATGATGGCGAGCGTGACGGACTGGTATGAAGCCGTGGGGACCATTCGCCCGAAGACGGCGTCGAAAATCGAGGCGCAAGTTACTGCCGAAGTCCTTGATGTGAAGGTACGCCCCGGTGACAGGGTCAAAAGAGGGCAGATTCTGATCATCCTGGACAACCGGTCGCTGGCTTCCAGACGCGATCAGGCGAGGTCTGAGCTCGAGAGTGTCGTCGCCGTGAAGGGGCAGGCCCTGCAAGGAGTCGCCGCCGCTCAGGCGGCCTTCAACCAGGCCGAGGCCCATGTCAACCGTGTCCGGGGTTTTTCCAGTCTGAAGCCGCTACGACCCAGGAACTGGAGGCTGCCGAGTCGACCTATCGGCAGGCCGGAGCTGGGTTGCACCGGTCCAAGGCGGCCCTGACCGCCGCCGAAGCGGGCATCCGACGGGCTAAGGCGCTTGTCCGGGAAGCGGAAATTTCGTTGGGATATACCGTCATCACGGCACCCGAAGCGGGGGAGATCCTTGGGCGGCTTGTGGAGCCCGGCGACCTGGCGATGCCGGGAAAGCCTCTCGTCGTGATCCAGACCACCCGTCACCTCAGGATGGAGGCCTATGTCAGGGAAGGGGTTATTATCAACGTCGTCCCGAAATCCCGTTTTTCAGTGTATGTCGGTGCTCTCGATCAAGTATTCGAGACCGTCGTTGAAGAGATCGTGCCCTATGCCGATCCTTTGACCCGAACCTTCCTGGTCAAATCCTCCCTCCCGGCTGTTCCTGGCTTGTACCCCGGGATGTTTGGCCGCCTTCGAATTCCCGTTGAGGAGCACAAGGTCGTTGTCATTCCCGAAGCGGCCGTGAAAAGGGTCGGCCAGTTGGAAATGGTTGATGTACGGGAGGGGGATGCATGGAAAGGACGCTACATTCAGACCGGAAACCGTCGTGAGGGCGGCATCGAGGTGCTGTCCGGCCTGTCCGGCGGCGAGATGCTCCGCTTGCGGAGGGATGAATAATGGCAGGCAGTCTGGAGCGGCCGTCAGGGATCATATCGGGTATCGTCCATGAATTTCTGACCTCCCATCTTTCGATTATCCTCATTATCGCCGCCGCCTGCATGGGCGTTGCCGCCGTATTGATCACCCCACGAGAAGAGGAACCTCAGATTGTGGTGCCCCTGGCCGACGTTTATGTCCAGGCGCCGGGAGCCGATCCTCGGGAAATCGAAAAGCTGGTGGCAACCCCCCTCGAACAGCTGCTCTGGCAGATTGACGGGGTCGAATATGTCTATTCCATCGCCCGGCGAGACATGGCCCTGGTTACGGTGCGATTTTTTGTGGGGGAGGATCGCGAGGCTTCCCTGGTCAAGCTTCACAACAAGATCATGATGAACATCGACCAGGCCCCGCCCATTGTCCAAGGTTGGGTGATCAAGCCAGTCGAAATTGACGACGTTCCCATCCTCAACCTGACGCTTCATTCCGAGCGTTACGACGACCACCAGCTGCGTCGCATCGGAGAAGAGGTGCTGGCCCGCCTGGCCGAGGTGGCGGATATCTCCCGAACCGAGATCAAGGGCGGGCGTCGTCGTGAAATCCGAGTGGTGTTGTCGCCTGAGCGGATGGCGGGAATGGGCGTCTCGCTTCTCGATGTCCAGCGCGTCCTGTCGGGGGCCGATGCATCGCTCACCGATGGACGGTTTTCACGGTTCAACCGGGAGTTCAGCGTCGGCGCCAACGCATTTCTCCGATCCGCCGAGGAGGTCGCGACGCTAATGGTGGGCGTCCACCAGGACCGGCCTGTCTATCTTCGGGATATCGCGGCCGTGGCCGACGGACCCGAAGAGGTATCCGACTACACCCGTATCGGATTTTCGGAGACCTGGCGGGCGGAAAACGATCCTCAGGGGTCTTCGGAGCCACGGCCGGCAGTCACTCTGGCACTGGCCAAGAAACGGGGGACCAACGCGGTGGTGGTGGCCGAGAATGTTCTCGCCCGTCTTGAAACCTTGAAACAGGATGTCATCCCCGCGGACGTGGGGGTGGTCGTAACCCGCAACTATGGTGAGACGGCCCAGGAGAAAGTTAATGAACTCCTGTCAAACTTGGGGGGAGCTATCCTCACCGTCGTGGTCCTCTTGGTGATCACCCTGGGATGGCGGGAGGCGCTGGTGGTCGCTTTGGCGGTCCCCATCAGTTTTTCCCTGGCCCTGTTCGTCAATTATCTGCTGGGGTATACCATCAACCGGGTCACCTTGTTCGCCTTGATCCTGTCTTTGGGACTGGTGGTTGATGATCCCATCACCAATGTCGACAATATTCAGCGCCACATGTTCGCGGGCAAAAGGCGGCCTATGGATGACGTTCTGTTTGCGGTGAACGAGGTGCTGCCACCGGTGATCATGTCGACTTTGGCGATCATCGTCAGCTTCACCCCCCTCTTTTTCATTACGGGTATGATGGGTCCCTACATGGCCCCCATGGCGGCCAACGTACCCATCACCGTCGTTTTTTCAACTCTTTGTGCTGTCACCATTGTCCCTTGGTTCACCTACATGCTCCTTCGAAACAAGGTGGGTCGAAGGACGGTCGAAAACCCGGATGAACCCGAAAACACGGGTCGTATCGCGGGAATATACCGCGTTGCCGTCGCACCCTTTCTCGATTCCCGGGCCCGTCGATGGATGCTGGCGGCGGTGATCACCGCGCTTATGATCCTACCCGTGCTGCTCGTGATCTTCCGGATGGTGCCCCTCAAGATGCTCCCTTTTGACAACAAGAACGAATTTCAAATCGTGGTGGATATGCCCGAAGGCACAACCCTGGAGACCACGCGCCAGGTCGTTCGGACCTATGAAGACTTTCTCAGAACTGTTCCGGAAGTGACGACCTTCGTCTCGTATACGGGCACCTCTTCCCCCATCGACTTCAATGGCTTGGTCCGTCATTATTATTTAAGGAATGGCGCCAACATGGCCGACATTCGGGTCAATCTTAGACACAAGGACGACCGGAAGATGCAGAGTCACGCCATCCTGCTTCGCCTGAGAACGGATTTAACCGCCATTGCCGAGAAATACGGGGCATCTGTCAAACTGGTGGAGATGCCGCCGGGACCGCCGGTGCTTGCTACCGTCACCGCTGAAATTTACGGTGATCCCGGTGTTTCCTATGAACGGCTCGTCAAAGGGGGACGGCATCTTCAAAAGATGATGAAGACGGAGCCGTTTGTGGTGGATATCGACGACATGACCGAGGCTGAACGTCCTCGGATCGATTTTACCATCGACAAGGAAAAGTCGGCACTTCACGGCGTCAGCGCCGAGACGGTGGTCCAGACCTTGAGAATCGCTCTTGAAGGGGCGACGCCGGCGACAGCCCACATTCCTGACGAACGGCAGCCGCTCCGGGTGAGGATCATCCTGCCTCGGGGCACACGGTCCGGTATTGCCGGGCTTGGTCAGATTCCCATCAAAACGGCGTCCGGCGCGATGGTGCCCCTGGCCGAACTGGTGACCATCACCTCGGCTGTGGAAGCACAGCCCATCTATCACAAGAACCTGAAGCCGGTGGTTTTCGTGATCGCGGAAATGGCGGGGCGAGCACCGGCCGAAGCGATCCTGGACATGCAGAAAAAGCTTGAGAAGGATCCGATGCCCCCGGGAACCCGAGTCGATTGGGCCGGTGAAGGGGAGTGGCAGATCACCCTTCGGGTCTTCCGGGACATGGGCATCGCTTTTGCCGCGGCCTTGATGGGAATCTACATTCTTCTCATTATCCAGACCCGTTCCTTTTTCATGCCGCTGTTGATCATGATGGCGATTCCCCTGACCCTCATCGGCGCCATGCCGGGGTTCTGGCTGCTCAATCTGGTTACGGCCGAGTCTGTCGGGGGATTTGCCGATCCCGTGTTTTTTACCGCCACCGGCATGATCGGCATGATCGCTCTCGGTGGGATCGTTATCCGGAATTCCCTGGTGCTCATCGAGTTTATCCAGGATGCTCTGAAGCAGGGCCTGGCGTTCCGGGAGGCCATTCTGAAGAGCGGCGCCGTCCGCATGCGCCCCATTCTGTTAACAGCGGCCACAACGGCCATGGGGGCTTGGCCCATCACCCTCGATCCCATCTTTTCAGGCTTGGCGTGGACGCTTATTTTCGGGTTGTTCGCCTCGACCCTCTTTACTTTGGTCGTGATTCCGGTCACGTACTTCGCTCTTTACCGCAAACGGCATGTAGGATAGGTGTGCGTTGCGTTGGGCGGGCTCGCCGCTATGCCCGCCGGGGACCGAAGACGATCGTTCCCAGACGGATCATGGTGCTGCCCTCCTCGATGGCCACCCGATAGGAGTCCGACATGCCCATGGAGAGAACCGTAAGATCGAGCCCGGGCACTTTCAGGGAGCGGATATGATCGAAGATCTGGCGGGTTTTTCGGAAATAGGGGCGTATGGCCTCGGGATCCTCATAAAAAGGCCCCATGGTCATGAGCCCTTCGAGACGAAGATTCCTCAAGCCCGAAATTTCCCGCGCCAGTTTTTCAAGGATTTCCTGTTCGGGCGGTACGCCTGATTTTGCGGATTCCTCAGCGATGTTGACCTCGATGTAGACCTTGAGATGTTTTCCGATCGCCTCGGCCCGTTTCTGGATCTCCTGAGCCTGCTTAAAGGAGTGGACGGTTTGGATCACGTCGAACAATCGCAGGGCCTTATTGATCTTGTTTTTCTGAAGGGGGCCGATCATATGCCACCGAACGGCCCCGCTCCGTTCTCCCAGAGCCGCCGCCATGCTTTCGGCTTCCTGGACGTAGTTGTGTCCCAAATCCCTAGCGCCGGCGTCGATCGCCGCCAGCACTTCGTCAGGGGTTCGCGTTTTGCATGCCAGCAAGATGTCAACGTCTGCCGGCACCGCCTTCCGAATTTCTCGATAGGTGGATTGGATGCTCATTTCGAGTTCCGTCCGTTGTGTGTTCCGGCGTTCCGTCAGAGCTCTTTTCGGGTCTGCCAGTAAGGGTTGATGAGATCCTCGAATATGGCCATGGCGGATTCAGCGCCCTGTCCCGAAGCGGTGACAATCTGTTTGTATCCGCCCTCCACATCCCCCGCGGAGTATACCCCGGGAACGTTGGTGCGGTGCCGGTCGTGTCGGATGTAGCCTTCCGCCGTCAATTCGACCCCGATCTTTTGTGCCAGATCGACGGCCGGCTGGTATCCGATGGCCAGAAAAACCCCTTTGACGGGCAAGGTCGTGGTTTTGCCGGTCTGGTTGTTGATCAGCAGTACCGCCTCCACCGATTTTTTCCCCTGGATCTCTTTAACCTCGGTGTTCCAGAGAATGGGGATGCCTGCCGACTTGAGGTGACCGACGAGAACGTCCTGGGCTCTCAAGGCATCCCGACGATGGACGAGGGTAACCTTGACGCCCATGTGGTGGAGATGAAGAGCTTCGGTGACGGCGCTGTTTCCGCCGCCCACCATGATGACCTTCTTGCCGACAAAGAGTGGACCGTCGCAGGTGCTGCAGTAGCTCACTCCCTTGCCGGCGAAGCGCGTTTCGCCCGGAACCCCCAGATGTTTGTGGGTGGCGCCGGTGGCCAGGAGCACGGCGCGGGTGTGAAACCTACGGCGGCTGGTCTGGACGGCCATGGGGTTTCCCGGCGTGATGTCCAGCACCGCCTCACCCTGAAAGATCTGGGTGTACTGAAGGGCATGGCTGACCATGATGTCCACCAGGTTCTTTCCGCCGACCTGGCTGAAGCCGGTGTAATTTTCGACGATGGGCGTGGTCGCCACCTGGCCGCCCAGGGCGTCCCGCTCGATAATGGCCGTCTTGAGACCGCTGCGGACGGCATAAATGCCCGCTGTGAGACCGGCAGGGCCGCCGCCCACGATCACCACATCGTTTTCCACCAGCTCGGCGTCCACCTCCGGAATGAAGACCGACTGGGGCTCCAGCTTCTTGAGGGAGGCGCAGAAGAGTTCCTGGGATTGGGCCCCCATGCCGATCAGAACCTCGTTGGCAAAGGTCTGGGGGACACTGTGTGCTGAATACTGGTCCGCCAGACCCGGGTTTGCCTGGATATCCACGATCTCGAGAGAGATGAGATCGGGGCGTTCAATTGCCGCCTGAATCCCGTTCAGTGCCTGCTGCGGGCAGTAGGGGCAGGTCGGACTGACAAAGATCTTGACGGCTCTGGGCGAATCGATTTTATTCAGGACGGTTTTCGATTCCTCGTTGAGGTGACTCTTGCCCATGCCGACCATCATCATGGTTTCCAGAAAGGTTCTTCCCTCTTCACCCATGGGTGCGCCCAGCCATCGAATGGCGTATCGATCTGGCGCAATCAGCAGCGTTGGGGAATGGGTGACGTTCCATTTCCGAGCGAGATCGTGATCGAGAGGATATTCGCGAAAGGTGATTTTGGAAGTCAACTCGCGAAAAATCCGGACAATCTGGCGGTTGGTCTGGGCAAAGATGTTGTCTCGTTCGCGGCTGACAAACATGTAGATGGGGATATCGTTGGGCATCTGTGAAAAGGCCGCCCGCAGCTGGGCCAGAAACGCCGCTTCGCTCATGGTCTCCTGCGGATCGTTCATGCCTCTGGTGTCATCCATGGTGAACCTCCATTAAGTAAGTCGTATGCATCGGGATCGTTTGTCCTGAATTGTACCGCTTTTTGTTCCCTATTCTAAGAAAAGGGATGGCGAGTGTCAACAGCGGGCGAATCCTGTCGGGTTTCAAAACCTCCTGGATAAAATCTTCGGTCGTTCGAGACAATCGTACAGGTTTCAAGTCAATCTGGAGGAATCGCATATTGATTTTTACCCGGAAATCGCTTATTCTTAAAATACGAGATAGATGCTATTTCTCTTCAATCTCAGAAGCCGGCTGTGAATCTACACTATCCTCAGCTTCCGGTGATTTGATGATGGATGACCTGCACAAACGCTGATCGACGTCCCCGGCGGACTTTCTTTTTGACCCGGATGGTTTGGGTTTGATGATATGAGGATCCAGGAAAAATTTGGACCAAAACCGAACAACCCAGCAGGATTATGGAGAAAGGAGGGGCAGATGACCAGACAGAAGGTGTTGGTGCCATACAATTTTACCGAGAACGATCGGAAGGCCCTTGACTTTGTCATCCACATGTTCGCATCCCGGCAGGATGTGGCGGTGACATTGTTTAGTGCGTACACGCCGGCGCCGGAAATCGAAACCCGTAACAACACGGTCATGGAGAAGATACGGCAGAATCTGACTTATCTGAAGCAGCAGATCAGCGAGCAGGAGGACAAAATCAAGGCGGTGCGGGACGCTCTGATCGAGAATGGATTTTCAAGGGATCGGGTCTCCTACCTCTTCTCACCCATTAAAAAGGATATCTCACAAGACATCGTCGATCTTGTTCAATCCGAAGGCTTCAATGTCATCGTCCTTAACCGGACATCCGGCAAGATCTCCCGATTTTTTACGGGGCATGTGTTTCAGAAGGTCGTGATAAGCGTCAAGGACGTGGTGGTGCTGATTGTCACCTGAGGCCAGACGGAGGCCGCCCGGCGTGAGATAATCTTATCGGCGTGCAGCAGCCTTGGTGCGGCTGCCATGAAAGAAGAGGAGGAATTCATGACAGACAACAACAGAATAGACATTGGCGTCCTCAAGCTTCTCTTTGATGCCGTTACCGGATCAAACCAAGTGGAAACCATGGCCAACCGGCTGACCCAGCTTCTGGTTGGCACCCTCGGCATCAAGGGCGCCGCCGTCTACATGGTGAACCCTGAATTCGAAGCTCTGGAATTGTTGGCCTCTTCCGGGCTGAGCATCAACTATATTAACAAGGGACCGGTGTTGGTGGATAAAAGCATCAAACTGGCATCCAACCGTGAACCGATCGTCGTGAGCGATGTTTCCAAAAGCAATCGACTTCAATACCCCGAAAATGCCAAGGCCGAAGGCATTCAATCCATTGTATCAACGCCCATCTCTCTTCACGGTGTCATCATTGGCGCGCTCAGGCTCTATGATGCGGCTCCGTGGGAGGTTTCGGAGCACGATGTGGAATATCTTTCAGTGCTGGCCCAGAATCTCGGGATCACGATGATGTATTTCCGTCTGGCCAACGCGCTTCTGGCCGTCAAGGACAGCGTGGATGCTATCCACTCCGTTTGGTTGCGTCCCACTTACTGAGAGCGGCGGTTCCCATCCTAATCGTTTACGGACATACCGGAGGGCGACCACAGATTGCCCTCCGCGTTGGTCGTCCGTCCTGTTGCCATTTCATCATCCGGGTTGTGTGGTGATCTCATGCGTGATATAGCCGTTTTCGAAGGAATTCCATCCTAATATTGGATTGGATGGGTTTCACGGCAACCGAAAGGGATCCGAGTCGGAAACGAAAATGACGGATGACCGCGACAATGTTGAAGCGAAGTATCGCCGGCTCAAGGCGCATCTTCAGAGATTGGGACGGGTGATCGTCGCTTTTTCCGGGGGAGTGGACAGCACGCTTCTGCTCCGCGTGAGTCGGGATGTTCTGGGAGAGAATGTCCTGGCCGTCTCCGTGGTATCCGAGACGATGCCCGAACGGGATCGGGAAGCGGCCGCCCGGTTCGCCGTGGAAATCGGCGTACGCTACGTGACCCTTCCGACGGATGAACTCTTCCACGAGCGTTTCAGGGCCAATCCTGTGGACCGTTGCTATTACTGTAAGCGATTGCGTTTCGGGCACATTGTTCGGATAGGGGCGAACAAGGGCGTTGCCCATATCCTGGACGGCGAAAATATCGATGATCTGGACGATTACCGGCCGGGTCGGCGGGCCGCCCGGGAGTTGGGGATTATCAGTCCCCTCCGGGAGGCGGGTTTCTCCAAGAGAGAGGTCCGTACCCTGGCGCGCCGGCTGGGACTTGGCGTCTGGAATCGGCCTGCATCCGCCTGTCTGGCTTCCCGAATCCCTTATGGCCTGACGATCACTGCGGAGAGGCTCCAAGGAATCGATCGCGGTGAAATGTTCCTTCGGGATGCCGGGATCAGCGGTGAAATCCGGGTGCGGCTGATTGATGATCGATCGGTCCGTATCGAGATTCCCACCGGAGACATCGATGTGATCGTGCGGGAGCCTTTTCGTTCCCGGACCGTCGCTTTTTTCAAGAACCTGGGCTTCCGTCGCATCGCCGTGGATCTGGAGGGCTACCGCACGGGAAATCTGAACCCTGAAAGATCTCCGGACGGGTTGGGGGAAGCGGAGGCCTCAATTTCCGCAGACCAAGGAGGGATGTCATTATGAAGGTTATCGGATTTAACGCCAGCCCCCGAAAGGACGGTAATACCTTCCGCCTTGTCAACAGCGTGCTGGACGAGCTTGAGAAAGAGGGCATCGAAACCGAACTGGTGCAGATCGGCGGCAGGAAGATCCAGGGGTGCATCGCCTGCTATAAGTGTTTTGAAAACAAGGACCGGCGATGTGCGGTCACCCAGGATATGCTGAACGATTGCCTTGAAAAGATGATCGCCGCCGACGGCATGATCCTGGGATCCCCCACCTATTTTGCCAACATGAGTGCGGATCTCAAGGCACTCATCGATCGGGCCGGCTTGGTGGCCAAGGCCAACGGGGAGATGTTCCGGCGTAAGGTGGGGGCAGCGGTGGTGGCGGTTCGCCGCGCCGGGTCCGTGCACACCTTCGATTCCATCAACCATTTCTTCGCCATCGGCCAGATGATCATTCCCGGATCCAGCTACTGGAACATGGGCATCGGCCTCGACAAGGGGGACGTGGATAAGGACGAGGAGGGCCTGCGAACCATGAAAACCTTGGGCCAGAACATGGCCTGGCTGCTGAAGAAAATCAATACCTGAATTTGCTTCGCGGAAAAAGCAACGTGTTCCTTCCCGGCTGGATCAAACCCTGCTTGCGTGGTGTCACAATACCGATACCAGCACAAATCGCCAACCGAAAAAGGCGATGAGTCCGACGGCGATGGTTGCCAGAAGATTCTTTGTGACCGCGCCGATGCCGACGGCGGCCAGAGCAGCGATCAGATAGGGATTGGTGGGAGAGATGTGCCACTTTCCCTGGGGCAGGAGTACCGCCGGCAGGGTAATGGCCGTTAGAACGGCCGGTGGAACGTACTGCAGGGAAGATGCCATCCAGACCGGCATCCTGATCCGGCCGGCCAGGCCAAAGAGCAGGTAACGACTGCCGAAGGTCACCCCTGCCATGCCTAAAATGAGCAGCCACTCATTTACGCTCACGCAAGGCCTCCTTTCCGGTTTTTGACGATGCTCGCGGTGATCAGACCTGAAAAAATTCCCGCGAAGGCTGAGACGATGATGCCCAGTTTGTAAGGCAGGCCGAGGGTCAGCAGGGAAGAGGTCCCCGCGCTGAGAACGCAGATCGCCATGGGAATGTTTTTGACAAAAGGGATGATCATACCGATAAAGGTGACCGGCATGGCGACGTCAAGTCCCCATCCGGCGGCGTCGGGGATTCGGTCTCCCAATACCAGCCCCAGACCGCACCAGAACTGCCAGTTGACGTACATGGCGATGGATGATCCCAGCTGATACCAGTGTTTGAAGCGTGATCGATCCTCTCGTTGGAACCGCCGGACAGTGACGGCGAAGGTCTCGTCGGTGAGCCAGAAGGCAAGGGGAATGCGCCATTTCTGGGGCAGGTTTTTCAGGTGGGGGAGCAGTGTGGCGCTGTAAAGCATATGCCGTAGGTTGACGATGAAGGTCGTGAGGATGATGATCGTTACAGGGACCTGGGCCGCCACCAGACCGACGGCGATAAACTGGGCGGATCCTGCGAAGACCAGGAGGGCCATGATCATCCCGGCGGCGGGCGAAAGGCCTGATGTTGTTGCAAGGGCGCCGTAGATTAATCCAAAGGGGAAGGCACCCAGGAGCAGCGGAAAGCTGTCCCGGGCTCCGGATATGAATTCATGTTTACGCGTCGACAAGGTTTCAACTCCGTTTCGTTTCCGGCCAACACCGCGATGAACGGGCGAACGAGGCATGGTCGCCCGTAAGGGATCGTTGGGCGCTGGCACAGACCCGGCTTATGGCTTCTTTGGCGAATCCGCGCTTGAAAACAATGGGGAGAAACTTAGCGGATAATCGGATCAAGGTCAAAAAAAATATTACGGCAAAGACCGGGTTTTGAACCTGAAGCGCCAATCCGAAAAACAGTGTAAGGATGTCGGGTTCAATGGTATGAATCCTCGGCGCACACACCGCCCGCGTGGACCTTCAACCCAACGGAACGCCCATGATCACAGATGCCATGCGCAACGTACTTATCTATCGATGGATTATCTTTACCCTCCTCGCTTTCGGGTATATCCTCGTCTATTTTCATCGCCTCTGCCCGGCGGTCCTGGCCGTCGACATCATGCAGGACCTTTCGGCCGGCGGCTCGATGACGGGGCTTTTGGGGGCCGCTTATTTTTATCCCTATGCCCTGATGCAGCTTCCCGCAGGCCTCCTCTCGGATTCCTGGGGACCGCGCAGGACGATCACCCTATTTTTCGTTGTCGCGGCCGGCGGCGCTGCTGTGATGGGGTTTTCCACGACCGTTGCGTGGGCCATCATCGGCCGGACCATCGTGGGCGTGGGGGCGGCCATGCTTTTTGTTCCCACCCTCAAGATTTTGGCTGAATGGTTCCGAAAACGGGAATTCGCTTATATGACCGGACTCCTTCTGGCCATGGGCGGCGTCGGCACGCTGATTGCCACCACACCCCTGGTCTGGCTCAGCAATCGGGTGGGATGGCGCAACGCCTTCACCCTGGTCGGCGGCCTGACGTTGATAATGGCGGTCCTCGTCGGGGTCTTCGTAAGGAACCGGCCGGGGGATCTCGGATGGCCGTCGCCGCTCGAACCATCCCCGTCGGCAGAGTGCCCGCGCCCCGGGCTGGCCGCAGGGATGAAAACCGTGCTCACGTGTCCCGCCTTCTGGCCCCTGGCCGCCTGGTTCTTTTTCGATTTCGGAATTTTTTTCGCCATTGCTGGCCTCTGGGGAGGACCTTATCTCGTTCATGTTTACGGTATGAGTCGGGCCGAGACCGGTCACATTCTTGTCATGCTGGCCGTCGGGCTCGTTGTGGGCGCCCCTGTCGTAAGCTGGCTGTCCGACCGGGTTTTTCGGCGCAGGAAGCCGGTGCTGATGCTTTGCGCGGCAGGCATGCTGCTTGTGATCGGACTTTTGGCCTTCAAAACCGCTGCCATTCCGCTGTGGGGGCTCTATGGAATTTTCTTTTTCATGACCTTTTTCGGCAATGCCGCCGGCGTCATCGCCTTCACCATGAACAAGGAATTGTTTCCCCTTGGGATCGCCGGCACGGCCACCGGTCTCGTCAATCTGTTTCCCTTTGCCGGTGGCGCCGTTTTTCAACCCTTGCTGGGATACGTTCTCGAACAGCGGCGCGGCGCGGCGGAAGCGTTTACCCCAGCAGGGTACGAGGCGGCTTTTGGGGTAATGTTTGTTGCCGCGGTCATCGCTTTCGGGGCGGCGCTGCTGACCCGAGAGACCCTGGAAATCACTTGAATCCCGCTAAAATTCTTGACGTCATCGATATCCTGTGCTTGTTTACCCCTTTTGGCTCGGCACCAGACGTCAGGATGATATAATGAACCCGATACTCCCAACCCTCCCGTTTCAGGCATCGGATCCGGCTCATAAACAATTCCAGTACCTGGAGGACCTCGCCACGGCTTATTGGTACTCCGAGGTGCTGTTCGCCGCCCTCCACTTGGACCTGTTCAGCTGGATCGAAAGGGGCGCGGATCGGATCGAAAAACTGGCTGATGCCGCCGAATGTCGCCCCGAGGCCCTTGCCCGACTGCTTCGGGTACTGGAGCGAACAGCCCTTGTGCACGAAATCGACGGTCGTTGGGTCAACAGCCCGCAGGCCCGAATGTTTCTAGTGGTTGAAAGCGCGGATTACATGGGGGATTTCTTCCTCTACCGCCGGTATATGAAGCCCCGGTGGTCCCTCCTTGCCGAAACGGTCTCCCTGCCGGACCGGCCCCGGCAGCCGCCGATAACCTCCGACGCGGATTACCGGACCCGAAACGAACAGTATGTCCGGTCCATGGATCGGCTCGTCCGCCGGAAAAGCCCCGAGATCCTGAGCATTCTGGCACATGAGTTCTGGCGTGGGCCCTTACTCGACGTCGGAGGCGGCGCTGGCAGCCTGGGCCGGGCGATCCTCAAGACGCGTGCAACGGCGTCAGGTGTACTTTTCGATCTTGCCGAGGTGATCCGCGCCGGCCGCCGCCTCCATCCTTACCCCGGCGATTGGGCCTGTATACTTTCCGTGGCCGGTGACTTCCGTCGCCATCCCTTTGCGTCCGGCAGCTTCGGGCTGGTGATCATGAGCAATTTTCTCCATGCCTATGACCGAAAGACGGCTCGGGATCTGCTTGCGGCGGCGGTGATCCTGCTTCGACCGGGCGGCCTGATCCTGATCCACGACTATTTCCCCGACCGTATGGGAATCCGTCCCCATAAAGGGGCTTTTTACGACCTCAACATGATGCTCAACACCTACGAAGGCGCCTGTCATGAGTGCCGGGACATTGTCGGATGGCTCGAAGCCGTGGGCGTCAAGCGGGTAATGGTCCGTGATCTGGAAACGGACACGTCGGTTATTCTGGCCGGCGGCGATGTCGGCAGGGGGGGCGGCATCGACGATCCGGAGGAATGGACTTCAGTCGCCCGGGATATCGGCTTCTTCGATGCCGCCATGATCACGCCTGCCGACATCGTGACGGCCGACTGGCCCGCCTGGAAATGCCGGTTCGGTTGCAAAGGGTACGGCAGGCATCGACAGTGTCCGCCTTATGCCATGCCGGTTGAAGCCCTGCGGTCGCTTCTGGCCGAATATTCCCGGGCCGTCCTCGTTCAAGGGAGCCCGCCTGGAAGGGATTTTCATCACTGTCTTCTGGCGTTGGAGCGGGCCGCCTTCCTGAAGGGCTTCCCCAAGGCCCTGGCCTTTGGCGCCGGCCCTTGCACGGTCTGCGACAGGTGTCCCGTCGACGACGTCTGCCGACATCCCGAAAAGGCCCGCCCCGCCATGGAAGCCTGCGGCATCGACGTCTACGCTACGGCCGGGCGGGTGAGGTGGCCGCTTCGACCGGTGCGGGACAGGGGCGACTGGGTGACCTATGTCGGCCTGCTGTTGTTGGAGTAACCCATGCGATTTCTTCTGGTACAGGTTCCCACCTCCCATCTGGGGGTGGGAGAACGGGTCTATCCGTTAGGACTGGCGCGGCTGTCGGGGCTGATCACCGAGGGACATGACAAACAGGCCCTTGACATGAACCGCTCTCTGGACCCCTGGCAGGATCTCAAAGAGCGGCTGCTCACATTCCGACCGGACCGGGTTCTGCTCTCGTTTCGGAACATCGACCCGCTGGCCGGTCAGCAGACCTCGTATCTCGCTTCTCTCAAGACCGCCGCCCGCATGAGCCGTCTCCTTGTCCCCGACGCCCGGATCTGGGCCGGCGGACCGGCCTTCTCCCTTTTTCCCGAGCGTCTGATGACCGAAATTCCGGAGATCGATGTGGGGCTGGTGGGGGAAGGAGAACGCGCCTTACCGCAGATGACGGCAGGTGGCGGCAGCGTTCCGGGAACGCTCTGGCGGGAAGGGGGAAAGATCCGACGCAGCCCGGCGGGCGCTCCGGTGGACATGAACGCCCTGCCGCCCCCGGATACGGCCGCATTTTCACCGGCCGACTACCTGGAGGGCAACCGCTATGTGGCGGTCATGGGCATCGAAGGCAAGCGGGGGTGCGACCTCTCTTGCGCCTACTGCGTCTATCCCGGCCTCGGCGGGAGACGGATGCGCCTCCGGGACCCGGAGCGGATCGTGGATGAGATGGAAACGCTCCACCGCGGCTTCGGCGTCGAATGGTTTCACTTCACCGACGGCGTCGTCAACCGACCGGCGGACCATTTCGAAGCCGTCTGCGGGGCCCTGGTCCGGCGTCGTCTCAAGGTGCGGTGGACCGGCTTTTTCAGAGAGGATACCCTGACCGCGGCCCAGCTTGATTCAGCCCTCCGGGCGGGACTCGGGGCGGTCTATTTTTCCGGAGACAGCCTTACCGACCATGGACGGCGCCTTCTGAACAAGCGTCTCGATCGGATGGATATCCTGCGGGCGGCCCGCATCACGGCAGCCTGCAGGGTCCTCACCATGTGCCATTTCCTTGTCAACCTGCCGGGTGAATTCCCGTCGCACGGAGCCGAAGCCCGGGAGAGCCTCGATCGGATCCTGGAGATCCACGCTCCGGCGGGAAACCTTGGGGCGGTCATCCTCGGCACGGTCCGGCTCTATCCGGACGCACCCCTGACGCGCCGGCTGGTGGGAGAGAAGATGCTCGACCCACGGACGGACCTTCTCTACCCTGTTTACCACAATCCCACGGCAACGGCCCACGTACTTCACGAACTTTCGGTTCGATGCCAGACCGCCGGGGTTTTCTCCCACCTCAACATCAGTGATCCCTCGGAGGCATCATGAAGATCATCGTTCTGGAGCATCCCCGATGGCCGTCGGAGCCCCATTTCAACGACATCGCCCATACCCCACTCTGGTCCTGTCTCATGGGGGGCTACGCGGCGGCAGCCCTGGCGGCGGCGGGGCACGAGGTGATTTACCTGGATGCGACCGGTGTCGACGAGAAAGGTGTCGCGTGGGATTTCTGCCGGGTTCGGGAAAAGATTCTCGGGATCGGGCCGCGCATGCTGTGCGTCAATACCGTCTATTTCTGGGAGCAGACACCGCGGCTCTTTGAAATGTTCGCTCAGCTCCGGGCCGCCGGATTTGACGCCCACATCTGTCTTTTCGGCTTTTTCCCTACCTTGGCGTGGCATGCCGTCCTCTCCCACGCGCCGACGGTCGACACCATCGCCGTTGGAGAGCCTGAGCGCACCTTGTGCGATCTGGCCCATGCCCTTGAACGATCCCTGGCCTTTGACGGCACTGCTTACGGCGACATCCCCGGTCTGGCCTCAGGCGGCCCCGATCATCCTCGCCTCGCCGGCATTCGGGCCCCCGAGCCGGATCCGGACCGCTTCCCATGGCCCGAAAGAAATCTCCGACCGGGGGAGACGGCCATGGTCCTGGCCAGCCGCGGCTGCTACAACCACTGTACCTTCTGTCCCATTCCCTCCTTCTACGCCGATGGCGCGCTCTGGCGGGGCCGGTCGACGGCAGCGGTCGCGGCCGAGATCGAAGGATTGGCGGGGGCGGGGGTGACCCATGTCTATTTCGCCGACCCCAATTTCATGGGCCCCGGCCGGAACGGGCGTGAGCGCGCCATGGACCTGGCCGATCGGATGCGGGGTCTCGGCATCTCCTTCGGCATGGAGACCCGTCCCGGCGACCTGACCCGCGACCTTTTGCAGGAACTCAAGGCGGGGGGGCTTTCGAGCTTGCTCCTCGGGGTGGAGAGCGGGTCTTCCGGTCTGCTTGACCGGATGGACAAGCAGCATTCCAGCATGGCGAGCGAGCGTGCCATAGGTCTATGCCGGGACGTGGGTATCGAACCCGAGATCGGATTTCTCATGTTTCTGCCCGAATCCCGCCTTTTCGACATTGCCGAAAACCTGGCTTTTCTGGAGCGGAACCGCCTTCTGGACCGTCTTGACCGCACGGCCAACCTCCTCAGCCATCGGCAGATCGTCCTCATGGGAACCTCAGGCTATCGACGATGCCGCCGGGAGGGGCGGCTCATTCCCGCAGGCCCTTTTGGTTTCGAGGGCGCTGTGGCCTATGCCGATCATCGGGTCCGCCGGCTTGCCGATCTGGTGCCGTATGCCTGCCTCCGGGTCATCCGGGAGATGGGGCGGCCGGGCTCGCCCATCCATTGGACCCGGGACCCGAAAGAAGATGCGCCGCGCCGGATCAACGACTGGTTGGTGGAATCCTGCCGAGCTCTGGTCGGGACCGCTCAATCCGCCGTGACATTGCCGGATGTCGAAGAAACGCGGTCGGAGATTCTTCAGAACTTTCTGGCTGAACTTCGCATTTAGGAAAAACTTGTGGAATCAGCTTCCAAAAAGCACATGTACCGATATTTGATGATGCTTACCATCGCATCGACGGTGGGGCTTCAGGGCTGGCGGACCCTCTTCGACAATTTTGCCGTCAACGCGGCGGAATTGGACGGGTACCATATCGGCATCATCCAGTCGATCCGTGAAATTCCCGGTTTCATGACATTTCTGGTGGTGTATGTCCTGTTGATCATGCGGGAGCATCGTCTGTCGGCTCTCTCGGTTCTGATGCTCGGGGTAGGGATCGCCGCCACGGGATACTTCCCGTCCTACGGCGGGCTGATCCTCACGACCTTCGTCATGAGTCTCGGGTTTCACTGCTACGAAACCACCAACCAGTCCCTTACCCTCCAGTATTTTGACCGGGACACGTCCCCCTGGGTCTTCGGAAAACTCCGCAGCATGGCCGCGGCATCCAATATCGCCATAGGCCTGTTCATCTACCTGGCGGCCGGGATCATGGATTTTCAGCAGCTCTTTCTCCTGCTCGGCGGTCTCGTCGTCGCTGTGAGTTTCTGGGGATTTTCCCAGGATCCCACCGACAGGGACATCGTTCCCCAACAAAAGCGGATGGTTTTCAGACGGCGTTACGGGCTCTATTATCTTCTGACCTTCCTTGCGGGAGCCAGACGGCAGATCTTCACCTCATTCGCGGTCTTCCTGATGGTGAAGAATTTCGGTTTTTCGGTCCGGGAGATTACGCTTTTGTTCGTCTTGAACAACATCGTCAATTATTTTCTGAGTCCATTCATCGGCCGATGCATCATCCGGTATGGGGAGCGTCGGGTCCTCTCCCTGGAATACGCGGCGCTGATTTTGATTTTCGCGGCGTACGGCATCGTTCAGGAAAAATGGATGGTGGCCCTTTTGTATATCCTGGATCACATCTTTTTCAATTTCGCCATCGCCATCCGGACCTATTTCCAGAAGATCGGCGATCCCGCGGACATCGCCCCCAGCATGGCCGTGGGCTTCACCATCAACCACATTGCCGCTGTTTTTTTCCCGGCCCTGGGGGGCATGCTCTGGATGATCGACTATCGGATCCCTTTCTGGTTCGGAGCGGGCTTGAGCCTCGCCTCTTTTTTGGCGGTGCAGAAAATCCGCATTCAGATGCGGGTTGAAGCGCTGCCGATCAAGTCCGGAACAGATCGTTAGAAAACGTTACCCTGATGGATCAAGCCTGAGATTCCAGGGATGCCGTATGTCTCAGGACGGAATCATCTGCGGGATGCCGCCTCAATCCGTTGCCCTCTGACGGCTGGAAACGGCGACCTCATATGATCCGTCGGCTTTCGCGTCGAAGGTAATGTCAACCTCCAGGAATTGCTGGATCACATGGGCGTTGGTGCGGGTATGACGGGACGGGGGGAGTGTCCGAAAGCGGCCTCCGCCGGCCAGGGCCAAAGGGACGAGCAACTGATCGGCCAGGCGGCGCCCCACGGGGACGTCCGCGGCCAGATATTCCCGGGCCTCGGCGACGACCGCCATGGCCACTTTCTCGGCGGGCACGCCGCGACGGCCGAAGCCCGAGAAGATCTCGGTGAGGGCGTCGCTTTCCACCGCCAGGGTCACGATATTGCCGGGACCCGGCGAATCGGAGACCTCGATCACAGAAAGCCAATCGTCTTTGAGCGGGATATGGCGGCGGATCATGGCGAGCTCTCGTTCGGCGATGTGACGGGGAAGCTTCGCCGTGACTGCTGCGGCGCTGCAGCGATTGACGCTTCCTCGCTGAAGAAGATCGAAGCCGTTCAGTCTGAGACAAGGCCGAATGTCAACCTGAAAGCGTCCGCCGCCGGCCGGAAAGAACCCGGGCCGGGCAAGCGTCGCCGTTACCTCTATCCCCATCCGTCGGATCAGGGGCAGGAACGTCCGGTCGAGAAAGTCGAAAGGTGGTGCGAACGGGTTGTGGGTGCCTCCCTCGAGAAGCAGCCGGGTGTCGCTCTCGGCAGTGAGCAGGGGCGGCAGGATCGCCTGGAGGACCAGTGTGGCGCTGCCGGCGCTGCCGACGTCAAAACGATATCGGCCGGGATAAACCCCTTCGGGCTGAAAGGTGAGGCGGTCGGCGCCCAAGGACGCGCCGATTGTCCGGGCGTGTCCGACGGCCGTGGCGGCCGAAACTGCTGCGAGATGCTGTCGCATGAGTCCCGGGCGGTTTCGGTTAGCCCGGATGCGATTGATGGTGAACGGCGTGCCGGTGGCCAGGGACAATGCCAGCGCCGTTCGCAAAATCTGTCCTCCGCCTTCACCGTAGGCACCGTCAATCTGGATCATCAGTCGTTCATCTCTTGTCCCACGATGGGCTCAAGGCGTGCCGTGTAGGGGTTGGGGAGGGGCATCCTCCGTCCGGTGTTTCATGATCTCGGCCTGCAGTGCTTTGAAGGTCGCCAGCTGATCGGACGTCAGGATTTCAGAGAGTTCTCTTTCGGTTTCCTGCTGGATGTCATTCATTCGTGTCTGAAATTCCGTCTCGGTAATACGGTCTTTCCAATGTCGCCGGAACAATTTCCGCTTCTTGCGAAAATCCTTTCGAAGGATGACCTGAACCTCCCCCCACGCCGTGTCGCTCAAATTGAGCTGTTGCTTCAATCGCATCCGAAAGGATCGTGCTTCCGAATGCCTTGGGGGGCCGAATTTGTCGTGAGGCCTCAGCCACCGTTTCCGGAACCGATGAAAATCGCTTCTGAAGCTTTCCAGCTTTTCCTGCTGATCGGTTGAAAGGGTTGCCTTCAGCATTTCAAAATGGCGTTCGATGATGGCGTCCAGCTCACCGGCGTGCCTTTTTCTGAACTCATAGAGGGATTCCTCGAGATCACCCAGAATATCCGAGGTTTTTTTCTGCTGCTCCGGTGTCAGGCCCAGTTCGTTCCCGATCTTCTCCATGAATCGGGGAAACAGGAAGGCGGCCGGTCCCCGGACCATCCGTTCGAACTGACGTTTGGCATAGAGATGGGTTCCCACGGTCCCGAGGACGATTCCCGCGAAAAAAACCAGCAGGATTCCCGCTATCATCTTGAGTTTAAGGTGATTCATCTAAAATATTCCCATGGATTGCACCAGACTGAATTCGAGGGGATCGCCGATGAACAGACGGGCCATTTCGTATTCGGTCTGGAAACCGTCTTGAAAGGCGACCACCGACAGCATCACAATGACCAAAACGCATGCCGCGGCGGCGAACCGCCAGGACAATCCCGTGAATTCATATACGACGCGGGCACGCCACGCCAATGCCGAGGGAAGGACGTGGATGCGTTCCATGACCCCTCGCTGCCAGCCGTCCGGAACGGGAACCACTGCTTTTTCACGGTAGGCCGTTTTCAGAACAGCGTTCAATCGATCTCTGTAAACGGGTTTCATCGATCCTCCTCGTGTCGGGCCAGCCCGATGAGTATCTTCTCGAGTTTCTTTCTGGAGCGAAACGTTCGAACCTTTACGTTGGCCACGCTCCAACCCAGCAGACTTGCGGCTTCCTTACCTGTCAGACCTTCCAGGTAGACCAGTTCCAGCACCATCCGATCCTCGGCGGAAAGCCGGCCGAGGGCCTCCTCCAAAACCTCCCGGGCTTCCTTCTGTCGTCCCAGATTTTCATGATCGATTTCAGCGTCATTGGAAAGGGTTTTTTCCAGCCACTCCGCCTGGGCTTCCGTCAGAGAGCTCATGGGCATTTCCCGGTTCCGGTAGTGTTTCCGCCAGAAATCGTAACAGGTCCTGACGGCAATGGATGACAACCAGTGCTTGAAGCTGCCGGTCTGTTTGAAGCCCGGCAGGGATTGGTAAACCTTGACAAAGACATCCTGAGCGGTTTCCTCGACCTGATCGTACGGAAGGTGTCTCTTCAATATCCGCAACACCGGTTGTTCGTATCTCTTAAGGAGCGTTTCGAAGACATCGGCATCCCCCGCGATGATCTGCTGAATAAGAGCCGCGTCGCTTTCAGTGGTGGCGATCTGCTGCATAATGAGAAGTCGGGTGTCGATGACCGCCGGAGCCGGGGAAAAGCCCCCCGGACCCCGGCACATGATCCTATTTAATGAGGGCGTCCAGTTGTTTTTCGAATTCCGTCCATCGAGAACCGGATTTATCCTTCATCCTTTGATGACGGCGGTTCATATTTTCCTTGACGGCGGCGAGTTGCTCATCGGTGAGTATCTTTTTGATGTCGCTCACCATTTTGAAGCGGAGAACCATCATGGCCTCTCCTGCTGTCGCCGCATCCGCGTGGGCTTTCCGGACCGCCGTTTCGTCCGCGTCATCCGCCAGCAGGGTCTTCATCATGTTCTGACGGGCCGCTCTCACGGCGTCTCTCTTGGCGTTCAAGTCGGTCGCGTAATTTTTAACGATACCGACGACCTGCTGCATCTGGTCCTCGGTAAGGTTCGCGTCCCTCAGAAATCCGAGCCCCATCATGCCGTAACCGCCATGTCGGCCGCCGTGTCGGCCATGAAACCCCATATTGCCGTCACAGTTTTTCCAGCCGCCGCGACCGGCCATAGCCTGGGAGCTGAGCGTAAAAATCATGGCAAGCGCCGCGATAATTGTCAATCCTTTGTTGATCTTCATAACATCCTCCATGTATCGAATGATAAAAGTAATGAATGGTCGTTGAAGCTTCACGACTGTCGACGGTATTGCCGCCTTATGATGTTATCATCGCTGCAGCGGGGAAAATGGTTACAAAAAAAGTGACCGAGGTCGGACGTACCGGATTGTCATTCATCCGGCGGAAGGGTATCGGGTACTCCTGAAAGCGCAGCCGTGCAGTGGGAGTGGGGCTGACATGTTGATTTTTATTCCGAGGCGACCTATAGAGGAGGGGCGTCCCGGGCGTTCTCTCTCAGCCTTTTAACCACCTTTGGAATGGACACCGACAATGAAGGATTTCAACATCACCATCCCGATCACCGTCCGCATCGGGGAGATCAATTACGGTAATCACGTGGGCTATCAGCATTATTTCACCTACTTTCAGGAAGTTCGAATCGCTTATCTCGCCCATCTGGGCTTTACGGAAAAGGATATCGGGGGATACGGCATGATGGTGTCCGAAGCGATCTGCCGTTATCGTCGGGAGTTGTTTCTGGGGGATCGCATCGAGATCGGATGCCGCGTATCGGCAATCAAGTCCAAGGCTTTTGTCATGGACTACCGCATTGAAAAAATGAAGGCTCTCTGTGCGTCGGGCACCACCACCAATGTCTGCGTCGATTCCGGGACCGGAAAGGTCGTTCTCCTTGCAGAGTCGTTTTCAACGGCCGTCAGAACCTTCGAGGATATCAAGCCTGTCGGAACAGCGCGGACAGCGTCCCGGAAAGATCTAAGGTAATGATTAATTGACGGGGTGTGATCGCGAGCGGCGAAACCAGAAAGCGCCGCACTCATCCATGATCCATCCTGGGTATTCGGAGTTCAACGGGAATCTGCCGACGCTAGTTATGGACGCCGTTAATGCTGGCCTCGGATGTGGGGCACTCGATAATGGACTCAATGTGGAGATACCAGAACTCCTTGGTGAAGCGTTGCTCCGCTTCCTTGAAGTCTTTGGCAAAACGATACCGGACCCTCTTGACGTTATCGCTGTTGTACCCGGTCATCTTGAACGCGCGCATCAAGATCCTCCATCTTTGGGTTTCCGCCGGATAATTGCCGCGAAATGGGTGGGGTTTTGATTGCGGTTGTCTAAATTTCATGCGTGAAACCCCGTTAGACCATCATTTAATAATATAAGTCCGAATAGATGAAAACTCAAGCCGGCTTTCATGACGGCGGCAAAATTTTGCGGGTTCCGGACATTCATGGTAAAGTCCCCCGCTGGTTGTCCTTTGGGGTGGCGAAAAGGATGCCTATATTCTGAAGTGTCATGATGGCCAAATTCCAATGAAGAGAGGCCTTCTGTTACCTATCGTTGGAACGAAGAGCCGCAATTCCGCTGTTATCGGTGAAAGGAGATAACACCATGAAATTTGGGTTTCTGATAATCGTTCTGGCGTTATTGGCACTGATGGGGCTTGGCCCCCTTTGCCAGGCGGGCGGGATAAAAAATAACGAAAAGAATATGGAGAAAAGCAAGATGACGAATATTCCCCATAACCTCAAGAGAGCGACGTTTGCCGGCGGATGCTTCTGGTGTGTCGAATCGGATTTTGAGAAGGTCGACGGCGTCGTCGAGGTGATTTCGGGTTACACGGGCGGCGACCTTGAAAATCCGACCTATGAGCAGGTATCGTCCGGGTCGACCGCTCATCTGGAAGCGGTTCAGGTGATCTACGATCCCGGGAAGATTTCCTACACCGAACTGCTCGATGTGTTCTGGCGTCATGTGGATCCGACGGATGCCGGCGGTCAATTTGTGGATCGAGGGCCGCAGTATCGGACTGCGATCTTTTATGAGACCGAAGCAGAGAGACAGCAGGCCGAGGCTTCCAGGGCGGCGCTGGATCGGTCAGGGCGTTTTGCCAGGCCGCTTGTGACGGAGATTCGCAGGCTGGACCGATTCTACGCCGCTGAAGCATACCACCAGGATTATTACCGGAAGAATCCGGGCCGCTACGGACGTTACCGGAGCGGTTCCGGGCGGGATCAGTTCATTCGGAAGTTCTGGAAGGACGATGACCGCAGCCTGAAAAACAGCACCTCGAAAGTACGTTACGCCAGACCCGATGATGCCATCCTGCGGAGGACCCTGACGCCGCTTCAGTATACCGTGACCCGGGAAGAAGGGACCGAGCCGCCTTTCAACAATACCTATTGGGATAACAAGAAGGCGGGCATCTATGTCGATGTGGTTTCCGGCGAGCCCCTCTTCAGCTCGACGGACAAGTTTGACTCCGGCACCGGATGGCCCAGCTTTATCCGCCCCCTCGAACCGGACAATGTCATCGAAAAGGAAGATCACAGATTTTTCATGGTCCGTACCGAGGTGAGAAGCCGGTACGGCGATTCCCATCTCGGCCATGTCTTCAACGACGGACCGGAACCCACGGGTCGCCGGTATTGCATCAATTCGGCGGCCCTGCGATTTGTGCCGAAGGCGGATCTGGAAAAAGAGGGGTACAGGGATTATCTCCGGCTGTTTGTGTCTGAGCCGTAAAAAGGCGCCTGTGACGCGTCGGTGCCTGGGCTCGCTGTGTCTATTGCCCCAGCCGGATGCTGACGGAATGGGCGTGGGCGCCCAATCCTTCGGTCTCTGCCAGGCGGATGACGTCCGGGGCCTCTTCAAGGAAGGCGGTCTCGCTGTAAGAGATCACGCTGGTTTTCTTGATGAAATTATCAACCGAAAGCGCCGAGGAAAACCGGGCGGTGCCCGCAGTGGGCAGCACGTGGTTAGGGCCGGCGATATAGTCGCCGATGGGCTCCGGCGTGAACTGACCGACAAAGACGGCACCCGCGTTCCGGATCCTTCCGAGATGCTCGAATGGCGCTTCGATATGGAGTTCCAGGTGTTCCGGAGCGATCCGGTTGGCGAGTTCGAAGGCGGCCGGGATGTCCGACACCACAAAGACCGCACCGTAACTCTCGAGGGATTTCCGAGCGATATCCTTACGGGTGAGATGCGCCGTCTGCCGCGTCACCGCGGCGACGACTGCCTCAGCCAGCGGTCGGGAGGTGGTGACCAGAACGGCGGAGGCGAGTGTGTCGTGTTCGGCCTGGGAAAGAAGGTCCGCCGCCGTGAACTCCGGGTTGGCCGAATCATCGGCGATGACCAGCACCTCGCTCGGCCCTGCGATCATGTCGATGCCGACGGTGCCGGAGACGATTTTTTTGGCAATGGTGACATAGATATTGCCGGGGCCGACGATGACGTCGCATCGCGGAATCCGTTCGGTCCCGTAGGCAAGGGCCCCTATGGCCCAGGCGCTGCCGACTTTGAATACGGCATCCACGCCCACCCGACGGGCCGCCGCAAGCATGTAAGGGTTGATCGTGCCGTCCCGGCGGGAAGGCGTAACCATTATGATACGGTTGACCCCCGCGATCCGAGCCGGAATGGCGTTCATGAGAACGGTGGACACCAGCGGTGTGTCTCCCCCTGTTCCGCCGGGCACGTAAACGCCCGCCGTCTCCACAGGGTTGAAGATCTGGCCCAGCAAGGTGCCGGGCCGGTCCATGGTCATCCAGGATTTCCGAAGCTGCTTCCGGTGGAAACCTTCGATCTGTTCCGCCGCCCGCTCCATGGCCGCCATGAAGGGGCCGTCCACGACGCTTTCCGCCGCTGCAAACTCCGCGGGTGTCACCTCCAGGTCCGCCGCTGTCAGGTCGGGGGCGTCGAACCGGTTGGCGTAGTCCACCAAAGCCGCGTCTCCGCGCGAGGCAACATCTTTTAAAATAGTCTTGACGTTTTCGAACAACGCTTCATCGAATGCGACGCCCCGCCCGGCAATTGCTCCCAGACGGCCTGTCGCTGCATTGGATGGGTAAGTGTATATCTCCATGGGTCCTGCCTTTTTCAGTATGTATTGCCGTTATCATCTTGACAAGTCGATAGCCTTTTGAAAAAAGAAAAGTTTCTAATTACCACAGGTGAGTTTCTCACACAATATTCAATTATGATCGGAGGCGCTTATGAAGGAACACCGAATTTACAATTTCAATGCCGGCCCTGCGGCCCTTCCCCTGCCCGTCCTTGAGGAGATTCAGGAAAATTTTCTCAATTTTGCGGGGTCCGGCATGTCTATCACCGAGATCAGTCACCGTTCCAAGTGGTTTGATGCCGTTATCGAGGACGCCATTGCCCGTACGCGACGCCTCCTCAAGTTGGATGACCGGTTCCATGTCCTTTTTCTGCAGGGCGGGGCCAGTTTGCAGTTCTGCATGATTCCCATGAACCTCCTTCCTGAGGGTGAGGCAGCCGATTACGTCAACACCGGAACATGGTCCACCAAGGCCATCAAGGAAGTCAAAATTCAGGGAAAAACCGTCAACGTGGTGGCCTCCTCCGAGGATCGGGACTTCGCATATATCCCCAAAAACATTCCCTTCAACCCGGATTCGGCTTATGTCCACATTACCTCCAACAACACCATCAAGGGCACCCAGTGGGCTGAATTCCCGGAGACCGGCAGCGTGCCGATCATGGCCGACATGTCGTCGGACATGATGAGCCGTCCCTTCGATCCCAACCCCTTTGGGGTGATTTACGCCGGTGCTCAAAAGAACATCGGACCGGCAGGCGTATGTATGGTGATCATCCGGGAAGACATGCTGGCGCGGGTGCCTCAGAATCTGCCGACCATGCTCAAATACACCACCTTCAGTGAAAAGAACAGCATGTTCAACACGCCGCCGTGCTTTGCCGTCTACACGCTCCAACTGGTCATGAAATGGCTGGAGGAGACCGTGGGGGGCCTTGACAAGATGGCTGCCATCAATGAGAAAAAGGCCGGGATGCTCTATGATTTCATGGATCGGAGTGAATTTTACCGGGGGACCGCCGATACGGACAGCCGTTCACGCATGAACGTGACCTTCCGCCTGCCCTCCGAGGCGTTGGAGCAGAAATTCATTCAGGAGGCCACTCAGGCCGGCTTCGGCGGCCTCAAGGGCCATCGCTCCGTGGGCGGATGCCGGGCCTCCATATACAACGCCACGGGGATCGACGCCGTTTCGGCGTTGGTGGATTTCATGAAAACCTTCGAGAAGAGAAACGGTTAGGCCGAAGCCGTCCTTGGCCGGGAAAGTGAACGAGACATACACCGCCCCGCCGGGAATTTGGCGGGAGCGGGGTGTTCTCAGCCGTCTGGAATATATGGGTTGCCGCTGTATCAACAAAGGTTCGACGCCCCCTGGTGAGCATGGCTTTGAGGCCACCTCCGGCCGGTCATGCATTGCTCTCGATTTCGATGGAACCCTCATTTTAGAGCATGTTCCGATCGTATGGGTTCTGTTCCTCCTGCGCTTTTCCAACTGGACGCTGATACGCAGATTGGCGTTCATGGTGAAAAGTGCCGTGCGAGGCACGGCGGCGCTGATGCTCTCCCGGGGGGCTGCATGGGCTCCCTGGGCCGTCCGGGCGACCTTCGGCGCATTCAAGGGGGTTGAAGTCGCGTCATTGGCCGCCCTGGTCCACGGCGCGCCAATGCCCTCGACCCCGGGATCGGTCCATACGCTCCATCTGAATCCATCAGTGATGACGATTCTTCGCGCCATTTTGGGTTCATTCAGATCGCATCCTGAAGTTCACGTCTATTCCCAGGGCTCTTCCCGGGAGGTTGTCCAACGATTTCTTGACAGATCCGATGTTCGAAAGTGCTTTAATGAGATCGGCGTTTCGCCGGCCGCGATTGTCGTTCATGCCAACAGGATGATCGCAGACCGGAACGGCTGTTTTACCGGTGCGGTCGAAGGTATGATTCTGACCAAATTCAATCGTCTTGAGATGATGCCCCACCAGGCGGTGTTTATCGGCGATGACGAAGATGAACGTATTCTCAATAGATTACCCCTTGAGAAGAGGATACAATTCATTAATTGGCGGCGGTGGGAAGGGCTGAAAACGCAAGCGGGCAGGGCTTGACCCCCTGCCCGCTGTCTGGTATTGGTGCTGCTATTCGCTTTCCGCACCCGATTTTTCGAGGGCTTCCATTCTGTTTCGAATGTCATCCAGCGTGCGATTCAGCTCCTCGGATTCGGCCCTGAGCATCTCCAGTTCCTCCGCTCTGCTCATGGTGCGGGCCGAATTCCAGCCGGCGGGGAAGGGGCTGGCCCCCCGTCCCCGTCCGGCACCCCATCCGTAGCCGAGGTTAAAACCGAAGCATCGTCCGCCGCGGCCGAATGTTCTGCCGCCGACACCCCGACGGATGTAAGGTTGACCTGTGTTGCAGAAGCCTCTGCCCCCGCCTGTCATGGGTCCCCGTCCTATGGGACCGGTTCCGTCATAGCCCGGCATGATTTGCCTCCTTTTCATAAGATTACGATTCGTTTTGAGACTCCCCGATCGACACGTCCGGCCGGGGCGGTCCGGCCGCCACGGCCTTTCCTGCCGAAGCCCGAAATATTCTCGGGTTCATTGCCTCGACCCCGACCATTCCGGCCGCAGGAGCCGTTACCGTTTCCTGCCGGTCCTCGACCATCGGGACCGGTTCCATCACCTCTCGGCATACACGCTTCTCCTTTCCGAAGTTCCGCTTCGCTGTGCCCTCGGCGTCCACACCGTCGCCGATGTCTGCCGCAGCCTTCCCGAAGCTGATAGTTGCCCCCGCCGACCCGAAGCACCTTGCCTGTCAGCAGCGCATGGGTGACGGTATGACGGGCTTCTGCCAGAATCCTGCCGTAGGTCTGGCGGGAGATGCCCATGAGAACGGCCGCGCCGTCCTGATCCATCCCTTCATCATCAGTGAGCCGAAGCGCCTCCAAGCCTTCCACAGACAGATAGATCTCGCCGCTGGGGAAGGTTTCCAAAGGGCCGAAAGAGAGCACTGAAGGGTGTTCAGACACCAGTCGCGGTTTTACGGGTCTCGGCATGACAATCAACTCCTGTTATGGTCATTTGACTAAAACATAGTTGCTGTAATGCTGGGTGTCAATGGGAAATAATGGTCAAATGACAAAAAATATGCTGTTTGTCGACAGGCCATCCTGAGAAAAATCTGACAAGGCAGGCGGAAATATCCGCCTCGAGACGATGGCGGCGTATCGGCGGTGAAGACTGCGAGGAAAAACCTGTCCGCAACCATACCCGCAACCGCATTTGCAGAAAGTTATTATGTGGCTGATTTAATTTGTATAATGGAATTTTCTCCCCCGCCACCATGGCGGGGGAGCGAGAAGAAGAGTAAAAGACCCCCAAGGAAAGTTGGAGGGTGTCACAAATTTAGCAAGTTAATTCCTTAAAAACAATCGGTGAAAACACCTATTTTATCTAGGTACAAATACCTATGGACATAGGGCTTGGGCGCCGGTCCATGAACACCGAAAGTTGCGTGTCGAGTTTTTGACCGTCTTAAAATCACTTATCAATCCGGAATACTATCTCTTCACAGGACATTCCCCATCAGCGTTCGTTCAAGGGTCTCACTGAGGCTGTCGGGCGCGGTCTTGATTTTCTCCATGCACTTGGAACATAAATAGATGAAATTATCGGATCGATAGATAATACCTTCCGGATCTTTCATACCGCAGAGGTCGCACTGGGTGTTCCGGTCATTCAATTGTTCATACATGCTGATCACCTTCCGCAGAAAAGAGGTTAGGACCTGAGGGGAGGCTCGTCAAAGTCTGTCAACTGATCATCCAGACCGTTGTTTTGCCGGCCAGTTGAATGACTTTGTTTGTCACGCGTCCCATGTGGAATTCTCCGACCTTGGAGTGGCCTCTCCGGCCGATGACAATCGTCCCGTACCCTCCCGTCATCGCCTGGGCAATAATGGTCCCGCTCCTAGTGGCGACACCGGACACGATTTTTGTGGTGATGCGGCGGTGATCGAAGCCGGTGTCTGCAAGGATTTTGACCGCCTTCTCAAAAGCAGCGCGCACCACATGCGCCTCCCGGGATTCCTCCGTCCATTTCGCCCCCTCGGGGGGTGCAAAGAAATGTTCATCGGGACCGGGGAGCTTGAAATCAAAACTCCGAATCACCTGAAACAGCGTGATATCGATGTCGGCGCCCGCTGTCAGTTCTCCCACGTATTTTACCGCTCTCAGGGCGTTATCGGAGCCGTCTATGGTCACCAGAAGTTTAAGCGGGGCGCTGCTGTCGAAGATGACTTCGGTCCCCATGAGCCAGAGGGGAACCGTCGTCAGGCCGGCAATGAGCTTTGCAGCGACGCTTCCGATGACGAGACGCGTGATGGGGTTCATGCCCTGTCGCCCAACCACGACGGCGTCATAGCCGGATTGGGCTTCCCGGATGATGTCCCTTGCAATCCCGATCTGCTTTTCCTGGCTTTTAATGACGAGGTCGTCCGGTGAAAAGCCATATTTCAGAAGCGTCTTACGGGCGTTTTCCAGAAACTCGCCGATAGCCCTCTTGTGCTCAATCTCCCACAATCGGCCGTCGTCGGCGTTCGGATCGATGAAGGGATCCTCTTCGGTGTCCCAGAACCGCTCGGGCCGTTTGGTGTAGACACTGAAAAGAACGATCGTTGCGGTGTTCCGGGGCAACACCCGAGCGAGGTAATGCACCGCGTTGAAGGAATGATCGGAACCATCCAGGGCGACCAGTATTTTTTTACGATTTTTCGCATCCATCGTTCACAACGCCTCCCTTGGTCAATTTGCGGCTCGATACCGCCATAACTGTTAAAGATCTGTCACGAGCTTCACGGAGTCCCGGCACCACAGAGATCTATGAAGGATGCGGACGACCAAGTCAAGAGAATCTTCCATTGCATGCTGTCTCGCGGCGTTTGGATGGGGTTCCGTTGTCGGAACAATGGGTGCTGCTCTGGTTGTGGTAAAGCGTGTCGGCAGCGGAAACGGCTATTTTAAGTTTGAAATCATTAGAATAGATGATTAATCTCCTGAATTATAAGCTCTTGAATTCCTCTTCCATCTCCTAACATGACATGCAACATGATTTTCGCATCGGTCCGGCCGCCTGACAGAGGATCTCCTGCAAGAGACGGCCATCGTCCAGCAAAAGATCGGAAGCCGCAGGTATATAGAAGGCGGCACCAAAATGGCTGTCTGGTAAGAATCTCATGATGAACTTTACATCTATAGAAGAAGCGCCATAAGGGGGATGCTCATGAAAATGATGAAAGGAGCGGTTTTTATCGGATTGATGGCGGGTATCATCGGATTGTCCTGTTTCACACCGAAGCTCATGGCGTCCGAAGTCCCGGCTCCGTCAGTCCCATCCGGTCCATCGGCCGGCGATGGGATGCGCCTGGAAGATCAGGCCCGCCTCCCTGATCTGATCGTCTATGCCTACGAACAGAATCCCGCAATCCAGGCGGCTCGGGAAGCATGGCGGGCCGTGGTGGAAAAATACCGCATGAGCACGAGCCTGCCCGATCCCCAGCTGATGGTCACCTATTTCCCCGATCCCATCGAGACCCGCCTCGGTCCTCAGGACTGGAACGCTTCGATCTCCCAGAGGTTTCCCTTTCCCGGCAGGCTTTCCAAGGAAGGCGAAGTGGTGGCGCAGGAGGTCCTCATGGCAAGGCTCGATCTGGACAGGACCGTCCGGGATGTATCGGTGGCGATCCAGGAATCCTACCACGAATTACACTACATCCGCCAGGCCCGGTCCATTGCCGGTAAGAACGCCGGCTTGCTGGATGAACTGAGAAAGATCAGCGAAACCGCCTATGCCGAGGATCAGGCGACCTTCCTGGATGTGGTGAAAGCACAGTCCCAGACAGGGCAGCTCAGGTATGACATGCTGCTCTTGGAGGAGCTGGAGGATACCGAGCGAACCCGGCTGAACGGACTGCTGAACCGGGCGCCCGGGGCCCCCATCGGTGAACTTGCGCCGGTTGCCGTTCGGCCGGTAGTCTACACCCTCGACGACATCTATGCCATGGCCGAATCCCGGCAGGAGGAGATCCGCACGGCCGATGCCCAGGTGTCCCAGGCGGAGCGCCGCATCGAGCTGGCCCGATACCAGAATCTCCCGGATTTCAGTGTGGGGCTGTTCTATGCGGGCATCGGACAGCCCGACGTGGCCGTGCCGCCGCCGGATTCCGGAGATGATGCCGTGGGCATCCAGTTCGGGGTAAGCATTCCCCTCTGGTTCGGCAAAAACACCAGCCGAACGCGGCAGGCGACGGCGGACGCCCAGAAAGCCCGAGCGATGAAGGCCGAGCGGATCAACCAGAGCCGGACCCAGATCCGCGCCCTCTATTTCCGGCTTCGCAATGCCGAGCGGTTGATGACCCTCTATGGGAAGGAGATGATCCCCCAGGCGCTGGCCTCCATGGAGACCGCCGAAACGTGGTTCCGGGAAGGGCAGGGCAGTTTTTCCGATTTTGTGGAGATTCAGGCGACGGTCTATAACTTCCAGCTCTCCCTGGCCCGGGCCCGGGCGGACTACGGCAAGGCCCTGGCCGGGCTGGAGCGTCTCGCGGGGCTCGATCTTACCCGGCAGGAGATGGAATCGGCAGGGGAGATCAAACCATGAAGACGATACTACGTGTGATCGTTACGCTGTCGTTTTGCGCGACCGCTGGCTGCAGCAGCAATTATCGGGAGATGTCCTCCGAGTTGGGCAATTACCGGCCGCCGTCCTATTTCCAATCGATTGCAGACGGCACGAAAGCTGCGGCGTCCCATTCGACAGAACAGGATTTATCCCGTGATGAAGGCCGGCGGCAGCTTGCCGGGATGCGACAAAAATGGCGGAAGGTGTCCGGGGCCTCCGGAACGGCGGACGCCTTTTACCGGCCGGAGCCGGAGCGCTTCCGGAGGCTTTCGACCGCCGCCCGGAGCGATGCCGGGGCGGCCGACGTCCTGAAGAGGGGCTACACCCTGGAAACCCTCGAGATGCTGACCCTGATCCGGAGCCCCGTGATCCACGCCGCGGAAAAGCGCCTTCAGGCGGAGCTGCAGGCGTTCAGCCAGGTGGCGGAGCTCGATGCCGTTCTCGAGCAGTATACCGCCTTCACCGAAGGGCTGATGACCGGCGTCGGCCCCATGAAGGGCAAGGACTCCGTAAGGATGAAATTTCCGTTTCCCGGCGTGACGGCCCTCAAGGGCGAGGTGGTGGATGCCTCTGTCCGGGCTGCTGCGGAATCCCTTGAAATTGCACGCCGAGATGCCTTGACCAATGCAAGGAAAACCTACTGGAATCTTCTCTATGTCCGGAAATCCCAGAGCATCACGTCTGAGACGCTGTCCCTTTTTCAGCGTCTCGAATCGGTCGCGCAAACCCGTTACAAAGCCGGCAATACGAGCTTTCAGGATGTCATCAAGGTGACCATCGAAAGTCGAATTCTGGAGGAGGATCTCGTCACCCTGACGGAGCGCACCCGCAATCTGGAATCGATGCTGCTGGATATTCTGGATCTGCCCCCGGACACCGCCATCGGACCGCCTGTGAAAGAGACACCGGATCGGCGCCTCCCGGCCCTGGACCGGCTCCACCCCCTTGCACGGGACCGGCGCCAGGAACTCCGTCGTCTTCGTGCCCAGGTGGGAAAGATGGAGCGGATGCTGGAGCTCGCCGAAACCATGATCCTGCCGCCGTATTCCCTGGGTCTCCCCTATTATGACGACGAGGCGGTTCTCCAGGCGGGATCGGCTGCCGTGAAGGCGTCCTTCTCGGACCGAACCACTGCGGCCGTGGGTGGGGGGCTGCCCAAATCACCCTGGTTCGGTACCAACGACGCCTGGCTGAAGGGAACACGCAGCTCCCTGGCGGCGCTGCGGGCCGATCTCAGGAAAGCGGCGGCAGCGACGGACAACCAGGTCCGGAACACGTGGTTTGAGATGGACCGGGCCGTCAGGGAGGAAATCCTGTACCGGGAAACGGTTGTGGATCTTTCGAAGTCCGCTCTGGACGTATCCACCCGCGGATACGAGTCGGGCACGGTCTCCTTCGCGGACGTCATCGCCTCCTATACCAACTGGCTCAAGGTTCGCCTGGCACTGGCACGGAAGATTTCCGATATCGGCGTGGCTCGGGCCGAACTGGAGCAGGCGATCGGCGTATCTCTGTGAGGCGCCGCACCGCGATAGGTTCAAGTTGCGATGGCGGCACGCCGCGGCCCGGCATACCGTTGAACGACATGTGTCGACGGCATGCCGGACTCCTGATGGGATGAAGGACCTTTGATCATGGAAAATGAAAAAGAGAAAAACGCTTTAAACCGAGAACATAGGGTATCCGTAAAGACGCTGTGGACGACGGTGATCGTCACGGCGGTTGTTTCCGTCGTTCTCGCATGGGCGGGACTGCGACTGTTCGGATATCACGCACCGCACCGGGTGAGCCTCGAAGGGGCTTCAGGTGAGGGCGCGTCCGAGGAAACCCAGCTCTGGACCTGCGGCATGCATCCTTGGATCATCACCGAAGAACCGGGGCTCTGCCCCATCTGCGGGATGGAACTGGTCCCCAAGAAAAGCGACGCGGCACCCCAGGCCGCCTCGGGGGAGCGGTCCATCGCTTATTGGCGGGCCCCCATGGACCCCATGGAGATCTACGATGCTCCGGGCAAGAGCAAGATGGGAATGGATCTCGTACCCGTGTATGAGGACGAACTGGTGGGCGGGGTCGACATCCGTATCGATCCGGTAGTCGAGCAGAATATGGGTATTCGAACGACACGGGTGGAGAAGGGATCGCTGGTGCATACGATCCGGACCTATGGGCACATTACCTATGACGAAACCCGAACCGCCCAGGTCGCGCCTAAGGTCGACGGATGGTTCGGTCGCCTGTACGTCGATTTCACCGGAGAAATCGTCGAGGCGGGACAGCCCCTGTACGAGATCTATTCTCCCCAGCTTCTGGCCGCCCAGGAAGAATACCTGACGGCCTTTCGCAACGCCCGGCGGATGGGCGGTGCGAGCCGCGAACTCCTGGCATCGGCCCGCCGACGCCTCAGCTATTTCGATGTAGCCGAAACCGAAATTCAGGCTATCGAATCGGCGGGGGAGGTTAAAAAGTTTGTGATGATCCGCTCTCCGTTCAAGGGCGTGGTGACGCACAAAAACGCCCTGGAAGGCGGATTTGTCAAGGCGGGGACCACGGTTTACACGGTGGCGGACCTTACCCGGGTATGGGTGGAGGCCCATATCTTCGAATATGAGCTGGAGTGGGTGGCTGAAGGGCAGGAAGCCGTGATGACACTGCCTTACCGGCCCGGGAAAACCTATCGGGGGAAGGTGGCTTACGTCTATCCCTATCTCCAGCGGAAAACCCGTGATGTGGTGATCCGGCTCGAGTTCCCCAACCCGGACCTGGACCTGAAGCCCGAGATGTATGCCGATGTCCGCATCAAAACCAGCGGTAAGGGGGAGGGATTGATCATCCCCAACGAATCGGTGATCCGTTCCGGCGAACGCAACGTGGTTTTCGTGGCCAAGGGCGACGGTCGCTTCATCCCCAGGGAGACGGTCCTGGGCATGAGCCTGGACGGCGACAGGGTTCAGGTTTTAACAGGGCTTGCAGCCAACGAGACCGTGGTGACGTCCGGCCAGTTCATGCTCGACTCGGAATCCAAGCTGAAGGAGGCCGTCCGGAAGATGATGCCGCGCGAAAAGCCGTCTGCACCATCGGAGCCGAAGTCGAAGGGGGATGCCGACTTTTTTGAAGGCATGGAAACACCGCCGGCGTCGGATGATCCATTCTTCGAGGATATGGAATGACATATTTGCCGACATCAGCGAACATTCGAGCGTGAATGAATCGTGACGGCAAAGAGGGGTGCCCCGGATGATCGAGAAAATTATCGAGTGGTCGGTGAAAAACAAGTTCATGGTGATCCTCGCGACGCTCTTCGTGATCGCGGGGGGCGTGACGGCCATGCTGAACACCCCGTTGGACGCTATTCCCGACCTGTCGGACGTCCAGGTCATCATCTACACGGAATATTCCGGCCAGGGTCCGCAGGTGGTGGAGGATCAGGTCACCTACCCCCTGACCACGGCCATGCTGAGCGTGCCTTACGCCAAGGTGGTCCGGGGGTATTCCTTCTTCGGGCTTTCCTTTGTGTACATCATCTTCGAGGACGGCACCGATCTCTACTGGGCGCGTTCCCGTGTCCTCGAATATCTCAATTTCGTTTCCGGCCGCCTGCCCCAGGGGGTGACGCCGAGTCTTGGACCGGATGCCACCGGCGTCGGATGGGTTTATGAATACGTGCTCAAAGACACCACCGGCAAATATGACCTCCAGCAGCTCAGGAGTTTCCAGGACTGGTATCTGCGGTATGAGCTGACGGCCGTGCCTGGTGTCTCCGAGGTGGCCGGGATCGGCGGGTTCGTGAAACAATACCAGGTGACGGTCGACCCCAACAAATTGCTGGCTTACAACCTCCCCATTCAGAAGATCCGGCAGGCCATCCAGCGCTCCAATACCGACGTGGGCGGGAAGTTGATCGAAATGGCGGAAACCGAGTTCATGGTGCGGGGGTTGGGGTATATCAGGTCCATCGACGATCTTGAGAAGATCGCGGTGGGCGTCGACCTGAAGGGCACCCCGATATTGCTGAAAAATATCGCCAACGTCCAGATCGGCCCCGATCTGCGGCGAGGGATCGCCGAATGGAACGGGGAGGGCGAAATCGTGGGCGGCGTCATCATCATGCGGTATGGTGAGAATGCCCTCGAGGTCATCCGAAAGGTCAAGGAACGGCTGGAAGAACTGGAGAAGGGGCTGCCCGAGGGCGTGGTGATCGAAACGGCATATGACCGATCCGGCCTGATCCATCGGGCCGTGGCGACGCTCAGGACCAAGCTCTTGGAGGAGCTGACGGTGGTGGCCGTCATCTGCGTCGTTTTCCTGCTCCATCTGCGGTCGGCGTTTGTGGCCATTTTCACCCTCCCGGTGGGTATTCTCATCTCCATTGCGATCATGAATTTCATGGGGATGAACGCCAACATCATGAGTCTGGGTGGGATCGCCATCGCCATCGGCGTCATGGTGGACGCCTCGGTGGTCTTGGTGGAAAACGCCCACAAACACCTCGAGCGGGACCGCGGAAACGCAACCCATGCCCAGATCATCATCGACGCCTCCAAAGAGGTGGGGCCCGCTTTGTTCTACAGCCTCCTCATCATCACGGTCTCTTTCCTGCCGGTCTTCGCCCTGGGGGAGCAGTCGGGCCGCATGTTCAAGCCGCTGGCCTACACCAAGACCTTCGCCATGGCCGCCTCGTCGATCCTGGCCATCACCATCGTGCCGGTGCTGATGACCTTTTTCGTCCGGGAAGACTCCCTCGATCCAGCGCTCTCCAGCCGGCGGAAACGCCGGATCCGCGTCGTCTCTGTTGCGGCGCCGCCTTTGCTGGTCGCGGGGGCCGGGCTCGCCGGCCTGGATCTTCCGGATTGGAGCCTCGCCGCCGCCCTGGGTCTTTCCTTTTTCATCTTGGTGTGTCTGATCCCCCAGAGAATCATGCCCGAGGCGAGCAACCCCATCAGTCGCTTTTTCATCCGGCTCTATCTACCGCTGATCCACATGGTCCTGAAATGGCGGAAGACGACGACCGTCGCCGCGGTTCTCGTCCTTATCCTCACCTGGTACCCGGCATCCCGGCTGGGGAGCGAGTTCATGCCGCCGCTGAACGAGGGGGACCTCCTCTACATGCCGACGACCCTGCCGGGCATCTCCATCACCAAAGCCAGGGAGCTGCTCCAGCAGACCGACAAGATCATTCAGGCTTTTCCCGAGGTCCACCACACCTTTGGGAAGATCGGCCGGGCGGACACACCGACAGACCCGGCGCCCCTGTCCATGATCGAAACCACAATCATGCTGAGGCCTCATGCCGAATATGAGGTAATCCATGTGGACCGCTTTTTTTCGGATTGGCCGGGTTGGCTCAAATATCCCCTGACATGGCTCTGGCCCGAGGAGAAAAACGGAAAACTTCTCCACGAGTGGCGGCGAAAAAAGGTCGACCGATGGTTCTCGGACTGGCCCGGATGGCTCAAAGCTCCCCTGACGTGGATATGGCCGGAAAAGCGATACATGACCACCGATGAATTGGTTGACGATCTGAACGCCGCCATCCAGTTTCCGGGCCTGACCAACGCCTGGACCATGCCCATCAAGACCCGCATCGACATGCTTTCCACCGGCATCAAGACACCGGTGGGCATCAAACTCATGGGGTCTGATCTGCAGGTGCTGTCCGACCTGGGAGAACGGATCGAGGCGGTGGTCAGGGACATCCCCGGCACCCTGTCGGCGTTTTCCGAGCGGGTGACCGGAGGAAATTATTTCGATTTTAATATCCGGCGAACCCAGATCGCCCGCTACGGGCTGACGGTGAATGATGTCCAGGAGGTCATCATGACAGCCATCGGCGGCATGAACGTCACGTATACGGTGGAAGGGCTCGAACGTTATCCCGTCAACCTGCGATACGACCGGGAACTCCGCGACAATATCGATCGGCTCCGGCGGGTTCTGGTGGCCACGCCCACCGGCACCCAGGTGCCGTTGGCTCAGCTCGCGGAGATCTCCATCCACAAGGGACCGGCCGGCATCAAAAGCGAGAATGCCCGTCGTTCGGCCTGGATATATGTCGACCTCAAGGGTGTTGATGTGGGCACGTACGTCGAGACCGCCAAAAAGATCGTGGACGAGGCTGTAAAGCTGCCGGCCGGCTACTCCATGGTCTGGTCCGGACAGTATGAATACATGGAACGGGCGAGAAGGACCCTGAACATCATCGTGCCCGCGACCCTGGCGGTGATCTTCATCCTGCTCTACATCCATTTCAACAGCATCGTGGAAGCGACGGTGGTGATGGCGAGCCTGCCTTTCGCCCTGGTGGGCGGGGTTTGGCTGATTTATCTTTTAGGCTATAATCTTTCGGTGGCGGTGGTGGTGGGGTTCATCGCGCTGTCCGGGCTGGCGGCGGAGACCGGCGTGGTCATGCTGGTGTATCTGGACGAGGTGTATGCCAGGAGACGCGCCCAGGGCGAGATGGGTTCTCCCGAAGACCTGAAAGCGGCCATCATCGAGGGCGCGGTGGACCGGGTGCGCCCCAAGATCATGACCGTAGCCACGACCCTCATCGGCCTCCTGCCGGTCATGTACGGTTCGGAAACGGGCTCCGAGACCATGAAACGGATTGCCGCTCCCATGGTCGGCGGGCTTGTTTCATCCACCGTCCTGACACTCGTCATCATTCCCGTGGTGTATGACATCTGGAAGCGATTGGAACTCAAGCGGGCCTGGCGGGAAGAAGATTCGACAGGTTGACGAGGAAACCCGTGGCGCCGGTGTGCAGTTCGGGAAAAGACGCGGGAGAACGTTTTGATCAACAGCGGTAAGCTTCGCCCACACGGGCGGGGAAACAGAAAAAGGAGACATTGACCATGAAAAAATACATGTATATCGCAGCAATCGTATTTGGCGTGATGATGGCCCCGGCCTGGCCTGTGTTGGGCGCCGGCGACGGGCATGGCGGAGGGGGCGGTCACGGAGACGGTGGAAGCGGCCGGGACATGGGGCAAGGCGGCCATATGATGGACGGTTCCAGCCAGGGCATGGCCCAAGAAGGGATAGGGGGTATGGAAATCCACACCGCCACTGTGGAGGGCTATCATCTCAGTTACGAGCTTATCGACATGAAAGCGCGGATGAAGGGCATGGAAAATATGCCCGAGATGGAACACAGCCACCACCTGATGGTGTATGTGAAGGACAAGGACGGCAACCCGGTCGAGAACGCCAAGGTCGGATACCTGATCAAGGGTCCCGGCGACAGCGAGCAGAAGGCCATGTGCATGGGTATGGGTGCCGGCTATGGCGCCGATATCAGCTTGGATAAGCCCGGAAAGTACACCGTTAACACCAAAGTGGTTGCAGGAGGCAAGAGCATGCAGGACAGCTTCGAGTATGAGGTGAAATAGGAATCGGTGTTTCTACAGGCATCTCTCGCAGCCCTGGCATCGTCATGCCGGGGCTGCCGGCGGACACTCCCGGAGCCGGGCCGGCAATATACCCGTCACTGGCTATACCGGACAGCGGCGTGGGGCACTTTTATGGAAAATCCGATCAGACAGGAAAAAATGCTTCTGAGCCTCATCCTCGCCTTCGTTCTTTTCTCGGGTGCGGCCATATATGCAGGCGTCCGCCAGATATACGATAAGGAGTCAAGATACAGTCACGGCATCGCGAACGCCAATTTGGCTTCGGGGAAGACGCTGGTCGAAGCCTTCTTCTCCGATGTGAAGGCCCATCTGCAGTTCATCGCGGCGGCTTCGCCCATGGGAAAATACATCGACAGTGATTTCCGCTCGGTTGAATACGAAGAGGCCGTCCGGCGGATGTTCGAAAATTACATAATGAACTTCGGCCACATTCTGCGGATTTTTGTCATCGATGACGCCGCCGGGATTCTCCTGGTTGTGAACAGGCATAATGACCGAAATGTTCCGCTTTTCAGCAACTTCAGGTCGGCATTGGCGGGCAGTTTGGGTGCCATGGTTCTCGATGTCGAAGAGGAGGGGAATGGCGTCAAGGCCCCATCCATTGTGGCTGCCGTTCCGCTCCTTGACAGGCATGAACGGTTGCGGGGAGCATTGGGAATGGAAATCGATCCTGAATTTTTGTTCAGACTTCTCCCCGGCCGTATCTACATTCAAGTCGCTGGGCATAGCATCCTCAAACCGGCTGACGACTCCATGGGAGGACTTGAATGGATGGGGAGCCGTTTTCAGGGCGAAGCGGGGGTGGTGAAAATTTCCGACACGGAAACCGTGCACTATACAAGGCTTGATATTCCCGGTGCGAAAAGCGGCATCATCGCCAATTACCACCACCACGAACTGCTGATGCTGGCGTGGAAACGGCTGATCGTTGCGGCGCTGCTCCTGTTTTTCCTGTTTTTCGGCCTCATCGCAGGGATCGGATACTCGGTGCATTTAAAAATCAGGGAAAAGATCCTGGCCCAGAAAGCGATGATATATTCCCTGATCCGGCTGACCGACCGGCGGGATCAGGAAACGGGCGGGCACCTGGAGCGGACACGGAGGTATTCTGTGGCCATTGCAAGGCATCTGAGAAAAAACCGCCGGTACCGGAAAATCATCACCGGCCGATTCATGGAGGAACTGTATGACGCGGCGCCGCTGCATGACATCGGTAAGGTGGCGATACGGGATGCCATCCTGCTGAAGAAAGGAGGGCTGAGCGATGAAGAGTTCGAGGAAATGAAGGACCACGTCAGGATCGGCGCCCAGATCTTTGACGATATCATCCATAAATTTCAGGTGCACCACCCGTTGATCCTCATGTGCAGAAGCATCTGCAGATATCACCATGAAAAGTACAACGGCAGCGGATATCCGGAGGGCCTTCAGGGGGGTGAGATTCCCCTCGAAGCGAGAATTTTTGCACTGGCCGATGTCTATGACGCCCTCCGCTCGGAGCGGCCCTACAAACCGGCGATGAGCCATGAACAAGCCATGGCGGCCGTCATGAATGAAAAGGGGGCGCATTTTGATCCCGCCGTAGTGGACGCCTTCGTGGCCGGAGAGAAGGAAATTAAAGATGATTGTCGGCATCGTGATGGCTGCGCCTGAACCTGCTGACCAACTACGATGAGGTCCCCTCTATTTCCAGCACACGACAGACCTCAGGCCGGCCCGCGGCAAATCGCCGCGGGCCGGATCAGCTTTCCTCGCCCGGCCTTGGCAAAAAGAATTCCTCAACCTCAACTTCAGTCCTGGAAAGGGATTACGCATCGGTTTTCCCCATGGCGATCACCTTTTCCCGAAAGGATTGCGACTGCTTCTCCCTGGGAACCAGCAACGTAAACGTCGCGCCTTTGCCCCATTCACTGGTGACCTGTATCTCGCCGCCCATGTCATCGAGAATCTTTTTGCTGCAGGCCAGCGACAACCCCGTACCCTCGCCGGTCGTGGTAAAGAACGGCTGAAACATCTTCGGCAGGTGCTCCGGCCGGATGCCCGGCCCCTGGTCCTGAACCTCGATCCGGCAATGTGCGGCACCCCGCTCCGACCGGATCTCTATCCTGTCCCCCGGCGAGGATACCTCGATAGCGTTGACGATCAGCTGATCCATGACCCAACCGATCTTTTCGACATTCACCTGGGAGGTGCACCCGTTTTCATCGAGACGGGTCCGAACGGAGATTTGCGCCTCCTTCAGCCGGGCCCGGCAGTGTTCTATTCTCTGGAGGATGATCTCGTTCAAGTCCTTAGAAAGTGTCTGAAACTGCTCCGACGGAACATAGGACGACAGGTTATCGACCATGCTTTCCAGCCGATCCATTTCCCGTTGGAATTCCGCTCCAAATTCCAGCGCATCGTCCGAGTCGCCGGCGGATTTCGCGGTCAATCGCTTGAGCGCTTCCAGGATATCCCGCATTTCATAGCCCACCGCCGTGGCGGCGCGGCCCAGGACAGCGAGCTTCTCAGCGTGCAGCAGGTCGGCTTGCTGTTTTCGCTGCCGGTCGACAATCCAGCCCAGAGCAAGCGCAATCAGATTGAAGAATATAATCTGGCTGAAGATGGTCAGCATATTGCCGTGGCCGCCATCATAGAAAAGAATATATGCCGCATAAATCACGCTGATGGCGGCGGAAACCGATATCCCGATCCTGAGACCAAACCAGAAACTCGCAAGCAGAATCGGTATCATATACAGCTCTCGGTGCAGGACGTGAAGGACGATATCGCCGTGTCCGGTGCTGTAATGGAGAACGGTGATGATCCCCGTCAATCCAATGATCACCATTAACTTGAGTGGTACGGATGTAACATCCATAAATCATACCTCCTGCAGACCGTTTCAGGGTCGTTTAATCCGTGGATGCATCCCTTGCCACGCGGAAACTCGTATCAGTATAATATTTAGTGGCATCCTTCTCAATGATGATCTCCTCTTCGATCATGTCCGAAGGCGACTGTCCCATGATCACGAATCCCCCGGTATGGGTCCGGCCCCATTCAGCGATCTGATTGATTCCCCTCAATCCATACTTGTCGAGGCGGTAGCTCAGGACCGGCACCGGCGCTTCCAGCGCTTCCCGGGTGGAATTGGTGTCGGTCTTCATGACATAGTACCATTCCTCGACCCGGGGCAGCCGAAGTCCGAAATAGCGCGCGTAGCTTTCCGCACCCAACCCTGTGACCATCAGCACTGCGCAGGAGGAGTGCATGGGGTCTTGGACGAAAAATCGCCCGTCTTCGAACACAATGGGCTTGTATCCTCTTATCTTTTCACTGATTTTCAGTATCAATCGCTCGTCGAGGTACACTTCGCTCTCGACGACCCGGATCCGGCCTAAATTCTGGTTTAAAAAATTGACATACTGCTGGTTGGTAACAGGCGTATCCGATAAATAAAAAGGTTCCGTCGAAATCTCTTTCAGGCCAAGAATCGTGCTGGAAGAAAACGTGACCGTCGCTGGAGGAATCAAATGAAGCAGCGCCCCGCCTTCGGAGCGCAGCGTATTCTCGAGGGTGTCCGGATAGGCGCGAGATGTGATCTTCTCCACGTCCGATGCAGGCGTCGGCCGGACTGAAGACGACGGCTCGTCGCTCAAGTAAAGGATCAAAGGGATCAGCACCAGCAGAGCGAGAATGCTGATCAACACGGCGGCTTTTTTCGTCGTCAACCTTGACGCGGGTTGATCTGTGGGCTGCGAAACAGGGCAGTGGATCAGCTGCAGCAGCCGTGATTTCAGTTCCCGGGCGGAGCCGATGCGCTGATTTGGATTTTCTTCGGTGGCCGCCATGATGATGCTGTTCAAGGCCCGGAGGTAATCCGTATCCGGGTTGGAGAGCTTGACCTGCTTGAACGGTTTCGTCCTATCCGATAATTTCCCCTCGACCACCTCATAGAGGATTTTCCCCATCGAATAGATATCCGCGGGTTCCCTGGCCAGGCTGAAATTGTAGAACTGTTCAGGGGCCATATAGGCCACCGTGCCGTAAATGTCCGCGATGGTTTCGGTTACGGAAGGAAAATTGAATCCCAGCGACAAGCCAAAATCGGCGAGCTTCGGCACATCGTCCTTCATCAGAAAATTTTCGGGCTTGATATCCCTGTGGATGATGCCCAATTCATGGACCTTCTGGAGGCCTTCAAGCAGCGGGATCATATACTTCTCGATCCACTCCCCGATATCCTCCTGGTACTCAAATCCGCTGACATCCATGGTGTTTCGAAGGGTTCGTCCGGCGAACAACTCCATCACCAGATAGTCGATCTCGTGCATCCTGTCGTTGATCTCGACGCTGTCCTGCTTGAAACCGTATATGCGGACCACATTGGGGTGATCGATCTTGGCGGCCAGTTTCGCTTCTGATTGAAAGCGTTTCAGAGTGCTCTTGACCTGGGCTTCATCCATGGCTTTTGTCATCCCGGGGGAGATAACCTTGATGGCCACCCGTATGTCCAGCTGAATATCGTAGGCCATGTATACGGACCCCATCCCTCCCTGACCGATCATCTTGATGATCTGGTAATTCTTTCCGAGGGTGGTTCCGGGGGCCAAGCGTGAATCTGGTTTCATGGCGGTGTTCTCTTGTTGGCGATTGAATGATCGTCTTCATCAGATACGGATGATGATCCCCGTAATGTTATCCCTGCCGCCGTTTTCGAGCGCCGCCCTGAGGAGCCGATCCGCAGCCTGGCGCGGATCTCCGATGTTTTTCAACGTCTCGGCGATCTCATCGGCGGGCACCATTTTGTGGAGACCATCGGACGAGATTAAAAACCGGTCGCCGACAGCAAGGTCCAGAACCCTGGTTTCCACTTGTTCAAGCGGCATCTGGGTGCCGACCGAACGGGTCAGCATGTTGCGAAGCGGGTGTTTTGCCGCTGCAGCCGGCGTAAGGTCTCCCTCGTCGATCATCTCCTGGACGAAGGTGTGGTCGGATGTCAGCTGGCTGAGGCGGCCCTCCCGAAGCCGGTATATCCGGCTGTCGCCCACATGGGCCGTGATCCCGACATCCGCCACCACCAGCATGGCTGACAGGGTGGTTCCCATGTCCTCGCATTGAGGTTCCTTCGATGCCGCGTCTCGAATGCAGCGATCAATCTCATGGACGCGGTTCTCCAGTTGTTTGACATAGCGCTTCACTTCGGATCCGGAAATGGGTCCGGCGAAGAGGGCCTTCAACTTCCGGCAGGCCAGGGCGCTGGCCTGGTCACCGCAGCTATGGCCGCCGATGCCGTCTGCGACGGCAAACACCCACCACTGCGCACCTGGGGCCGCATCGTCCGGAGCGCCGTCGTGAATGATATAGGCATCTTCGTTCTTCTCGCGCTTGAGCCCGGTGTGGGTAAAGCCATAATAGTTTAAGCTCTTGGTTCTTTTCATCCTTTTTCTTGCCCCCGGCCATTGGTGGGCAGCCACCATCCTTTTGTCGATCCTCGCCGGCTGCTGAAGATTTGGCGGCAACCAATGGCACGGCCGTCGCCGTTTTGCCCCAGCTCTTGGGCTGTGGCCTTGAGAGCCTTAAACGGTAACGTTCATGTCTGCGCCGTTGGACATCCCGGGCATGGCTTCGGTCTCCATTTCGGGCTGCCGCTGTCGGGAATTGTCATCATCGATGTGAGGGGGCCCATTTTCCCATCAGCACATCTTCTGCTTCCAGCGGGATGGTAACGCCGTTATCCGGATTGCCGTCGATGTATAGGGTCTGGATCAACCTGCCTATGTTGGTAAAGGCAGGATGGGTTTCGTCCACGGCCCCTTCGACCAGATGAAGAGGAATCATGAAATCCATGGCCGGCGCCTGACCGAGCATGACATCGCCGATGAAGAAGGCGATGGTATCCTCTTCCATGTAGCTGAACATGCCGTTGGCATCGGTATATTCGTCGTGACTACTTCTCTCATAATATAGCCCCTCCACCGGACTGTCAACAAACACGCCGTTGAGCTGGGTGGGTCCCTCGTCAGTAACGGCGCTGTCTCCCCCGCCGCTATTGCATCCCATGAAAATTGTTACCAGAATATCCAGAAAAATTATAGTTGAAGGGAACGAAACAACATATTTTGGTATCCATTTGTCGACAAGCTCCCTGAATGTAACAATCAGCAGCCTCCGCCGCCACCGTGGTTGTAACCCCCCTTGCCCCCATAGCCTCTGTGGTATCCATTCTTCCATTCCCCATGATTCATGAATCCATTCTGATCATGATGGTAGCCGGGAGTGTCCATTTGGCCGTCGTTCATGTGCAGCTCGTAACGATTCCTTTCCGCGGGCGCCATGGTGCGAAAGCGCTGACGGATCTCATTGTTGAAGGCATCCTGTTCGTGTTGCGGCATGCGGTGGATGGTATCTCTCATTCCCATCAGCTCACTGGTGGAATATGATCGATAATCCTCTGCCCATAACGGTGCCGCGATCAGAACCAGCCCGATGATTACACCGATCAAACGATTAATTTTCATTTTTTTCTCCTTTCCGCCTGTTGGGTTGAAACGACCTCAACTGAAGTCATCGGAGTGGGAAGGATATCCCACTCTATTATAAGTTAAAGCAATAGTTGTGCCATAGAGTAATAGATATGAATTACAGGAGATAAGGGTTTTGAAAAAGGGATTTGGGCAGTTTTTGCCCGGTGCTTTCAGAAAAAGATGCAGCAAGGTGTGAAAAAAATTCGCGGCGATTCTTCACTATGGAGGCTTGTGATGGTTTAATTGCTAAGGATTCCGGGCTCAACACGCAGAAAGCACTTTATCAATCATTGTTCAGTTCATTGGGAATATGCCAGGATGTGTAAAAAATTTGCGCACGGTTCTTTCTCGGCCGAATAAGACCCTTTTGCCGGCACAGCCTTGCCGTCCATTCATTTTCGCGCTTATCCCGTCCGGGCAGCTTGATGCTGAAGATAGGTGGTGGGGGGAAATGGCATCGAGAAGGACTGCTCAGGCTTGAGTGATTTCTCCTCTTTATTTTTGTTGAAATTATCCAGAAAGTTGGCCGCATTCACCGACCGCACCGCTCTGCATTCAGCCGGCCAGCCTGTGCAATCTTATTGCGCGACGATGCGGGAAGAAAAACAGCGAGACGGCTGGTACGACGTGATCAAATTCTTCGGCGGATCGACCAGGATCTCAACTCCGGTCGATCGGCCGGAGGAGCTCATGGGTTGATGCCGTATTCCTTGAGCTTGTTCTGGAGGGTCCTTCGGCTGATGCCCAGGATTTCCGCGGTACGGGTTCGGTTGCCCCCGGTCTCATCGAGGGTTCTCAGAATCATCCGCCGCTCCATCTCCTTGAGCGAAAGGCCGGGTTTCAGGGGCGCTTCGGCCGCCCTTTCTCCGCCTGCTTCGGTATGCAGGGCATCCGGCAGATCATCGGAACCGACGGCATCCCCGCGGCAGAGAATAACGGCCCGTTCCACGGCGTTTTCCAGCTCGCGCACGTTTCCCGGCCAGGAATATCGCATCAGGAGATCCGCGGCCCCCGGCGTGAACCGCTTGATCATCCGGCGATTCTTTTCTGCATACCGTTTGAGGAAATGCTCGGCCAAGGGGAGAATATCCTCCTGTCGATCTCGCAGGGGCGGCAGCGGGATCTCCACCACGTTGAGGCGGTAAAACAGGTCCTCGCGGAATCGGCCCTCCCGGATTTCGCGGGCCATGTCCCGGTTGGTGGCCGCAATGACCCGGATATCGACCTTGACCGAGCGGGTGCTGCCCAACGGTTCGAATTCCTGCTCCTGGAGCACCCTGAGGAGCTTGACCTGGGTGGTCGGCGCGGTTTCGGCGATCTCGTCCAGGAAGATGGAGCCGGTGTGGGCAAGCTGGAAGCGGCCCTGTTTTTTCCGGACCGCACCGGTGAACGCTCCCTTTTCATGGCCGAAGAGTTCGCTTTCCAGGAGGGGTTCGGGCAGGGCTGCGCAGTTCACCTTGATGAACGGCCGATCCTTCCTGTCGCTGTTCTGGTGGATCGCCCCTGCGATGAGTTCCTTTCCCGTGCCGCTTTCACCGGAGATGAGTACCGTGGCCTCCGACGGGGCCACCAGGGAAATGGTTTCGAACAGCTGTTTCATGGGTGGGCTATGGCCCACGATGTTTGCGAAGTCGAACCGGTCGCCCAGTCGCTCTCTGAGGAGCTGGTTTTCCTGCTCCAGCCTCCCGTAGCGCAGGGTTTTTCCCACCAGGATCCTGAGTTCGTCGATATCGAGAGGCTTGGTGAGGTAGTCGCTGGCACCGGATTTAAGGGCGTCAACGGCCGTATCCACCGCGGCGTAGGCGGTCATGATGATGACGGGGATGTCGGGGGTGATGGCCTTGATGCGATGGAGGGCTTCGATGCCGTCCATCCGGCTCATACGGATGTCCATCAGGATGAGGTCATACCATCTCTCCGATACGGCGTCTATAGCCGCAATGCCGTCCGCTGCATGGGTGACGGCATATCCCTCCTCGGTGAGCACGGCTTCGAGCATGCGCCGGTGAGAGGCGTCGTCGTCGACGATCAGAATTTCAGCGGTCACGGGCGTCCTCCGGAATCGCTCCGGGAATGGAGATGATGAATCGGCATCCCCGCTGTTTCCCAGGCGGCGGGCTTTCAATTCGTATCCCGCCATTGTGGTTTTCTGCAATTTTCTGGACGATGGCGAGTCCGAGACCGGTCCCCTTGTCCCGGGTCGTGAAGAAGGGATCGAAGATCCGGGCCTGGAACTCCGGGGAAATGCCGGGGCCGTCGTCCTCGACCCAGAGCATCAGCCCGCCCCTTTCGTCCGTCTCGGCGCCGATGTTCAACACGCCGCCGCCGTTCATGGCCTGGAGAGCGTTGAGGCAGAGGTTGAGCAGCGCCTGGGTGATCTGGCCGCCGTCCAGAACCGGCTGTGACGCGATCGACGGCAGCCGTCTTCCCACCATCACGTTTCCCTCCCGGGCGTCTCCCTCGATCAACCGGAGCACGTGGTCCACGAGCTCCTTGAGATCGACCGCCTCCGACTCGGCATTCTGGGGCCGGGCAAAGGTCAGCAGGTCGGTGACGACCCGGTTGATCCGGTCGACCTCCTTCACCATCACGGCGGCGTATTCGCGGTCCCGGGGGTGGTCCTTGAGGATATGTCCCAGGAACTGGGCGAATCCCCGGATGGAACTCAAGGGATTTCGGATTTCGTGGGCCACGGCGGCCGCCAGTTTGCCGACGGCCGCCAGTTTCTCGGACCTTCGGACCTGCGCCTCCAGGCGCTTGATCTCCCTCAAGTCCCTCAGCAGAATGACGGCGCCGGTGATACTGCCGGCATCGTTCGTCAGCGGGGTGCTGCTCAAAGCCAGGGGGATGGTTTCGCCGCTCCTGTCCTGCCTCAGAATTTCCCGGTCCATGACAGGTTTGCCCGAGGTGAGGGTTTTCCGCACGCCGGCGGCGTCGAAGTCGATGATCCGGCCGAGATTGACGCCCTCGATTTCGGCATCCGCAAGCCCCAGAAGCTCCAGGGCCAGGGTGTTGTGGGAAAGGACCATTCCCCCGGCATCGATGCTGACGAGGCCATTGGCCATGTGGTCGACGACCTGTCGGGTGTAGTCCCGGGTCTGTTGAAGGGTCCGGTCGACCAGGTAGTAGTTCTGGATCACGAAGATGAAAAACAGTGCCCCCGATCCCAGGGCGACAAGGATGACCGCCATGACCACGGCGTGGCGGATGTCAGCCCGCCGGGCCGCTTCGAAGGCCGTCATCCGGAGTCCAATGGCAAGACGGACGCCGGCGTTTTGCGCCACCCACCGGTGGCACAGCTCCGAACCGTTGAAAGGGCACATGGCCGGCAGCATCTCCCTGGGGAACGGCGTAAAGCGTTTGGACAACTCATATACGGAGGTGCCGTCGGGAAGTTTGCCGAGATGTTCCGCCAACATGGGGTCGCCGTCTTCGGTCGTCCCCGCCGAGGTCCGGATGGGGAGGCGGCCGTCGGACGTCCTTCCTTCGAGCGCCGGATCGGAGTGATGGAGGTATCGTCCCTCCCGATCGGCCAGATAGATGTAGGCGATGTCCGGGCTTTTGGCGGTCTCCTCGATCAGCCGGGCGACGACATCCGCCTCCCACCGGGAGGAGAGCATGCCCGCCCGCGCCCCCGCCTCCATCACCTGGAGCATGGCCAGTCCCTGCCGCCTGACGAAGGCGCCGGCATTCTTGCGGTTCATGTTCAGGTTGCGGTAGGTGGAGATGCCGATGAAGCCCAGAAGCAGCACCACCACCGCAACAATGGACAGCGCGGGCAGGTAGAGTTTTCGACGCTGTAGGATGCGCATGGATCAGAGGATCGGATCGAAACAGCTCAGTAGATGGATCGCATCCAGCCCATGATCTTGTGGATGATCAGCTTGTCCACCAGGGAGCCTTCCTGGGTCTGTATGACGGCTTCGAAGTGCGAACCCTGGTCGGTGACGTCCCCCATTTTCAGGTTGGGATTGCCCATGAAGGCCAGGCGACCTTCCACCATAGCTTTGGCGTCATCGAGGGTGAGGGGGGATGCCGGGTTCATTTCCATCCGCCCTTGGCATCCGCAACGGGGGCACGGGCAGTCATGGATCATGCCGTATCCGTGCCCCATACCACAACCCCGCATCTGCATCATGCCGCACCCGGTGCCGTACCTTTTGCCGTGCCCTTTCATGGGCATGCCCTGCATCCCGGGGCAGCCCGACATCGAGGGCGCCTGTCCTGCATCGGAGGGCTGTGCCGCCGCAGCGGAGGATTCAGCGGGCGGGCTCTCAGATGTTCCGGACGCCTTCGTTGTTTCAGCATGAAGTCCGGTCAACGAGAGCGCGGCGAGACAGACGATGATGGATGCAACCCAGATCAATCTTTTCATGGGATTCCCTTTCTTCCGTTGGGTTTAAGTATCATAATTTTATATCGGTGTCATAGATGGTTCATATTGAGATCATGAACCGTTTCGTTTTTCTTCCATTTCCTCCCCGATCCGGCTGCCGTGATCATGCGGTTCAGTCAGAGTGAACAGCAAAAACGGTGCCATGCAGAAACCGGTACCCTATTATGGTAAGGTAATGAGGCCGGTTGTTGAATGCAAGCCCCGCATCGGAGGGTGTGGCGGGATCCTTTTCCACGGGAAGCCGTCCGGAAGGAGAGGATGTGGATCCACCGTCCAACATTACGACGCCCGAAAGCGCGGAATAATTTCGCGGTTTTCCGGGTCGTCCCCGGTACGGCGGGTGCGGCCCCATTGAAGGGCCTCCGGCCTGGTTTCCCGGAGCGCCTTCTATCGGATCCTGCAAAATCCCGCTAACACGACAAGGACCGCGGAAACGGACTTCAGGACTGAGAACAATGCCCTGACAGAGGACGAAATATGATTCGCATTCGAAGCCTTCACCAGCGCATCATCCTTATGAAGAGATATGTATTTGAGGTAGAATCCATAGATCGGTATCGTCGATTTATCTGTCAATCTTCAGGAATCTCGCGTTGACGGCGACAATCACGGTGCTCATCGACATGAGCACCGCGCCCACGGCGGGAGACAACAGAACCCCGTAGGTGTAGAGCGCTCCGGCGGCGAGGGGAATGGCGAAGGCATTGTATCCCGTGGCCCATACAAGGTTCTGGATCATTTTCCGGTAGGTGGCCCGCGAGAGATCCAGGATGGCCGCCGCATCCATGGGATTGCTTCGCACAAGGACGATATCGGCCGTCTGGACCGCCACGTCCGTCCCGGCGCCGACGGCGATGCCGACATCCGCCTGGGCCAGGGCGGGCGCGTCGTTGACGCCGTCTCCCGTCATGGCGACCACCAGGCCGCTGTTCTGCACCGCCTTGACCTTTTCGGCCTTGTCCTTGGGAAGCACCTCCGCAAAATAGTCGTCCAGCCCGATCTCCTCGGCCACCCATTTGGCAACCAACCCATTGTCTCCGGTGAGCATCATGCACTTGATGCCCATCTCCTTGAGCTTGGAGACGGCTGCCCTGGATTCTTCCCTGATGATATCCGCGAGGGCGATCGCACCCTTCAGTTCTCCGTCGACCAGGATGAAAACGACGGTTTTCCCTTTTGAATTGAAGGCATCGATTCTGTCGTCTTCCATTGGAATCTCGTTTTCCTTGAGATAGCCGGGGCTTACGACCTTAACGTCCCTGCCGTCCACCTTCCCCTGGGCCCCTTTCCCCGGAATGGCCTTGAACGCCTCCATGGGTAAGGCTTTTTCCACCGCCCCGGCGATGGCCCTGGCGACAGGGTGTTCGGAATGCGTCTCCACCGCAGCGGCGTATTCGAGCATCTTTTCCGCCGGCATGTCGTCGGAGAAAACGACCGTATCGGTGACCCCGAATTCGCCCTTGGTCAACGTGCCGGTCTTATCAAAAATGATCGCCTGGATATTTCGGCCCTTTTCGAATGCCGCCCGGTCCCGGATGAGAAGGCCGTTTTTTGCGGAGAGCGCCGTGGAGACGGCGACCACCAGTGGTACCGCAAGCCCGAGGGCGTGGGGGCAGGTGATCACCATGACGGTTACGGCCCTTTCCAGGGCGAACGCAACATCGCGGTTCATAACCATCAGCCATAAGATCAAGGTGAGGGCGCCGGCGCTCAGCGCGATAATCGTGAGCCACAGCGCCGCCCGATTGGCCAGGTCCTGGCTTCTGGACTTGCTCTGTTGCGCCGCTTCCACCAGGTCGACCATTTGGGAGAGGAAGGCGTCTTTGCCGGTTTTCGTGACCTCAACGGTGATCGCGCCGTCGCCGTTGACCGCCCCGCCGATCACCGTCGAACCGGGCTGTTTTTCCACCGGTTTCGATTCTCCCGTCAGCATGGATTCGTTGACCGAGCTTTCGCCGTCCATCACTTCACCGTCCACCGGCACTTTTTCCCCAGGCTTCACCAGCACCCTGTCTCCGGCTTTCAGTTCCGCTATCGGTACATCCTTGGTGCCGCCGTCTTCAAGAACCTTGTGGGCGTCCGAAGGCATGAGCTTGGCGAGCTCCTCCAGGGCGCGAGAAGCCCCCATGACCGATTTCATCTCGATCCAGTGGCCCAGCAGCATGATGTCGATCAGCGTGGCCAACTCCCAGAAAAAGACCTTGCCTTTTAGACCGAAGACAACCACGCTGCTGTATCCATAGGCCGTGGCGACCGCGACAGCGATCAAGGTCATCATACCGGGCTCTCGCTCCTTGAGTTCATCGAAAAAGCCTTTGAGAAAGGGTCGGCCGCCGTAAAGAAACACAAATGATGAGAGCGCCCACAGCACGTAGGCGTCTCCCGGGAACCCGAGCGTTCGCTTGAAGCCCAGAAATGTCTGAATCATGGGCGACAGGGCCAGGATGGGGAGGGTCACCCCCAGGGAGATCCAGAAACGTTTTCTGAAATCCGCCACCATGTGGGCATGGTGATTGTCGTTTTTGTGATTGTCGTGGCCATCGTGGGCGGTCTGGTGTTCGGCGTCATCGGATGTGTTGTGGGATGAATCTCGGTTGGCCTGTTTGTCTGTGTGCTGGTGTTTCGCCATGTTTCCTCCCTTCTTCAGCAAATCGATTTTTCCTTGAATCGCTTTAGGGTCTGGAGAAAAGACATGTATTGCCAATTCGCACCGGATGCACGCGCCGAAATTGAATGGACGAACAGGCTGCGACGGAGAAAAGGGGCCGATGTTTGGCCAACAGCGAAAGGTTGCCCCGCTCTATCCGCAACAAACTGATCTCGATTTCCCGAATTTGGTCATGAATGGGTAATATCAACGTAAGTGTTCATGGTCATCATGATCAGGAGCAACCTTCTGCCCGGTATTATTTTCCGCTTCCGATTCGTCGTGCACATGTCCATGACCCATCGATGCTTCCCGTTCAATCGCCTCCACCTGCTCACGATACTGCTCGGGTGCCATCCGAGGCAATTCTCTTGCCAGTGCCGCAAGTCCGCGCAGTTCAGTGTCGCTGTGGGTCGGGCCGAATGCCGGCATGCCGGTCATCTTGATGCCGTGCTTGACGATCCAATATATTCCGGCGTCGTCCAACTCATGTTGAACATGGCCGGATATCATGGATGGCGGGGCCGGATAGAGACCCTTTGCAAATTCCTGGGGCCTATAGCCCGGTGCCCCATGACAAAACCGGCACATTTCATGGTAGTGTGGGAAAGCATTTTTCACAAGGTCAGGATCATCCAGTGCCGAGATCTGGATGCCGTCACTGTGTTTTGTCACGGACCGATCCTTCAGCATCTCGATAAAGGACAATGTCGCAGGCCAGTGGGGTTGGGTCGCCGCGATGTTGTAAATGCCGGACCATGCATACAACAGCGCCGATGTCGCCAGCACCACCAAAGCGATGCACAAGGTCAACACATGTCTCATCATCTGCCTCCGTTCGGTTTTGTCAGTAATATCGATCTATTTGCCTATTTCCGGATATCCTGTTCATCGCCGGATGCATTATATTATCTGCATGTTGCCTGAATCGTTTCAATAAGGCGTATCATGTATTTTCAGAAAAAAGAGGCCACTTATGTGTCAACATCCTGAAGCCGAGTTGAGTTAATTAAATTCGAACAATGTCGGCGATGGCTTCGGTTGCAGGGGGAAAATTAAATCCCAGCGAGAGGCCGGCATCGGTGAGTTTCGGCAAATTGTCTTCGCTGCCAGGTTGAAAAGGCGGAAAGGCGACGCCGCCAAATTGGCTGCCCCGCCTTTCCGGGTAATGGATGCTAAAGGAAGAAAGCGTTGGTCTCCTTATTCCAGGATCGTGTAGTCATCCACCTCAACGGATACCTGACCCTCTTCTTCCAGGACGGTTCCCTTGATCTCGATTTTCTTGCCGATCATGGACTTCACTTCCGCTCCCTGACCCGTATCGGCCAGTTCATAAACATACCCGTTGTCATCCACGAGTTGGCTGCTTTCATTGATCATTCCGGACACCACGATCTGATCGCTGCCGGGCATAGTCTCCTCAGCAGCGGCCCCGGGGTCCTGGGTTTCCGTAATGCCGGACTTCTCGGTTTCAGTCTCGGACTTGTCTTCTCCGAACCAACCGGCATACCCCGTACCGAACACGGTCAGTGATAGTGCCAATACGATTGCAACGACATGCCATGCATACTTTCTCTTCATGGTGAAAACCTCCTTGGTAAAGGGTTTAACGGCGAATCCCCTGACTAAAGCCGCTTCCGGGATCTGCCGTAACGCTTCGAGCAGTAGAGCCGCTCATTGCAGTTTTGAACAGCAACAAGCATGCCATATCTATCAAAAATTAAAATAACAACAATATAAACAATATGTTATGTTTGAACCAAAAGAACACTCGTTGGATTCATGTGTAGGTGAAACCCTGCAATATCCAGGTGCGGTCTTTCGCGGAGACGCGCCAAGCTGCGGCCATCCATGCCGATATCCACTGAAGGATTTTTCCTGCACCGGGTGGGTTTCTTCGAGATACCTGCGAACCCGGTCGTGCATCTTCCGGGGTGACCCTCGCTGTTGTAAAAGGTGTTATTTCGTCTGGAACCCTCATTCTGAGGGTTGCACCATGGATAGAAAACGAACTTTTCGGAAAGATTGAACTGCCATGCGTAAGATGGACGGGATCGGTCGCCCGGCAATCCCTGTAACGAATTACAGGTTTCCCAGCGGTATGATACATCGATTAAGGTATACACCCAAAGGCGTTCATTCATTAGTTTAAGAAATTGAAGACGTAACAACTGCATGAAAACAAGGGGGCATTGACGATGATCCTGATTGAAATCGGCACGGCGATCATTATCGCCGCTATCTTTTACGGCGTATTTCAGCTGATGCACCATCGGGAGCGTAAACAGGGGGCCCTGTCCATATTTCTCATCATTCTTTTCGGCGCCTGGGCCGGTGGAATCTGGCTCACGCCGGTGGGCCCACCCTATGGTTCGATCTACCTGCTGCCGTTTATCCTAGGCGGCGTCGTTGTCTCGCTCATCGTTCTGGCCTTTTCCAGAGATCCGCAGCCCCGGAATCGAGAGGAAACGTTGGAGTTGCTGGATCGGATCGAAACTGAAAGAAACATGGAGAAGATCGCCTTTATATCCATGAATCTCTATCTGAAATGCCTCCTGATTTTTTTGATCCTCGCGGTCGTTCTTCGTTACGTTCTTGCATAGTTAAGGAGAGTGTCTTATGAAAAAAGATTTTTCATCCCTCGAAAAGACGGCGTGGAATCGAAACTATTTGTGGCGGCTGATGATTTGGATCGGCGTCGTTTTTCTGTTCATCATGTGGATCCGGCCCGGTGCGCCGGAAGTCTCCTACACCCTGTTCAAGGATGAACTCGAGGCCGGCAATGTGGAAAGTCTCCGCATCACCGGAGAGCACATGCGCGGCAGCTTCAAAGAGCCCGTCGCCGTGGGGGAAGGGAAGAACGCCCCGAAGATCACGACGTTTCAGACCATCGTTCCCACTTTCGAGAATCCGGTTCTCCTTCGGCTCATCGACGATAAGGTGCCGACCGTTCGGGTGGATTCAAGGGAAAGCTCCTGGCTGGGAATCCTGCTCATCCAACTGCTGCCGTGGCTTTTGATTATCGGGGCGTTTATCTATTTTAGCAGGAGATTCCAGAAGGGTTTGCCGGGCCAGGGCGGAATATTCGGATTTGGCAAGTCCAAAGCCCGGCGGTACCGGCGATCCGACAGCGACACCACCTTCGATGACGTGGCCGGCATGGAGAACACCAAAGCCGAGTTGCAGGAGATCGTGGCATTCCTGAAGGCACCTTCAAAATTCAGCCGGCTCGGCGGCAAGCTTCCCAAGGGGATCCTGCTGGCCGGACCTCCCGGCACCGGGAAGACTCTTTTGGCACGTGCCACGGCCGGTGAGGCGGATGTGCCCTTCTATTCCATCAGCGGCTCCGAATTCATCGAAATGTTCGTGGGGGTGGGTGCGTCTCGGGTAAGGGATATGTTCGCCAAGGCCAAGAAGGCGGCGCCGGCCATCATTTTTATCGACGAAATCGACTCCATTGGACGGGCTCGCGGGACTGGACTGGGCGGCGGTCACGACGAGCGGGAACAGACCCTCAACCAGATCCTGGCGGAGATGGACGGATTTTCCCCCCACGAAGCGGTGGTGGTGATGGCCGCCACCAACCGTCCGGACATTCTGGATCCGGCCCTGATACGCCCGGGGCGGTTCGACCGACGGATCACCATCGAGCTGCCCGACCGGAGGACACGGGAGAAAATCATCGAGGTTCACGCTCGGAAAACCCCCTGCGCCGAAAACGTCGACTTCGCCGAACTTGCCGCCCTGACCATCGGATTTTCAGGCGCGGATCTGGAGAACCTCGTGAACGAGGCTGCGATTATCGCCGGACGTCAGGAGAAGCAGCGCGTGGACAAGGTCGATTTCGACGCCGCTTTGGACAAGATCCGAATGGGGCCTGCACGCGAAGACCTGCTCAATGAATACGACCGAAAGCTTGTAGCCTACCACGAAGCCGGTCACACCCTTGTGGCCAGGCATCTGGAGAAGGCCGACCCCGTCAAAAAGGTCACCATCATTCCCCACGGCCAGGCGCTTGGCCTCACGGAGCAGATTCCGGAAGAGGATCGACGAAACGTGAGCAGAAGCTACCTCCTGAATCAGGTGACGGTTCTGATGGCGGGACGCGCTGCGGAAAAGATCGCCCTGGATGACATTTCATCCGGCGCCGCCGACGACATCAAAAAGGCCACGGCGCTGGTCCGCCGCATGGTCTGCCGCTGGGGGATGAACGATGCTCTGGGACCGGTACATTACGGAGATCGGAACGGACATCCGTTCCTTGGAAAGGAGCTTTCGGACATGAAGAGCTACAGCGAAGCCACCGGCAAACGCATCGACGAAGAGATTCGGAAGATCCTCATCGAATTGGAGAAAACGGCCGAGGCGCTTCTGGTCCGACATCGGGACAAGCTTGACGAACTGGCCCGGGAACTGATGATCCATGAAACCCTGGAAAGCGAAGATCTCGATAGAATACTTGGAAGTAAAGACGCCTGATCGAGGATCACCGCGCAGGGAAAGCGTTCGCACGCCCCAATCGGGGTAGGCGGCCGTCTGGTAGGCATACGCATGACCCGAAAGGCGCCATCCCCATCTCCGCCCATCGGGTGAGGGGGAAAAGGCTTTGCATGTTGAGCGAGGAGGGTGCTATGAAAACATATCGCATGATGTTATGGGCTGCAGCCCTGTTGACGACGGGGTTGCTTTATCCGGTGCTCCCGGCATTTTCGGACATCGTCCGACACTGCAGGAGCTTTTACGAGCTCCAGTATCTGTCCATCAACGGCAATTCGATTTCAAACGGCCAACGGCTTCAGTTCGGCGAGTTTGAAAGCCGGGGCGGGTGCGGGAACCGTTTCGTCGCCAACCGCTGCCGCGAACGTGCGCGAAACTATGCGCAATCGTGCATGAAGGAACATTGGCGGGATCGGTGGGATCGCGTTCGGCCGTCGCGCTGCACCGCTGCCGGGGGTGTTGAGGGGTATGCGATCCAGGACATCAAGGAAGCCCTGGAAAGGACCGCATGTTGCAGTCCCGCTGTGCCGAGCGCAGCCCAGGCCCATTGGCGGGATGTGGTGGTGTCCTTCCGCGGGGTGACCACGGGCGATAAAAAATGCTCCGGGGTGCTCAAATTCAGCGACACGTACCGGATCGACTGCACCAAAGTGGCTTCAAGGTTCAAGGCGTGCGGCGGTGAATGATGCGCCGACAGATGGCAGACCATATCGCACGTGTCATGAAGGCCGTCCGCCGTTGTCCCGGAACCCCTGTCGCCAGGGGCGAATTGACGCTGGACCCTGCGTTTGCACGAAAATACCTGAAATGGCGGTCCCGCGATAGTCGGACGGAATCCCTTTCGGACACGGACCTTCTCATTGAGTGCTGCAAATGTCTTGAACTCGATCTCATCTGTCTCCAATCGGAAAATGTGGCTGAGAGCGGTGCGTGTTCACCGGTGGCCCATGACGACATCCGGCATATTGCAGGCGCCGGCCTGTTTGTTTTCTGGATCGTCAACGGCGCTTTTCAGACCGCGATGACCCAAGGGGATATGATGGCATTTCTGATGAAGACGGCCGTCGCCCCCAATGCGACCACCGCGGAGCTCGAACGGATATCCGGCAAGGTGACCGACGTCATGGCCAAAGGCGTGGCTGCAGGCGCCCACGGGATCATTTTGGCCGAAGATATCGCCTACCGGCAGAGCACTTATGTATCGCCGTCGTTTGTCGAGCGTCATCTTTTGCCCCTCTGGCGAAGACAGGTCGCCTTTGCCAAGGATCTGGGGGTGCCGGTATTCTTCCATTCCGACGGCAATCTCAAGGCGATCCTGCCGCTTATCGCGGCGGCCGGATTTGACGGCCTGCAGTGCGTGGAATCATCGGCCGGTATGGATCTTGGAAACATCAAGAAGGGTTACGGCGGGCATCTCTGCCTGATGGGCAGCATCGATCCCGGGCTGCTTTGCGAAGCGGAGGGTGTCGATGATCCCGACAGCCGCTATGCGTGTCTGCGTCGCTCGGTGGCCGATGCAATGGCCGCAGCAGGCGACGGCGGCGTTATCCTCGGAACCTGCAGCGGACTTCATGCCGGAATGTCGCCGCGTCTCGTCGATGCCATGTATCGCCTGGCCGCTGAGATGGATGCCGACCGTTGCATTTTTTCTTCTTGACACGCCGATCGCATTTTAGTAGGGCTATTATCTATTGAATACAGGATTGAACAACCTGTTAATATACATACCATAATCAAACCAATCTCAGTTCAGATCAATTTCGGAGAATGCCCATCGTTGGGATGCCTGGGGATTATAGCAGGACACACGATTCCCCAAAATGGTTTCATTTCTTTTAATGGGAAATGAGCCGGTGTTACGCTACATAAAAACCAATAAACGCTTTAAATTTTCCATGTAGTGATGCATCTCTGTCTGCTCGGATATGAACTGTCGCTACCGTCTCATCTCCGTCCCGAATGTTACACTGCGCCTATCCTTCTATCGTCGCTTGCGCAACATCAACCTGCACCGCGTCATGTCAGCTGAATCTCCGAGCGGTTCTTTAACGTCAATGTGTATTGATAGCCTGAAGGGCGACTCACATTTTCATTCAAATGAAAAATTTCGTACGCCTGATGTTGGGTTGAACGCCTGTTATCCAGCGGCGCATTTGCTGAACCTTTTCAGGCAAGGATAACATTGAGATACAATTTGGAAGACCGTTCGATTTACTTTGCAAAAAGAATTGCAGCTTCACCCTGAAGAATTAAATAATTGGTTTTAATTCAACTAATTATGGATGGCCTTGAAAGGGTCGCCCCTCGGTTGAACTACCATCGGAGTCAATGGAAGAAAACCTTTAATTTGGGGAGATGTCTATGTCTGAACAATTAAAATGGAACTTTACGGTTCAAGTTGTCGGCGGCCCGACGCTGGCGGCCTCGGGCAAACAAGTCGTCGACGCTTACAACAAATCCCAGGTTGTGGTGCCGGCGAGTTCGAACGGCACTGCCGGGTCGATCGAATTGACCCTTGATACGACCGGCGCGTCCATCCTCATTATCAGGGCCAGCCGGTACGTTGACCCTGACACGCCCGCAAACCGGTTGCAATATGCCGTAACCGTGGGAGGCACCACCGCGGATCCGGTCGATTTAACCGGTCCGCTTGTCCTGATTGGCGAGAGTGCCGTAAGGTTGTTGGGCGATCCGGTAGCGAGCCTGACCTTCACCAATCCCATCGCATCGGATATTACGATAGATACGCTTGTCGGCGTGGACGCAACACCTTGACAACACGCCAATAACCATAATTTGATGAATGCAGGGGGCTTATTATGGCAACAAATCCAACCTATCCCGGCGTTTACATAGAAGAAGTGCCGAGTGGTTCACGCACGATAACAGGCGTCGCCACCTCGATTACGGCGTTCATTGGTCGGGCGCAACGCGGTCCGGTCGACAGCCCCGTACTCATCAGCAGTTTTGGTGAGTTTACACGCCTGTTCGGCGATCTATGGGTCAAGAGTGCCCTGGGATACAGCGTGCAGCAATTTTTCATGAACGGTGGCGCACAGGCCATCATTGTGCGTGTCGACAACGGCGGCGTTTCCAGCAGAATTGAACTTGAAGACGACGGGGGGACGGTTGTGCTTGAGCTCGAAGCCGCCAGCCCCGGCGAATGGGGCAATAACCTGCGTGCAATCGTCGATCATGACACCCGTGACCGCACCCAGGATCAATTCAATCTCATCATTCAGGAGTTTGATCCTGCAACAGGCGATAGTTCGAAAACCCCGCCCGTCCCGCCCACGACCGTTCAGGAAGAAACCTTTCTCAACGTATCGGTTGAAGAAGAAAATCCACGCTACATCGGCAAGATTCTTGAGACATCTCTCCTCGTCAGGCTGTTGACGGATCCACCGCCGGCGCGTCCCAAAGAAACGGGTACGCCTGCCGATGAAAAGGCCAAAAAGGCTGAAGGTATCGGCACAAACGGCAATGACATTACGGCTGACGAAATTGCCGCTGCGCGTCTGGAAGCCGATCGCAGAGGCATTTATGCGCTGGAAGATGCGGATATTTTCAACATGATGGTCATTCCACCCCTGACGCGCGCCAACGGGGATGTCGACTTCGATACCATATATGCACCGGCGCTCAACTATTGCGAGAAGCGGCGTGCCATGCTGATTATGGATCCGCCGACATTGTGGGTGCGCCCTGACCTCGCGGTCAGTGCGGCTCGGGGAGGAGCTTACCCCAAGCATAAAAACGCGGTGTTGTATTGGCCTCGCGTGCGGTTAGCCGATCCCTTGCGCGAAAACCGCATCGAGGAGTTCGCGCCCAGCGGCATGATGGCCGGCATCATGGCTCGCACCGATGCGCAACGCGGCGTCTGGAAAGCACCTGCGGGAACCGAAGCAACCCTGGCGGGTGTGCGGGAGTTGTCGTATCGCATGACCGATGCGGAAAATGGGCAGTTGAATCCGCTGGGCATCAATGCACTGCGCACATTCCCCGTCATCGGCCGAGTGGCATGGGGGGCCCGTACCACACGCGGCGCCGACCAGTTGGCCAGTGAGTGGAAATACATCCCTGTCCGACGACTGGCGCTCTATATTGAAGAAAGCCTGTATCGCGGCACCCAATGGGCCGTATTCGAACCCAATGATGCGCCGCTATGGGCGCAGTTGCGCAAGGCGGCAGGCGGTTTCATGCAAACCCTCTTCCGTCAGGGCGCCTTTCAGGGCTCGACCCCTGCCGAAGCATATCTGGTGAAATGCGACAGCGAGACCACCACCCAGGCGGATATTGACCGCGGCATCGTCAATGTGATCGTGGGATTTGCGCCGCTCAAACCGGCCGAGTTCGTCATCATCAAGATTCAACAACTGGCACGCGAAGATTCGTAATTGGAGGGGGTGACATCATGGCACAGTTTTCGGTCAACTCGGATCGCTTTGATCCCTATAAAAATTTCAAGTTTCTCGTCAAGTGGGATGGTCGCACGGTAGCGGGTGTCAGCAAGGTGGGCGCACTCAAACGCACCACCGAAGTCGTTGAACATCGCGAGGGCGGCGATGTCAGCACCACGCGCAAATCGCCCGGGCAGACCAAATATGAGGCGATTACCCTCGAACGGGGTGTAACCCACGATCCTGATTTTCAGAATTGGGCCAATCTGGTCTGGAATTACGGGGCATCTCCGCCGTCCAGCGGCAGCGGCGGCGGCGAGATGTCCCTGAAAAACTTTCGCAAAGACATCACCATCGAGCTCTACAACGAAGCAGGACAACTGGCGGTCGCCTACAACGTGTTCCGTTGCTGGGTATCGGAATACCAGGCGTTGCCGGAACTTGACGCAAGCGCCAACGCCGTGGCCATCCAGACCATCAAACTGGAAAACGAAGGTTGGAGCATAGATGAAGGCGTCAGTGAACCGTCTGAACAATAACCCCTGCACGGCGGAAGAGAGTCGTTCAATCCTGATGGTTTCAATCGCGTTTCGGGACAACTCAGGAACAGGGTATTGAGGGCATGAGAGGCTATCCAGACATCGCCGCTTTAGAAGTACGCTTGCCCAATGGTCTGTGGTTGGATGAGCAGTGCCTTCAAACCGCTGGATTGCGACCACCCACCGGGTATGATGAAGCGCACCTGCTGGCCTTGAAAGGGTGCGTATCCCCCGCCCGCTGGACAAGTGAAGTGCTGGCACGCTGCGTCACGCACATCGGGACGTTGCACCCCGTCAGTCTGGAGGCTGTGCAATCACTGACTGTCGGAGATCGCGAAGCCCTGCTTCTGCATTTGCGCCGCCTTTCGTTTGGGGAGACGCTTTCCTGCATGTCAGACTGCTCGGCATGCGGCGAAAAACTCAGTATTGATTTACAGATCAGTCAACTGTTGCTGCCGCAGACGAAAAACCCGGCTTACTGGTATCGGGCAGGCTTGCCGGGAAGTAATGTACAGGCAACATTCCGCCTGCCCACCGGCGCAGACCAGGAAGCGATTGCCGAGCTTGCGGCGCAGGATCCGTCAGCGGCGGCCGGGATGTTGATGAAGGCCTGTCTTCACAGCCTGACCGATGGGGACGTGAAGCTCGACACCTTGTCTGAGGATGCGGTCGGTGATCTGGCAAAACTCATTGCCGAGCGCGACCCCCAGGCCGAACTCATCCTCAATAGTGCCTGCCCGGAATGCGGCCATCAATTTGATGTTTTGCTGGATGTCGGGACTTACTTCGCGGAAGAGATCAATCATCGTCTGCCGTACCTCTATCGCGAAGTACACCTGATGGCATGGCATTATCATTGGAGCGAGGCTGAAATCCTGAGCATGACCCGTTCCCATCGCCGGATATATCTTGATCTGTTGGATGAAACCCTGCGGGAGGCAACACCATGAGCGGTCAATTTTTATTGAATCTCGCCAATCGAAGCGCAGGCAAAACGACAGTGCCGCTTGCGCGGCCCTATTTGCGCCCGCTGTTTATGCCGCCATCACCGGCCTTGTCCGTCGCGGATGCACCGCCTGTGTCGCCCATGTCCCAGAAACGAATGCCAACGACGCAAGCGCGTTCATCACCATATTTGGATGTGATGCCCGGGCAGCCCACCGCAGACCTGCCTCGACCCGGCCCAACACCGCAATCCGTGCCGCCGTCACCACCGTCAACCTCTGTGCCGTCGCCGATGCCGGTCCGCCTCGTGGAAGCCGAACAGGCGATATTCCCGCCGACTGAACCGTCGCCGGTGCCGACACCCATGGCGAAAATTGAACAGCCGGCAATGCCGGCGGCAAAGCCGACACCCGACCTGCGAGACGTTTCCCGGCATTCCGGGCAAAAGCCTGTGCGTCCGGACCAAGCGCAACACCCCGCGGATAAAACCCCATTGTCGCGTTCTCAGCCGGATCATCCGCGCGCTGTTTTCATCTCGCCGCAACCGTTGCCGGCGATACATGATCCTGTGCGGCAGGAACACAATAAATTCCAGATTCAATCCGTGCCGGAATCATCCGTCGCGACAAAACACAGCGTTGCGGAAAGCAGGGATAAGCCGTCTCCGGTTCGACCGGCGATGCCGTTGCCCTTCATTCCCAAGAGAGCGAATCCGCTTTTGACCACGAGGCCCTTCGAAGGTATCGTCACGCCTGAACCGCGCCTGAAACGGCAGGCGTCAATACCGGAGAACGCGGTTCCCGGGCCGCCGACGACGGCGTCACAGGCAGCGCCGCCCGAATCGGTTGCCGAGAGCGTCATCCGAAAAACGTCCGTACCTGTCGCGCCTGATGTTCCGCAGTCATCCAACACCGGCAAACCCGAGGGAGGCAGGCGGATAGGATTGGAAGCGTTGCCGCTGACGACCATCATCGCACGCTCAACCGTCCCTGATGCCCCGTCGCCCCCACGGCCGCCCGCGTCACCGGCATCGCCTGCGTCCGCCGGAATCGGGCGCGTCATACCGGCACCCGAACAGCGCCCTTCCCTGCAATCCCAACATGTACAGGGCAAAACGCCACAGCCGGTTCAGGTCAGTATCGGCACCGTTGATCTCCGCGTCAGCCCTGCCGAACCCGCCGGGAGTCAATTGCCGTATCGGCGAAAACGGCCACAGGGGTTTGACGCCTTTCGACAACGGCGATCCTATTGGGGGTGGGAGGAATAACCCATGAGTGATTTTCGTGCGATTGCCGGTGTCAGTGCTACGCTGCGTGCGCTCTTGCGTGACCGGATGGAACTGCCCGCGGGCATGGCCGCAGTACCGCCGATTTCAATTGGTACGCCCCTTGTGCCGACGCCCCAGACGCCCGAAGATTTTCAGCCGGAGGCGGCACGCATCAATCTCTTCCTGTTTCAGGTCAAGGAGAGCCCATATCTGAAAAATCAGGATTTGCCCGGACGCGGACTCAGCCTGGCATACGGCAAGCCCCCATTGAGCCTCGAATTGCATTTTCTGCTGACTGCTTACGGCTCGCAACTCATCGGCGAAACGGCAACCGATGAGACCACCGCGCAGTTGCTGCTGGGCAGTGCCATGCGGGTCCTCCACGATTATCCCGTCATTACCTCACAGATACAGACCGTGCGCGAACCCTATGGCCGGCGGATTCTGCACGAGAGTCTGCAAAGGGCGGACGAGCAGGTCAAACTATGTTTGGATCCCATCACCCTTGAAGACCTCACAAAAATCTGGACGGCCTTGACGCTTCCCTATCGCCTGTCCGTGGCATATTCGGTCTCGGTGGTCCGGATAGAAAGCCAGGGAAGCCGCCACTATCCGCAGTTGGTGGGGGAAGGGCCGGAAGCGGGGCCCGGCATTGTCGCCGTTCCGCTTGACCGGCCGGCGATCGCGTCGCTGAACGTGATTCGTCTGGGTGAACCCACCGAACATACGACACCCTATGCCCGGGTCGGGGACACCCTGGTGATTGTCGGGCGGAATTTCGGGCGGGCAACCGAAGTCGAAATCAACGGCCTGCGCATTCCCGTGAGTCCGGAATCCGGTACCCGCATCGAGGTAACCGTCCCGGATACGGCAATCCAAGGCACAACCATTCCTGTTGAAAAAAGACTGCAGCCCGGCGCGCAGCCTGTAGAGGTCTTGAGCCGGATCGCGCATGTCGAGAATTTCAGACTGCGCTCGAATCGCGCCAATTTCATGCTCGTGCCGCTCATCAGCGCCATCAACACGACGCCCCCGCGCACATTGAGGATCGTCGGGCAGCGCCTCTATCAAATCGACGGCAATATGCAGACACTTGTCGGGTATGCGCTGTTCAACGGCGATGCCTACGACGAGGCATCGCCGACCGGGATCGGCATCACGCTGCCCGACGTACTGCCGCTGCGCAGTGCGGCCGCATTCGTCGGCGCCCCGATCACCCAGCTGAACGATATCGATTCGACGCCGGAATTCATGATTTCCATCAACAACAACGGTCCACACGTGCTGACCTTCAGTTTTCAGCCGACAACACGCGAAGAAGCCGCAATCGAGTTGGAGAATCGTCTGAGGGGTGTCGCCGCTGAAGCGATGATTTACAAAGGTGCGCGCGTCACGTTGCTCGATAATCGTCTGGTGATCGTTCCCGGGGGTGGGGCAGGGACCGTGGCCGTTCAGAGCAGCGGCACCAACAACGCCGCAGCTGTTCTCGGGTTGACGACAGGCGCCAACCGCGTCGGCTATCTGAGCGGCAGGCTCGCACCGATGCCGACGCTGACCAGCAGCACACCGGAGATTCGCGTGGAAATGGATAGCCGGACCTTCGATGCGGGTATCATCGGCCCGTTGGGTGGAAGCGTCAAGGATGCGGCAGGGGCCCTCCAAGCCGCTTTGCAGGCCGGTCCGACCCCGGCCTTCACGGGGACACGGGTGATTCCCGTGAAGGCGCAGCTGCTGATACTGACGGGCGGCGACAGTCCGATTGTCTTCGATGCCGGCCCCGCCGACGACACGACTGTGGGCGAATTGCATCTGCGGCGCAAATATGCGGTGCGGGTGCGCGTCAACGGCGCCGAGAGCATCGGCGGGGTCGGTAGTGTGGAGTTGCCGCTATGACAATGACACTGCCCCTCGAACCGACACAGCTCAATCGCTTTTTTCAGCTTGAATTGTCGCGATTGCGTGCTTTGCTGAAACGGCGCGTGCTGTGGTTGCGCTATCAGTGGAACCACAGTCCGGCTCAGGAGGATCTGAACGGCATCGTCAGTGACCGTCATGCAGACTGGCTCATGGGGGATGCAGATCGAGATGCGGAACAGCGCTTTTACCTGGAAAATCCTTCCGCACATGATCTGACAACCCGTGCCCAGGCCCTTCAGCGTGATGTAGATGCGCTCCGCGGGCAGTTGGGGCCGAAGCAGGCATTGCCGATAGATGTTCTCGGTCATGTGTTCGGGCTTGGCGCGATCGAGCGCGATGTGCTGCTATTGTGCGCCGCGCCTGAATTCGATGCCGATTTTCAGGCATTGTTCGGCTATGTGCAGGATAACATCAAACGGGATTATCCCACGATGCACCTGGCTTATGCGCTGTTGGGTTCACCTCGGGATTCAGTTCCGCAGCTGAGCGCCGTTTTCAATGCCAACGCACCGCTGCGGCGCTATCAACTCATTCAAACAGGGGAGAAGCCCGGGCCTGTCGCACTGCGTCCGCTGTTGCTTCCCGAACGGATTCTGGACTATTTGCGGGGGGTCAACTATCTCGATACGACCCTGCAACAATATATGTTGCCGATGCCGCCGCCACTGCTTTCGCCGACGATCGAGACAGCCGGCCGACATGTTGTACGGGCCGTCAGGCTCGGCAGATCTCAGGGAACGTTCCCGGTCGTCAACATCATCGGCGCCGAGGATGGGGGGCAACGCGAGGTGGCGTCACACGTTGCGAATAACCTCCGCATCAAATTATTCGAACTGGATCCCACATCTCTTGCCGAGCCGGATCCAATGGTTTTGATCGCCCTGATGGAACGCGAGGCCTTGTTGGTTCAGGGGGCATTCTTTATCGACATGACGCGCGCAAACGATGTGTCCGGCCGGCTGAAACGCCTGCTCAACCTGCTCATGACCCAAACCGGCGTTCTGGTGTTTCTGGGGAATCGCGAACGGATCGCGGATGGATCGCGTCTGATGAATGTGCATTTATCGCGTTTAAACAATCAGGACCGTCTGTCCCTGTGGCGGACGGCGTTGGACGATGCGGCACCGTTGCTCGATGTTCCGCGTATTGTGCAGCAGTTTCGTTTCGGCCCGACCGGTGTTCGCCAGGCAGCTGCAACCGCCCGCAACAACGCTGCGTTGCACACCGACATCGAAAAATCATCGCAACCCCTTCCAATGGCGGATGTGTGGGCCGCGTGCCGTCAACAATCGGAATGGCAATTGGATGATCTGGCCCAGCGGATCGATCCCGCCTATGGGTGGGACGACCTCGTGCTGGATGCCGATGCACTGGCGCAATTACATGAAATCGCCCAACAGGTTCATTGCCGGCACCGTGTTTATGTAACCTGGGGCTATGGTGCAAAGCTCAACCGTGGCCGCGGCATCAGCGTCCTCTTTACGGGAGCGTCGGGCACCGGCAAGACCATGGCGGCCGAGATACTCGCCGCTGAACTCGATTTGCCGCTCTATCGCATCGATCTGGCAGGCGTGGTCAACAAATATGTGGGTGAAACCGAGAAAAATCTGCGACGTATTTTCACGGCTGCCGAACAGGGCGGCACAATCCTGTTCTTTGACGAAGCGGACGCGCTTTTTGGCAAGCGCACCGATGTCAAAGACAGCCATGACCGCTATGCCAACATTGAAGTCAATTATCTGCTGCAGCTCATGGAAAATTACAGTGGGTTGGCGATCCTGGCAACCAATCGACGGCAAGCCGTCGACCGCGCGTTTCTGAGGCGGCTGCGCTTCGTAGTGGATTTCCCCTTTCCCAATACGGACAGCCGACGGCGGATCTGGCAGCGGGTGCTTCCGCAGCATGTGCCTGTGGGCGGTTTGGATTACAACCAGCTGGCGCAGATGGAAATCGCCGGCGGCAATATTCATACGATCGCCCTCAACGCCGCCTTCCTTGCCGCTGCAGACGGCGGTGTCGTCGAGATGAAGCATTTCATTGCAGCGGCGCGCCGTGAATATGCCAAGCTTGATAAATTGGACACCGATGCCGTATTCGGAGCATACTGATGGCACTGCAGCTGGAAATCAAACGACTCCGCATCGATGCGCCCGGCACATGGGCCGGGGGAGCCGGTATGTTTCGCAGCATGCTGGAGCGTGCGCTTCAGGAGGAATTACAGAGCGCCGTAGCGACAGGTCGGATTGACGCCCATGAGATTGTTCGGGTAGACATGCTGCCCGTGACCGTGAGCGATATTTACGACATGCAGGAAATTGCCCGTGAAATCGCCCGTCGCATCGTACAAGCCATTCGGCAAAATCCTGGGTAGGGAGGAGAGGTCGCCATGGCGAAACAAAGACAAAAAAAATCCGGCAAAAGCACTTCCACTGCCCGTCCTTTATCCCGGCGAAAGCATTCCCGCGAACAGGCATCGGGCGGCGTCGGAAATATGTTGCGGCAATATCAGCTGCGTGTCGCGCCCGCCAACGACCAGTACGAGTCCGAAGCGGACGAGATGGCACGGCGTGTGGCCGCCATACCCGAACATCGCGCTGATCAACAGGAAGCCGGAATCGCTGAACAGGTCACCCCTCTTGTTCAACGCCGGGAAACGCCTGACGAAGAGAAAGAAATCCAGGCCAAACGCATCCAGCGGCAGACGGAAAGCGAAGAAGCGGAGGAAATCCAGTCCAGACGCATCCAGCGGCAGGCGGAAAACGAAGAAGAGGAGGAAATCCAGGCCAGACGCATCCAGCGGCAGGCGGAAAACGAAGAAGAGGAAGAACTCCAGGCCAGACGCATCCAGCGGCAGGAACTCGAGGCGGGAGAAGAGGATCTGCAGACCCGCTCCGCCCGGCCGGACAGGGAAGGGCGTCTCTCACCGCAAATGGAGGAACGCATCCAGCAATTGATGCAGGGCGGCGGTCGTCCCCTGGACAAAGAAACGCGCGACTACTTCGAACCGCGCTTCGGGGCCGATTTCGGTCAGATCCGGGTTCACGATGATGCGGAAGCCGCTCGAATCGCCGGTCAGATGAACTCCCGGGCGTTCACCCAGGGACGGCACATCTTCTTCGGGCAGGGGCAATATCAACCCCAGACCAGCGCCGGTCGCGATCTGCTCGCGCATGAACTGACCCACACCCTTCAACAGGGTGCAGCCGCTACAACAGGCCGGCAACGGCAACAACCCATCCAGCGCGATGTCATCCAGCGCGCCAATGGTGAAAACGGCGGCGGATCATCCGGGAGTTCCTCGGATGTAATCGCGGCGTCGAGTGACGGTTCATTGGAAGTGAGCAGTGACCCGCTTCCGGGCAGACGATTGCCGCGCATCCATATGGCTGCTCTGTCATTACCCGCTTTTAAATACGACGAATATTTGTTGTCGAAATATCAGCCGGCAAATCAAGGCAATCGTCTGTACCGTGACCATCGCTATCAATCCGCAAGCCGCCCACGTGATGCGAGCGGCAAGTGGGACGGCGCCATGACGCCCGGATCACAACCGTCGACTCCGGCAAATCCATTGCTCGGACTTGATCAGACAACCGTATATACGATCCGCTTTAAACGAGGTGGGGGAGACGCAGGGTATCATGGAACGGCGACCGAATTGATCTCAAGCATCAAGCGTCCGAAGTGGAACGCATCCGGCGCATTCCAGGAATTCGAAGTAGACCACATTGTCGAATTGCAGGTCTCCGGTGCTTATCCGGGGAACTGGGGGTGGGCGCACGGGAGCGATGTTTTTTCAGAAGACGGCAACGTCATCCTGCTCGACGCTTCAACCAACAACCAGAGCGGTAGTCTGATCGACCAGTATATCAGGAGATCCATCAGCAGGAAACACGGTAGCGTGACGCTCGCAGAGGGGGCCGGTGATACCCGATATAACGATGTCGAGAAAATTCGCACCTTGAACGAAAGAGCGATTCTTGAACGGTACAATATCTATTTCAAGGATTTCAGCAAGGGCGGCGGAAATACCGGAACACGCGTCAAATACTGGACATGGGGACAGATACAGCGCGGAGAGCATTTTCAGGTGTTCAACCGCCCTCGCACCGGGCGGAACATCGAAATCATAGATATTAACAATCCAAACCCGGCCAATCCAATCCTGTCGCCGCATCGGGGCATCAGCGAAGAAATATCGGGATCAGACCAGCAAGTTGTCATCTATGGGCGCAACAACGCGCTTTATCGAGCTATTCTACCGGTTCCGGCAGAGAAAAAGCCTCTGACAACCCAGCAGAGTTGGAATGTGGGTGCCGCACGGAAAGATCAGATCGCAGGATTTTCCATCAGTGAAATCACTTTCAATCCCGATGTCAATGCGACCTCAAAGGGGCAAATCGGTGGGTATTATTTTATCCGATATGGTCGCGGCGGCAGGAATCGCCAATACAATCTGGAAGGCGGCGCTGAACAGCCGCGCAATTTCCTGAGCATTGACAGGATCGGCACCTATCAGTACGCCGGTGCCGTCAATCAAAGTTCATTCGATGCTCACCGCCCTGAACTCAGCGTGCCCGATGCGAGTCCCATTCAAATTACGAACATCGGCATCGAACCTGAAAAGGGTGTTGTCATTCAGGGCAAATTGTTGCCGACCATCCCTCTCATCCAACAGGCGGATATCGATGTGTTTGTCGAGGGTGGTGAACTGACCATCCAGAAGACCTTTGACATCGGCGAGTTCACCATACCGGGCCCTGTCGACGTTACTGCGTCAAGCGTCACGTTGGGCGTCAGCACCGCACAAGGCCTGTTTGTCAACGGCTCGATGGATTTTGAAATTAACCGACTGGGCACCGGGAATATTCGAGGTGGGGCAAGGACCGGCATTCCGGGCGGCCGGCAAGGGGGTTTTCAGCTGGGCGGTGAGTTCAATTTTGATACCGAGCTCTTTGACCCCGCTCGTATTGAAATGTGGTACGCGGATGAAGCGTTCGGCGCCCGCGGGACCATCGGCATCCCGAGCGGCAGGATCAACGGCATCCGCAGCGCGGCGTTCACCATCGGCTATGAAAACGACACGATCACGGCGAGCGGCACGGCGCAATTCGCCGCACCAGGCATCCAGAATGCAGGCTTGAGTCTGACCTACTCCGAAGAAGAAGGACTGATGATCGGCGGCTCGCTTCAATTGGGCGAAGTTCCCGGCCTGCGGAGCGGCAGTCTTGAAGCTGAAGTTCAACGCAGGCCCGACGGCGGTTACAAAGTGAGCGCAACCGGAACGGCGCAACCCGCCATACCGGGCATCAACTCGCAGGTCAGACTCAGTTACGACGACGGTATTTTTGATGCCAACGTGACCGCCGCCTACAGTCGCGGCATGCTCAGCGGCGAATTGACCCTGGGCGCCACCAACCGCCCGGTGGATCCCGAGAGCAACCAGCCCACCGGTGATCCCGAACCCGCCAACGTCCGTGCTTACGGCGGCGGACAGGTGACGGTTCAGCTCGCTCCGTGGCTGCAGGGGACGGTCGGCATCACATTGCTGCCCAATGCTGAAATCGAACTGCGCGGCGAGATTGCGCTGCCCAACACCGTCGATCTGTTCCCGCGCCGTTCGGTTGAGAAGAATATCTTCACCATCAATATCGACATCCCCATCGTGGGGGTGGCCGTGGCCGGGCAGCGCATCGGTATATTCGCGACCATCGGCGGCGGTGTCGATGTCAGCGCCGGCTTCGGTCCCGGCCAATTGCGGGAGCTGAGTCTCGGCATCACCTACAATCCCGACCATGAAGACCAGACGCACGTCACCGGACGCGGGCAATTGTATGTTCCGGCGGACGCCGGTCTGCGGCTGTTCGTGCGGGGGGGGATCGGCGCGGGCATTCCCGTCGTCAGCGCAACGGCGGGTCTGGAAGTCAGCGGTGAATTGGGGCTCCAGGGCGCCCTCGAAGCCAATGTCAACGTGGACTGGATGCCCACCAGGGGTTTGGAAATCGACGCCAACGCCGGCATTTTCGTGGAACCCAGATTGCGTTTGAGTGTCGATGCCTACGTCGATGTTTCCGCGGATTTGTGGTTGACGACGATTGAATTGTACAACGAGCGCTGGAATCTCGCTGCTGTTGAATACGGCAGCAACCTGAGGTTCGGCATCAATTTTCCGATCCATTACAGGGAAGGCGAACCGTTTGACGTGTCATTGGACGATGTCGAATTTACGGTGCCGGATATCGATGCCCGGAGTTTGATTACAGGGGTGTTGGATCAATTCTGAGTTCGAGGAGGCGACCATGAACAATCAAGAGCCGATCCAGGAACGATCGCCCGCGCTGCGGCATATCAACCGCGGTGCCGTCCTGCACGTCAACGGCGACCTCGAAGGCGCGCGCGAGCACTATGAACGTGCACTCGTTTACGAGCCGGAGAATGCCACCGCCCTGAACAATCTCGGCTATGTGTTGGCACAACAGGGCAAAATAGAAGACGCGATGCAGTGTTACCGGAAGGCCATCGACATCGCACCGGATCGGAGCGCCCCATACGGCAATCTCGGCAATGTCTATGCCATGCTGGAAGATTACGATAAGGCGATACATTTTCAACAAAAAGCTATCGAGCGCGATCCGCAAAACCTGACCGCGCTCGACAATCTCGGCCAGCTCTGCATGTTCCGCAATCAATACCCCGAGGCGGCAGACGCCTGGCGCCGCTATCTGGAGATCGAACCGGACAATCCGCGAATCCTGACCCAACTGGCAACCGTTTTGGCGCCCCAGAACCAGGTAGACGATGCCATGAAATTGCTGCAGCGGGCCGTTCGGCTTGCACCGGATGATGCGCACGCCTGGGCCCAGATCGGGGTGCTCCACTTCACCCGGAAGAATCTGGGTTTTGCACTTGAAGCCCTCGTGCGTGCGGTGAACCTTGACCCGAACCATATCGATGCCCGTCGTCAACTGGCTGTCGTGCTCGCCGCACGCGGGGATCATGAGGCGGCCTGGCAACAGATCGAGGCCCTGTTGGACAGACAGCCCGATCATGTCCCGGCACGGATCGACGGTGCCGTACTCAGGCTCACACAGGGGTATCCCCGGGAGGCTCTGGATCTCATCGCGCCTGTCTACGAGGCCCAACCCCACGATGTCCGTGTGCGCTACTATATGGCATCGGCGCTCTGCGGTGTTGAGGACCTGCGGGGCACGCAAATGATGCAGCAGGTCGCCGACGCCGATGTTGAACCGTTCAACGTCTGGGCGGCGCAATATCTGCGGAATGAACCGCAACCAAAAGGCCAGGAGCGTGACGCGTGACCAGCACCTTTTCACCGCGAAGCCCGCAGGTACTCAAGGGGGCATTTGCCATCTATGCACCCGATGAAGAAGACAGCGACCCGACGGTGCTGCCGTTTCAGTACAACCCGAATCAGGTGCGGCGGCAGCTCAAACATCGCGCCCCGAGCAACGAGGGCGAGCAAAGGGGCAACAATACCCCCCAGGACATGCGACGCGTGGTCGGCCCGCCGATTGAAACCATCACCATGTCCATCGAGTTGAGTGCCGCCGATGCCCTCGAGGCACCCGAAGACAACGAACTCGTTTCGGAAAATGGATTGATTCCGGCACTGTCCGCGCTCGAACTGCTGATGTATGCACCGAGTTTTCAATTTGAGCAAAACGAGCAGCTCGCAGCCGACGGCGTCGTCAATCTGGAACCGGCCCTGCTGCCGATGGTCGTGCTGGTACTGGGGGCCTCGAGGGTCGTTCCCGTTCATCTGACCAGTTTCTCGGTCTCGGAAGAGACCTTCGATAGAAACTTCAATCCGATCCGAGCCAAGGTTGACGTCTCGATGCAGGTCCTGACCTACCTCGATGTCATCGAAGGCAACACCCGGAAGGCAATCGATATTTTCGTCGCCTACCAGAAACGCAAGGAAAAACTGGCGGATGACCATCACGGACAGGTCCGGGTGGGCCGGCGCACGCGCAATTTATTACCTGAATAGAGAAGACAGACGGAAGGAAGGAAACGCCATGTTCAGTAAGCAGAGCCGCTATGCAACCGTCAGGGATGCCGAATGGGTGGACGGCAAAGGACGCAACATCGCATACAAGCGCATTCGGTTTATCCCGCCGGCGCCCCCCCGGCGTGGACACATTATCACCGAAGGCGAACGGCTCGATCACATCTCCTACTTCTATTACAAGGATGCCCGTCGCTTCTGGCGCATCTGCGATGCCAACGCCGTCATGTTTCCCGATGATCTGGCGGGTGACTTCGGGCGCAAAATCAAGATTCCGTCCGCACAGGAATAGAGGATAGGCCGTGGCGACGTTTACCCTGCTGGTGGATGGACAGGTTCTCGATGATGAGTTGCTGGCCCAATTGCAGACGGTGGAAGCGGAAGAGCATCTGCAGATGGCGGATATGCTGCGTCTCGTTTTTAACATCGCCGTGAAGGAAGACGGCAGTGGCTGGCGTGTGCTGGATGATGCCGTCTTCTCGCCGCTCACCCATCTCCAGTTGCAGATTACGGTCGGCAACAACGACCCCGTCACCGTGATCGACGCTTATGTGGTCGAGACCCAGACCGCATTCACCAACAACCCCGGGGAATCGACACTGACCGTGACGGCGATGGATGCCGGCGTCCTGATGAGCCGCCGGGAGGTTGTGCGGACATGGGCCGGGATGTCGGACAGTGATATCGCCGGCACCATTTTCAACGATTACGGTCTGTCGTCCGAAGTCGAGACGACCGATGTGACCTATGAAGAAGACAATACGCTGATCGTCCAGCGCGGAACCGATATGCAATTCCTGCAACTCCTGGCCCAGCGGCACGGCTTCGACGTCTATATCGATGTCGATCCCGCATCCGGCAGCCTGACCGGACATTTCGGGCCGGTGCGGCTGGACGGCGAACCCCAGGGCCTGCTCACGATTCACATGGGGCAGTCCAGCAATCTGAATTTTCTCAATGTCCGCTGGGATATGTTGCGCCCCACAGCGGTACAGGTCGACAACATCGATTTCGACAGCGGGGAAAACCAGACGGGCAGTGCCGCGAGCAGCGATCTGACACTTCTGGGCGGTCAAGATCTCTTCAAGAGCACGACCCCTCGGATGTCGCGTGTGCTGCCCTCAGGCGCGGCCATCGAGGCCGAGTTGCTGTCGATTGCCCAGGGGCTCTGCAACCGCAGCAGTCTTGCCGTCGTCGCGGAGGGTGAAGTCGACACCCGTAATTTCGGCGCAGTTCTGCGGGCGAAGCGCACCGTGACCGTGCGCGGGGCAGGGGAATTATACAGCGGCATTTATCTGGTGGAGCGTGTTCTCCACGCCTTCATCGAGGGCGAATACACCCAGAGCTTTACCCTGCGCCGCAATGCCCTGGCGCCCCGTCGTCAGGATGATTTCACACCCGAGGAGGAATAACGGACGATGCCGGATTTACGTCAAGCCCTGTTCGAAACTGCATCCCGGCAGCGCTATTACGGCAAGTATCGCGGACGTGTGCTCGACAACGACGATCCACTCAACATCGGGCGCGTAATGGTCGAAGTGCCTGCAATCGGCGGCGGCGAACCGCTCGGCTGGGCCTTGCCCTGCCTGCCGTATGCGGGCGATGGACACGGCCTGTACATGGTGCCCGAAGTGGATGCGCTGGTCTGGGTGGAGTTTGAAGGCGGCGACCTCTCACACCCCATATGGGTCGGTTGCTTCTGGGCATCGGGTCAGTTGCCCGAAGGCGCGGCGCCGGGGGTCTTCATGTTGCGCACCGCAGGCGGCAATGTTTTCCGCATCAGCGATGCCGACGAAGCCGTCGATCTGTCCACCGCCTCTGGGCATGTCATCACGATCTCCGACGGCGACGACGCCATTACGCTGAAACACGCCGGCGGCGCATCCATCACGGTCGAGGGCGATACCATCACCATTGACGGCGGCAATACGAAAATCGTGCTGGACGGCAGGGCCGTCAATGTCAACGACGGCTCGCTGGAAGTGACTTAGGAGACCGGCATGAGAAATTATATGGATTATCCGTTTCAAGTGAATGCGCGTGGACGTACAGGCATCACCAGCCGTAACGACCACGTCCGCGACATGATTGAACAGGTGCTTTTCACCAGTCCCGGCGAACGCGTCAACCGACCTGATTTTGGATGCGGATTATTGCAGATGGTTTTCGGGCTGCCCAATGACGCACTGATCGCCACGGTGCAATATTCCGTCCACGGGGCGCTGCAGCGCTGGCTGGGCGATATCATCGAGGTCCAGGATGTCGTTGTCCGGCAACACGAGTCGCAACTGAGCGTACAGGTGGTATATGTACGGCTCGATACCGGCGAAATACTGACCGACACATTCGAGACGGGATAACTCATGGATGCAAACTACGGCGGTATGGTCTTCGACGACACCGAACGACGGCAGCAATTGCAGAACAGCCGATACAACGGCATCGATTACATCGAGGTGGACACCACGCCGGGCGAAACCCATCAACGGGTGTTGCGGGTCTATTTTATCGCGCCGGGCCCGGGGGCTCCGGCAGGCAAAGTCGACACCCTGCTCGACGACCTGCACGACAACATCGACGCCTTCGAGATTCTTGGCGGGGATCGCGTCCGCAATATTCGAGTGGTATCGGTAACACGGGTTGAAGACCATCTGGAGCTGGGGGTCGATCGTCCCGGCGATTTCAGTGAATATCGTCTGCGGATCACCTATGGGGGCGGCACGCCGCCCGACGATTTCCCCCTCGATCTGTTCTATCGTGAGGCGGCCTTCAATTTCAAAGCCGGCTGCCCGGCCCGTTTTGATTGCCGCAGACCGTCAATCGCGCCACCCGAATCGGAAGCCGACATTTTCGTGGATTACATGGCCAAGGATTACGACAGCTTCCGACAAGCCCTGGTCGATTTGCTGCCGCGCCTCATTCCCGATTGGTCTGAACGCCGGGCTGCCGATCAGGGCATGATGCTGCTGGAACTGCTTGCCTATGTCGGCGACCAGCTGAGTTACTATCAGGATGCCGTTGCCAATGAAGCCTTCATCGAAACCGCCCGCCAACGTGTCAGCGTCCGCCGGCACGCCCGTTTGATCGATTACGACATGCATGAAGGTCTCAGTGCGCGGACCGTCGTGCACATCCGGATGGCGACGGGCGGGATGGTGCTTGACGCGCCTTCGGGGGGCGACCGTATTGTGCGGTTGACGACCCAGTCCCAGGGGCTCAAGCTGTCGCATCTCATCCCCTCGTCGCGCGAAGACGATGCGCTCGACAGCGCAGGGGCCGTCTTTGAAATCAGGATCAAAGACCCGGACGTGTTGCGGTTTCACGAAAAGCTCAATACATTGACCCTCTACAACTGGCGTAATCAGGTCGCTTATCTGCCGACAGGTGCAACCCAGGCCGACATTTCAGGGGATTTTGCCGGCGCTTCGGAGTGGCGATTGCGGCCGGGCGATCTGCTGCTGCTGGAGGAACGGATTGATCCCTATACCGGGGAAAGCCTGACAGCCGACCCCAACCGCAGGCATCTCGTGCGCCTCACCGACGTCGAAACCATTGCGGATACATTCGGAGGCCCGCCCCAGGCGATCGTTACGCGGGTCCATTGGGCCGAGGAAGACGCCCTTCCGTTCCGCATCTGGATCAGCAATGTCACTGATGACGGTATATTTTTGGAAAAGGTCAGCGTCGGACGCGGCAATCTTGCGATTGCCGACGAAGGGCGCACCTACGGTGAGTCGATGAGCGTGGGAAAGGCACGCGACGATGAAAAGCGCCCCCATGGAAAAGATGAATATTACCCCCAACCCCCGGACATCGTCGATTGGAAGGGTTTCAAGCTTGGAGAGCGGGCCTTTCGCTTCACCCTGAATGAAGGTCCCTTGGCGTACAGCATTCCGCTTGACGCCATGACCCACAAGCCTGCAAAGGCCCTCTTCGATGATGATCCGCGTCATGCGCAACCGGCTGTTCACACCATTCAATCCTACACCCGATCGACCTATCCCGATCGTCCGCGCAACTGGCGCATCGTGCCCGAAACCCTCCTGAACAGCGATCGCTTTGCCGAAGACGTGGTGGTCGAAACGGATAATCTCGGGCGGGCGCAACTGCGTTTCGGCACCAATGAATACGGCGCGATCCCCGATGACGACAGCGTCTTCAAGGTGCGCTATCGTGTCGGCAGCGGCGCCCAGGGCAATATCGGCGCGGACAAGCTCAATTACATCGTGCTGTATGACGACATTGGTGCAATGCAGAACATTTCCTCGGTGCGAAACCCCCTGCCGGCATGGGGCGGCAGCCCGCCTGAAAGCATGGCGCAGGTTAAGCGTCTTGCGCCGGCTGCCATGCGGAGGTCACTCAAACGTGCCGTGACCGAAGACGACTACGCCAGGGTGACGGAATTACATGACCGGGTGGCGCGCGCCGTTGCCCAATTCCGATGGACAGGCAGCTGGCACACAGTTTTCATTCGGGTCGATCCCAAAGGCACAACCGGAGTCACGCCCGAACTGCGTGCCGATCTGATGCGTCATGTGAGCGCCTACACCATGACAGGCTACGATCTGGAAATCATCGATCCGATCTATGTGCCCCTGGAATTATCCCTGGAGATCTGCGTGGCCCCCGGATATTTCCCCTCGGAGGTGGAACAGGCGGTGTTGGATGTCCTGGGCAATCGTCGGCTGCCCGACGGCCGGCTGGGTTTTTTCCATCCGGATCGGTTCACGTTCGGGCAAACCCTCTATATCAGCAGAATATATGCCGCCGTCGAAGCTGTAACGGGTGTAACCTTGGTCGTGATCACCGGTCTGCACCGGCAGTACGCCGCGGCCGCCGATGCCGAGACCGAGGCCAATCTGGCGCGCGGATACATCGAGATCGGCGAATTTGCCGTGGTGCGGCTCGACAACGACCCTGATTTTCCTGAAAACGGGATTCTCCACCTGAGCATGCTGGGAGGTAATGCATGAATGACGAACGCGAAGAAGCCGAACGCAGAGGGGATTACGATACACCCCGACCTCTCGACAACCGCGCCGGCCTGGATACGCTGCGCTATCGGGTCGGCACCTTCGACAGCTTTCGCCGCACCATGCTTCGCAGCATACCGCGCGTGCAGGTCGAGGCCGACGGGCGCACGATCAAAGCGCCGTTACGCAGCTGGTCGGCCCGCGACAGCGACGATTACGGCATCGCCCTGATCGAATTGTGGGCATACGTCGCCGATATTCTGACATTTTATCAGGAACGCATTGCCAACGAGGCTTTCATCCGCACCGCCAGACATCGCGATTCCTTGATTCGCCTCGCCAATCTGCTGGATTACAAAGCAGGGCCCGGTGTCGCATCCTCCGTCTATCTGGTGTTTCAGATGAAAGACGGCACATCGGCGAGGATTCGCAGGCAATTTCCAGTACAGCATGTGCCGGCAGGCGAAGAGAAACCGCAAACCTTCGAAACCTCGGACGAGCTGGATGCCCGGGACGTCTGGAATGAATTGACACCGCTGCCCGACCCGGCGAAGAATGTGACGTTCCACATCGACGACACGACAACGCGTTTGAAGGGTGCCCGTGCCCGGATTGCCGTCGGAGACTGGGTGCTGATCGTGGGGGAAAAACGCGCCGGGCTTGATCCCGACAGCGAACAGTACGAGGTGCGCCGGGTCATCGCGGTCGAACGGGACACCGAAGCCGGCGAGACGCGCATCGTCTTCAATGAAAAACTCGGCACCCGTTTCTGGGGGAACGAAATTGTCGTCGAGGAAGAAGCGGATCTGTATGTCTTTCGTGGACGGGGCGCGCTGTTCGGCCATAACGCTCCTGACTGGCGGACCCTCGGTCCGCTCGCCGCATATGAATATCTGCCGCCGGAAGAGCAGGATGTCGACACGACGCTGGATCCGGGTCCTTATCTCATGGCCGTGACGGCAAAGGTCCGGGAACAGAAAGATTTCCCCAATCAGGAGCTCGGGCTGGGCAAGAACACCCTCGATTTGGACCGTGTCCATGAGAGCGTGGTCAAGGGCGGGTGGATCGTGATGGGGAATTCAGGTTATCGTGAAGCCTACAAGGTGACAAACGTTGAAACGGTCAGCCGCACCGATTACACCCGCACCGCCCAGGTCTCCCGTTTGCAGGTCGATACGGACGAGAATTTCGACAACTACGGATTGGCTGATGATGCGCCGTTCTCCCGCGTGCGCGGGACGGAGGTGCTCCTCGATGCCGAACAGCTGCCCCTGGCACAGGATGTCAGCCCCACACCCGTCTCCGGCATGGAAATCGACGTCAGGGAGGATATCCGTTCGTTACGGCAGGGGCATCTGCTGATGGTCTTCGGCGAAACGGAATCCAACGGCATTCAAGGCGAGGTGGCGGCCGTCAAAGAAACCCAGTCCCTGTCCGGCGGCACCCCGGGGAGTCGTATCATTCTGGCTGAGGGATTGAAATACAGTTACGTGCGCGTCAACACCCGCATCTTTGCCAACGTCGTCCCCGCCACCCACGGCGAAACCATCGCCGACGAGATACTGGGCAACGGCGATGCGTCAATACCCTTCCAGCGCTTCGAACTCAAACAATCCCCCCTGACGTATGTGCCCCAGGCCGGTGCACCCAACGGCGCGGCGCCCGCCCTCGAATTGCGCGTCAACGGCGTCCTGTGGAAAAAGGTCCCGAGCTTCTATGGAAGAGCGCCCGACGAAACCGTTTACACGATCGACATCACCGATGAACAGGAGACGATTATCCGCACGGGTGACAGCCATACCGGCGCACGGCCCGGCACGGGGCCCAACACAGTTTCCGCCACATATCGCAAGGGACTCGGAAAAGTGGGCAATGTTCCGGCGAAATCCATCAAGACTCCCCTCGAACGCCCCAAAGGCCTCTGGAAGGTTTTCAATCCGACGGCGTCGAGCGGCGGCGCGGAACCCGAAGCCCTGGATGCCGTGCGCGTGAACGCCCCGAACACCGTTCGTACCTTCGGCCGTATCGTGTCATTGCGTGATTTCGAAGATGCCGCCCGCGAATTCATCGGCATCTCAAAGGCACGGGCATTCATCGAATGGGATCAGGAGTGGCAGGTCGTCAAACTGGTGATCGCCGGTGACGGCGGCACCGAGGTCGTCGGCGAAACCTTCCGGACTTTCGTTGATGATCTCGACGGTCGGCGCGACCCCAATCGCAAATTGAGCGTGGTCAACTACACGCCGGTGGATGCGGCCTTGACGCTTCAAATCTATCCCGACCCCGCCTATCTGTCTGATGCCGTGCTCGCCAACGTGACGGCGGCGGTCGAACAGTTCTTCGCCTTCGATCGCCTCAGTCTGGGACAGGCCATCGCCCTCAGCGAGATTTATCAGGTGGTGCATTCCGCAGAGGGGGTCATCGGCGCCGACATCACGCGTTTTCATCTCCTCGATGCTCCCGAGGCCGTCGAAGATGTCCTGAGAATTGGACGCGACCAGCTCGTCCGCCTCGAAACAGGCGCGTCATCGACCTATGCCGTCGGCATTGCAGAGGAGGCGTGATTATGCCCGACACTATTGATATCTATAGCTTATTGCCCGAAGTTTATCGCCGCAAGGATGCCCAGCGGGGATATCCGCTCAAGGCGTTGTTGCGCATCATCAGCGAACAGGCGATGGTCCTCAAAGCGGATATTGATCGTCTCTGGGACAATTTCTTTGTGGAAACGGCCGACGATTGGGTATTGCCCTATATCGGCGACTTGATCGGCAACATTCCCATTTACGCTGCCGCGCGCGGAAGTCGTGCGGACAATGCCAAGACGATCTCCTACCGGCTCCGCAAAGGCACACTCCCCATGCTGGAGGAATTGGCACGCGACGTGACGGGCTGGTCGATACATGCGACGGCGTTCTTCGAGATTCTGACGTGGACACAGAACATGAATCACCTGCGCCGGAATGTCGGCACGATCAATGTCCGCGATATGGATCTGTGCGACCGCGTTCATACGGCGTTTGATGCGGCAAGCCATACCATCGACATACGACCCTTCGCTCCGGCGGCAGGCCTGCATCATATTCCAAGGGTGGGCTTTTTCATCTGGCGGTTGAGCGGCTATGAACTCCGTGATGTGCAGCCGCGTCCAACTGAAGAGAATGATTTCGGCTATTGCTTCAACCCCCTTGGGATCCGCCAGCATCTCTTTCACAGTCCGTTCGCTGAAAGCGACGACACGGGACTTGCCGGCGAAATCCACATTGCCAAACCCATTCGCCGCATGGCCTTCACCGCAGCGCGCGAAACCTATTTCGGCGATGATAAGAGCATCGGCATTCGCATCGATAACGCCACGCAGACCCCTGCCGACATCGCCTGCATGGATTTGTCGCAATGGCAGCAGCGAACAGACGGCAGAATCGGTGTGGACGTCATCAATGGGCGCTTTTCATTGCCGCCGGAACTCGTTGGTGAGGATATCGATATCACGGTCAACCTCCATTATGGTTTCAGCGCCGATGTGGGGGGAGGCGCCTATGAGCGCCGCGACGACCCGACTGTTCGCGACCCGCGTAATTGGGCGCTGACCCATCCTGATGAACCCGGTGTCGTCTTTTACGTGCCCGGCGATCATGACACCCTGCAGGCGGCGCTCGCTGCATGGCGCCCGGAGACGCATCCCCGGTTGCTGATCCAGATCAAGGACAGTCGGACCTACCGTGAAACCCTGACCTTCAATCAGAATACGAACAATCGGGAAAATGTTCAGATCATCATTCAGGCCGAGAACAAACAGCGTCCGATGATCATCGGCGATCTGATCGTTCCGGATACCCGTAATCCCGCACGGTTGTCCGTCAAGGGCATACTCATCGAGGGGCAGATACAGGTGGCTGCACCCGGTGATCTGACCGTCAACAAGGGGCTTGATCTGCTCGAGGTGTCGCACGCGACGCTCGTGCCCGGCATTCATCTTGACGAAGATGCCGCCCCCCTGCAACCCGAGACACCGAGCATGATCGTGTCCGCCGACAACGACCCTCTCGAGGTGAGGATCGACCACAGTATCGTGGGTCCTTTGCGGATGGCGCCCGATATGCGCTCAGTGCATATCCGCGACAGCATCGTGGACAACCTGGCGGCAATCGGGATGGGACAGGTCTATCCGGCCCTGGCATCCGGGGAGCTCAATCCGGCGGACGCAGCAGCGGCGGCCGGCAAACCGTTCACCGTCCGCATCGGCAGTGAAACCCATACCCTGAGCATGGCCGCGGCACCGACGTCACTGGACGGGATCGCGGACGGTCTGCAGGCGGCACTCCGTTCGGCGCCGGGGGCGACGCGCGCATTCACCGAAGCCCGGGTCATGAGGCCGAGCAGCATCAACCGGGTCATCATCCTGCAGCATTTCCCACGGCGTATCCACATCGACGACGGCGAAGCCGCCGGGCTGCTGAGACTCAACCCGGCCGGTGCCGTTGAATTGCGTGTATTTGTGGGGACAACCATGGGTGATCCCGCCACGCTGACACAACCGCCGCAGCTGACCGTGTTCAAAGAGACCGTCGTCGACGAAAGCCTTGGCGCAGAGGAATTTACGGTCACCCTGAGCGCGGTGCCCGCCGACGGCCTCGGGGCTGCCGACGACCTGCAGGCCGTGTTGCGCGCCCGTCCTGAACTCGGCACGGATACCGTTGTGCGCTTCGAAGACGACCGTCTTGTCGTCTGTTCGATGCAGGAAGGGGTGACGTTGCGCTTTGCAACGACCCATGCCGATCCATTGGGAGCGGTGGTTCTCGGCCTGCGAAACACCCTGCCGGCCATTGGATACGATGCGGCGGGCATTGTTCCCGCTCCTGAATGTCACATCGAGAACAGCACGGTTATGGGCGCCGTTTCCGTTCGGGCGATGCAGGCGGCATCCAACAGCATCTTCACGGATGCCGTCACGGTGCAACGCCAGCAAATCGGGTGTGTTCGCTTCAGCTATGTCCCTCCCGATTCAGTAACACCCCGCCGCTTCCGGTGCGAACCGGATCGTGCGATGGATTTCGCCGCACGGAACGGCACCGGCACTGAAGCCGTCATCGCCCGTCAGGAGGCCGGCCGGCGCGTACGGCCACAGTTCACGACGCGCCGCTACGGCTTGCCGGCGTATGCGCAATTGAGTCAGGATTGTGCGCGGGAAATCCGGACAGGAGCGGATAATACATCCGAGATGGGGGTTTTCAACAGCTTGATGCAGCCCCAGCGGGAAGCGAATCTGCGTATTCGGTTTCAGGAGTATCTGCCCTTTGGACTGGAATATGGACTGATCTACGTCAATTGAAGCTTTTGACATCAGGAGGATATCATGAAAGCCGATTACTCGCGCTTCCGTTTCAACCTAAACAAAGGCTATACACGCGTTCTGTTGCAGCAGGGGCGTGTGACGCTGGATGCGGACTGGAACGAACAGGTCAGTATCCAGGCCGACCTCGACTGCAAACGCTCCATGGATGTCATCGGGCAATGCGGCGTACCCTATGGTGATGCCGGTTTTCTCGTCGGCATCGACGGATCGGGTCCATTCCATGATTTGACTTTCGACGCCGGAACGATTTACGTCGCCGGGCGCCGCATCAACCTCGAAGCCCCGGAAAAGTACGGGACACAACCGTTTCTACCCGACCCGCCGGCCATCAGCGATCCAGGCAAAAACAGCCGGGTGGATCTGGTGTATCTGTGTGTGCGCGAGCGGCATATAACGTATCTCGAAGATGACACCATCCGCGAGATCGCCCTCGGCGGACCCGATACCACAACCCGTGTTCAGAATATCTGGCAGGCGCGTGTCGCGGAAGACGTAAGCCTTGACCGCTGCGGGGAAGACGCCGATATCCTGATGACGGAGGCAGGGGTTGGCGCGGGCCTGTTGACCATCATCAAGGACAACGCTGCAACCGTTGATGAGAATCCTTGCGTAACGCCTCTGGACACCGATTTCCGCGGCCTGGAAAATCGTCTCTATCGTGTTGAAGTGCATCAGGGCGGTACGGTTGCGGGCAACGCGAGCGTCAAATGGTCTCGGTATAACGGCGCTGTTGCGTTCAAGGTCGTCGAGATCAACGCGAGCAACCGGGTATTGACATTGGCGCGTCTGGGATGGGATCAAATCGTCACGCTTTCCGCCAACAGCTGGATCGAATTGGTGAGCGAAGCGGACGAACTGGCGGGACGCCCCGGTGCGATGCTGCAGATCTCTGCCGATGCGGGCGCCGTCAATGATGCCCAGCGGCAGGTCACTCTCAGGAATGTCGCCGGTATCACGGCCGTCCTCAACGGCTACGATCCTGAAAACGATAATGTCAAGGTGCGGTTATGGGACACGGCGGCGATTGTGCTCAACGATCATTTTGACGCCGCAACCCACACGACCGAAATCATACTTGAGGACGGCATCGGCATCGACATCCGCGTGGAGAATCCGGATGACACCTTCCGTACAGGCGATTACTGGACATTTACCGCACGCGCCATTCAAGGCCGCGTCGAGGAATTGACCGATGCGCCGCCCCAGGGGCCTGAACGGCATTGCTGCAAACTGGCATTGATCCACTGGAATCCGGGTGAAGGCGCCCCAGCGACCATTGAAGATTGCCGGCCGCTCTTCCCTGCGCTGACCGAAATGCTCGAATTGCATTATGTCGGCGGTGACGGCCAGGAGGGCAGGCCCGGTGATACGCTTCCGGGCCCGCTCATGGTGCGTGCCGGACGCGGCGAGCATCCCGCGGCGAACGTTCCCGTCATCTTTGAAGTGAAGACCGAGGGGCTGGGCGGCAAGATTTTCACCGATACAAACCCGACGGGCGGCGACCGCATCGTCGTTTATACCGATGGTGAAGGCCTGGCAGCGTGTCAATGGCAGCTCGGGAACAACCGCACCCGATATCATCAACGCGTGACGGCGTTCATCGATGCCCCGGCCGATGCCCGCCGTCACCAGCAGGTGAATTTCAATGCCAATCTGAGCATTGCCGAAGCGGTCAGCTATCTTCCCCCCGAAACGTGTATCAATATCGGCAAAAGCGTGAACACCGTCGCCGGCGCACTGGATGCCCTCTGCGCCATCGAGGCCGACGGCGTCACCTATACGCCGCCCGGAGATTGCACCCGTCTGAAAGATGCATCCACCGTTGCCGAAGCACTCGATGCTCTCTGCACGCCCGCTTTTCACGTGGAGGGGATTTTCTGGCTGTTGGATGATAATGAAGCCGTACATGACCAGACAGTACCCCTGAAGCGGTTCATCGATGGATTGCTCATCGTGTGCGATGACGTGCCGGAGTCGGCCACCATAAAGCAGGCATCTGTTTTCGTGACCCTTGAATTGCCGTCGGACACGCTTTCCGGGGTAATGATGTCTTATGTCCTGGAAGGGGATCTGGAGGTATCGGGAACTAAAATCCTGTGGAAACCCTCAGCTCGGGCAGAACGATTCCTGACGCAGGACATCGGCCGCGTTGTCGGCACCGGAGGCGTGTTTCCGGCGCGTTTGTTCCTGAAAGGCAGTAAAATCCATGTAGAAGGTAATCCCAAAATCCATATGGACGGCAATGTCGTCAATTCGCCTGACGAACCCCATAACCTGATGCTGCCCAGTGGCAACGGCGTGAAAGGCAGCACCTTTGAAATGTGGTTCAACATCGAGTTCGAAGCGATCGAAATACCGGATGGCATCGATGTCGTCGGTGTGCTGCATCCCGGAAGTTTCATGGGTTTCAAGATAACCTCCAAAGAGAATACAACAATTACAATTGAAAATCTGCCGGCCGTCAACAGCCGCCTGACGGCATTCGATATCGCCTATGGTCATCGGCAGGCGATCCAGGACGCCGGGATCAGTGGATATACGGTTTCAGAAACCTTGCTCGACCGCGATCGGGCGCGTTCCGAGCTCCTCGAAAGCGGCTTCGACAGAGACGGTGACTTTGGGGTCAATGTTCTGGTGCAGGACGAATACGAGCGGCTGGCTGCCGTCATCATTAAAGAATGGCAAACGACGTTCGACGGATTCGGTCTCTCATTTTCCCTGGACACGGCGGCTGGTGAGGGCATTCCCGATGTGTTGCGCGCCGGGAACATCGATGAAGACAAACCACCGATCAGCATCGTCATTTGCGACAGCAACGTTCTCGACACCATCCGTCGGCAACCGGAGCTGGGCGAACCCGACGGCATCATCCGCAATCCGTTTTTTAAACGCGTATAAGAGAGGGTCGGGATGCCGAACATTGCCGTCGAAGGCGACGTCATCGCCATTCCGGGCACAACCCCATATCCGCCTGCGGTTTCCGGCGCATGGGTGCCGGGTCCGGTAACCTGTACAGGGTACTCAACGGTCACCGTCAATGGTGTCGGCGTAATTTACGAGGCACGCTGCACCTTCACTTTTACCGGTGTCGGACCCACGCCGCCGGGAAACCCGGTCAGCGGCACCGAGGATGTGACCTTGAGCGCCGGCGACACGGCAGTGAACGGGTCGCAATCCTCCGTGCTGCTGGACGGCGACAGCGAGACCGGTTCTTACGGCAATCAACTGCAAGTGGTTGCCCCGGCGAACCCGGCGGCAACCGGATAATGCACGAAGCCCTCCTGAACAATTTGCCCGGGAACCGCACTATTCCGGACTTCGCTTTGGCGGTGCAGGCTGCCGGCGGCAACCGCGCTATTCTTCGGGCAAATGGACCACGAGCACCGGTTTTTTCGATCGGCGCACCACCTTTCGGGCCGTGCTGCCGGTGACGGCCTCTTCGATAATGCCGTGCCCATGGCGGCCCATTACGATGAGATCGCAGTTTCGTTTTTCGACCTGTTTCAGGATTTCTTCCGCCGGCTCTCCTTTCCGGACAAGAATCTCATCGACCACCACGTCCTGGTTTTCAAACCTGGAAAACGCTTCCAGGACCTCATGAACCTCGATGTCCTCCCGTTTTTTCCCGATCAATGTCGCTCGGGCTTCAGCCTCCCGGCGCTCCTGGAGCTGCCTCCATTGCTCGGGCCCGATGTGACCGATGATCTTGGCCTCGAACCCCGGGATCTCGGACAGGACATGCAGGATGGTGATGCCGGCGCCGTAAAGATTGGCAAGGCTCACCGCGTAAGCGAATGCATGGCGCGCACTATCGGAAAGGTCAGTGGCGTACAGTATTTTTTTGATTTCGATTTTGGGCAGAATCATATTATTCCTCCTATGTCAGGGGGTTCTCTTCCGGAGCGATACGGCGGCAAGCCTTCCCGATGCATGAACGTTCAGTCGTCGAACATCGGGGGCGCCATCGCGTATCGCCTTGAAAACGGCGGATGATCGTCCATGGGAATGGGCGCGGGCCGTATCCTCCCGGCACTGCTATCCGGTCACCATCATGAAAGTCGAAAGTTGCGTTATAGAAACACATGCCATTATTTTTCTCAAGAAAATTATGGGGGCGCGGATCCGTGAGGTCAGGGCGGCGGGCCGCGGAACATTTCCCTCATCGTTACGGTGATTCATGAACGGATCCGGGTGTTGATCTCTTCGATGTGAAACAGGATTGATTGACATCGACAGTGCAGGTGAATATGATACAAAGCTGTCCATGCCGCAAAGAAAACACAAAACGGCCTTGACGGTCTCGGGGATATCGGCGCTGTTTTGCTTTGACGGGCCGGAGGGCGTATCCAGAACAGAGAAATTGGGAAATGAAAAAACGAATCGTGTTGACTATTGTCGGATTGATTGTCCTGGTGGCGGGCATCGCCGGCATCAAGGCGCTGCAGATCGGCCGTATGGTGGCCCAGGGAAAGGATTTCGCACCGCCGCCCGAGAGGGTAAACGCTTTCGAAGCGACCCGGGAACACTGGGAAACCCTCATCCCTTCCGTAGGGTCGTTGGATGCCGTCCAGGGCGTTACAGTAACGGCTGAGTTGAGCGGTAAGGTCGTCAAAATCGCTTTTGAGCCGGGAGGGAAGGTCAAGACCGGAGACCTCCTGATCAAGCAGGATACCGCATCCGAAGAGGCCCGGTTGCGGGCGGCCGAGGCCGCCTTGAACCTGGCCCGGATCAACTTCCAACGCGCCCGGGGGCTTCTGGCCCGGAAGGCCATTTCGGAATCCGATTACGATAATGCCGACGCACAATACAAATCGGCCGCCGCGGAGGTGGACGGCATCCGCGTCCTCATCGAAAAGAAGACCATCCGGGCACCTTTTTCGGGTCGTCTCGGCATCCGATTGGTCAACATGGGAGAATTACTGAGGGAGGGCGATCCCGTTGTTTCCCTTCAGGCCCTCGATCCTGTTTTTGTCGATTTTTTGCTGCCCCAGCAGGAAATCGCCAGGGTCAAGCCCGGGATGACGGTGCGTGTTACCTCCAACGCCCTGCCCGGGCTGACCCTTGACGGGACGATTACCGCCATCAACCCGGAGGTGGAATCGGCGACCCGGAACGTCCGCATTCAGGCCACAATAACCAATCCGGAGGAGCGTCTGCGGCCCGGGATGTTCGTCAACGTGGATGTGGTGATGCCGGAGCCGAAGCCGGTGGTCGTCATCCCCGAGACGGCGGTGTTGTACGCACCCTACGGGGATTCCGTGTTTGTGGTGGAAACGGCGGAAAGTGATGCCGACGACAAGACCCATATGACCCTTCGTCAACAGTTCGTTCGGCTGGGGGATAAAAAGGGCGATTTTGCCGCTGTTTCCTCGGGGCTCCGGGAAGGGGACCTCGTGGTGAGCACCGGGGTTTTCAAATTGCGCAACGGTCAGGCCGTGGTCATCGACAACACCCTCTCCCCGGTGTTCGAACGATCCCCGACCCCGGAAAACAGATGAGGCGTCCCGCCTGATGGGGGTTGGGTGCGAAAGACTTCAATTCCAGCTTGAGAGCGTCATGTCATGAGAGCATTTACCGACATTTTCATCCACCGTCCGGTCCTGTCGCTGGTGGTCAGCTTCCTCATCATCATCGCCGGGTTGCAGGCGCTCCGGACCGTCAATGTCCGGCAATACCCCCGCAGTGAAAATGCGGCGGTCACCATCATGACCGTTTATGTGGGGGCCGACGCCGATCTGGTGCGCGGGTTCATCACCACACCGATAGAGCGTGCCGTTGCCGCTGCCGACGGGATCGAATACATCGAATCCAAAAGCGCGCAAGGGCTTTCGACCATTACTGTCCGTCTCAAGCTCAACTACGATCCGGTCAAGGCCCTGTCGGAGATCAGTGCCAAGGTCGATCAGGTACGGGGTGATCTGCCGCCCGAGGCCGAGGTCCCCATCATCAATGTCGAATCCGCCGACAGCCAGTTCGCGTCCGCCTACCTCAGCTTCACCTCCGACATTTTGGAACAGAACGAGATCACCGATTATCTCGTTCGCGTCGTTCAACCCAGACTTTCAGCTGTTGAAGGAGTGCAGCGGGCCGATATCCTGGGCGCCCGCACCTTTGCCATGCGCATATGGCTCAAGCCGGAGCGCATGGCTGCCCTCAATATCAGCCCGGGACAGGTTCGCGATGCACTGGCTGCCAACAATTTCCTGTCGGCGGTCGGCGAGACCAAGGGCTCCCTGGTCCAGGTCAACCTGGTGTCGAATACCGATATGAGCACGGTGGAGGAGTTCAAACGCCTGGTTATCCGGGAGCAGGACGGTGCCATCGTGCGCCTCGAGGACGTCGGTGAGGTCGAACTGGGGGCGGAAGACTATGACGCCGAGGTGCGTTTTTCAGGACAGACCGCTGTCTTTATGGGCATCTGGCCCCTGCCCAACGCCAATTCCATCGACGTCATCCAGCGGGTGACCCGGGAGATGGCCGACATCGACCGGCAGCTGCCCACCGGCATGGCGGCTCGGGTGGCTTACGACGCCACGGATTACATTACCAACGCCATCCGGGAGGTCGTCAAAACCCTGGGGGAAACGCTCATCATCGTCGTGGTCATTATTTTCCTTTTTCTGGGTTCGCTCCGGTCGGTGCTGATCCCCGTGGTGACCATCCCCATGTCCCTCATCGGCGCAATCTTCCTGATGCAGGTCTTCGGATTCACCATCAATCTGCTGACGCTTCTGGCGATCGTTCTCTCCGTTGGGCTGGTGGTGGATGATTCCATTGTCATGGTGGAGAACATCGAGCGGCACCTGAGCGAGGGGAAATCCCCCATGGATGCTGCGCTGACGGGAGCCCGGGAGCTGGTCAGCCCTGTTATCGCCACGACCATCATTCTGGTGGCGGTTTACGCACCCATCGGCCTTCAAGGGGGGCTCACCGGCTCTCTCTTCAGGGAGTTCGCCTTCACCCTCACCGGCGCCGTGATCATTTCCACGGTTGTCGCCCTTACGCTTTCGCCCATGATGGCGTCCAAAATGCTCAAGCCGGGGATGAAGGAGCGCGGGCTCGCCGACAGGATATCCCGGGGATTTGACCGGTTCAGAGGGGTCTACGGTAAATTTCTTGATGTAACCCTCGATACGCGTCCGGCGGTCTATACGGTCTGGCTGATCGTGAGCCTCCTGACGGTTCCCATGTTCATCATGTCGCCGGCGGAGCTGGCCCCCACCGAGGATCAGGGGGTTGTTTTCGGCATTCTGGACGCGTCCGCCAACTCGACGCTGGACCAGAACAGCCGATATGCGGCGGCGGTAAACGATGTCTTCTTCAGCATCCCCGAAACCAATTTTACCTTTCAGATCACCCAGCCGAATTCCGGATTCGCGGGGATGGTGCTCAAGCCATGGGAGGAGCGGGACCGGACCGTGTTTCAGGTGATGCCGGAGGTCCAGGGAAAGCTCTCGGCCATTCCGGGCATCCGCATATTTCCGGTTACACCCGCGGCCCTGCCGGGCGGCGGTGATTTTCCAGTGGAGTTTCTGCTGACCGCAACGGCGGAAACGGAGCAGATCCTCCAGCTTGCGGGCCAGATCCAGTACAAGGCGATGCAGAGCGGGATGTTCGCCTTTCCGCCCATCATCGACGTCAAGATCGACCAGCCGCAATCCGAGATCGTCATCGACCGGGACAAGACGGCGGACCTCGGCCTCGATCTCCAGCAGGTGGGTTCGGATCTGGCGGCCATGCTCAGTGGGAATTACGTCAACCGCTTCAATATCTCCGGCCGCAGTTACAAGGTCATTCCTCAGGTCACCCGCGTTGACCGCCTCAATCCGGAGCAGCTTCTCGACATCCATGTTTCCGGACCCGACGGCCGGCTGGTGCCCCTCAGCACCATCGCCACCATCAAGAACACCACTACGCCCCGATCACTGAACCGTTTTCAGCAGCTCAATGCCGTCAAGATCAGCGGCGTTCCCGTCCGTCCGCTGGACGAGGCTCTCAAATTCCTGGAAGCGGAGGCGGCCGCCATCCTTCCCCAAGGCTATGTCATCGACTACACCGGGGAATCCCGGCAGCTCAGGACCGAGGGCAACAAGTTCATCCAGGCTTTCATCCTGGCGGTCGTTCTCATTTTTCTCACCCTGGCGGCCCAGTTCAACAGCTTTCGCGACACCTTCGTCATTCTCGCCGGATCGGTGCCCCTGGGCATATTTGGCGCCCTCATCTTCACTTTTCTGAAGATGCCGGACCCCAACGTGCCTTTCTGGACGCACGGCTGGACCACCACCCTCAACATCTATTCCCAGGTGGGCCTGGTGACCTTGGTGGGTCTGGTCGCCAAGAACGGCATTCTGGTGGTGGAGTTCGCCAACAAGCTTCAGCTGCGGGGGATGGGCAAGCGCGAGGCGGTACGCGAGGCGGCCCTGACCCGGTTTCGACCGGTTCTCATGACCACCGGCTCTACCATCGCCGGCTACTTTCCCTTGATTCTGGTCACCGGCGCCGGCGCCGAGGCCCGAAACTCCATCGGCCTCGTCCTCGTGGGCGGCATGACCGTCGGGACCTTCTTCACGCTCTTCGTCATCCCGTCCATCTATATGCTGGTGGCGCGGGATCACGCCAAGTTGCACCAAGCTTTTGAGGAGGATGCCGCCGCGTCAAGGGTTTGATTCTGGAAGGGCAGTCAGGCCGTTTGACGGATCGTTTTCAGTGATGATCAATGCCGAGGGTTTTGGTCGTGGGGATGCTTCGGGCGACGGCCTCGGCCGCGGCAATGCCGTCCACGGCCGAGGAGACAATGCCGCCGGCGTATCCGGCACCCTCGCCGGCGGGGAAAAGGCCCCGAACGTCCATGCTCTGGCCGTCGGCGTCCCGAAGGATCCTTAGGGGGGAGGAGGTGCGGGTTTCCACACCGGTGAGCACCGCATCAGCCAAGGCAAAACCCTTGAGTTTTCGGTCGAGAGCGGGGATGGCTTCACGGAGGGCGTCAATGACGTATTCCGGAAGGCTTGCGGCGAGGTCCGTAAGCCGGATGTCCGGCCGGTATGAAGGCTTTACCGTCCCCAGCGCGATGGACGGACGACCCGCCAGGAAATCGCTTACCAGTTGGGCGGGGGCGTTGTAACACTCGTCGCCCAAGACAAAAGCGCGGCGCTCCCACCGGCGCTGGAAGTCTATGCCTGCCAGAGGGCCGCCGGGGTAGTCCTCGGGTGTAACGCTGACAACGATGGCGCTATTGGCGTTACGCTCACTTCGGGCATACTGGCTCATGCCGTTGGTGACGACGCAGCCGGGCTCGGAGGTGGCGGCGACTACCGTCCCGCCGGGGCACATGCAAAAGCTATAGACCGATCGGCCATTTTGGCAGTGATGAACCAGTTTGTAGTCGGCCGGACCCAGCAACGGGTGGCCAGCCTGCCGTCCGTAGCGGATTCTGTCGATAAGGGTCTGGGGGTGCTCGATGCGGAAGCCGACGGAGAAAGGCTTGGCTGTCATGGTCACGCCACGATCGGCGAGCATCTCGAATGTGTCCCGGGCGCTGTGGCCGATGGCGAGGATCACCCGGTTGCACGCAATTCTTCGGCCGCCGTCCAGAATGACGCTCCGAACCATGCCGTCTTGTAAATCAATATCCCGGACCCGGGTCTGAAAAAGGACTTCGCCGCCCAAGGATACGATGGTCTTCCGCAGGCCCTCCACGACCTTGACCAGTTTGAAGGTTCCGATGTGGGGCTTGCTGACGTATAGAATCTCCGGTGGAGCCCCGGCCGCAATGAACTCGGTTAGGACCTTGCGCACCAGATGTCGGGGATCCCGGATCTGTGTGTAGAGTTTGCCGTCGGAAAAGGTTCCAGCGCCGCCTTCCCCGAACTGGACGTTGGATTCCGGGTTGAAAACGCGCTTTCGCCAAAATCGGAAGGTGTCGGCGGTGCGCTCACGCACCATCTTCCCGCGTTCCAACAGGATTGGACGGAAGCCCATCTGGGCAAGAAGCAGACCGGCGAAAAGGCCGCACGGTCCGGTGCCGATCACCACCGGCCGCTCCTTCAAGGCGGAGGGAGCTCGAGCGATGAAGCGGTATCGGGTGTCCGGCGCGGATTTGACGTTGTGATCCCCGGCCAGGCGGGTGAGGATCTCGGCTTCACTCGGGGTATTGACGTCGAGGGTGTAGATGAAGGTGATGCCGTTTCGTCGACGGGCGTCGATGCTCCGTCGGAAGATGGTATACCCGTGCAGGTGTTGGGTCGGTATGCCCAACTTCTTCAGAATAGCGTCCCTGAGCATGCTCTCGGGGTGGTTAATGGGAAGCCGCACTTCGGTGATGCGCAACATTCGGGTCTTCCTATGCCGGCTGGGTTCCGGCGCCGGCGATCATGCTGTTGAATAATTCAGGGGTGACGGGGTTTGCGGGGGCGACACCCGCCTCATTCCATATCGAATTCCTTGATATCGAACCAGTAGCCGGTGCGGCTGACAAAGTCGAGTTCGGCCTGGACGATCTCGATGTGTTCATTTTCGATTTCCAGAAACCGTGCGAACATGGGCCGGGAATCGTCCGTCATCTCATTGACCATCCGCCGGTAGAACCTGCTGGTTTCCATCTCGACGGCCAACGCCTTGGCGAGCATTCGTTTCTCGTCGGTCCGGTCCTCCTTGGACAGGGTCTTCTTCAGGGCCGCCATCTCTTTCCGGATGACCCTTGAAGGCGGAACGATGGATTTGAGGTCATCGATTCGGATCATACCGGTTTCGTGCCACTGCGCCAGTTTGTGGTGCAGGTAGTCGAGATGCCGCTGTTCGTCCTCGGCAAGAAGCGAGAAAACGCGAATGCCGGTCGGGTCCTGGGTCGATGCCGCCGAATCCTGATATAGGTTCCGAATTTTGGTTTCGTAACCGATGGCTGTCTGGATCGCTTCAGTGGGTGTCATGGCGTTTCCTTCCGTTTCGGGTTTAGGCGCTGTTCGGCCGGGCCCTTTTCGAACACTTAGGGCATCAATGGCATGAACTCGTTTATGTTTAACAGAAACGGATTTCCGGTACAAGCCCCTCTCGTGGCGCGGCTAATGTCAATGGGGTTTCCGGCTGCCGTCCTACCCAAGGCGATCGATTTATCCTGAGACGCCGTTGTCAACAATTTGACCCAATTCGATTTTGAGTCGTCGGTGATGTCAGAGGATGGCTTACGCCTCGGGCGGTTTCTTTCAAGCCCCGTTGCAGTTTGCTGCGGTTGACATGGAAATTCGCTGCCGACAAGGCTTAAGCTCAGCCCATGATAACACCTCGTTTCGTATAACATCACGAACGTCGAAGGTTAAAGATTTGAATTTTGATTGACCTGGCGCGGGACGCGATGATAATGATATAGCGCAATAAGATCAGATTCTTAATTCATCGCCGGTCAATATCGATGCGGATACCGGAGCCGTCGATACGCTGTCAAAAAGCGGCGATCAGGATAAGTCAAGAAAACGGATGGAAAGGACTGAACAGATTTGGGAAACATTGAAAAGGAGCGCGACAGGATCAGCGCATGGACGGCTCCGGTGGCATGTTTACATTTCATGACATTCCGGGATTCCTTTAAAGCGTTGATCCGGCCGATTTACAGGTGCCTCTCCGGTCTGTTGATCCTTGGGGTGGCCATATTAACGGTGTTGATCCCCCGGCCTGTCCATGCGGCGGGGAATATGGCGGCGCTGACAGCGGCCATGGCGGAGCATCTTGTATGCTATCCGCTCGAGCTGTTGGGACATGAGAAACAACAACTGTTGGTAACCGAAAGAGACCTCTGCCTCGCCGCGGTGTATCGCCAGACCGGTCTTCACCCCCTCTGGGTCACACCGAAAGGGCCCGGCCCCAATGCCTCGGTGATTCTCTCGTTTCTGACTCAAGCTGAAACGGAGGGGCTTGATCCGAGAAATTATGAGGTCGAACAGATCTCAGCACTCATTGCCGAACGTGATCCCAGAGCACTCGCCCGACTCGATACCCTGCTAACCTTCAATCTGATTAAATACATTCACGATGTCAGCCGAGGCCGGATCAAACCGCGTGACGCCGAACCCCTTCAGTTTTTAGAGACGGGAAACGCCGACTTCGACGCGGCGGCGGACATGGAAAAGGTCCTCGCGGCTCCCGATCTGGGCGCCTACCTGGCCGCCTTGCCTCCGGCCCATCGACACTACCGGAATTTAAAGGCGGCCCTGAAAACCTATCGTGCACTGGAGGCGGCGGGGGGGTGGCCCGTTATTCCCGCCGGGCCGACCATCCGGCCGGGAGATCATGACGAGCGCATGCCTGCCATTATTCGCCGCTTATCGGTAACGGGGGATCTGGATACGGCATCGCAGCTCACGGTGTATTACGACCCCGCGCTCAAAACTTCCGTCGCCAGGTTCCAGCTACGACACGGCCTGACACCCGACGGCGTTATCGGGAAAAACACCTTCGCCGCCTTGGGTCTTTCCATTTCCGACGCCGTCAAACAGATCATTATCAACATGACGCGTTGGCGCTGGCAGGCGCATGCACTAGGCGCAAAATACATTCTCATCAACATCGCCAATTTCGATCTTACGGCGGTTGATGGTGGCGTCGAGGTGTTCAGCTTTCCCGTTATCGTGGGGAAATTTCAGCACCAGACCCCCATATTCAGCGACCGCATCCGCTATGTGGACATCAATCCATACTGGAACGTGCCGCCGAGCATCGCCAAGAATGAGGATCTACCGAAGCTGAGACGAGATCCCCATTACCTGATGAAGCGGCATATACGACTCTTCTCAGGCTGGGGCGCCGAGGGCCGGGAGATCGATTCTCGCACCGTCGACTGGCACAATGTGAGTGAGCAACGTATGGCAGGATTCAAGCTCCGTCAAGACCCTGGTCCGTGGAATGCTCTGGGCCGGATTAAATTTGTCTTTCCCAACCCATACGATGTCTACCTTCACGACACCCCCACCCAGAATCTGTTTTCCCGGACCCAGAGGGATTTCAGCCATGGTTGCATTCGGGTTAGCGATCCTCTGGGGCTGGCCGCTTTTGTGCTGACGGCCGGAACCAGTGTATGGACCCGGGAGGAGGTTCGCAGCATCATTGAGGAAGGCAAGCGCACTGTCATCCGGCTTCCCGAACCGGTGCCGGTCCATATCACTTACCAGACTTCCTGGGTTGACAAAAACGGTATAATATATTTTAATAGAGATATTTATGGCCGGGATGGCAAGCTCAGGCATGCCATGTTCGCCGAATAGGGCTCACATCGGCCGCAAAAGATCGGGTCATACCATTGCGTTCCCGACGGCAGTATCGAAATGGGTAGTATCGTCAGTTGAAACTCCAAAGAAAACGAAACAAAGGCAATACCACATGTTCAACATCAGCCGCCGGCGTTTTCTTGCCGTATCCGCTCAAGCTGCAGCTGGAATACTCATCTGTCCGCCACTCAATTGTTGGGCAAGGGCGCCCAGAAAATTTCGGCTCTCTTTTTTTCACACCCACACCGAAGAATATTTAAATATTGTTCATAGCCCGGGGCGATGTTCCCGTTCGGTTCAGAAAAAAATCAGAGCATTTCTTAGGGACTTCCGGACAGGCGACATGCATACCATTGATCCCGGGCTCCTCGACATGCTTTGCAAAATTCAGGCGGCCACTGGAAGCCGGGGGACCATAGAAATCGTCTCCGGCTACCGGTCTCCACAAACGAACCAACGCTTGCGTCGAAACACCCGGGGCGTCGCTAAGAAAAGCTTTCATATGAAAGGCCGTGCCATTGACATCCGGATAGGGGATCTCTCCACCAGGAGACTCAGGGACACGGCGGCCTCGTTGCGAAGTGGCGGGGTGGGTTACTACGCCAAGTCCGATTTCGTCCATTTGGACACGGGTGGATTCAGAACCTGGTGATGGAGAATACCGGTAGCCGTGATCTTCAGGCACCTGAGTGTGTCACAGATCACCGGATCGTGCATGATTCATTGGGTCGCCGATTTTTTCCGGGCATAATTGGCCAGCCCCCACAGGTTGGCCTCAGGCTTCCGAATAAGCATCACCGGGATATCCGAAACAAACCCGGAAAGGCGGCCTTTGGCCTTGAAGGATGCCGTGAAGATCTCTTTAGGCAAAAACGGGAGGACCTTCGGTGCGATGCCGCCGCCGATATAGATGCCGCCTTTGGCCCCATACCGCATTGCCAGATTCCCGGCCTCGGCAGCTAGAATGGATACGAAGATTTCGACGGTTCTGACGGTGATTGCCGCTGTATCGGTTCCGGATAAGGCATTTTGTGCAATAATTGCGGCAGTGTCCTTCGCTGTCTCTATCCGCGTTTTTAACCATGACGGTTCAAAACAGATGCGATTGTTTGCGAGGTACCGGTAGATGTTGCAGATGCCGGGACCTGAGCAGACCTGTTCATAGCTGACATGGCTCAGGCGTTTCAGGAGGAAGGCCAGAAGGCCGAGTTCCATGGCATTGGTAGGGGCAAAATCAGCGTGTCCTCCTTCGGAAGGGAAGACCTTAAAGCCGTCTTCAAAAGGCAACAGGAAACATTCTCCCAATCCGGTTCCCGGTGCGATGAGAACTGCGGGAGATTGATGGCAGCGCTTTCCAAAATGGATGGTCTTGAAGTCGCTTTCCTCAAACACCTCGATGGCATAGCCTAAGGCCTCGATATCGTTAATAACCTTGACATCGGAAAACCCAAGGGCTGTTTTAAGCTTTTGGGCATCGATGGTCCAGGTCAGGTTGGTGGTGCCGGCAGAGCCATCAGCGACCGGTCCCGCAACGCCGATAATGACGGCCTTGGGGCGGATCCGCCGTGTGTTATGGTAGTCTTGGATGATCCCCTCAATATCGGAGTAGGCTCGGCTGTTATAGAATTTAATGTCCCGGGGGAAGGCATCTCCGCACGGACCCTCGCAGACGGCCAGTCGGGTATGGGTGCCGCCTATATCGATCAGCAGAACGTCACTCTGATTTCTATCCATTCGTCTGTCCTCACGCGACCAGCTTTCCATACATGGAAATACAGCGCCAACGCCCGTGAATATAGCTTGGCTGAATTTTAGTTCACATAGCCGCTGCCGATGGCTGAAAGCGGCAGATTCAGCTCCAACTCCGGCACCCTTTGGGCGATCCAGGCAGTAAAGGTGTTGCTGTTGGGCCCTGGAAAGACCTTGTAGATCGTTTTCCATGGATAGGCGCGGGCGGCCTCATCCACGGCGTCGATAAGATTATCAACGCTCGGCCCCCGGTGTTCCTTGAGGATTCGGGGCTTCTCGCCGAACCAGTAACGGTCGGGGACGTCCCGGGCGATCCTCATGACCGGCAGTCCGCGATGCCCTCGCCAGCCCACCACGTCGTAAACGGTGTATTCGCTTTCGTCGGTTCGTTTGGCGGCGATCCATGTGTGGATGGCGAACCAACCCCGCCAACCCCAGGCGTCGGCGCCGTAGACCTGCAGCACCGCTTCACGGGTGAGAGAAGGATCCGGAGCGATCCCCGCCGATTCTCGGTTGGCGGCACGCCAGTCCTTACCGGAAAAACAGCCCGACAGCATCGATCCCGTCAACACAAATATTGCGAGTGACCTTAAAACATCCATCTGCGTATATCTCTAGTGCTTTCCTACCGGTGTTAAGGTCCTGTAGGGGGGGGTGATGCGGGCGTCCTCCCCCCCCCCCCCCCCCCCCCCCCCCCTTGTTTTGTGGGACTTGAACGAAAACTGCGCGGCATTTGAGACGTCACTGACATCGTCGGGCACTGAAAGTTGAAAGTCGTATTTAAAAAAAGAATACAATTGTTATAATCAGATTACAATGTCAGTCGATTACAGGACGAATCCTGTTGAGTTGCTGGCAGTGTCGTCCGGGAGCTATGTTAATTTAAGCTCAGAGGTACAATTCGGGCAGCGGGTCGCCTTGATGGGAATATCTGTGAAACAGTTGGGACATTGCTTCGTCGTGGGCGCGGGCGGTGGTGCTTCCTCTTTTTTGGCCAGTCGGTTCATCTGCTTGATGACCATGAAGATGGCAAACGCGACGATGATGAAATCCAGGACGGTGTTGATAAAGACGCCATAATTGATGGCTACGGCTTCCGCATCGGCTGTCTTGTCTTTGAGCGTGATCGCCAGATTCGAAAAATCGACATTTCCCATGAGCATGCCGATGGGCGGCATGATGACGTCGTTCACCAGAGAACTGACAATCTTGCCGAACGCGCCGCCGATGATGATGCCCACGGCCATATCGACGACATTGCCCCGCATGGCAAATTCCTTGAATTCCTTCATCATTCCCATGTGCTGCCTCCTTTTGATGTCTGTGGTTTGATTTTGTCCTTCGAGCATATGAATCACTATCACATATCAAAGCCGCCGCTTGGCGTCAATCGGTCTGTAGCGATGTCGTATTTATAGTGGCCGAGGAAAGCCGTTTCCACTAACCGGTATCTCAATGTGTTTTTCCTGGGGATTTCCTTGGTGCGCGTTTTTTTTCAGGATTTTCAAACCATAGGGGCAGACAGCCGAACAGATGCCGCAATTGTGGCCGTTGTGATACGCGATGTAGTGCTCCTTTTTCCATTGATCACAGGCTTGTGCGTCCAATATCGCCTCTCTGGGCAACCCGGGATGCCATGTGACGCCTTTCAGGGCCCTTGCAGGACAAGCCTCCATACAGCGCGTACAACGGCCGCAGAAGCTTTTCTCCGCAGGGGGGCCGCAAGGGAGGGGAATGTCAGTAAAAACGGTCCCCAGCCGTATCCACGGTCCAAAAGGACGCGTGATAAGCTGGCAATGGCGGCCCACCCATCCCAACCCTGCCCGAGTTGCCGCCGTCTTGTGGGGAAAATCCCCTTTGATGTTGACCCGGTCTGTTCGCTCTGAAACCGCCAGGGGTTTGGATCGAAATCCCCTGTTGTTGATTTCGGCCGACAGCGTTTGTGAGAGTTCTTGGATATGGTCGTTTACCCTGGCATATTCATCGGCGTATTTTGGGTTGGGACCGTTTTGAATGCCGGCCATGATGTGGGGCGTCATGGGGATCACCAATGACAACGCGACGGGAAAGCTGTTTCCTTTTGAATCGAGGGGGGTGGAAACCCCTCGAAGGTCCGCCGCACCCCACAGGATGATCTTTCGTGTCGCCATCCATTCCGTCAGCCATTTTGGGAAGGCGCGTGAGACCTTCGACATAAAACAATCCTTTTCATTTTGTGTTGATTCAGGGGGTGAAATCAAGCGATCTTTGCGCCTCTTTTTTCAAGCAGTTCTCTCAGTATCGAGCGATGACAACGGGATTCCTCCTCGCAGTAACAGCCGATGGAGAAATGGGTCTGATGAGAGAGCGCCGCAAGCAGATCCAAATCCCGCTTCGCTCTGGGTAATTTCATTTCAGCGATGAATCTGCGTTTGAAGTCCTTCCAGGAAGTCTCGTCCTTGAGGGGTGAGGACTCCCTCAACAGCGCATCGCTGGGGGCAAGATTTGGAAACCATACATCATAGAAGTTTTTCGATGCATAGTCCGATTTTTTTACACCCCGTGGGGGGCGCCGAACCGTGCCGATGCGCAATCCTTCGCCCTGCGCTCTCGGGCTGCCCAGTCTGATAATCCTTATCGCCATTTTGGCTCCATACCGGTTGTTGTCCAGATTTTTGGCCGTTGTGCCGTCAATTGGGACGGCGAAAGGGGTGCTCCCGATCTTCTTCAGTGTCCATCTGATTGTCGTGGGAAACGCCATTAAGCCTTTAGCCCGATACCCTCGCTTGCCGCTCTAAACCAACTATTAAATTATAAACATAGACATCAGGCAAAGGCAAGTCCTCCTGTCTTTCAAAGAACGTCTATCGTCGATTTCGCACGGCCGCATACCCGATAGCCATCAAGATGAAAATAGGGGCGACGATGGTCAGGATCTCAGTCATGCTCGAAAAATTTATGCCTCGTATTCGATCGTTCTGTGACCGGGATTTTCATTCCCACCTCTGTGATCATCATGGTAGTGTGTAGCGATAAACACGTGGAGTCGCCGGCGCCGACCGATTTGACAATCTCTGAAACGTGTTTTATCGGGGTGTTCGGGCCTGATTAATGAAAAAACAGAGGTTCTGAAAAATGAAGCAGATACGGGCTGCCATGCATGACAATCTCGTGATCGCAATGGATGCGTTCCGGAAACTGTCCGGGAAAAAAATGGAGGCTGCCGAAATGCGGATCAGAGAGATTATCTTCCTGAAATATCAGATGGAAGCCATTGCAGACCAAAAGGGATATTCCGAGGCCTGCAGGAATTTCATTCCCATATGCAAAGGGGAGTGCTGCAAATGGCATTTTCCAAGAAACCTGACCCATCTGGATTTCTTTGCCGCAATATTGGACATGTCGGAGACTGAGCAGGCAGCGCTGGCGGAATTAATCCTCAACAATCAGAAGCACCAGTGTCCTCTTTTACTTGAGACCGGATGCTTTCTGTCATTTGAACAGCGGCCTGTTATCTGTACAAACGCCTATCCCTGTTTTCATGACCAATCGTACTGGAAGGCGAAAGAGAGGCACAATATTCTGTTTAAAAAGGCATTTGATTCTCTTGAAGCTATCGTTCCGTTCAAAAATAACAGGACCATTGAATGATCATTTCAAGCCGTGTTGTCGGTTTCCCGATCTTTCGTCCCTGATCGTGTGGGCCTGCGAAGTCAATCCTTCTGCCATCTGTCGTACTCCCCGTTTTTTCCAGAATTCCTGACCGTCTCGGAACCGGCGGACTACTCGTTATCGGTACGCCGGAATGCTGTGGTATCTTCAAGAATACCCCATGATGCCGTCGGAAATAGAGCGGGCGGGTCCGTTTTTGCAGGAATTTGGCGATTGATCTGAGTTGCACCTGGCGGGAGCACGCCGCGAGACGAGAGCGGATATCGTTTCAGATACCTTTCTATTTAGAACGGGTGCGCCGTGCGGCGGGCATACGAGCGGATTTCGCCCACGGCCTCCTCCACGGCCCGGACGACCTCACCCCGCCGCAGGACGTCACGCATGGTTTGGATGTCGATATAGAGGTCCCGGTCCTCGGCCATGTAAGGCACGTAGCGGCGGATGACCCGGTAGGCGGCTTGGGTGCCTCTGCCGCCGGTCATGGGCTGCTTCTTCTGGAGCAGATCGTATGCCTGGGCCGCGCAGAGCAGCTCGATGGCCACGACGTGCTCGACGTTGTCGAGGATTTCCCGGGTCTGCCGCATGGCAATGGACCCCATGCTGACGTGATCCTCCTTGTTGGCCGAGGTGGGGATCGAATCGACGCAGGCCGGGTGGGCCAGGACCTTGTTTTCGGAAACCAGCGCCGCGGCTACATACTGGCCGATCATGTAGCCGGAGTTGAGACCGCCGTGCTCGGTCAAAAAAGCGGGGAGATCACTGAGCTGCGGGTTGACCAGTCGTTCGATGCGGCGTTCGGAAACGCTTCCCAGCTCGGCGAGACCCATGGACAGATAGTCAGCCGCCATCGCTACCGGCTGGCCGTGAAAATTGCCGCCAAGCCGAATCTCTTCGATATCGGCGAAGATCAGGGGGTTGGTGGTGGTGGCATTGATTTCAATGTCGATGACCCGCTTGGCGTGAGCCAGGGCGTCCTTGCTGGCGCCGTGAATCTGGGGCGAGCATCTCAGGGTGTAGGCGTCCTGGACCCGCGCACACCCTTTGTGGGAGGCCATGATCTCGCTGTCGGCTGTGAGGCGGAGCATATTGTCAGCCGTCAGGATCTGGCCCGGGTGGGGACGTACCTGATGGATGCGGGGATCGAACTCGGAACTGCTGCCCATGAGCACCTCCAGGGTCATGGCGCAGGCGATGTCGGCCATCTTGGAGATTCGGACGGCGTCATGGACAACCAGAGCGCCGATGCCGGTCATGACCTGGGTACCGTTGATGAGCGCGAGCCCCTCGCCGGCCGCCAGTTTGAGGGGTGGAAGATTGATGGCTGAAAGGGCTGCCGCCCCGGGCATCCGCCGCCCCTGATAAACGGCCTCGCCCCGACCGATGAGCACCAGGCCGAGATGGGCCGTGGGCGCCAGGTCGCCGGATGCCCCTACCGACCCTTTCTCGGGGATGACCGGAATAAGCCCTGCGTTGAGGAACGCGATGAGGTAGCGGAGGGTCTCCATCCGACAACCGGAATAGCCCAGCGAGAGGTCGTGGACCCGAAGGGCCATAATGGCCCGCACCACCTCCTCGGGCAGGGGGTCGCCCACGCCTGCGGCGTGACTCATGAGGATATTTTCCTGAAGCTTCCGGGTTTCATTTTCGGAGATGGAGACGTCGCAGAGGGCTCCAAAGCCCGTCGTGATGCCATAGATAACCTTCTTCTCCTTTACCCATCGGGCGATAAGCCGGCTTGTCTTTTCGACCCGGCCCTCGCCGAACGGGGATATCGACACCGGCGTCCGATCCCGGGCTACGGCCACCAGGTCGTCGATGGTGATGTCGTCCTTGTCCAAATAGATTTCCGGCATTGACAGCATCCTTTCTCAGATCAAAACCGCAGGGGTCAGTAAATCCGCTCCCCGCGCTTGTAGACGGCGGTTACTGACGAGACCCCGGCATGGTAGGCCAGGATCGTTGGAGAATTTCCATCCAGGAGCAGAAAATCCGCCTGTTTGCCCGGATCAAGACTCCCTAAGGAACCGGCCATGCCTGAGGCGTAGGCGCTGTTAAGCGTACTTGCCGTCAACGCTTCGAAGGGGGTCATGAACATGTTGACCACTGAAAGGCTTATAACGAAAGGCATTGACTCGGTATAGCTCGACCCAGGGTTGCAGTCGGTGGCCAGGGCTACGGACAAACCGGCGTCGATCATGTGACGAGCCCGGGCGTAGGGTTTTCTGAGGCTGTAGGCCGTGGCCGGCAGGAGGACGGCTGTCACGCCGGCCTTGGCCATGCACCGAAGGTTGCCGTCGGAGGCTGCCAGGAGATGATCGGCGGAGGCGGCCCCGAGAGCCGCGGCCAATGCCGCTCCCCCCAGATCGTGAACCTCGTCGGCGTGAATCTTGACGCCCAGGCCCGCCGCCCGTGCGGCTTCGAGGATTCGACGCCCCTGATCGATGGAAAAGACGTCCTTTTCGCAGAAGACGTCGCAGAATCGCGCGATTCCCTGCTCCCGGACCTCGGGGATCATCTCATTCACCACGAGATCCACGAAGGCGTCGGCGCGGTCCCGGTACTCCAACGGAACGGCATGGGCGCCCAGGAAAGTGGGGATGACGTCCAGGGACGTTTCGCGGCCGAGACGGTCGATCACCCGGAGCATCTTGAGTTCATTTTCGGTGTCGAGCCCGTAGCCGCTTTTGATCTCGACGGTGGTGGTGCCAAGGCGAAGGGCCGTCTGGACCCGGCGGCGGCTCGCTTCGAAGAGCGCTTCTTCCGAGGCGGCCCGGACGGCCCTCACCGACGATAGGATGCCGCCACCCCGGGCCAGGATCTCCAAGTAGGGAGTTCCGGCCATGCGCAGGTCGAATTCCGCTTCCCGCAGTTCGGTAAAACACATGTGGGTGTGGGGATCGACGAAGCCGGGAATCATGGCGTACCCTTGACAATCGACAACCTCGTCCATCATCCCCATGTCAGTCCGGCCCCGAACGATGTCGCTGTCCCCGACGTCGGTGATGCGGCCGCTGTCGACTACGAGGGCACCCCGGTCGTGGATACGGATCTTCCCCTGATCTTTCCCGGCGGAGGGGATGCCTGCGTCAACGGGCGAGAAAATGCGGGCGTTTTTAAAAAGTCGCGCGGTCATGCCTCGTCTCCCATGGCCGATAGAAGTCGCAGTTCGGTGACCTGATCGAGATGGAACCCCGTCGACTGAAGATAGTAGGCCGCGCTTTGAATGCGTGCCCCCGCCGACACCATGCCCGGGATGTCGGTCTCGGCCACCTCGACCCCCCAACCTCTGGCTTCAGTGCGCATCATCTCGAGAACACGGTAGAGTGGAGTAGCGGCAGGGTCCGAGATGGTGAATCGGACCTGTACCATGTCGCGATTCTTTAAGGGGCGAGCGTTACCCTCGACGTGGCAGAGCCCGCCGGCCTGGACCCCGACGGCTGTGGCGAGATCCGCGGTCCGGAGGTTGACATGAAGGCATGCAGGGCACTTGCCGGCGCCGATGGCCGTCGCTCCGGCGGTGGGATGGCGTCTGGGCTCACCCTGGTCCGGCCGACGCTCGGGCACGGACGCCTCGATTTTCAGGAGATCGTAACCGCCCCTATGGAGGTCCACCGGACATCGCCGCTCCCGACGAATGGCAGCGTTGTCGAAAAAATAAACAGGGATTTCCGTTTCATGGAAGAGCCGTCGGCCGAAGTTCCTGGCCATGGCCGTGCAAGCTTCCATACCGTCGGACCGATGGTCCAACAGATAGCAACCCGGGGTGGTCCGAAACGGATGCATGATGGCCTCGATTACATCGTGCCGTCGTCCTTCGCTGAAACCGGGAGTGCATTCGATGAGCTGGATTGCCATGGGCACTTCTCCTTCCTCGTTTTCCGCCGCCGATTTTTGGTGCCGGCTCGATCTACCGGGATTTGGGGAACAGGGACTCCACCGCTTCGGTCACCAATGCATCGTCGGTCAGGTACGGGAGAGTGATCTGGTCGCCGTTGATATTCTCTTGATTGTAGGCCATGGCCACGGACATTGCGTTGGGGTTGCGGGCCCAGTTGCGGCGAGCCACGCCGCCCATGACGTCCCAGGACATGGCTGACCGAATGACGGCATCCACCCGTTCGCTGCCATCGAGAATCAGTCCGAACCCGCCGTTGACGGCTTTGCCGATGCCGGTGCCCCCGCCGTTGTGCAGCGCCACCAGAGACATACCCCGGGCTGCGTTCCCCGCGAAGCAGTGGGTTGCCATGTCGGCGGTGACGTTGCTGCCGTCCCGGATATTGGCCGTCTCCCGGAATGGAGAGTCGGTGCCTCCCGGGTCGTGGTGGTCCCGACCCAGCATAATGGGGCCTACATCGCCAGAGCGGACCATGGCATTGAACCTGAGGGCGATGGCGGTCCGACCGGCGGCATCCTGGTAAAGGATCCTGGCCTGGCTTCCCACCACCAGCCGTTGTTTTTCTGCGTTGCGGATCCAGGCCCAGTTGTCCCGGTCTTCGGGGCGTCGCTCGGGGTCGATGCAGGCCATGGCGGCCCGGTCGGTCCGGGCAAGGTCCTCGGGATCGCCGGAAAGGCAGACCCATCGGAAGGGGCCGTAACCGTAGTCGAAGATGGGGCCCATGATGTCCTCGAAATAGGAGGGGAAGATGAACCCTTCCCTGGCGTCCCGACCATTTCTGGAGATCTCGAGAACGCCGGCGTCGAAGACCGCTTTGAGGAAAGCGTTACCGTAGTCGAAAAAATAAGCCCCGCGCGCCGACAGGATTCGGATGAGTTCAAAATGGCGCCGAAGGCTTCGATCGACCATCTGTCGGAAAAGAAGCCTGTCGGAGGTTAAGAGCCGTGTCCGCTCCTCGAAGCTCACGCCCTGCGGACAGTAACCGCCGGCATGGGCCGCGTGGCACGAGGTCTGGTCCGAGAGGAGATCCACGTGAATGTTCTTGGCGGCGATATACTCCAGCAAATCGACAATATTTCCGTGGTAGGCGAGTGAGAGGGGTGTCCCGGCGCGTGCGGCGGCAGCAGCCTTGATGAATATCTCGTCGGGGTCGGGCGATATTTCGTCGACCCACCCCTGATCCAGGCGGGTGCGGATTCGCGACGCGTCCACTTCGGCGATGACCGAAACGGCACCGGCAATGGCCGCGGCCTTTGGCTGGGCGCCGCTCATGCCCCCCAATCCCGAGGAGACGAACAGGAGCCCCCTTAGATCCTGGCCGAATTTCACCCCGCACATCTTTCGTCCGGCGTTGAGCAGGGTGTTGTAGGTGCCGTGGACGATCCCCTGGGGTCCGATGTACATCCATCCCCCCGCGGTCATCTGTCCGTAAGAAGACACCCCCATTTGGGCTGCGATCTCCCAGTCGTCGGGGTTGTCGTAGAGACCGACCATTAATCCGTTGGTAATGATGACCCGAGGGGCGTCCGGCCCGGACTTGAAAAGTCCCAGAGGGTGCCCCGACTGCATCACCAGGGTTTGGGCGTCGGTGAGTTCCTCGAGATAGCGTTTAATGAGCCGGTACTGCATCCAGTTCTGGCAAACACTGCCGGTTTCACCGTAGGTGACCAGTTCATAAGGATAGAGGGCCACGTCAACATCGAGGTTATTGTCGATCATGAGTTGAAAAGCCTTTCCTGCCAGGCAGTTGCCTCGGTAGGTGTTCACCGGTCGAGCAGTGATGGGTTCTTGGGGCCGGAATCGGTAGCCATAGATCCGGCCCCGTTCCTTGAGTTCCGTCAAGAACTCCGGGGCCATCACGGCATGATGCGCATCGGGAATGTAGCGGAGGGCGTTTTTAAGGGCGACCTCCGTCTGAGCGCGGGAAAGGCGGAATCCTCTGTCGGGCGCCCGCCGGATGTCCGGCGAAAAGGGCGGCATCGGGGGTAGCGCGCTTTCCGAACGGATTCTCATGGCCTCGGATATCTGACGATTGGTCAACATAATGATCCTCCCTGCTGTTTTAAATCCCTGATGCGGCTCCAGGGAACCTACCAAATGGCCATGCTCATGCTCAGGGCGATGGGGCCTGCACGGGGGACTTGTATATACATTGGCTGTCTCGTAAAACAGATGCGGTGAGCTTGTCAAGCAGGACCCGCTGGCACCCTTGGTCGGGGCGGCGGTGCGACGACTTTTCCGGCAGTGCCGCTTGTTCCGGTGCCGGCTTTTGCGTCGATTTTCCAGCGTCTTTGGATTTTCGGGGAATAAGGCGCCGTATGGGAGAGCAAACAGGATATTTCAGGCCTTGTTCGGCTTGATGAGGGGGCAGTTCCAGATTCCGTCAAGTATTTTTCGGATATGACGGAAAAGCCCAAAAGGGGGGTCCAGGAAATTCTTGGCGATGAAACCGTTGGGCTTTTCTGCGTGATCAAAAGGCTGCCCGCCATGGCACAGGTCCCGTGACGGTCAATGCGGTGGAAGGGTTCAATGGCCTGTTTTTTCCGGCTATGCCTCCTTAGCGATGGTCCATATGCGGCCGTAATTGCTCGGTATGGTCAGCCACACCACCTGATTTTGGGCGATATTCGCCAGATTGTCATCGCCGTGCAGGTCCTCGATGTAATCGCCGGCAAACGGAAAGCTAAAGGATACCCTCTGATCCTGGTCGCCAAAATTGAGGGCTACCAGGCTGAACTGTTCTTCCCAGCATCGGGCGAAGAGCATTACGCCCTTGCTCTGGTACCGATTGAAATGGTTGTAAAAGTAATGTTCTCCGCGGCGCATCTGGATGCGGTTTCGTCGTATTCGGATCAATTTGCGCACTAGGGAAATGATGTTTTTCCCGATGGGATCGTAGAAATAATCCCATCGAACCGGTCGGAACATGAGGATGCGGCCCCAGCCATGTTCGGGAACGGCGTAGTTCTCCGCAAATTCCTGACCTTGCCAGAGCATGGGAATGCCCTTGGCGGTCAGCAGGCCGATGAGGTAGGGTTGGGTTTTGAACCAGAGGCGTCGATCCCCCTCGTTGAGAAGACCGCCATGATCGCGGTTCAGCGTGCCAAAGTTGCAGACGAACCGTGAATGGTCATGATTTTCGATATATTGAAGGGCCGATTTGTGCAAAGATTCCTCGTTGAACGTTACCTTGGAGGGATACTGGAAAAGGCCGAATCGAAGCCCGAGGCTTTCAAGGTCGGCAGGATTTCCAAGCGTTACCCGCCTTGCCGCTTCCAACGTCTCGTTCTGCCAGGTGCACGTGGAGTAGGATGTTTCGAGGATTTCCCTGGGCGCTTCGAGGTGTTCCGCGCACTGGATCAGCCGGATTCCCTCGTTGCCGGCAAAACGTCGCCAGTATCCTCCCTCGGCCATCTTCGACGTTACGTGGCGGAAGGTGTGATAGACGAGGGCGGCGTAGCCTTGTCCCATGGGGCCGTCCCAATAATTGGGAACGCAGTCATATCGAAAGCCGTCGATATGATAGCAGTCGAGCCAGTGGTGATTGACGGTAAAGAAGAAATTCCGTGTAAAGGCTTGGCGAAAGTCTGTGCTTTCTCCGAAATCATTTTTGGCGAAGAGCCCCATGAAAGGATTGTCATTGAACCCCAGTCGCCGATAAAGGTAGCTGTAGGGAAAGCTCTCGCTGGTATGTCCGTAGACAGCGTCCAGAATGACGGCGATGCCTCGCTGGTGAGCGGCATCGATGAACCGCTGCAGATCCTTTCGGCTCCCGAAACGCTCGTCGACGCCAAAATAGCCGATGGGCAGAAATCCCCAGTCCACGGTGTTGGCCGTGTTGGATACAGGCATGACCTCGATCCCGTTGACGCCAAGGTCCGCCAGATAATCGAGGCGGGCGATAGTGCGATCGATATCTCCGCCGAATTCGCTGATCATCAGCTCGTAGAGCACTAGATCGGACAGGATCGGGACCCTCCATTCCGCTTCAGTTTCGCTCCACTGGTGGGGGACGTAGCCGATCGTTATGGCTGACAGTTTTCCAACCCCGAATTCACGCGCGAAAGGATCGATAATCCAATCCACGTCACCTGCGACATCGGGATGTTCGAGCAGGTAACGATAGACATATTTGCCGGGCTCTCCCCACCGAGAGGTTGCTTTGGCCCTGGGACGGGCACCGATATCGACCTCGGCCCACCAGATATCACCATATTCCACGTCTTCGCCATGGGTCATTTCAAACCTTTCCGGCGGGATGTCCTGGAGGAACTGGTCGTGTTCATGGATGATCTTTACCCACATGCGATAGCCGGAATCCGCCGAAAGCCATGGCATCGGGATGCTGAAGGTAACAACACCAGGGGAAATTTCCCGGGGACCCAGCCGGTGAAGCGGCAAAAGCGTCATCTGTTCTGTCATATGCTTAGCCTTTCACATTCGGCAGACCGTCTGAGATGATGTGAGGCGGTGGTGAAGAAGGAGAATCAAAAAAGCATTCGCCCGAAAATTCTAAATGTTTTTCGGCCCTTGCTCATGGTCGAACCAATGGACGGTCTGACTTATAAAAATAATAATAAGCGCCGTTCGCTTTCTTTTCAAGACAAACCTCAAATCTTTTTTGGGGCTGGATCGTATCGCGAAACATCTGTCGGTTGACATGTCGGAGGGGGAAAGGTAGAGATGAGAAGCGCCGGCCAGGGAGGAGGGCCGGCAATTGATGGACTGATTAGGATGTAACGGATGAAGATTGCTTATTTTGACTGTTTTGCCGGTGCCGCTGGAAATATGATCCTGGGTGCCCTCCTGGACGCTGGTCTTGACCCCGAGCGTCTTACCGGCGAGTTGGGAAAGATGGGGCTTGAGGGGTACGCTCTCAGGTTCTCTTCCGTCCTTCAACACGGGATCGGAGGGACGTTCGTCCATGTTGCGGTGGACGAAGGTGCCCACCATCATCAGCACCGACGGCTGCCCGAGATTCGGGCAATGATAGAAAAAAGTGGTCTGACGCCCGCCGTGAAGGCGAAGAGTCTATCGGTGTTCGAACGTCTGGCCGATGCTGAGGCGACAGTACATCGGATATCCAGGGACGAGGTTCATTTTCACGAGGTAGGTGCCGTGGACGCGGTGGTCGACGTCGTTGGCAGCGTTGCCGGGCTGGACCTGCTCGGTGTCGAGGCGGTCTATTGTTCGGCGCTTCATGTCGGCGGCGGTACGGTGGCGTCCGCTCATGGTATTCTGCCGGTGCCGGCCCCGGCAACGGTTGAGTTGGTCAAGGGGGTTCCCGTTTACGACCAGGGCATTTTGAGAGAGCTTCTCACGCCAACGGGCGCCGCCATTCTCACCACCCTCGCCGCGGGGTTCGGACCCATGCCGACCATGCGGACGGCATCCGTAGGCTATGGTGCCGGGACGGCCGAACTCGACATCCCCAATCTGTTGCGTGTTCTGATTGGCGACACCGAGGACGTCGCCATTGGTTACCGGAACGAGCAGGTCGTGGTAATGGAGACCGTGGTGGACGACATGGATCCTCAGATCTGGGGCCACGTGGTTAACCGGCTATTTGATATGGGGGCTCTGGACGTTCTTTTGTCGCCGGTCCAGATGAAAAAACACCGTCCCGGCACTCTGGCAACGGTTGTTTGCCGGTCTGATCATGTGCGGATTTTCGCGGACATACTAATGCGCGAGACCACCAGCATCGGCGTTCGGTGGCGGACCGAGGGCCGAATTACAGCGCGCAGGGTCGTCAAGTCCTGCGAAACACCGTTGGGGAAGGTCCGCTGCAAGTTCGCCTTTCGAGGAGACGAGATCATCAATGTCAAGCCTGAGTATGATGATTGTCGTCGAATTGCCCGTGAGAAAAATCTCCCCCTGAAAACGGTTATGGAAACTGCGAAATGCTTCGCCGTCCCGTGGCAACGCGATGTCGACGTAGACATTGAGTCCGGGGAGGTTACTTGAAGGTCTTGTTCTCCTGCTCCGTCGTTCGGATGAAAGTGGTCCGTTTGGCCAGTTCTTTGAGCTTGGCGGCACCGACGTAGGTGCAGGTCGAACGAATACCCCCAAGGATGTCCTGAACCGTACGTTCAACGGTCCCCCGATAAGGTACGATAACGGTCTTGCCCTCGGAAGCCCGATATTCGGCAACACCCCCATTGTATTTTTCCATGGCGGTGCTCGAGCTCATTCCGTAGAACTCGACGCACCGCTCGCCGTCAATTTCGAGAATATCGCCACCGCATTCGTCGTGGCCGGCAAACATCCCGCCCAGCATGACAAAGTCCGCCCCTGCTCCGAAGGCCTTGGCCACGTCGCCGGGGCAGGTGCAGCCGCCGTCGGCGATGATAAGTCCCTTGAGACCGTGCGCCGCATCAGCACATTCGATGATGGCCGAGAGCTGAGGATATCCGACGCCCGTTTTGACCCGGGTAGTGCAGACCGACCCCGGCCCGATGCCTACTTTGATTATGTCGGCCCCGGCGAGGATCAGCTCTTCCACCATCTCTCCCGTGACGACGTTCCCCGCGGCGATGAGCTTTTCAGGAAACATCTCTCGGATTTTGTTGACATAGTCCACGAAAAATTCGGTGTAGCCATTGGCCACGTCTATGCAGATGAATTCCAGTTTGGGGTGGCGCCGGAGAATTTCCTTGAGTTTGATAAAGTCTTCGTCTGAGGCGCCGCTGCTTACCATGATGTGGTTGTAGACGCAAGGTGCCCTGGTTTCGAGGAAACGCTGCCAGTCGTCCAGGGAATAATGCTTATGGACGGCCGTGACCAGGCCGTACCGGGCCAACTCGTCGGCCATGGCAAAGGTACCCACCGTGTCCATATTGGCCGCAATGACCGGAATACCGGTCCAGGTCTTCTGGGTGTGGCGGAACACGTAGGTTCGGTTGAGATCCACCTGGGCGCGACTTTTGAGGGTGGAGCGTTTGGGGCGGATCATGACGTCCTTGAATCCGAGCTTCACTTCATATTCAATGCGCATGGGTCGGTTCCTTGGCTGACATGTGGTTCACAAGACCCAGAGAGTCCATCATTTTTGGGGGCCGTCGCGAAGGTTCCTAAAGGTTTTTCCACCCTTGCCGCTGGTCTCCTGTTGGTCCGATGGATCCTCAGAAAGTTTTATTCTATACAAGCAAAACCAGCCCGAATGCAACGAGGTTTTTCTGAGGAGATCGATTTCCGCTCAGGTGAGTTTTGAGGTATCTTTTCCACTTCACGGGGTCCGGGACGCGTTCATTCGATCATCCTGGTCACGATACTGAACGACGTGCATCCGGCCTGTTTTACCGCATCGACCACCTTCATCAGCTGGCCGACCTCCAATCCCTGGTGGGCATGGATGCTGACGGCCTGGCTGTGGTCGGGGAACCTCAGATCGCGCAGTGCGGCGGCCAGCTCCGGCAATGGGTATGGGGTGCCGTTGAGAAAAACCTTTCCATCGTCCTGGATGGTCACATTGATGCTCTCGGGAATGGACTCATCGGCTTCCGACGAAGTCGGCAGCAGCACTTCGATAGCGGATTCCGTCGCTGGATTGTAGCTGAGCACGAAAAAAAGGAGGAGTAAAAAAACGACGTCTACCAGCGGAGCGATGTCGATGGCACTGCGTTTGGGGGAGGGGCGCTGAAAATTCATGATGGTCTCCTTGCCTTGAAGCCGACCGCAATCTCCTTCATGGATGCCGCGATGTCATCCATTCGGCTGTCCAGAATGTGGAAGGCGACATGGCTCGGGATGGCCACCAAAAGTCCGGCCGCAGTGGTCAGCAGCGCCTGCCAGATGCCGCCGGCCAGCAGGGACGCCTCGACGCGTCCCTGATTTCCGGCGATGGTCTGAAAGGCCTCGATCATACCGGTTACGGTGCCCGTCAACCCCAGGAGGGGACTGACCACCGCGACAAGCGAGAGTATGCGCAGACCGTGCTGCAGTTTTCGCAGCTGACGTGAACCGATGAGAATGATCTCCTCCTCGCTGCGGCCGGCGGTAATGGCATCCAGCACCGGGGCAAGAACCGGAGGTCGCTTTTCTGCAAAGTCTTCGGTAGTTATCGACAGTTGTTTCATGACGTGGTGAAATTTAAACCATTTCTGCAATGTCACGCCGAGAGCGATCACCGAACATGCGAGGATGGGCCACATAAGCGGGCCGCCTTTGATAAAGAGGTCCAACATGTTTACTCCTTGAGTTTGAAACGGATCCGAAGGATGGCGCGACTGGCGACCGGCTTGCCGTCGCGTCGGGCTGGATGAAACGTTGATGCACGGACGGCGCGGACAGCAGCGTTATCGAATTCATGTCCGGCCGATGTGATCACCTCAATGTCGTTGAGCCGCCCCTGCGCGTCGATGGACAGCATGAGCGCAACACTTCCCGTGCGCCCCGTTCGTGCGGCTATGCGCGGATAGCGGGTCCTGACGCGTCGTTTAAATCTCGGACCTTCGTCTGAACCGAAAGCTACAACGGCAGGCGATGAAGGATTGCTGTTTCTTATGCCCCGGGTCATGGTCTGGATGGCGGTCGGTGCATCGGGGGGTTCACGCGATGAACCGGGTGTCGTCTTGGCAACGGCGGCGCCTTGGATTCGCGATATTGGCATTCTATGGACGGTACCGGATCTGGGCGGCGGACCAGGAGGCGGCTTTGTTGTCTTAACGGATTTGGGTCGGAGTTTCGGTACAGGCTGGGGTGGTGGCTGTGGGGACAGATCAAAAAGAGGGTTGGGTTGCTGGGCTTTCTTTTTTGGCGCTTGCACCGGTACCGGGGACAACGGCTTAAGCGGAACCTTCGGTTCAGGTTTTGGCTTTTCGGGTGGAATCGGCGCGGCGATCGCGGCCTCCGGCATCGGGGTGTCCGTCAGGTTTATAGTCTGGGGACCGGCCTCGAATAGGATGCGGATCTCGGCCACAGGTTTGACTTGCGGGGGAAGAACGAAGAGGTGTGCCGGGAGCAGGAAGAGCGCTCCATGCAATGCCAGGGATGCCGCCCATGCCCATGGCCCTGACCCTGGTTTCAGCATCAGTCGACGCAAACCCGGCATCCACCCGCGGGGATGGGCGGCTTCGCAGGTTTGGTGAACGGTTGAACTGCCTGATGCCATGGCGCTTCGTTGATGAGGGTGTAACAGATCCGTGAAACGGGGGCTGTTTCCCTTTTCCTCGGATATTGTCAGAACTCGTAGCGCAGAGTGATGTAAACGCTGCGTTCGGGTTCCGGAATCTCATCTCCAAGTCCGAGACCGTCTCCGTAATTGAAGGCGGACTCACGGGTCAGGTGTTCATTGTAATCCTCGTCAAAGAGATTTTCCACGCCCGCTTCCAGTTTCAGGGCCGATGCGATGGTCGCCCCCCCGCGGAGGTGAAAGACCTGAAACGGTGCCGTTTCGTTCTCAGGAAAGGTCTCGTCGATGTTGTCCTGGCGGAACACGAACCGGCCGCCGAACTCGGCCCACCATGGCAAGTTCTGGCCGCCATAGACAACCACCGCCGTGCGGATATCTAGTGGCGGGATTTCGGGCAGATACCGGTCGTCACTTCGGTTGCGGCCTACCACATACATGGCGCTGATGGGAATCCTCAGGTGATCGACCGGATCGAGAACAAAGCCCGCCTCGGCGCCATACATGAAGGCGTTGATATTCTCATATCCGCGCACGATATCCGCTGCGCCGTCGCCGTCGACGTCCTGGAAAGCGATCTGAGTGCTGTAGATGTAGTCGTCGATATAGGACATAAAGCCAGAAGCCGTTGCCCGTATCTTTTCGTTTTGCCATTCGAGACCGATATCGATGCCGTATTTGGTCTCTGGGTCGAGGGTGGGGTTGCCCACGAGAAAACCGCCCGGTGCCGGGGCAAAAGCAAAGTAGCGCTCAGTTACGCTCGCCGTCCGAGAATTGACGGCGGCTCCGCCCCAGATCTCCAAACGATCCGTGGGGCGCCATTCCAGGACTACGTTACCTGATCCGGTCACCTCGGTTTGATCAACATCATCGGCGTCAGGGCCGTAAAAGAATACATAATTCTGGCGGACAGTCCTTTTGCCCAAGCTCAGAGCGTCCGCTGCGTCGGCGCTGCTCTTGACGACATCCCCACGGATTCCGGCTCGCAAATCCAACGTCGGTGTTAGCTGAGCGTTGCCCTCGACAAACATGCCCAAGTCTGTCTGGTTGGCGTCGGGCCAGATGCGGTCGAAAAAAACGCGTCCTGCATTAGGGCCGATAACGAATTCCCGGCGGCGAGTGGCGTCCCGGTTCAAGGTATAGAGATCGATGCCGGGGGTGATGATCAAGAATTCGGAGAGTTGAATGTCGCTGAAAAGCTTTCCGGCATAAGTATCTGATTCCGATGGAGTTTCAGCGATCATTCCGTTTCTGTTAGGTTTGAACCGGTTGTCCATGAGGTGGTCGACATTGGAAAAACCTGCCTCGAACTTGATCTGCTTCAAGTGGGTTTGGTCGTAACGGATGCGATAGCCTGTGCTGTAGAAGTTGAAATCCGAATCGATGCTGTCCATGGGAAGGGAGGGGAAGTCGATGTCGTTGGTCTTCATGTGGATGAAGCTGTTTGACCAGCGGTGAGTCTCGACGGGTCGGAATCCAGCCGATGCGGCGACGCTGAAGTCTTCATAATGGGCGGGTACGGTCACACCGGATGCACTTTCGTAATCCTTTAATTTGGTAAAACCGGCGGATAGGTTGCCATCGAACCAGTCATTTCCCCCTTTGATACCCGCCTCGGCGCCACCACCGTCTCTGACGAATTCACCAAAACCCTTGACAAAGCCTTTCACCTCGGACGGACTACCCAAGGAGCGCTCATAGTCTGTGTTGGTCAGAATTCGACCGGCAGTGCCGGCAGGCCCTTCGGTCACGGAGGTCAACCCCTTGAGAATGCGGATCGACTGTATGGCGTGGGCGGGGATGTAAGTAGCCGCGGGATCCATGCGGGAAGGGCATCCGCCGTAAATAGGCACAGTTCCGATCTGGGTTTGAACGCGTTCGTAACCTAATCCGCGAATGACCGGTTCGGGAGCGCTTCCGCCGCGGCGGACGCCAGCCATGCCAAGCTCTTCAACGACCAGGTCGCTGACGGTCGATTCACGCTTCATTTCCACGTTGTCAACGGTGATAGCTTCTGTGCCCGGTTCATCGGGGGCTTCCACAATCTCTTCCTCAAAAACCGTTACCTCGTCGGCCGGATCGTATTCGTCGGCATGGGGCACGCCCGGCTCCGCGAGCATCCAGATCAGGATGCTCAAAATCAAAACAACGCGGTTCATGATTCCTCCTGAGGTTAGGTGTGGTTTTCATCATGACTGATGCGATATCTTGAAATATTTATGGAGAAAACCCCAATAATATTAATTATATTTAAAAGAAATATATTATAAATTTTGAACCTACTATGTCAAATAACCGATCGTATTTCAATAAATAATTTTATTTAGAAAATCCACCGGGTAAACGCAACGTCAGGAAACGATTGCGTGACTTTGAACCGAAGCACCGTAGCGGATGAGCATGTCGAATCGGCCCACCTCGTCGGTGCCGGACATTTCCTTTGGTACGGGCAACTCAAGAGGAACCATAATGAATTTGACATCGGTTAACGCCCATTATAGATAGAGATATATTTCCAATTAACCTCCGCACCCACAAGCGCTGGTAAAGTAGAAAACTGTCAGATCAGAATAGATTTTACATACAATTAGGAGAGGAGGATCCATGAAAGTCCGGTTGACCATTCTGTGCGAAAATTCGGTTGGCGTACCGTTTGGTGTCATCGGCGAGCACGGCTTTGCTTGCCATGTTGAGACGGACAGAGGCGAGTACCTGTTCGACACCGGACAGGGATTGGGAATTTTGCCGAACGCTCTGGCCCTGGGCAAAGACCTGAGGAAGATCGCGGCCGTCATGATCAGCCACGGTCACTATGACCATACCGGCGGCCTTCCGGCGGTCTTGAAGATCAGGGGTAGTGTTCCAGTCCACGGGCATCCAGACATGTTTGTTGAGCGATTTTATAACGTTGGGGGTAAACAGCGGGATATCGGAATTCCCTTTCGACGAAGCTGGTTGGCGTCTTTGGGTGCTGATTTTCGTCTTGATACCGAAATGACCGAGGTGGGACGTGGCATTTATCTGACCGGCGAAATTCCCAGAAAAACCTCCTTCGAGAAACGGGATGCCCACATGTCCGCCCGCACGGCCGACGGCCGGACGCTGGATCCCGATCCGATTTTGGACGATCTGTCGATGATCGTCGATTCGGATGCAGGTCTGATACTGGTGCTGGGATGCGCCCACGCCGGCGTGGTCAATATCATCGAACATGTCATGGCTCAAACCGGTCGAGAGCGTATCCATGCCGTCATCGGTGGCACCCATCTGGGATTTGCAACCGACGCACAGTTTGAGGAAACCGTCAGGGCCATCGACCGGTACCGTATCGACAGGGTGGGGGTTTCTCACTGCACGGGCCTGGAGAGGGCTTCCCAGCTCCATGCCAGACTTAAGGGACGATTTTTTTTCGGTTGTGTCGGGTCGGTTTTGGAATGCTGATGTTTTGGTCGTTTTGGCCGGCTTGCCGAAACGGAGACGATTCCCACTGGGATGCGTTTGTTTAACGTTGACATCCTTGCCTGTTTTGGAGAACATGCACGTCGGTTTCTAAACGCCTCATGAGATATCCGGGAAGAGTATCGACAGGAAAGGACATGATGATTTCAGGAAAGAGGATACGAAAGATGCACGAGTTGATCAATGAAAACGGTTGGGTGTGGGTGTTTGTTCAAGATCCCGGTAAGGAAGAGCGGTATGTCGGCCAACACTATCAGGAAGACAATATATCGTTTATTCCGGCATTTATCGACAAGGAGGATGCTCTAAAGTGCTATGGCCGGATGAAACTGGAGAAGGATCGGAAATACGAAGCCCAAGCCGTTCACTACGACGATCTGATCCGGGAGGCAGCCATCCATGGCTTTGTGGTGTTCCTCCTTAATGGCCAAGGTGAAATTCTTGACAAGATTATTCCCTGAAATCATGAAGCGTCGCCGGCCTTTTCGAAGACGGGCGGCGCTTTTATCCACGGACCCCCCCGACCGCCTTCACTGAGAGCGGCGGGGCTTTGAGGAGATCGGGTTCAGCTTTCCTCGACGGTAATCGCGTCCACTTCGCATACCTCGACGCAGCTTTCGCAGCCGATGCATTCCTCGGCATTCACGGGAACGGATTTTCCATCCTGCATTTCGAAGACCTCCACGGGACAGACGTCCACACACTCTTCACAACCGACACATTTTGTTTCATCTACGGTGGGGGTAAAAGCCATTTTTTCCCTTTCATTTCGGATTCCCGTGCGCTCGAGAAGGCGGCACGACGGAGATCCGGCGGTCAGTGCATAAGCACTAAATCGACATTTTTATAAAGACAATATCGGCCAGCGATATTTTCCCCGAAGCATGAACAGGGGCACACTATCTGATAACTAAACGGATTTCAAGCGATAGGCTGAGAGAGGGGAATGGCTGTTCACTAATTGTCTCCCATTTTGGAAAAACAAGAATACCTTAGCGTTCGCTTAGGCCTCCCCGAGGCTGAAATTGCCTATCGGGGAGGCCCACCGGTTAACTGTGGAGGGCGCTGTTAGTCTTCGACCAACTCAATGGCGTCTGCTTCACAGACCTCGACACAGCTTTCGCACATGACGCATTCGTCCGGATTGACGACTTTGGATTTGTTGTTCTCCATCTCGAACACATCCTGAGGACAATTATCAACGCACTCTTCACAGCCCACACATTTTTCTTCGTCAACGACAGGATAGCCCATTCTTGTATCTCCTTTTAGGGTTGATTAACGATCCGAATTGTTTGTATTTATCGGAACTTATTCGATTTTCACGTTGATCGGCCAATCCGCCATCCGATTCTGGATCCCGGTTTCGGCTGACGAAAGTGCCTTATACCAATTGTGGGACCGAGTCAAGCCTTCATCACTATTTTTCAGGCACCTTTGATGAGTATGTATCATAAGGATTTGTATTAATATTGTAAATTTTGAAAGTCAAAAATGTTCTTTAACCCGTCCCTGAAAGAAAGGGCCAACTCCGGCGATATGTTATGCTCGAATATCTCGCCGTCAGGCGTCATGCCGCGGATGCGACCGTCGTGAAAAAAAGCGGAGAGCAAGGTGCTCCCAAGGACGTTTCGAGACCCGTGTGGATCGAGATCGGATTTCTGGAAGGGCTTTACCGGAGGCAGGTGCTCACCTGAATTCAGGAGCAAACGCATGAAGCCGAGAATTCGTCCCAGGCGAAGCAAGGTGACGGACTCCCGCCGGGTGGTCTTGAGGGAAAGCGGGATCGCAGTAGATCGCATGAGGGAAAATCGTTCCGGAAGAAGGTCGTCATTTGCGAGTCTGGCGTAGTCGACGCTTCCGGGCGCCGGATAGTAAACTGAAACACCGGCGAGGACATCAAGGCTGGCCAGATAGAGAAGGTCCCGGAGGGAATCCTGGGCTGACTGGTCGGGAGCCCCTACGATGATGTAGCAGACGATGCCTAACCCCTGCTCTCGGGCCGCCGTAATGGCTGCTTCTGTTGCTTTTCTGACGTCCGGGCGCCTGAACCGCTGAAGTTGTTCGAGTGCGGTCGTCCCCAGGGAGATGTTCAACGTCCGGAACCCCGCGAGTTTCATGGCGCGGATCGTCGTTGCATCCAGGGTTGGGGCAAAAAGCCCGTTCATGGCTCTCAGCTCCAGATCAAGGCCCTGAAACCGCCGTGTTATCTCGTCGAGAAGCGCCAAAAACCCGTCGTGGTCCAGGGACAGATTCTCGTCTTCGAAGTCGATGAACCTCGCTCCGTAATGGTTGACGGCTGTTTCGATTTCGCGAATCACCCGGGCCCGTGATCGCACCCGATAGCGGATGGTCCCCCCGCCCACGGCGCAATAGGTGCAGTTCATGGGGCATCCCCGGCTTGTCATGACCACGGCGGCGCCCTTATGGTCTCGCCGATAGTAGGCGTGCCGAATCAGGCCCAACGCGGGCAGGGGATGGACGTCGAGGTCTTCCAACTCGGCCGGGGGGCTGACGGCGAGGGTGCGGTCGGGCTTTCGAAAAACAATACCGGGAACCGCCGAGACCTCTCGACCGTCCCTCAGTGCGGCGGCCAAAAGGGTCATGGCCGCCTCGCCTTCGCCCCGGATGACGAAATCGACGGCATTCTCGGCCATGACTGTCTCGGGTAGGATTGTTGGATGGTGACCGCCCATGACAATTCGGCATCGGGGGTGGAAGGCCTTGACGGTTCGAGCCGTTTCCAGGGCCTCGTCGCTGTATGCGGTGAACAGCGACGAAATGCCCACCAGAAACGCCCCGGAGTCACGGGCCGTTTTTCCGATATGTGCATAGCTGTAGCCAAAATGTTTGAAGGCATGGAAGAGGCCGAAAGGTGAGATGTCGATTTTACCGTAGAAAGTCTTCAGGTAGTTCATCTCGGGGGGGAGCGCGATTTTTCGGGATTTGCCGATGGCCAGGGCGTCCATGATCTCGACGGTGAATCCGTTTTCCATCAGTTCCGCGGCAATGCAAGTCAGGCCGTAAGGGATGGTCCGCTTTTCAGTGAGGTAGAAATCCCGGATGGGGGGCTGGATCAGCAGGATGTCGGCCATGGCGTGTCGACCCGGTTGGGCGGGCAAGGGGCGCTCATAGGATCATCATCACCGCGATTGTGCTTCGCCGCTCATGATGCGGTTGACATTCATGCTGTCATAGGACCTGAAAATAAGGCCCTCCCGGTATCGCTTTTCTTCGGGAAAGGCCTCCGGGTTCATGTCCGACAGGCGTCGGGTTGCATCATCCTTTGAGGGAAAGGCATCAAGCCCCTGGGCGATCCTTTTTCCCGAAAGGGTCTCGATCACCAGAGCGGTCTTTCCGTCTGACACCACGGCATAGGGTGACGGGAATGGGGTCAGAAGTCTCGCTGCGGCAACAATCTCCCGTTCCCGTGAACCTAGTGAGCCCGGGGCGCATTTGATACACATCAAAATCTTTCCGGCGATGCGGACCACGAGATCGATTTTGGAACGATAGATTTCGCCCGCGATGTCGACCTCGATGGGAAGGTCTACGGTGATGTCGGTTGGGAAAAACCCCTTCTCTTCGACCAGAAAGCGTTCAACAGCCTGACGATTTTCCTCGGCCCCGATGTTGGGTACGGTTCTGCCAGTGATGAAATCCACGAGAGTTTCCGTTTGAGAATGAGGGACCATGGCGTGTTCCTCCATAATGCTGCAGTCATTATCGATAGGTTTAAAAGAATGCAGAATACCGTTTTCGGTAAGCCGGGCGTCAGTCCATAAGGGATTCCCCCGTCATGGGTTCAGGCTTGTCGATGCCCATAATAGCCAGCATCGTTGGCGCGATATCACCAAGCTTGCCTTCCCGAAGCCGAATGGTCTTACGGTGTTCGTCCACCAGGATGAGACGAACCGGATTGACCGTGTGAGCGGTGTAGGGGTTTCCGTCGTCGCCGATCATTTTTTCGGCATTGCCGTGGTCGGCCGTGATGATGACGGCACCGTCCTGGGCCAGAACTTCGTCGACGATTTTCGCCACGCACCGGTCCACCGTTTCACAGGCTTTCACCGCAGCCGGAATTACGCCTGTGTGACCGACCATGTCCATGTTGGCGAAGTTCAGAACAACCATACCGTAGCTCCGGGTTCGAAGACGGTCCAGGACCGCTTCGGTCACCTCAAGGGCGCTCATTTCGGGCTTTTCATCGTAGGTCGCCACTTCCCTGGGGGAAGGAATCAATACCCGGTCTTCGCCGGGAAAGGGCGCCTCCTCACCACCATTGAAGAAATAGGTGACGTGGGCGTATTTTTCCGTCTCTGCGATGCGAAGCTGACGAATCCCTTGACGGCTCACCACCTCTCCGAGAATATCGTCCAAATGGACCGGCGGAAAGGCGACGGGAAGGGTAAAGGTTTCGTCATAGGCGGTCATGGTGGCGTAGACGGCGAGATTAGGCTGCCGTTTTCGCGTGAAACCGTTGAAGGACGGGTCGGTAAAAGCCGAGGTTATTTCCCGCGCGCGGTCAGCTCTAAAATTGAAAAAAATGACGGCGTCCCCATCGTCAATGACGGCAATGGATTTTTGGGATTCGTCGGCGATTACGACGGGTTTGATGAATTCATCGGTTTCGCCTCGGCGGTAAGCGTTCTGGACGGCTTCAACAGCATCGGTTTCCGGAATGCCTGCGCCTTCGGTGTATAGCCGATAGGCCGATTCAATCCGCTCCCACCGCTGATCCCGGTCCATGGCGTAATAACGTCCGCAGACGGAGGCAATTTGGCCGTATCCATGGGCGGTCATGTGCGCCTTCACTCGCCGGAGGTAGTTCTCTCCGCCGGTGGGAGAGGTGTCTCGGCCGTCGGTGATGGCATGAACATACGTCTTGGGGACCCCCGTATTCCGGGCCATATCGAGAAGAGCCAGAAGGTGGGTGAGTTGGCTGTGGACCCCCCCGTCGGAAACCAGTCCCATCAAATGGAGGGCGGATTGGTTTTGCTTCACGCTCGCCATCGTGTTGTGAAACACTGCGTTATTGAAAAAGCTGCCGTTCTTGATGGCCCGGTCGATGCGAAGAAGATCTTGATAGACGATTCGTCCGGCGCCGATGTTGAGGTGTCCGACCTCGGAATTGCCCATGATGCCGGCGGGCAATCCGACGGATTCACCTGAGCAGCGGAGTTGCGTGGTGGGGTACTCGGCCGAGAGCCGATCAAGGGTCGGGGTTCGCGCCAGGCTGACCGCGTTGCCTTTGCCCTGACTGTCGATACCCCAGCCGTCCAAGATCATGAGCATGCACAGAGGACCGTTGCTTTTGCCCCCGGTTTCTTTCGGATCGAATCCCATCGAGTCAGACTTCATCATGAACCTCCATCTCTTCCGGGACATCGGCTTCGTCGGCGGATCCTCGGCTATCCGCTGGCTCGGATGCGCCTTCGGTATCGGACGCCTCGGCAGCCGCAGCGGCGATCATACCGGGAGTCCTGATGCGCCGTGCATCGGCCCATAGCCCCTCGAGATCGTAGAAATCGCGGACGGCGTTGTAGAAGACGTGAAGAATTACATGGCCGTAATCCAGGAGTACCCAGTGCCCACTTTTAATGCCTTCGACGCTGAGGGGGCGGATGCCTTGCGCCTTGAGCGTCGTCTGGATATGTTCGGCGATGGCGGACACCTGTCGGTTCGATCGACCGCTGCAGATAATGAAATAGTCGGCGATGGATGTCAGCTTGCCCACATCGAGAACCACCAGCCCCAGGGCTTTTTTACCGAGGGCTGCCTGGACATAGAGGTCGAGATGGGGATCGGTATTCGGCGCTGCGGCCGTATCGCGAGTCATTTTATAACATGCGTTCCTTTGGGTTCTCAACTTTCAACTTATTACCGAGGACTGAAGGTCGAAAGTTGAATGGGTTAAAGATCATCGTCTCCTGAAACGTCATGGGGTCAGGTAGACTTCAAGACCGGATCTGGCCGTCTCCGAAAACCACAAACTTGGTCGTGGTGAGTTCATCGATGCCCATGGGGCCGAAGGCGTGGAGCTTGGAGGTGCTGATGCCGATTTCGGCACCGAGCCCCAGTTGTCCGCCGTCGTTGAACCGCGTCGAGGCGTTGACGAGGACGACCGAGGCGTCCATTTCTCGGACGAATCGCCGGGCCCGCCGGTAGTCGGAGGTCACGATGGCCTCGGTGTGGCTGGAGCCGTATTGCGTCATGTGGGCGACGGCCGCGTCCATGTCGTCCACGACCCGTACGGCGAGAATCAGGTCCAGATATTCTTCATACCAATCCGCCTCCGTCGCGGGCGATATCCCTGGCAAAATTCGGCAGGTCTCCGGACATCCGCGAAGCGTGACGCCCGCCGCCGTGAAGCGCCGGGCCATGCGCGGCAAGAACTCCCCAGCCACGGTTCGATGGACCAGGAGGGTTTCCATGGCGTTGCACACGCCCGGCCGCTGGACCTTGGCATTGACGCTGATCTCCTCGGCCATGTCGAGGTCGGCGCTTTCATCGACGAAGACATGACAGACCCCCTTGTAGTGCTTCAGAACGGGGATCCGGGAATTTTGGACGACAAAGCGAATGAGCCCCTCGCCGCCTCTGGGAATGATAAGATCAATGTATTCCTCTTGGGCCAGCAAAATGTTCACTGCCTCTCGATTTCGAACCGGAACGACCTGAATAGCCTTTTCAGGCATGTTCGCCGCCTTGAGAACCCTTGTGATGACCCCTGCAAGGGCCTGGTTGGAATGTAGGGCTTCGGATCCGCCCCTCAGGATAACGGCGTTGCCGGATTTGAAGCAGAGTGCCGCAGCGTCGATGGTCACGTTGGGCCGGGATTCATAGATAATGCCGATGACCCCCAAAGGGATCCTCATGCGGGATACTTCGAGACCGTTGGGCCGGATCCAGGTCTTGGTGACAGCCCCCACCGGGTCATCAAGGGCGGCAACTTCCCGGAGACCTTGGGCCATGGACTGAATAGTGGGGTCTTTTACGGTAAGGCGGTCGAGCATGGCATCCGACAGCCCCATGTCGCGGGCATTGTTAAGATCCCTCCGGTTTTCCGCCTGAATGCCTTCGGCTTCCGCCTCGATCTGATCGGCGATGTTGAGCAGGACCTCGTTTTTCTGGGCCGAAGGGCAGCGGGCCATCCAAATGGAGGCCGCTTTCGCCGCCCGAGCCATCTCCAACATTAAGGATTCAATGTTCATGTCTTCCTCTTGTGCCTGTCGTCCTCGATTTCCGGTGGTCGATTAAGGGGCATCGTATCGAGGTCGATCTGTGCTATATTCAATCGCATTCCCAAACAACGGTCAGATTGTCCCGGTGGATGACTTCGTCATAAGGTTTTTCGCCGAGCCTTCGCTTGATCTCGCTGGTTTGAAGCCCCATGATTTTGCGAATATCCTCGGCGCTGTAATTGACCAGGCCGGTGCCCAGGACCTCGCCCCCCCCGTTGGTAAACTCGACCGGCGATCCCGTCCCGAACTCACCGATGACATCAATGATCCCGGCGGGCAGCAGGCTTTTCCCGTTCTGGGTAATGGCCTTGGCAGCGCCGTCGTCGATGCGGATGACGCCTTTGGGCTTGGTTGTAAAGCCGATCCAGCATTTCCGGTTGCTCATCTTGTGACTTTTGGGAGCGAAATAGGTGCCGTGGGATTCGCCCTCCTGAAGCCGGAGCAGAATGTCCGGCTTGGTCCCCTGGGCGATGATCATGGGGATGCCGGCGGTGTTGACCTTGCGGGCAGCCCGGATTTTGGTCATCATGCCGCCGGTGCCCAGGGCCCCTGGGATATCGCTGGCATAGCGCTCGATATCCTTCTTGATGGTCGAGACGATTGGGATCAATTTGGCGTCCATGCTGGTCCGGGGATCCTTGTTGTAGAGCCCGTCGATGTCAGTGAGGTTGATCAGCACGTCGGCGTTGACCAGGAGTGCGATCATGGCCGACAGGGTGTCGTTGTCGCCGAATTTGATTTCCTCGATAGATACCGTGTCGTTTTCGTTGATGATGGGAACGATGTGCCATGACAGAAGGGTGTGGACCGTGTTCCGGGCATTCAGGTATCGTTTTCGTTGGTAAAGTCCGTCGCTGGTAAGGAGGACTTGGGCCACCTTTTTGCCGCAGGACTCAAAGGCCTTCTCGTATTCCATGATCAGGCTGGCCTGCCCAACAGCTGAGACGGCCTGGCGTTTGGGAATCTCTTCCGGACGTTTTACCAGACCAAGCTTGCGGAGCCCCGCGGCCATGGAGCCAGAGGAGACGAGTACTACCTGAAGCCCACCGTCAATCATTCGGCAGATCTGACGGCTGATGGCGTGAACAAAATCAACGTTCAATCCGTTGTCCTTGGTCAGCAAGTTACTGCCGACCTTGACGACGATCCGGCGGGCCGATTCAAAACAGGATCTTCGGTTATCTTTCATGATGGGATTCGGTGTCGAGTTGATGGAGACGTTCGGCAATGGTTTTGATCAGTACGTCGATTCCCTGGACCGCGGTGGCGGAAATCGTCATGAATGGGAGTTTGCCCGCCGCTTCCTGAAAGAGCTCTGCAGCCGTATCGGCGCCGGGAAGGTCCATTTTGTTCAGCACGACGAGTTGGGGCTTTTCGGCCAATCGCTGGCTGTACCGGGCGAGTTCGCGGTTTATGCCGTCATAGCGGATCATCGGGTGATCCGGGTCGATGGCGGAGGCATCGATCAGGTGGACCAGGATTCGGGTTCTCTCGATGTGGCGGAGGAAGCGGGTTCCCAGACCGGCCCCCGAATGGGCGCCCTCGATGAGGCCAGGCATGTCTGCCACGACGAACGGCTCTCCCCATGCGTGTTTGACCACCCCGAGGTTGGGCCAGAGGGTTGTGAACGGATAATCGCCAACCTTGGGTTTTGCGGACGACATGACGCTGATCAGGGTGGATTTGCCCGCATTGGGGAATCCGATGATACCGACATCAGCGAGGAGTTTGAGCTCCAGTTTAAGGGTGAAGGTCTCGCCTGGCTCGCCCGGTTGGGCGAAGCGGGGCGTGCGATGGGTTGATGACTTGAAGCGTGTGTTCCCCTGGCCGCCTCGGCCGCCCTTGGCCGCGATGAATGTCTCACCCTCTTCTCTAAAGTCTTTCAGAACGTTTCCGGTTTCCGCGTCACTGACGATGGTTCCCACCGGAATCGGAATGATCAGGTCTTCGCCGTTTCGGCCGGTCTTCTGGCTCCCTTGACCGGCCGAGCCGTTTTGGGCCACGAAGTGTTTCTTGAAGCTGAAATGGTACAGCGTCCGTTTTTGAGAGGTGGCGGCCATGATCACATCGCCGCCCTTACCTCCGTCACCGCCGTCCGGTCCGCCTTTGGGGATGAAACGTTCCCGTCTAAAGCTGACACAGCCCCTCCCCCCGTTTCCAGATTGGACGGTAATGCTTGCCTCGTCAATGAATTTCACGCAGGATAGACGCTCGCTTTTTTTCGGGTTTTGCCGAATCGTTCGTAGGCAACCACGCCGTCCACCAGTGCGTAAAGGGTATAGTCCCTACCCATGCCGACGTTTTCACCGGGATGGATCCGGGTACCGAGCTGTCGTACCAGTATGTTTCCGGCCTTCACTGTCTGGCCGCCGAAGCGCTTGACGCCGCGGCGCTGCCCATTGCTGTCCCGGCCGTTCTTTGAACTGCCGCCTGCTTTCTTGTGTGCCATTTTTGCTATGCCTCACTTTCCATGTCGTCTTTTTGAACCAGGCCGGCGGTGCCGATGCTGTCGATTCTAACCGCCGTAAAAGACTGCCGGTGCCCCTGTTTTCTCCGATAGCGTTTCCGCCGTTTGTACTTGAAAACGATGAGCTTTTTGGCCCTGCCTTGTTCTACAATATGTCCTTGCACCTGGACGTCCTCGAGAACCGGCCGGCCGATGGTCACGTTTTCGCCATCCGAAAACAGAAGCACTTTATCGAAAGAAACCGGTGCGCCCACCTCTCCGGCCAGCTTTTCCAGCCGAAGGGTCTCGCCTTCCCGGACTTTGTATTGTTTCCCGCCCGAGCTAACCACAGCGTACATCTGCATAACCTCCTTATAAATATAATGCGATACAAAAAGAACTTTAAAAGCAGCTTATGTTACTCTATTTATCGGAATTGTCAAGGGAAAAATGGCTCACGGGGTACTGTCTATAAGCCCGATGAGGACGCCGCCGGCCGCCGGCAGTCCGGCGCCTTTCGACGGCTTATCCGCCGCAATGGCCATGCAGGCGTCGAGGAATTCGTCGCGTCCCAGCCTTGCGCCAACGAGGGTAAGGGAAAGCCGCGGCCCGCTGCCCCTTTCCGGCGGCGGAAGCGTTATGGCTTCGAAATCCCCCAACGGATCTTTCAGAAATTGCCGGATGTGGTTCGAAAGATCGGTTTGAAACGCTGTCAGGAGATTCGGGTCGGGAATGGGCATATCCTGGATCCGGAAAACGTCCTTGGTGGGGTTGATAATGTCCCGAACCGCGTTGAAGACTGTCCGGCTGGTGGTGATGAAGAGACGGTCCTCGGGATCGTCCCCTCGAACCAACCGGGCGAATGCCTCAAGGCGTTTTTCCGTCATATGGCCGCCGGGATCTTCGGTATAAAGCGATGGGGCACCGTCCAGGCCAATGTCAGAAATTTCCGGATCGCCCATCAATTCCTTCAAGAATTTTCGTTCCATTTCCCGGTAAGCTGTCAGGCCTTCCTGAAGTTCCCCTTGGTGGCTGTCAAATTCCTGGGCTACTGCCAGAAAAAAACGAGCGTCGAAGAGCGCATCGGCTGTGGGCGTGTCGGGCTTGCCGGAAACCCGTTTCTTGATGTCGGTGCTGAGACGGTGAGCGCTTGCATCGTCAAAGAACGGTACACGTCCGCTCTGGGTTTTGAAAAACTTCAGGTTTTTCCCTTCGTGGAGCCCGGCCCATTTCTGGTATTCTTCGAGTAGCTTCAGCAGGCGGGCGTTGTCGGTATCCACCGGAATTCGTATGTCGAATCGGCCCGCATCGGCCCAGGCCCTGAGGCCTGCGGGAACCGTATCCGAAAGGGGCTGGTAAACGATCGTCCGGCGGAAACAAACACCCAAAATCGTCGAGGCAAAAGACGATACGTAGGTGAACGGAAAATATATTGGCTCCATGTCTCCTCCATGTGCTGATGGTTCCGCTAAAAGTCCGACATCCGCGCTACGCGTATCCCTCGTCAATGCGACGCGTGTCGGTACCCCGCAGTTCTTGGGATTCGCGAATTTTAACTGCGAACCTCCAGTGAAACTTTTTGAAAATATACGGTTACGAGATTATCATGTGCTGACATACCACATAACATGATGTCAGGCCTTCGAGTCCCGGACCATCAGGCCCCGGGACTGCAGTTCTTCACGCAGCCGATCGGCCAGCGGCCAGTTCCGGTCCTTCCGGGCCGAGTCCCTTTCACGGATCAGACGCTCGATCTCGGGGTCGCCAGTCCTGTCTCCAAAGTCGAAAATGTTGAGGACCGTGTTGATGCCTCGGAACGTCTCCAGCAGCTTTTGAGCGCCTTCGGGATCGATCATTTTCTCCAGCATTAACTTGTTGATGGCTTTGACGGATCGGAACAGAGAGGCGATGGCCGCCGAGATATTCATGTCTTCATCCATGGCCTGCACGAAACCCTGTTTGATGTCGTATAGCAATTGGTCCAACTCGGGATAAGGGGCGCCGGAGGTCACATTTCGAAGGTTCTCCAGGCAGGCGTTGAGCCGTCCCAGTGACCGTTTGGCTGCATCCAGACGTTCTGTTGAAAACCGGACCGGCTTTCGGTAGTGGGTAGACAACAGCCAGTATCGGATGTCCCGCCCAGTATACCCCGCTTCCGTCAGATCTGCCAGGTTGAAAAGCGGCAGGTTTTCGTCCATTTTTTTACCATCCAGAAGGACCCGATCGCAGTGGAGCCAGTATTTGGCCAGGGGTTTGCCGGTCAGAGCCTGAGCGATGGCGATCTCGTTTTCATGGTGGGGAAACAGAAGGGTCCGGCCGCTGGTGTGGATGTCAAAGCTTTCCCCGAGATACTTCATGGACATGGCCGTGCACTGAATATGCCATGAGGGTCGAACGTTGCCCCACTCGGTGGGCGTGTAAATGCCCCGTTTGAGCTCTGAAAGGGTACAGCGCTTGAAGAGCGTGAAATCTCTGGGATTCTCCTTTTCGTATTCATCCAGGTCGACCGTGGCCCCAAGGCGGATCTTGTCGATGTCAATGCCCGATAGTCGGCCGTATTCTTTGAATTTCGAGATGTTGAAATAGAGGGATCGCAGTTTTTCATAGGCAAACCCCTTGATGTAGAGTTTCTCAGCCAATGCGACCATCTCCCGGATATGTTCGCTGGCCCGGGGGTATTTGTCGGCGGGAGTGATGCCCAGCATCTCGAGATCCTTGTGGAAGGCATCGATATATTGCTGTGTGAACACCGAAAGGGCCATGCCCGCCTTTGCGGAACCTTTGATGGTCTTATCATCGAGATCGGTGATGTTCATCACGTGGGTGACGTCGTATCCCCGGTATCGGAGATATCGACAGAGCAGATCGGCGAAGACGAACCGGCGCCATTCATCGGGATGTAGACGGGCGTGAGCCGTGGGGCCGCAGGAATAGACGGAGACTTTTCCGGGTAGCATGGGTTCCAGGGGTTCCTTGCGCCGGTGCATGGTGTTGAAAACCTTCATGGCGATTTTGTCCGCGATCGTAAAAAGCGGTGTGCTTAGGTACCGTTCCCCGCTGTCCGGAAAGATGACCACGATGGTTCCCGATGACATGGCTTGGGCTTCCTTGACGGCAACGGCCATGGCGGCGCCGCTGCTCATGCCCACGAAAAGCCCCTCCTCCCGAGCCAGCTTCCGGGCCGTTTCGAAGGCCTCCTCATCCTCGATGTTGACCTTCTTGTCGAGCCGCTCCTTCTCGAAGAGTCCGGGCTCATAGGCTTCTTTCATGTTTTTGAGCCCCTGGATTTTATGGCCCAGGTAAGGCTCGACACCCACGATCCGGATGTCCGGATTGAACTCTTTAAGCCGACGGGAGAGGCCCATCAGGGTTCCGGTAGTGCCCATGGTGGCGACCAAGGTTGTGACAGTCTTTTCGGTCTGTTCCCAGATTTCGACAGCGGTGCCGTAGTAGTGGGCTTTCCAGTTGGCCTCGGTGTTGTACTGGTCGGCCATGAAATAGGCCTCCGGATGTTCCCGAACAAGCCGGTAGACCGCTTCGATGGCCCCGTCCGTTCCCATGTGGCCGGGCGTGAGCAGGATTTCGGCACCCCTGGCCTTGAGAATTTTTCGGCGTTCCAGGCTGGCCGATTCCGACATAGCTAAGAGCAACTTGTACCCCTTGACCGCGCAGACCATGGCCAAGCCGATGCCCGTGTTGCCGCTGGTGGCTTCGATTACGGTCTTATCGGGCGTGAGCTCCCCCGATTTTTCGCCCGCCTCGATCATGTAAAGGGCCGGCCGGTCCTTGATGGATCCCCCTGGGTTCATGTATTCCAGTTTGGCCAGAATCCGGGCCTTCGGGTTGGGGTTGAGCCGGCGAATTTCAACCATGGGAGTGTTGCCGATGGCGTCTAATAGCGAATAACTCATGATGTCGTCCGTTTTTCCTCGGTTATGCGGAGCAGAGACGGTGGTCAGCCCATGAAAGTGGGCCAAAATGCATTAAAATAACTTTTAATGATATCACTTTTCAGCTGAAATTCAAACCTAACTTTTATGAGCGTTCAAGCCGCGAGACAGTCACCCGATAAGGATATAACGGGCTTCGAGAAAATGGGACAGTATGGCCTGAATATCCCTGCGGACCGTGTTGAGATCCCGGTCGGCGTTGACGATTCTAAAGCGCTGGGGGAATCGACAAGCCAGGTCGAGGTATCCCGCCCGGACCCGCTCGTGAAAGTGGACGGCCTCTTTTTCAAACCGTGTTTCCGCTGCCTCCCGTTCTCCGGCACTGATCTGGCGCCATGCCCGCCGGAGGCTGATTTCCGGCGGGAGATCGAGGAGCAGGGTTAGATCCGGCGTAAAATCGTCAAACATCAGGCGGTGGAGGGTTTTCAACAGATCGATGTCGAGTCCGCGGGCATACCCCTGGTAGGCCAGTGTGGCATCGAAGTAGCGGTCGCACAGCACGATTTTTCGATTGGCAACAGCGGGCCGGATCACCGTACCGAGGTGATGGGCCCGGTCGGCCATATAGAGTAAGAGCTCCGCACGGGGCTGGAGATCGCGGTGTTCTGGATCGAGAAGAAGCGCCCGGATTTTCAGACCGATGTCGGTGCCGCCCGGCTCCCGAGTGACGATGACCGGAAGATTTTTGTCTGATAGATATTTGGCCGCTAATTGAATCTGGGTCGTTTTACCCGATCCTTCAATGCCTTCAAATGTTATAAACATGGTTTCCTTCAACAAGGTTTTCCGGAGGAGCTTTGCCTCCCGGTTTTTTCGCTACCTGGCGTCAATTCGGCGGTGGCGTTTTTTTCAGCCCAATTCCCTGTCGCTCCGGAAGAGTTGCCGCCGCAGCATGGGGTTGTAAGCTGTCCAGTTATCCTGGGGGTTCTCCTTGGCGATGAACTCCCGGATGCCGTTCATCTTGGCATCGATGTCATCGATGTGGTTGAGAAGCACCGCTTCGAGGGTCTTGGGGGGCTCGGGAGATCCGAACTCCCGACTTCCGTGATGGCTGACGATCATGTGCTTGAGGAGCATAGCTTTTTTCGGAGGGAATCCGTCGATCAGACGGATTTTTTCGTCGAGGATGCCGCAGCCGATGATGATGTGCGTCAACAGCTTCCCCTCATCGGAGTAATCGATGACATAGTCGTATTCAAATTCACGGATCTTCCCGATGTCGTGGAGAATCGTTCCGGCGAGAAGGATATTCATGTCGATCCCGCTGTAATGAGCAGCGATATTGCGAACCAGAATTGTCATGGAGAGGGTATGTTCCAGGAGACCGCCCAGATAGGCATGGTGCATTTTTTTGCCCCCTGGCGCCTGCTTGAAGCGGTCGACAAAATCTTCGTCCGCCCAAAAGGCTGAAAAAAGCTTACGGAGATCTGGATCTTGGATGTATTTGTCCACCGTACTTCGGAGCTGTTCGAACATCCGGTCCGGAGTCTGTCTCTGGACAACCGGCAGAAAATCATCCCGCCGGACTGACACCCGATCCACGGGTGAGAGCTCTTTCAGGGTGAGTTGGAGGTTCCCGCGATATTCCGAGACCGCACCCCTTGCCCTCACGAAATCACCCACCATGCCGGCGGCGGCGGCCTCCGAAACATTGTCCCACGCCACACCCTTGATTTCTCCGGTTCGATCCGACAAGGTGAGATTTAGGTAGTTTTCTCCGTTTTTTTTCTGGGCGACAGCCTTGCTCGAAATCACGAAAACATCGTCCACTTGGATTCCGGCGGTGAGCTCAGCCGCGAATTGTTGCTTCATCTCAAACGTTCCACGTTTTCAGCCGGTCGATCATCGGATAGTCCGTGATGTCGCACTGGAGGGGGGTGATGGTGATGTAGTCATGGCATAGGGCGTCGCCGTCCACCGAAAGGTCTTCGCCAAAAATCCGTGTGTCGCTTCCGAGCCAGTGGTAGGCCCGATTTCTCGGATCAAGGCGCTTTTCGTAGTATTCCCTGGAGAGCCGGTCGATGCCCTGACGGGTGATCTTGACGCCCCGGATCCGTTTCATGGGGATGTTGGGTAGGTTCACGTTCAGAATCGTGCCGAAGGGGAGGGGGGCTTCCGCAATTCGGCGTGCAAGTTTTTCCGCGAAGGCGGCCGCTTCAGCGTAGTCTTCGATCTCATATCCGTTGATCGATATGGCGATGGCCGGTAGCCCGAACAGCGCTGCTTCGCGAGCGGCGGCGACTGTCCCGGAGTAATTGATGCTGATTCCGACGTTGGCCCCCGGGTTGATGCCGGACACGACGACATCCGGCTTTTCTTTCAGGAGGGAGGTCAGGCCCAGTTTGATGCAGTCCGCTGGCTTTCCGTCGATCCCATACCCTTCCCAGCCGCCGTTCAGCGTTATCCGGGTGGCCCGAAGGGGGGTGTTGAGGGTGATGCCGTGGGCTACCGCGCTTCGCTCCCTGTCCGGAGCTACGACCGATACCGCGTGGTTTCGGATGAATTGTCGGTAGAGCGCCCACAGTCCGGGGGCGTATATGCCGTCGTCGTTGGTCAGAAATACTTTCATGTCCAAATATCTTCGAGGTTGATGCCAAGCATATGCCTTGACATTTTTGGCTATTCTTGATTTTATACTTGATATGGCGGTTGGCTTCAACCGATATTCCCGATGCTCTCCATGATTTTTATGCCAAGGTCTTGATGTTGGATCTGGGAAAACTCCGGGTCGTGGATCAGGGCCGTTTTTATTGCGTCCGCGTCACTGACGGAAACATCGACAATCCAGCGGACCGTACGGTTTCGAGTTTATTCCATGTATACAAGATTATGTCCGGAATTCAGAGCTGACAGAACCGTGCTGTATCCGCCTCTCCCTGGCAGGCGTTCCATGGAGACGACTATGCTGTTGTGGACAAGGATCTTTCGCGTTTTGCTGATGATGACAATTCTGGTGGGGGTGGTCCGTATCGCCTGGGGTGAATCGCTTCCGGACATCCTCCGATCGGATCCTGGCAAGCCTTGGGAGATCAAGGCGGAAAGTGTTGAGTACGACGCAAAGAACAACGTTTACGTTGCCAGTGACGGCGTCGTCATCAGCAAGGAGGAGAAGCGGCTTTCGGCAGACCGCGTCATCTTCGACCATCAGAACATGACGGCCTCCGCCGAGGGGCATGTCGTGATGATAACGGGTGGAGACGTTCTCACGGGGGACCGGATTGACATCAATCTTGAAAGTGAGACCGGGACGCTTTACCGGGGGAAGGTGTTCACCCGGGAGAAGCATTTCCGTATCCAGGGGGAGCGGGTTGAGAAGGTCGGAAAGAAGGAATATCGTGTCTACAAGGCCAGCGTCACGACCTGTGACGGATCCACACCGGCTTGGCGGATTACCGGCAGGAATCTTGACATTACCCTCGAAGGATACGGCAAGGTTAAACACGGGGCCTTCTGGGTCAAAAACGTCCCGGTCCTGTATAGTCCCTACTTCATCTTTCCGGTCAAAAAGAAGCGCCAAAGCGGATTATTGTCGCCGGAATTTGGTACATCGGAACGCAAGGGGTTCTCTTACGGTCAGCCTGTGTTCTGGGCTCTCGACGAGAGCGCTGATGCGACCTTCTACAACGTGTTTATGTCCGATCGGGGTAATAAGGTCGGCGCGGAATACCGGTACGTCACTGACGACCGATCCAAGGGGACCGTCATGTTTGATTACCTTGACGACCTGAAAATCGACGACGGCACCGGCTCATCCAGCAAGGAATGGGGTTATGAAGGGGACGCTTACCTGCGCACCAACAGCGACCGATACTGGTTCAGAGCCAAGATCAATCAGATGCTTCCCCTCGATTTTGCATCCCGGCTCGATTTGGACATCGTGAGCGACCAGGATTATCTTTACGAGTTTAAAGACGGTTACTCCGGCTTCGATACGACCCGAAAATATTTCAATCGACACTTTGGCCGGGAGATTGACGATTACACCGACCCCATTCGTGCCAATAGCTTCAACCTGAACAAAATCTGGCGCCAATACAGCCTTAACGCGGGAATACTTTGGTACGACAACGTCGTTAATCGTCGATGGGAAGAAACAGATACGACCCTTCAGCAGTTGCCCAATGTCACCTTCAACGCCGCCCGTCAGGCGATCATGGCATCACCTGTTTACTGGGATTTGACCTCCCAGTATGCCTATTTCTTCAGACAGGACGGCGACAAGGGGAACCGTTTCGATGTCTGGCCCCGATTTTCAATACCGTACCGATTCAAAAAATATCTCTTCATCGAACCGTCCATTGGTTTTCGGGAAACGCTCTGGCGTGTGAACACCGACGCCGCCGAATTGGCCTCGCCGTTCGTTTCCTCGACCCGAAGTCAACATCGGGAGATGTTCGACGCTCGGCTGGACCTTTCCACTCACTTGAGCCGAATCTACACCTTTGCCCCTGACACGAAAGGACTCTTGGCTCATCTGAACATGAGACCGGAAAAAATCAAACACAATCTTCGCCCATCCATCGTCTATGAATATATTCCCGAAAGAAACCAGGACGAGTATCCCTTTTTCGATCCATCAGATCGAATGTTCCGAAGGAATCGGGTGACCATGGGGCTCGTCAATTCATGGGTGTCCAAATCTAAAAAACCCAAGCGGAAGGGGGACACGGCTTTCAACCGGGCGGGAAGTGATGCGTTTGCGGACTATGTCTTCCGGGAGTTCTGCCGTCTGGAGATCTCCCAGAGCTATGATGCCGATACCTATGATGCGGATGAACTGATTTATCAATTCAGTCTGGTGGATCGGACGACGCCGGAGCCCGGGGAGCATTGGTCCCCGCTTTATGGGCGACTGGATATCGAACCGGCCGAGTTATACACCATCAGTGCCGATATGGAATGGTCCCACCTGGAGGATGATTTTCTCTCCCGCAATCTTGCCCTGACCGTCAGAGATCGCCGTGGAGATCGCCTCTACACGGAGTACCGTTATAGCCGGGAGGAAAGCGAATCCTTCTATACCAGCGTCCAAACCCAACTCGTCTCGTGGCTGTCGACCTATGTCGAATATGAACAGAATATACAAGACAATGAAAACATCAGGACAGGGGTGGGGTTTATCTACACCCACCCCTGTTGGTCCATGGATATGCGGTATCTCAAGGACCGTGATGATCATGCTTTTGGCGTCATGGTCAATCTGGCGGGATTGGGGGGGATGGACGTCAACTGAGATAATCGAAATGATGCCCACATGAATGATGCGATATTGAAGCCGGCGTGGTATGTCCTCCATGTTAAAAGTCGGTTTGAAAATGTGGTGAACGAGGGATTGATCAAAAAATCCTTTGAGGCGTTTCTTCCGAAAATTCGAGTCAGGAGCAAAAGAAGGGACCGGCGCAAGATGATCCATGTTCCTCTTTTTCCCGGCTATCTGTTTGTCCGGACGAAGCTCGACCCCCATCTTCATCTGGAGATCGTCAAGACCGTTGGTTCGGTTCGGTTGGTCGGAAACCGGACGGGCCCTCCAGTATCTGTGCCCGACGATGTCGTCGGCTCTCTACGGATTATGGTGGCGGCCGAGGAAGCCGTCACCACCGGGCATCTTTACAGAAAAGGAGAGCGGGTGCTGGTGACGGGGGGAACCCTTGCGGGTGTTATCGGGGTATTTTCACAATTCCGCGGAAAAGGTCGGGTCATCGTGAACATCGATATCCTGGGTCAGTTCGCTGCCGTGGAGGTCAGTGAGGACGATGTGGTAACGCTTCCCGAAATAATTTCATAACCTCTTGACATCTTATCAAATATCATTTAAAAGTAAATAGTTGACGATGGGTTGGCAGATTTACGATAATCAAGGAGTAGCGACTTATGAACAAACTGGAATTGATTTCCACATTAAAAAATGAGGCGAATATATCCAAAGCGGAGGCAGCTAAGATTGTCGAAATATTTTTCGACAGCATGGCTGAAGCATTGGCCAATGGGGAACGGGTTGAGATTCGGGGATTATGCAGTTTTTATGTCAAAAATTACAAGAGCTATACAGGAAGAAACCCAAAGACCGGCGACAAAGTGGTTATCAATCCCAAGAAACTTCCTTTTTTCAAATGCGGAAAAGAGTTGAAGGAACGCGTGGATTACTGAGCCGTTGTCCGTGATTGATTTTCAGATTTTGCAGGAACAGCGGGCGCTCAGGATTTTATCCGTTTTTTTCAGGAGGGAGAATATTCCTCACGCGCTGCTCTTTACCGGAATCCCCGGTGTCGGCAAGCGAACAGCGGCCTTGATGTTCGCTATGGCCTGTAATTGCAGGCGGTTTGCTGAGGGGACGGACCAATCCCGGATCGATAGAGAGGTAAAGAACGTCTTCGGATGCGACTGTAAATCCTGCCGGAAAATTCTTTCGGGAAGCCATCCGGACATCCACCAAGTTATACCGTCGGGTGGGATGACCAGAATCGATCGTGTTCGAGAGCTTCGCCATTCACTGTCCCTCAAACCTTACGAGGCGCTGCTTCGGATCGTGATTGTCGAACAGGCTCAGACCATGAACCCCGAAGCGTCCAATGCCTTGCTCAAGATCCTTGAAGAACCACCGGATCGAACGATTTTCATCCTGACGGCCCCTACGCCGGGCGATCTGCTGCCAACGATCAGATCGCGTTGCCTTAATGTCCGGTTCGATCCCATTTCGCGGCGCCGCCGGGCGGCGTTTTTGCGGAAAAAATACGATATGTCTTTGGTGGAAGCCGATCTTTTGGCCACAATGGCCGAGAGTATCCCGGGAAGAATCGACATGGACCGCCCGACGGACCGAAAGGCGTGGCTTCGTCGGCGAGGATGGCTATTAAACCGCCTTCCGGAGATCATGATTACAAAGGATCGGCATTTGGCCGTGAACTGCCTTATGGCCGTTGCCGAGCGACTCTTTCGGGAAAAGGCGCTTGTTGACAGTTCCTTGGATATGATTCGATCTTGGTTGCGGGATCTGATTGTTTTTAAACATTCTCCCGAGAAGATCCTCAACAAGGATGTGTTGAGCGACATTCGACGGATCTCTATGATATATACTGAAAAATCGCTGCTTTCCAAAATTGAAATGGTAAATGCCGCCCAAAAGGCCGTGGGGTCGAACGCGAATATCAGGCTGACCTTGGAAGTTATGGTATTGCAGCTGGCTGAAAAATAAATTATGGTAAAAGTTGTTGGCATTCGATTCAAGCCGGCGGGAAAAGTTTACGACTTTGACGCTGGTGCTTTTGTTCTGGCTCCGGGTGACCCGGTCATCGTTGAAACGGAACAAGGACTGGGATTCGGTTTCGTCGCGGTTGCTCCTGAACTTCGCGATGAGAAGACGTTTGATCGTGCTTTGAAAAAGGTTTACCGACTGGCCGGTGAAGCAGATTTTCATCAGCGGGATAAAAATGGGGAACTCGAGAAGAAAGCCCATGCATTTTGCATGGCGTGTGTCAAGAAACTGGGATTGCAGATGAACCTGTTTTCGGTTGAGGGGACCTTCGATGCCGGCAAACTGACGTTTTTTTTCACTGCGGACGGCCGTGTGGATTTTAGGGAACTGGTGAAGATGCTGGTGAGGGAATTTCGAATCCGGATCGAGATGCGGCAAGTCGGCATCCGGAATCAGGCTAAAATGTGCGGCGGAATCGGTCGGTGCGGCAGGGCATTGTGTTGCTCGACCTTCATCGAAAAGTTTGAGCCGGTCTCCATCCGCATGGCCAAGGAGCAAGGACTTTCGTTGAATCCCACCAAGATCTCGGGTCAGTGCGGAAGACTCATGTGTTGCCTGACCTTTGAGAATGAAACCTATAAAGGGCTTAAAACCGAGTTCCCCAAGATCGGTAAGATGGTCGAGACCCCCAAAGGAAAAGGAAAAATCGTACGCCACAATGCCATTTGCAATCGGATTGCCGTCCGTTTGGAGGAAGGGCAGGAAATGGAGTTTGATCTTGTGGATATTCAACTGGAAAGCGAAAGCAAGGACAAGAGCCGTCAAAACGGATAGGAGAAATAATGTCGGATCCTTTTTATGTCACCACCCCCATCTATTACGTAAACGCCAGGCCGCACCTGGGGCATGCCTACACGACCATCACGGCCGATGTGGCATGTCGGTTTCATACCATGAAACCGGCGGAGACTTATTTTCTCACGGGAACGGACGAACACGGCGACAAGATCGAGCGGGCCGCTCGCCAGGAGGACATGACGCCAAGAGAGTACGTCGACAGGATCAGCGGCATCTTCAAGGCGCTATGGCCAGAACTCAACATCCGGTACAACCAATTTATACGGACGACCGATCCCGGCCATAAGGCACTTGTCCAGCGGATTCTCCAGCAGATTTACGATGCGGGAGATATTTATTTCAGCGAGTATGAAGGGAAATACTGTTTCGGCTGCGAACGTTTCTATACCGATCGGGAACTCGTTGACAGTAAATGCCCGGATCATGAAACGGTTCCCGAGATCATCCGGGAGGCCAATTATTTTTTCAAGATGAGCCGATATCAGGACTGGCTTGTCGAGCATATCCATCGACATCCTGATTTCATCCGCCCCGAACGGTACCGTAACGAGGTCCTATCCTTCCTCAAGGACCCTCTGGACGACCTCTGTATTTCCCGTCCAAAAACCCGTCTCGACTGGGGGATCACTCTGCCCTTCGACGAAAAGTATGTCACCTATGTCTGGTTCGATGCATTGTTGAATTATGTTTCCGCCCTCGATTATCCGAACGGCGAAAAATTCCGCAAATTCTGGCCTCATGTTCAGCACATCGTGGCCAAAGACATCCTGAAGCCTCACGGCATCTATTGGCCGATCATGCTCAAGGCTGCGGGAATACCCGTTTATACCCACCTGAACGTTCACGGCTACTGGAACATCGAGGAGAGCAAAATGTCCAAGAGTTTGGGCAACGTGGTGGAGCCCCTCTCCCTCAAGAACGTCTACGGGTTGGATGCCTTCCGGTATTTTCTGATGCGGGAGATGGTTTTCGGCCTCGATTCCAGCTTTAGCGAAGCCGCCCTGGTCCAGCGCATCAATTCCGATCTGGCCAATGACTTGGGGAATCTTTTCAGTCGGGTTACCGCCATGACACACAAGTACTTGGGCGGTATCGTTCCAGAGGTCTCGGAGGCGGCGGAGGAGCGTCTATCGGGCCTCAAATTTGGAGACCTCGAAAGTAACGCCGCCGCGGTCATTGATCAGTACGAAACGGCTATGGAAAACTTTGCATTTCACAAGGCGCTGATTTCCATATGGGAATTCATAAACCAGATGAACAAGTACATCGATGTCGCCGCTCCTTGGGAACTGGCCAAGAAAAAATCCTGCCGGCCGGAGTTGGATGCCGTCATGTATCAGCTCCTTGAAGGACTCAGAATCGTTTCCGGCCTGATCTATCCGGTGATGCCCGATACTGCCCGAAAAATGCAGGAACATTTAGGACTCTCACCGGATGAACCGTTCTATCTGCTGGCGATCCTCCGGGCGTGGAAGACGCTGCAACCAGGGGTGAAACTGCCAAAATCGACGCGTTTGTTTCCGAGGGTAGAGATTGACACCTTCAAGGCTCAATCCTCAGGGGACGCGCCGTCCCTGTCCGGGCCGGATATTTCTGAACCGGTCGCTCTTAAACCGGCGATCGACATTGAAACCTTTGCCAAAATTGATCTAAGGGTCGCCACCGTCGTGAAGGTGGAGCCTGTTCCCAAGGCCAAAAAACTCCTCAAGCTCGAGGTTGATATGGGGGATACTCGGACCATTGTGTCGGGTATTTCAGGAAGTTATGTTCCTGATGAGCTCATTGGAAAGCAGGTGATCATTGTTGCCAATCTCAAACCCGCAAAACTGATGGGGGTGCTTTCACAAGGCATGCTTCTGGCTGCGGTGGAGGGGAAAACAGTGACGGTGGCCACACTGGACAAAAGGGTTAAGCCCGGAACAATGCTGAGCTAATCTTCCATGGGGGGGCCATGAAGACATTAAGACGCGGAAGTGGTTCATTCGGAAGACGACCGGATTGGCGGACGTATCAATCCGGATTGAAGCAGGAACGGGGGCGAAAGCGGAATAGCCGAAAGGTTTATCGATATATTGCGGCGATGGCCTTGTTGGTGGGATTCATATATTTTTTTAACGGGATGTTTCTGAGCGGCACCCGAATTCGGGAGGATGTGCATATTAAGGCTTTAACCGGCACCCCTTCGTTGCCGAGGGAGGCGGCTGAAAAAACGTCGGTTCAGGCCTCGGCGTCGACATCAGAGGCCGCCAAACCGGCGATATCGACCCCGGAGGTGCCACCCCCCGTATCGAATTTCGGGGCCGGGTCCTCGCTTCCGGAGTCGAGCGTTGAGCATACCGGAGGAACTGCCCTAGCCCTGAACGAAACCGACGTCGACACCTCTGAAACCAATCCTCTCCTTGCCCCGGAATTTGTGAGATCGGTAATCGATAAGGCACAGATTCAATTGATTTTTGACCCCCGACGCTTTGTCAACCTGTCGAAAAAAGCATTCGACTATGACTTCGACGGCCGACAGTATCACGTCGATACCAGTATCAACACGAAGTTGCAGCGTTACATGCTTAGCGAGCTTCAACCCCGGTACGCCCATTCCATCGGCATTGTTATCATGGAACCGGAGACGGGCCGAATCCTCTCGATGGTAAGTCATGACCGGGAAGATCCCAACAACAACGCCTGTACCGAAAGCCTTTTTCCCGCAGCCAGCATTTTCAAGATTGTTACGGCTGCCGCTGCGGTGGAGGAGTGTGGGCTTCAGCCGGATTCCACGGTTACCTACAGTGGTGCAAAGCACACTCTCTACCGGTCTCAGTTAATTCGGAAGAATCAGCGACACCTCAACCGTATCAGCTTGAGGGATTCCTTCGCGCAGTCGGTCAACCCCGTATTTGGTAAGCTCGGTCTTCAGTACTTGGGTAAAAAAGGGCTGATTAGCCATGCCGAGGCTTTTGGGTTCAACCAGGAGATCGATTTCGAGCTTCCCACCGCGCCCAGCCCCTTTTCCGTCACCGATGAACCTTACAACTGGGCGGAGATCGCCAGCGGTTTTAACCGAAGCACCTTGCTGTCGCCTCTTCACGGGGCCGTCATCGTGTCGACGGTGGTCGCCAACCAAGGGTTTCTGGTGGAGCCCTCCATCGTGGACCAGATCACCGACAGCTCGGGGCGGATCATTTACAGGGGTCGGCCAAAGACGCTAAACCGCGCGCTTTCGCCTGAAACATCTCGGGCTATGCGGTCACTCATGAAGGAGACGGTTCTGACCGGCACCTGCCGAAAAACCTTTAGAGGCATCGCCCAGTCACCGATTCTCTCCAGGCTTAACATCGGAGGCAAGAGCGGAAGCATCAATTCCAAGACCCACGAGGGACGCCGATTTGACTGGTTTGTGGGGTATGCCGAGGAAAAGGAGGGTGACCGAAAGATCGTCATCTCCATTGTCGTCGCGCATCAGAATTTTATCGGCACCAAAGCCAACATGTACGCCCGTATGGCCATCGAAAAATTTTTCGAGGACGCCGGGCCTAGAATATGATGTGTTTTTAAACGTCAATTGTCCAGACGGTTTTCAGAAAATTCGAGATCAAGGCTTTTGAATCCAGAGGACTGGGGCGTGCTGGCGGCACGCCACCGTGACAAGGGATACGGTTAACGCCGATATCAGGCTTAGTGGAATTGTCAGGATATGACCGGGGGCTGTTCGACGTTTGAGACAGTCGTCCGATAGAAGGAGATGGCGCATGCCCGGGTTTGAGATTTTTGGCGCGGAAGAGCGAAAAGAGGTCATGGATGTCTTGGAGACGGGCGTCTTGTTTCGATACGGATTTGACGGCGTCCGAAAGGGACGATGGAAAGCAAAGGCGTTCGAAGCCGAGCTGGCGGAGCGAATGGGAGTGGGATACAGCCACCTCTGCGCCAGTGGAACGGCAGCCCTGAGTATCGCTTTGGCTGCATGCGGTGTCGGCGCGGGAGACGAGGTGGTGGTGCCCCCGTTTACCTTTGTCGCCACGGTGGAGGCGGTAATTTATGCCGGTGCCGTTCCCGTTTTTTCGGAGATCGACGATACCCTCTGTCTTGATCCGGGATCCCTCGAATCCGTGATTACCGATCGGACGCGGGCGGTCATTCCGGTGCATATGTGTGGCGCACAAGCCCGGATCGGCGAGATCAAGGCGATTTGTGACCGGCACGGCCTTATCCTGATCGAGGACGCGTGCCAGGCCTTCGGGGCGACAATGGATGGAAAGCCTTTGGGAACATTCGGCCGGATGGGCTGCTTCTCCTTCGACGCGGTCAAGACCGTCACCTGCGGCGAAGGCGGGGCCGTGGTTACCGACGACCGGGTTCTTTATCTGAAAGCGGACGCTTTCGCCGATCACGGTCACGATCACCAGGGCTTGGACCGGGGTGCCGAAGGGCACGAAATCCTCGGCACCAACCACCGGATCAGCGAATTGAATGCCGCAGTGGGGCTCGCTCAACTCAGGAAACTGGACAAGATTCTCGAAATTCAGCGAAACCACAAAAATGCGATCAAAACCGCGTTGAAGCAGTGTCCGGCCATCACATTCCGCCACATCCCCGACGAGGCGGGAGATTCGGCCACATTCCTCTCCTTTATGCTGCCTGACGAGGCGACCGCTCGGGAGAAGACGGCAAAACTCGCCGCTGCCGGCGTGGACGGCTGCTTTTACTGGTACGGCAACAACTGGCATTATCTCCGACAATGGGACCATCTGAAGCAGCTGAGCAGCGCGGCCCGGCTTCCCTTGGAGCTCCTTGAAAACCGACCGGATTACCCGAAGCTTCAGCTGCCGCGATCCGACGCCCTCATGGCGCGAACTATCTCGATGCAGATCAAGCTCTCCTGGCCGGAACAGGCGGTTGACCGTCGTATCCAATCGATGATCGACATTCTGAAGGACTGATCCCGCGCGGAAGGCCGTGATGCCGGCAAAAGCCCGCCGGCCTGCGGCTGTCTTCCATAACCCATTCGGTTGAAATTAAAAAACGAGCGTTCGCTCTCAATTTCTTGACATCCTGGTGCTTTTCCGATACCCAATAGATGCTCGAACAAACCGATAACACCCCCAACCTATCATGTCTCCAGGGTTGTTCGATGGATTATTCTGAATTCAAACAGTCGGTCAACCTTTCACGGCAGGATTTCTACCGGCGAATTTTCATGGAGAACCGGGCGAACATCCGGGTCAAGAAAGAAGAGACCGTCATCAAAAATCTCGAAAAGATTTTCTGCGCAGCACTCAAGCTCAGCAACCGGAATGGTTTCCAGGCCATGAGCATCCGGGATTTGGGGCGAGAGGCCGGTCTCAGTATGGGAGCGCTCTATGCCTACTTCTCCAGTAAAGAAGAACTCTTCGGAATGCTTCAGACCCAGGCACAGATCCATGTGCGGCGGGTGCTGGAGGAATGGATCAGCAGGGAGGACAACCCCGCCGAGAGGCTTCGGACCGCGATTCAAACCCATCTCTATTTGAGCGAGGACCTGCAGCCGTGGTTTTATTTTTCGTTCATGGAAGCCAAGACCATTGCGGTCGATACCGCTGCGTCGATTCACAGCAATGAAGAATACATCGAAAATGTCATCCGGGATATCCTCGAAAATGGCGTTCGAACCGGCATATTTACGGCCCGGAATTGCCGTCTGACCGCCTCGGCCGTCAAGGCATTGCTGCAGGACTGGTACCTTACCCGGTGGCGGTTTGCCCGGGATCACATCTCCATTGATCAATATGTCGCCTTTACCATTGCGTTCGTGGAATCGTTTTGTATGGTCGAGAACCCCTCGTCCGAAGATCACCCGGCCTGATTGTCACAGAGCAATTGGACCAGGCGTTCGCTCATGAAGAGGATGGATTCGATGTCGAGGTGTTCGCATACGGTTTCATCGAACAGGAGTTTGATCTTGGCCTCGAATTCGTCGTCCTGATTCCAGAAAAGGAGCATGACCGGTACTTTTGGGAGGGGGGTGAAGCGCCATGCGGCGTCCGCCGTGGGATGCTCGTTGCTCTTGTCCAGCCCACCAATTCGCCTTGCGGCCTCGGCGAGTGCTTCGGGTTTGCCGCCGAACTGTTCCGCCAGGGGAATCTCGACGTGTGCCCGCATGGACTTGATTTTGGATACCGTGTTGGGAATTTCCTGAAAGGCTTTCCATCGCCCCGTGGGGTTCACTTTTCCGCCCTGGGCCATGTGGTTGTAAATGAACACCTGCTCCCACCGGTTTAAAGGCTCATCATCCGCCTTTCGTACGCCGTTTTGTCCGATGCGGACGAGACCTGAAAAATATGGCAGCTCCAGTTCCACATTCGATGCCTTGCCCACAAGCCGGCCTCCGATCCGATGCGGAAGGTCCTCGATGGCCATTGATGCGGCTTTTCCCCTGGCCCAGACAAGGGCGTCCTCGGCCGTGTCCCGCCGGGTCCACTTACCGGCGGCATGCTGGGCGTCCAGGATTTTCTGACATCGTGCCGCTGTTTCCGGATCAATATGGGGACAACCATCGAGGGGAAGTTTTTCGGAGACCACCATGCCGGCAAAGGCGAGGCAGGTGGCAAATCCGCAGTCTCTGCAGTTGGTTTTGGGGAGAACATCTCGATAAAGGTCCACGACGGAGAGCGGCATGGTGAAGTCCTTTCCTTGATAACGAGTTGATGCAACGGCAACAGCGCTACATTCATTATATAAATATTCGACTCAACTTTCGACTTTCATAGGCCGGTGCCGGGAAGTAAGCGTTCCGCTTTTTAGCGGACGCAGGCCTGAAACCTGAAGTCTTCAGCTTAACTCCCCGATATAACCGGATCAGGCGTATATAGGTCCCCGACAGCACCGACCTCGAAAGTCATATAATCACATAAACATAAGATTAATCTCTGGCGGGGCAATCATCGATAATATTTTTCAGGTTTGTTGGCGGTGGGGGGCTTTACACAAGACCTTTCCGGGTGGTAGGAACATATTGCTTTTCACGAACTGAACCGTTTTCGACAAGGAGGAGCCAATCTGTGGGAAAGGGCTTTCGGGGAAGAACGCATTGGAGACCCCAACGCATGATGCAACTCGTGGTATTGGTAAGCATCCTGTCCATGGCGACGATCTTCGTTCAAGCGACCTGGGCGCTGTCGTTGTATCTTCCGGAGTCGGCCTATCAGGGGGATATGGTCGTCGGTCGGGTGTATCCGCCGGCGGCGGTTTTTGTGGGAGAACACCCTGCGGCCTTGGGATGGGACGGGTATTTTGCTGTTGGCATCGAGCGCATGCAGCCCACTGATGTCATCGTTTCGGCCCGGAAGGGCGGAAATGAGATTCGGCGGACCCTCAGGATCCTGGCGTTTAAATGGGACATCCAGCGTATCGACGGTCTGGCCCGACACTATGTCCACCCGGACCCTGAGGACATCCGGCGAATCGAGGCGGACAACCGCCTGATTCGGAGCGTACGCGGGAGATCCCCGTCTTCGGAACCCTGGTTCCTGGAGCGCGGTTTCATCCTGCCGGTCAAGGGGCGTGTGAGCGGCGTTTTCGGGAGTCAGCGCATTCTCAACGGCGAACCCAGAAGCCCCCACCAGGGCATGGATATCGCCGCACCCAAAGGCACGCCGGTGATCTCCCCTGCCGACGGCGTCGTCCGCCTTGATGCCGCCGACCTTTTCCTGATGGGAAATACCCTGATCATCGACCACGGCCTGGGGATTCAGTCCATTTTCATCCATCTTGACCAAATCCTGGTCAAAGAGGGAACAAAGGTCTTCCAGGGGCAGATCGTGGCCCGTGTCGGCAAAACGGGCCGCGCCACCGGCCCCCACCTCCACTGGGGTGTCAGTGTCGGCACCGTCATGGTGGACCCGGCGCGGGTGGTGAAGCAAAGGCTTACGACACGCCCCCTTGTCAAACAATGACAAGCGGACGGCCTGAGAACCCTAATTCTTTCCCAGGGATTCCGGAGGTGATACTTCATGTCGGATTTATTCAAGATCAGGTTTGAGCCCATGGGGCTTGCGGTAGCGGTGTCGGGAACCGATTCGACCATCATGGACGCAGCTCTCATCTACGGCTTACCCATGCGCTTCGATTGCGGCGGGAAAGGTGTTTGCGGAAAATGTCTCGTGGTGCCCGAGCCACCCGAAAATCTGGGCCCCATTACCGACGCTGAGCGACGGATTCTGTCGCCGGAACAACTGGAGGAGGGGCAGCGCCTTGCATGTCAGGCGGTGGTCAGAGGTCATGTCCGGGTGATGGTGCCGGAACAGCTGATCGATAGTGCAGAGGTTCGGGGCAAGGACGGCGTATCGGGCAGCTATGAGGTCAACTCATTGGTTTCACGTATATTTCTTCCTAAAGCGACTCCGCCAGAGCCGATGGACGGACGTTCGGCCACGCTCGAGAGCTGGATATTGGGCCGTGCTGCAGCCGTAGGCGATCGGGGGGTGACCTTTCGAAGCCGTCATGCTTTAGGCCAGGCCGGCCTGCCGGACCAGTGCACCGGTGAGGTCACGCTGGCGGTCCATGAGGTTCACGGCGTTACGGCCGTCTTAAAGGGTCGCCGCCCGGCGAGTCTGGGCATCGCCTTTGACCTGGGGACAACGACGCTGGCGGCATACCTATGCGACCTGAAGGAGGGACGGGTACTGACAACGGCCTCGGCGGTCAACCCTCAGCGACGATTCGGAGAGGATGTGATCAGCCGTATCGCCCATGCCAACCGGTCGGCGGCGGGGTTTCGTCAGTTGCAGGACATGATCCTTAATGCCGTGAACGGGTTGATTGAACGCTGTATCGAGGCGGCGAAGTTCCATCTCGAGGATGTGGATGAGGTGGCGGTGGTGGGCAACACGACCATGCTGCAGATATTTGCTGGATTCCATCCCTCAAGCCTCGGGGTCACGCCTTATTTGCCGGTGGCGCGCGAGTTTCCAGATTTCAACGCTGCCGACCTGAGCCTATCCCTCAATCCCGGGACACCTGTTTACATCCTGCCGGTGGTGTCGGGTTTCGTAGGGGGGGATACCATGGGCGCTGCACTGGCCGACGGACCCCATCACCGGAATGGCGTCACCCTTATCATTGACATCGGGACCAACGGGGAGGTGATGCTTTCCACCCCATCAGGTCTGTGGGCGACGAGCTGCGCAACCGGGCCCGCCCTGGAGGGCGCCCAGATATCCTGCGGTATGCGGGCGGTTTCCGGAGCCGTCTACAAGGTGGAACCGGGTCCGGACATGGGCGTTCATTGCCATGTCCTGGGAGAGCCGGGAACACGGCCACTGGGGCTGTGCGGCTCCGGCGTGATCGATGCCGTGGCGGTGCTTCGGCGGCAGGGCGCCATCGAGCCTTCGGGCCGTTTCAACCCCGAAGCGCCGGGGGTGGTTTGCGACGAGAACGGCCTTGGCCGTCAATTCGTGCTGATTTCCGCCGAGAATTCCGGCTCCGGGAAGGAGATCTTCCTGTCGCTCAAGGATGTGCGATCGCTTCAGCTCGCCAAGGCGGCGCTCTCGGTGGGCATTGAATTTCTCATGCGGGAGGCGGGCATCGAACAGGTGGATCGAACGGTCTTGACCGGCGCTTTCGGTGCCCGGTTCGACTGGAAAAATGCTGCCGTCATCGGCATGCTCCCCCAGGGCGCTTTTGACGGAGAGGTGCATCCCATGGACAACCTGGCCGGTGTGGGGGCGATCATGGCGCTCATAAACCGGGACCAGCGTAAAGAGGTCTCCCGAATCAGCCGGAAGGTCCGCTTCATCGAGCTCGCCGGTGATCCGGCATTTGCCCTGCAATTTGCCCGAGCGACCGGCTTCCCGGTTCTTGATGCAACTTATGATGCCCTGTTCTGAGCGGTAAGGCCCGGTCCCACCTTGTCCCTGAGGCTGGCGGGCCGGAGCCGGGAGGTGTGTTTCAGGCGATGCTGGAGACGATGGTTTCCGCCACTTTTTCAGCCGACAAGCCGAAGAGGTCGGAGGTATCCAATCTGTCCAGGTAGGTATCGTGCCACTCCACGTTGTTTTCGAGAACGATGTTTTTCAGATGGTCGTATTTTCCGCCAAGCGCTTTGACTTTGGCGGCCAGGGGAATGTTTTCCTTGAAAGCGATGTGGAGGAGCAGAAGAAACTCGATTCGACTGGCCGATGTCGATCGCCGTGAGGTCAAGGGGATGCAGAGGATGCTGCGGTTATCCTTTCGCCCCTTGCCGATGTAAACGTTGCCCTTCTGAACGATGGTCCGCTTGGTGCCTCGAAGCCGCCGGTCCCGATCCACCCGTGACGCGATGGCCATGGACGAGCCCTCCCGTTTGACAACAGTGATCGTAGTGCTGTCGAGGGGCTCGCCCAGCAGGTTCAGCCCGTCGATCTGGTAAAGGGTCAGCCCGCGGACCTGGGCGATGATTTCCTGAAGATTTTTCAACACCATAACGTTGCTGGGGATCAGTTGGGACACCTTGAAGCCGTTGGCACTCAGCAGGTCGAAGAGCATGCCCTCGATCTTTTCGCTGATCCGGCTGGTGCCGACGGTCACCGTTTTGGCTTGGTGTTTGATGGCATCGATGGGCCGGGCCATGGCGTTGATCCCCTCTCCCAGGCATTTGAAGAGAGTTTCCAGCATGTTTCGAGCCGTGCCCTTCAGCTCGAAATCAATCTCGAAATCCGTCACGGGAAGCCGTCCTGACAGGTATTTGAGAAGCAGGGTCAGGTCGGAGGCGTTACCGAGTCCCATTGAGAAGGCAAACCTGTTCTCGTTTCGGCGACGGCGGTAGGCGGTGTAGAACTCAGCCATCTTTTCCCTGAAGCTTTTCTCCAGAATGAGTTCATAGACATCGAGTCCGTTCTTTGCGGCGTCGTCAATGCTTATCTGGACATCCTTCCGGAAATCATAGAGAAACCGTGATCCCTCGTTGATGGCCAAGGCAGCATAGTACCCCCAGATATGGCCGACCAGGGTATTGACGACGGGGGCCAGGTGCTCATTCACCATGGGAACGTGGAACACGTCGGCGGCGTAAGGGGTGAATCGGTTCTCCCCCTCGTTGGCGATGACGATGGGAACCGCCTTATGAGCTTTGAAAATGGCTGTGTCCTTGATGATGTCGCCCAGGACCGTTTCACGGGTGCCGGCGGCGCAGATGATGATGAGCGGCTCCGAGGAGAGATCGATGTGTTTCTTGTCTTCCACGTAATCGGAGGAGATGGTCTTGTAGCAGAGCTCGCTGAGCTTGATACGGATCTCGTCGGCCGAGGTTTTGTTGGGGCCGCTGCCCACCGCGGCCCAATAGGTTCGGGTCACGGCGTGGCGTCGGGCCGAAAGTGCCATCTGTTCCTGCATGGCGAGGATTTTGTGCATGTGGCCCGGCAGGGCCAGCAGCGCCTCGACCTCTCGCGTCACGAAATCGCTCCCGCGCCGACCCTTCAGATGGGACAGGTAGAGACTCAGGAGGGCGCCGGCCACAATCTGGGAATAAAACGCCTTGGTGGATGCCACGGACATTTCGATGTCCCGGCCGCTGCTGGTGTACATAACGCCGTCCACCTTGAAGGTGAGATCTGAATCCCGGCGGTTGACAATGGCCAGAGTAAGTGCCCCCCGCTCCCGAACCATGTCAACGGTTCGGTTGGTATCGGTGGTGGTGCCCGACTGGCTGATGGCCACCACCAGGGTATCTTCCATGCCGGGCCCCTCGTCCTGAAGCCTGAATCCGCTCATCTCCGAGGCTTTCAGTGCTCCGATCTGAAGATTCGGGTCGGCCATGTAGTGGGTGAGGATATCGGCGCAGGCCTGGGCCGCAACGCCAGCCGTTCCCTGACCGACGAAAAAGATTTTTCGAATGGTGTTTTCCGCCAGCGCGTTCCGGACGGATAGAGGGATAACCTTTTCGTCCAATACGATCTCGCATCGCCTTCCGTCGTCTTTTTCGATGACGCGCCATCGGTTCAGGAGGGTTTTCTCCACAGAGGTCGGCGATTCGGAAATCTCCTTGAGAAAATAGTGGGCGAAGGATTGCCGGTCGATGTCCCGGGTGGTAATTCGGGTGGTCTTGATGTTCGATGGCGTCAGAGTGACGGGGGACCCGTCGTAGGCCATGGCTTGGATCCCGGACAGGCCGCCTTCGGAAACCTGATCCAAAATGAAGATCTGCCCCTGGGTGTTTCCATTATGACCCTCTACCACCTTCTCGCCGTCCAATTTGAGGTATCTCGGTGTTTCCTCGATGAACCCGTAGACCTCTGATGTTGCCATGTAATGGTCGTCGGCAAGTCCCACGAAGATGGCCTGGCCGCTCCCACGCTGGGCCAGAAAGAGCTTCCCGGGTGCGAGATCCGTGTGGAGGGTAATGGCGTGGGAACCCTCGAAATCGTTTACCGAAAGACGAAATGCTTCGGTCACGGGGTGCCCTTCTTCCATGTAGGCATGGATCCTGAGGGGAATGATCTTGGTGTCCGTGGTGATTTCCGGCGGGATTCTGTGGCCGCGCTTTTCAAATTCCTCCCTGAGCTCTATGTGGTTGTCGATATCGCCGTTGAGACAGACATGGAAGATGGGCGGGTTGCTGTTGGGTCCTACGGTAATGTTGTCAACCGGATGACAGTTGGGCTCGCTGATGGCACCTACCGAGGCCCATCGGGTATGGGAGGACACGGTGTAGCTGCGGTGGGAGAAATTGACCAGAGCCTGGAGGATGGCGTCGTTTTTGATCTGGGTGCGCAGGAAAGCGACATTGTCTCCCAGCCGGCCGATCTCGGCGGCAACCTTGTAAGTGAATGCCACCGCTTTGTGCGGGGTTCCGGCTTCGTCCGTTCCCTCATGAATAGAGATGCTGCCGTTGGCCAGCACCTCCTTGCCGGACCGGCGCCGGAACGGATCGAGAAAATTGGCTTTGTCCAGGGTGTCCATGAAGGCTTCGTAGACGGGCATGTCGAGGGTGAACAGGAGGGAGATGCCTGCGGAGTCTCGACCCCGAACCTCCAATCGGTCGATGCTGTTCAGAACCGTGTTGACGCGTTTGAAAATGGTGACAATCTCTTCCGGGGCAGTGGAACGGTGAAACAGATCCTTCGTTTTTCGGATATTCTCTTCGATCTCCGCGGTAAGGCACCAGGCGATGTCCTTGGCCCGCTCCAGATGATCCGACAGAATGTCTGTTTCCGCTGTGGGCAGGAGGCCCAGCCGTGCCGTCAGCGTCCGGTCTTCTCGACCGATGACGTCGGTAAGGCGCGCCCCTGTCTTGAAGAGGTCTTCCTGAAGCTTTTTATCGGAGAAGATTTTAAAAAAAGGACCATCCTTTTTCCATGCGGTGACGGTCGACCAGAGGTCCGAAAGAAGATCGGATCCACCCAGGTAGTGGGTTGACAGGTCCAACCTCCCGTCCTTGCATGCGGAAAGCCCTGTTTTTTCGATTCGGTCGACGGCATTCCGGAAAGCCGCGGGGTCGACGGCCGAATTATCCGTCGATTTATGTTTGATGGAAACGATTCCGGCGATTCCGCACATGGCTTACATCCTTCGGTAAAGTTGTTTGATTTTGTCCCGGGTCATGATCGCTTTCCAGTTTTTGCCCAGGGCGTTCTCCCACAACGGTTCCATGACCAGCGCCACATCGACCATTTTTTCAAGCCCCTTGTCGTCGAGGCCTTGAACGAGGTTGCGGGGCAGTCGAACGTCGTGCCGTTCCATCATGCGACGGAATTCGCCGACCTCGTCGGGATAGAATTCCTCCAGGACGTCAAAGGCCACGCAGTTTCCGATGCCGTGATGGAGTCCCAGGACGAAGGAGAGACCATAGGAGAGGGCATGACATACGCCTACCTGGGAATAGGCAATACTCATGCCCCCACAGTAGGAGGCCATCATCAACTTGTCGTCCCGATCGTGGGAATCCGCGAGGAAAACCTCCCGACACAAATCCATGGCCTTTTCACCGTAAGCCTGACTGAAGGCGTTGAGATAAGTTCCCTTGAGGGATTCCACGCAATGAATATAGCAGTCCATTCCCGTGTAGAACCACTGATCCGTCGGTATGCCTTCCAGGAGATCGGGGTCCAGAACGATCTGATCGAAGACAGTATGGTCGGAGTTGATGCCCAATTTCTTTACGGGCCCGGTGAGCACTGTCGTGCGGGAAACCTCCGCCCCAGTACCCGACAGGGTGGGAATCCCCGCGTGATAGATCGCCGGGTTTTTGATCAGGTCCCATCCCTGGTAATCAGCGGCCGACCCCGGGTTGGTGAGCATGAGCGATACGGCCTTGGCCAGGTCCATGACGCTGCCGCCGCCGATGCCCACCACGGCATCCGGCAGGCTGTTCGCGTGCGCTCGAACCATTGCCGTCAACCGGTCGACTTCAGTGGTCTTGGGTTCGTCGGTGGTGTCGGCCCAGATGACCATATCCCGCCCTTCGGCGGGAATCCGATCTCTGATCGGTCGATTTTCAAGGATGTGGTCAACGATGAAAACCGCGAACGACGCTCCTTTTTTTCGCTGCACCGAAAGAATATCCGACAATTGATTGAAACAGCCCCGACCGAAGACGACTTGGGAGACCATCTTGAAATTACGAAACATATAAACCTCTTTTGGTTTGCCGATGACGATGTTAGGTGGATTTTTTCGCATTAACCTCGGTTATACGGTGTGGTCGGTTATATTCGTAAAATGCCTGTCCTGTCAACACACGGAACAACAGGGAAAGACGTCCTGTTTTTTTGAATGGCGGTATCTGGCTAAATATGTTAAATTTAACAGTTAGATAAAATTTTCTTCCGCTGTTTTTATCGATATAGGAGGGCGCTTGCGTCCAACATGAAGAATCATGAAGCAAAATGACATTCCACATCATATTAATCGGTTGAAATCGACACTTTCCAAAACTTATGGAGCGGACCGACATCGTTTCGATCGCGACCTCCGGCGGCTAACGCAGGCCGTCGGCGGCGGCCTTTCGAAAATGGGCAACGCGGCCGTCGGGAAGCCGGACGATTGTTTGACGCAGAAAATTTTGCAGCTGGAAAGCGCTGTCGACGCCTCGGTCCGGAAGCGGGAGCATCGGCTTAGCCGGAGTCCCCGGCTTAATTACCCCGACGGCTTGCCCATCCTTGACCGTAAGAACGAGATCGTCACTGCCCTCATGAATCATCGCGTGGTCGTCATCTCGGGCGAGACCGGATCGGGCAAGACCACCCAAATTCCCAAATTCTGCATCGAGGCCGGCCGGGGCATTGACGGACAGATCGGGGTCACCCAACCCCGGCGCATCGCTGCCATGACCGTGGCCGAGCGCATCGCCGAGGAACTCGGAGAGCCTCTGGGTCGATCCGTGGGGTACAAAATTCGTTTCGACGACCAGACCAGTGACGATACTTTCATCAAGATCATGACCGACGGCATCCTTCTTGCCGAAACGCAGGGCGATCGGTGGCTCGGTGCTTATGACACACTGATCGTGGACGAGGCCCACGAGCGGAGCCTCAACATTGACTTTGTCCTGGGCATCCTGAAAAGCCTTCTGGGGCGGCGACGAGACCTTTCACTCGTCATTACATCGGCCACGATCGACACGGAAAAATTTTCCCGGGCCTTTGACGACGCGCCAGTTATCGAGGTCTCGGGGCGGATGTTCCCGGTGGAGGTCCGCTATTTGTCGCAGGACACCGTCGCCGAGGAGAGCGACCAGACGCATGTGGACATGGCGGCGGCCGCCGTCCGAAAGCTTCAGGCCGAGAGTCCTTATGGCGGCGATATTCTGGTCTTCATGCCCACGGAGCAGGATATCCGGGAGACCTGTGAGTTGCTCGAGGGCAGCCAGTTCACCGGCGTCAACGTCCTGCCCCTCTACGGGCGGCTGTCGGCTGGCGAGCAGTCCCGGGTCTTTCAACGTTTGCCGGGAAGAAAGATCATCGTCGCTACCAACGTGGCTGAAACTTCCATTACCATCCCCGGCATCCGGTTCGTAGTGGACACCGGCCTGGCCAGAATTTCCCAGTATCTTCCCCGGAGCCGGTCTACGGCTTTGCCGGTGGTCCCCATTTCGAGAAGTAGCGCGGACCAACGCATGGGCCGGTGCGGCCGGGTGGCCAACGGTGTCTGCATCCGTCTGTACAGTGAGGCGGACTATGAACACCGCCCCCGTTTCACCCCCCCTGAGATCCTGAGGTCTAACCTGGCCGAGGTCATTCTTCGGATGATCTCCCTCCGCTTGGGGGACATCGCCGATTTTCCCTTCATCGACCGGCCGGCGGACAAGAACATCCAGGACGGCTTCAACCTTCTTTATGAATTGGGGGCCGTTGTCCGAAAGCCCTTGGGAAAAGGCGGCCGAACTGCTGTGCGACTGACAGAGCGGGGCCGGGTGATGGCCCGGCTGCCCGTGGATCCGCGTCTTTCCCGGATGCTGTTGGCGGCTGCCGAAGCGGGGTGCCTTAGGGAGATGACCGTCCTGGCGGCGGCCCTCAGCATCCAGGATCCCCGGGAGCGTCCCACGGGAAAGGAGACACAAGCCGATCAGGCTCACGCGCCCTTCAAGGATGCCTCCTCGGATTTCATTACCCTTCTCAATATCTGGAACGCTTATCATGAAACCAAGTCCGTCGTGAAGTCCATTGGCAGGATGCGGGCATTCTGCAAGCAGCAGTTCCTGTCGTTCAAAAGGATGCGGGAGTGGCGGGATATTCACTACCAGCTTGCCGTGATCCTGGAGGAGCATGGTATCCGGGACCGGGCGTCCATCGACCGGAAATCGACCGATGGGGCGCCATTCACACCCTGTTACACCGCGCTTCACACGTCGATTCTGAGCGGGTTTCTTTCCAACATCGCCATCCGGAAGGAGAAATTCATCTACCAGGCCGCCAGGGAACGGGAGGCGATGATTTTTCCAGGCTCGGGTATCTTCAAGAGCTCGGGTCCCTGGGTTGTGGCGGCTGAAATGGTGGAAACCTCCCGGTTATTCGCCAGGACCGTCGCCAATATCGACGTCGAATGGCTGGAGGCCGTGGGCGGTGACATGTGCCGTCGCGCCTATGCCAATCCGCGTTGGGAGAAAAATCGGGGGGAGGTGGTGGCCGACGAGCAGGTCAGCCTTTTCGGCCTCGTCATCATTCCCCGGCGGCCGGTCTCCTATGGCAGAATCGATCCTGACAAGGCATCCCGGATCTTTATCCGGAGCGCCCTGGTGGAGGGCGACATCCGGCAGCCGTTTTCTTTCATTCGCCACAATCAGGCCCTCATCGGGGAGGTCCGTGGGATAGAGGATCGGGTGCGGCGTCGGGACATCCTTGTCTCCGAGGAGGACCTGTGCGCATTTTACGCGGATAAGCTCGGCACCCGGATTTATGACGTCAGAACCCTCAAGTCATTCCTGAAGGGTCGGAAAAACGACAAGTTCCTGCGGATGGAGGAGGATGATCTGAGGCGATACCTTCCCGATCCCGATGAACTGCGCCGGTATCCCGATCAGATTCCCCTGGGCAATACCGTCTTTCCCTGTGACTACGTGTTCGATCCAAGCCGACCCGAGGACGGCGTGACGGTTCAGATACCTTCGTCGGTGGCGCCGTCGGTGTCACCCGAGGCCTTGGATTGGCTGGTTCCGGGCCTGCTGGAGGAAAAGATCACCGTCCTCATCAAGGGGCTCCCCAAGGAATACCGAAAGCAGCTGGTTCCCGTGAACACCACGGTACGCACCATCGTAAACGAACTTCCCAAAGGGCGGGGAGCGCTCCTTACGGTCTTGGCAGCTTTCATCTACCAACGCTTCGGTGTCAGTATCCCGGCTTCGGCGTGGAATGAGGGTGATCTGCCCGAGCACCTCCGGATGCGAATCGCCATCATCGGTCCCGATGGCGAGGAGATTCGGGCGGGACGGAATGCCGAGGTGCTTCGAAAAAGCGCGGCGGATCCCATGAATCGGGATCAGTTCGAAGCGGTCCAGCGCGAGTGGGAACGAACCGGTATTACCCGTTGGGATTTTCGGGACTTGCCCGAGTCCCTTACCTTGACCGGCGAGGGCGGAGAGACGTGGGTGGCCTATCCCGGGCTCAGGGTCGACAAGGACGGACTCTCTCTCAAACTTTATCGGGATCCGGTGAAGGCCGAGGCAGGTCACCGGGGCGGGATGGTGCGGCTCTTTTCCATCTGTTTAGCCAACAATCTGAAATTAATTCGGAAAAAATTAGTGCTTCCCAAGGGACTTGCCGAAGCGGCCCGGTATTTCGGGGGTGTTAAAAGGGTTGAAAATCGGGTCTATGACAGCGTGCTCGTGGATCTTTTCCATCGCAATATCCGCACCCGTTCGGCGTTCGAGGCGTTAATGGCGGAGGCGGCACCTCTGATTTCCGCAAGTGCTCAAAACAAACAGGCCGTGGTTGTCGATATTCTGGCGGCCTATCACGAGTGCCGATCAGGGCTATTTCACATGGAGAACACCAGTCGGTCCAACACGGGGATCATCCGATTTCTTTCCGGACTCCGGGATGCCCTGGTCAACCTGGTGCCGGAGAATTTCCTTGCGATTTACGACACTGAGCGGTTGTTCCACTTGAAACGATACATTCGGGCCATCTCTATCCGCGCCCAGAGGGCGGTGGAGAATTTCGAGCGAGACCAGGCCAAAGTCGCTCTGATGAAGCAACACGTCGACCACCTGATGGACCTCCTCAATTCTCTCGAAGGGGGGGCTTCCAATGAAAAGCGCGCGGCAGTGGAGACTTTTTTTTGGATGATCGAGGAATACAAGGTGTCGTTGTTCGCCCAGGAGCTCAAGACGCCCATCCGGATTTCACCGAAGCGGCTCGAGGAAAAATACGGCCAGGTTCGGCGGATGGTCTGAGGATCGGGGCGGACCTTTCGAAAATCAAAGTCTGAGATGCATGGGCATATTCGAAACCCTTGGCCTGCGGCGGCAGGCCGCTGTTCCCGCGTTTGCGGACGGAGGAAAGTCGTTTGAATGCAACGAATAAAAAGATACGGTTCAGGGGCTACCTGACCTTTGCCGACAGCCTCAAGGTGCAAAAGATAATTGCGCCTCAGCGTCGGATATCGGCATTTATGGTGATATCTGCCGTGATGTTGACGGCGACCGCTTTTCTGATCCACCAGATGGGGTTGGGGTTCGTGTTTGGCCTTCCGCTGCTCATTTTCATGGGTGTGTTCATGTGCGGCGGCTTGAGGCTTATGAGGACCACCGCGGCCGGGACTCAGAAGCGGGTTTACGAAAAGGCCTGCGTCAAGCGAACCGGCGCGTTGATGAAAGACGGCATCACCATCCGAAAAGACAAGGTCCTCAGCACCCTGCCGTGGAAAGCGTTCGAGAGAGCACTGGAGTTGGAGGAGATCGTCGTTCTCCTGAAAGGCATGGAAACCCTCGGGTTCGCTAAGTACATGTTCGACAGCTCAGCGGACTGGAATCGGGCGAGGACTTTGATTCTGAGCCGATATGACCAAAGAGTGGCCGATTCGGACACCGCATGATAAGGTCTTTTTCGGATCAGTTTAAGTGAATGGCCCCATTGGCGCTTTTCTTTGGGTTCGATAGGGTTGGAATATTATAAATGCTTATGAAAGGGCGGAGTACCTAAACGAATGTCGTCAGACAATTGGTTGGCCGAAAGGAGCAAATCATGAGCAAAAAAGATGCGTATATTCAGAAATTACATGCCAAACTGGACGAATGGAATGCCGAGATCGACAAGCTGAAGGCCAAACTTGACGCAGCCAAGGCTGAAAAACGGGTTGAGTATCAGGAACAGATCGAAAACATAAAAGATAAGCGAAAAAACGTCGAGACAAAGCTTGATGTGCTGCGCAGTGCCGGTGGCGATGCATGGGAGGATTTGAAAAAGGGTGTCGAAAGTGCCTGGGAAGCCATGGAAGGCGCGGTCAAGGCTGCTAAATCCAGATTTAAATAGTATGACCGAATTGTCTAAATGCCTTATTCCCCGATAGAAGGAGGGATAAGATGTTCCGATAGACAATCACCACATCGGAAACAATGGCGGCGGGTCGGGGCCGAGACTGCCGATGTCTCGGATATCGCTTTTCATGGCTCGACCCGCCGCTGCCGAGTGTATTGAGGAATCCTTCAGGTCTTGTTTGGCGATGCAATACGATGAAACACCGTTACGGCAGGTCAGTGCTCTGGACAATTTCACAGCTGCCTTCTGGACAGAACAATTCGAGGAAGATGCCTTTGCTTTTTTCCGCTGACCCCTGGGTGGGGATTTTTATACGGCCTTCGGCATCCATGCAGGAACGATCCGCGCATGCGATTTCAAGCCAAAGTCCATTCTCGTCACCCGCGCCGGCGGCTTTGATCGTCTCCGCCGACAGATTTTCGATTTCACTCTCGCTGAGTAGACGGGCATTTGGTAAAAAAAACTTAAACTGAAACGCTTTTTCGTTCGTCATAATGGTCCTCCCTTGGCATTGGGTCTGTTGGTTGATCCCAAACATGCCACACCTGATGCCGTTGCCCCGATTTAGCATCCGCGAAATTCAAAATGCTTTCGTCCGGCAGCGGCGCTCCAATAGGATCGCAGGTCTTGGTGGCACTTTCAATGGGCGTGAATCGATTATCCCTTCAATTCCGCCGACAGGTCGATACGGGTGCCAGCCAAGGCTTGAGATACCGGGCAACCCTCCTTGGCGGCGGTGGCCTGTTTCTGAAATTCTTCCGCAGTGATGCCGGGTACCTCAGCCTGGGTGGTCAGGTCGATCCGAGTAATTTTAAATCCGTCGCCGACTTTGTCCAGGGTGACCTCGGCCCGGGTGCGGATCTCTTTTGGCGGATGCCCGGCCTTTTCGAGAAGCATTGAGAGGGCCATCGAAAAACATCCGGCATGGGCTGCGCCGATGAGTTCTTCCGGGTTGGTTCCCGGGGCTTCCTCAAACCGTGTGGCAAAGGAGTAGGGGCCTTCGAAGGCGCCGCTACCCAGGGCTACGGTTCCCTTACCCTGCAGCAACGTCCCTGTCCAACGTGCTTGAGCGCTTCTTTTTGGCATGCGTTTTCTCCTTTTCAGTCGATTGAAAGATGTGTGGGCTTCGGATCGAGATGTTTGAACCCACTCCTTTTTTAGGGTTTATACGGCCTGGGACGTCATCTTGACATCTTTCGGCGAATGTTCACGATCCGTGATTAAGCCGGTTTTTGCTGCGCCTCAACTTTCGCCGAGCTCCTTCGCGATCACACTGTGTCTGACCCTGCGCTGCAGAGCCTCCAACTGTTCGCTGATGCCGACGGGGTAAGGCCGGGGATCCCTGATCGCCCGAACGCCTTCGGGAAGCTTTCCAAATGCTGTCTTGAATCGGTCTCGAATGGTCTTCAGCCTCTCCGGAGGAGTGATGGCTTTGCCGCCCTGCATAACCGTTTTCAGCAGCGGACGACCCGCCAGGGACTCCTCGCGCAGTGTGATCGTGTCTTTGATCAGGCATCCTTTTCTTTCTTCCCTAAATACCTGCTTGGGCGCTACAAGCGTCCTTTTTCCTGAACTCAGCTTCATGACTGGGCGGCCATTGAACTGGACGAGCTTATAGGCGATATCGGCATAGGGACTGTCGGCGGAAACTCCCATTTTGGTCCCGACGCCGAACGCATCGATTTCAGCGCCTTCCCGGATGCTTCGATCGATTTTGAATTCGTCATAACCGCCGCTGGCGAAGATTTCGACTTCCGGGAATCCTTCTCTGCAGAAGAGCTCCCGGACCTGGCGGCTCAGCGCGGTCATATCACCACTGTCGAGACGGACTCCGCGCAGCCGCCGACCCTCCTTCTTGAGCTCACGAGCCACCGTAACGGCTTTCTCCGCGCCGACGAGGGTGTCGTAGGTGTCGATCAACAGCACCGTGCGGTCCCCGAAAATGTCGGCAAAAGCTCGAAAGGCGTCGATTTCGCTGTCGAAGCTGGTGATGAAAGAATGGGCCATGGTGCCGGCCACCGGGATGCTGTAAATCTTTCCGGCCAAAACGTTGCTCGTGGCGCTCATTCCCGCAATATATCCGGCTCGGGCCACTGCCATTCCGGCGTCGACCCCGTGAGTTCTCCGCAGTGAAAAATCGACGATGCCCCGGCCCCGGGCTGCATGTACGCAGCGGGACACCTTGGTGGCGAGAATGACATGAAGGTGGATGATGTTGACGAGGGCAGTTTCTACCAGCTGACTTTCGATGATCGGGGCTGTCACCTCAAGTACAGGTTCGTCCTTGAAAAAAAGTTCTCCTTCGGGAATGGCAGCGACGTTGCCGGTAAATCGAAATTTTTCAAGATAATTCAGAAAATCTCGGGAAAACAGTCCGGTGGAATCGAGATATTGAATGTCGTCGGACATGAACCGTGCTGATTCCAGGAAGGCGAGGGCGTTTTCGAGACCTGCGCTGACGAAATAGCCTCGGTGCGGCGGATACTCGCGAATAAAGAGGCTGAAGATGGCCGGCTCAATCATCCGTCTTTGAAAATAGACCTGCGCCATTGTGAGCTCATATAGGTCCGTCACCATCGCCGTGAATTTTGAGTATGCCGTCATGAATTTTTTTCCTCTGCCGTCTCTATATGATCAATATGATCAATGGCGATGCTCATGTTTGGTGCCATCTTCAGGATGATGCGCCTCCGGATGGGAATGGGGGTGATCGTGAACAGTATCGCCGTGCCGGTGCTCGTGAGAGTGGACGATGATTTGACCGGTGGCATCGCAACTGCTGCAATTCTGGGCACTAATCTTGCCTGTCCCCCGGCATTCGGGACATTCCTGGTTTTGGCTTGAAATCATCTCTTCTTTCATCACGGCCTCCTTTCCATCAGGTGTTGCTGGGTATTGTGATAAACTTCGACGCGTGGCCGACACCCTTAACTTAAGTACAGCAGGGGAAAAGGGCCATGGGGTATTCGATGAATTTGTGTAGAAATACATTACGTATTTTGGGTATAGGCTATTCCCCATCTCGCTGTGTATCATTGTCCTGCGGCAGCCTGAGGGGGGAACGGTGGAATCTTTCCCGGAACCGATTGATTGCTCCCAACACGTGTCTTTGTCGGGCCAGACACATGAGCATCTCTTTTTTTTGGGGGAAATCCATCACCCCCAATCCCACCAGAATAAAAATCATTCCCTGGCCGGGTGCCAAGAGCATGGCGAAACCCGCCAGTATCAGCAGGCCGCCTATCAGGTTTCGGTTCATCGCGTAAAATCGGCTCCGAAATTTCATCCTCGGAAATCGCCGCTTCTCGACGTTTCCGTTCCCCGACAGAAAATCGCTGGGAAGCCGAAGGATAATCAGGGGTAGAAGAACCGCTCCCATGATCATCAGACCCAGAGACAATATTCCCATCCACCACAGGAATGTTTCATTGGAAAAAAAACGTTGAATATTCATGACAAAATGATTTTTTTGAAGCGTTCCTTTCGTTGCCATAACTTAACCGTTTCAACGCCGTTTGCAAGTTTCATTATGCCGCAGGCCGTTGTCTCGCTTTCATTCTTCAGCGGTCGTGGACGCCTTTTCCAACGTCGATATCGCGTCGGAGGAAGTTTTCGTGCCACTTGAAATCGCGTGGGGCGTTTTCGCTCAACAGCGGCTTTTGAACATCGAAAGTTGGATTGTCTGCTTTTGATCAAGACGAGACGGGTATCAGGGATACCCTAAATTCGCTCCCGGATCACGTGAAAGGAAACGAGAGATCCCGTAACCCTGCTGCGGCCGGTGTAAAGAAAAACGAACGCCCACAAGAGCTGAAGGGCGAGAATCACGGCGGGATGCCACAGGTACCCCATGCCCCGAAGCACGTTCGGCGTGGCGGTAGAGGCCTCGGACTGAAGCAAGACCATGACGACGGCATATATCACTGCCGATAGGGACATGACCTGGTAGGCGGAGATTTTTCGGTCGCCCCGGAAATCAGCGCGAAAGATCTCGGAGATCGAGCGCCAGACCTGAGTGATGATGAGGCTTTCTAAAAATGCCGCGGCGTAAAACCCGTTCAGAAACAGATAGACGCCGGCGATGCCTGCGCCGCAATAGATAACGGCGGTGACGGCCTGGATGGGAAGGACCGGCTCGCCGTCCCACCCGTTGGCATAGGCGATCTTTTTGGTCTTGCCCGAAAAGATGAAGTTCCTTTTGCGAAAGAGATGCTGGATGAGGGGGTGACAGACTGAGAGGGGCTTGCCGTAGCAACACCCAAAGCTGATGCAGGCGAGCCGGCCGATGCCCTCACCAAAAGCATAGCTCACGGAAAGGGCTGCCATGAAGGTCGTGACAGCGATGGATGGATGGCCCCATGGCTCGAAGGCGAGGTTGACTCCCGCGATCGACCACGGTGCAATGAGAATACCCACGAAGGATGCGCCGCCCACGGTAAAGGTGTACTGTTTTTTCTCGACGATCCGGGCGACAATTCGGGAGGCGGGGATACAGACCCCCAGAAACGCCGTCGTGACGGCCAGGATGGCGACGGGGGGGCATCGCCACGGACCCCATTAGGATCCGGCATTAACTTTCGAGGGTTGTCGTAACGCATGTCGCTGTAACACTGCACGATATCGCCGATCATGAGAGCCGCCACCTTGATCATGGCCACCCGTCCGATCCGGCTGCCGCCCGGCATCTCGGTGTCGATGATGGTAACGACCCTCCTGTTTTTGGAAAAAGATGCGTTTGAGGCCATAATCGTCCCAGGATTGCAGGGGCGGCAGGCACCCGCGATTTCGTATGTGTCGAGGACCCGGCCGGCCGCTGGTACATGGTTATAGTGGTACTTGTCGGGGGTAAGCCGAAATACGGCCACGTCGCCGCCGCGGAAGGTCCCGAGCCAATCCGGTTTATGAAGGCCGAGGAGCTCTTCATGCGCAAAAAACTTCTCCTTGATGAAGAGTTGGTTGGTTCGTGAAAAGGAGCCCAGCAGTAACCGGGCATCGGCAGGGGAAACCACGGCCTCGGGATCGTCTGGCATGGGACGGGCTTCCCAATAGCGAATCTTTCGCTCAAAGACCTTTCGGGCCGTATCGAGTTCGTGGGGCGGGTCGAGGCATTCGGACAGGTCGATGCCCAGGTCCCTGTGGAACCTTCCGGCCCGGGCGATGCGGCTGCCGACGGCCGTGTCATAGGTGGTCCAACCCAGGAGGCGAGATATCCTGGCGGAAGTCAGAATGTTGAGGAGCCAGGACGGCCGTTCCCACTGGGCGGCGTAGAGGCTGTTAACCAGCCGGTCGGGGAAAAGGGTTTCGGTCTCGACTCGGCCGGTGACCCGGTCGATGTACTGATGAGGTGATAAGGGGGTCATGGAGTATCGTCCTCCCGGTTGCGCCGGATGTCGTGATGGATGCTGAGAACCATGAGCTGAACCAACTGATGGAGGGATCGGTTGTTGATATCCTCAGAGATCACTTCCCCTTGGATATTCTCGAAGAATTCCCAGACGCTCTGATCGCCCAGGATACCGTTTATGGCTTCCCGGAAGATATCCCGACCCAGGGCGGCGCAAGCGTCCAGCTTGACGAAATCCTGTCCGAGAAGATCGAGGGCCTCCCAAATGTGTTTTTTCCTCAATGTTTCCCGGTAGTATTTTTCCGACGCCGTGTTAAAGACGTCGCTCGGCAGCTTCATGGGGTGGTCCGCGTTGGCTTCTTTCAGGATCGAGTGGGTCAAGCGCTCAGCGGTGGCATGGGTGCCGGGGGACGCGATCCGGTGTGAGAGATCGGCCAGGGTCTCCGAGAGTCCCATCATCTCGATCAGATCGGCGGCGTCGGTTCGGAGGGTTTCCACCAGGGCCTTCCGGAAATCCAGGTTGTAGACCCGGATGTACCCCTGATATCGCCGGCTGGAGCGGGTGCGTTGGGTTCGCCGGAGAATCTGGTGCATGAACGCGTTGGGGGTGTCTTTCCAGACGAAAAACGTGGGGATACCGATGGCGCTACCGAAGAAGATCTGACGCCTCTCGCTCTCGACAAAAGGTTCGTCCGGGATGTGGGCGTGGGTGATTTTTCCGCTGAGAACGTACTTACAGGCCAGGGCCGTGACCAGATTCTGGAGATCGGCAGCTGGGGCCATGTCCCCGCCGATGGACTCAAAGAGGCTGTAGTAGCGTCCCTCGAAGCCTGAAAACCCCATGGCCGCGTATTCCCTGAGGCGATAAAGCAGGTACATGGGCATCTCCGTATCGAAGATTCCGAACTCTGCAAGGTCTTGCTTGAGGCGGACGTCGTTGCCGAACTCACCGTCCAGGGCCGGGCTCCGGTCGGTGCTCATGAGCGCGACGAAATAATCGAGGAGCCGGTAATCCTGAACAAAATCCCCCCGGAGGCCGAAAATTCGGCTGAACAGTCGGTCGAGCCATTTGGGGCCGAAGGGCGTGACCGGTTGCCCCAGCACCTTGAGCCGCGCTTTTTTCTTCCAACGGCGCCAGATCATCCGAAGATGGGTGAAATCGAGCTCGTGAGGCAGGAACCCCAAGGCCTTTTCCGGGTGGAAATCGGTGAAATCGAGGCGATAGGGCGCGGCACTGTAAGTGCCGACGAAAAGCGGGAGGAAGTGCTCGGTGATCTTGATTACCAAGTCCCCCACGACCTTCTCGTCTCGGGCGTTGAAACCGGACGCCGAATCTTTCATCAGCCGCGTCAGCTTAAGGCTCCCCAAGCTGATGTGGGTGCCATTGTTGGCCAGGCTGATGTTGGACAGGGAGGGCAAGACCACAAGGTTCCGGGTAATAATGCCAGCCTCCCGGAGCTGAGTGATGCCGTTCAGCTGACTCCGGGAGAGAACCTGATGGCAGAGGTGCATGTACCGATGCTTGTTTTCGCCGCATCGCCATCCCGAAAGACAGGGGCTCATGTAAAGCTCGCGGTAAAAGGCATCGGAGATCAACTCGTTCAGCCGTTTTTGACGAGTGTGGGTGTGGGGAGCGAAATAGATCATGGCCCGCTGGCCGCTCGCCAGGAGGCCGAACTTTCTGTTGGCATAGAGGATCAGAACCTGGCTCAGAAGATAGCGCTTGGCGGTCTCCCGAGCGATGCCCTGCCCCGGCGACGAGTTTCGAACCGGCCGTACCGGATGAAAGGAGGTGATCTCAGGCGAGGTGTTGTCGTTGACGAAATGGGCCATGAGATCCTCGCCTACGGTCCGGATCACCGGTTGGGCCCCGGGAGCTTCGGCCAAGGCGTCGGCCAAGGCGAGCTTGAGCAAGTAGCTGACGGGCACGCGAAAATAGGTTTCTCCGTTCTGATTGATGGTGAACCGGTCGGCGTCCCGGCGTCTGGGGCCTTCAGGGCGGTTCCGGTCGGCGGCGAGATCCCGGGTGAAGACACTTCGGGAGTAATCGTTAAGGGCGGCATGATGGAACCTGACCCAGCTGTTTTCCCAGATATCGTCCGGATTGTCTGCCATGAAATTCTCGAGATCGATGATGCTGCTGCGGGATGCTTCTCCCGTGCCGGCGCGTTTCAGGAGGTTCTGGTAGTAGTTGGACTGCCGGATGGTGACGGGAAAGTCGACGTGTTCGTATGCGCCCACCACCACGGCCTGAAGTTCATTTTCAGCCCCAACGGTGGTGTCGCCGGTCGCAAAAGGGAGGGCTTCCGAAAAGATATCGGATGAACCTTCCGAATGAAGGCCCAGAAGATCTATGATTCTGGGAAGTGTTTCCGTCAGCCATGAAACCCGTTTGGATCCATGGCGTGTGTCCATGTCTGCAAAAAGGGGGGATAGGTTTCCCAAAAGGGTTCTCCTTGATCAATGCGTCGTTTTCCTTTATAGATCTTCGACGAATGATGTGTGCGGTGTCAGCGCTCGTCGATGCTTGACCGGCGGATCGATTTGGCGCCGCCTATCCGACATTATCGTCTGAAGGTCCATGCCTAGACCGATGCGTATAGCGCATAACGGTTATGGCATTGATAGGGAAGCGTTAAAAATCAATTAAATCAGAAAGCAACTCCCAACTTTTTGGAGTCGATGTCGTCGGGGGGAGCACGCCCCGGAAAGCCATACCAGTGGGTCGGGCTAAAGGCTGAAGGGCCGCGCCCTCGGCAAGCGGGGCTGTTGCCCCCTATCGGTCTTAAGCCTTGGGCCGTCAGTCGGCCTCCAGCCGCTTTCCGGTCAACATCGCGAAAGTCGAATTGAGTCGGGGAATGCCTTGTATGGAATCGGGTATCATGGATAGGAATCGGGGAGGTGAGAGGTTTTCGGCGGCCGTTGAGCGAAGTATTTTGCATGGCCTGGCCTGCGAATGGGAGTGCGCCTCCTGGGGACTTGTGGAACAATACCGTCACCTATTCAAAAAACCCCTATTTAGGCTCGAGACCATGAAAAGCCGCTTGGGATATTGGTCCGAGACTTACGGCGAGATCGTTCTTGGCAGGGACTTGGTCCTGAACCATCCGTGGGACAGTGTCCGTGAGGTCATGTACCACGAAATGGCTCACCAACTGACGAGCCAAGCCCTGTCCCCGAATCCAGGTGAGCCGCCCCACGGGCCGACTTTTCAAGAGGCGTGTCGACTACTTCGCGCTAACCCCAGGGCTTCTGGTCGTTACGAGACACTTCATGAACGCCTCGCCCGAAACATGCTCAATACTGAGGACCGGCTTATCCTCCGTGTCCAAAAGCTGATGGCCTTGGCTCGGAGCCATAACCGGCACGAGGCCGAGGCTGCAATGTTCAAGGCACATCAATTGATGCGGAAGCATCATATTGATCAACTTGTCAGGAAAACCCAAAGGGACTTTGTGAGCATCTTCATCGGTGCCCCGGCCCTCCGCCATTTCAGGGAATTCTACGAGTTGGCTCTCTTGCTCCAGGAATTCTATTTTGTTCAAGGCCTCTGGATCCCGGCCTACGTGGTGGAAAAGGAAAAGATGGGGCGGGTCCTCGAAATCAGCGGCACTCCTCGGAACGTTCGGATCGCTGGTTACGTCCACGATTATGTGTGTCGCTTCATAGACCGGGAGTGGGATTTGTATCGGACACAAAAACCCGAGGCCCGGAGTCGCTCTTGGAAGACTGATTTTGCCGTGGGCGTGGTTCGGGGTTTTAAGGCCAAACTGACGTCCCGACAAAACGGAGAGTGCCGCCCGGCGGCATCCCATGCCCTGATCGAGGCGAAAGACAGGTCGCTGGATGCCTATATGCGGTATCGGTATCCCTCGGTGCGAACGATACACAAAAAACCCGTGCAGCGGGAGTTGTCCGTTTTCGAGGACGGTATCCGTCGTGGCAAACGCCTGGTGATCGCCGAGGGAATCACCGCTGAGGATGGAGATTGCGGGAAACGCCTGTCGCCCCCTCGAGATCCCGATAAGGGATAACGACGTGGCCCGACTGGGTTTTAGGAGCCTCTTGGCACGGTGATGTGGCCTTATACCTGGTTTGTCCTCGGGATGGAAAACATTTTTGGTCACATCTGGGAAGTGATGTGGCCTTATACCTGGTTTGTCCCCCTAAGATGGGTCCGCTCCAGGTTCAGCAGGCTTTCCTTGACATTAAGGCCTCCGCCGAATCCCACCAGTCGACCGTCGATGCCGATAACCCGGTGGCATGGGATGACAATGGGCAGGGGATTGCGGTGGTTGGCGCCTCCCACAGCCCGTGAGGCGTTAGGGTTGCCGATGCGGCGGGCGATGTCACCATAGGCGGCCGTCAGGCCGTAAGGAATTTCCAGGAGTGCCTGCCAAACTTTCAATTGAAACGACGTTCCGTCGAGGTGGAAATCCAGGGAAAATGCTTTCAGCTCACCCGAGAAATAGGCCGATAGCTGACGGATGGCTTCTCTGAATGGAGCTTTTGCACGTTTGGCCCCGGGATGGGGAACCGGGGGCGGGGATGTCTCGAAGTGAATGAAATGCAACCGATCGTCATCTCCCTCCAACACAAGATTTCCCACCGGGCTGTCCAAGGTCCAGTAATACATTGGGTGTTTCCTTTTTGGGTGGCCAAAAGAGCTATCGCTTCCTTTTTTTCCATATCATTTTCCGTCTGGGAGCACAATCGAGAACCCAAGTGGGTGAGCGACAAGTCCTGATACTGTAAATTTTCAGGTTATCCGCCAAATATCCCGATTTAGCCTTTGACAAAAAGAATCTATCTGAGTATAACCTATTTTAAATACACATAAACGATACGCCATTGAGTTATTTGCATACTGCGTGCTTGATATAGGCCAAATCCAGGGACGATGCAGATGTTGAAAATAACAGGCAACCTAACCATTTGGAGAAGATGGAAGTTATGACACTCACAAAGGCCACGATCATCGAAAAACTTCAGGACGAATTAGGCTCTGCCGGTTTTACCAAAAGCAAAAGCTCGGAAGTGATCGAGACGCTGCTCACGATCATGAAAGATACTATGGAAAAGGGAGAGGACATCCTGATTTCGGGCTTCGGGAAGTTTCAGGTGAGAGAGAAGGCCCAGCGAAAGGGGCGGAATCCAGCAACCGGAGACGCCATGATGCTGGCGCCAAGGCGCGTCGTCACCTTCAAATGTTCAGGCCGGCTGAGGGAAAGGATCAACGGCGGGGAATAGTCCCTTTTCCAACGGAATTTCGGCCCGATCCGGAATCATCAAAGAGAGCCGGCTGATGTCGGCTCTCTTTGTTTTGTAATGATGCCGCCGGAGAACGATCAAGAGATGACAGGGGGGGCGTCATGAAAATACAACCCGCCACCAGAGGCAGGCGGTACTGGTCAGTGATGCCCGGGATGTGTCTGGGAAGGTGGGGAAAGTAAATTTTGAGCTGCAGCATTGGCCGTCCGGAAAAAAAACATGATCGCCTCGGGAACTCAAATGTAAGCTGTTTCTGCATTTTTTAACGGGAAGCCTCCCTTAAAATAGTGCCGATACGGCATCTATCGTTCCTGCCCCTCGAATGAATGACGGCGACGTAATGATGCGACCACTTTTCTGGGAAACAGAGCGACGTATATGTTGCCGCAAAACTTCCAGCGTGGTTACAGCCCTAAATCCTCATTGATCAGAATGATCTTGACACGGCCTTTTGGGAAGGATTTTTCCGTAATGGTCCAGGTGTTGCAGATGCGGCTGGGACTCTTGCAGTCCTCGCATCGTCCGGTTTTGACACAGGGTGTCTTCATGTCGAGCCGCATGGCATTGAGGGGTGCGACGTAATTCTTGATGCGGAACATGGCCTCCTCGAGGTCCGGCACGATTTTGTTTCGTCCCGCGAGGACCACCACCTCCTTGGGGCCGAAGGTGAGGCCGCCGATGCGATTGCCGATCATGTCGAGGTTGACGAGTTGACCGTCCTCAGTCACGGCGTTGGTCCCCGTGAAGAAAAGATCTACCAGGAGCGCGTGTCGCCGACGCTCTATCTTTTCTGCGTGGGGGACGTCCTTGGCCGTGGTATCGATGATGGTGATTTTTCGAGTGGCAATGATCGCTTCACAGATTCCCGAGGATGTGAAGGTCATGGAACCGCCCCAGGAGATTGATGCTGGCTTCGATTTGGGCAGGATGTCTTCCATGACGATATTTTTAGCGCCTTCAAGGTTCGAGGCCGTGAACACCTCGAAATGATTGGCCTCCAGAGCTCCCTTTACATCACCGATGCGAATCTCCCAGAAATTCTGAAGGAGTTGGTCCATGGGTGATCTCCTTTGAAGTTATTTAAGTTCTATTTCGGCATCTTAGACTGTAAAGCCGTAAAATCGGGCCCATCTCGAAAGTTGCGTATGGTCGTATTGAACTTCTTTGGAACCATAGGATATATTTATATTACAGATAGTTGGATTCGTCAATTTTTTCCTCAACAGCCTTTTTGATCTGAAATCTGGAAATATGAAGCATGATATCATAAGGAAGAAATTTAAATCCGGTTCGATTCAACCAGTCCGTTGTCGCCCAATGAGCCACTGCTTCAGGATCTTTTGTCACTTCCAAAAGCGATAACATTTTTCGTTTATAATCCAGTGTAAACCGTATGCATCGCTTTACGATATCCCGCGCGTCTTCATCCGTCATGACGCCGAAATGTTCCCAGGCGCAAAGTCGTACATCCAGCGTTTCAATTTTCTTCAGACTTTCCAGAAAAGTGACGTAACTTTCGCTGGCGGTGGATGCGAATTCTTCAGCGTCACCTGTTGGAATGCACAATGAATCCGATGGAAACAGCCATTTTTGATTGGGGGCATATGCAACCATGGAACAACGGCTGTGGCCTGGGGTTTCATATACGGTGAAGAAGAGATCGTCGTCCAATTCGATTCGATCCCCGTCCGTCAATCCCCGGCTTACCGAGATACCGTCGAATTCAAGGGAAATTCCCTCGTGGATCATGGGTAGGCCGAGATTCTCCATGACCTGATGACTGAATTTCTGCATATTATTGACCGCTTTTTCCATGTTGAACAGTTTCACCGCTTCCTGGGATGCCAGTATCTCGATATGAGGGTAACGTTTCTGCAGATACGGGACGGCGCCGCAATGATCATAATGAGTGTGTCCGATGAACAGATATCGAACACGATCCATGTCGATCCGATAGTCCCGAATCTGTTTTTCCAATTCGGGAACTATCCATTGTCCTCCGCCTCCAATAAGCATGTAATAGTCACCTTTGATTAGATACAGGCAGTTTCGTCGATTCCCTAAAAATAGAAGTCTTTCATTGATTTCACCGGGTTCTTTAGTCCACATAATTTCCTCTCGATCCCATTCGATTGTGTTAGTCTTGACGGTTTCATAAACGGTGTGGCAAAACTTTACAAAAGAGACTTTTTACAAATACATCAGCTTTGGGTTGCCTTTAAATTCGAGCAAAGTTACCTTCGCTCCGGTTGTTCGAGAAAAATCCCGTGAGAAGCGAGATAAGATAAAAATTCTGCTGTCTAAATAAACGCCAAGGTCGCCCCCAAAGTCAAGACAAAAAGTAGGCAAGGTCAGGCTCTGCTAATCTTAACCTATTATAAATAAATGGCATTCCGATACGCTACACTGCTTTCTGCAGTATATTAATGAAGTGCAGAAGACCCTTTCGCATCGTTTTATTGGCGGTCATGATGGCGTCAACTTTCCTATCGGGTGGAAAAGGCGACCAGCAGCTTATCTATCGAAGAAATCGCTCGAAAAAATCGAGCGTGAGCTGCCAGTTTTTGAAGAGGGCATCGATAGACCAGGTATGGCCTTCTTGGGGATGATATATTACTTCATAAGGTTTGCCTTGCTGTTTAAGCACTTCGGTCAGTCGCAAAGTATGCCGCACCGGAATGATGTCGTCCTTTGCCCCATGGATCAACAGAAGCGGACACCGGATGTGGTGGACGAAATGAATCGCCGACAGTTGGTGGTAGAGTTCCGGCAGCTCCTCGGATGAACCTCCGATAATTTCAGCAACCCAGGGGTTGACCTGCACATGATCAATCATGTCCACGGGCGGGCTCCACAAGGCTGCCGCCTGAAAACAATCGTAGCGTTCAACGGCCAGGAGTGCGTTGTGGGCGCCGCGTGAATACCCCATGATACCCATTCGATGGATATCCAAACGCGGATCGGTTTTTAATTGGTCTACCAGATTGCCGATATCTGAAATTTCGCCTTGTCCATATTCCTGGCGACCATCCGAGCCTGGATAACCCCTATGGATCAATGCGATACCAGCGAATCCATACTTGGCTAAATCCTCGATCATATACCTATAAATAATTTCATATCCGCCGCCGGCATGATGGATTTGTACTGACGGATATGGCGTCGCGCCACCGGTGGGGAAAGCCGTGAATACCCGAAGATGAAGTCCATCACTTTCCAATAAAAAACTTTTCCTTTCAATATGTTCGGCCTTCATGATCATCCCCTTGTCAGTTTGGCGGCATGGTAACCCATCCGACCATGAGCACATAGCGGGCTTTGATGCCGGCCTTGAGATTGGTGAAGCACCGTATTGACCTGTAAATAATCAAAAAAGTCATGAAGTTTGCTGTTGACCTGAATACTGTCTTGAGCTTTGGAGCCAATCCTGTTATGTTTCATACGATTCCTTTCCTCCTGATATTATATTGTTTTCTTGCAGATTTATTATCAACAGAAGAAACGGACACTTTAAGTTATTTATGTTCGATTTCAGCATGTTAAACTGTAACACCTAAAGAGGACCGCTTTGAAAAGAAGGTTCGACAGAAATGAAACATGGATTCGATGGACGGCAGCCGCGGTATTGGGGCTCTTCTTCGGATGTGTGGGACCGCCCGCGGACATTCGGCCGGTGACGGCGTTCGATGTCGAACGATATCTGGGCGTCTGGTACGAGATCGCCCGTTTGGATCACCGGTTCGAACGGAACCTGACGGACGTATCCGCCACCTACAGCCTGAGGGACGACGGCGGCATTGATGTTTTGAACCGAGGATTCGATCCGGCTTCCAAAAAATGGAAAATCGCTCGTGGCCGAGCCTATGCCATTGGGGGCGACGACGAGGGCAGTTTCAAGGTTTCTTTTTTCGGGCCGTTTTACGGTGGTTATCATGTCATCTCCCTGGACCGGGATGCATACGAATATGCATTGGTCTGCGGACCGAACCGCTCCTACCTCTGGATACTGGCCCGTAACCCGCAGCTTTCCGAGGCAAAAACCGTTCATTTGATCGAATCGGCGAGATCCATGGGGTTTGACACCAACAGGCTGATTTTTGTCACTCACAAACAACACGAATCCTGACGTCCCCCCTGGACATTCATGGATCCAACCTGCCGAAAGAGGCGTCCCATGCCGTACGTGAATATCAAGGTGACCCGGGAAGGGATTACCGCCGAACAGAAGTTCCGACTGATCAAGGGCGTTACGATGTTGTTGACAGATGTCATGGGAAAAAATCCCGAAACGACCGTCGTCGTGATCGAAGAGATCGATACCGACAACTGGGGCATCGGCGGGGAGCCCGTCACTGTCCGCCGCCGCCGTGGGCAATAGTGATTCGGGAGGATTTCCCTACACCTTGTTCAGACTGGGAAACGGGTCGCATGTTGGCATGGGGTCAAGGGAGCCGGCCTCGGCGCCCTGATCAGGGGGCAAGGCAAGCAATTCCCCAATGCATCGGTCCTTCTGTGCCCAGAGTGCGTTGACCCAGGTTTGAAAGGCTTTTTGAAAGCGCTCGTCGTTGAAGTAATCGCCGAGCATTTCAGGCGTTATGGTCAGGGTTCTGACATGGATTCGGACATCGGTGATCTTCCCACAAACAAAATCCCAGAAGCTTCTCGCCCCACCGGGATAAGCGATGGTCACATCGATGAGGCTGTCGAGATATTCCCCCATGGCACCGATCACGAAGGCGATACCCCCGGCCCTTGGTTTTAAGAGGTTGCAATAGGGTGATTTCTGCTGCGCGTGCTTTCGTCTGGTAAATCGGGTTCCTTCGACAAAATTCATGACGGAAACCGGAATTGTCTTGAACTTTTCGCATGCTTTACGGGTAACCGCGAGATCCTGGCCTTTGAGATGGGGATGTTTTTCCAGAACACTTTTTGTGTAACGTTTCATGAAGGGGAAGTCGAGGGCCCACCAGGCCAGGCCCATGACGGGGAACCAGAAGAGCTCTTTTTTCAGAAAAAATTTAAGAAACGGGATTCGTCGATGGCAAATTCGCTGGAGGATCAGGATATCGACCCACGTTTGGTGGTTGGAAACCACCAGGTACCAACTTTGGGCATGGAGATTTTCCATCCCGAAGACCCGGAGCGAGATGTCGGCGAACATTTTCTGATTGAGGTTATTGAGCGTGATCCAGCTGTTGGCGCATGCGTTCAAAATGTGATCGCACCATTTTCGAAAGGTCGCCTGGGGGACGACCAACTTCAGAAAAGCGATGAAAAAGATTGGGATGACCCAGAACAGGGTGTTCAAGGCATAGCAGCAAAGAGAAGCGACACCTCTGAGGTTGGCAAAAAGAATGTTGGTCATGAGGCCTCTGTCACTGTTCGGTAGAAGTTGAGCGTTGCATAGACTATAGCGGCGCATCTTTTGTATTGGCAAGACTTTCAACATAATTTACAAAAATTTTACACGCATGGATGCAGCACTCCGCGTCATGGAACGTGGATCGTCTGAAACAGGAAGGTCTGGACTCCTGCTGCGGATATGGTTAATTTATATTGAAAGGACCTCAATCGTTCAGATCATAGGGAATTCCAACCATCAGCCGCCTGTTTAAAAAGAACGGGGGCGATGATGTTACAACCCCAACGCATGAGGAGGCATCTATGAGAATCAGTCGGCTGGCTTGGATCGTTTTAGCCGCAGTCGTGGGGATGGTTAGCGCCTTACCGGTGGGCGCGGGTGAAGCGAAGCTTCTGACGGGAGATGTCTGGCAGAAGATGTCGAAGGACGAAAAGGTAGCCTTTATCTGGGGAGCCGGCCAGATCGTGACCATCGAGCAGGCCATCATGGATAAGCTGCCGGAAATGCAGCAGGAAAACTTTTCGGCCAAGGTCGTCGAGGGTATGGCGGATACCGAGATGAACCAGGTGGTTTCGACCATAGACGGGTTTTACGCCGCGAATCCGGATAAGCTGGATAGGGCGGTTTTTCGCGTGATATGGGACGAAATGATCAGACCCAATATCAAGACCGGGATCGGGGGGCGTCCCCTGCAATAGACATCGAGGTTCATGCAGCGATTTTTGCAGGATGAGCGTCGATGTGTGAAGAAAAATTGTTGATGAAAAGGAGACAACCATGAAGTGCATGAAATATGCTTCGATTATTTTGCTGGTGATTTTCATATTCGGATGCGCGGGAATGACCGAAACTCAGCAACGAACCGTGAGCGGGGGCTTGATGGGTGCGGCAGCCGGCGCGGGTGTCGCGGCCATTGCCGGAGGTGAGGCCGGTGTGGGCGCCTTGGTCGGCGCGGGGGCGGGTGCCCTGGGAGGATACATGCTCGGTGAAAGCCACAAATAGTCCGCGGCAGTCATCTCCATTCTTTCTCCGGCCGAGCGGCCACCTGGCGTGCGGAGCAATGACAACTGAAAGCAATTGACATCAAGCGCTCATGGTCTAAAATCAGAAAATGTTTAAGTCCGTTTTTTTGATAATGAATCGGCGCGGTCTGGGCCGCGTTTGTGAGGGCGGGACCCTATTTTCGAAGGGAGATCTGTCGTGCCGAAAGTGATGATGGAACATCAAGGTGAGGTCGCGCTGCTAAGATTGAACGGAGGGGTCACCAATGCCATAAACCCGGATCTTGTGAAGGACCTGGGAGAGGCGCTTCGAGCCATTGAGGAGGAGTCTCGCGGACTAGTGCTGGCTGGGGGAGGAAAGTTTTTTTCCATGGGCTTGGACCTACCAACCCTGATCCCGATGGGAAGAGCTGAATTCACCGATTTTTACTTTGAATTGAATCGGGTTGTGTTAGCGCTTTTCACACTTTCGATACCCACCTGCTGTGCCATCGTTGGCCATGCGGTCGCCGGGGGAACCGTTGTCGCCCTGGGTTGTGATTATCGTTTTGCCGTGCCGGAGAAAAAGCTCGGTCTGAACGAGATTCGGTTGGGCGTGCCGGTTCCCTATCTGACCGACCTGATGCTGAGACAGATTGTCGGGGACCGCAAGGCGACGGAGATGATCTACGGCGGAGATTTTGTGGCGGCATCGGATGCGGTCCGCTTCGGACTCGTGGACGCACTGTTTTCGGAGGAAAGCCTGGAAGCCTCGGCTGTCGAAAAGGTTTCCGGCATTGCATCCCATCCCCATCAGGCGTTTACCGAGATCAAGAAAAACCGAGTGGAGCCCATTCTTAATCTCTATGAACAATACCACATCGCCAAAAACAACGCCTTTATCGACTGCTGGTTTAGTGACCCGGTCCGGCGTCTGCTCGATGAAGCGGCCCGGAAATTTTAGGAGAAGACCGAAGAATACACCCCAGGAAGGGTTCTCGGCTTCGGCAAATTTCTTTTGATTGAAAAGGAAGGCCTTTCGGGGAGATAACATAGCTCCATGAAAATCAAAGAAGTGATCGTGGTGGAGGGCAAGAGCGACGAGCGGGCCGTGAAGGAGGCGGTAGACGCCGAGGTGATCATTACAAGCGGGTACGGCATTGCCGAAGAGACCTTCCGACAGATCGCATTTGCCCGGCAGCGGAAGGGGGTCATTGTCCTGACGGATCCAGACCGCCCCGGTGAGCAGATCCGAAAGCGCATCAACGACCGGGTGCCCGGTTGCAAGAACGCCTATCTCATCCGACGGGATGCACTCAAAAAGAACGACATCGGCATCGAAAACGCAGCGGCCGAGTCAATCCGGATGGCGCTGACAAAGGCTCAATGCATCGTCGAGGCGACCCCGGACGCCTTCACCCGTGAAGACCTTTTCGTCCACCGCCTTTTAGGCGGCCGAGACGCCGCACGGCGGCGGGAGGCCATCGGCCGCATCCTTGGGATCGGGTATGCCAATGGCAAACAACTCCTGAAACGTCTCAACCATTACGGTGTCGACCGTCGGGAATTCGAGAGTGCCGTCGGTCGATTGACGGATAGAGACGTTCGTCCAGACTGATTTCTGGGCGCTACCCAGGTCGTCTCCACACTGATCGTCGTTCCTTCTTCGAGTATCGCCTTTCGATTTTTGATCAGGAGGCACAGGGTGCGGCTTGATTATCGGACGGATTTATGGGCGGTAATGTATGCGGTAGATTCTACCGCCGTGGTCATCCGAGACCAAGATGGAGCCGTCAGTCAGGAGCAGCAGATCGACGGGCCGTCCCCAGGCACTTCCCTTATGAAGCCAACCCGATGCAAATACATCGTATCCAACCGATCGATTGCCATCCAGAAGCACACGGGTGATCCGGTAGCCGATGGGCTCGGTTCGATTCCATGATCCGTGTTCGGCGATGAGAATTTGACCGCGGTATTCCGCGGGGAATTGTTCGCCGGTGTAAAATCGCATGCCCAAGGCGGCCACATGAGGTCCCAACTCCTGGACTGGCGGCGTCAGCGGACGCGGTGGTGTGGTAACGCCGTATTCCGGATCTGGAATGTCTTTGCCGTGTTGGAAAGGGTAGCCGAAATGTAGTCCTTTCCTGGGGGCGCGGTTGAGCTCGTCCGGAGGGATATCGTCTCCCATGCGGTCCCGCCCGTTGTCCGTGAGCCAGAGCTCTCCAGTCCCAGGATGCCAGTCGAATCCCACGGTGTTGCGGATGCCCTCGGCAAAGATTTCCAGAGCTGTGCCATCGGGCCTCATGCGGTGGAGGGCTGCATAGCGTGCGTCATGGCTTCGGCAGATATTGCAGGGTGCGCCCACTGGGACATAGAGCATGCCGTCGGGACCGAATGCGATGAATTTCCATCCATGGCTGCGGTCCTTCGGGAAGTCCGCTCGAACGACGACGGGCGATGAGATCCGGCCGAGGTTTCGTTCGATATCCGGGAACTTGATGATCCGGTGAATCTCGGCCACATAGAGATCGCCATTATGCACCGCTACGCCGTTTGGAGAGTTCAGATCGAAGGCGATGGTGAGAATCTCGTCGGCCTTGAAATCTCCGTCGGTGTCGCGGACGGCATAAACTTTCCCGGCCCTTCGGGTGCCGACAAACACGGTGCCGCCCGGGGCCAACGCCATGGACCGGGCATCGGGGATGTTGTCGGCGAAGACCTGGATATGGAAGCCGCTCGGCAGACGGATCCGCTCCAGCGGGACGTCGCCCGCTTTTCCCTGGACATTCGGGATTGCTAAGCTGAAAAGTACAACAATCCTTATCAGGAAGATTCTGAGATTCATGGAAGAGCCTCCTTGCGTTCACGTGCAGAGATGTTCGAGGAAATAGTTCATTTGGCGATACCACCAAGGCCAGTCGTGATTGACGTCATACCCCCAGAAGTCGACCCACGCCGGGATCGACTTTTTTCGGAAGATGAGATCCAGATGCCGGGTGTCGGCGACGGACTCCTCCTCCCAGGCCCCTTGACCCACGCAGACGATGATGTCGGAACAGTCATAATGTTCCAGGTACCATGGGTCAGTCATGGTCGCGAGGTAGGAGAGGGGAGAATTGAAAAAAACCGCGGAGAGCTCCTCAGGGGATATGCCGAACTCGAAACGATCCAGGCGGTAGAGGCCACTCAAAGCGATCGTACCCTGGAAAAGGTCCGGGTGCTTTAGAAAAAAGTTGAGGGCATGATAGGCCCCCATGCTGCACCCGTTGGTCATGATACGATCGTGGGGAAGGCGGCAATGGTGGCGGACAAAAGGGACGACCTCCCGGCAGATGTACCGGTCGTAGTCATCGTGGCGGGCGTTCCGTTCAGCTGGTGATACGTTAAAATTGTACCACGATTCGCTGTCAATGCTGTCGACGCAGAAGAGCTTGATTCGGCCGCTGTTGATGAACCTGGAGATCGCGTTGATCATTCCCATGCCCTCGTAATCATAGTAGCGGCCGGAGGAGCAGGGGAAGACGATATAAGGGCTTCCCCAGTGCCCGTAGACCTTGAGGGCCATCTCCCGATCGAGGTGTGGGCTATACCAGCGGTGTTCTTCAATGTGCATGATGTCAACCTGTTCTTTTCGGATGGTGTCGGATAAAATAACGCCGTTTTTGGCCGGTTCTGGTCGGTTACCGTCGATCCAGGATGTCCTGGGCCGTCTCGAGGATATTCGCCTCCGAGGGGAACCGGACAATATAACGGTACCGGCCCATAGCCCCCTGGAATACCGGAGGGTTCTCACCATGCTCTACAAGCCGGTCGCCGTATTGGGCGAGCACGTCTCCGTGGCTAAGCCGATAAGGCCTATCCCGCCGACCGAAATAGCCGCAGCAGTATGTTTTTTCCGGAAGAGGCGCGGCCTCCTTCCGACTGATCATGCGGGCGTAAGCCTCATAGAGATCCCCGTCCATGCTGTAGTTCATCATGTCTATGATTGCGCCTCCTGGAGGGCGGCAGTTGATCTCTATGGGCATGTAGGTATCGCCTGCACGAAAAAATTCAAAATGGAAAAATTTTCCGCGGACGTCGAACGCCTGAACGAGTCGCCGGCCAACGGCGACAAGACCGTCGGGGATCCGGCGGTTGACATAGAAAAAGGTGTCCTTGCCCAGAACATAGTCCAGGACGCCGTCGCCGTAAACCAGGGAACTCTCGAAGACGATCCTTCCTTCCGTGTCGGATAGTCCATCATAGCTTACGATGGGGGCGTCAACGAACTCCTCCAGGACAACGGTCGCCGATGCGATTTCCGTAACCAGCGCCCGGAGCGTTGTCTCGTCGGACACCTTGTGGATGCCGGCGGCCCCCACGCCTTGGTCGGGTTTCAGAATCAGGGGGTACCCCAGTCTGTCGGCCAGGGCGAGGGCGTGGGATAGGTCCCGGATGCATTCGCCCCGGGCCGTTGGCAAGCCCATTTCCCGGAAAATCCGTTTCATGACCGATTTCTTTCGAAGCCGGTCCAGATCTGCAGGACGGATGCCGTCGATGCCCAGCCTGTCGTTGATTCTGGCCTCGAGACTCAGCCAGTTTTCGTTGTGAGATTCGACTCGGTCGAAGGGTGACGGCATGTCGAGTTGCCGTTTGATGTCCATGAGGGTTGACACCGCGGTTTCAACGGAAGCAGTCGAGTGGAGGTTGGCCCTTACATAATATTTCATGGCCGACCTCAGCCTTTCGGGCATATCGTAGAACGCCGCCTCGCCAATGGCCCATACGTTGACGCCTATCTGGTTTAGCGCCAGTACAAAATGGGCATAATTGGGCGGAAATTCCGGAGAAAGATATAAAAATTCCATGAAGCCCTCGATGCCGGGTTTAAGGTTGGGTTAATTATAGAAGATAATCATTCTCCAAAGCGAATGGAAGAAACGGATGCTCGATTTCCGGCAACGAATGGATCTTTACTGGTGCTGGAAAACGTCGTATCATCATCACAAGGTCGCTGGCCAGCGATATGCCTGAAAAACCCGGAAACGTTCTATGCGTTGGGGTCTAAGGCCTTTTCTCCGACGCTTTCCTCCGTTTTTCCCTTCAAATTGAGTGTCTCGTCAAAAATGGTGAGGAGGTGGAGTACCTGTTCGCTGATCTTGAGCACGGCGTTGTTGATTCCATAAAACAGGATGGAGAGGCGCGTTTTGGACGCGCCGCTGCGAATACGCTCGACCTGCCTCCTGTCCAGGCCGTCCAATGTCTCTTTCAGATTGACGTAATGGGCTGCTATCTCCCTGTAAACGAAAACTTTCCGGGCGAGCAGAATATCGGCAGCGTCCCGAAGCAAGGCTTCCACATGGCGCCGGACATTGGAAAGCTCCTCCTTTTGGGACGGCAGGAGGCCGGAATGCTGGTTGGCCGTATGGACATGGCATCTCAGGATCAGGTCCCGCATGCTTTCGGTAATTTCCTGCAGGGCCAAAATGACACTGGCGTACTTGCCTGCGTCTCGCAGGTCCGCTTGCTGGGTCAGCCGCAGGGTCTTGAAGATATTGGCCACGATGATGTTGGACCACTTCTGGAGTTTGCTGGTTTCGCGGCGCAGCTGTTTCAATTGCTTCCGGTCCTGGGAGAGAATTCCGTCAAAGCAGGCGGAAATGTCGCCCAGGACCTTTTCCAAAAAACTGCCGCTGTGCTCAAAACAGGTACGGGCCGCGAAATGGATGTCCGTAGCCCGTTTCAGATCGAGCAGTTCCATCTCCCGGTCCGCTTTTTCTCGGGTGGCGTGGAGCTTGAAATTGCGGAAGATGATATAAGCCACCAGAGCCAGCAGGCCGACGAGGGCAACTCCGTCCAGATAGGCAAGGGCAAGAGCGAAGACCAGAGACACGGTAAAGGCCATGAGGGCGGTGAAGAACCACCCGCCAATGACCGCAAGTACCCCGGTGACCCGATACACAGCACTCTCGAGCCCCCACGCCTGATCAGCCAAGGAGGTGCCCATGGCTACCATGAAGGTCACGTAAGTGGTGGAGAGCGGGAGCTTCATGCTGGTAGCCCAGGAGATGAGCGCGCTGGCCACTATCAAGTTGACGCTGGCGCGCAGCAGGTCGAATTCGGGGGTCTTGCCGTCGTAGCCTGGCGTCGGCAGATAATCTTCGGCATCCAGCCGGTCCCGCATCCAGCGTCGCAAAGCGACGGGGCAGATCTTTCGGCCGCCTTCGAAGAGTCCCGTAACCATGCGGACCATGACCCGGGAGAGGTGGGACGAATCAAAGCGTTCGAGGCCTTCTTCCTGTCGACCCAACCTTATCTCGGTTTGTGTCACGGTGCGGGCTTTTCGGGACAGCCAGAGGGTGACGACCATAACGCCGCCCGCACCCAGCAAAAAGAGGGTGCTGGTATGTACCTTGGCCTGCAGTGCCGCCATGGGCGTCGAGAGGGGGGCGGCGGTGGCCTTGGCCAGTGTAAAGGCATGGAAGCCGGCTAACGGGACCCCGATGAAATTGACGAGATCGTTGGCGGCAAAAGCCATGGCGAGAGCAAATGTGCCGGCCAGCACGATGGGCTTGAGGATATTGATCCGGGTCGTCAGGATAAACACCTGGAACAAGAGCGTGAAAAAGATGAAACCCCCGCCCAGGATCGTCCATGTGTGGGTGTTGATCCAGGCAACGGTTTCGGCGGTTATGAAAGAAGCGCCTTTGGCGCCTTTGATCAGAATGAAGTAAGTGATCATGGAGAGCGCCATGCCGCCCCAAAGCCCGCCGTAGCGGCGGAGTCGCGGTGCGAAGTCGAAGGTGAAGACAAGCCGCGTGAAAAATTGGGCCGCAACCCCGCAAGCAAAAGCGATGCCCACCGACAGCAGAATACCGGAGATGATGGCGAGGGCCTTGCCGGTGTTGATGTAATCGCCCAGGCTCAACAAGGCTTGTCCATTCTGTGAGATTTTGAAAATGGATACGGCAATGGCAGCGCCGAGCAGTTCGAACACGATGGAGACGGTCGTAGAGGTGGGCATGCCGAAGGTGTTGAAGAGATCCAGCAACAGAATGTCTGTGATCATGACCGCCATAAAAATGGTGATCAATTCAGGCATGAGAAAATACTGTGGGTGAAAGATCCCTTTTCGGGCGACCTCCATCATCCCGCTGGAAAAGGTTACCCCTGCCAGGATCCCCAGGCTCGCGATGATCATGATGGTGGTTCTCGGCGCCACGCGGGAACCCACGGAGGAATTGAGAAAGTTGACGGCGTCGTTGCTGACTCCGACGATCAGGTCCGCAACGGCGATGGCAAACAGAACAATCAAGGCGAAAAGATAGAGCTCCATTAATCCCTCGTTTTCTGAAAAATGGGTCCGGCGGGGCAAGTCCGACTTTCTCCGCATCTTCAGAAGACATGCTTAAAGCCGCCGCCATTGAAAAAAGAACGCGGTATCCTTATCTGCTTATTGTTAGAAATGTGTTAGGAAATCCTGAAACGTTAAAATTTTGTTGAGGCGGAACCTGCAAACCGAGATGAGGATTGCGCTGTGGGGTTTTCCCCTTCTCTTGACGCGTTTCATGATCCATGGCGAACGTCTTCAATCCATGAAACCGGGGTGTTCGGCGATAGGCCCTGTTCGCGTTCATGGGGCGGCTTTCCGTCGGGGCGGGCCATACGGGGCCGGATGTTATGGTTCCCGGGATTTCAGACCTCGATCTGGATGATGTCCCGCTTGGGTTGATGGGGGAAACCGTTCAACGTCGATCCCCCCTCCTTGTCGCGGGCAAATGTCGGCGGACTCTGGAGGTAGAGACCGATCAGCTGCGCCACGGATATAAGGGAGGATTCATGGGTCCGTTCGTATCCGTGGGAACCGTCCACTCCGAACCCGACCAACGCGGTCCGGGTATCGTTGCCGGCCTCGATGGCCGATGCGGAATCGCTGCGGTAGTGCCGAAAAACGTCGCGGCTGTATTCGATGCCGTTGTCCCGGCAAAGTCCGATCAGCTTTCGGGTGAGATGATAGTCGAATGGGCCGGCCGCGTCCATCATGCCGATGGTCACGCCGAATTCCCATGAGTTTTGACCCGGCGCCACCGTAGCATTGTCGACGACGACCATCTCGGCAACGTCGCCGCACAGTACCGCGGATGCGCCGACGCCGACTTCTTCGGAAATGGTGAGAAGCAGATGCGCCGGAACGGGGATAGCCACGTCGTATTTCCGAAGGGCTTGAACGGCGGCGAGTACCAGAGCCACCCCGGCCTTGTCGTCCAGGTGCCTGGCGTTCAGGAAGCCGTTGGGCGTGATTTCCGGGGTGCTGTCAAAGGAAACGAAATCGCCCACGTTGAATCCGGCGTCGATGAGATCCTTTTGGGAGCGACTCCGATGATCGATGCGCACCTCGATGTGGTTCCAACTCACCGGTACACGGTCCACCTCATCGCCGAAGGTGTGGCCGGAGGCCTTCAGCGGCAGCACCGTGCCGCGAAAGGGCCCTTTCTCGGTAAAGATCGTCACACGGGCCCCTTCGGCAAAGCGGCTCGACCATGTGCCGATGGGCGACAAGGTCAATCGCCCATTGTCTTTGAGATCCCGCACCATGGACCCCAGGGTGTCGAGATGGACGGAGACGGCACGGAGAAAGGTGTCCTCGCCGCCGGACAGGGTGGCGCGGATGGCACCTCTGCGGGTCACGATAAAAGGGATCTCAAGCCGCTGCAACTCCTGTCCCACGAAGTGCACGACCTGATCGGTGTATCCGGCGGGGCTGGGGATGTTGAGCAGTGATGTCAGGGTCCCGAACAGGTATTCCTTGTCGATGTCGATCAGTTCCATGGTTCTCTTTCCGTGAACGATGCGGCTGGACGGCCGGATGATTGGGGATTCCGGGGTTGTCTCTGGGTGATGGTTCGGGGAAACAGCAGATCGATGAATTTCCGCGCCGTCGGCTGCGGCTCATGGTTGGCCAGGCCGGGCCGCTCATTGGCTTCGATAATATGGTATTGGGGCCCGGTGACGTCGGGCACGATAAAATCGAGGCCGGTGACCGGAATGTCGAGCGCTGTAGCTGCATCGACGGCCGCTGACGACAATGCCGGATGCAGCCTATCCGTGACGTCGTGGATGGTGCCTCCGGTATGCAGATTGGCGGTTTTCCTCACCTGGATCGTCCGACCCTCGGGAAGGATGTCCGCCGGCTCATACCCTTCCATTTTGAGGCACCGCAAGGTTTCGTCATCCATGGGCACATGGCTTTCGCCGTCTGTGGCGGCGGCACGGCGACGACTGTATTTTTCGATCAGCGCTTCGATGGTGTGGCGGCCGTCACCCGTGATCAGCGGAGGTTTGCGAACGGCTGCTGCTACCATGGTATAGTCGATGACGATGATCCTCAGGTCGCGCCCCTCGATGAACTCCTCGACGATGTAATCCTGACACTCTTCCTGAGCCAGTGCCACGGCCCGCTCCAGTTCCGCCCGGGTCCTCACATCGACGCTGATCCCGGCCCCCTGCTCCCCCCGAGCGGGTTTGACGACCCACTGCTTTTCGGGTTTGGAAGGGGGGAGTTCGTTGATATATTGAACGGGCACCTTAAGGCCGGCTTTGGCGAGCACCCGATGGGTTACCCGCTTATCGTCGCAACGGCTCATGGCGATAGCGGATGTCAGTTCCGAGAGGGACTCCCGGCAGACAACGGCTCGGCCTCCGCTTTTCAGTTTGAAATAGCCGTAAGGCGCATCCAGGATCTCCACGTCGATGCCGCGGCGATGCGCCTCGTCAATGATGATCCGCGCGTAAGGGTTGAGCACCTCCTCGGACACCGGTACGGTGTAAAGCGGTTCGTTGATGGGATTCTTGCGCTTGATGCAGAAAATCGGCACCCGCTGAAAGCCGAGCTTTTCGTAAAGTCTTATGGCGCCCTCATTATCGTGCATCACCGAAAGGTCGACGTAGGAGCGTCCCCGGGTGAAGTAATGCTCGAGCAGATGTCGCACCAACGCTTCGCCTACGCCGGGGGTGTTGGCTTGAGGGTCGACTGCCAGACACCACAGGCTGGCGCCGTTTTCAGGATCGTTAAAGGCCTCCACGTGGTCGACGCCCGTTACGGTGCCGATGATTCGGCCGTCTGATTGGGCTTCGGCCACGAAATAGGTCCTCAGTTTCGTGGCATGACGATCCAGCATGAAATCGGTGTCACATCGAACCATTCCCCGGGAAGCGTAAAGATCGTTCACCGCCGCGGCGTCTTCCCCGCTGCTCAATCTTCTGATGTTGAAAGCCTTCCTGTGGACCCCGTTGTGTCGGTAATCATGGGACCAGATCCGGTAGGCATGGGAGGGATCGAGAAACAGTTCCGTCGGTGCCATTGAGAGCATCACATGAGGATCCCGGATGTAGAAGGCGATGTCCCTGCAGTTTTCTTCCTCTGCCCTCACGGCGTTGGCAAGACTTTCGATGGTGTTGAAGGTCTGCCCGAAAATGAGGCGGCCCCAACCCATGTCTATGGCCGCATTGGAACGCATTTTCTGAGATCGGGGGCCGACGGGTTTTTGCCAACTTCTCGTCGAAAGACTCGAAGACCGTTCCAGTCGATATCGCATATCATAATTTTTTCGCATGACTCACTGTTCTCTTCTTCCCGGGCAGGGTATCCGGGACGTTAAACATGATGCAGGGTCAGCCAGTAACTCAGAAGGGTCATCTGCCAGAGTCGGGCCCCTCGCAGAGGGGTGAGGTGGGCGTCGGGATCCGCAAGGACTCTGTCTACATATAGCGGGTTGAAAATGGACTTGTTTTTCACTGTGGGTGTCGACAGGATTTCCCGGACGAAATCGAGATATTCGCCCCTGAAGTATTTCAGGGCCGGCACCGGAAAATAGCCTTTGGGTCGATCGATGACCTCGGAGGGGATGATCTCACGACTCGTCGCCTTCAAAATGCCTTTTCCGCCGTCGGCAATTTTGTGTTCGGCGGGAATTCGAGCGGCCAACCCGACCACCTCGTGGTCGAGAAAAGGCACCCGCGCCTCCAGTCCCCAGGCCATGGTCATGTTGTCGACGCGCTTCACCGGATCGTCGACGAGCATCACGGTGGTGTCCAGCCGGAGGGCTTTGTTGATGGCCGAATCGGCGCCGCTATCGGCGAAATGTCGCCGAACAAAGGCCCGACTGTGATTTTCCCCGTGAAATCGTGGATCCACGGCGTCGATATAGTCCTGGTGGGATCCGTCGAAGAAGACACGCTCATACTGCGGCAGAGGATCACCGGCGTTGGCATCGCATTCCATCATTGCGGGATACCAGTGATAGCCCGCGAAGATCTCATCGGCACCCTGACCGCTCTGGACCACCTTCACATGTTTGGAGACGGCCTCGCTCAGCAGATAGAACCCGATGCAGTCATGGCTCACCATGGGTTCACTCATGGCGGTGATGCACCGGTCCAGGGCCGGCAAAACCCGGCCGGCATCCACCTCGATCTTGTGGTGGACGGTGCTGTAATGTTCGGCGATCAGATCGGAATAGCGGAATTCATCGCCGCGTTCGCCGCCGACGCTTTCGAATCCGATGGAAAAGGTGTTCAGATCCGATTGTCCCGCATTGGCCAGAAGACCGACGACGAGACTGGAGTCCAGTCCTCCCGATAAGAGCACCCCGACTGAAACGTCGGCTGTCAGGCGCCGCTGAACCGCGCTTTCCAACTCGTGCCGCAGCAGCGAGCGCCAATCTTCAAAACGATAGTCCCTCTCTTCGGGCCGGGGGCCGAAGCAAAGCCGCCAGTAGGGTTCAAACGTGACGTCCCCGTCCGGTGCGACGGTCATCAACGTGGCCGGCGGCAATTTCCGGATGCCCTTCAGAAGGGTGTGGGGGGCCGGAACCACCGAGTGGAATGTCATGTAATAGTGGAGCGCGGTCGGATCGATCTCCCGATCGACATCATCCTGAACCAGAAGTGCCGGCAAGGTTGACGCGAAGCTGATGCGGTTGGGTTTGAGGCTGTAGTAAAGCGGTTTGATGCCAAGCCGATCGCGTCCGATGACCACCTTACCGCTGTCGCGGTGGCGGATGGCGAAGGCGAACATGCCGTTGAGGCGTTTAAGGGCGTTTTTGCCCCAGGCGTGATAAGCCTTCAGGAGCACCTCCGTGTCGCCGTCGGAAAAGAAGGTGTACCCCATATTTCTGAGCTCGGAACGGAGTTCACGGTAGTTGTACAGGGCGCCGTTGTAAACGACGGCCAGGCCGAGGGCGTTGTCTACCAGGGGCTGATGGGATTTCTCGCTGAGGTCGAAGATCTTGAGCCGCCTGTGTCCGAAGGCGGCACCCCCCTGCATGAAGAGCCCCTTGGCATCGGGGCCTCGGGCCGCCAGAACGCGCATCATTTTTTCAACGGTATGACATGAGTTGTCGTCAGATTCGACAGATCCGAAATTCAATACGCCGCATATGCCGCACATGTATGGTATTACCTCTGTTTCTTGGTTTTGGATGGTGTATATATTTTGTATCCAAATTAAATAACTCTGGTTTAAAGACCGTTTAAATTATAAATCAATGTTTATTTGATATGTTATGATTTTATTAAACGCAACATAATACATTGCATAGAAAAGAAAGTCAAGCCGATGCAACCTGCATTCGAGGGCTTCCTCAAGGGGGTCGACCGGAATGTCATCCATCGCTCACCGGCCACGCATGAAAATCATTCCGCTGCTTGAAGCCTACCCCGACAAACCCATCCCGCATATACAGAATCCAGGCGTAGCGGGGTTCGTAAATGCTGGTCGTCGACGACCAGTAGGCCTCCTGGACATTACGGAAGGGATACCCGTTGGGGAGTGCGGGGGAATGGGATGAAAGATCCACGAGACTCTCCAGTTCCCGGATATTGGGGAGCCGCCAGATTTGTCTGTCTTCTTTGTGTTTGCGGTTGAGCGCCAGGATTCCGGACAGCGCCTCCTGCCAGGTCAGGCGACCCCCGATTGAATCGGCATCCTTCAGCCAGGTCAAGCCGGTGAGGGCGTCATGGACGCATTGACCGTCGACGGTGAAGCGGCTGCCGCCCGGCCGGCCGGGAATTTTTTCAGTGTATGACGGCGACACCGGCCACACCATGTAGGACCCCTGCTTCATCCCTCTGTGGATACGCCCGCCGCCCAGATGACCGTACCATGCCTGATCCGGTAACCGGGAGCACGTTTCCCGGGTCCAGTAGTACCCCGTAAAGACGTTTTTGAAGGGATGTCCGTCTGGAAGCGACGGGTTGACATTCTGGTGGCTGATCAGCGAAAAGAGCAGACGGCGAGAGGGCAATTGCCAACGATTATACCCGTGGGCGCGATTTCTGCGCATCTCCGCTGTGAAATCCTGCGCCTCCTGCCAGGTGAGGGGAAATTCAGCCGGGTTTGCATCCTGTGTCCATACGGCCCCGGTGAAGCCGTCCCTGACGACGCCGCCTGACATCTCAAATCGTTCTTTCGACACCGGCGACGATTTTTCGAATGCGGCATCCTGCCCGGTGCCGTCGCAGGGGATTTCCTTACCGTTTTCCATGTAACAACGAATCTGATCGGTTTCCAGGAGAGGTCGATCCATGGTGGCGTTCCATCATCGGCCGAACATAATGAAAGGTTCGGATTCAACGAAGTCATCGTCGTCGGACGACTTATCGCGCTCGACATCGGCCGCGAAGCCGAAGGCTTCGACATCTCCGCTGTCGACCCCGGGCAGGGCGTGGCTTACGGAGTGTGGAAAGTCGCCCTGGGATGATTGAATTCGAGTGATCATCGGCGTTTCGGGGATTCTTGGAATCCCCAGAATTTCCTCGATATAGACCTTGATCACATCGTTCATGGCCTCGTGTGCGCCTTTCATTTTTCTGATGTGATCCTCAAACTTGGCAACGGCGGATTCGGGACTTTCGGCATCGACGATGCTGCTGAGATAGCCGTGTTTCACGTTGCCGCCGGCGTCCATTCCGTCGAACGAAAAATGACCTATGAACAACATAAATCCTCCTCGATGTCTTCAGGTTAATGCCGTTAAAATATGCAATGCATTCATTATAAGCGCTGTCGCGCCGGCGCCGATAGTAGTCCCATCCTGTAGTTGTGCAATGAGGAGACCCTATTCCCGGGAAACGCGACGTATTCGGGCGTTACCCCGATGCCGGATCGAAAAAGGAGAATCTCCCGGTTCATCTGAACAGCCGTCCGCATGCCGACGGATCGGAACGGAAAACAGGGTGCGGGGTTAACGATACGCCGTTGTGTTGTCCGAAATCAGTTGCATCCCCTATTTTCGATATTCAACAGATTCGGTATGCTGAGGGCTGATCAAGGAGGGTCAACATCTAAAAAAGAAAATCACTCAACTTTCGACTTTCATGATGGTGACCGGAAAGATACGGCCTATGAAAGTCGAAAATTGAGAAGATCCATATAAATCAATATCGAATAAGGAGGAGCCCATGCCAATGCTTCGAAGTCTCAAAGATATCAAGGGATACGGACTGTCGGCCCAGGATGGTGACATCGGGCGGTGCAGCAACTTCCTTTTTGATGATCAGGACTGGGCCGTCCGGTATATTGTCGCCGATACCCCAAAATGGCTTCGAGGCCGGAAGGCACTGATTACTCCCATATCGATCGGAGACGCGGATGCGTCCAGCAGAAGCCTGAGTGTCGGCCTGACTCGGGACCAGATCAAGGATTCCCCGCCGCTTGACAGCGATGCCCCCGTATCGCGTCGCTATGAAAAGACGTTCAATTGGTACTACGATTGGGGCGGTTATTGGGGAGGACCATCGGTCTGGGGCCCCCACCCTTATCCCCGGTTGCTGAACCGGGCGCAAGAGCGTCTTCGGGAGGCGAGTGAAAAGATCGAGAACAACGACCCGCACCCATATCGAGAAAAGCCCTGAATTCGATCCATCCGTTCCAGTCAATCGGAAATACGAGACGGTCCTTTATGATTTCCACGGGCGACCTTATTATTGGTGATCGGGAAAATAACGGGGCCGTCTCATTTCAACGCCTTCAAAGGATGACGTCCAATGGAAGAGATTTTCAAGCCGTCACGAAACTGCTGGCAGCAGGTGAATGCCCGTAGAGCGGCGTTTATCGTTGACGGCGAGGCCTATTTCCGCGCTCTTCATGAGTCGTTCCGTCGGGCTCGCCGCAGTATTTTCATCGTCGGGTGGGATCTTCACAGCGATGTCCGACTGATACGAAACGAAGACGATGGCGCCGACACCGTCAAACTGGGTGCGTACCTTGACCGCCTGGCGTCCGCGCGAAAAGAACTTCACGTATATCTGTTGAGTTGGGATTTCGCCATGATATACGCCATGGAGCGCGAATTTTTTCCACGGTACAAACTGAAGTGGCGAACGCATAAAAGAATTCATTTCTGCCTTGACGGTCACCATCCCGTGGGAGCGTCCCAGCACCAGAAAATCGTGGTGGTTGATGACGCCGTTGCCTTTGTCGGAGGACTTGATCTGGGCCAATGGCGGTGGGATACTCCGGATCACCTGCTTGAAGACAATCGGCGAACCGATCCTGACGGGAAACCCTATCCGCCGTTTCATGATGTCCAGATGGCCGTGGACGATTCAGCGGCCAGGGTGCTGGGGGAACTGGTCCGGGAGCGATGGACTTTGGCCGTCGGCAAAAAACCGTTCGTCATGAAAAGCGCTCCCGATAAGGACGATGTGTGGCCGCCGGATCTCAAGCCGGATCTCGCGAATGTTCAGGTCGCCGTGGCGCGGACATTGCCGGCTTACGGTGATCGCTCGGCGGTGAGGGAGGTGGAACAACTCTATCTGGACGGCATCGCGGCTGTTGAGCGCTTCATTTACATCGAAAACCAATACTTCAGTTCGCATCGCATCGGTCAAGCCTTGAGGGATCGCCTCAAGGCCCACGACGGCCCTGAAGTGGTGATCGTCCTTCCGGAAAAAAGCAGCGGTTGGCTGGAGCATTATACCATGGACGTCCTCCGTGCCCGGCTGCTCGAGAGTCTCCGGAAGGCCGACGAATACAGTCGCCTTCGCGTGTATTACCCAAGAATCTCCGAAACGCCTCACTGCGGACTCATGGTGCATTCAAAGGTTATGGTCATTGACGAGGCTTTCGTTCGCATCGGATCTTCCAATTTGAGCAATCGATCCATGGGACTCGATTCCGAGTGCGATCTGGCGGTTGCCGCCGGTTCGGACAATGCAATTCGATCCGCGATCGCCCGCTTTCGAAACCGATTGATCGCCGAGCATTCAGGAGTGAAAGTTCACGATGTCGAGGCGGCCCTCGAGAAGACCGGATCGTTGATCAACGCCATAGAATCCCTTCGAACCCGTGAGCGGACCCTTGTCCCTTTGTCCGGATGTATACCGTCCGAGGTCGACCGATGGGTTCCCGAGTCGGTATTGCTGGATCCTGAAAAACCGGTGTCGCCCAACGAACTCGTTGATTATTTTGTCAGTCCCGAACAGCAGCCCTCCGCCTATCGGCATCTGGTGAAAGTCCTTCTTCTGATCGCTGTCGTGATTCTGATGGCGGCCCTGTGGCGCTGGACGCCGGCGGGTGACTGGATCGATCTGGCTTCGCTCCGTGCGGCGGGCGACTGGATCAGAAAACAGCCGTTGACGCCGATTTGGATTCCCGCAGCGTATGTTGTCGCCGGAATAGCGGCGTTTCCGGTTACCCTGTTGATTATTGCCACCGTTCTGGTTTTCGGCCCCTGGCAAGGCTTCTTTTATGCCTTGTCCGGAGCTGAACTGAGCGCTGTCGCTGTTTTCGCAATCGGCAGATGTCTGGGCCGGGATGCAGTGCGACGATTCGCCGGAAGTCTGATCAACCGGCTCAGCCGCAAGCTTTCGGCTTCCGGAGTGAAGGCCGTCATCACCTTTCGCATCGTTCCCGTGGCGCCGTTTTCAGTGATCAACCTGATTGCCGGTGTTTCTGAAATCCGCTTCCGGGATTTCGCTCTCGGCACGTTCGTCGGTATGCTTCCCGGTGTGACGGCAACGGTTCTGTTGGCGGACCGCATATATGAAGCGCTTCGCCTGCCGGACCTGGGTCATTTCGCAACCATGGCAGGCGCCGTGGTGTTGGTCGCAGCCGGACTTTTCGTCCTTCGGCGATGGCTTCGAAGCAGACGGGACGGCCAAGAAAGGGATCGACGGCCAACGGAGCATACGCAGTGAATGCGGCTCAGAATCGCCACTTACAACATCCACCGGTGTATCGGTCGTGACGGCATCGAATCTCCGGATCGCATCGCCGAGGTCTTACGCGGTGTCGATCCCGATGTGGCGGCACTTCAGGAAGTGGGGTTCCGTGGTGCGCCGCCGAGGAGTATACTGAGCCGTTTGGCGGCGGCCATCGACGGCCAGGCGATACCGGGTCCAACCCTGTTGGATGAAAAAGGTGCATACGGGAATGTCGCTTTGACCCGAATCCGCCCCCTCCGGATAGAACGTCTGGATCTCAGCCTGCCAAACAGAGAGCCTCGGGGAGCCATATCCCTGATGCTGAGGATTAACGGCAGGGCCGTTCGGGTGATTGCCACCCATCTGGGGCTTCGACCTGGAGAACGACGGTATCAGATGCGACGGCTTCTGGGTTTGTTGGATCGGACGACGGCCGCGGTGACAATTCTTATGGGAGATTTCAATGAATGGTTTACGTGGGGGCGACCTGTAAGGTGGGTGAATCATCGTTTGGGCGCTATGCCGGCACCTCCCACATTTCCCAGTCGTCGACCTTTTTTGGCACTGGATCGCATTTGGGTCCATCCCCCGAATCATTTGGTGTCCATACGCCCATATGCAGCCCCGCCTGCTCCGCTCGCCTCCGATCATCTGCCGCTGATCGCGGAGCTGAGGATCTGACGATGTGTAACCGTCATATTAACAGTGCATGCGCCCCCGTCATTCAGTATTCTTGTTCTTGAGGCCGATTTTCGAAAAAATCTTCTGTTTGATCTGGGCATCGAAAAGCTGCCATTTTTTTTGACGATATTCTTCATCCCGAACGCCGGAGAGGAAACCGATGGGAATCTGAAATCCGCCGGCCGACAGCTTGCCGCCCCCGAAATAGTTCCCGGCAGCGTCCTTACCGAAGACCTCTTTGATGAAGGCATCCGGGTCGAGGGTGATCTTCGAGGTCCGAAAAGACCCGACCAGGGTTTCATCATGGTTTTTGTCGGTGACGATGCCGTAAACGATGGCGGTGTGGATGTTTTCCTCGGTCATCAGAAAGTCGGCGGCCTGGGGAATGGCGTCCCGATCTTCGGCCCGGAGGTAGCCGATGCCGCTGATGGAGAAGTTTTCGGCGAGTTCCCGGTTTCTCAATGCCCGTTCGGTGATATCCATGGTCTGTCGGGAGCGTTCCTGCATCATGATCTGATTGAGGAGATCAGCGTCTTTGTATCGGCTCAGGAATGCCGCTGCCTGAAAGTCCTCCGGCTTCGCGTAAACGAACCCGCCGGTGTCCGTGATAATGCCGTGAGTCAGCGCGGTGGCAATCTTGACATGTTCCGGAACGGTGCTGTCCAGCATGAGCAATCCATTTTTGAGGTATTCCGAGTAGATGCTCGCCGTGCTGCCGATGTTGCGCCGGATATCCTTGAACTCAACGTTCAGTTCTGCCTGTGTTTCGTGATGGTCCACGACGATTATCGTGGGAATTTTAGCCTCTGCAAGGGCTTTGACGATTGCGGTGGCCGTGGACCCCTGGGTGTCCAGAAAAACGGCGCCACGGTAAGGCGTCAAATCAAGATTTGGTTCATGTCGAATAAGGTCTATACCCAGCAGACGGACCAAGGCGATGTTCTGTTGGTGACTGATCCGACCGGAGTGGATAATGTCCGTCTCGATCTCGAACCGGCTGCAACAAATCTGATGGGCCAGCGCCGCGGAAATGGCGTCGGGGTCGGGGTAATCCTGGAGGACAATCACATGCCTTTCACCTCGGTGCTTTTCCAGCGTTTCGATCAGTTTCGATGTGGGGTCGTTGGCGTTCGGGCGACTCTGGTCCGCTTCCTGATCCGTCATGGCACATGCCTCCTGCAGTTGTGAGTTTGGGAGAAGATGTATCTGAAATTCACGAAGGTCTCATGGGTTTTCCTGAATCGAAGCGATCTTCTTACGATATCCAGAACTTCGACGTCAAGATCCTTTTCGAGACGTCAGGCGACCCATCCGGGGAATACCGTCCTCAGGCCGTCAACCATGAACTGAACGGCGATGGCGATCAGAATCATTCCGAAAACTCTTGAGGTCAGCCTCAGCGGCATCTCACCGGCCAGTTTCGCGATCGAGGGTCCGGTAATGAGTGTGAGAAACAACAGGGACAGAACAGCCGCCAGGACAATGGCCAACCCGAGAGACGTCATCCATGTAGCGCTTTGGGAGCCGTAGATGATAACCGTGGTGATGGCCCCGGGGCCGGCGATGACGGGGACACCGATGGGCACAAAAACCTCCTGAAAGCGTTGGACGACCTCACTGGTGCCATTGCCGTCCTTTTCGACATTTCCCTTACTGTTGATAGTGACCGCTTCACCTTTGAGCATGCTGAAACCGAACTGAAGCAGGATCAGTCCGCCGCCGATTTTGAAACTGGCGAGATCGATTTTGAGTTGTTCCAGAATCTGGCGTCCCAACAGCAAAAAGATCATCAGAATGATGACGCTGGTGAAGATGATCAGCGCGGCCAACCGCCACTGAAAATGCGCTTTGCCGCCTTTTGATGCCTCGATCCAAAGCGGAATTTTTTCGACGGGGTTGACAATGGCAATCATTGCCGTCGCAAAATTCGATATGAGTTCCCAGTTGATGTCCATATGCCGACCGGCGCGTTGATGGAGATGATTGCCGCCCATGCGGGGATCTCCCGACGGGGTGGCGGTTCGGGCCGACCTCTATCGGATCTGATAGGATAAAGTGTAGTTCACAATTCGCTTGCATGTCAAGATTGGGTACGCCGGCAGGATCGATAACGGCGGTTTCAGCGAGGCACTGGCGTTTCTGTTTGCCACGGACGCTGATATCGGATATTTTACATCATGTTCAAATTTCGACTTTCAGAGCCGATGCTGTTGGAGGGCCCCACGCCCCATGCAGTTGGATCATGGAGGGATTGGACAATGACACACAAGCACACCATATTCATTGTCGAGGATCATCAATTATTTCGGGAAGGACTGAAGTCGATGTTGGGCCGCCGTGACGACGTCGAGATCATTGGAGAAGCCGAAGACGGTCTGGCGGCGGTGCGCCGGATCCGCAAACTGAAGCCCGAACTGGTTCTGCTGGATCTGTCGATGCCAAAGATGGGCGGCATATCGGTGATGAAAGAGATTAAACGTGAACTGCCGGATACTCGCATCCTGGCTCTGACCATACACGAATCCGACCAGTTCGTGCTGGAGGCCTTCGATGCCGGTGCGGATGGATACTGCATCAAAGACGCGAGTCGCCGGGAGCTCATGCTGGCTATCGACAGTGTTTTAAAGGGAAAGACCTACATCAGCCCGGATATCTCCGATCTCGTTATGGAAGGGTATATCACCAGCCATAAGACGCTTAAAAAAACATCCAGTTGGGATGATGTCACCCAGCGGGAGCGCGAAGTGCTTAAACTTCTGGCCGAGGGATACACCAACAAGGAGATCGCCGAATTTCTCCACATCAGCGTCAAGACGGTGGAAAAGCACCGGTCCAACCTAATGGGTAAACTTGATCTGCACAATGTGGCCAGGCTGACCTCGTACGCTATCGAAAAAGGGCTTGTAGAACCCAAAAAATAGAATAGCCAATAGCCGGAGGCGATATTTCAAGGTTCGTCCCATGGGTTTGGTTCCCAGAATTCTTCAGCGTCCCAAGGCGTCAAAATAGATCCCGACAACAATATGATATTAAAGAATAATTCGTGATATATTGGAATGAACGATTTTTACGCCGATGACCATCATGCGTTCTTCGCAGCATTTTACAATGCGCCTGCCCCCATTGTCATTGCACGGGAAGACGGTCGATTTCTGCTGATCAACAAGGCGTTCGAGGGCGCCGTTGGATACGCCTTCGAGGAGATTGCCGGCTTTTCCGACTGGATCGATTGTATGGGCGGGCAGGATCCGACTGGAGTCGAGACGTATTTATCTGGGCTTTTCTCATCGGAAACGGCACATCGGACCCGGCGCGTATCTCTTCAGAACAAGTACGGCCATGTTCGGGTGTGGGACTTTTACAGCGCGCCGATGGGGAGATGGGCGGACGACCTGAGGACAGCCATCAGCATCGCCGCACCGGTGGCGTCGACCGCCGATCAGGAAGCGGCCTGTGAAGAAACGATGGACCTGCTGGCGGAGGAGGTCGCCAAAAGATCCAAGGATCTTCAGGCCAGCATCAACGCATTGGAAAACGAAATCATCGAACGCAAGCGGATCGAGCAGGCACTGACGCTCTCCCGCGAAAGGCTCAAGCAAATGTCCATGAGGGTTTTGGATGCGCTGGAGGCCGACCGAAGAACTATATCCAAAGAGCTGCACGACAGCATCGGCGGCAGCCTGGCCGCCATCAAATTCAGCCTGGAAGAGAAGGAAATTGATAGGGAGCAGAACGGCGGACGGCTTGACGAATCCTTATCCCGGGAGATCGATTACCTGTCGGCGGCCATCAAGGAGACAAAACGGATATCCGCCAACCTCAGGCCTACGACCTTGGATGACTTGGGTTTAATGGCCACCCTGAAATGGTATCTGCGTCAGTTCCGGCGTACCTACGGCAAAATCCGGGTCGATTTTACCGCCGACATGAGTGAAGAAGAGGTACCCGAGGCGATGAAGATCATCATTTACCGAATTGCCCAGGAGGCGCTCAACAACGCCCAAAAGCACAGCGAAGCCGATTTCGTCCGTCTGCATCTCGGTAAGACGGATGGCGATCACACCGTCTGTCTTGTTGTTGAGGATAACGGCCGGGGATTCAACGTCAACGATATCCATCCCGGGAAAGATCCATTAAGCGGATACGGCCTGACGGCCATGCGCGAGCGCTGCGAGATTGTCGGCGGATCGTTTCATATCCATTCCTGGATCGGACGGGGTACCGTGATTCGTGCGATGCTGCCCATATCGAAAACCGATCAATGAACGCCACGTCCAGACCCACAACGTTTTTTCCGGCGTGACGCCCCCGCTGCCCCTTTTCAGACGTGATGCGGATTTGTTTCATCGCGCGGTTTGCGGACAGCGGGCGTGTATTTGGGCTTTCCACCAACCTTCGAGATATGATGATGCGTCGGAGAACTGCTTCGGGCTTCCGGGCGGATGGATCAAAAGACCAATGGCCTCAGCATGTAGATGATATCGCTTTCCCTCGAGGGATAAGGCGTTATGATACTTTGGCGATAAAGCGTTTCTGCGGAGAGGCCGTTATGCATCGCCAGGCTGAAGGCGTTGATCAGGCCGGCGGCGTTGTCCGAAAGGATGTGCGCACCCAGAATTTTCCCATCGTTTCCCACAAGTACTTTATAGGCTGCATGAGTCATTCCCACCCGGCTATATGTCGGCCAGTCGAGATGATCTCCATAGCTTTTTTCATAGTTCGCGCCTTCTTTTTTGAGTGCATCCTCCGTAACGCCTATCATCCCGTACTGGGGATAGGTGAACAGGACTGTCGGCACAGCCGAATAATCCATGACTGCCCCGGGGTTGCCGCCGCTGCTCAGGCTGACGATGTTGTTCGCCGCCGTTTCCGCCTCGGCGTCAGCCACCCGGGCCAATTGAAGGGTGTCCGCGCAGTCGCCTACGGCGTAAACATATGGGTTCGAGGTGGCCATCTTCTCATTTACGGTGATGCCGCGTTTGGTGGCTTCGATTCCGGCACTGTCCAGTTCCAGGGCGTCGATGTTCGGGGCCCGTCCGGCACCATGCACGACGAGATCCGCTTCAAACCGGCGACCCCCTTCCATTGTAACGCGGAAGGCCCTGTCGATCTTCTCGATTCCCAGAATGCCGACGTTGGTATGGATATCGATGCCTGCTTCGGCAGAGGCGGCCGACAGAAGAGCGACCATTTCCTCATCGAAAGGTCCCAGGGGGCGGGAGGCCACCTCCAGTATGGTGCAGCGGATGCCCGAAGGACCCAGCCGGGCGGCGAAATGGGCGAATTCGAATGAAATGAATCCGCCCCCGATAAAGACGATCCGGGAAGGAAGGCGGTCCAGTTCCATGAACTCGCTGCTCGATATGATGTGATCAGACCCATCAATGGGCAGCGACATGGGGACCGCTCCCACGGCGAGAACGATAAAGCGGGCGGTCAGCTCCTCCCGGCCCACGGCGACGGACTGTGGCCCCCTGAAACGGGCTCGCCCAGGGATAAAATCGATGCCTGCCTTTTTCAGGCCGCTTACCGTTTTTGAAGGCACGGATTCGGTAAACCTGTTTTTTGCATCCCGCAGGGCCGACCAGTCGGCAATCGCCGGCGACGTTATGCCGATGCCCGAAAGATGGCGCGATCGGGCCACGGCCTCGGTCCCTTCATAGAACCATTTCTTGGCCTGGCAACCGCTGAGGGCGCAGGTTCCCCCCGGTCGATCGCTGTGTTCAACCAACCCCACTGAAAATCCATTCCGGTTCAATTGATAAGCTGCGGTTTGCCCGGCCGTACCCGAACCGACGACCAGTGCATCATATCGTTTGGACATGTTCACCTCCATGTGTCGGATGACATCCGACAGGATGTTTTTTCATTAGAATTCCTCAATTTTCGACGTTCATAGGCCGGTGCCTCTTTCCGGTCATCGTCATGAAAGTCGAAAGCGGTGTCGCTTTTGCACCCTCCAACGGGCCGCCCCCCAGGGGGATGATGGTTCTCTTACAAAGCCGTTTTTCGCAGACGGCCGCCATTCAGTGTCTCGGCTGTAGGCGATCCTCCTGTAAAAAACGAGAACACATGGGGCGGCTTAAAAAGCGATATGGGGTACTGACCGGATTTCCAATAACAGGGTTTTAAAGATATTATAAAATACATACCATAGTCTTACAGAAAGGTCACTTTATGTCAGAGCGCCATTCCATATTGCTCGTCGACGGGAATTCCTTTTTGAGGTCCTCCGTCAGGCGGATGATTCGGAAGGCCTTTCCGGAAGTGGTCGTGGCGGAGACGGATCGACTCACCCCGGCGCTCCAGATCGTCGACGCCACCCGTCTGGTTCTGGTGATTACCGGCATTCATCTCAAGGAAGGCAATGGTCTGGATCTGACTGAATCGATCAGGGTTCGGTATCCCGACGCCGCTATTATGATCTTCACCAATGAAGACGATCCGGAGTATATGGCTGAAGCGTTTCAAAGAGGTGCAAACTTTTTTGTTTCCAAAGCGCTGCCGAACCGAAGCACCATCCTCAACGTCATCAAAGACCGTTTGTCGGGGAACAGGTCGAGGTGAGAGGCTGAAACCTCGATCCGCACTATTAAAATTCATTCAGATATGCAATAATTAATGATATAAATTGAACATGAGGCAAATCGGGTTGAAGAATGATTTCCAAATTTAACTCTAGCATGAAGAGGTGAAAAAATGCGGAAAAAAGTAATTACCCTGATCATTGCAGCAGTGTTCGGTATCATGGCCGCCGTAACCGGTTGTGAATCCAAAGGGCCGGCAGAGAAGGCCGGGGAAGAAATCGATCAATCGGTAGAATCCGTAAAAGAGGCTGTTGAAGAAGCCGGAGATGAGATTACAGGAGAAGGACCTGCGGAAAAGGTTGGGGAAAAGATTGATGAGACCGTAAATGATCTTCAGAAGACGGCGGAGCCCCAAGAGGAGTAGTCTCGGCCGTATCCTTCCGGCACCGGCCGACACTTTCGGTTGTATGTCTGTCGATTCTATGTGTTTTTAATTTATTATCGAGAAAGACGGATTTTATCATGGCGCGGACGATGGTTATGGTGTTAACGCTGTTCCTTGCTGCGGCCGGCGGTCTTCAGGCGGATGAACTGAAAAATTTGCTGACCGGAACGGCGGCGGAGACGCAGGCGCCGGTGGAAAAGGTCATCACGACCAGAAGTTCCACCCAGAATGACCGCAACATCCGTCAGCGTCTCGATCAGATTTTTTCGGAGCTGGATGCGCTTCGGGATATCGACATCTCCGTCAGCAACGGCGTGGTGACGCTCAAGGGCGAAGTGGATTCCGTCGCTTCCGAAACCAAGGCGCTGCAATTCACCCGTCAGGTGGAAGGGGTGGTCGAGGTCGTAAATGAATTGACGGTCAACCGAGACCTCTCGAACCGTCTTGCCTTTACATGGCAAAAAATAGTGAACATGACCAAGAGCCTGACTGCGCAATTGCCCCTGTTCGTCCTCGCGTTGCTGCTCCTTGTCATGTTCTGGATATTGGGCGGATGGATTCGTGAGCGTCAAGGCCTGTTTCTCCGGGTCAGCCCCAACCCTTTTATTGCCGGACTGTTGGGACAGATCGCCCAATTGGGCTTTATTCTTGCGGGTGTGATCGTGGCGTTGGTGCTGGTGGATGCCGCTCCAGTAATCGGCACGATACTTGGCGCCGCGGGAATTTTTGGCCTAGCGGTGGGGTTTGCCGTGCGAGACACGGTAGAGAACTACATCGCCAGTATCTTGCTGAGTCTCAGGAATCCTTTTGAGGTCAATGACCTGGTGGATATCGACGGGCATGAAGGCAACGTGGCCAGGATTACCTCTCGTGCCACCATCCTGATATCCCTGGACGGAAACCACATTCGGATTCCCAACGCATTGGTTTTCAAGGCGGTGATCACCAATTTTACCCGCAACCCCGAAAGGCGTTTCAATTTCGAGGTGGGCATTGATACGTCAGAGGATTTGCTGGCGACACAGGCCCTGGTACTTGAAACCTTGAAGGCTACACCGGGCGTACTTGTCGATCCCAGTCCGCTGGTCGTTATCGAGGCCTTGGGGGATTCAAATGTCTTGCTGGGAATCTATGCCTGGGTGGATCAGCGCCATTCCAGTTTCCCCAAGGTCCGGAGTGAAGCCATTCGAAAGACCAAGGATGCCTTGGACGCTGCCGGGATTGTCATGCCCGAACCGATTTACAAGCTGCGGGTGATCGAAAGGGATGTGCACATCGCCGACCCCTCAAGAAAACCTGCCGCTGTCGACACCAAGGAGATCAGGGATGTCAAGGATGTCAGCGCCGAACTCGCGGTGCAGCGCAAGGTAATGGAAGACCAAAACCGGAGTGATGGGGAAAACCTGCTGACGAGAAACGCACCCAAGGAGTTATAGAGAGAACTTCATCACACACTGCCTTAGATGATGATGCCGCTCAGGCATCGGCTGTTGTTATGGAGCTGTTCGAACGCTTTTGTACCCTTTTGTCATTTCTCTATCGAATCCCATTAATACTGCGCGTAAAAAGGTTGACATCTAGATTTTGATTCATTAAACGCATTGATGCGTTCGTAAAACGTTACCATCTGAAATTGCGAGTGCAACCTACAGATATGGCGAAGAGTATGTTGCGTTTCATATCGTTCTCTTAACTTTCGACTTTCGTGATGTTGACCGGCATACAGTTCTGTTGGGGCCGGCTGTGCCCCTTGAGCAGTTCGTTTCAGTGCCGCGAAGGAACAGCTGCCCGGACTGTCATCATGAAACCATCAACCTTTGAACGGAGTGAAAATATGGGTCTGACGCTGATGGAGGGCAACGAGGCGATCGCCTGGGGCGCCCTGGCCGCCGGGTGTCGGTTTTTTGCCGGATATCCCATCACGCCGGCCACGACCATTTACAATACCATGCTCAGGCTGTTGCCACCCAATGGGGGTATCTGCCTTCAGGGAGAGGATGAAATCGCTTCCATAGGCTTCTGCCTCGGAGCATCCATGGCTGGCCTGAAGGTTATGACGGCGACCTCTGGACCGGGGATCAGCCTTTACAGCGAACAGATCTCCTTTGCTGTCGGGAGCGAGATTCCCATTGTCATTGTCGACGTCCAACGTTTGGGGCCCTCCACCGGTTCCGCAACCAAGGGCGCCGACGGCGACATTCAGTTCCTGCAATGGGGCAACTCCGGGGGCCTGCCGGTGATCGTCCTGGCCCCTGTGGACGTAAAGGACTGTTACACATTGACCATGCAGGCCTTCAATCTGGCCGAACGTTTTCGCTGTCCGGTCTTCTTGGCCGCCAACAAAGAGGTCTCCTTGACCCGGGAGACCGTTGACTTGGAATGCTTGCGGCTGCCGGAAGTGCTGGAGCGCCGAAGGGCTGAAGGCGGAGAACCTTTCGAACCCTTTGCTGCGAGGGAAGGGCGGCATGTGCCGGATTTCCTGCCTATCGGCGGTCAAACCTTGGTTCGGCAGACTTCCTCGACCCATGGCCCGGATGGTTACATCACCACCAACCCAAACCAGATCGCGCTGACGCAGGCGCGACTCTTCGCCAAGATAAATACCGCTGTTCCGAAAATCACCTACTACGACGAATATCCTGTTGCCAACGCCGATGCCCTGGTGATCGCCTACGGGGTAACGGCCAGGGCTGCACGGACTGCCGTCAAACGGGTCGAAGAAAGTGGCGGGAAGGCCGGGCTTCTGATTTTGAAGACCCTCTGGCCGGTTCCCGAAGCTCTGATTCGAGAAAAGGCCGCCGCTTACCGGCGGGTGGTCGTCCCCGAGATGAATCTTGGCCAGTATGTTCGAGAGATCGAGCGGATCCTGCCGGGCAAAACCATCGATTTTATAGGCCGCATGAACGGAGAACTCATTACGCCGAGCCGGATCCAGGAGGTGATTCAGCATGGATAGCCTTTTAAACAGTGGCCGCCCGACGGTCTTCTGCCCTGGGTGTGCCCACGACCGAGTGCTCCACGCTTTAGACCAGGCCCTGATCGGTATGGGCCTTACCGGCCGGCAAGTCGTTATCGTCACGGACATCGGCTGTTCGGGCCTTTTTGACACCTTTTTCAACACCCACGCCTTTCACGGCCTTCATGGACGGGCGCTCACTTATGCCACCGGCATAAAGATGGCACGGCCGGAACTCACGGTTATCGTCACCATGGGAGACGGTGGTCTGGGGATTGGTGGCGCACATGTCCTCAGCACTTGTCGGCGTAATATTGATCTCACCTTGTTGGTGCTCAACAATTTCAACTACGGGATGACGGGAGGCCAGTGTTCAAGTACCACGCCCCGGAACGCCGAGGTCGGATCCGGATTCCTGAACCGTCTGGAAAAGCCGATGGACATCTGCCAGGTCGCCGGCACCGCGGGAGCGGCCATGGTGTCCCGTGTCTCGACCTATGATGAGGGATTGGTCGAGCATCTTAAGGCGGCTATCGCCTATGATGGATTTTCCCTGGTGGATATCTGGGGGATGTGCCCCGGACGATACACCCGAAAGAATAAGCTTACCCCCAAGCGTATCGCCGATAGCATTGCCGAACTGCCTGATCTTTCAAGCTTCAAAACATTGAACGATCGAATGGAATATTGCCGCGCATATCAGCAGGAAGCCGTTCTGCAGGAGGCACCGCCGGATCCGGTGCGCATTGAACCCGTTTTCAAGGCGCCGCAGAAGGGTCGCCGGGAGGTGGTTGTATTGGGCAGCGCCGGTCAGCGTGTCGTCACCGCGGGTGAACTGTTGTGTCTAGCGGGGGCTACAGCGGGGTGTTACGCGACGCAGAAGAACGATTATCCTATTACTGTGATGCGGGGTCATTCGGTGAGCGAAGTCATTCTTTCAGAGACCGAAATCGAGTATACCGGAATCGAGAATCCCTCGGTGGTCATCGCTTTGGCAGCCGAGGGTGTCGCTAGACGTAAAGAGATGTTCGATCGATTGGCTTCGGAATCATTGGTTATTCGCGCTGTCGGCGTGGCGTTGCCCTCATGCGGAGCGACAGTTATCGATGTCGACTTCAAGGCGGAAAAAATTAAATCACCGGATTGGGCGCTGGCCGCGCTGGCCGTTCTGGCCCGTGAAAACCGGGTCCTGACCATTGAGATGTTAAAAAAAGCACTGGAACTGCGCTACAGGAAGGTGGTCCTGGAAACGGCGTTAGCGGTGGTCGAGAAGATTTCCAGTTGACCAGACAGGAAGACAGGAACGAGGTCAACAATGACGATTCGAGCCTGGAGTTGGCAAACCAGATGGGAAATATCCGTTCCGCCAGACTGGATACTCCGCGGAGGTGTTAAACGGCCCAAAGGAAACCCGAGGTGCCAGAATTAACGGTACCCAGGTTCATTCCGTGCGTCTCCCCGGGCATGTGCTCTCCGCCGAAGTCGTTTATGGCATGGCGGATCAGAGGCTGGTGTTGCGCCACGATGCGGGGTCGAGCGCAATTCCGTATGTGGACGAAGCCATGCTGGCTATCCGTAAGGTGGGGGCATTTAAAGGCCTCCGCCGATGCCTGGATACCGTCATGGACATCTGACGCGGTTGACGGCGGCGTAATCACACCGCAGATGGGCAGCCACCCTTTTTCCTGAAGGGTGGTATCAGGATGGTGCGGCGGGCATACCCGAAAGGCCCAGAAATTTGAAACGGATCCGCTCGAGATGTTTCAGCAGATGGGTTTTCCGGGCCCGGCCAACAGCAGCGCTGTCGCCACGGATCAAAAGCCTCGACAAATCTTTTAATTCTTCCTGAATCGACATGACCTCACTGCGCCATTCGGCGATGTTCATTTTTTTCATATTAAAATACCACAGGCGAAAGGTGAGGGCGTAAAGGCGATCCGACACTTCCGTCAAAAAGGGGTTATTAGCGGCCTCGTGGAACAGCGCATGAATTCCAAAATCAACGGCCGACAAGGCTCTTGGGTCTTTGTCGTCGAACAACCGGTCGCATACCGTCGACCATTCGTCAAGGCGGCGGTGATGCGCTGGTAGAAAATGTTGGGCGGCCAAACGGCCGATGGCCGCCTCGATTTCAAGCCTGGCCTGGTAAACGTTCATCATTCGGTTCATCTCTAATTCCGTCACCAATATACCAGTGCGTGGAAGAATCTTGACCAGGTGTTCCCATTCGAGGCGGAAGATGACCGTGCGAAGCGGCGTTCGGCTCACTTCGAACTCCTTTGCCAGTTTCTGTTCGTTAAGGATGCACCCCGGTTCATATTCAATAAACAGAATCCGATCGCGCAATGTGCGGTAGATATTGTTTTTCATGCCTGCCTCATTCATGATGGCGATAGAATTATCGACATTTTTTTGTATACTAAAATAATACAAGCTTTCATCTTTTACAAGATCTTAATCTGTTCGATATTATTCATTATCTGAAATAAATTGACAGTTTAAAATTCTATTGGTATACAAAACAAATATCTAAAAACATCTTAATATATCCTGGTGGCGGAGGTGATGCATATGAAGGATAATACGTTGAGTCATGGGCTGTGGGCGGCCACGGCACCGCCGGCCCCAGTGCTGGGCCCTTTTGAGGGAGACCAGCATGCCGATGTGGCGGTGATCGGAGGCGGGTATACGGGATTGTCCGCAGCCCTGCATCTCGCTGAGGCGGGGGTGGATACGATTGTCCTGGAGGGAAAAGAGATCGGCTACGGTGGTGCCGGCCGCAATGTCGGTCTGGTCAACGCCGGCCTATGGCTGATGCCGGATGATGTCCTTCGCATGTTGGGTGAGGAGATGGGCGAGCGCCTTATCAATGTGCTGGGCGCATCCCCGGAACTGGTTTTCGGACTGATTGAAAAGCACGGCATTTCCTGCGAGGCCTTACGTAAGGGCACCCTTCACTGCGCCCATTCTCCGAGCGGGTTTCGTGCTCTCCAACAGCGGGAATCCCAGTGGAAACGCCGGGGCGCTCCGGTGACCCTGCTTGATCGGGAGGCGGCGGCGCAGAAGATCGGCAGCAGGCGCTTTTACGGGGCGCTGCTGGATGAGCGCGCTGGAACGGTTCAACCCCTGGCCTATGCCTACGGGCTTGCCAGGGCCGCCTGTCGGGCGGGAGCACGTCTCCATGTCCAATCCTCGGTGACCGGATTGACGCGCGATCCCAAAGGATGGTGTCTTTCAACTCCCAACGGGATCGTTCAGGCACAAACTGTGATATTAGCCGTTCAGGGATATCCGGAGTCTGCTTTTAAAGCACGTGAAAAGGAACTTATCCCTTTCAACTATTTTCAGTTTGCGACGGCACCTCTGCCCCAGGAGGTTCGAAACACCATATTGCCGGACGGAGAAGGGGCGTGGGATACCCATCTGATTCTTTCCTCGTTCCGTCTGGATCAATCGGGACGGCTGCTTGTGGGCAGCGTTGGACAGGTGGAAAACGGCGGGTATGCCATCCATGAAAACTGGGCCCGGCGAACCATCGCGAAGCTTTTCCCCCAGGTTGGGCCCGTGCCCCTGGAATATGCCTGGAACGGCCGCATTGCCATGACGGTCGACCACATTCCCCGGTTTCATCTGTTGGATGAACATCTGATTTCGGTAACCAGCTACAACGGTCGCGGCATTGGTCCGGGAACCGTTTTTGGCAAGCTTCTGGCAGAGTGGGCTCTGGGTGCCCCCGCCGAAGCAATTCCGCTGCCGATCACCAGACCCAAAGGGGTCCCGGGACGGGCCTTGAGAGGACTATTTTATGAAGCCGGCGCTCGTTTGTATCACCTGATTCAGCGCCGCATCTGACCCGAAAGCCGTCCCAGTCTGCTGATCGAAGGCGGGAGCGGACCGGCGGCGGCCCGCTTTCAGGAGAAGATATCATGAAGCTATCCAGCGTACTGGAAGACCTCAAGATTGAACCGAAGAATAGGGGTGCCAATACCGGTACTCTTTGGGGACCAACTACGGACCAGGGAGAAATCATCAGCACCTCCCCCATCACCGGGAATCCCATCGCATCAGTGTTCAAGGCATCGGAGGATGACTACGAGTGGGTCATGGGCGCCGCTGGAACGGCGTTCCGGATATGGCGGCAGGTGCCGGCGCCTCGTCGCGGCGATATCATCCGCCAGATCGGCCTGAAGCTTCGGCAGTACAAAGAGGCTTTGGGTTGCCTCGTGACCTTTGAAATGGGAAAATCCCTCCAGGAGGGGTTGGGGGAGATTCAGGAGATGATCGATATCGCGGACTTCGCCGTGGGTCTGTCGCGGCAGCTTTATGGATTTACCATGCCTTCCGAGCGGCCCGATCATCGGATGTATGATCAATACCACCCCCTGGGGCCGGTGGGCGTCATCACCGCATTCAATTTTCCGGTGGCGGTGTGGTCCTGGAATGCACTGGTCGCTGCTGTCTGCGGCGATGTCGTGGTCTGGAAACCTGCTTCCAAGGTGCCGCTTACGGCCATTGCCGTACAGAACATCGTGGCGGAGGTGATCCGCGAAAATAATTTGCCGGAAGGCATTTTCAATCTCCTGATCGGCAGCGGCGCTGTTATCGGGGAACGCATGCTGCAAGATTCCCGAATCCCATTGATTTCACTGACGGGTTCCACGGCCGTGGGAAAGCATGCCGCCGCCAAGGTGGGCGGTCGTCTGGGGAAGACGATCATGGAACTGGGAGGTAACAACGCCATCATTCTCACTGAGAACGCCAATCTGGAAATAGCCGTCCCTGCCATCGTCTTCGGCGCTGTCGGCACCGCGGGACAGCGATGCACTTCCACACGGCGGCTGATCATTCACAACGCGATCTATGATCGGGTCGTTCAAGCCCTTAAGAAGGCCTATGCTGAATTGAAAATCGGAGATCCCATGGATGAAACCAACCATGTGGGTCCCCTCATCGATCGGAACGCCGTCGAGAACTTCACATCGGCACTGGAGCGGCTCCGGGAACAGGGTGGTGACGTTATTTCGGGGGGCCGGGTTCTGACTGGGAAAGGATATGAGAGCGGATGCTACGTCACTCCCGCGTTGGTGGTCGCAAAAAACGATTATCCCATCGTCCAGGAAGAAACCTTCGCACCCATTTTATATCTCATCCGTTATGTCGGCGGCATACACAACGCCATTATGCTCCACAATGCCGTTCCCCAGGGACTCTCATCGGCCATCTTCACCCAGGACCTTTCTGAGGCGGAGACTTTTTTATCGGCCCGAGGCTCGGATTGCGGAATCGCCAACGTAAACATCGGCACCTCCGGCGCGGAGATCGGCGGAGCATTCGGCGGGGAGAAGGAGACGGGGGGCGGCCGGGAATCGGGGTCCGACGCGTGGAAAGTCTACATGCGGCGACAGACCAATACCATCAATTACGGTAGCGAACTGCCTCTGGCCCAGGGCATCAAGTTCGAGATATAGTAGGATGTGTTTCAGCTTGCCCGCTTTGTGTCGAGGATGTCCAGCACTTCCTGCGCCTTTTTCCGAGCGCGATCGGCCATGGCGGCTGCAAGCTTCAGCGTCTCCGCCTTGAAGGCATCGTCCGTGACCCCTTCAAGGTTGATGAGTACGTTCTGGTATGCTCCCCAGATTCCGGTTTCCAGGGCTTTTGCGCCGACCTGGATATCGGATCGGGACGCCGGGTTACCGTATCGGGCCGTATCGCACAGCGCCTCCCATGCGCTGTCGGCTATGGTCATGGTATGGAGCGGGACATTGACGGCCGTTTTGAGGCCTTGCTGCATCCTTTCAGTGCGGGCGGCGTTTTCCGCTGGTGTGCCCGACGGCATTCGCACACCTTCCATGTAATCGTTAAAAGCGTTGGTGTCGGCATCGATCATGGCGATAAGCGATCGGGTTGTCTCATACAGAGGCGGAATAGCCGCGCGCATCTGTGCATCGACGCTTTCGAATTTACGAACGCCGTAGGTGAGTTTGGCCACCATAGCCCCTAAACCGGCTCCCAGGGCGGCAAGAACGGCGGACACCGAACCGCCGCCCGGCGCGGACGAACGGGCGGCTACTTCTTCGATAAATCCCCTCAGGCTCAGCTCGGCCAGGGGTTCGTCCGGTGGTTCGGCCACAATGTATTCGATAATTTTTTTTTCGGGCTCGAAAGGTGCGACGCTGCTGAGGCCTAAGCGTTCGACGACCAGCCGGATCTTCTGATCCTCTTCGTAGATAAAGAGATTCTCCCTTTCGATGTAATAGTCCGCCGCCATCAGGAGCGACTCCAATGGGACGAGCCCAACGATCTCGGAGCCGGCCACGCCCACTTTCAGTTCGGCCGCTTCCTTCTTGACCTCCTCGAAGAGCCGATGGATGGAGGTCACCCGGTAATTGGTCAGGTTCACTGTCACTTGAGCCAGATTGTACTCATCCACGAACCAGCCCATGCCCTTGACCTCCTTGAGGCGGCCGGGTTGGTCATTGCCTCGGCCGGCCTCCCTCAGGTTGAGAGCGATGCGGTGGGCTTGATTGGCCGTGCCGAGGATGTTGACGTTGTAGGCGATGAGGAACATGCGCGCCCCGGTGGCGGTGGCGCCCCATTGCGGTACGAATTCGGCAGGACCGAAATCTGGCTGCCAGCGTGGATCCTTGAGGCGTTCGGCCAGCCCTTCGTACTCGCCATGACGAATATCCGGGAGCTTGCGGCGATAATCCTGAAGAGCTGCCTCTTCATATAGAAAGAGAGGCACCTTGAGCACCTCCGCGGCACGCTGGGCGAAGGTTCGGGCGATGTCGACACAATCCGTCATGCTTACGCCTCGGACGGGTATAAACGGGCAGACATCCATGGCTCCAAAGCGCGGGTGTTCACCCTTGTGAGTTCTCATGTCGATGCGAGCTTTCGCCACCTGGGCGGCGGCGAGGGCCCCTTCGACAATGCTGTCGGGGTCGCCGACAAAGGTGTAGACGGTGCGGTTTGTGGATGCCCCGGGATCGACGTCCAGCAAAGTACAGCCCGAAGTTCGCCGTATGGCTTCGGCGATGGCATCGATAGTTTCCCGATTTCGGCCTTCTGAAAAATTAGGTACACATTCGACGATTTTCTTCATGGGTGATTCCTCCGGAAAAAGATCTTGCTGAACATCTCAATATTTCATATGGTTTCAGAAAATGCCAGAGATGATTTGAATGCAATTCCATTAAGTTATTCCATTGAACGAACAAAACGTGCAGGTAGCGTGAAAATGGTTTTTTTATGGACTGAAGGCCCGGCTGTGAAGGATTGATGCAGAAACCCAAAGCCCCTGATGGCTCCGATGGGACCATCAGGGGTGTTCAGGTACGTTGACGAGAAGAGGCACATGGCCGGTAACGCCGAACAACTTTTCAAGCCCTTGTCTGGGAAGTACCAGCGTGCTGGTGTTTACCAATGGATGGCATTGGAATGCGTCGGCTTCCCAGAGGCGCCTGTCGATAATCAGTTCGACCTGATGAGCCGCATCGTTGACGACGGCCAACATCGAAACAGCACCCGGTTCGAGATCCAGATGCCGCTTGAGACGATCAGCGGAAGCAAAACTGACGCGGGTGCTGTCGATAACCGTGTGGAGACGCTTCAGATCGACTTTTGTATCGCTGTTCACGACGACCAGGAAATGACGCTTACCCTTGTTGTCCCGAAGGAAAAGATTTTTGGTTTTTGCGCCGGCTAGGGGCGGGACCAGACGCTCGGCCTCTTCAATGGTGTAAACCGGAGGATGATTGGTACGCTTGTACGGGATACCGTGGCGCTCCAGAATTTGGTAGATATTTGTCATCATTAACTTTCTGTTTTTCGAGAATGGCGAATCTTCATGCCGGGTTCATCGCAGGACAGGATCGTTATAGATCAAGATCCGGTTGGTGTAAACCCGGTTGCATCGTCGAAGAATAGCTTTTCTATTTACAGTATTAAGGATTTCCAACAATATCAATTTATTATGTTTTAGTGTATTTTACGGAGAACCGTTTGGTCTGGACGCATGACGCTTCGATCAGGGCTTGAGAGGCGAAGCCTTAAGAAAAACAGGAGGGGTAAATATCATGGACGCAGCTTTTCTCGCGTATCTCGACCAAGAGGCCCGCGCTCTGAAATCTCAGGGGCTTTTCAAAGAAGAACGAATTGTCACATCTCCACAACAAGCTGATATAACAGTACAAAAAAACCTTAAAGTAATCAATTTCTGCGCCAACAACTATCTGGGCCTGGCCAATCATCCAACGGTCATTGCGGCGGCTGAAAGAGGGCTTCGGCAATACGGCTTCGGCATGGCTTCGGTCCGCTTCATCTGCGGAACCCACGAGATCCATAAAACCCTCGAAGCCGGGATCAGTGATTTTCTCAGGACCGAGGACACCATTCTTTACACGTCGTGCTTCGACGCCAATGGGGGCCTCTTTGAGACCCTGCTGGGGCCTGAAGACGCCGTCATCAGCGACGCACTCAACCATGCCAGCATCATCGACGGAATTCGTCTCTGCAAGGCCCGGCGATTCCGGTATGGGAACAATGACATGAGCGACCTGGAGGTCCAGCTCAAGGCCGCCCAAGGCGCCCGGTTCAAGATGATTGCCACCGACGGCGTTTTTTCGATGGACGGCATCATCGCCAATCTTGCCGACATCTGCGACCTGGCGAATCGATACAACGCCATGGTCATGGTGGATGACTCCCATGCGGTGGGGTTTATGGGAAAGGAGGGCGGTGGAACACCGGAGTACTGCGGTGTCCGAGATCGCATCGACATCAATACAGGGACCTTGGGCAAGGCCCTGGGAGGGGCCTCGGGTGGCTACACCAGCGGTCGGAGAGAGATCATCGCCTGGTTGCGCCAGCGCTCCCGACCGTATCTCTTCTCGAACACACTGGCGCCTTCCATCGCCGCGGCGTCCCTTCAGGTACTGGCGTTGTTGAAAGAGGGAAAACATCTCAGGGCTAAACTCATGGAGAATACCGCCTATTTCAGATCCGGGATGGCAGCGCTCGGCTTCGATCTCATCCCTGGGGACCACCCCATTATTCCCGTCATGCTGGGGGATGCTGTTCTGGCCGGAAAAATGGCCGCCAGACTACTGGAAGAAGGCATTTACGTGGTGGGATTCTCCTATCCGGTGGTGCCCAAAGGCCAAGCCCGGATCCGGATCCAGATGTCAGCGGCCCACGAACGGGAGCATCTGGACCGCGCCATCGCCGCATTTGAAAAAGTCGGAAAGGCGCTTGAGGTCATCTCGTAATGCCGGCCGTCCTGGTCGTGTTGATGGGTAACGCATTTGGCGGTCGTGGCGCTGGTCAGAGGTTTTTATAGAAAATCCGCCGTCCTGTGGCAAACCTCCCTGAACCACCGGGCATAGACTCAAGGCGACGGCTCACCGAGGTGGAGAAAATCGGCCCGGATGGTTCAATCGAGCAAACGCTTCAGCAGATTCGTCTTCCCTCGGGCGGCGTGGATCTGAAAGTTGCCGAGCTTCAGAATAAACATCGTTCACAGTCACGCAAGGCGTTTGTCTTAGGGGTATATCGTAAAGGAGATGCCGGGAAGGGGGAACGGTGGGCAGTTCGAGGCCGGTGGCTATCGGTTGCCGCGGCTTACGCGTAGGACGGCTTTCATCTTCCTGCCGAGCATCTGGAATCGATAGGGTTTTTGAATGAATCCCGAGGGGTCTTCGCCTCTAAACTGATCCATCACGTCCTGTTCGGTGTATCCACTTGACAGGATGATGCAGACTTCGGGATCGAGACGGCGGAGATTTTCAAAAACTTCCCGGCCGCTCATTTCCGGCATGCTGAGATCGAGCAGGACGCAATGGATCTCCCGATATTTTTCCCGGTAGATCCGGATGGCCTCCTGCCCATTGCCGGCGGTGAGAACCCGATATCCCAATTTCTGCAGCATGGTCTGAGCCAGCTTGCGAATCTTGAACTCGTCGTCGACCAGCAGAATTGTGCGGGGGCTGTCTATTCTACTGGAGACGCCGTCCGAAAATATCCGACCCATAACCGGTTCATCCTCACCGACGGTCGGGAAGAGGACACGGACGGTCGTTCCTTTTCCCGGCGTCGATGTGATCCGGATGGCGCCCCTGAGTCCCCGTACGATCCCGAGAACCGTCGACATTCCCAGGCCGCGCCCCTGGAATTTGGTGGTGAAAAAAGGATCGAACACGCGTCTGACAGCGTTTTCATCCATGCCGCCGGCCTTGTCTGTCACCTCGAGGAATACGTAAATGCCCTCGGATGGCGGAGAATCGTTGCCGGCCACCTCCCTGATGGTTTGCGCGAGATCCTCGGCCTTGCAGTATCTGCTGCCCGTGGAGAGGGTTATCCGACCTTTCGTTCCAGGTGGGTAAGCTTCCGCCGCGTTGGTGATGAGGTTGGTGAGGATTTGGCATATCTTGGCTGCATCTCCCTTCACCACCGGCAGGTTTTGGGTCAGACGGGTGTCAAGACCTATCTCGGCCGGCAGCTTTCCCGCCATGGCATGTAAGACCTCTTCGGCCAGCAGGCTGAGGTCGACGGCCGTGATAATGAAGGAGGTCTTGCCGGTATAGGCGAGAATTTTACGTGTGAGCTCCGCAGCCATGAAAACGGATTTTTCCATGTCACGGAGGTAGGTTCTCAGGATAGACGACGCTGGAGTTTTGGCTGTGGCCAGTTCGATGTTGCCCAGAATGACCATGAGGATATTGTTGAAGTCATGCGCGATGCCGCCTGCCATGGCCCCGAGGCTCTCGATCTTCTGAACGTGCTGTGTCCGTCTTTCGAGCGCCAGCCTTTCGTTTTCAGCCAGTTTCTGCCGGGTCAGATCGGTGATGAGGGCAAGGATATGTACCCGTTCGTCGCCGATGGCCAGGCTGTTGGTGGAGACGGCTACCGTGCGGGTCGTGCCGTTTTTTACGGTGATATCCCATTCTTCGCCCCTCAGATGGTCGCCGGCCCGAAGGCGGCGAACCAGTTCCCTGGCTTTATCCTGGATGTCCGGGTTCGGAAAACCGATGGGATCCCACCTCAGACGGTTGATCTCATTCATGCGGTATCCGGTGATTTCCGTCATCCGTTGGTTCCATATGTCGAACCGGATGTAAGGATACCGGTCGATTTCATGAAAGACGCACAGCCCCTCCGCAGCCCTATCGATGACGGCTTCACGAAAAGCGTTGGCCTCCACGAGAGCCTTTTTCGCCCACTCCTTTTCCTTGATCAACCGCTGGTTCTCGAACCAGACATCGGCTGCCGGGGTAAGGTTTCCTCCGATGGCCAGGACGGAAACCAGCGCGTTACCGTGGCAATTTCCGCTGTTGTCTGAGAGACCCTGTTCTCCGAAGCTGAGAAAGCCCGAGATGTTGGCATATCGGGCCATATCCCGAATACCTTCGATCTCCTCGGCAATTTTTTCTTTGAGGATTTTATATCTGAGGGCGCACGAGAACACGAGAGTTGCGGCGGGTCGTTTAATGTCTCCCCGAAACAGCGCTTTTTGAAGGGCCTGCCTTCCGGCATGGATAAGGGTGTCGGGATCGCCGTTCATGAGGATGAGTTGGCTGCCCTCGGCCACGGGCTGAGAAAACCGGACGCCGCCGTTTTTCGTTAGAAAGCTGGGAACATTGATGATGAACTCGCCGAAGGGGTCATTCAACCCAACGGGTTTTCCCGTGACAAGCGTCAGATGTTTTCCCGTCATCTCTGAAGGGGTTTTGCCGATGAGGGTGCAATAAGCTTCGTCGGCAGGTTCATGGTTGATTTCCAGGACAACGTTCTCTTGAGCACGGGTAACGAGCATTTTCTTGTTCGATGGTGAAAACCCGTGGGCAATGCCCATGCCGGTCTGGAGTTGTGTTTCGAAGATGGCCACCAACATGCTGTCTTCGTAAGCCTGGTCGTCGAGAAAGACGTGGTTTTTCTCGAGCCGCCAGTCATCGGCGCTTCCACCCCCGCAAAAATTGATAAGGCTCCGGGATCGCTTTCGCAGCGCGAGAAGGATGTCCCTGCTTTTGGAATCCGCCGTCCGGGTATTTCCTGGCGAGAAGAGTATCCCGAAAACCGATTTGCCTTTGCGCCGGAGGGTCGTGAGGAAATTTTCGTGAGAGAAGTCTGAAGGCGAGAAGTAGGGACGTATTTCAGGTGACCGGGCGGCTTCGTCCACGGCAGCCTGCCAATCCATCGATACGTGTTTGCCGACGGCGGCATGCACATCCAGATAGGGGGATGCAAAGACCGTTACCACCACGCTTCCAATAAGGAGACCGTTGCAGATTTCACCAGCGGTCGAGGCGCCGATCAATGGAGCACGGCCCGTAACCGATCGAATTCCCGCGATGAGATCCGTGGGGTCGAACCGAACGGATGCAAACACCAGGACGACGGAAACGGGATACCGCTCGATGGATTTCAATGCCTGGTGTGCGGCTTGTACGCCGGCCTCTCGGGGATTGACCGCCTTGCTGAATCCGCAGCCGGTTTCGATTAGGTTCGTTGTATTTTCGGACATGATGTGCCCCGTTTTTGCCTGTGGAGAACATTCATAGGCTGGAATAATTTTTAAATTTTAATCTAAGATAATGACTCGAATCTGTGTTGTAATGCCCTAACCGAAAAACACTATTGAAAAAATAAAAACCTGACATTTCCGACTTTTTGTTTTATGCCCTCGAAAAAGAAAGATGACAAATAACGGGGCAAAGCTGTAGGTATATCTTGAAGGATATCGTCGCAATTCATACCTCCAAAGATTCATTATGAAAAGTGCTAAGGTGTTTCGCCCCACGATTTATCTGCTGAAAACGGTAGGGTACAGTTCTGACGGCGACGGTCGGAAAGGGTTGTTTGTCTAACCGCAATATGAAGGAGAGATGCAATGTCGGATCAAAAAGAAAAAATGGGCGTTTATAAAAAAATATCTCAAAAATATCCTGAGGTAACGGTTGCCCTCAGATCCCTGGGGGAGACCATTCGCAGCAGCGGACCTATCGACGGCAAGACGTCGCAGCTGATTCAACTCGCCGCTGCGGCGGCCGGCCAGTCTGAAGGGTCGGTCCATTCTCATACCCGACGGGCATTGGAAGAAGGGGCAACCCGGGAGGAAATCGAACATGCACTGTTGCTGCTGATTTCCGTTATGGGGTTCCCCAAAACGGCCGCCGCCATGTCCTGGGCCACGGATATCCTCGACGCGAGGCCTGCGGAATGATCCTGCGGAATGAGACCGCCGCGCTGGCCAATGCAAGCGCCGGTTCGGCGGTACTGAGTTAGCGTCGGTGAATGCCTCGGTCTTTTCTTGCCGGGGAGCATGCCGACCGAGTGTCTGGTAGAAAAACCGCTACCACGCTATATTGCCCGCGTCCTATCACAGATAATGGCCGCCGGTCAGCCGACGAAGCGGCTTCCGGCGAAAACGAACATCATCCTCTTGTGGGACCGGATGCCTTTTACGACGCCGACCGACCAGATGAGAAACAGTGACCGGCTCCTCTGGCGGCTCAGCGGACCACCGGAAAGGATCGTCCGATGATGAAAACTGAAGCTTTCCCGGTTGGCGGTCGAAAGCGTTGGACCGAAGATCGGGGCTTCAGCTTCCGGTCCATATCCCTTGATGTGAACGACTCCGTGGAGGTCACCCCTTTATGATACAAGATATTTACCGCCTGCTGAATTCGGGCGAATCTTTTGTTCTCGCAACCATTATCAGTCGGACCGGTTCTACGCCCCGAACCGCCGGTGCCCGAATGATCATTCGGAGGGACGGCGGCATCGTCGGTACCATCGGCGGCGGCCCTGTAGAGGGTGCTGTGATGGCGGCGGCCCCGGATGTCCTTTCATCCGGGCGGTTCGGGATCCTTTCCTTCGATCTGGACCGTTCGGGCGCCGCGGGCGAGATGGACATGATCTGCGGCGGCCGTCTGGAGATCCTCCTTGAACGGCTTTCGCCGACATCGGAGGTCAACTGTCTGTTTCACGTGTTGAACGAGGCCCGACGTCAGGGCCGCAGGTACCTCCTGGCAGCCGGTATTCCGGATGTGGACGATGCCGGGGAAATCCTGCGGGCCGCGATCTTCATGGACGGCGACATCGTTGCGAACGACGGCTTTCCCCGCGCCGTTTTGCCGGCGCTCCTGGAAAAAACCCGAAAGGCGCGGGCACCGGTGATGGTCGTCCACCATGAACGGCGGTATCTCACCGAGCCGGCACTCATGCCCCACACCGCCTATCTTTTCGGTGCGGGCCACGTCTCCCAGGCGGTCTCCCGACTGACCCGCATGGTGGGTTTCCGCACCGTGGTGCTTGACGACCGGGCTGAATTCGCGAACAGCGAACGCTTCCCTCTGGCCGACGATGTCCGAGTGATCGAAAGCTTTCACCTCGCGTTTTCAGACCTCCCCGTCGACCCGGACAGCTACCTGGTGATTCTCACCCGGGGCCATCACCATGACCGGACCGTGCTGCGGGAAGCTCTCGGCACGGACGCCGGGTACATCGGCATGATCGGCAGCCGGAGAAAACGCGACGCCATCTATGCAGCCCTTCGGGACGCGGGGCACACCGACACGGATTTCGCGCGGGTTCACTGCCCCATCGGCGTCGGCATACAGGCCGAGACACCCGAAGAGATCGCCGTCAGCATCGTGGCGGAATTGATCGCGGCCCGGGCCGCCCGGAAATGACCGCTCCCGGGCCGGCCGCCGTCATTCTGGCCGCGGGGAAGTCGACACGCATGGGACGGGACAAACCCCTGCTCCCCCTGGCGGACCGCACCGTCGTCGAACGGGTCATCGGCCTGTTCCAGACGGCCGGGATCGCCGACATCCGAGTCGTCGTCGGCCATCATCGGGAGCGTCTCGTCCCGGTCGTTCGAAAGGCGGGCGCCTGGGCGGTGTTCAATCCCGATTTTCAAGACGGCATGTTCACATCCGTTCAGGCGGGGCTCGCTACCCTCGATCCCGCCTGCCCGGGTGTTATGGTGCTCCCGGTGGACGTGTCTTTGATCAGGCCCGCCACGATCCTCAGGCTCGTGGACACCTGGCAATCCACGATCCAAAACGGCGGAGTGCAGGGAGACGCCGGGCGGACGATCCTTCATCCGACCTTTCAGGGACGGCGAGGCCATCCCCCTCTCATCGGCGGTCGCCACATCGCCGACATCCTGAAATGGCGCGGCAACGGCGGCCTTCGGGCGTATCTGGCGATGTGGCCGACGGCCCGGGAGATTCCCGTAGCCGACCGATTCATCCTGATGGACATGGATACCCGCGAAGATTATGAGAATATTGCGCGGGACTGCCTTGGGTACGATGTTCCCTCGCCCGAGGAGTGCCGGGCCCTCATGGTGGATATTCTGGCGGTGGCGCCCCCGGTCTGGGCTCACTGCCGGGCAGTGGCTGATGTGGCCGTGACCCTCGGGCATGCCCTGAACCAGGGGGAAGGCGCCGGCCCTGCCGGTGGTCCGCTGTCGCTGGATTTGATCCGTGCTGCCGCTCTGGTTCACGATCTGGCTCGGGGACAGCCGGACCATGCCCATGCAGGTGCGGCATGTCTCCGAGCCATGGGGTTTCCCGCCGTGGCCGACATCGTGGCCGTTCACATGGCGCTTCCTCCGGGACGGGAGGATACGCCGGGGGAAGCGGAAGTGGTTTTTCTCGCGGACAAACTGGTGGCCGAAGACATCCGGGTGACGCTGGAGGAGCGGTTTCAGCGACAGATGGCTCGATGGGGGCACCAACCGGCGGCATTGGCGGGTGTGGCCCGAAAATGGGCTCAGGCGTCGAGGGTCCGGGATGCGATTGAAAAGCGGGTGGGGCTGACCGTCGGGTCCATTTTGGAGGGGGGACGTTATGATCTGCCTGCTGCGACACGGAGAGATTGATGCCAGCCCCGAGCGACGGTTTATCGAACAGACCGATCTGCCGTTGAACGGAATCGGACGGCGTCAGGCCCGGAAATGGCGGGATGCGCTGGAAAGTGTAAGATGGAAGGGGGTCTTCTGCAGCGACCTGGCCCGGTCCCGTGAACCCGCCGTGATTATAGCGGAAACGTCGGGAGCGCCCGTCCGAGGCCGTCGGCGCCGGGGTGGCCTGCCGGGAGTTCGTGCGCTGAGGCCTCGATGAGATTTACAACAGCTTTATGCCCTTCAGGAAATCCATCAGAAGGAGATTCTTGGGCAGATCGGCGCGTTTTTTCTTGATGTAGATCTCGATACGATCCTTCATGAGGGATATTTCGGGAAAGAGGCGAATCAGGGATCCTTCCGCAAGCTCCTTCAGCACCGTGTATTTCGGCACGAAACCGACGCCGATGCCGCACAGAGCGGCATTGATGATTCCCCGGATATGGTTGATGAGCGTCACGTGATTGAAAACATCGCGTTTTTCTGCGGGTATCACGTGGATGAAGTTATGCCACCAGTTAAGCTCTTTATCGAGAGACAGCAGATTGCAGTGTGCCAGATCGTCGATGTCGCGCACGGCATTCGCGGCGACATAATCGGGGGATGCGACGACGGCGTATTCCTCCCGAAATAGAGGGATCGCGGACAACTCCGGATTGATGTGGGGCCGGCAGTCGATGACCATGTCGAGTTCGTCGTTCAGAAGCGGCGCCAGGAGTTGATGGCTCAGGTGAAAATCAACGTGAATGTGGGGGTGCCGGTCAAAGAACCGCTTCATGTTCTTGATGAGGATGCTGATGCCGAACTCCACCGGAGAGCCCAGGCGCACCACTTCCGGACGATTCTGCGCGTGCCGGAGCGTCTCTTCGGCCTTCTCCAGCTCAAAGAAGACATTGGTACAGGTTCTGAACAACGCCTCCCCTTCACCGGTCAGTGCAAAGCCCCGCCGGGTGCGATCAATCAGAACGATACCCAGACTGACTTCCAGACTTTTGACGGCATGGCTTACGGCTGACTGGGTGACGAAAAGCTTCCGGGCGCAATTCGAATAATTTCCGGTCTGGGCCAGGGTATAGAAGGTTTTCAGTTTGTTCAACTCCATGATGGTCCTGTTGTATGAATATTATTCAACGTCTATATGAATATTTTGAATTATATTTATGCCATGTAATTATGGTATGTCAACAATGACGATCACCATCAACGATGACCCCCATACAAAGGAGTAGGATGATGTCCAACGGTGTGTACCGAATCATGAAGCCTCGTAATGAGGCGGTGCCGGCGTATCTGCCGGGGAGCGACGAAAAGCGCGGCCTCAAGGCCAGGCTGGCCGAATTGAAGCAGTCTTCCATGGAGATTCCTCTGATCATCGGCGGAAAAGAGGTGAGGAGCGGAAAGACGGGGAAATGTATCATCCCGCACCATCACGCCCACGTCCTGGCCACCTATCACATGGCCGGTGAAGCCGAGACCCGAATGGCTGTCCAGGCCGCCCTTGACGCCGGAAAGGCGTGGGCCGAAACCCCATGGGATCACCGCCTGGCCGTGTTTCTCAGGGCTGCGGAAATGATCGGGGGGCCGTGGCGCCACACCCTTAACGCCGCCACGATGCTGGGCCAGAGCAAAACGGTCTACGAGGCCGACGCCGACGCCGCCTGTGAATTGATGGATTTTTTCAGGTACAACAGTTATTTTTTCCGGCAGATCATAGAGGAGCAACCCGAATGTCTTCAGGGCATCCTGAATCGCATGGAATACCGACCTCTTGAGGGATTCGTCTTTGCCGTGACGCCTTTCAATTTTACGGCCATCGGCGGCAACCTGCCCGGCACGCCGGCCATGGCGGGTAACACCGTCGTGTGGAAGCCGGCGTCCACCGCCGTTTATTCCAATTATCACGTGATGAAACTGTTGCAGGCGGCGGGACTGCCCGACGGCGTGATCAATTTCATTCCCGGCCCGGGGAGTGCCGTGGGACCCCTGGTCATGAGCCATCCGATGCTGGCCGGCATCCACTTCACCGGCTCCACCGCCGTATTCCAGGGGATGTGGCGCACCGTTGCCCAAAACCTGGAGCGTTACAACGGTTATCCCCGCATCGTGGGCGAAACCGGGGGCAAGGATTTCGTTTTTGCCCACCCGTCCGCAGACATTGAAACCCTGGTCCCCGCTCTCATCGGGGGTGCCTTTTCCTATCAGGGACAGAAGTGTTCGGCCACCTCAAGGGTCTATATTCCCAGAAGCATCTGGCCTGCGGTAAAAACCCGGCTGCTGGCCGACATTGACGGCATCAAGACCGGGGACGTAGAGGACTTCACCCATTACATGGGTGCCGTGATCGATCGGAATGCCTTCGACAACATCAGCGGCTACATTCAATTCGCCCGTGAAGCGGACGACGCAGAGATTATCGCCGGCGGTGAGTGCGACGACAGCATCGGTTTTTTTATCACGCCCACGGTGATCGTCACCACCGATCCAAAATTCAAGACCCTGCAGGAGGAGATCTTCGGTCCCGTGATGACCGTCTTTGTCTATCCGGACGACGATATCGAGAAAGCTCTTACGTTCTGTGCGACCACGTCGAAATATGCGCTGACCGGCGCCCTGTTCGCCCGGGACCGCGCCGCCGTTGTCGAGATGGAAAGGCGGCTCTGCTACAGCGCCGGCAATCTCTACATCAACGACAAGACCACCGGTGCCTTCGTGGGACTCCAGCCCTTCGGCGGTGCGCGGGCGTCCGGCACCAACGACAAGGCCGGCAGCCGGCACAACGTCATGCGCTGGCTCTCCCCCCGTACCATCAAGGAGAACTTCAGTCCGGCAACGGATTACCGCCATGGGTTGATGCAGGAAAGCTGAGTCCGGGGCATTATGATTCCCTGAAACGGGCTGTTCAGGCCATTGATGCCGGATGAACTCGTTTCGTCAGGAGATGCCTTCCCGACGGGTGTTCCGTCTCAATATGGCGGGACACCTTGAATCCATGGAATAAATGCAAAATATACGCCAGGGTTGACAAAAATAGAAATATCATATAATTTGTTTTTTAGGTATTCCGGTTCTGATATGGCTGACGCGATTGTAGCGATTTTCTTTTTTGCGGACGGCGGTTTCGACAGGCCTTCAGATTCCGGATAACGATCTTCATAACAAACCGTTTATGCGTGTCGGAAGGTGGCGTTCCTCCGGGTTGCCGGGTTGCCGGGCAGCCGGCGACAAACCGCTCAGCCTCTGTTTTTCCACATGTTTCACGACTGCGGCAGGAAATATTCCCATTCTGCTGTCGGTTTTATCCTTCCCATATCGTTATAAGTCACGTACAGCGCCTGCCGGGCAAGGGATTTCACTGGCTCCATGCTTGCCGGACATCTTTTTTGAAGGTCATTTTTCGCTAAACTCGTCATCTCTTAACTGCCAGGCGTTGATTCAAAATGGTGTCGCCTGAAAGGAGTCTGCTATCCAGAATACATCAACCGCTAAATACAAATCTTACACGCTGCGCAACCTCGATGATATCCGGCCCCTGGAAAACCTGTCCAGGGATCGGGTGCGCAGGATCAGGGCCGTTGGACGGGTTCTGCCCTTTCGTGTCAATAATTATGTGGTGAACGAACTTATCGATTGGGACAACGTTCCCGAGGATCCTATATTTCAGCTGACCTTCCCGCAACCGAATATGCTGTCGGAGGCGAATCTCTCCAGGCTGCTGGACATGGACCACGCCGGGAAAAGCATCGCCGCGGTTGACCGCGAGGTGCGCAGGATTCAGAGAGAGATGAATCCCCACCCGGCCAGGCAGATGGAGCTCAATGTGCCGGTAATGGATGGCCGCCGTCTGGAAGGGCTTCAGCATAAATACAAGGAGACGGTCCTCGTATTTCCCCGCCAGGGGCAGACTTGTCACGCCTTCTGCACATACTGCTTCCGCTGGGCGCAGTTCTGCGGGATCGAAAAACTGCACTTTGCCTGCAACGACCCACTGGTCCTGCCGCGTTACCTGAAGGCCCATCCGGAGGTGACGGATGTCCTCTTTACCGGTGGGGATCCCATGGTAATGCGGGCCAAAGTGCTGCGCCCGTATATCGACGCGTTGCGTGGCCTGGGGACGGGCCACCCCCTGACGATCCGTTTCGGCACCAAGGCGCTGGCCTACTGGCCTTACCGCTTTTTGACCGACCGGGACGCCGGCGAGCTGATGGAACTGTTCGAAGACATCGCGGCTCTTGGGCACCAGCCGGCCGTCATGGCCCATTTCAGCCACGACCGTGAACTCGAGACCCCGGCCGTGGCGCAGGCCATGAGACGTCTCCAGTCCGCCGGGGTCGTCATCCGCTGTCAGGGGCCTTTGGTCCGCCACGTCAACGACGACGCCGGGACGTGGGCGCGCATGTGGCGCCGCCAGGTCCGGCTGGGGGCCATACCCTACTACATGTTTATCGCACGGAATACCGGCCCAAAGGCCTATTTCAGGGTCCCCCTGGCGCAGGCATACCGGATCTTCAGCGAAGCCTACGGGCAGGTTTCCGGCCTGTGCCGCACGGTCCGCGGTCCGTCCATGTCGGCCACGCCGGGGAAGATCGCCGTCCAGGGGATCGCCGAACTCCTCTCGGAGAAGGTGTTTGTGCTTAAATTCATCCAGGGCCGCGACCCGTCTTGGGTCAACCGCGTCTTTTTCGCGCGATACGCCGCCGATGCCGCGTGGTTCGACGAACTCGAGCCGGCGTTGGGAGATAAAAAATTCTTTTTCGAATCCGGTCTGGATCGTATCACCGCGGAGAAGGCGATGGATCTCGTACCGCCGCCCGGGGCGCTTTCCGGGATAAATGACAGAACCGGTTCCGGGACGCCGCTGCGGTGGGTCCATTAATACAGCTTTGCGGGTCCTCAACACCAGAGTGGGGCCCAATGGAGAAAAGGGGAAGGCGATGCGTCACAAATTTACGATCCTTCAGGATACGGACAAGGATACCTTTATCATCAGGGAGTATGCCGTGGTCGAAAAACATCTCAAAAAGATGCTGACCTTGATGCCGAGCGAAGATGATTTTTCGCTCATGGCCGAGGAGACCTATGCCGGCAAAAACCTTTCGAACCTCATCTCCAGGGGCGCCGTGGCGGAGCTCGTCACGTCTCTGCGCACCGACAACCTGTTCCCGATCAACCCCTACGCCACCAAAATTGCCGAATCAATCATCGCCATGCACGCTTCCGCTGAATGCCGTTTCATGGAGCTGTTTTTCGACGATCAGACCCCATGACGGCGGGAGCGGATGTCCGGCTCAGGGACAACCAAACAAGCCTCTGTTCATTTACGCGCCGATAGTACGCCTTTGGCCGCTCTGCCGCATCGAAATATCCGATGCCATCGGGCCGGTTTTTCTGGGTGAGGAAAACGTCGGCATCACCGATACACCGGCGACGATGAACGGAGCAACGGGGTGAATTCAGTCCGCAGCATGAAGTATCAAAGCATCTCCAGGTAGGCCTCGATGCATACCCGGAGCTGTTCGGTGTCGCTCTCGGCATAGTCGGTTTCGAGATGCAGCGCGGGGATGGCGAAGCTTTCCCGGATGAAGGCCTTAACGCTGAAGGCTTTGATGTTGCAGGTATGGCAGGCCTGCCAGGTGAGGTCGACGACGCCGTCGGCTGAAAAGGCCCGGATCATATCGGCCAGCAGGTCGAAGCGCCCGGTGTTGGGACTCATGACCGAGCAGGGAGTGGCCAGGTACTGCTCGGCCAGGGCATCCATGGGTTTCCTGGTTATGATACAAATCGATAATAACGATAATGAATGAAATGGAAATAGACGAAACCAATACCGTCTGGTGTCGGGATTGGGGAATGCTCATCCTTGACGGGCAGCCGATTCAAATCGCAGACCCAGCGGATTCGATTTCCGCCCAATCTTCAGTATCCGAACCCGATAGATTTTATAAATCCGATCGGATGACTCTATCGGGATTACCGATTTGACCGGGATCAGCGGGGTATAGTAGCGTTTTTTAAATCAAGGAACTCAACTTTCGATTTTCATAGGCCGTATCCTCCCGGCACCTCTTTCCGGTCACCGTCATGAAAGTCGAAAGTTGAGTCAAGGAAAATATTTTCGGGATCGTGATGATCGCGTCATCGGAAAGATCGTATCTGGAACGGACGAACGCATCCGGGTGACACGGCAGTGATGTTTGGGACCAGGGTTTCAGCCCTGATTGATGAAGGGATGCAGCATGAAGGTAATCGATGCCAGGGGGCTCGCCTGTCCGGCGCCGGTTCTGATGGCCAGGGACGCCGTCGAAACGGATGCGAACGGCCGGGTGAAAGTGATCGTAAACGACCACGCTTCCAAGGAGAACGTCTCCCTGTTTCTCGAATCCCGGGGATTTCACGTCTCTGTCGATGAACGTGACGGCGATTTCCACATCATCGGCGAAGGCGGGCCGGGTGTGGCTCCCTCCGCCGCCGATCTTCCCGACGCCGACCTCAAGAAGATCATGGTCATGATAACGACCGACCGGATGGGGTATGGCGACGATACACTCGGCCTGAAACTGATGCTCAATTTCATCAAGACCCTGAGGGAGATGGGCAGCGAGCTCTGGCGCCTCGCTCTGGTCAACAACGGCGTGAAGCTTGCCGTTACAGGGTCGGGGGCCCTGGAAGACCTCAATGCCCTGGCGGCAGCCGGGGTGACGATCCTGGTTTGCGGCACCTGCCTTACCCACTTCGATCTTCTGCACGAAAAACAGGTGGGGGAGACCACCAACATGCTCGACATCGTCACGGCCATGCAACTCGCCGACAAGGTGGTGAACATTTAGAGGGTTCAGTATCCGTAGCTCGACCCGTCCCAGCAGTGGGTGCAGACCCGGTCCCTGGGTAGGCCGATGGCCGCCACCATGCCGTCGAGTCGCTGGTACTGAAGGGTGGTGAGACGGAGCATCCGCCGGATCTCCTCGATCATGGCCAGATTCTTCTCGGATCCATGGGCGACATAGGCTGCAAGATCTTGATTTTCATCCCCTTCAAGCTTCCGGATGACCTTTCGGCTCGCCAGATCCAGGGTCGAGCGGGAGGTGGAGAAGTTGAGAAACTCGCAGGGATAGATCAGGGTGGGGCACGCCGGCCGCATGTGGACCTCCCGGGCGCCGTAGTCAAAGAGAATCTGAACGTTTTCCTTGAGCTGGGTGCCGCGTACAATGGAATCCTCGCAAAAAAGAATGCGTTGCCCGCCGATAAGGCGTCGCACCGGGATCAGCTTCATCCGAGCCACCAAATCCCGCATTTTCTGGTTCTGGGGCATGAAGCTTCGAGGCCAGGTGGGGGTATATTTGACAAACGCACGCCGGTAAGGAATTCGTCTCTCGTTGGCGTATCCGAGCGCATGACCGATTCCTGAGTCGGGGATGCCCGAAACGAAATCGACCACGGTGTCGTCGTTTCGGGCCAGCGTCTCGCCGCATCGGTTGCGCACCCACTCGACGTTAATTCCCTCATACTCCGAGGCCGGATATCCATAATAGATCCAGAGAAAAGCACAGATCTGCATCTGCTTGCCCGGGGGAGAGACCTTTTCCCAGCCGTCGGGGGTGATACGTACAATTTCACCCGGGCCGAGGAAGTGATCGATTTCGAAGCCCAGGTTCGGGAAGGCGCTGGTCTCGGAGCTGACGGCCACAGCATCCTTCCGGCGGCCAATGATCAGAGGCGTTCGACCCAGGCGATCCCGCGCGGCATAGATGCCGCGCTCGGTGAGAAGGAGAAGCGTGCAGGACCCTTTGATGCTGGCTTGGGCGTTGGCGATGCCCTCTTCAAAGCTGCCCTCCTCGCAGATCAGACGGGCCGCCAGCTCGGTCGGCTTGACGGCGCCGCCGGCGGTGTCGGCGAAATAGCCGCGTTTGGAAAAGGCGTCCCGGATGAGATCTGCCTGGTTGTTGATCTTTCCCACGCAGGCAAGCGCAAAGGTTCCGAGGTGGGAGCCGAGGACCAGGGGCTGGGGGTCGGTGTCACTGATAACGCCGATGCCTCGGGTGCCTTCGAAGCGGTCCAGCTCTGCCTCGAACTTGGTTCTGAAATAGCTGTTTTCAATGTTGTGGATGGCCCTCTGGATACCCTTGCCGCCCGCGATCGCCATGCCGCCGCGCCGAGTTCCCAAATGCGAGTGGTAATCCGTGCCGTAGTAAATTTCTGAAACACAGTCCGATGCCGATGCAATGCCGAACAATCCGCCCATGGGTAATGCCCTTTTTTCCTTTCGGATGATGCTGCAGTCCTCAATGAATTTCCGCGTGATACTGTTGAACCGGGCGGACCTTGGGGCGACCCTCTCGCCGGGCTGCGATCCCCTTGGCTGCTGCGATGGCCGCCGCTGTGGTCGTTATGTAAGGGATTTTATAGGCGATGGCCGTTTTGCGAATATCCGCGCTCTGGGCGGTGCTCTCACTGCCGCTGGGCGTGTTGATCAGAAGCTGGATCTCGCCGCTTTTCATGGCATCCACCAGATTGGGGCGTCCGAATCCGAGCTTGGAGACGGGGACGGTGTCGATGCCTTTTTCTTTGAGGAATTGGTGGGTGCCCTCGGTGGCGGTGATTCGAAACCCCAGGTCGCGGAAAAGTCGTGCCGGCTCAATGGCCGCACCCTTGTCACGGTCTGCGATCGTGAAGAGCACCGTTCCCTCCAGGGGCAGGGAGACCTGGGTGGCCTCCTGTGCCTTGAAAAAAGCGCGCCCGAACGAGTGGGAGAGGCCCAGAACCTCTCCGGTGGAGCGCATCTCAGGGCCGAGGACCGGGTCCACCTCGGGGAACATGCTGAAGGGGAAGACCGATTCCTTTACGCCGTAATGGGGAATCCGCCGATCCTTCAGATCGAGTTCCGCGATGCTTCGACCCAGAACCACCTGAGTGGCCAACCGCGCCATGGAGAGCCCGCATACCTTGGAGACGATGGGTACGGTCCGCGACGCCCGGGGGTTCGCCTCGAGCACATAGATCGTGTCATTCTGTATGGCGTACTGGATGTTCATGAGCCCCACAACATTGAGCTCGACGGCGATGCGGCGGGTATAGTCTCGAATGGTGTCGATGTGCCGGGTCGAAAGGCTCAGGGGGGGAATGACGCAGGCTGAATCTCCCGAATGGATTCCGGCCAGCTCGATGTGCTCCATCACGGCCGGAACAAAGGCGTCCTTCCCGTCCGCGATGGCGTCCGCCTCTACCTCGATGGCGTTGTCGAGAAAGGCATCGATGAGTACGGGGCGTTCCGGTGAGATCTCCTCGACCGCGACGTTCAGATAACGTCTCAGGTTGTCGGCGTCGTGGACGATCTCCATGCCACGACCGCCCAGCACATAAGAGGGGCGCACCATCAGAGGGTAACCGATGCGCGCCGCGATAGCCAGGGCCTCGTCGAAGCCTGCGGCCATCCCCGATTCAGGTTGGGGGATGCCCAGGCGTCGCATGACTGCGTTGAACCGCTCGCGATCCTCAGCCAGGTCAATGGTCTCGGGCGAGGTGCCCAGGATGCGGACGCCAGCCCTGGCCAACTCGCCTGCGATGTTGAGGGGAGTCTGTCCGCCGAACTGAGCGATGATGCCCAGAGGCTTTTCCTTCTCATAAATACTGAGGACGTCCTCCACGGTCAAGGGTTCGAAATAGAGTTTGTCAGAGGTGTCGTAGTCGGTGGAGACCGTCTCCGGATTGCAGTTGACCATGATCGACTCGTAGCCCGCTTCGCGGATGGCGAAGGCTGCGTGGACGCAGCAGTAGTCGAATTCGATCCCCTGGCCGATACGGTTAGGGCCGCCGCCCAGCACCATGATTTTTTTGCGGTCGCTGACCGGCACCGTGTCTGTTGCGGTGTAGGTGGAGTAATAGTAGGCGGCGTTTTCGACGCCGCTCACCCGAACGGTGTCCCACGCCTGGCAAATGTTCAAGGCTTGCCGCTGCCGACGGATTTCTGTCTCGGGTACCGCCAACAGCATGGCGAGATATCGGTCGGCGAATCCGTCCTTTTTGGCCTTTACCAGAAGGTCGTCAGGGATGTCTCCGCCCCGGCAGGCCAAAATCTTTTCCTCGAGTTCTACCAGCTCCTTCATCTGCTGGATGAACCAGGGTTTGATATGGGTTCGTTCATAGAGGCGCTGGATATCGCCGCCCTTGCGCAGCGCCTCGTACATCAAAAATTGCCGTTCGCTGGTCGGTTCACCCAGCCGGCCCATGAGTTCGTCCAGGGAAAGCGTGTTGAAATTCTTGGCGAATCCAAGACCATAGCGATTGATCTCGAGGCTGCGAATGGCCTTTTGGAAGGCTTCCTTGTAAGTCTTGCCGATGCTCATGGCCTCGCCCACAGCCCGCATCTGGGTGCCCAGGCGATCCTCGACACCCTTGAATTTCTCGAAAGCCCAGCGGGCGAACTTGACCACCACGTAGTCGCCTGAGGGGGTGTATTTTTCCAGGGAGCCGTCCCGCCAGTAGGGGATTTCGTCCATGGTCATACCCCCGGCTAAAAGAGAAGAGACCCGGGCAATGGGCAACCCGGTGGCTTTGGAGGCCAATGCCGAGGAGCGCGATGTGCGAGGATTGATCTCGATGACCACCACCCGACCCGTCTTGGGGTCATGGGCGAACTGGACGTTGGTGCCGCCCACTACCTCAATGGCCTCGACGATGGCATAGCTGTAGTCCTGGAGTTTTTTTTGGAGGGCCGGCTCGATGGTGAGCATGGGCGCCGTACAGTAAGAATCCCCCGTGTGGACACCCATGGCGTCGACATTCTCGATGAAGCATACGGTGATCATCTGGTTCTTGACGTCGCGCACCACCTCCAGCTCCAGTTCCTCCCAGCCCAGTACCGACTCCTCCACCAGGACCTGATGGATGAGGCTGGCCGCCAGGCCCCGGGCAGCAATCGTTCGCAACTCCTCCCGGTTGTAGACCAGCCCGCCGCCGGTACCGCCCATGGTGTAGGCCGGCCGAATGACGACGGGATAGCCCAGCTCGTCCGCCATGGCTTCGGCCGCGTCGACGCTCTCCACTGCATGGCTTCGGGGCATTTCGATCCCAAGTCGTTCCATGGTGTTCTTGAAGGCAGTTCGGTCCTCGCCCCGTTCGATGGCATCGATGTCGACGCCGATGATCTTGACGCCGTAGCGCTCGAGAATGCCGGCTTTCTGAAGCTCGGAGGAGAGGTTTAGGGCCGACTGCCCTCCAAGGTTCGGCAAGATGGCATCGGGCCTCTCCGCAGCGATGATTTCCTCGAGAATCTTGACGTTCAAAGGTTCGATATAGGTGGCGTCGGCCATACCGGGGTCGGTCATGATGGTGGCTGGGTTGGAGTTGACCAGCACGATTTCATACCCCATTGCCCGGAGGGCCTTGCAGGCCTGGGTGCCGGAATAGTCGAATTCGCAGGCCTGGCCAATCACAATGGGGCCGGAGCCGATGATCAGAATCTTGTGGATGTCGCTACGTCTGGGCATGGATTTCCCTTTCCAAGATAAAAGTTATAGGCTTTCAAGTAAGGATGTCGGCGATCTGATGGCCTATCACCCCACAAACGCAATGTGCCCTCATCAGTCTTCTTTGCCGACATCCTTACTTTGAAAGCCTGTAGTTCGTCACATCAAATGGTATGTTTCACGGCTTTCACGCGGAAGGCGAAATTGAATCCGAAACCGCAAGTCTAACAGAATGCTGATAGTTTAAGTGAAACTTAAAATCAAGGAGTATGTCGCACAAAAACCCGCCTTTGAACAAAGGCGGGTTTTGGGGACGAGCCGGCATTCAATACAGCGGTTTAGAAGTCGAACATTTCGGCCCGGAAAGCCTTGAGGTAGTTCATGCAGAAATTGTCCTTGCCGGCCAGGACTTCTGCGGCGATGATATTGGCCGTCATTTTTTTGTCGAGAGGGTTCATGATGGCGCCGTCAAGGCCCTTTGCGATGGCCATGGCCATGGCCATCTCTCCTGTTCAGATAAAATGTACTGATGCTGTAATCTTATTGCCGGGTTATTTCCAGGATGCCTGCATCCGGTCCAGCTCCTTGACGATGTCGTCGGTCAGGGATTCGGGTCGGTGCGCCATTTTTTTCAGGGTGACCGCCTGGAGTCGCTCCTCGAAGCGTCTGGCCCCGTTAGCCTCCCACCGGGTCAGGACCATCCGTTCGAATATCTCGGAGTACTTGATTTTCCTGAAGTTCTGGAGAGTGTGGGGTTCTTGGAGGTAGTGGCCTCCGGGCCCGACCTTGTGGATGACGTCTAAGGCCAGGGTTTCGGCGTTGACCGGGATGCCTTCCATGAAGTGCTTGACCGAGTCGACGATGTCGTGGACGAGCACCATGAACTCCGGGGAGGCAACGGAGCCGTGGTCCATCCAGCTGCTGCAGTCGTGGCAGAGCCCCGAGCCGATGGCTGCGGAAGAGAGGCATTGAAATGCCGCCTCGGCGCCGGCCTGGGCGTCGCAGAATTTCGAATCTGTGGCGCCGGCTGTTCCAAAGAACGGGATCTGGTAGTGCTGGGCCATCTGCGCCAGAGCCCCGGTCATCAGGCTCATCTCGTTGGCGCCATAGGAGAAAATAGTCGTCCGCATGTCCTGGATAGTGGTGAAGGCGCCGTAAATGAACGGTGCACCCGGCCGCACCAACTGGTGGAGCACCAGCCCGCTGAGGGACTCGGCGCTGGCCTGGACGACGGCGCCGGCGAAGGTGGCCGGCGACGACGCGCAGCACTGGGGAGCGGGGAAGTTGATGAGGGGGATCCCGTTTTCGGCACAGTAAATGATTTTGTCGACGGCCGGGTCGTAGTAAACCAGGGGGGAGATGGGCTCGGAGTAATGGACGATGCAAGGGGCGTTGTCGAAATTCTCCTTGCCGCCGGCGATCAGCAGCGCCATCTCGTAGGTGTCCTTTACGCTGTTGGTGTCCTTGCAGCAGAAGACCAACGGCTTTTCGCAGTACTGCATGACGTTGCGGGCAATGACACGGTCGGCGATGTCGGCCGGGACGTCGTCGGCCATGCCGATGGTCATGCACCACTGGAAGTTGGGCAGCGCGTCGCAGAGCGCCGCCGTTGTCTTGACATGCTCGCTGGTGAACCGAAACCTTACATGGGTTTTGGGGTCCAGGTAGTCGATGCAGTCGAGGCTGGGGCCGAAATAGGTTTTGTCCTGCTCGAGAAAAACGGTCCGCCTGCCGGTTCGGGTGCCCAGAACGACCCGCGACGGCGCCTTTCGGATGGCGTCTTCGATCATGAAAGGCGGGATTTTGACCCGATCGCCGCTGACGCGCGCACCGGCACCGTCTAGAATCTCCAGTGCTCTGGGGTGAGTAATCTTGATGCCGGTACGATCGAGCACTTCCAGGGTGGCGTTGTGAAGTTGGGCGATCTGGGCGTCGTTGATCACCCGGAGCTGGGGTTTGAAATACAATTCATCCGTTGTCATGCCCATAATGGTGTCCTCCGTTTGTCGGTTGGATTTTCATTGGATATTGGTATGCGTATCACAATGGCAGGCGGGTGCCGATGTTCTTCTCGACGGCCAAGTCGTAGATGAGCGACGCCGTTGCCATGTCCTCCATGGCGAGTCCGAGATTGGCGGCGAAGGTTTTCTCTGTTGCCGTCTCCCGGCCTTTCTTTTTTCCGGTGACGAGTTCTCCCAGCTCGGCGTAGACTGCGGGGCAGTTCTGGAAATAGCCAATATCCTTGTAGTGATTGTACTGGGCAATGTTGTCGGTGGTCCACTTGTCGGCCTCGTTGAGGGCCGTCCGGGAGAAGAACGTGTCGAAGTCGACGCACGAGACGAATGCGCCCTCGTCCACCCATCCGGCCTGGATGGTTTCGTGCGGCTTTTTAAGGATGGGGCCCGAGGTGATGACGATGTCGCAGCCGGTGACCGCCTGCTTCGGGTCCTTGACGATTTCCGCCTCGAGGCCGAGGACGTAATGGCCGAAGTTGGCCAGCCTGTCGGCGTTCTCGGGGTTGAGGTCGAAAGCCATGACCTTTTGGAGAGGGAAGAGGACGCTCATGGCCTCCAGGTTGGTGTGACCCTGGACGCCGCAAGCCAAGATGCCGATGGTGGAGGATTCGGGCCGGGCGAGGTATCTGGCCGAAACGGCCGAGGCGGCGCCGGTCCGCATGGCGGTAATCCAGGCGCAATCCATGACGGCCTTGGCCATACCGGTTTCGGGGTCGTTGAGAATGAGCAGGCCCATGATATAAGGAAGCCCCTTCTTCTGGTTGACCGGGTATCCACTGACCCACTTGACGCCAGCCGAGTTCATGGCCGGAATGTAGGCGGGCATGGCGTGGATGAAGTTGTCGCCGCCCTCGCCAGGATGGATGCCCGGCTTCGGGGGCATCTCGACCCGTCCGTTGCCCATTTCGACGAATCCTTTTTCAACAGCCTCAATGATTTTGGCCATGGTGAGCCCGGTGGCCTTGACATCTTCCTGGCTCAGGTAAAGTATTTCGTTTTTCATGATGTTCTCCTTTGATGTTATGCGGAACAAGACTCCGGCACCGATGCCGTGCGGAATTGCCTCTCGGGCATGAGGCTGTGGGCCAATTACCGTTATTGCCGTTATAAGCAATTAAAGTGCCAGAAAAATGAAGATAATTCAGGATTTGTCTGGTGATGCATCACGCGATGGCTGAATATTTGCTTTGGCGATAGCCTATGGGCTTTATAACATATTGAATCTGAATTGTTTTGTGATTTCGATCTCGAATGGCGAGGGTGGCTGGGAGTGGGGACTGTTGAAGACGATAAACAGCGGTATCGGGATTCCCACCATAGTTTTGAGATAAAAAAATAAAAAAATTATGAATCAGGCGCAGAAAATCAAATATCTTTTATAAAGTGCAAAATTTGTTTTACAAGACCTGTCGGACGGATATCTGCTATATCGATATCAGCGTATTTTGAAACGCTTGGGATCAATGCCGTGCTTCCTGAGTTTGTAGTGGAGCAGCTGGGGGGACATGCCTAGCTGGCGCGCAGCTCCGGCGGCGTTTCCGCCGGTATCGGCCAGGGCCGTTTCGATGGATCGGGCCTCGTTTTCGGCTTGCCGTTCCAAAAGCCCTTTGGAGGCCGGGACAGAGGCTTCATGGCGGCGGGGCAAAGCGGGGAAGACGATATTGACGCGGCCCTGGCGACTGTCGTGGGCGGATTCCTCCGGAGATGTCTGGGGTGCGGTTGTCGTTGTGGCGGCGTCTGGGGCTGTCGCCGGAGGTTTTCCGATGTGAGCCGGAATGTGGGAGGGATCGACGGTTTTCCGGTCTCCCACCAGGTTGAGGGCACCCTCGATGACGTGCTCAAGCTCCCGAACGTTGCCCGGCCATGCGTATTGGTGAAACAGGTCCATGACCTCGACGGAGATGGCGTTGACCCGCTTGTTCAGGACAGCGTTGATCTTCTGGAGGAAGTGGCAGATCAAGGGCTCCAGGTCCTCCTGGCGCTCCCGGAGCGGTGGAACACGGATGAAGACCACCCCTAAGCGGTAGAACAGGTCCGGCCGCAGGGCCCCGCGGGTGATGGCCTGGTGTGGCTCTTCGTTCACGGAGCTGATGATTTTCAGGTGAATCTCGGTTTCGTTCAGAGAGCCGACCCGACGAATCTTCCGCTCCTGAAGCACCCGGAGCAGCTTCGCCTGCAGCCCGACGGGCATGGCGTTGATCTCGTCGAGAAGGAGGGTTCCGCCGTTGGCCCGCTCGAAGAGACCCTGCTTGTCGATGGCGCCGGTGAAGGCGCCCCGGGATGTTCCGAAAAGGATGCCCTCCAGGAGGTTCTCGGGGATGGCTGCACAGTTCACGGCCACATACCGCTTGGCCTTCCTGCGGCTGTTGTTGTGGATCGACTGGGCGAAGAGCTCCTTTCCGGTGCCGGTCTCTCCGAAAAGGATGAGGGGAGAGGGGGAGTCGGACGAGAGCTTGGCTGCTTCGACAGCCTGAACGAAATCGGGGCAGTTGCCGATCATGTCCCCGAAGGTGAACTGGGTCCCGTTTTTGAGGTCATGTTGCGTCAGATCGGCAGGGTCGACGTTGAAGGTCTGGAGTGCTCTCCTGTTGCGCGGCATCGAGACCGATTCGAAATTCTGGGCGACGGAACGGTAATCTCTGACAAAACAGATGCTGCCGATGAGTCGGCCGCCGGCGTAAATGGGAAAGACGTTGTGGAGGGAGTTGACCACCTTGCCCAGGCGGGTCCGATAGAAGCAGGCCAGGTCGTCGATGGTTTTTCCGCTTCGAAGACACTGCATAGCGGGGCTGATGCCATCGTCCACCCGGTAGACCTCCGTAACTTTCTTGCCGACGGCATACTCGGGATCGATGTCGTCGATCTTGGCCTGGGCCGGGTTGAAATAGAGGATGCGTCCGTCAGTGTCGGTGATCATTACTCCTTCGTGGAAGTTGTCGAGGACGTTCAACAGCGAGAAGGTAGCGGGGTCCACATCCGGAAAGAGTGCTTTGATGGAGGACATTTTCATGAAGGCGGCTCCTGGAGTTGATCTATGTTGGATGATCGGAGAGCGGAGCGTTACCAGCCGTAATATTTTTAATGCGACGCACGGGACCTGATGATGTAAAAAAACCCGCCTTTGTCCAAAGGCGGGTTTTGGGAACGAGCCGGCATTCGAACAGCGGTTTAGAAATCGAACATTCCGGCCCGGAAGGCCTTGAGGTAGTTCATGCAGAAGTTGTCCTTTCCGGCCAGGGCTTCTGCGGCGATGATATTGGCCATCATTTTTTTGTCGAGAGGGTTCATGATGGCGCCGTCAAGGCCCTTTGCGATAGCCATGACCATGAAGGTCTGGTTCATGAACTTTCGGGCCGGGAGGCCGTAAGAGATGTTGGAAAGGCCGCAGGCGGTGTGGATGCCCTGAAAGGTCGTCACGATCTTCTCGATGGTGTTGACAAACTCCATGCCGAACGTGTTGTTGACGGACATGGGCTGGACCAGGGGGTCGACGTAGATGTTCTCCATCTTGACGTTGTTCTGTAAAAGACCGTTCACGAGTTTGTCGGCGATTTTCATTCGGTCGTTGACGGTCTCGGGCATGCCTTCGTCGCTCATGCACAGGGCGATGACCTTGACGTCGGTCCCCGCGACGATGGGCATGAGGTTCTCGTAGCGATCCTTCTCCAGAGAGATGGAGTTGATCATGGGGGTACCCCTGTGGACGGCCAGAGCCGTCTCGATGGCCTTAGGGTCGGGGCTGTCGATGGCGCAGGGTTTGTCGCTCACCGCCTGGACGGTCTCAACGAGCCATTTCAGATATTCGGGCTCCTTGCCCACGAAGATGCCGGCGTTGACGTCGATGAAGTCGGCTCCGGCCGTCGCCTGGTCCTTTGCCACCTTCTGGATGGAGATGGCGTCCTGGGTCTCGATGGCCGCGCCGATGGCCTTTCGGCTGGCGTTGATGAGTTCTCCAATGATAATCATGGTGGTTTCCTCAGGGTGATGGGGAGTTATCGGTGTCGGGGGGCCGCTCGGGCTGACAAACGGACCCGGCCCCCCGCTGCAGGGGTTTAAAAGCCGTCAGGCAGACACTATGCCGCGATCAGCCGGCGTGCCAGCTCTACAGCGCCGGGAGCGTCGTCGGAGTAGCCGTCAGCCTTGATCTGGTCGGCGAAGGACTGAGTGACCGGGGCGCCGCCCACGATGGTCTTGACCGTGAGGCCGGCCTCCTTGATGGCGTTGATGGTGGCCTGCATGGCCGGCATGGTGGTGGTGAGCAGCGCCGAGAGGGCCACGATATTGGCCTTCTTGTCTTTGGCGGCCGCCACAAACTTGGCGGCGTCCACGTCGACCCCCAGGTCGACCACGTTGAAGCCGGCGCCTTCCATCATCATGGCCACCAGGTTCTTGCCGATGTCGTGGAGGTCGCCCTTGACGGTTCCGATGACCACCGTGCCCTTGGACTCGGTGGCGCCCTCGGCCAGGAGGGGCTTGAGGATCTCGAGGCCGCTCTTCATGGCCTGGGCGGCCATGAGCATCTCGGGCACGAAGAGCTCACCCTCGGAAAATCTCTTGCCTACCTCGTCCATAGCGCCGATGAGGCCTTCGTTGAGTATCGCGTCGATGTCCGTTTTGGCGTCGAGCTCGGCCTGGACCAGCTTCTTGACCGATGCTTCGTCGAAGGTCATGACTGCCTGAAAAATGTCTTGAATCGCCATTGTCTGTTGCCTCCTGATTAATTGGATAGTGTTGAAATAAAGTTGTCGCTAAATGAAAAAAGGATAGTCATATTGTATGATAGATCTCTATTTTGTAGAGGAAAGTTTCATTGTTGCGGTTAGACTTTATTGTATTTTAGGTTTTATACCTAATATTGCGTAAAAAATCCACCTTTTTTTGAAAAAAAAACATTCTTTTGACATATTGTCTTTCATTCCGAGCGTCGATCACAGTTTACGACCATGGTCCGGGTTGCGACTCTCGTACGACCCAGCCTTCAACCGGCTCAGGTTGGGCTTGGCCTATCGCTGTTTTCGGCGGATAACGAATTCGGCGAGAGCCGCCTCAACTGCCGGGTCGATGTCCGGCTTTTCATAGGCGGCCAGTCGTTGTCCGAGCCGATCCACGGCGAACTCGTCGATCCGTTTCTTGCCAGCCGTTTTCCAACCGGCGTGGTTTTGGCGACTCATGAAATCGGTAAGGTGGAATTCGGTCCGACAGAGCTGGAAAGTCTTGGGCTGTGTCAGGTATTGTCCTCCGATGCCGACGGCCTTGATCATCTCCACGTCAATGGACGACGGTGTAACCTCCATGGGTTTGAGGAGCCGCCGGGTGATGCCGCAGAGCTCTTCATCGATTAGGAACTTCTCGTAGCTCATGGAGATGTAGGACCCGAGGATACCATTGGCATGAAGGATAAAGTTGACACCGTTCCGGGCTGCCGTTGTCAGGGCCAGGGTAGACTCGATACCTGCCTGGGCGTCCGGGAAATGCGCGTCAGTGAGGCTCCCGCCGCTTCGGCTGGGAAGGTTGTAGAACCGGGCCATCTGAGCGGTGGCGGATACCACCACGGAGAGTTCGGGACATCCGATGGAGAGCCCGCCGGTCTTCATGTCCATAGCCGATGAGGTCGAGCCGTAGATAACCGGAGCGCCGGGGTTAACCAACTGGGCCAAGGTGACGCCCGCCAAAATTTCGGCAGTCTGGAGCGCCAAGACACCGGATAAGGTGACGGGCCCGGACGAACCCGCCATGATCAGCGATGCGATGACGCATGCCTGGTTGGCTCTTGCCAGCTCGATAAGAGAACCTGCCATCTCGTCGGAGAACTGAAGGGGTGAGAGGGAGTTGATGAGTGAGGCAGTCACCGGGCCTACCGTTTTGAGCTTGTCCATACCGCCCCAGACGATGGCGGCCATGTCGACGCAGTCCCTGGCGCCCTGCTTGGAGACCGGGCTGCCCATGAACGGTTTGTCGCAGAGAATGATGCTCGAGAAGATCATGTCGAGATGGGCGGTATCCGCCGGAACATCAGAGGGTTCTACCATCATGAAGCCGTTCATGTCGATGTACTTGGATGTTTGCACCAGTTTGCAGAAGTTATCGTAGTCTTCCATGGTGGCTTCCCGCTGATCACCGTTGGTGAGGGTAACAAATGGTGCGCCGTAGCCCGGCACGAAAACAAAATCATCCTCCCCAATAGCAACGTTTTTTTTAGGATTACGGGCTGTTATGGTGAAACGGGAAGGTGCGGTTTTCAGGGCTTTTTGCACTTGAGCTTCGGTGATGAAGACTGTCTTTCCGTCGACCTTGAATCCGTTTGCCTTAAAGATGGCGAGGGCTTCGTCCTCGTTGAAGGCGATGCCGGTGGTGCCGAGGAGATCCATGGCGGCTTCATGGATCCGGGTCATCTGTTTCTGGGTCAAAGTTTGCATGCGATCGTACATGTCTGCTCCTTTACGGTATGAGAATTAGGGTTAATCTTGTGAAACGATATCTGGTCAATAATGAGGAGACAACGGTCCCCTTACCGTTCTTGGGCATCCTTCGTCGCTCGTTCCAGGGCGTTGCCGTGGATTTCAACAACGGTCCGGTTCAATCCCCTGAAGGTGCCGTAGAGTACCATGAGCAGGAGGAACATCATGGGAAACGCGGTGGCTATGGATGCAGTCTGGATGGCTTTCAATCCCCCGGTACCCGCCAAGACGGCGGCGACCGAGCCAAGAGCGATGCCCCAGAAGGCCCTGAGGTTCCGGCCTGGATTCTCGCGGCCGGAAACAAACATGGCCAGGGAGACGGCGGCGGAATTGGCACTGGTCAGAAAGAAGGTTGTGATCAAAAAAATCAGAAAAACCGACAAGATATCGGTAAGAGGCAGGTGTTGGGCAATGGCGAAAATAGCGCTTTCGACACCGTGCTGACTCAAAGTTTCGGTAACGTCGAATCGGATACCGGCGCCGCCGATGACGCCATACCATAGGAAGTCGCCCAGGGTCGGCAGGATCAAGGTGGCGGCCACGGTTTCACGGATGCTTCGGCCCTTGGAGATTCGAGCGATGAACACGGCCACGAAAGGCGCCCAGCTCATCCACCATGCCCAATAAAAGACAGTCCAGGATCCGAGCCAGTTGCCGTCAATGCCGGGGGCCGTGTAAAGGCTCATGGGGATGAAATGGAGCAGATACTGGCCAAAGGCGCTGGTGGTCAGGTTAATAAGAAAGATGGTTGGACCGAAGACCAACACGAAAAACCAGATGCCGACGAAGACGACCATGTTGATGTCACCGATGATTTTGACGCCCTTTTCGATGCCGCTGTAAACTGCGAAAGTGAAAATGGCCGTCAGGATACCGATGATGATGTACGTGCCGCCAGTACCCAGCTCAACGCCATATTGAAATTTGAGGCCGCTGGAGAGCTGCAGCGCCACCAATCCTGTCGTGGTTGCAAGTCCCCCTAACGTCGCGAAGACCGCAAAAATGTCAAGAATTTTGCCCCAAATGCCGTGAACTTGCTCCCCGATGACATAGTAGAATGCGCTGGAGAACTTGAACGGAAGCCCTTTGGTATAGCAGGCATGGGCCAATGGAATGGTTAGGAGGGCATAGATGGCCCACGCACTGAGACCCCAGTGGAAGAACGAATAGGTCATGGCGTTGGCACCGGCAACAGCGGTTTTGGCTTCTCCGCCAAAATAAGGTGGCGGCGTCATGTAGTGGTATGCCGGTTCCGCTGGACCCCAGAAAACGATGCCCGCGGCAATAGCCGATCCAAACAGCATCGCGAACCACGAAAAATTTGAGAATTCAGGTTTGTCTGCGGGAAGACCCAGTTTGAGGGTTCCGTATTTTTTGCCCATCAACACAAAACAACCGGCTACCAGTAGAAAGGCGGTGATCAGATAGAGCCATGCCCAGCCGCCGGTAGTCCAACTGAAGACGGCGTTGATGGCGGTGTTCATGTTTTCGGGAAACAAAATAGATCCAAGGACGAAGAGTATCGTAACGGACGCAGATACCCAAAAAATGAAAGGATCAAAGGGACGATTGGTATTGGTCTGCATGGCTTCTCCTTTAGTTTTCAGGTTTCCTTCGAGCATCTGATGAAAATGGACGGTATCATTCAGGATATTCGGCGAGTAGCTGATGGCTTTTTTTCGGCAAATCGGTCGGTGATGATGTTGCTTTTATTGATGCATAGGGCATGCCATGTCTGGATGTAGCTTGTCCCCATCCGTGTCCATGCGGAGACGCATTATCGATTTTTATCAATATTTATTTTTTAATGCAAAATGTTACTGTCATGTTCAGTATCTTGAAATTCCGACGGTCGAGAATATGGCGCAATCCTACAGCGTGTTGTGAAGAAAAAAATTTTTCAGTCTGTTACCTTTAAAATGTAAAAAATTTTTTTAAGATGAAAAATTATTTGACGTCAAGGGTGAAATGGATATGGTAAGGATAAGACGCCGACAGGACGCTTATAATTCTGCAAATCCACCCAAAACAGGAATTCCAAATGACGCGAGAATCGTTTTCACGAAAACCCCGTCTCGACCTGACGGAGATCGATATCTTCGGTATTCTGTCGGCATTGGACGAAGGGATTATTATCACCGACATCAAGGGACGAATTCTTTTCTATAACGACACCCAGGCCAGGATCGACGAACTTACGCCCGAAAAGGTTGTCGGGCGCCGGGTAACGGAAATTTATCGCCTGAGCGCGCAGGAGAGCATGATCATGAAATGCATAGAGACCGGACAGCCGATTCTGAATCACCTCTTTTTTTATCGCACGCACCTGGGCAAGGAGGCAAACACCATCCACAGCGTTTTTCCGCTTTATCGCAGTGCCGTGATCGTGGGTGCAATATGTTTTGTAAAGGATTACAATATGTTAGAGCACACCATCACGGCATCCAGTGATTTAACGCCTCACAAGAAACCGCTGCTCAAAAACGGCACGCGCTACAAGTTCAGTGATATTGTCGGGAAGGATGAAACCTTCATGCGGGCGCTGAAGATCATTCGTCTCTCATCGGACTCGCCTTCCCCGGTTATGCTCTACGGTGAAACCGGCACCGGTAAGGAGCTTTTCGCCCAGTCCATCCACAATGCCAGTTCGCGCCATGACTGTCCCTTCGTGGGGATCAACTGCGCTGCCATTCCGGAAAATCTTCTGGAGGCCTTACTTTTCGGCACCGAACGGGGGGCCTTTACCGGGGCTATGGACAAGGCCGGCATTTTTGAGCAGAGCAGCGGTGGAACACTGTTTCTCGATGAAATCAATTCCATGCCCATCAACCTCCAGGCAAAACTGCTGAGAGCGCTTCAGGAAATGAAAGTCCGACGGATCGGAGCTGCCGATGACATCGAGATCGACCTCAAGATCATCAGCTCCGTCAACATCGATCCCCATCAAGCCATCAAAGAGGGACGCCTCCGGATGGACCTTTTTTATCGTCTGGGAGTGGTTTTTGTGCGTATCCCACCTCTCCGGGAGCGTAAGGACGGGATTGAGAGCCTCACGCGGCATTTTATTTACAAGAACAACTTGGCGCTCAACAAGCAGGTCAAGGGGGTTTCCAATGAGGTCATGGCCTTTTTTCAATCTTACCAGTGGCCCGGCAATGTCCGCGAGCTGGAACATATCATCGAGGGAACCATGAACATGATGGGAGGGGCGCAAACTATCGAAGCCCACCATCTGCCGATCCATTTTATTCATCCAGATTTTCGGCGGCTAACGGCCGAAAACAGTGCGGTCTCTCGTCTCATATCCCAGCATGCGACAGCCGAGGTCGGTCGGTTTTTACCCCCAGCCCCCAGGACTGGATTTTCTATGTCGGCAAGCCTGCCTGAAACCCAGAAGAATCAGGAACGGGACATGGTCTCTCAGGCGCTTCGGGATTCAGGGGGGAATGTTTCCCGAGCGGCCCGCAGCTTGGGCATATCTCGCCAACTCCTCCACTACAAGATGAAAAAATATGCCATCGACCGGAAACAGTTTACCGATTCTCCCCGGAAAACACTGCCGTTATAGATAGACGGTCAAGCTTGACCCGCCGATGGTTGCGGTTCGGACAAAGACCTCAGGATCGTCATCGAAACGGCTGGGAGCGTGAAAGTTGATTCCCGAGCGAACCTCTCTTTTTGTGGCTAATCGGCCACTTGTCGAGTGGTAAATGTCGAACCCCGGGGAGTTTGAAGAATGAGGAATGGCGATATGGGAGAATCTCCCAGACAAATGAAGGCTATCCCCCATGGACAGAGATGCTGTTTTCTGTAATTTAAGAACAGCTGATAAATGCCAACGAGAGCCAGATATGAACATCGTTACCCAGCGGGCGGTTATCCGCAACGAATACCGGGCTCCAATTCACTATTCCAAAGACCCGGCCCAAACGACCCACAAAGGGGAAATGCTCAACAACTGACATCGATCCGATGTGGTCTGTGTTGAGGCAGATATCCTCGGTGTCCTCGCTCCCCACCGCGCGGGTCAGGCGCTCGCAAGCCTCCGGCGGCACCAGATGAACGAACTTGCCGTAACTGTTGAGGAGCGGCATGGTGATCCTTACGAAGTTTTCCACAAAATCCCGCTTGTCCATGTTCTCCAGGAAGCCCACATACCTGTCGAGGATGAGGCGGGCGGGCTTGAGCAGCAGAAACCCCAGCTCCATGAACTCATGACAGGTAAACTTGAAGATGAAAGCGGATTGGCAAGATTCAGAGCGGTGGTTTCGAGTGCTCTTTGAAAACACCCCGGACGCTACGCTTGTTTTTGACGAGGGGACCTGTCGGGTCGAGTCGGTCAATCGGGCTGCGGAGATCCTTTTCGGTTATAGCGGGGAAATCTTTCCGGCCATGATCGTGTCGGATATCATTGACGGTGACCCGCCGAGGGAGGACGACGCCTGTCCACAGCGGAAAAAGATTCGGGTTTTTCGGACGAGGGCCGGTTCGATCTTTACGGGGGAGATCGCCGAAGGAAAATTCGTGTCAAAAGGGCGGGGGAAAGTCGTATGGATCGTTCGGGAGATCGATCATCAGTCGAACCTTGAGGCACTGTTGCGGGAGAGGAAGGTCCAGGAATACCGGAGTCTTGTTGAGAACATTGCCATCGGGGTTACCCTTATCAGCACGGACATGCGCATCCTGACCCTAAACCGACAGATGAAGTACTGGTATCCAAATGTCGATTTTTCCCGTCAGCCCCTTTGCTACCAGGTCTTCAACGATCCTCCGAGAGAGAAGACCTGCGTCTACTGTCCAGTGATCGAAACGTTGCGGGACGGTCGTGTCCATGAGGCCGTCACCGAGACACCCTGGGGGGAAAGCGTCCGGTATTTCAGGATCATTGCTTCCCCCGTTGTCGATAAAGAGGGTAACATCCGAGCCGCCATCGAGATGGTCGAGGATATTTCCGAGCAGAGAGCGGCTGAGCGGCAGATTCGAACCCTCTCCCAGCAACTGCTGACCGCCCAGGAAAACGAACGCCTCATGATTTCAAATGAACTCCATGACAGCGTCGCCCAGGATTTGTCTACCATGAAAATCTCTCTGGCGCTTATCCTCGGGGAGCCATCCATTCTCCCGGACGATGTCCGAAAAACCCTGGCCGAAGTGTCTTCAATTATAGGCCGGACCATTCGGACCGTCCGCAACCTCTCCTATGACCTTAGGCCCCCGGGGTTAAAAGAGATCGGTCTGATCGAGACGCTTGTGTCTTACTGTGATGAATTTGCCGAGGACGCCGGCATTCAGATAAAATTCCATTCGGCAGGGCTGAAAAACAGGGTTATGGATCCGTTTCTGGAGATCAACATCTACCGTTTGGTCCAGGAGGGGCTCAACAACATCCGAAAGCATGCGGAAGCGCGACGCGCGACCATTCTGCTGATGGGGGCCTACCCCAACGTCATCCTCCGCATCGAGGACGATGGCAAGGGATTTGATGTCACGGCGCGGGAACGGGCGGGATTCAGTGAAAAGCGGATGGGCATCAGCAGCATGCGGGAGCGCGTCAATCTGCTTATGGGACGAATGTCCATCCGATCCCGTCCGGGTGAGGGTACCCGGATTTTCATCAAATTTCCTTTCCGTGAAGGTCTCTCGGATTTTGGGGATGCCTGAAGCGCCCATCGATTCCTGGAACGTATCCCTTTCGCCCGCCAGCGGGAAACCCTGTTCGTCGATTCTGGGAAAATGCCCTACAGAAATGAATGCAAGGCCCTATATACAAGCCCATAAGTCTGGGTTTATAGAGGACGGAACAGTTTCATCCCCAACCTGTCAACGATTCGGGAGGAATATGAAATGGATGACAACGATCATCTCCGTTCAGATGCCCCTCTTCCTGACATCTCCCATATGATTCGCAGTATTCAACGCATCGAGGGCGTCGAGGACTGTTTCGGCAGGCTTGCCGAGGATTGCGATCCATCGTCGTGTCGCTGGTATAAGCTCTGCTGCAAGGCTTCCGCCAAGTCGTTCACAGACTTATAAGAGTTGTTCTTTGAAAAAAAACGATGCTGAGGATTTTCGAGGCGCTGTTCAGGCGTTCTCGGGATAGGCGATCTCCACGGCAGCCCGGGATATCGTCCGCCCGTCCGGAAGTGCATAGATCCTGCGAACGACCTTGAGCCGGTTTTCGGCGAAGAGTTGGATGCAGGCGGGGTAGAGGATCCACTCTTCCCGAAGCCCTTTCTCCCTGACGGCGTCGAGGGTGTCGCCGGGCTCGATGGTAAAGCTTCGTTGGCCGATGATGGGCCCGGAGTCCTCGCCGTAATCGATAAAATGGACCGTGCATCCGGCGACCTTGCATCCGTGGCGAAATGTATCGCCGTAACCGTCCACGCCGGGGAAGGCCGGAAGGATCGCCGGATGGATATTCATGATACGGGGCTTCTCGGGATCGGTGTTGACGCGGTCGATGAAGTAGGGCGTAAGGTTCCGCATGAACCCCGCCAGGACTATGAGGTCGAAGGGGAAGGTCGACATTTTTTTCAGGAGCTGGGCCTCGGCTGCCGCTCGGGTCGTGAAAAAGCGCCGAACCGTTTCCCGATCAGCGTCTTCTGGGAAAAGGTGCTGTTGGGAAAGAACGGCATCCAGGTCAAAGTCCGGGGGGGGGACAAACCGTTTTGGACCGGTCCGAAAGCGTCTGATGATCTCGGCGTAGTTTACCGTGAAATGCGGAATGCCATGCTTCCGAGCCCGTTCTAAGCCCTTGGCCTCGGGAATGTCGGATCCGACAAACACGATGTCGGCATCGATCCGACCGGCATCGCAGCGGTCAATAATGGCTTGCAAGTTGGTGCCCCCACCTGAAATCAGTGCACCAACTCGGAGTTTACGATGCATACGGGTCTGTCTCCATTCATTAGAAAGGTTTGACGCATGGGAGCCGTCCCCCGCCATCACCGGCTCCTGAAAGTCGATACTTAAAATTTAAGAATAACAGAAGGCTCGGACCGTGTCAATCGTCAAGCCCCAAAAGGCGGTGCTTCGGATGCAATGTGGTTGACAAGAAACACCACTGTCACTATAGTTCCTGGAATTGATAACCCTAAAGAAAGGACGACAGGACTATGGCTGAAGGTGTTTTGGATATCGATGACAACGGTTTTGAAACTGAGGTGCTCCAGTCCGACATACCGGTGTTAGTTGATTTCTGGGCGCCGTGGTGCGGGCCCTGCAAGGCCATCGCCCCGACGGTGGAACAACTGGCGAAGGATTTTAGCGGACAAATCAAGTTTACCAAGTGCAACGTAGACGACAACCCCATCACACCCGCCAAATACGGCATTCGAGCCATCCCCACCCTTATCTTTTTCAAGGGCGGCGAGGTCGCCGAACAGATTACCGGTATGGTCGCCAAGGCGAAACTTGAGGAAGCCATCAAAAAACTGGTATGAAAATGGGGCTAAACCATTTTTAAAAGGGATCGAAAATTGTTTTGGGTAAGCGTAGATGACAGACGTTGATGCCGACCTTGTCATTATCGGCGGGGGGCCGGCCGGACTAACGGCCGGACTTTATGGGGCCCGTGCCCGGCTCAGAACGCTCCTGTTGGAGGGCCACCTGCCGGGCGGCCAGGTACTCATTACCGATTGGGTCGAAAATTATCCCGGCTATCCCGATGGCATCACCGGCGTCGACTTGATACGCGGAATGATGGAACAAGCCCAGCGCTTCGGCATGGCGGTGGAGACTCTCAAGGTAAATGCCGTCGGTCAGGACGGTCCAGTGAAAATTGTCTCCGGAGAGGGTCGGGGAATCCGTGCTCATGCCGTGATCATCGCCACGGGAGCATCTCCCAAGAAATTGGGGGTGCCGGGCGAAGATCAGTTTTTTGGAAAGGGCATTTCTTCCTGCGCCACTTGTGACGGTCCTTTTTACAAGGATCGTGTGGTCGCGGCCGTGGGAGGCGGGGATACAGCGGTTCAGGAGAGCGTCTTTCTGACCAAATTCGCCAGAAAGGTTTATCTGATCCACCGCAGGAACCGGTTTCGGGCCGAGAAGATCCTTCAAGAACGGGCATTGGCCAATGAAAATATCGAGGTGCTCTGGGACACTGTTGTTACGGGCGTCAGTGGTTTGACCCATGTAGAGAACATCCACATCCGAAACTTGAAAACCGGAGAGGGGCGGACGCTCAAAGCGGATGCTTTTTTTGTGTGGATCGGGATTCGGCCCAATGCCGATTTTGCTGGGCTTGCCGTCCGACGAGATGATTGGGGCTTTATCCTGACGGACCATCTTATGGCGACGTCGGTTTCCGGGATTTTCGCGGCGGGAGACGTGAGGGCCACGCCCCTTCGTCAAATCGCCACGGCGGTCGGAGATGGCGCGTTGGCCGCATGGGCGGCGGAACATTATATCGAGCAGTTGGTGAAATGAAAAAAGCAATCTTCACGGTCATGGCCTTCATATTGTTGCTGTCAGGGTGTTCCTGGTTTCAGACCAGGGATGAGGAATCCTCGGAAGATCTCGTCAGCGACGGTATGTACAATTATGAAAACGGCAGTTACCTGAAAGCGATAAAGTCCTTCGAGAAGCTGAAAGACTGGTATCCTTACAGCAAGTATGCCATCCTGGCGGAGTTGAAAATCGCCGATGCGCACTACCGGTTGGAAAAATACGACGAGGCTGTTACCGCCTATGAGGTCTTTGAAAGTCTTCACCCAAAAAACGAAGCGATTCCCTATGTAATTTACCAGATCGGCACTTGTTATTTCGAGCAGATCGATAGCGTTGACCGGGATCAGCGCGTGGCGGAAAAGGCCCTGGAGGTGTATACGCGGCTTGTGAGGCAGTTTCCGGACGACCCCTACGCGCAAAAGGCCCGTCAAAACATCAAGATCTGTCAGAGAAGCCTCGCCGGATATGAGTTTTACGTCGGGCTCTTCTATTTTAAGAGCGGGTACTACCGGCCCGCCCTCAAGCGGTTCAAGTCCGTTCTCTCCAATTATCCGGATGTCGGTATCCACCAAAATGCCCTCCGGTACATTACCCTTTGTGAAAAGGAACTGAAGGAGAACCCAAAAGCGGCGGAGACGGAGGCCGAGGCGAAGGTCGAAGCCCTGGAGCCCGAAACCGCCGGCGTATGGCCTATAAATTAGACTAAAAATCTTTACACGAAGAACGGTATGGCGTATAATATCTAGTTATGTTTTTTGCCGTATCCTTTTTAGGTTCAGGACGGCTCTAACGCGCTGATCTGAGCCCCTCGAACCTTTCCATATTCGGGATTGGGAAAATGAGAGGACTCATTACAAACCATAAACCGTTCAAGAAATAAATCGTTCAAGGAGTGTTATCATGTCCAGAATGTGTGAGATTTGTGGCAAAAGCCCGCAGGTGGGAAACAACGTCAGTCATGCGCACAACCTCAACAAACGACGCTTCAACCCCAATCTGCAGCGTGTTCGCGCCCTGCGGGGCAAGCAGATCAAAAAGATAATGGTCTGCACCCAATGCATCAAGGCCGGACGGGTGGTGAAAGCTGCCTAACTCTCGATCCGTTCGACTTTATTGATCTGTTTGACCTTTTTGATGTCCGACAGAACCCGATTGAGATGATTCGTATCTTTGATGGCCAAGGTAAAAATGCTGTCCACCGTGTTGTTGTCCCGGATTTCCGAGTGAACATTCAAGATGTTAGCACCATTTTTGCTTATATTTGATGCCAGATCCGCAAGGAGGCCCACCCGGTCGAAGGAATGAATATGGATCTTCACCGGGTAGGTTTCCCCGGGTGTCGTATCGTTCCATTCCACCTCGATCTGCCGCTCGGGGTTTACCTGGAGAGCGTTAACACAGTTGACCCGATGGATAGTTACCCCGCGTCCTTGAGTGATGTACCCAATGATGGGATCCCCCGGGACCGGCTGGCAGCATTTCCCAAACCTCACCAAAACGTCATCGATTCCCTTGACCGTTACACCCGTCTTGGCTCTTTTTTTCCTTACCCGATGGATGATCTTGTCTAACAGCGAGTCATCCTTTTCCTCCTCGGTGGACGGCTTACGCATGAATTTCCGAACCACTTGGAGCGGGGTTATCTTGCCGTAGCCCACATTGGCGATGAGGTCCTCAAGGCTTTTGAACCCAAAGTCGGCGATTACCGATTCCATCTCCTCGGACTTGATGACGTCATTGTAGTTCAGCTTGTATTTCCTGAAAGCCTTCTCGCACATCTCCCGGCCTAGGCTAATGCTGCGCTCCATTTCTTGAGTCTTGATCCATTGCCGTATCCTGGAACGGGCCTTGACGGTTTTGACGAAGCTGAGCCAATCTTTGCTTGGTTGATGATTTTTGTTGGTGATGATCTCGACGATGTCCCCGGTGTTTAGCTCCGATCGGAGTGGAACCATCCGACCGTTCACTTTGGCGCCGACACATTGGTTGCCGACCTCGGTGTGGATCAGATAAGCGAAATCGACAGGGGTCGAGCCCTTGACCAGGGATTTCACCTGGCCTTGTGGGGTAAAGACATAAACCTCGTCAGGGAAGAGATCGATGCGGACGCTCTCCAGGAATTCATCCGGGTTTTCGATGTTAGCCTGGTTTTCGATGAGATTTTGAATCCACGCGAATTTTTCGCTGATGCTCTGGTTGAGTTTTTTCCCTTCCTTGTAGCTCCAGTGAGCCGCGATGCCTGATTTGGCCACCCGATCCATCTCCCAAGTCCTGATCTGGATCTCCACCCGTTCTCCGTAAGGACCGATGACGGTTGTATGGAGGGATTGATACATATTGGGCTTGGGGCGGCCGATATAGTCCTTGAATTTGATGTCGATGGGTTTCCAGAGGGCGTGGAGGATGCCGAGGGCTTCATAGCACTGGCTTTTGGTGTCGAGGATGATCCGGAAGGCGACGATGTCGTAGACATCCTCGAATTCAAGGTTCTGGGTGATCATTTTTTGGTGGATGCTATAAAAATGCTTGTAGCGCCCAAGAACCTCACATTTGATCCCGGCCGTCTTCATCTCCTTCTTGATCATCCCCATGACGGTTTCGACGTAGTGTTCCCGCTCCTCCTTGTCCTTGCTGACAAGACCCTTGATTCGGGTGTACTCCTCAGGCATGATGTACATGAACGAGGAGTCCTCCAACTCTCGTTTCATCCAGTAGATGCCGAGACGGGAGGCAATAGATGCGTAAATATCCATGGTTTCTTGAGATATCTCCCGTTTTTTTTTATCGCTTTTGTGAAAACCCAGAGTGCGCATGTTGTGCAGACGGTCCGCCAGCTTGATGAGAATGACCCGAATGTCGTCGGCCATGGCGAGGATCATTTTTCGGATGCTCTCAGCGTGGCGCTGGTGAGCGCTGTGGGTTTCGACCTTGGTCAGTTTGGTGACGCCCGAAACGATGTGGGCGACGTCCGGACCGAAAATATCGCTGATCTCCGAGATGGTGGCATGGGTGTCCTCCACGACGTCATGGAGGAGACCCGCAGCGATCGAGACGGCATCTAAGTTCATATCCGCCAAGATCGCCGAAACCTCGAGGGGATGCGACAAATAGGGTTCCCCCGATAGGCGGACCTGGCCTTCGTGAACACGGGCGGAGTAAATGTAGGCGCGATCAATGAGGTCGATGTCCGCATCCGGGTTGTTTTCGAGCATTTTGTCAATGATATCGCTGATACGAACCATGCTGTTCGGTTACCTCGGCTGGTCAATCAATAGGCTTTGGCGAAGACGACACGCGCCTCTGACGTCTTTCCGCAACAGATGCACCGGCCCTTTTCGGCAATATTGTCGAGAGGGATGCATCGGATGGTGACCGTGAGGTCCTCTTTGATTTTTGCCTCACACGCCGCTTCACCGCACCAGTGGCTCATGGCAAATCCGCCGTGAATTTCAGGTTTTTCAAGATTTTCCGGGGTGAAGAAGCTGTAGAAGGCATCGGGGTCGTCGATGAATCGGGTATGAATATGGGTATAGTCTCGGGCGCGCTGGAAGAGGGTGCCCTGGATCTCGTCAAGAAGGTCCCCGATGCTCTTAACGAAAACATCCCGTTTGACGGCGCTCTTTTTTCGGTGATCCATGTCCCGCCGGGCAACGAAGACTGCATTTTCGGCAATGTCCCGGGGTCCGATCTCCACCCGCAGGGGAATGCCTTTCTTGATCCATTCCCACCCCCGTGCTCCCCCGATGTTCCGTTCGTCGATTTCAACGCGCAACCGGGCATGATGGTAGTGGGTGTGTCGAAGCTCGGCAGCGAGGCTTTCCGTGTAGGTCATGACCTTGGTCCGTTCATCCTCGTTTTTGAAGATGGGGAGGAGTACCAGGTGAGCGGGGCTGACCCGGGGGGGCATGATGACGCCGTCGTCATCACCGTGAGTCATGATAAGACCGCCGATCATCCGGGTGGACGTTCCCCATGACGTGGTCCATGCGAATTCCTCCTTCTCTTCTGGCGTCTGAAATTTGATGCCTGAGGCTTTGGCGAAGTTCTGCCCGAGGAAATGGGATGTTCCGGCTTGGAGGGCCTTTCGATCCTGCATCATGGCCTCGATACACAGTGTGTCCACCGCTCCCGGAAACCGTTCGGTAGCTGTTTTTCGCCCTTTGATGACCGGCATGCCCAGGTAATCCTGAACGAAGTGGGCATAAACATCCAGCATCTGGTGGGTGCGGGCAAGGGCGTCCTCCGGCGTGGCGTGAACCGTATGTCCTTCCTGCCATAGAAATTCGCTGGTTCTCAGGAAGATGCGGGTGCGCATCTCCCAGCGCACCACGTTTACCCACTGGTTGATGAGCAACGGCAGGTCGCGGTAGGAACTGACCCATTTGGCGAAGGAATCGCCGATAATAGTCTCTGAGGTGGGGCGTACCACCAGGGGTTCGGCCAACTCTCCTGCGGGCGTCAGTCCTCCGGCGGCGTTTTTCTCCAGGCGATGGTGAGTGACGACCGCGCATTCCTTGGCGAACCCCTCAACGTGCTCGGCTTCCCGTTCCAGAAAGCTGATAGGGATAAACAGAGGAAAATATGCATTTTTAACACCGGTTGATTTGAAGAGGTCGTCCAACTCACGGACGATATTTTCCCAAAGGGCGTATCCCCATGGCTTGATGACCATGCATCCCCGAACCGGCGACCGATCGGCCATATCCGATGCCTTGACCACCTGCTGGTACCATTCTGCGTAGTCTTCGATTCGTGTGGGTGTGATAGCTGTTTTCGGTTGTGTTGCCATGTATATCCTTTCGTCGGTTTTACCGATCTCTCGTCGGGTCATCATGCCGTATCTGGAGCCCGGGTTTTGGGTGTTAGGGCTTATCCCATGGCCCCTGTCGCTTTGTTCTCCATCATTCCGAGGCGACATCTGTCATTCAAGTTTTTTGGAGAAGCGGTCGACCTCTTCCAGGAGGACTTCGACCAGCCGTTCATGAGGGACCTTTCGGATGACCTTGCCTCTCTTGAAAAGAATTCCTACGCCGTCGCCGCCGGCAATCCCGATGTCCGCCTCCTTGGCCTCTCCTGGCCCATTGACCGCACATCCCATGATGGCGATCCTGACGGGCGTCGAGACCGTGACAAGGGCCTTCTCGACCCGTTCCGCCACATCGAAAAGATCGATTTTACAGCGGCCGCAGGTGGGGCAGCTAACAATCTCGGGTCCATGCCGCCGGATCCCCAGCGCCTTTAGGATCTCATATCCTACGCGGACTTCTTCCGCCGGATCTCGGGTCAGGGAAACACGGATAGTGTCCCCGATGCCATCCGCGAGGAGCATGCCGATACCCAAGGCCGATTTAACGATGCCCGGATATAGACCCCCGGCCTCTGTGACACCGACGTGGAGGGGAAGATCGATCTTCTCGGAGAGTCGCCGGTAGGCCGCCACGGTTCTGGAGACATCAGAGGCCTTGAGGGAAATCTTGATTTCATCGAAATCGCAGGACCTGAGCCTCTCCACGTGGCGCAAGGCGCTCTCAACCATGCCTTCTGCCGTGACGCCGCCATGCCGTTTGAGAATGTCCTTCTCAAGGGATCCGGAGTTTACCCCGATTCGGATGGGAAGGCCCAGATCTTTGGCGCAGCGCACCACTTCGCCCATCTTTTTCATACCACCGATGTTGCCTGGGTTAAGGCGGAGGCCGTCGGCGCCCGCCTCCGCCGCCGCAAGAGCGAGGCGATAGTCGAAGTGGATGTCTGCAATCAAAGGGATGGTAATTTTTGATTTGATGGACCGGATGGCGCGGGCTGCTGCGATGTCGGGTACCGCTACGCGCACAATCTCACATCCGGCCAATTGGAGGCGGCAAATCTGGGCCGTTGTAGCGATAACGTCCTCGGTCGGGGTGTTGGTCATGGACTGGACCGAAATGGGCGCCCCACCGCCGACCTGGACGCGGCCGACATGGATGGCTCGCGTCGGTTTTCTATAAATCTCCATGGGCATCATTCAATATCCAAAAGGAACCGCCCCCCATATACGAGGACGGTAAAAAAAGAATTCGCATTCAGGGCTTTCAACCCCTATTTAAAGCACTTTTCGGATGAATTTCAAATAAAAAATCGTGCCGCAGGGTTATGAATGGCGAGTGTTCGTGGTTTGGGAGCGGCAGGGTCAACGGTCGTACCGAATGGTGGCTCCGGAAAACAGCGGATCGCCCCCTTTGCCGAGGCCTTCCGGCGGGGATTCGACGGGAAGGTCCCGGGGTGCTCTCGTTGTGAATCGCCCCAGTTTAACGGAAGAACGGATTGTAGCGCTTTTCTCTTCCAATGGATGTCGCTGGGCCGTGACCGCAGTAGACCTTGGTTTCATCTGGAAGAGAGAACAATTTCATCCGCACGCTGGCGATGAGTTGATTGTAATTGCCTCCGGGAAAATCCGTTCTTCCGATGGAACCCGAAAAGAGTGTGTCGCCGACAAAGACGCTGTCCTCGGCCCTGAGGGCGATGCCTCCCGGGCTGTGCCCCGGTACGTGAATGATCTTGAGGGTGATCTTGCCGAAGGTGAGGATGTCGCCGTCCGCCAGCATCCGATCCGCCATCGGCGAATTTTCCACGGAAAGACCGAAGGAAGAGGCCGCCGAACTGAGGTGGCTCAGCATGGGGGCGTCCCCTTCATGAATGAGGATCGGTGCGCCCGTGGCGTCTTTCAGTTGCTTGTTGGCGCCCACGTGGTCGAAGTGTCCGTGGGTGTTGATAATCAGTTTAACTTTTAGCCCGAGATCATCGATGACTTTGAGGATCCGATCAGGATCGCCGCCCGGATCAATGACCGCAGCCTCCCGTGTCTCCTCGCATCCCAGAATATAGCAGTTGGCCATAATGGGCCCGACTTCCAGACTTTCCAATATCATGACATTCTCCTTTCCCTCTATCCTCTCATCCAATCTCCTGATGGACCGATATCATTCGCGCCGGACTTATTTCCCGGAAATGCGCTTGCGGGCTTGTTGGATAAGGTCCACAAGGCTGCTCACCTTGTTTATTGGCCGATTTTCCATGAGTTCCTTGAAGGCTTCCTCGGAAAGGTGCATCCTCAAGAACGTCGCCACGTCGAAATATTCCCACCAGCAGTCAATGATATGACGGCAAACCGATTCTTTGCCTTCCGCCCTGAGACAGTAGCGGAAAGGAATCGGACCCCCGAGGCGGGGGCACCGACGTTCACGGCAATCCACGTCCTTGGGGATCATCAGTAACTTTTGAGCAGTGCAGGTTTTGGGAAATTTTCGAAGATCCGTTCCGATCGTTCGATTTCCTCGTCCGTCAGGACATAGTTTGTCAATTGCCCGGAAAGGAATTTCTCGTAAGCGGTCAGGTCCAGCAGGCCGTGCCCGCTCCAACTGAAAACGATTACTTTTTCTTTTCCTTCTTCTTTGGCTTTTAGGGCTTCGCTGATAACGCACGCCAAGGCATGGGTCGTTTCAGGGGCGGGGATGATCCCCTCGGTTCTCGCGGTGAGTACTCCGGCTTCCAGTGCCTGAAGCTGAGTCACGGCTTTGGGGGTTGCGATGCCCTCGGCGACGATCTGGCTCACGGCGGGTGCCATACCGTGGTACCTCAGGCCGCCAGTATGAATCGGAGGCGGAATGAATGCATGTCCGAGGCTGTGCATGGGCAGGAGCGGCGTGTAACGAGCCGTGTCCCCGTGATCGTAAACAAAAGGCGCCTTGGTCAAGGTGGGGCAGGCCGTGGGTTCAACAGGAAGGATATCGATGGCTTTGCCGTTGATCTTGTCTAGGACAAAAGGAAAAGCGAGTCCCGCGAAATTGCTGCCCCCGCCGGCGCATCCAATGACAACATCTGGATATTCTCCGATTTTTTCAAACTGTCGCTTGGCTTCAAGGCCGATGATGGTCTGGTGGAGCATGACGTGGTTGAGGACGCTTCCAAGTGAATAGCGGGTTTTCCCTGTTTCGTCGGCCACGGCCGCTTCAATGGCCTCGCTGATGGCGATGCCGAGGCTACCGGGTGTGTTGGGGTCCCGTTCCAGGGCCTCTCTTCCGGCTCGTGTCTCGGTGCTGGGGCTGGCCACACAGTGTCCGCCCCAGGTTTCCATCATGGCCTTGCGGTAGGGTTTCTGATCGAAGCTGACACGGACCATGTAAACCTTGCACTGCATCCCGAACTGGGCACACGCAAAGGCGAGGGCGCTCCCCCACTGCCCAGCGCCGGTCTCGGTGGTCATCCGCTCGATACCAAACACCTTGTTGTAGTATACCTGTGGCACCGCTGTGTTGGGCTTGTGGCTTCCCGGGGGGCTTAGGCTTTCGTTTTTGTAGTAGATACGGGCCGGGGTTCCCAATGCCTTTTCCAGGGATCGTGCTCGGACCAGGGGTGCCGGGCGCCAGATGTTTAAAACATCCATGACGGGATCGGGAATGTCGATCCAGCGATCAGTGCTGACCTCCTGCTCGATCAGGTTCATTGGGAAGACCGGTGCCAGGGCGTCCGGCGTGATGGGGTTGCCGTCGGGTCCCAACGGTGGGTTGATTTTGATGTCCGCAAGGATATTGTACCATTGGCGGGGCATTTCATCTTCGTTCAGAAGAATTTTCCTGGGCTCCATAACTAAAGACTCTCCTTACTCCTTTTGCGTTTCGTCATGGATCGATGCCGCTGCCGACGCGCGCCGCTTCACGACTCCCGGTCGTCCTCGAACCGGTGAAAAAGAGGCAACCTCAGCTTTATCATCCGCCTTTTCGATGCTATCATTGACGGACGGAATCCGATCGGGTATGGCTGACCGGCATTCGGCTTCGACCCGAATTTCCTTGTTTTTCAGTGCAATGTGGGCACTATCGAGAATGCCGTTAATGAATGCCCCTGATTCTTCGGTGCCATATTTCTTACCAATATCGATGGCTTCGTTGATGGACACTTTTTCCGGAATATCTTCCAGGAAAAGGATCTCATAGAGCGCGATTCGCATGACATTCCGATCGACGCAGGCCATGCGGCTGATCTTCCAGTTGCTGGAAAAGCGTTCAATAAGCCGGTCGATCTGGGACCGGTTCAGCATGACTCCCCGGGTCAGTGTTTCGAAGAAGGGTTGAGTTTTTTCCGACGGCGGAAAGCACCGCTGGAAAAGCGCCAGCGCTTCAGTGGAGATATCGTTGCGAATATCCATGTAGTAGAGCGCTTGCAGAGCGGCTTCTCTTGATTTTCGACGGTTTTTCATGGTTCTTCTGTCAAGCCTGATCCACGACGTCCATCAAATTAGCCATTTCGATGGCGCTGACCGCCGCGCTCCACCCCTTGTTGCCGGCTTTGGTTCCGGCTCGTTCGATGGCCTGTTCGATGCTGTCTGTTGTAAGGATGCCGAAGATGACCGGGACCTCCGATTCCATCGAGACTGCAGCGATTCCCTTGGAGACCTCGGCGCATACGTAGTCGTAATGGGATGTGGCGCCTCGGATGACGGCTCCAAGACATATGATTGCGTGATACCGTTCCTTGGCCGCCAGTTTTTTAGCCAAAAGCGGTATCTCGAAGGCTCCGGGGACCTTGACGACGTCGATGTCCACGTCCTTGACCCCGGAGCGGCTCAGCGCATCCAGGGCGCCGCCTACCAGGCGATCGGTGATGAAATCGTTGAATCGGCCGGCAACGATAGCGAATCTTTTCCCTTCCGCAATCAGTTTGCCCTCGAACGTATTCGGCATGGAATTCTCCTTTTGTGTGGGCGGGTCCGGCGGGTATCCACCCCGGTTCCCGCGGAGCGAATCGAAGGTCAGCGGTTGTTGACCTCGATATTTAAGAGATGGCCCATCTTGAGTTTTTTGCACTCGAGGTAGCACCGGTCGAAATCGTTGGGAGGAATTTCGATGGATACCTGTTCAACCACGCTGAGGCCGTATCCCTGTAAGCCGACCATTTTTTTGGGATTGTTGGTCATGAGCTTCATTTTTCGTACGCCCAGATCCCTCAGAATTTGGGCACCGATACCGTAATCCCTCAGGTCGTCCTTGAAACCGAGCTTCCGATTCGCCTCAACGGTGTCAAGGCCGTGGTTAATCTGAAGTTCGTAGGCCCTCAGTTTATTTACCAGACCGATACCCCTGCCTTCTTGGCGAAGATAGAGGATGACGCCGGAGCCTTCCTTTTCGACCATCTCCATGGCTTTGTGGAGTTGATCGCTGCAGTCGCACCGTAAGGATCCGAAGATATCGCCGGTCATACATTCCGAGTGGACGCGCACCAGAATCGGTTTTTCAGGTTCGATTTCGCCCTTCACGAGGGCAATGTGGGTCAGTTGGTCCATATCGTTTTCATAAGCGATGATCCGGAATTCCCCACCGAATCGGGTGGGGATGCGGGTATCCGCCGCACGGCGAACGAAGGATTCGTTGCGGAGCAGGTAGGCCACCAGATCCGCAATGGTGCAGATACCGATAGCGTGCTCCTCGCTGAATTTTTCGAGCCTTGGCATCCGTGCCATGGTACCGTCGTCATCCATGATTTCGCAAATGACACCCGCCGGCTTCAACCCAGCGAGGCGGGCGAGGTCCACCGATCCTTCGGTTTGTCCCACCCGCACCATTACCCCGCCGTCCCTGGCCCGTAGAGGAAAGATATGTCCTGGGCGGGCCAGGTCTTCGGGCTTGCAATCGTCTGCAACGGCCGTCAGAACAGTGGTTGCACGATCCGCTGCCGAAATACCCGTGGTGACGCCTTTTTTGGCCTCGATGGAGACGGTGAATCCCGTTTCGAAGCGGGAGGTGTTGTTTTGCACCATCATGGGCAGCTTGAGCGCGTCGACCTTGGCCCCGGTCAGCGACAGGCAGATCAACCCCCTGCCGTATTTGGCCATGAAATTGATGGCTTCAGGGGTCACTTTTTCGGCCGCCATGGTGAGGTCGCCCTCGTTTTCGCGGTCCTCATCGTCGACAAGAATGACCATTCGACCGTCTTTGATGTCCTGAATGGCCTGTTCGATAGAAATTTGCGGCATGACAGTTCCTTAACTCCTTTGGTGCCTATTTGAAGATTATCCGCGAAGGCTTCCCGGCCGCCGCGAATGATTGCGAATGAATCGTTTACAGGAAGCCGTGTCTGGCGAGAAGGGCCATATCGACGGTTCCGTCAGGGTGTTCGACCTCGGCGGAATTCCTCCCGGCGGCGACGAAGCGCTCGATATATTTTCCGATGATGTCCGTTTCGATGTTTACCGCATCCCCTACCGACTTCATCCCCACCGTTGTCAGTTTGGCGGTATGGGGGATGATGCTGACCTCGAAGGTGTTAGTCGTGCAAGCATTGATGGTCAGGCTCACGCCGTCCACGGCGACCGAACCTTTCGAGATCATGTAGCGGGTTAGTGAGGGGGGAACGCGAAAGGCGACGATGATGGCGTTGCTGTGGTGCTTTCGATCGGCTATGATGGCCATGCCGTCGATGTGGCCTGAAACCAAGTGCCCATTGAGGCGGTCTGACAGTCGAAGTGCCCGTTCGAGGTTGACCCGGTCCCCCACCCGAGTATGACCCAGCGTCGTCTTATCGAAAGTTTCGGGGGACACGTCAACGGTGAAACGGCGTCCATCCAAAGCCACGGCTGTGAGGCAGGCGCCGTTGACGGCGATGCTGTCTCCCATGCGGGTTCCCGAGAGCGCGAAATCGGCCTCGACGGCCAACTTGCAACCTTCGCCTGTTGGCTGAATTCCGCGGATTGTACCCAGCCCTTCGATGATCCCTGTAAACATTGGCTCCATTCCGTCATTCCATCCGAGGCTTACGGCCGTCGGTTGCAGTCAATATAGGCTTCGATCATTACGTCCTCCCCGAACCGACGGACTGTCGTGTCCCTGACGGGGATGCAGTCTCGCATCAATGCCGGGCCGCCGCCCCTGCATATGGGAAAACCATCATCACCGCCAAGGATCTTGGGGGCGAAAAAGAACATGATCTTGTCGACAATCCCCGATTTCAGGAAGGATGCTGTTACCCGGCTGCCGCCCTCGACGAGAACGCTTGTCATACCCATCTCCCCCAGTTGGTCCATGAGCATGCCTAAAAGGATCCCGCCGTCGGATCCACAAGGCAGGCGCAGCACCCTGACGCCTTTATCCGTAAGGCGCCGCACCTTCTCCGACGGCGCCGATTCCCCAGTGGCGATAATGGCACCTGCGGAAGACGCGACGGTCAGTACCTTCGCGTCTTCAGGGATGGACAACTGGCTGTCCAGGATGATCCGGGTCGGATCAATCCCGCGGGCATCGTTCAATCGAGTGGTCAGCCGCGGATTGTCGGACAGGACGGTGCCGATGCCGACCAGGATCCCGTCCACCCCGTGTCGCAGGTAATGAACATGAGCGCGGGCGGTCTCGCCGGTGACCCACCGGGCGTCTCCGGTTCGGGTGGCGATGCGTCCGTCCAGAGTGGCCGCGCACTTCAGAATGACAAAAGGGCGTCCGGTCCTGGCGTATTTTACGAAGATTTCGTTGAGCCGTAAAGCCTCGTCCTCAAGGATGCCGATGACGACCGGAACGCCCTTGGCCCTGAGATAATCGGCGCCTCCGCCGGTGACCCGTGGGTTGGGGTCCGCCATGGCTGCAAAGACCCGGGAGATTCCGGCAGCGAGAATTTTCTCCGTACACGGAGGGGTTCGCCCGGCGTGATTGCAGGGCTCGAGAGTCACGTACAGGTCTGCGCCCCGGGCATACTCCCCCGCGTCGTCAATGGCATTGACCTCGGCGTGAGCGCCGCCCACCTTTCGATGCCAGCCTTTCCCGATCACCATGCCGTCCCTAACCACCACCGCCCCAACCATAGGGTTCGGGGAGGTGTATCCCCAGCCCTTTCGGGCCAGGGTCAAGGCCATCTTCATGTAGCGGTCTTCATTCATCGTCGGATTCAATATCCTGTTTTGTTTTTTCCTTGCTCAACAGCTTTTTGAGTTCGGCCACAAAATCGCTGACGTCCTTGAATTCGCGATAAACCGAAGCAAAACGCACATAGGCAACGTCATCGAGCTCATGTAATCGAGCCATGACTTTTTCACCGATGGTGTGAGAGGGAATTTCCTTCCGATCGGTCTCCCGCAGATCTCGCTCCAACTCATCCAGAATCACCTCGATGACGTTCATGCTGATATCTCGTTTTTCGCACGCTCGCTGAATTCCAGACCGGACTTTTTCCCGATTGAAAGTCTCACGCCGACCGTCTTTCTTGATGATCATGATGGGAATGTCCTCGATCTGTTCGTAGGTCGTGAAACGTCTTCCGCAAACAAGACATTCCCGGCGTCTCCGGATGACATTGCCGTCCTTTCCCAGACGGGAGTCGATGACCTTATTGTCGATTTCACCGCAATACGGACATTTCATGGCCTATTCCTCGGATCGCCCCATCTTTTTGCCGGATCGCCTCACCTCTCAAAACCGTCGTCTATCTTGAGGAGAGTGATATGTGCCTCCCGAAACATGGCCTCGGACATGCCATCGGCATATCCCGAAAGATAACAGATTTTTTTGATGCCGGCGTTGATGATCATCTTCGCGCAAATGGAACAGGGCATGTGGGTGCAGAAGAGGGTTGCGTTCCGGATCGAGACACCGTGATAGGCTGCCTGAATGATGGCGTTCTGTTCCGCGTGAATACCCCGGCACAGCTCATGGCGTTCCCCGGACGGCACCTTGAGTTGCTCTCTCAGGCAGCCAGTATCCCGACAATGCGCAAGACCGCTGGGTGCACCGTTGTATCCCGTCGATAGAATTCGCTTATCCTTGACGATGATTGCACCGACCGCTCGGCGAAGGCATGTCGATCGCTTGGCCACCAAACCGGCGATGTCCATGAAATAGGTGATCCAAGAAGGTCTCTCGGGCATTGCCCGGTATGGGTCATCGTTTGTTGTCATCCAGCCCGCCGTTATCCGCGTATATGGGAAATTTCCTGCAGAGAGCCAGCACCGCTTCCCGGACCCGGGTGATTAACACGGTATCTGAAGGGGACCTCAAAACGTCTAAAATGAGATCGGCGATGGCGGTCATCTCGGCAGTTTTCATACCCCGTGACGTGATTGCCGGTGTACCGATACGAATGCCGCTGGTGATGAAAGGGCTGCGGGTTTCAAAGGGAATGGCATTTTTATTCACGGTGATGCCGGCTTGTTCCAAGACGCGTTCGGCGTCTTTTCCGGTGATGTTGAACGGCGTGAGGTCGGCTAGCATCATGTGGTTGTCCGTACCGTTCGACACTAGCCTCAAGCCACCGGCCATCAGACGATCTGCCATGGCGTGGGCATTTCTGACGATATCTTCCTGGTAAGCCCGAAAGGCATCGCTCTCGGCTTCCTTGAACGCAACAGCCTTGGCCGCGATAACGTGCATCAGAGGGCCGCCCTGGATACCCGGAAAGATTTGGCCAGCGATTTTTTTGGCGTAGGACTCTCGTGATAGAATCACCCCCCCCCTTGGTCCCCTCAAGGTTTTGTGGGTGGTCGATGTCACCACATCCGCGTGAGGAACGGGCGACGGGTGAAGTCCTGTGGCTACCAGCCCTGCTATATGGGCCATGTCCACCATGAGATAAGCATTGACGGACCGGGCGATCTCAGCGAAGCGATCAAAACGGATGACGCGGGGGTAAGCACTCGCGCCCGCAACGATCATTCGAGGACGATGAATTTCGGCCAATCGGGCGACCTCGTCGTAATCAATGGTTCCGGTTTCCCTGCTGACACCATAATGCACGAAATTGAAAAGTCTTCCTGAAAAGCTTGCCGGACTGCCGTGAGTCAGATGCCCGCCGTGGGCCAGATTCATCCCCAAGACCGTGTCCCCCGGGGCCAGAAGGGCAAAATATACCGCCATGTTGGCCTGGGATCCGGAATGAGGCTGAACGTTTGCGTAATCTGCGCCAAACAGGCGCGTCACGCGTTCGATGGCCAATTCCTCGGCTTTGTCGACGAAGTCGCATCCACCGTAATAGCGTTTCTGAGGATAACCTTCAGCGTACTTGTTGGTGAGGACACTGCCCTGTGCGGCCATCACCGCCCGGCTGGCAATATTCTCGGAGGCGATCAATTCGATGGTCTCGCTTTGTCGCTTCAATTCATGTGAAATGATGCTTGCGATCTCGGGATCGGTACGCGCTATGACATTCAGATCCAACGGTCGTTCCTTTTCAGTTTCTTGCGGTTTGCCACTGAACCAAATCCCAACCTATGGCCCTACCCCTTAACACACACAATCGAACTTATCCAGCCGGGACTGGTGTCGCCCCCCTTCAAAAGGTGTTTCGAGCCAGGTTTTCAGAATCTCTATGGCTAAAACATCTCCGATAACCCGACCGCCCAATACGAGAATGTTGGCGTTGTTGTGGCGACGTGACATCTTGGCGGAGAAAACATCATTGCACAGTGCCGCCCGGACGTGAGGGAAACGGTTGGCCGCCATGGACATTCCGATGCCGGTGCCGCAGATAAGGACGCCGCGTTTGTAATGCCCCTCCGAGACGGCCCGGGCCACTTGAATGGCGAAATCCGGGTAATCGACGGCGTCTGTGCTAAAGGTGCCGACGTCCTTGACCTCAATGCCCGCCGCTTCGATGAGGTAGGTTTTGAGAAGATCCTTAAGTGCCAATGCTGCGTGATCACACCCGAGAATGATGGGTGTTTGATTCTGGTCCATGATCGTTTTTGCCTCTTTCAGTTTCGACCTGAACGGTCGCCATAATGAGCATTTATAATAAATGTAAATTATTAGTATAAGCCCAAGCAAGTAAAGTCGCAAGAGAAAATGTGGGATAAACGGGAATTTCCTTGGGGGACTCCTGACGCCGGCAGGGGCGCCGGAAAGTTCTACAAAAACCGAATTCAAACGGTGGCGTTTTCGGCGTGACCGCTAAAGGCTGAATCCATTGACCCTCTCAATGGGGCAAAATGGTTTTGGCTATCTTGAAAACCAAGGGATTCAACTCCCGGTCAAACCGGAGGTGAATGGAATAGTTGTTGAAGAGGTGATCGATGACGCCAATGATGATTCCCGTTTCCGTAACCTTGATATCGCTGTCCGCCGCCGGAAGAGTGAATCCAATCCGTATTCGGCGGCCCAAAAGCATCTCAGGCAGTTTCGGATTGGTAATCTTGATGAAAAAAGACATACCGCCCAGCGAGATATCCGAGGTGCTCCCCTTGAATACACCGGTGATGGGGGCGCCCGCCGTGTTCAGAATGGAAAAATTCAGGACGCCGGAAATCCGGGTCCGAAAATGCTGCCGCCGGTTGATGTCCTGTTCCTTCAATAGTTCGTGGTCTTTGGTGATTTTGGCGAAATAAGTTTCCAGCTTTCCGGGGAGTGAGGGCATCGTGTGCCGCCATTCGACGAAATCGTCGTGGTCGAGGTATCTCAATTTGGCGGGCCCCAATGTCACGAGGGAGGTGGTGCAGACGGATACCGCGAAAAATGTGTCCCCTCCGGCAAGGGTCCCCGGCCCCACGGAGCGAATGAGCCGCTCCTCTGAACCCTGGTGACAAATCAGCTTGAGTTCCCCTCGATCGATGAAATAGAGGCGTCGGTTTTTAAATCCCTGGCGAAATACGGTGGTGCCGGCATCGTAAGTCGTATCCTTGAGTGTGAAGTAAAGGGTGTTGGCCTCCTCGGGCATGAGTGCTTCGTAAAGTTTTTTCCAGATTTCCAGGTGCCGTTTTTCGATGACCCCGCGTTTTTCATCTTCGATGATTTCAGCGGATTTGATAATTTCAACGAGGGCCATGGCATCGACGTCAAAGAGTTTTTCCCTAAGCGCATAGGCCGAGGAAAAATCCTTTGCTTTGGCGTATTCGACGATCAGGCTAAAAACCAATTCGACCGCATCGGCTGTTCGTCCCTGCCGGACGTAGGCATCGATGCGCTGATGTTCCATGGCAAGATCTCTCATCCGCCCCATATCTCCTTATTCTGATGTCGTCCGTCAACGCCGCCCGATGATACCCCATGGCCCCTTATTTCACATCTATGGCTGGCAGCGCCTTGACAAAACAAGGGTCTTTTTTTAAAAGGCATAAATATATATATAATAACATTAATCATTGACTAACTCAAACATTTATTCGCCAGCCATCCACATCCTGTGAACCGGATGCGCTCGTAAGTCGATTGGTCAATGCCAACGGTGTGCAGCGGTCACCGTCCACGTCTTCGGGTGGTATATGAAAAATGAACAGCATTGGTTGAAGAACTGCCCGGTGCATAAAGTTACAACGGCCCGGGAAGCGGTATCCCATATTCGGAGTGGGAGCCGCGTCTTTATTGGGTCGGGTTGCGGTGAACCTCGACAACTGATTCATGAAATGGTCCGCAACCCGGAGATTCAGGATATCCTCATCTATCAAATGCTCTCCTTTACCCTGGCCGAATACATGGACGATCCTTCGTTTCTGGAGCGATTCGCCCTCAAGCTCTTTTTCATCAGTGCCATCATGCGCAAGGCGGCCTTTGAAGGTAAAATCGACTATGTTCCCGCCTATCTTTCGGAGATTCCCGATCTTTTCGACAGCAACCAGATCGGACTGGATGTCGCTTTGATTCAGGTGAGTCCACCGGATCGCTTTGGGTTCTGCAGCCTTGGCATCTCGGTGGATGTCACGCGTTCCGGGAGCCGAAATGCCCGAATTGTCATCGCCCAGGTCAATCCTCGGATGCCCTGCACCGCCGGCAACAGCTTTATACATGTCGACGAAATCGACTGGTTGGTACCCCATGAGGAACCCCTGATCGAAGCGATCCCCGATATCCCCGACCGACAGGTGGCCCAGCGCATCGCCTACTACGTCGCTGAACTGGTGGAAGACGGTGCGACCCTCCAAGTCGGCTTCGGACGCATCCCCCATGTGATTCTCGAATCCCTTCACGGCAAGAACGATCTGGGCATTCATACCCAGGTCATTACCGATGCCTTCGTCCCCCTGTTTGAGCAGGGCGTCATCACCAACAGGAACAAGACACATTTGCCCGACCGGGCCGTGGCGTCCCTCTGCATGGGATCTCACGCCCTTTATGACTACGTGGATAACAACCCTCGCTTCTATTTTCGCAGCTCAGATTATGTCAATAATCCATCGGTGGTCGCCCGGAACGACAACCTTATTTCCATCAGTTCGGCCCTGGAGGTCGACATTACCGGTCAGGTCTGCGCTGACTCCGTAGGGCACCTTTTCTACAGCGGAATCGGTGATCAGGCCAACTTCATCCGTGGCGCTGCCATGTCCCGGGGGGGGTTTTCCATCATCGCCTTGCCGTCTACGGCCAAGAACGGCAGGGTATCCCGCATCGTTCCCAACCTGAGCGAGGGTGCCGGGGTCGCCACCCTCCGGGGGGATGTCAATTTTGTGGTTACCGAATACGGGATCGCTCAGCTCCGGGGAAAGAGTATTTACCAGCGTGTGGTGGAATTGGCCCAGATTGCCCATCCTGATTTCCGGAAAGAGCTCATCGAATCCGCCAAGACCTTCCATTATATCTTCGCTGACCAACAAGCCCCCCGAGCCGAGGATCTTCTCTTTCTCGAACGGTACAAAAGTCGCATCACCCTCAAAAACGGCAAAAGCATGGCGGTCCGACCCATTCTGCCCACCGATGAGTTTGGATACCGGAACTTTTTTTACTCCCTGCGGGAGGAGACGATCTACCATCGGTTTTTCAGGCGGGTTCGCCTTTTCCCCCGGGAGATGGCCCAGAATCACTGGGCTGCCGTAGACTACCGCAGGAACATGTCTCTTATCGGATTGGTGCGGTTTCGGAGGCATAAGGAGATCGTTGCCATCGCGACCTATCTGGGCCAGGGGGATGACGACCGGGCCGAGGTCGCCTTCGTGGTGCGTGAGGATTTCCAGGGGATGGGCATCTGCTCGCGATTCTTGAAAATCCTGGAAAGAATCGCTCGGGAAAACGGTTACCATGGCTTTATGGCGACAGTCCTCCTGGAGAACCGGGCCATGATCCGGGTGTTCAAAAAGCGATATCCCGAAGCGCGTATCGCCATTCGAGAAGAAAGCGCTGAAATCGTTATGGATTTCAAAAAAGAGAACACAGGATCCGGTGGAACCGTCGACGAGGGTATTACAGGGTGACCTGGACGAAAGGAACGCGGTGCTTCATGAATATGGACGCTCGTCGTTCGGTATCCGGCGTGACGTCCGACAGGTAGAATACCCCATGATGATCCGGTTGGTTGTCCGATGCCTCGGTGCCAAGGGGAGAGGCGTCCTCGGAGAGCTGAGAGAGAATTTCTTGCACTCCATCGACGAGGCGGACGTGCCGTCCGATTTTTCGCTGGAAAACCTTCGCGAGAATTGGATAGCGAGCGTCTCCCAGAATCAGCGTGTCGATCTTTCGGGCCTTGAGAGGCAACAGGTATTTTTTGACGATCATGGTTGTTTCGGGCTTTTTCAGCCATCCTTCATCGATCAGTGGGCCGATAAGGGGGCAGGGGACCGTATAGACGGCGGCATCCGGCATTGTCACTCGAATTCGCTTTTCGTAAGCGCCGGACCGGATTGTCGCTCGAGCCGCCGCAACCCCGATCCTTCGGCGAGAAGAATCCCCGAGGGCCGCTGTCACGGCGGAGTCGACGACACCCATCACCGGCACTGCCAGCTGCGCCTCGATCTCCTCGGCTGCTGCACCCGAGGTCGCGTGACAGGCGAGGACGATCCGCCGGGCACCCTCCTTTTGGAGAAATTTCGCGCCCCTGAGAGCATACCGAAGGATGGTTTCGGCGTGCTTCTCGTCGTATGGGCCGTGGGCAGTGTCACCGAAATAAATGAAACGACACGTCGGCATATGCTCCATCAGCCTGCGAGCCAGGCACAACCCGCCCAGTCCTGAATCAAAAATGCCGATCATGAATCAGGATCCTCGTGTTGCCAGTTGTTCTCGGACGCATCGCTGTATACAGGCGTCCGAGACGTCCGCCCGCATGCCTGGACAGGATCCGGCCATCATTCGCCAGTTGGCCGGATCTTTCAGGACGCTGTCGATGAAGGGCCAGGCACGGCACATGCGGGGTTTCACCGGATGGATCGAGCAGAGTCGGTCCCGGAAGAAGATACAGTAACCGTCGGGACCCTGGGCGATCACCGGCCGGCTTCCCGACATCTGACAGTAATCCCGCACAAAGGTTTTCGGGTCTGCCCCGATATACCCGGCGATGGTGACGATGTCCATCGGGGTCACAAAGGTTCCTCCGAAGCCGTTGCAGCATTCGCCGCATTGGATGCATTTAAAGATGGCATCGCAAGGGATGTCATTCAAAGACATAACGGGTCTCCATGGCGCGTTTCAGAGTGAGCTGATCCACATATTTGAGATCTCCTCCCAGGGGTACGCCCGAGGCGATGCGCGTCACTTTGACCGGTTGATCCTCAAGCAGCTCCGAAAGGTACCTGGCGGTGGATTCCCCCTCAAGGTGTGTGTTGGTCGCCAAGATAACCTCTTTGACTTCGCCTTCGCCAATTCGCGAAAGGAGTTCGGCGATCCGGAGGTCGTCTGGCCCGATGCCGTCCATGGGGGACAGTGCTCCCTGGAGGATGTGATATCGGCCGTAATAGGCCCCGGAACGCTCGATGGCGATCATCTCCGAGACGCTTTCGACGACACAGAGGAGGGCAGCATCCCGGGAGGAGTTGTTGCAAATGCCGCAGACATCGGTGTCGCTCAGGCCGAAGCAGCGGCTGCACAACCGCACCTGCTCCTTGACGTTCAGGATGCTATAAGCCAAAGCCTCGGCATCCTTTTTCCGGGCGCGGATCAGATGGAGAGCCAACCGCTCGGCGGTCTTTTCCCCGATGCCGGGAAGGGCCGAGAGATGACGGATGAGGTGGCGGATGGACGGCGGATAGTACAGCATGGGTATGGGGATCTCTTTTTGGATTTACATCAACCCGGGGATGTTCATTCCGGCGGGCATCAGCTTGCCCATTTCCTGAGATACCATCTCCTGGGATTTTGCGAGGGCGTCATTGACGGCGGCCAGGACCAGGTCCTGGAGCATTTCCACGTCCTCGGGGTCAACGACCTCTTTTTCGATCCGGATGGACACGATCTGCTGTTTCCCGTTGGCCACGACCTTAACCATGCCGCCACCGGCGCTGGTTTCGACGGTGGCCCCGGCCAATTCCTCCTGCAGTTTTGCCATTTTCTGCTGAAGCTTTTGGGCCTGTTTCATCATGTTTCCCATGCCCTTCATCATTGTGTTACCTCCTATAAAATTTTGACATCGACGATCTTGCCGCCAAAAATTTCAACGGCGGCCGCCACCATGGGGTGGTTCAGCGCCTCCTGTCGGGTGGTCGTCTGTTCGATTTTTTTTCGCCGGGTGTTCTCCCCGTCGTCGTCCAAGCGGAACGTGAGATGAAATTCTCGACCAAAGAAAACCCGTGCGGCTTCCTGTATGAACTCTTGTTTTTTTTGGATCTGCTTCAAATCGAACCCGTTTCCCTGAACAACGATCTCGAGTTCTTTTTCCCCGATGCGCGCAAGGGCGGTCCGGTTGAGATATGAACCCAACGCCGAGGAACGGACGCAGACCAAAGCCGTCAGTTTTTCCCATGTGACGCCAAGTGATTCGTTTGGATCATAGACGGTATTGGTGGGTGCCTCGGGCCGGCGGCACTCAACGGGCTCGTCCGCATGGGCTTCGGGCGGCGGCACCTCGTTTTCCATTGGCGTGACGTTTTGGGTCGGGGCAGGATCGGTCTCCAGTATCGTTGCTTTTGAACCCGGGAATGTCGACGCAGGAGCCATAGCCTGCGGATCAGGTTCCCGCACTTGTGCAGGGATCGGGTTCGTCCGGTCGAGGGTGTACTCGGTACCCGTCTGTATCCGCTGCGCCAGATCGTCGAGTTTTTCGATGAGCGTCTCAATGGGCAAGGCTGGCTGGATCTGAAACAAACGGATAAAGGCCATTTCGAGCGCCAAGCGGGGTTGGCTCGAAAATTTGACGGTAGACTCCTCCCGGGTGAAGGCGTCCATGATTTGGCTGATGTGACCCTCGGAGATGTCCCGGGCAAGAGTAGTCATCCTTTCGATCTCGGCGGTGGGCAGATCGACGAGCCGGTCGGGCTCCTTGACTGTCTTGACGATCCACAGGTTGCGGAGATGAGCCATCACGGTCCCGAAGAAGGTCTTGATGTCTTGGCCGTGTCGGTAGACGTCGGCGATGATGTCGAGGATTTCGGGAATATTCCCTGTAAAAAGAGCTGTGGTGATTCTGAAAAGCAACTCGCAGTCTGCCACGCCCAAGAGGTTCAGAACGCCTTCATGGGTAATTTCCCCTTCCGAGCAAGTTATCACCTGATCCAGGAGGCTGAGGGCATCCCGCATACTGCCCCCGGCCTCTCGGGCGATGAGAGAGAGGCTCTCCTTGGGGATGGTTGTCCTTTCCTGTTCACAAAGGGCGGCCATATGCCGCATGATGTCTTCGGAACGGATCCGTCGAAGGTGATGCTGCTGGCACCTCGACAGGATGGTGATGGGGATCTTGTGGGGCTCGGTGGTGGCGAACAGAAACAGAATGTGGGCTGGCGGCTCCTCGAGGGTTTTGAGGAGCGCGTTGAACGCCGGTGTACTCAGCATGTGTATCTCGTCGATGATGTAGATCTTGTATCGACTGTGTGCCGGCATGTATTTGACGTTGTCCCGAAGATCTCGGATATGATCGACGCCGTTGTTGGATGCGCCATCGATTTCAAAAACGTCAACAGCATTGCCGCCTGTGATTTCGTGGCAGGATCTGCAGGCGTTGCAGGGAACAGGCAACGGTCCCTTCTCGCAGTTCATGGCCTTGGCCAGAATTCGAGCGATGGTGGTTTTGCCGGTACCCCTGGGGCCGGAGAACAAAATGGCGTGGGCGACACGGTTCGCACGGATGGCGTTGGTCAAGGTGCGCGTGACGTGTTCCTGCTCCACCACATCTTCAAAAGTCTGAGGACGATATTTTCTAGCGAGAACCAAATAGGACATTGACAATTCCCGAAATTCAACCGGCCTGTGTTACTGTGTCCGATTGAATTGCACCGTCATATCCGCAAAAAGCTCCTCAAAATCGGGAATCGGTTCAGAAAATACAGGCGGAACAGAAAAAGGCGATAGGTCAACCGATTGATGGCGGAGAGAGAGGGATTCGAACCCTCGGTGCCGCTTGTGACAGCACACACGATTTCCAGTCGTGCACCTTCGGCCAGCTCGGTCATCTCTCCATGTGCGTTTCCCAAATGACATCGGGCAACAATCAGATTAAAAACCGGTCGAGGCGAATCACCGCCTCTGATGTCGCGTGCTCTATTTTGAGCGCTACAGGCCAGTGTAAAGTTGGCGGAGAGGGTGGGATTCGAACCCACGATCCCGGTTTTGCCAGGATACCGCTTTTCGAGAGCGGGGCCTTCAGCCGCTCGGCCACCTCTCCAACCCTCTCAAGAGCAGACAAGTACGGTTCATTATCTTGTTTGGCGGTATCTGTCAATGCTCTTATTGAAAATTTTTGGGCAGGTCATAAAAACCGTTGGCAATGCGAGATTTCACTTGAATCGCCAGAGCCTTTCTAGTATCAAAAAACCTTTTGAGTTGGAGCAGTTAGAAACGCCGATTTTGGAAGAGCGTCTACATCAATCAAAAAGGAGCGTATGCCATGGCCGAAGTTATCCCTTTCAGGGGAGTCGTCTATAATACGGATATCGTAACGGATCTCGCAGCGGTGAGCACACCGCCCTACGATGTGATTTCCCCGGAGGAGCAAGAAGCGTTTTATGCGGCTCACCCTGAAAACGTTATCCGGCTGATCCTCGGCAGAATCGGTGATTCGGACTCGGCGACCGACAACCGATATACCCGGGCGGGCTGTGACTACGATGCCTGGCGCCGGAAAGGCGTTCTGGTTCATGACCCGATCCCTGCTTTTTATCTGACCACCGTCGAATTTACGGTGGACGGTCGATCCCTCAAGCGTTATGGCCTCATCGCCCGGGTCCGGCTCGAACCTTTTGACAAGGGCATTATCCTACCCCACGAAACGACGTTCTCCAAGGTCAAAACCGATCGTTTTGAATTGATGAAGGTCTGCCATGCCAATTTCAGCCCGATATTTTCCCTATATTCCGATCGGGAAAATATCCTGGAGGCCTTGATGGCAGCCGTTGTTCGGCAACGTGCTGATATGGAATTCACGGATACTTACGGCCACCGCCATCGTCTGTGGCGGATCACCGATCCCGAGGTCACCGCTTGGGTGACCCGGAAGATGGCCCCTAAAACCATCTATATTGCCGACGGACACCATCGGTACGAGACGGCCATGACCTACCGGGACTGGGTGGCCGAACATACCCCGGGATTTACAGCCGCCCACCCGGCCAATTACGTTATGATGTACCTGAGCAGCATGGAAGACCCTGGTATGGTCATCCTGCCCGCGCACCGGTTGCTGAAGACCGTGGCGCCCGAGGCGATGGATCGGCTGATGTCCCAAGTCGCTTCTTTTTTCGACATTACGGAAATACCGCTGGATGCCGACGACCGCGGGCGGGTTCCCATGACCTTTGTCAAGGGCATGGCGGCAGGAACCGAACAACACGCCATCGGCGTGTTCATGAAAAGTGATCCGAGACTGTTTCTCCTGATCCTCAAGCCAGGCGCCATGAAGGATCGATTCGGAGATGCCGTTCCAGCCGCGCTTCGGGACTTGGACGTGACGGTGTTGACGCGGTTGATTTTTATGGACCTTCTGGGGTTCGATCAGGCTCGTCTTGATAACGAAAAGCTCATCGCCTATGAGACGACACCCCAAAAGGCGGTGGACAAGGTGCTTTCGGGCGACTACGACATCGCATTCATTCTCAATCCGACCCGGATCGAGCAGGTGCGGGCGGTGGCTCAAAGTGGATTGATCATGCCGAGAAAATCGACCTATTTCTATCCCAAGGTGATCACGGGGCAGGTTTTCAACCCTTTGGTCTAAGCGTTCTCCTTTGCGGCAGTCTCATGACCAGCGGACGACCGGATTTCACGCCCTGAACATTCCGGCCATCGCCTCGGTATAGCTGCCGTCCCTGCGGTAGATCACCAGAGCGGGGGCCACCGAAAGGCCGGGGCGCCCCCCCTTCATTCCCCCCACCAAAGCCAACTTGGCTCCCACATCCCGGCGGGAATGGACGAGTCGGAGAAATTTGGGCTCGATACCCACGGTCTGCATTTCCAAAAAAAGAGTGACCAGTCGTTCCGCCGGAAAGACGGCGGCGAAGCGCCCTGAGATATCGAGGAGCCTCGCGGCGGCCATGATGACATCTGGGAGGGCGACCCGAATTTCGTGTCGGGCGACAGCCCGCTGGCTTTGGAGATTCATCCGGCCCGAACCTATGCTGCGGTATGGTGGATTGCTTACGACCAGGTCCACAGGGGCGGAGATGTCTATGTTTTTTATGCGTTTGAGGTCTCTGTGGAGAATGGTGATCCGGTCTTCCATTCCGTTGCGCCGAACGTTTTCTTGTGCCAGGAGGGATAGTTCGTCCTGAATTTCGACGCCCGTAATGCGGTCCATGGGGCGTCGAGAAGCAATGATCAGCGGAATGATCCCGCACCCGGTTCCCAGGTCGAGGACGTGTCGAGGACGCTTGGATACCCCGTTACCCGAATCGGATCCCAGTGCTGCTGCGTGGTGGGCCAGGATGACGGCATCTATGGAAAACCGGTAACCCTCCCGATGCTGCCGAACCCGTATCCGCCCCTCGAAAAAGGTATCTTCGGTGGTTTCCATCACACGGGTCCGGCTTTGAATTTGATATCCCCCACCAGATTCCTGCCGAGGGCGCCGTTGATCTTGTCGATGAGCTCCCGTTTCAGGAAGTGGAGATGGTGAATCCACGTGGAACTACTTACATGGACGATGAGAAGATTTCCCTTGAAGGCCGAGGCCCGGGTGTTTTCCGCGATACCGTGGCCGACTACCTCCTCCCAAAGTGCCCAGACCTTCATCAATTCGCCGTCTCCCTCCGCACGATAGGCGGCCATGGCATTCTTGAGGACGTCCGCGATATGGGCCGGCTTTTTGAGGGGGTCTCGTTTGTGGGTCATGGATTTCTCGCTTTCTGTCGAAATAGTTCCGCCTCTTTATATATTTTTTCAATAGCATAGTTTTTCTTCTCGTTTCCATCTTTTTGTGGTTTTCTGGGAATGCGAGGACGGCAGCTTGCTGATCGGCGCTTGACACGCATTGGGGTTTCCGTCATAATCTTAAAATTCTAGGGAATCTTGTGCCGTTTTACGGCCCATTCACAGGGCGTCACGCCGAATGGCGTGCGGCGTTTTGGGATGAACCATTCTCCAGGAGGTATCCATGCGCAGCTTTACCATCCACGATATGTATCGTCGAAACGCCCATCTTTACAGAGACCGGACCGCCGTGGTTTCGGGGAAAGTCAGGCTCGGTTTTCAGGCGCTGCTTCGGGATGCCGAGGCTTTCGCGGCCGCCCTTGCCGACGCCGGAGTCAATAAAGGGGACCGGGTGGCGATTCTGGCCATGAACGATTACCGGTTCTTTATCCTATTCGGGGCGGCGTCGGTCCTGGGAGCCGTCGTTGTTCCCGTTAATTGGCGCCTTTCGGACGACGAGATCGCCTTCGTTCTCGCCGATGCCACCCCTCGGATTCTGATCTCCGATGAAAATTTCGCTGAGAGGGCCGAGTCCTTGGGCGAAAAGATCGATGGCATGACAACCGTTTTCTGGAACTCGAGCGGCGTCGCCAGTGCTACAGGGTTTGACATGGACCGAATGGTGGCGGATGTTGCCCACGCCGATCCCCCGGCGCCAAACACCATCCATGGGGATGATCCGTTCTGCATCATCTATACAGCGGCCGTGGACGGCCGGCCGAGAGGGGCCGTCCTGAGCCACGCCAACATCATTTACGGCAATCTTCAGACCTCCGCCACCATGGGGTTTACCATTGACGACGCTTACCTCAACATGCTTCCCCTGTTCCACATTACCGGGCTCAACCTTTCACTGTCGGTGATGCACGCAGGCGGCAAAAACGTAGTGATCGAAAAATTCAACGAACATCAATCTCTTACGGAAACTGAACGCGAGCAGGTTTCGGTTTGGGGGAGTTTCCCCCCCATGCTTGCCCGTCTGACCCAGGCCGCCGGCGAAAAGGAATGGAATCTGTCGTCCCTTCAACACGTCCTGGGGATCGATGGACCGGATAACATTCGTCCATTCGAAGCGAAAACTGGAGCGGCCTTCTGGATTCTGTACGGCCAGACTGAAACCTCGGGTCTTGTGACCTTTTCGCCGGCCATGGCACGCCCGGGGTCGGCCGGCCGTGTGGGATTGGTGACCAAGGTTCGGCTTGTGGATGACGCGGATCAGGATGTTCCTCCCGGTGAAGTTGGCGAGATTGTCGTCCAGGGGCCCCTAGTCTTTCAGGGGTTCTGGAACCAGCCCGAGTTGACGGAAAAGACATTCCGGGGGGGGTGGCACCACACCGGCGATGTTGGTTGCTTTGACAAGGAGGGGTTCCTCTGGTTCAAGGGACGGAAGCCCGAGAAAGAGCTTATCAAGCCGGGAGGCGAGAATGTCTACCCCGCCGAAGTAGAGGCTGTCATCCTTGAACACCCGGATATCGTCGAGGTTTCGGTCATCGGGGTCCCCGACCCTCAATTCGGAGAGGGGATCAAGGCGGTGTGCGTGCGGAAGCCCGGCAGCGCTCTTACCGCTGAAGAACTCATCTCTTTCGTAGCCGGGCGCATTGCCCGCTACAAGAAGCCCCGGTATGTCGACTTTGTCGAGGCCCTGCCCAAGAAAAAAGACGGCGGGATCGACCGGGAGAAGGTAAAGGCAACCCACGGCGCATAGCGTTTTTCGCTGTCTCTGTTCCGGTACGGGCCGATGACCGGTCCGGCTGGAAAATTCCCAGGCCAAGGAGTGTTATGTACATTACGTTCTACGGTGCCGCCCGTGAAGTTACCGGTTCAATGCACCTCATTACCAGCGAAACCGACCGTATTCTCCTCGACTGCGGTATGTTCCAGGGACGGCGCAAGGAAAGTGACCGGAAGAACCGGACCCTGCCCTTTGCACCGGAAATCCTGACCAACGTGGTTCTTTCCCATGCCCACATAGATCATTCGGGACGCATCCCCATGCTGACCCGGGAAAAATTCGCCGGGAGGATTATCTGCACCCGCGCTACCACCGATGCATGTCAATATCTGCTGCCGGACAGCGCCTATATCCAGGAGTCGGATGCCAATTACCTCAACTACAAGACGGTGCGCGCCTCCCTCTCTAGACTTCGTTCGGGTAACGGAACGCGGAAACTCAGCAGCCGTGAAATGAACGACATCAAGTCTCTCCTGAAAAAAGACCGTCATGGACTCAATGTGGAGGCCATCAACGACCTGATACGAAAATACCGTCTGGAAGGTGTGGAGCCGCTCTACACCGTCGAGGAAGCCGACCGGTCTCTGGATGCCTTCGACGGCTACCCCTACGGCCACCCGGTCACCATCGGCGTCAACACCACCTGTACCTTCTATGAGGCCGGTCATATTTTGGGCTCGGCGATCTCGATCATCAAAGCCCGGGAGAATGGATCTCAATACACTATCGGCTACACCGGAGATATCGGACGGTTCGACAAGCCCATCATCAAGGACCCAACCCTGAAATTCAGGGAGGAAGATCGGAGCCTTGATCTTCTCATCATGGAGAGTACTTATGGCAATCGGCTCCACGAGCCGGTGGAGGATCTTAAACCGCATCTGAAGCGGATCCTCCAGGAGACATGGGATCGAAGAGGGACGGTGGTTATCCCTTCGTTCGCCTTTGGTCGCACCCAAGAGCTCATTTACGTTCTCCACGAACTTTATGACAACCATGAAATCCAGAGAGTGCCGGTCTACATCGACAGCCCCCTGGGCGTCAAGCTGACCCGTGTGTTCGGGGAGCATCCCGAGGTCTACGATCAGGAAACCCAGGAGACCTTTCTCAGGAAAGGCAAGAATCCATTCTCCTTCGGTCAGATCCGTTTCGTTCAAAGTGTCGAGGATTCCATGGCGCTGATGCAGGAAACCCGACCTCATATCGTCATCGCCTCATCCGGCATGTGTGAGGGGGGGCGGATTTTGCATCATCTGCGGTACAAGATCCACAACCCCAACAATACCATTCTCTTCGTGGGCTATATGGCCCAGCATACTCTGGGGCGAAGGATCCTGGAGCAGGGCGAGGCCTTCGAGGCTTTGGGAAGGACGGGGGATCCGCCCGTTGTCAGATTTCTCAACAAGGAATATCCTCTGCGGGCACATGTGGTGAAGCTTGGCGGCTTTAGTGGTCACGGTGATCAGAACGAGATGATGCGTTTCCTCAAAAAATCAAATCTGGTTGTGAAGCGCATTGCGGTGGTCCACGGCGAGGAGGAACAGTCCGTCGCCTTTGCGGATCGATTGTCGGCGGAGGGATTCCAGGTGACGCTGCCCTATCAAGGGCAGTCTATCTGGATTCGTTGACATTCATGACGTGACGACCGGCCGAACTCATCCCGTTCTTACGAAAGGAATATCGCTTCATGGACGCCATTGAATACCGTCCCATCGGCATCATCCACACCCCCTTCAAATGCCCCGAGGGGACCCCTATTCAGCCGCCCGGCGGCCTCGATGACTGCGGGGTGGTGGAGGTTTTCTCGGAATTTCATGAGGGGCTCAGGGACGTCGAGGGATTTTCCCATCTCATCCTGCTCTATCACTGTCATCTTGTCGGGGCTGCCCGCCTGACGGTCAGACCCTTTCTGGACGACACTGATCACGGGCTCTTCGCGACCCGTGCCCCGGCCCGACCCAACGCCATAGGGCTTTCGGTAGTGCGCCTTCTTCGGGTCGAGGGAGGGTGTCTTTACATCCGGGAGGTGGACATCGTCGATAGCACGCCGCTTCTCGACATCAAGCCCTACGTTCCAAAATTCGACAGCCGGGTGCCCGAGCGGGCTGGATGGCTTGAAAAACAGGCATACCGGATCGAGCAGGCCCGGGACGATGGACGGTTTATAGATCGATAAAAAACGTCACGATTTCGTTTTTTTGAATTTTTCCTGTATCTTAGCAAAAAGCTCCCGCTGTTCCTGTTCTTTCCGGGACTGGAATTTTTCAATACGATCCTTGAAATCCTTGCGGCTCGACTGGAATTTTTCGAGCTCGTCCTTGAGCGAGGTGCCCTCGATATTTTGGGGAATCTCCTCGATTTTGAGGTGATTCCGGACGAACAAGCGGATCCCGAAAGGGCCTTCGACCATCTCGATGATCTCTGCGTCGTGAAGTTTCTTGCAGATCAGGTGCCCTTGTTCCAGGGAAAACTTCAGAAGGTCACAAACTTCCGAGATCGACGGCGCTTCTACTCCGGTGTGAGACAGCACCCGGATAGCGGCGACGATGAGATGGGATTGGGAATAAAAGTCTTTTTTCTGCATGCTCCTTCGGTCCTTACTGGTTTCACTTTTGTTTGGCTTGTATGGGCTTGACCCAGACAGACTAACATTTTTTCAAGGGGTTTTGTCAATTTAAAATGAGGGAGTCCAACCGCCGCTTGACATCAAATCCGGAGCGGAGTACAAATCGATGATTGTACCGACAGCGATCAGATCATCAAAGCTGACAGGCAAACCGCACGCTTTTGAATCCAGGCATACAAACATCATAGGGGAGCGTATTATGACCGAGATATTTGAGGTGAAGGCAAGAGAAGTGTTGGACTCTCGGGGAAATCCGACCGTAGAGGTCGATGTGGAACTGGCCTGCGGGGCCATGGGGCGGGCTATTGTTCCGTCGGGCGCATCAACGGGTACGCGGGAGGCATTGGAACTCCGGGACGGCGATGCCGGGCGATACCTGGGAAAGGGCGTGACCAAGGCCGTCCATAACGTTATCAGCGAAATCGGCCCGGCAGTCCAGGGGATGGACGCTGCGGATCAGTATGCCCTGGACCAGCGGATGATCGAGTTGGACGGCACCACCAACAAGTCTAAACTGGGCGCCAACGCCATCCTGGGCGTTTCCATGGCGGCGGCCCGCGCGGCGGCCAGCGCATACGGGATCTCCCTCTATAAGTACCTGGGGGGTGTCAATGCCCGATACCTGCCGGTGCCCATGATGAACGTCATCAATGGCGGAGCCCACGCAGCCAACACCCTCGACATCCAGGAGTTCATGATTATTCCCTTTGGCGCTGACAGCCTCGTCGAAGCTGTTCGGATGGGCGCCGAAACCTTTCATGCCCTGAAAAAGATCCTGAAGGGAGAGAATCTTAACACCGCCGTAGGCGACGAGGGCGGTTTCGCTCCGGATTTGAAGTCCAACGAGGATGCGGTCAAATACATCATCAAGGCTATCGAGGCGGCGGGCTATGCGCCGGGCAGCGACATCGGTATTGCTCTGGATGCCGCAGCGAGCGAGTTTTACCAGAATGGCAGATATCATCTGGCCTCTGAAGGAAAGAAACTCAAAGCTGAAGATATGATCGAGTACTACGGTGAGCTGATCTCCAAGTATCCGGTGCTATCCATTGAGGACGGGTTGGCGGAGGAGGACTGGGAGGGCTGGGCTCGAATGACCGAAAGTCTGGGTATGGGGGTACAATTGGTCGGCGATGACGTTTTCGTCACCAACCCCGGCATCTTCAGTGACGGTATCGAGAACGGCATTGCCAACTCGATTTTGATCAAACTGAACCAGATCGGTACTGTGACCGAGACGCTGGATGCCATTTCCATGGCCAACCAGGCCGGTTATACCACGGTCATTTCTCACAGGAGCGGAGAGAGCGAGGACACCTTTATTTCCGATCTGGTGGTGGCGGTCAACGGCGGCCAAATCAAGACCGGATCTCTCTCCCGAACCGACCGGATTGCCAAGTACAATCAGCTTATTCGGATCGAGGAAGAACTGGGTGAAGGTGCGATGTTCACTAAAAATATCTTCGTTGCGGAGTAGCCATTTCTTTTCACCATCCCGCCGTCGGGGCCTCTCGGGCGGGCATGAGCCGATCCGGTGACGGCTGGTATTGACAAATCCGTATCCAATTGACACCCCCATGGATATCGATCCGTGCGGTTGACATGTGAATTCGACAGAAACCAGGTTTTATCTCGAAACCTGGTTTCTCATTGTGATAGGAGATTTGAAGAGGACATCATGGCGTGTGCGACAAAATATATTTTTGTAACCGGCGGCGTTTTGTCGTCATTGGGGAAGGGGCTGGCATCGGCGGCCATTGGTGCGCTTTTGGAGAGCCGGGGGCTCAGGGTCACGATTCAGAAGCTCGATCCCTATATCAACGTTGACCCGGGAACCATGAATCCTTTCCAGCACGGCGAGGTGTTCGTGACGGATGACGGCGCGGAGACCGATCTTGACCTGGGGCACTACGAACGGTTCACCACTGCGGTGATGGGTAAAAAGAACAATTTTACCACCGGCCGCATCTACCACTCCGTGATCAGCAAGGAACGGCGAGGCGATTATCTGGGAGGAACGGTCCAGGTCATCCCCCACATCACCGACGAGATCAAGGAGAGCATCCGACTCGCGGCCGACGGCGTGGATGTCGTGATTGTCGAGATCGGCGGAACCATTGGTGATATCGAGAGTCTCCCGTTTCTGGAGGCGATTCGGCAGTTCAAGGCCGATGTGGGCTCCGAAAACGTCTGCTATGTTCACCTCACTCTTGTACCCTATATCGCCACAGCGGGAGAGGTAAAAACCAAGCCTACCCAACACAGCGTCAAGGAACTCCGATCCATCGGCATCCAGCCCAATATTCTCCTGTGCCGGACCTCCTGTCCCCTGGACGACGGCATCAAGTCCAAGATCGCCCTGTTCTGTAATGTCGACAAGCAAATGGTCATTACCGCCAAGGACGTAGAGTGCATTTATGAAGTGCCCCTGGGGTTTCACGACGAGGGGCTCGACGATCGAATCATGGAAACCCTCCACATCTGGACCCGGGCGCCACGGCTCGAGGCGTGGGAGGAGTTCGTCCGGCGCTACAAGTCACCGGCCCATGAGGTGACCATCGCCATTGTCGGGAAGTATGTGGACCTCACTGAATCTTACAAGAGCCTCAACGAGGCGCTTTACCACGGCGGAGTGCCCAACAGTGCCAAGGTCCGACTGGTCTTCGTAGATTCGGAGACTATCATGTCTGAAACCTGCCCCGAAAAGCTGGCTGGGGCCGACGGTATTTTGGTACCCGGCGGATTCGGCGCCAGGGGGATCGAAGGGAAAATTCTCGCGGCGAACTACGCCCGGACCCACAAGGTGCCCTATTTCGGCATTTGCCTCGGTATGCAGATCGCGGTAATCGAGTTCGCGAGGAACGTGGCCGGTTTACCCCAAGCTCACAGCTCGGAGTTCGACAACAACACGACGGACCCTGTGATCTATCTGATGCGGGAATGGTATGATGAAAAGACAGGAACGGTTCAGACCCGGGATGTCAATTCGGCCAAGGGCGGCACCATGCGCCTGGGGGCATACCCCTGCAAACTGGAGAAGGATACCCTGGCATTTGCGGCTTATGGGCAGGAGATGATCTCGGAACGGCACCGTCACCGGTACGAGTTCAACAACGCCTATCTTGACCGTCTCGTCGAGAGCGGATTGGTAGTGAGCGGTATCTACCCCGAAGGAAAACTTGTTGAGATCATTGAACTTAAGGATCATCCCTGGTTTCTGGGATGCCAGTTTCACCCCGAGTTCAAGTCTCGGCCCATGGCGCCCCACCCCCTCTTTACGGCGTTCATTGGAGCGGCCCTCGCGCAGGCTCAGCGTGAGGGCCGATCGGGCGAAAGGGCATAGCCCGGCGGTCAGTTCGTCGCCAGGACCCGGCGAGCCTCCTCGCGGCCGCTTGCGGTCAAAAAGGCAATGTCGAGGAGGTGCTTCAGCTTTTCTTCGGCGATGGCGCTCTTCTTCTGCTGCTCCGAGAGATTCTCGATAAGGTCGGCATCATAGACGACCTTGAAATTGAGGGTCTCCTCGGACCGCGGATGGTGGTGGTGTGCCACGATGTCGCAGACCTCCGCAATGAGATCGGCCTCGGCTCCCAACTTTTCCAGAATCGATCGCGCGATGGGTGGGCCTTCCTTTTCCTGATGAACCGCGGCGGTGCTGCCGTGACGTCGTTCTGCCTCGTGGATGCCGATGTCGTGGAGGTAGGCCGCCGACATGATAACGGCAATATCCGCGCCCTCCTGTTTTCCTATGGTCTCGGCATACCGGGCCACTCGGGTGGCGTGTCCGATTCGCCTGAAATCGGTTTTGAAATACCGCTTCATCTCCACGGCGACCCGATCCTTGAGCAGGCTGTCCCGTTGGGCCAGCAGCTCGGGGGCGAGGTCACCGATACACTGCTTGGCGTATTTGCAATAGGCTGCGCACCCGAAATCCATCTTCGGGTTGGGGAACCGGTGCCCGCAGTGCTCGCACTTTCGGGCCGAGTCGTCCTTGAAGAACTCCACATTCCTTCCGCATTCAGGGCATTTCACCTCGTAGATGGCATCCTCTCTCCAGTATTGGGTATCCTGTCCCGGACATTTCATGGTTTGGTCCTCCTTATGGCATCGCCCCCGGCGCTGTCAGACTGTCCCCGGCGGCCTTGGTTTTTTATGAAATGAGATTATCTCTATGACCAGAATCTTACAGGATAACTATGGGCATTGGTTTGACTTAAATCAAATCTCGTGCGAATCGAACGACGGGTAAGTCATGATGAAGTCGAAAGGCAAACAGCGATTCGTATCGGAGCCCATCGTACCGATGGGTAGCAACTTTGATTCGGAGTCCATGGCGGCGGGCGGGCCGGGTTTGCCCCCCGCATTTGCCTGGCGGGGCCAAACCCTTGCCATCGCGCTGGTTCGTCGTGTATGGCGGGACACCGGTTTCTGCCGTCACGGGAGCAAAGAACGCTATGTGCGGAAGCACTGGTTCGAGGTGGAAACCACGGACAAACGGACGGCGAGGATCTATTTTGAGCGACAGGCCCGTGACGCTAAACTGGCTTCCCGGTGGTGGCTTTTCAGCATCGACGGCACCGACTAAAGGCCGGGGGCAACCCCGCGACGTCGGGAGCGCCGGCGCGGCGTCAACAAGGAGAAAGTCTATGTTCTTGAGATATTTTCTGGCCTGGTTCGGCATGATGATCATAGCCCTAGTCAACGGGGGCATCCGTGACGGGCTTTACGCAAATCGGGTGGGCGATCTCGCGGCTCACCAGTTATCAACCCTGATCCTTCTGGCTGTGTTTGGGGCATATTTCTGGGCGCTGACATCGGTCTGGCCCCTCGCGTCGGCAGGACAGGCCTGGACGATCGGGCTGATGTGGCTCGTCATGACCTTGATATTCGAAGTGGTGCTCAATCGCCTGATCCTCAGAAACGCCTGGACCGCATTGGTGTATGACTACAACATTCCGGCAGGCCGCTTGTGGGTTCTGATTCCACTGTGGACCTTGATCGGACCCTATGTCTGTTTTCGGCTTCGACAGGCGTTCTGAAGATGGGGGCGCCATTCGGTTGCTTCGGGGTGTACTGCCGCCAGACAATGTTCCAATGCTACAACCCTCTGGGTATCAGTGGTATTTCCATACGTGCTTTCTTCCCGTCACCGGTATAGTCCACCACGAGTGCTTTGGGATTCGGGATGTTCGGCAGAAAGGCGCTGCCTTCCACCGTGCCCCCGGGTGCCAGTTCGACGTTCTTCAGAATGCGAAACATGAATTCACGTCTGGCCTCGGCCATTCTTCCGGCAGAGGAGGTTGTCTTGGCGTTGGAAAGAACGCTTAAGACGGTTCCGCCGCAGGGCACGAAGGTGGCTGCCGCTATGCCGGCCGCCTTTCCAGTGACATCACCGGCCACCGAAGTGATGACATTTGGGGGAGAGGTAATTTGCTCGTAGATCCCTGCGGAATCCACGTAGCGCCCGGTTCGATTCAGTAGCTTGACGTTCTGAATTGTGAGAACCTCTGCGCTGCGGTTTTCAATTTCCACGATATACTCACGCCAGCCGGGATCCTTGATGAGCGTTCCGTCGTCGCCCGCCTCAGCGATTTTGATCACGGCCGCACTCAGATCGACTGAAGCCATCCGGACAAGTTCTACCCTTGCATTATCGTCCGGTGCTGTCGAGGCCTTTGATCCGACACAGCCGAGAAGCATGGAAATGACGACAACAACGGCCAAGTGAAAGCAGGCACGCACCAAAATAATCATTCCTCAAACCAGAAAATGGATACACCCTGTCAGATGCCAGGGATATGGCATCAATCTGCCGGACTGTGCGGAGGTTGGAGCATCTGCACGGTACGGCCGGGTCCAACCCTATCATGGAAAATCCCATCCCGTCATCGTTAAAAAAAATCCCATACTGGAAGACGGTTTTATTGTCAATGCCGACCGCGGTTAGGCACTTCAAAAACATATTTCACCGCCGGGGGGCCCTGGATGGATGGCATCCGGACATGCAGATGACGTTTGAGAACGGTGCGCTGAGGAATCGATGGAATGGTGACATTATACCTTGACAGCTTGTCGGTCTCGGTGCCAAGGAAGGCGGTTAACATCAGGTGCGTGTTGCGGCGGTTTCGAAAAAATGAAGATTCAATTTTGGACTTTCAGGAATCGGTGCTGGCGGAGGACATGAGCCGTTTTCCAACTGCACCGTTTTCCGGTCAACATCACGAAAGCCCAAAACCGTGAAAAAAACGATGAGGAGAGATGAATTGGTGAAGCGATGGACGGCCTTGGGGATGGTGCTGATTGTGATGGGAGTGACCGTATCGTGCGGGACGATTCTCTATCCCGAACGTCGTGGGCAGAAGGCGGGGAGGATCGATGCTGGCGTTGCGGTTCTGGACGGTATCGGGCTTCTTTTTTTTATCGTACCCGGCGTCATTGCGTTTGGAGTGGATTTTGCCACCGGCGCCATATTCTTGCCGTCCGGCCGCGCCGGTCTGGACATTCGACCCACGGACCTCGAGGCATGCGACGTGATCGCAACGGGCCGGAGGCCGCTGACCCGTCATGAAATGGAGACGCTATTGTCCCAGAGAACCGGGCAGACGGTGACGCTGTCGGCTCCCGGGGTTATGGCGGCCAGGGTGTCCGGAGAAAATGGGTTTGTCTGGGGGGCTGTTGCCGACATTATGACACCCGAGCAGTTTTCCTGTTTTGCCGACGACCCGGTGGTGGTGATGCGGTGATTGGATCGCCGCATTGTGGGTGAAAATGGCATCCGATGGCCTTGGCCGTCGGGGGGCAAAAAAGTGAAGGTTTCCGGAGTTGATGCTGAGGCGCAGCGGTTCACCGTGCTGTAACGGCCGGTAACCCCGGAGTACGGCGGAAAGGATCGGCGTTTCCGTGACGGCGGTGATCGGCGTTTGGGCATCGAAGGCGACTGTGGTCACTTCGGCGGCGGCGTGGAGAATGGTTTCATGACCCAGGGATTCGGTGGCCCGCACCGTCGCCCCCCGCATCCCGATATCAGCGTTATAGATGCCAGAAGAAAAAGATGCGGCGGCAGACCTGTAAACGCGAGGCTCGCGATGATGTTTCGGATCCTCCAATGCATGGTCGGGGCCTTATCGATAAATCGCTTCCGCGGAGAATTCGCCTTGGATCACGGACCATCCCGGTGCGACTTTGATGGGTAATCGCGCCGGGATGGTCCATCTAAAACCTGTGACAAGGAAGAAGATTAGAAATTGAACACCGTTGCCTCGGCCGCCATGTCGATAAGGTGCGGTCCGCCGTCCAGCAGCATATTACTGAAGAATTTGGATTCGTCGAGTCCACGATTCTTGGCGCAGGGAGTGCAGATACCGGTGGCGACTTCGTTTTCCACTAAATAGGGAAGATAGTCCGCCGGGCAGTCTCCCGTGGCGGTCTTGATGGTCAGATTCCTGTCCTTGTTGGCCCACATGACGCCGCTATCGATGAAAAACATGTCGACATGATGTCCCTTGGAATGGGCAATTTTAGCGAACTGAAAACACCGGGTTGCCTTTTCGTTGTCATCCTGACTCAGTACAAATAAAAATTTGACCATACGTTTTTCTCCTTTCTGATTTCCATACCTCGTTAAAGGTCATCTAATTCCAAAACAATGAAAGTGGAATTTCTCCCCGGGTTTTATTTCAGAAACGGGATTTCATCGTCGCGGAAAATCCGCTTTTTGATCATACTCGTATCGACGGGTAATCGAAAGATATCGCTGATCAATTCAACGACATTGCCCAAACGGTTTTTATGAACGTGAAAATTGAAATCCTTTAAACGGATGTAAAACCCGTCGCTTACCGTTGGGACCGTTTCGAGGCTGATGTGGCAGGCGTCATCCATTAAATAAGATCCGGCGCAGTGGTGGATCAGGAGATAGAAGCAGGCGGCCGACATGTATTTCGAATCGGCTTGTCGATACAGCTCAGGATAAAATCGAGATACGTGCAGGTCTTTTGCGATGGGGTTGTATGAAAAGATCAGTGCGGACGAAATGGTTTCTGTTGAAAAACGCTTTTCGATAAAATATTCGATACAAGACCCCTCTTTGATAAAGGACAGTGAAAAGTTTTGATAAAAAATGGGAACTTGTGTTAGCATGAATTGTGATTCGCATCGCATTTTCGGAGCTGAAATCACCATATCACCCCTTCCTCAACGGCTGACATGACAGCCAATTTTAGCATCCGGCGGTTGCAGAGACCGGACGTCCCGGTTGCCTCGGCCCAAATCGAGTATATCTGCATGATAATTTTCAATATCTCATTTTCAGACAATCGTCAACTGCCGGATAAACCGTTGGCGTTCGGATTTGTTACCCAAATAGCCTCCCAGAATCTGCAATGCGATATTTACAGATAAAATTGAACTGATACGGAAGAACTCACACCCCACAAGGCGTTAGATCGACACTTGAGGCCGAAAAATGGCTGTGGGCACCCCATGTCGGAAACAGGAGCGTCAATCACCAGAAAATAATGATTGACAATTAAATGAATGACAATTAAAGGAAGAACATAACAAATTAACCAATCGACCGCTCGCTCAGAATTTTTCCCCGAAGCCCCATCGGTGGGAAAACGACCTGAATCCTAAACCGAACAGGATCGCTGAAGCCTTGTAGAGCGGTATTTTTTGGGGGGCCTCGGTCAAAATTGGGAAGAAGTCTGAATAGTCATCACAGAAGGTAGTGGGCAAACAATTAAAATGGAGGAAGGGTATGTCGTTGGAAAGTATTTACAGAGATGCAATGGCACTTAACATCGTGGTTGACATGGACAAAAGAAAAACAGCGGCAAAGGCTTTTTTTGAAAAACTGAACCAGACCGTTCTCCCCGCCAAATTTAACTGGGCCGCGGAAATCTTCGAAGGGGTGCACGTCAAGGAGCGGGGCGATCAGCTCGCTCTGATCTGGACGGATCTCAATACGGATGCCGAGCGGAAGTTCACCTACAAAGAGGTGGCGGCAAACGGAAATAAGTTTCTTAATTTTATCAGAAAAAAAGGCGTTGTAAAAGGTAATAATCTCTATATGCTAACCCCGATTGTTCCCGAAACATGGTTTGCCTCTTTTGCGGGTATCAAAGGAGGGTTGGTGTCGGTGCCCACGGCCACCACCATGACGGAAAGGGAAATTCAGTTCCGTTTCGAGTCTTACAAACCTGATGTCATCATTGCCTTTGAAGGACTGACCGGGTTGGTGGACGATGCTTTGAAGAAGGCGAATTGCACTCCCAAAACCAAGATCGTGTTGGGTCAAAAAGATGGATGGGTATCTTATGGAGAACTCGACGCTGAATCCGACAAAGCCGAGGCTGCCGATGTGGGCAAGGATGACGTCCTGTTCTGTTTTTTCACCTCGGGCACCACGGGGCTTCCCAAACGAGTAGGGCACAGCGCTACCTCATACCCTGTCGGGCACCTGTCTACAGCGGTCATCCAAGGGCTTGAACCCGGCGGAATTCACCACAACTTGAGTGCCCCCGGCTGGGCCAAGTGGGCGTGGAGCAGCTTCTTCGCACCTTTCAACGTCGGGGCCACTGCCACCGGTTTCGCCTTCACGGCTCTGAATGTTGAAAAATACGTCGCCACGGTGGCTAAATACAAGGTGAATTCCTTTTGTGCGCCGCCTACCGCCTGGCGCGCCTTCGTCGGCCTGGACCTCACCAAATACGATTTCAGTGCCATCAAATACTCCTTGAGCGCTGGTGAACCCCTGAATCCTGAGGTGATCGATAGGTGGAAGAAAGCGACTGGGACCGAGATCAGGGATTTTTACGGTCAGACTGAATCCACCGCCATGATCGGCAACCCGCCTTGGATGGAAGGCAAGATGCGTTTTGGTTCTTTCGGGTATCCTTCGCCAATGTATGACGTGATCCTGACGGATGATGAGGGCAAAGAGATTACTACCCCCGACGAACCCGGCCACATCGTCATCCGCCTGAGCCGGTGGCGGGCACTGGGTCTTTTCCAGGAATACATCGATGATCCCGAAAAAACCAAGGGCGCGTTCAAGAACAACATGTACTTCACCGGTGACAAGGCCTCTTTTGACGAGGATGGGTATTGGTGGTTCGTCGGCAGGTCCGACGATGTCATCAAGTCCTCTGACTATCGCGTGGGTCCCTTTGAAGTGGAAAGTGCCCTGATCGAGCACCCCGCCGTCATGGAGGCCGCTGTCGTTGGCAGCCCCGATCCTGAACGGTACCAATTGGTCAAGGCTTACGTGATCTTGAGCAAAGGCCACAACCCTTCCAGGGAACTTGCTCTTGAGCTGTTCCAGCATACCATCAAGGTGTTGGCAAAATTCAAAATTCCGAGAATCATTGAATTCGTCGAAGAATTGCCCAAAACCATCAGCGGTAAGATCAGAAGAGTGGAACTGAGGGAAGACGAAGAAAAGAAGAAAAAAGGGGAAACGCCTTCCCCCAACGAATACTTCTACCATCAGTTCCCTGAACTGAGTTCCAAGAAGAAGTAACCACGGCCGATAACATCCACCCGGCAACGGCATTCTCTGATATCGGGAATGCCGTTGCCGGGTAATTTTCATCATAAGCTTTTCAGCAGCTGCATCCCGAGCCGCAGTCGCAGCCGGATCCGCATCCGTGAGGCTGCTGGGTAGGGGTGTCGCTGATGCCCACCACCTCAATGGCAAAGGTCAGGCTCTTACCGGCAAGAGGATGATTGAGATCGAAGGTCAGGTTCTCGTCGTCCATCCGGACAAGTCTGGCTGGTATCTGCTGTCCCTGGGGCGTGGAAAAGGCTACGGTATCGCCCACTTTCGGGGAGACGCCTGCCGGAAGATCCGCCCGGGGAAAGTCATGAACCCGGGTGTCGTCCCGATGGCCGTAGGCGGCTTCGGGCGGCAGAGTAAATGTCTTCTTCTCGTTCAGCGACATGCCCATCACAGCATCCTCGAATCCCTTGATCAGCTGGCCTTCACCGGTCTGAAACTCCAGTGGTGCCCGCCCTTCACTGGTATCGAATACCTCTCCATTTTCAAGGGTTCCGGTATAGGTCACGCTGATAAACATGCCGCTTTCGACTTTCTGCATAATTTAGCTCCTTTGATTTGATGTGCAAATTCCGGAAAAAATATGGCCGAATCACGACATGTCAAGTTTTTGATCCGTTTTACAGGATGATGGCCGGCCGAATCGATGCCGGCCGTCAGCAGCATCGTGTTCCTGCTGATCCTTTGATGCGGTGTATCCAGGTCGAGATGATGTAGGCGGCACAGCCTACACCCGGGATGACTGCGATGGCTTCTCTGGGGCAGTTCCGCGCGCAGGCGCCGCACTCCATACAGGCGTCGATATCGCGGATGACCGCCTGTTTTTCCCGCACCGCGAAGATGCGGTGAGGGCAGACCGTCTCGCACATGCCGCAGCCCACACACCGAGCCGAATCAAGCTCCAGGGTAGCGACGCCCCCGATATATCTAAAATCTTTCATGCGTTGTCCATACCTGAAGATTCGTTGGATGTCGGGATGTTGAATTCCTGTCGATTATCTCCGGCGGGTTTGCCGATTTTCATTTTCCCGCTACCCGAAAAACGGGGCTGCAAACCAGACTGCGATGGCGATCAAGCCGGCGGCGGCTTGGGCCGGGATTGCCCTGCGCATCTCTTTTTCCACCCCCGAAGGAGAGGTATAGGGCGTTGAACCGGTAAAGTTCATGGCCAGATAAGAGCCGACAACGCCGGTCCATAGGATCAGCGAAAGGGATTCCCAGACGTCCAGCCTCCCGTTGAAAAGACAGGTGTTCGCCACGCCGGCCACGATGCCGGCCAGGGCCCCGCTGATCCAAAATTCCCGCCAGGGAGGGTAGGGCAGGAGGAAGGGCACGACCACAGCCCCGGCCAGGATGCCGAAGAGCGTGGCGCACACGGCGGGGATTCCCCGGGAAAGGGCGGCATCCATAGAAAAGATCCCCGGTCCGAGACCTGAGAGGAACAGGGTGGCGATGACGACGACGGCCAGCGCTTTTCGCAGCAGAAGGATCTCCACAGGCGTCAGGACGGCACGCTCCCGGAAGGTAAAGGTTACTGTCCGCATGGCCTTGTCGGCCGTGTTGCCCGCCTGAATGAAGGCGGGAATGTCGGCGGCCCGTATCGGGCCGTAGATGACCTTGAAACCGCAGATTTTCTTTACCTGGTGGGCGGCGATCCCCGTGGCGGAGAGTTGCGGCAGGATCAATTCCCGGTGGGAGACGATCTCTGCGAGCCGGGACCTGGTTACCCGGCGGACGACTTCTTCGGTGGAGAAGAGCCCTTTTCCGGCGGCGCACCATACATTGATGCCTCGGGTGTCGGCCGCCAGGATCCAGGCATCGAGGCCTCCCAGCTCTTTCCGGAGAGCGTCGAAGGTGAGCTTGTAGTTGGCGGTCATGAGAACCGGCGATTCCGGGCTGGGCGTTCCCACGCAGTAGAGACCGGGGACCACCTTGTAATTGTACCGCCCGATGCCGAGGCGGGTCTTGACGGTGCCGAACTTGTCCCGGAGCGAGAGCGCTGTTTTGACACGGGGAACGGCGCCTGCGGACGTCTCCATAAAACCGGCTACATAAGACTCGATGACATACCCCGGGCGTTCATGGACCCCGGCCTCGGGGTCGGGCTTGGGGCCTCAGCAGGGAGCATCACCCGTCGGCGTCCCGAGGATGACCTGCGATCCGCAGCCATTCGATTGTGCGTCGGGAGGGGCGACGAAAACAGGTTTCAAATTGGAATTTTTTAATTTATTCATGTATTCATTTCAGCTTTTGGTGGTCAGAAGCCGGTGTCGTCAGGGGGCGTTCTACGCCCCATGCGGTTGCCTTGAAAATCCAGTCTAAAAGTTATTGACAAGGATGTCCACAGAAAACTCGACAGTCCTTCGCCGGGCCGGTTTCCGGTGCCCTGGGGCATGAGTCGATCTCATTGAAAAGCAAGGATTAAGAGAACATGATGATCAACGCGGATAATGCCCCCAAGTGGCGGCAACAGGCAGCAGGCCTGCCGGTGCTATCGGTGATTCCGGAGGTGGGGCGGGCCCTGTCGGCAGGAGCGGGTGCGGTGTTGATCGCACCGCCCGGGGCGGGGAAGACCACCTGCGTGCCCCTGGCCTTGTTGGATGCGCCCTGGCTCTCCGGTCGCAAAATCATCATGCTGGAACCCCGTCGGTTGGCGGCTCGAACCTCGGCAAGGCGGATGGCCGCGATGCTGGGAGAGGATGTGGGTGAAACAGTGGGCTACCGGGTGCGGTTGGAGAGCCGGGTAGGCGCATCCACCCGTGTGGAGGTGGTGACCGATGGGATCCTCACCCGCTGGATTCAGCGAGACCCGGCGCTTTCCGGAGTGGGGCTCGTGATCTTCGATGAGTTTCATGAAAGGCGTCTTCAGACGGATCTGGGACTGGCGCTCTGCCTCGAGAGCCGCAGTGTTTTCAGGGAAGACCTCAGGATCCTGGTGATGTCCGCGACCCTGGCGGGCGAGCCCGTGGGGCGCCTGATAGGTAATTCACCGGTAATCGTGAGTTCCGGCAGGTGTTTTTCCGTGGAAACCCGGCACATAACCCAGGCGGCGAAATCCTGGGGACAGGAACATCAGATCGCAGGACGGACGGTCGAGGCGGTGATGGAAGCCGTGGCGGCTGAGGACGGAAGTGTCCTGGTCTTTCTGCCCGGCGTGAGAGAGATACGGAGGGTGGCGCAGCTCCTCGACGAGCGCCTGGCAGGCACCAGCATCTCCATAGCCCCCCTCTATGGAAATCTTCCACTGGCGGACCAGGAGAGGGCCATCCGGCCGACGCCTCCGGAAAAGCGAAAGATCGTCCTGGCCACGGCCATCGCCGAGACCTCGCTGACCATCGAGGGGATCCGGATCGTGGTGGACTGTGGCTGGATGCGAGTGTCTCGATTCTCGACCGCTACCGGGATGAGCCGTCTTGAGACGGTGCGGGTGTCCAAGGCTTCGGCGGATCAGCGGAGGGGCCGAGCCGGGCGGATCGCCCCCGGGGTCTGTTATCGCCTCTGGAGCGAAGCCGAACATCAGGGCTTAACGGCGGCGTCGGTTCCGGAGATTCTTTCCGCCGATCTGGCTTCGCTGGTGCTGGAACTGGCGGTCTGGGGCACCACCACACCGGACGGCATACCGTGGCTCGATTCCCCGCCGGAAGTCGCATTCCGATCGGCCCGGGAGCTCCTTATCCAACTCGGGGCTCTGGATCGTCAGGGCCGGGTGACGGCCCGAGGCAAAACCATGTCGAATCTGGGACTGCATCCGCGCCTCGGCCATATGCTCCTGGTGGGACGCAGGATAGGGCAGTATCGGCTGGCTTGCGAACTGGCCGCCATCCTGGAGGAGCGGGATGTCCTTCATTTTCCGCCGGGGGCCTGGGACGCCGATATACGGCTCAGGGTCGAGGCCCTGCGCCAGAGGAATGCGTTCCGGGCACCGGGTGCCTCGATGAATTCCGGCGTTTGCCGCCGCATCCGGGCACAGGCCGATCGCTGGGAACGCATGCAGGCGGTCGGGAACGGTAGAACGAACACGGACGGCGTCGAAAATCCGGACAGGTATGCCGGAACGCTCCTGGCCACGGCCTATCCGGACCGCGTGGCGCAGCTTCGACCGGAGGGGGATCTTCGCTACAGGCTTTCGGGCGGCGGGGGGGCTCGATTTATCGATGTGGAACCCCTGGCCGCAGAGAACCTGCTCGTGGCGGCGGCGCTGGACGGCGCAGGGAGGGATGCCCGGATCCGTCTGGCCGCGCCTGTTCGGCCCGAGGATTTGGCGGCCCATTTGCCGGAATGGGTCGGGGAATTCGTCGTGGTCTGCTGGGATTCCCGGGAAGAGACAGTGGCGGCAAGGTTCGAAGAACGGTTCGGAGAACTGGTGCTGCGCTATCGTCCCCTGAAAAACCCCGATCCCGAACAATTGACGGCGGCCATGGTGCAGGGGATCCGGCAGATGGGCCTTTCGGCGCTTCCGTGGGAGCGAGGAGCTCTGAACTTGCGTGCTCGGGTAATGTTTCTTAGAAGCGAGGCGGTCGGCGGGCCGGGGTGGCCCGATCTCTCGGATGCGACGCTGCTGGCACGGCTGGAGGACTGGCTGGGCCCGTTTCTTGGCGGAATCAGACGGCGGAGCCATCTCCAGCGACTCGATCTGAAAGGTGCTATTCTGGCCATGCTGTCATGGGAGCAACGCAAGACACTCGATACCCTTGCGCCGACTCATGTCGTCGTTCCCAGCGGATCGCGCATCCCCGTGGACTACACTGCCGGCGAAACGCCCGTTCTGGCGGTTCGCCTTCAAAAGATGTTCGGTGCCGCTGAAACACCTTGTATCGCGGGGGGCCGGGTCCCGCTTCTGCTGCACCTGCTCTCTCCCGCCGGGCGCCCCCTCCAGGTGACCCGGGACCTGGGGGGGTTCTGGGCGGGCACCTACGCAGCCGTCAAAAAGGAGATGAAGGGCCGTTACCCCAAACATGAATGGCCGGACAACCCCCTCCTGGCCTTGCCCACGAACCGGACAAAACAGAAGGGGAAAAAGGGCTGACGGCCGAAGGGACGCTTCCCGTGTCCTGAAGATCAGCGTTTCCCTTCAGCCGCCATTCTTCTCGAGAGGATGGCGTCGATGTCCGTCCGGATCTTTCGGTCATAGTGGTCCACCTGGGCGGGATTGGTCATGATCATGTCGAGCTGTCGGGTGTGCAGATGGAGGTAGCCCAGAACCTTTAGATAGGCGGTCATATGCACTTCGGGATAGTTCTCCATGCGTGCGGCGAGATGGTCTTCACGAATCCGCACGCTGAAGCCGCTTTCCTCCAATATGTCGCCGATGAAGGTCACGCGACGCCGCCGTCGGTGATCGTCGGCGGCCCCGCCCTTGAACTGGAAGGTGATGTAATTTTCCCGGACCCGCTCGCCGACAAGGGCCTCCAGGGTGGAAAAATGGTATCCCAGGCGAGCGTTCAGGCTGCAGTAGTTTTTGGAGATCATGAAATAATTGTGCTGGGCATACTGCGATCGGACGCCGGTGGCCAGGGCCGGGTTCGTGGTCGACCGAAACATCACGGACATGAAGCCGCCGCCGTCGATGCCTGGAGGACCGTCCCACGGAATGAGCGTAAAACCTTCCCAGAACGCCAGCATGGGAATGGAAACGATGTTTTCGATCGGAATGTATTTGCCGGGGACGGCTTCCCTGAAACCGTCATCCAGGTCGAGGACCCACCATTGCATGGGAACCTTGTTGTGGACGAGCTGCTTGGCGGCCCGTTCCGGAAAGTTCGTGTTTTTGCTGGAATTGAACATCTCATGGACCGACTTTTCGTGGATGAACCGGGTGATGTCGTGAAGCGTGGCGCATTTTTCAGGTCTGAAATCCGTCGCATCCGGGTCTAGAAGATTCAAGGGAACAATGAGCCTTCCGGCGCGTTTGAGAATTTGGTGCACGGGGCTGCCCACCATCAGATTGGGGCGGGGTTTTCGCCCGACGCTGAATCTGTTTTTGACGCCGCGATAGATCTTGAGGTGATCGGCGTCGACAGTGACGCGTTCACCTGTTTTCAGGACGTCAGAGGCGTTCTCGACCCCGAAAAGTGCGGGAATACCGAATTCCCGACAAACGCTGGCGAGATGACCGGCGATGCCCCCCTGCTCGGAAACCACGGCCGCGGCTCGGTTGAGAAGGGCGGCCCATTTGGGCAGCGCCTGGCGAACCACCAGGACGGCGTCCTTGGGAAAGCGGAGCGTATCGGCGGCTTTTGCGGCAATGTAAACTTCCCCCCAGGCCGAACCGGGGCTGGCCGTCACGCTGCCGACGGCAAGGACGTCCGTTTCGTCTTTCCCGGTTTCATCCGAATCCGGGATGGTTTCCGATGGCGTGTTGGTGACGGGGCTGAGTGATAAAGGGCGGCATTGCAGCAGAATGATGTCGCCCTTGCCGTCGATAACCCACTCAATGTCCTGCGGCAGACCGTGGTGGGATTCGAGGGAAACGGCAATCTCTGCGAGGCTTATCTGCTGTTTCTCTCCGATGGCGGGAGAAGCGGCCTCCCGATCGTTTACTGGAATGCGATCCGTTCCGCCGTCCGTGTTGGAGACATACATCGTCTTCTTTACGGCAATCTCCCGTCGAATCACCCGGGCGGGAAGGGATTTGGACACCACAAACAGGTCACAGGGGGTCGAACCGTCCACTACCGCCTTGGGGAGACCGCGGACGGCATTGATATGGACCGTATCATCCGAGGCGTTTACGGGATTCCGGGAGTAGGCCACGCCGCCGGCCGCAGCTTCCACCATGATCATGCAACCTACGGCCATGGGAATGTCTTCATCGCGGAAGCCCCGGTTCATCCGGTAGGTGACGGCCTGGGGCGAATATTTGCTGGCCACCACTGTTTTATAGGCATACAAGGCGTCATCCGGTGCAACGTTCAACTCCGAATGGTATTGTCCGGCAAAGGAGCTGTGGATCGCGTCTTCCCCCACCGCACTGCTTCTCAGGGCAAGCGAAAGTGGCTCCCGGCTGCGTTCAGCGAGCCGTTCGCACGCGGTGATGATTTCATGTTCGAGATCCTCTGGCAAGGGAGCACGGAGGACGAGCTGCTGAATCTCCGAGCAAAGTGCATGAAGGGTTTCCACATCGTTCAGGTCCGCCGTCTGAAATTTTCGGTTGATCTCGGTCTGGATGCCGGATTCCTCAAAAAAGCGCTCGAAGGCATGTGTGGTGATAACGAAGCCTTCGGGCACGGAAAAACCCAGGCGGTTCCGGATATCACACAATCCGGCCATCTTGTTCCCCACGAGGGGCGAGCTGTTTTCATCCACCGCCTCGAAGTCGAGTACCAGCCTTTTATCGAGATTCGGCCGGCGGGCCGCGAGGATCTGTTCGATGCCTTCACGGATCTCTGTGTAGCGCTCTGACAGTCTCGAATATTTCCCCGGCGCCAGGCGGTCGATCTGCTGAATCATTCGATGGACATTGACCGTGACGCCCGTGCATTTGGCCCGCACAAAGGCCATGTCGAAGGGCGTATGCCCCTGGAGCGCCTGTTCGATCTCGCTCATGATCTCGAGCGCACGGTTGTTGGCCCCCAAAAGAAGCTTGAAACTGTGGTAGCGCTTTTTGAACGTCGATCGAAGAGACTCGACGTCCTCGGCCGCCGTAACGACGGTACGGCCCGGAAAAAGCGCGGCGAAATAGCGGTTTCTGAATATGCGATTGAATATCGATGCTGTCATGGCCTAATATGGCTCCCTCTCCGCGGATACGGAAGAGGGAGCGGCTTGAGGGTGGTCATGTGGTCGGATCGTCAAATATTGCACCATTATTGTCAGTGCTCCAAACGCATGCCCCATCCTTCGAACATGAACATGATGGAAAACCCGAACCAGAGGGTGTAAATGACATAGAAGACCAGGGAAGAGATAACGATGCCGATCTTGTCGGTGATCTTCTGTGGCGTGATCTCATAGAAATTGTAGGCGCATTCGACAGCCCGCTGGTTGACGTTGCCGACGAATTTGGCTTCCTTGAACATCTCTTGTTTTTTAAGGGCCATGTCCATCTTGTCCAGGGCCGTCCACCAGTTGAAGAGGACCTGGCGTTCGCCGTAACCGTATTTTTCCCGTATCTGTGCCCCCTGATTGTGGAACATGATGTCCGAATCTGCCAGGCAGTTCGCCAGAATGGCCCCAAGGTCACCGTTCACGGCGATGCTGGTACTGGTTTGCGTAACCGACGCCCCTGATTTTTCGAAAAGAAGGGCGGTCTCTTCGGCCTGGCGCTCTCCGGCGAGCGCCAATGTTATCTGGATCGGCCTATTTCGGTAAGCCTTGTTTTCCTCCTGAAGGCCTGGAATGTAATAAGCCGAACCCTTGGAGATGGAATTGTAGAGGTTGTCCATGTAGTTCAGGGCGTTCCCTTCATTGAACAGGGGCATGAACATTGTGAACAGCACGACCAAAAATGCAACCAACAGTAGGAATCCTTTGAAAAACAATTTCTTGTTTGCAATCATGATACGGCTCTTTCTCCTTTGAGGATTTTGATATTGGTCAGAAAGGTTCCGATGACCCATACGCCGAATCCGCCGATAACGATAAAGAAGGCCCATACACCGATCTTGTCGAGGATGGCGGTGGTTTCCCTGGAGAGGGTGATGACTTCCATGGCGGAAAGTTTTCCAGGCAGGGCGAAGATCCGGTTGACAAATCCCGCCAGGACCGCCATGGCGTAGAAGCCGCGAATGGTGATGCCGCTGACGACCTTGGTGACCAGTGCCCCGATCTGGATGCCGATAAGGGAGCCCAGCAGCATGCCCATCGCCAGGGTATAAAAAATGAAGCCGTAGATGGCATACTGTGTGATGGCGGCATACCCCGCCGTGAAAACGATCTGAAGGATATCGGTCCCCACGGTGGTCATCGAGGAGACGCCCAGCATGTAGACGAAGATGGGGAAGGTGAGAAATCCGCCGCCTACCCCCATGATGGCCGCGGCAAACCCCACCAGCGCGCCGCTCAGGATCAGGAAAACGGCGGAGATGCTCCGTCCGCCGGGCACAAGCCCCTGGTCGAAAGTGATCATGGGGGGGATCTTGACGGCCTGCAGCTTCCTGGGAAGGCTGCCCAGGTCCGCGCCTTCGTGTTTGCCGCCGTGGGCGGATCCGGCGTCTCCGCGTTTCCTGGCTTTGAGATAGTCGAGCATGGCGTAGCATCCCAGCATGCCCAGCATGAGGGAGTAGATCGTCGTGATGAAGGCGTCGCTCAGCACCGGATTGATCTCGTAGAGAACCCGGTTGATGATGCCGCCGCAGGTGGCGCCGACGACGGCGCCGATGAGGAAGATGATGGCCAGCGGCACCGAAACGTTCCCCAGCTTGCGGTGAATGACGCTGCCCATGATCGCTTTTGCGAAAATATGGAACAGGTCTGTGCCTACGGCCAGAATACCTTTGATGCCCGCGCTCATAAGGGCGGGGGCGATGATGAAACCGCCGCCTGCGCCGATGCAGCCGGTGATGAGCCCTGCGCCCAGGCCGATGAGAATGGATGCGATAAAGATGCCCGTCGTGAAAAATGCGGGGCTGTAGGCCTTTTTACCGCCCAGCACCTCCGGCATGACCGTTCCGATCTGATCCGCGAAGGCGATTCCCCCCAATATGATGGGAACGAGCAATAATCCGAGGATCATTATCCGTTTCCGGTCTTTGACGATGGTATTGGATACCGCTATTTCCCAATCGGCATGGGCTCTTGCGCCCATCATCATGAATCTGCCCCATTCCTTGAAGAATTTCATTTTGTTACACTGCCTCCTGAATACTTTGGGTTTTGGGTTCCTGGAAGGCGGTAGCCGCCCTTCCGGTTCTGATCGCTATGGTCTTGCATTTTCAGAGTTGTTTTTTCCCCCCAGGATCTGCCTTTCGCGGTACACGTCCTGGAGTTTGTAGACCAACTCGTCGAAATTCATGGGTTTCATGAGATAGTCGAAGGCACCCAAATCCATTCCCGTGATGGCTGCCTCGATATTGGCGTGCCCGGTGAGCATTATCACGCCGATGGAGGGATCGATTCGCTTGATTTCGGCCAGGGTTTCGATGCCGTCCATACCGGGCATCTGGACGTCCAGCACTACCAACTCGACGGGGTTCTTGCGGATGAAGTCAATGGCGTCAGGGCCGCTGGTGGAGGTCTGGACGTGGTAGTTACGCCGTTTCAGCCGCTTGACCATGGGCGCCAGAAACTCGACTTCGTCGTCCACCAACAGCAGGCTGATCTTATCCATGTATAGGCTCCTTTCTGCTACTTACGGCCTCCTGAATTTTGTGGAGGAGGTCTTGAATTTCATAAGGTTTCGGCAGGCATTCCACGGCACCGCAGTCGACGCCCAACTGGGCCTCTTCCACCGAACCGTGGCCGGTGATCATGAAGACGGGGATGTGCGGCTTCGTCTCCTTGACGACCTTCAAGACCTCGATGCCGTCCATAAATTCCATTTTGAGATCCAGGAGGATGACGTCAAAATCCTTTTTGAGAAATTCCTGGACGGCGTCTGAGCCGCTGAGACACGCCGTGACCCGGATTCCTCTTTTCTCCAGTCTTTTTGAGAGAACACTTACGAAATCCGCTTCATCATCCACCAGGAGCAATTCAATCGGTGTGGGGAATGGGTTTGCCATGGCATTTCCCCTATTGCGCCTTGGTGCGCATCAGTTCCTGCATCCGCGCTTCGACAACTCTTTTTTCATGCTCCCGCTTCTTTTCGGCGGCACGATTGACCTTGCTCACCAGATCGCTCATTTCACAAGGCTTCAGGAGGTAATCAAAGGCGCCTTTTTTCATGCCTTCGATGGCCGATGATACGGTGGCGTGGCCAGTGAGCATGATCACCTCCTTGAGGGGGAATTTGCGCTTGATTTCGGCCAGGGTCTCAATGCCGTCCATACCCGGCATCTTGACGTCCAGCACCACCACCTCCGTGGCGTTGCCGTTTTCTTCCAGCTTTTCCATGGCCTCCATGCCGGAGTGCGCGGTCTGAATTATGAAATGTCTCTTTTTGAGTCTTTTGGTGATGGTTTCCACAAAAGCGATCTCATCGTCCACCAGCAGCACGTTGATGTCGGGCGCCAATTCGTTCATTTTTTTTTCTCTCCTTGATCCGGGTCCGGCGGGAAAAAGGGGCCGGACGATCTTTAATGCGTTAGGGTAACGGCGTTTCCGATCGCCGATGATGCGTCGGAAACGGTGCCGGGCCCTGAATCCTGATGGGGAATAAAGACCCGGAAATTGGTTCCGATACCGACGGAGCTGGCGACGGTGATCTTTCCGCCCATATTGTTCAGTATCCCGTAGCAGATGGACAGTCCCAGGCCTGTTCCTTTTCCCACCGGTTTGGTCGTATAAAAGGGATCGAATATCTTCGCCAGTTCCGCCCGGGGGATTCCCGGCCCGTTGTCCTTGACCTCGATCACCGCCATGTCGTCCTCGCATCCGGTCATGATGACGATCTTGCCGCCCGTGGCCCTCAGTGCGTCCAGCGCATTGTTGATGAGGTTGAACAGAACCTGCTGAAGCTCTGTCTGGGATGCGTGAATATAGGGCATGTCCTCGGCGAATTTGGTTACGATGCGAACGTTGCTGTATTTTGCCTGGTGAGAGAAGAGGCCGACCACTTCCTCGACCATCGCGTTGATTTTGATGATCTGTTTCTGGGATTCGGATCGCCGGGCAAAGCTGAGAAGTTTGTGCGTGATGTCGCGGCATCGCAGGCCCTGTTTCTTGATTTGGCCGAGCGAGGTCTGGAATTCCTCTAGATTTTCACTTTCCTTGAATTCTTCTTCTTCGAGGAGATCGCTGATCCACCCGGCCTCCTCCACCATAATGGCCACGGGGTTGTTGATCTCGTGGGCGATGCCGGCGGCCATCTCGCCCAGTGAAGCGAGGCGGTTGCTCTCGATCACCTGCTGGTTCATCATCTCTTTCTCGTTGTCGGCCTCAGCGATGCGTCCGACCGTGCGCCGGGAAACGATCATTGCCATGGTGATGATGGCGACGGCGCCCGCCGTGAAAACGATCAGGGCGATCCACCAGGTGCGATAGATTTCCGCGAAGGCGTCGCCCACGTCCTGCTGATAGATCAGCGCCCAGTTCCCATTGTTGAGCAGGCCGGTGACGTAGAGGTTTCTCTTTCGGTTTTTTGGGCTCTCGAGAACGCTGATCTTGGCCTTCCCCTGAGTGTCGAAAGCCTGATTGATCAGGCCCCGGTAAAGTTCGCTGTCTTCGGATATGTCCAGGGAGGTGTCTGTCTGAAGTTCGTTTTTCCGGTTGATGATAAAGGCGGAACCGGTTTCGCCGATCCGGATGTTTCGCACCACGCGATTGAACGCCTGAAAATCGACAGTGGCCCGCAGAATGTAATGGTTGCCGTTCCATTCGTTCCTTGCGGCGACGATAAAATGCGGAAATCCTCTCAGCCCCATGAAAACGTCGCTGATGAAAAACTGCTCCCGCATGGCCTTCTGGAACCACTCCGCCGAAGCATAGTTGGCGTTCTCGAGCCGAAAAGCCCCTGCGTAGGCCGTTTGATGACCGTTGTGATCCACGACCCCGAGATCCGAGAACACCTCGCCGTACTCTTTTCTCAGGATGTCGAGTTTTTCCTGCAGGAACGCCTCATCACTCAATGCCGGGTAGTCATAGCATTCCGCGAGAAAGTGAATGTTGTTCTGTCGCTCGGTCAGGAACATGTCGATATCATGGCGGTGCCGGTTGACGAGGGCTTCGAGATAGGAGCATACCTTCGCGCTGTAGGAGGTCTGAAAATGGTATAGAATAATGCCGCCTACGAAGATCATGGGCATGAAGGATACGACGACTACCGTTGTGAATATTTTTCTCGTGAGAGTTTTGTAATACGTCTTGTCTTCCGCAGTGTTCGATGGCATGGGATGTCCGTTTTAAAGCGCTTGGTGACATTTCCTGGAATCATTTACGTTCATGTGCATGATGCAAAGCAATAACCGTGCCTGAAACATGAAGATTTTGCGTTATGGATTAAAAAAATAATAAAATCAAATGGATAAATGATGAGCGTCTCTGCCGTCATGAAAGCCGGCAGTCGAATGGATAACCTGTTCGTATGCAGATTGGGATGAATAGTTCCAGGAGGGCGGTTACCAATTATGCATGTCTGAAAAAGGGGCATCCGGTGAGAAAAATCGGGGTAAAACGGGTGGGGAAAAACGTTCCGGTGGAGAAAATTTCCCCGAAGTCTAATCCTCCGGGAAGTTCGTCTCCCGGCCGGCGCGCTTGAGCTTTTGACGCAGGGTTTTTCGATCGATTCCCAAAATCTCGGCCGCCCGGGTTTTATTGCCGCCGACTTCGGTCAGGACCCTTTCGATGTGCTCCAGCTCCACCTCGGCCAGGGGGCGCGCCTGCCAGATTTTTGCCGGGACATTGGCGCGCATGGCCGGGGGCAGATCGATGACGTCGATCGTGTCGGCGTCCACAACGACCACCAGCCGTTGAATCAGGTTTTCGAGTTCCCTGACATTTCCCGGCCAGCTGTAGGTTCGGATGGCCTGCAGGGCGTTGTCGGTGAACTCGGGAACGGACCGATGCATCTCTTTCGAGAATTTTGAAAGGAAATGGTGGATCAGGCTCATGACGTCATCTTGACGTTCCCTCAGGGGCGGTACAGGAATGTCGATCACGACCAGGCGGTAGAAGAGATCTTCCCGGAACAGTCCTTTTTGAACCAGAACCTTGAGATTCTGGTGGGTGGCCGCGATGACCCGCGTGTCCACCTTTCGGATGTGGCTGGATCCGACCAGGTGGATTTCCTTGTTCTGGAGTACCCGGAGCAGTTTCCCCTGCAGGTTGGGGCTGGCGTCGCCGATTTCATCCAGGAATATCGTCCCCCCGTCGGCAACCTGGAAAAAACCGGTTCGGGACTCCTTGGCGCCGGTAAAGGCTCCTTTGACATGCCCGAACAGTTCACTTTCAATGAGGGTGTCGGGGATGGCGGTGCAGTTGACGGAGACAAAGGGCGCCGAGGCCCGGTCGCTGCCGTAGTGGATGGCCCGGGCGACGAGCTCCTTTCCCGTGCCGCTCTCTCCCGATATCAGGACGTTCACCAGGGTGGACGCCGCCTTGTCGATAAGGGAATAGACCGACTGCATGGCGGTGGATTGACCGATGATGCCGTAGGATTTCGGAGGGGTGACGTCGGCGTGGACGCTTCTTCTGAGGCGGAGTTTTTCCCGGACCCGCTCGATGGCCGAAAACAGTTCGGTTTCGGTGAACGGTTTGGTGAGATAGTCTTCCGCGCCGTCCTTGACGGACTGGATGGCGTTGTCGATGCGGGGGTAGGCGGTCATGATCATGATTTCCGTGTCCGCGGCATTCTCCCGGATGTATCGCACCAGGTCGAGACCGTTCAGCCGGGGCATTTTCATGTCGGTGATCACCAGGTCGACAGGATGGAATTCCAGCTTGCCGATGGCCTCGGCAACGCCGGGGGCGACGCCGGCCGCATACCCGGCGCCGCAGAGCTGTCGCTGGAGGATCTCCAGGGTTTCAGGGTTGTCGTCGACGATTAGAATGCGCATGGTTTCAGTTGGATCTTTTTCCGACATGCTATGCCTCGCTGTTTTTCAGGGGAAAGGTGATGCAGAAAACACTGCCTTCCCCCACCTTGCTGGAAACGCGAATGTTCGCGCCGTGGCCTTCGACAATGCCCTGGACAACGGAGAGACCGAGTCCCGTACCCTGTTCGATCTCCTTGGTCGTGAAAAAAGGAAGAAAAATCTGCTCCAGGGTCGCCGGATCCATGCCCGTTCCGGTGTCCGCCACCGTAAGTGTCGTATGGTCATCCTCACGACGCGTCCGAATGGTCAGGCGACCGCCCTCGGGCATGGCTTGTGCGGCGTTCATGATCAGGTTCATCAGTACCTGCCGCAATTGAAACGGATCTGCCGTTATGTTGTCAAGGGTCTGGTCAATATCCTGAATGATCTCAACACGGTGCTTTTCGCAGAGATGTGTCATGAAATAGACATTCTCCTTGACCAGCAGATTCAGGTCGACCGCTTGCGCCACCGGGGGAACCTGGCGGCTGTAGAGCATCAGTTTCCTGACGACCTCCCGGGCATGGAGGGTCGCCTGGATGATTTTTTCGATATCCCGGGCCGCCTGTTCCGGCAGTCCCTCGGCACCGGCGGCCAGCTGGGCGAACCCCAGGATGTTGTTAAGGGGGTTGTTGATCTCGTGGGCGAACCCCGCCGCCACTTGGCCGATCTTTGCGAGACGGTCTGCATGGCGCACCTGGGCTTCCAGTTCGACTTTCCGGATTTCGCCCTCTTCCTTTTCGAGCATCAGGGAAAGATGCTGTGCGACGGTTCGGATCAGGCGCTGTTCCTTCTGTACGATGGACGAATTTTGTCGTTGCGTTGCCCGGGGTTTTTCGGAATAGACGACCTTGACCATACCCCGTTGACGGCCGGCAATATAGACCTGTTCCATAAAGGTGTGGATCGCCTTCTTTTCCGAGTAGCCGGGACTGTGGAACACCTGCTGATCCAGACGAATGAAGGCGGCTGTCGAGGAAGGGTTGTTAAAGGACTGGGGAAGCAGGGTTGCGATGGTCTGAGCCTTTTGGGTGAAGGGCATCTCCGAATTTCGCATGATCTGGGCCAAGAAATAGAGGAATATCTCTATTTTTTTATCGAGGTTGTCGAGCACTTTGTTCTCTCGGGGCATGGGGATGTCCTTTTTTCAGCCTTGCCGTTGGAGTGAACTTTAATCCCCACTGAATGCCGCGTCAACTCAAAGTGGATGTGATCGCATGAATGCCCTTGCATTTCATCACAAAAAAGCGGTTTCGTTCAAGTTCCGCTGAAGCTTGCTCCGGGCGGCCTGGAAATTCGCTTGCGCTCAAACATTCCGGGCTGCTGATCCGAGGCTGCGCTTAAACGGTACTAAAACTCACCGCTGAAGGGACTCGGTCGTACGCTGCCGGCACCTCTTTCCGGTCATCATCACGAAAGCCGCGTTAAGTAAAAGTCACTTTTCCTTTTTCGAGGTATCCTCTTCCGCCAGTCTCGCCAGCGCTTCTTCCTCGTCCTGAAGCACTTTCATGGCCGCGGCCGCGCCGGCGTTGGCCAGTTTGGGGTCGATGCCGCCGGGTGTCGAGGTTTCCGGCGAGGCCTGTGTTTTTCCGCCCTGGGTCATTTCCGGCGGGAAGTAGACGGTCACGTTGCGATGGGCGAATTCAATGCCCGCTTTATGGAATTTTTCCTGCAGAAGCCGGTAGACCTCCCGCTGGATGATGAATTGTTCACCGGGGATACTTTTGAATTTTACGCGCATGACCATGGCGGAATCGTCCAGGGATTTCACGCCCTGGGACTTGATCTTACCCAGAAGGGACTTGCCGATTTCCGGATTCTTCGAAATCTCTTCGTCGATTTTTTTAATGATCTTGCGTACCTTGTTGACGTCCGTGTCGTACCGGACCCGGAAGGTGAGTTTTGTGATGATGTAGTCTCGGCTGAAATTGGTGACCGAACTGAGATCGCTGAAAGGGATGGTGTGGATCATGCCCCGGGGGTGGCGAAGCCGCAAGGACCGCAGGGATATCTGCTCCACCGTGCCCTTCATGCTGCCCGATTCAACGTAATCCCCGATGCGGAAGGCGTCGTCTATCAGGAAGAAGATCCCCGAGATGATGTCCTTCACCAGGGTCTGTGCCCCGAATCCGATGGCCAGACCGAAGATGCCGGCGCCGGCGATAAGGGGACCGATGTTGACCCCCAGGGACGACAGGATGGTGAGCCCGGCAAAAACGATAAGCATCGTAAGGATGAATTTTCTGAAGAGCAGCAGGAGCGTCCTGCTCCGGGATCCTCCGGCGCCTCCCTCATCATCCTCCTCATTGCGGTCCACCGGCATCTCCTCTCTGATCTTTCGGTCGATCCAGGCCTTGGCGAATTCCCAGGTCGTATAGCCCAGGAGAAGGATGACCAGAATGCTGAACAGTGATTTGGTCACGGAGCGGCCCAAGGGCCAGTCGATTCCCCACAACCGAAGGATGAGGAACAGGAAAAGGGCAAACAAAAGTAGGTGGAATCCCTTTTGGATCAGCGGAATGTATCGCCCGAGGGACAGGGACTCCTCGGACGGAAAATCAGCAGCCGGCAGGTCTTTTCGGGGATCGCCGTCTTTCGTCTTCACCACGGGTTCGCTGAGGTCGATGGTGCTGCCGAGCCGACCGAAGGCGATGCGGAAGATCCTTCGGCACCCGTAATGGAGAACCAGGAAAAACGGAACGCTGAGAAAGCTGAGGATCAGCCGGTTGACGATATCCTCGACACCGCTCAATATAGCGATTTCCCAGAACAGGGCGATGCAAACCAGATACAGGAGCACCGGTATGTACCAGCGCCTTACAAGCTTTTCCTGAAGCGCGCTCGGTTCCTCTCCTTCAGAAAAATAATGTTGCCGAAGGGCGATGGAGACCGTTTCACGGCGCTGGATCGTCATGACCCCCGTCAGAACGACAACCGAAAGTCCGGCCAGGTTGTAGAGAACGAGATCGATATGGGCGTCCGGATCGACCAGTTCGAAAAGGCTGCTGGTGGCGCCGAGAGAGATGGCCGCGGCGGCGATGGAGACCGTCCATCGAAAGAGATACCGGGCGCTCGCGTCGCTGACGGGAAAGAACCTGAGGAGGGGATTGTGCGGGCAAAGGATAAAAGTCATGATGAGAATGATGATCCGTACATAATAGGCGCCGAGAAGGTAAACGACGGAGAAGAAATAGGCTGCGCCCTCCTTTTCATAGAAGAGCGTGAATGCCAAGAAGGTCGACAGGATAAAGGTGAGGGCGCCTGCGATTTCGAGAGACAGGTTGAGAATGAGCCGCCATGCCTTTCGGACATGGTCCGTTGGCGCGGCATCCGCCAGGGACTGCCGTATATCGGCCGTCCAGCGGTTGAAAAGCCATTCGGCAAGCACACCGAGAAGTATCAGGAGGATAACCCTCAGAGCCATCATCAAAATAGCCGAAACGCCCTGTCCCCCGCTCAACCGGGCGGCTATCCGCGGCAATTCGCCGGTTGACGCCGAGGCGTCGTTCAGCAAGGCGTCGAGACGGGTGTTGAGGGAAGACATGACGTCTTCCGCCTGAAGAAACATTGCGACGAGGGCACGGTGTTTCGGGGCCTGTGCTTTGGTCGTTTCCGGATAGGCGGCGGCTTTCTGATCGATGGTCTTCTGGATCTTGGCTTTGATCAGTCGGCCCAGGAGGCGGTCGATTTCCGTATCGCTCAGGCTTTTCACGGGGTCTTCCGGTACGGTGCCGGCATTATCCCGGGCGGCCTTGACGGCCTCCATCGCGGCCGGAGACGCGGCCTCTGCGGCCTGGACAAGCAGGATGAACAACATCAGGAAGCCCATTGAAATCAACGGGATATTTCTTTTTATACGGACCATGTGACCTCCATCGTGATGATCAGGTGATGACCGCTTGCATAAAGGTGTTTGACGCGCTCAGGGGGTGTTCGTGGAAGGGTCGTAAACGATCTATCTTTATAAAATTTCTAAATTTTATCATCCGAAAAATCATTTGACAAGGATAGAATAATTTTCAAATCCATCGCCATCGTTTCCCCGGACCTGGGTTGCAGATAACGGAGGCGGCATATTTTATATTCAACATTCGACTTTCATGACGATGACCGGCACCGACCTATGAAGGTCGAAAGTTGAGTTTTATATTAATAGAATTGAATGCACCGCCTTCATTGTGGTATTCCTTTATGTTTAAGGATGCCGATGCAGTCCAAAATGACGGCGTATCACCGACACATGCCTTCAAACTGAACGGCAAGAGAGGATATTGCGATGGCACAATCTGAACCCGACCTGCGACAAGAACTGAAAGAGCGCTTGCGATTTGAGACGCTGCTGTCCGAAATTTCCTTTCGTTTTATCAATCCGTCGCCCGTTACGCTGGACGATGCGATCAAGGATGCCCAGTTACGCATCTGCGAACTCCTCGATATTGACCGTTTCGTTCTTTGGCAAATCCAAGACGGCGCGCCCGGAAAGATGCTGCTGTCACACATCCATCAGCGTCGGGAGGCGCTGTTTCCCGAAGGCCCGATCGATGCGAGGGACTATTTTCCCTGGATACTGGGCCGGGTGTTGAAAGGAGAGGTCGTTGCGATCAGGAATTGCGCGGATTTTCCGCCGGAAGCCGGTTGCGACCGCGAGACCTTTCAATCTTGGGGCATCACGTCATCCGTTGTGGTGCCGATGTCGATTGACGGTAATGTCATCGGTGCGCTGTCCTTCGCTCGGCTGAGGGAGGAGTGTGATTGGCCCGAGAAGATCGTAAAGCGGTTTCAGCTTGTCGCTCAAATCTTTGCCAATGTGGTTGCCCGCAAAACAGCCGAGGATATCCTGAGGAACCAGCTTCGCTTCGAGTCTTTGTTGACCGAGATTTCAACACGCTTCATCAATCTGCCCGCAGAGCAAGTGGATTGTGAGATTGAGGCCGTCCAGCAATGCATCTGTGAATACCTCGGGTTGGAATCGTCCGGGGTCTGGCAACTGTCGAATGAGGCGACGAACGCCTTGATCCTGACGCACCTTTACCGACCCTTGGGCGGACCGTCGGTACCCGACCGGATGAACGCGAGCGAATTTTTTCCATGGTGTCTGAGAAAACTCCAAAACGGAAATGTCGTTGTCAACACTTCCACGGAAACTCTACCCGAGGAGGCCGCGATCGATAAAGAGACTTTCCGCAAATACGGCATAAAGTCCTCCCTGACGTTTCCCTTGTCGGTGGGGGGAGCGCCACTTTTCGGCGCTATGGGCGTCAACACCACGCTGAAAGAGCGCGACTGGCCGGAAGTGGTTGTGAAACAGCTTCAACTGGTCGCGCAGATGTTTGCGAACGCGCTCGCCCGAAAGGTCGCGGATCTGGAGTTGCGCGAACGGGAAGCACGCCTGAGTCTGGCCTCCGACGCTGCAGGGCTCGGATTGTGGATCATGAACATTGATACGGAGAACGTCTGGGCTACCCCAAAAACCCGGGAGTTGTTTCATTTTCTTCCGGATGAAACGCTGACCCTTGAAGGCTTCCTCAGAATGATCCACCCGGAGGATCGCGAGGCGGTCGATCGGACGATGTTTCGGGTCTTACAGTCTGGCGAGACCCTCGTGAGCGAATATCGGATCGTGCTTCCCGATGGGACTATTCGGTGGATCGGCGCCAGCGGGCGGCTGTATCGCAGGTCGGAAGAAGAGCCGTATTGCCTGATGGGTGTGTCGCTTGACATCACGCCATTCAAGCAGATGGAAAGCCGACTCCATGAAGGGCTGAAAGAGATCACGGCGCTGAAGTGCCGGCTCGAAAATGAGAATCTGTATCTTCGCCAAGAGCTTCAAATGGAACATGGATTCGAGAAAATCGTGGGGAAAAGCAAGGCCTTTCAATCCGTGATCGTCTCCGCCGGCCAGGTCGCACCAACTGACGCAACAGTGCTGCTTCTCGGCGAAACCGGCTCCGGCAAGGGCATGGTCGCCAACGCCATCTATCAAATGAGTTCCCGCAAGAATCGACCCTTCATCACGGTGAACTGCTCGGCTCTGCCTGAAAATCTCATCGAAAGCGAACTTTTCGGTCGCGAGAAGGGTGCCTTCACAGGCGCGCATGCCCGACAGGCAGGGCGCTTTGAGATCGCCAACGGCGGGACCATCTTCCTTGACGAAATCGGTGAGATGCCTTTGGGGCTCCAGTCCAAACTTCTTAGGGTGCTCCAGGAGGGAGAGTTCGAAAGGGTTGGCAGCTCCAAGACAGTGAAGGTGGACGTCAGGGTTATTGCCGCAACCAGCCGGGACCTCAACGAAGAGATCCGCGATCGACGATTCCGTAAAGATCTGTTCTATCGGCTCAATGTCTTTCCGATATCGCTACCGCCGCTCAGGCAGCGGGCCGAGGACATCCCGCTGCTCGCCGAATATTTCACAGAAAAATACGCCCGCAGGATGGGCAAGCAGATCAGGAGCATTCCCAGCGCCACGATAAAAGCGTTCATGACGTATGATTGGCCCGGCAATGTCAGGGAGTTGGAGCACGTCATTGAACGGGGAGTAATCATTACCACCGGGACTTCTTTCAGGATGGCCGGCGAGCTCTGTTCCGCCATTCCGGTCGATTCAGGAAAAGAGTTTCTGATGGACCTGGCCGCCGCGGAGCGTGAGCATATCCTTAGGGTGCTTCATGAAACCGGCTGGAGAATCGAGGGAGCGTCCGGAGCCGCCGAGATCCTGAAACTCCACCCGAGCACCCTCCGCTTCCGGATCAAGAAGCTGGGGATCCGTCGGCCGGAATAAATCGCTTCCAATAAGAAAAACCCCATAAATTAAGTTTATCCTTTGCGCACATATGGTTGTCTGGACGGCATTGCCCTCCCCCGGTCGATATCACCGCATCTGATCCGGGAACAGTTGATGCTCTTTCAGATGTTCGAGAAGGATACGCCGAACCTCCTCGATCACCAGGGGATGGCTTTGGCAGGAATGACCGTACCGCACCAGAAATTCCGATTCCACATAATCGACATGGGCGCTGGTGTACCGCACCACGCCGTCATCACCGTCCGGCGGTATTTCGTCGCCGTTGATGGCGATAATGGAATGCCCTTTGATCCCTTGTGCGAGGGGAATATCCGCTAAGGTTTGCAGGATGGGACTGTTGGTCGACATCACATCGAGGCTGGTCATGTTGACCAACTGCCGGGACAAAGCATCTGAGACACCGGCATGGGCAAGCGTTTCCAACAGATTCCCGGTCGATTGGACAACTGTCAGGGGGAGCGTAATGATTTTAAGGATAAGCGTGCGGACCCAGTTTTTTGATAAAAAACTGCCCCGGTGGGGCGTGGAGATGAAAACCACGCGGCTGACAAAAGGCAGAGATTTAAATACGGTCTCCTTTTCGATGCGTGCCCGATCTTCATCCGAAACATCCAGTTCCGCAATCGATTTGCCGGTCGCCAAACGTACAAAGGCATCTCCGGTGTCGGCGGCGGTTAACTTGGTGAGCAGCCCCCCCTGACTGTGGCCGATTACGACCATTTGGTGCAAAGCGGTATGGGCTCCCTCCGGATCCATCTGATCCACAAGTGTGTTCAGAGCCCCTCTCAACTCTTGGGCAGAGATACCGAGCCGTTTGCCGGTGTCGTAAAAAAAGTTCCAGATCTGGTATTTCCGGGCGATAATGGGATCGGCGCAGAGCGTATTGGCCATTTCCGCCCAGGCAACCGGACTGCTGAAGGTACCGTGAACCAGGACAATGGGGATCTTGTCCGGTTCATAGGGCTGCATCGGGTAAAGGCCTGTTTTGATATAGCCGGTCCCATGCAGGAATTCGTTAAAGCCAAGCGATTGGATGTACGGTTGATCGATCGTATAGGCGAGTTGCACGGTAACGTCCCGTTCCAATGGGATTATGTTGTCGCCGACCTCAATTTCGGTATCGTTATAGGCGGAGTAGAGTTCCAGCGTGCCGGTGCAGGCGCCTTCCTCAATATCTTTGAACCGGCAGTTGAACCGGAGAAAGAGAGCCCCCGGACTGGTCCGGTACATGGGAGCTTCTGCCGGCTTTTTTTCAACAGCGATGATGGGTGCCCCCAGACCTGACTCCCGGTTTCTTCGGGTGAGCCCCCTGATGCCGAATCGGTCGGTGGAGACAAAATTTTCGAACTGCTTTATCTCATGATGGAATTTCCTGGTATCCAAGGAAAAATTGAGACTACCGACAGGTAACTTCACTTCGGCGGGGGCAATCCGGAGATTGCCCTTGCTATCGGCTAAGGCTTCGGCCAGGCTGCCGTTATACAGATCACAGGCGATTCGAAAACGACGGTCAAATGGATCGGGAGACCCCAGCCATTCTTTGCCCAGGAGGTAAAAATAGGCATAGAGCACCGAGGCGAAAAAATGGGGACGGGATTTGCCGATGCCGTTCTGTCGATACCGCATGCCGATAAAATAATTGAGTTCGGCCATGGCAAAGAGCAGATCGTTCCGGTAATCTTTGCCGGCCTCGTGATGGAGAAAGATGAGAACCTGTCGAGGATTCTTTTTAAAGGCCTTAACCAGGTTATATCGGATAAGGACATCACGGGAAAATCTGCTGTAATCATCCGCGCTGACGGCGCTTGCCGTTATCTCGGCATAGGATTCGCGGGGGTCATTTTTTTTTACGCCTACCGAAGTGGCACACCCGGAGATGCCAAAGGCGACAAGGATACACACCAGAAGGAGACTTCTCTGGGATAGACGGGCTATCCTCTTCCTTTCAGGCCGTAAAATGCCCTTGGAACTCCCTGAACCGTGGTCAAGTCGTTCGGAAAATAAAGCGATATTCCTCATGCTGATTCCTATAAGATATTCCGTTTCTTAAAGAATGACGCTGACGCCGCTTTACCACATGATGTAACCTACCCCGACCCCTCCTATCCATTGGGTCGAATCTCCCTGCCGGTCGACGAGCGGGCTGTCGCCGGGGTCACCGGCGATGAGAGATCCACGAAGGCCCATGCTGACGAGCCAGTTCTTGCTTAGATACAAATTGGCTCCCAGCACGGCATAATATTCGTTGATTCCGCCGTCGGCGGTATAGAACGGCAAGCCGGAGGTCCCAACGTTATCTGCATCCACCCCGAAATAGTGATCGGCATAATCGTCATCCTGATAGTAGAACCCGAGGCTGAGATTCAGATCGACGGGATTTGCCACCGGCTGCCAATAGCGGGCACTGACATTGGTCCGGAAACCATCGCTTTCGTTCCCGACGTCCTGGTACACTTTCGCCCCAACGATAAATCGCTGGCGGGGTTCACTGGCGTTGGCCCAGACAATATCGACGAAGGCACCAAGTTCCACGGTGTCGTCAATCTCCTTCATCCGGCTGACCAGCGGGTCATCGACATCGCTGTCGCGACCGAAGCGGTAGTTTGCCAAGGGCCCGAGACGAAACATGTCGTCGTTGAGAATATTGACCGTCAACTCGTTGGCGATGAGTTGGATATAACGCTCCTGCCCTTTGAAGGTGTAGCGGAAAAAAGGAGCCACGCCGACGGTGTAATCATCTGAGCCGGTGTAGTCGGGCAAGGCTCCCACGCCCAGACCGAAAAATGTAGGAATATTCTCTATATTGAGTTCGAAAAAGCTGGCGGCATGAATGTTTTTGCATGGAAGGAATGCCATGGAACAGGCGAGAGTAAAGGCCAGGACGAGAGCCTTAGTGCTGAATGTGCTTCTCATTTTCTTCTCCTTGATTTGTGTGTGAAATTTTACGTTCGTCATGAGGTACCAGTTTTTCGTCAATTTGCCGACGACAAGGGCTTCATTCCGGGCAGTTCCTCGCGGATTCGCCGGGAAAAATCAGAAGCCTGATCGGCCGCCGCGGCCTTGGGATTGATAACGCTCCGTTCTTTCAGAACGGTAAAAAGGAGCGAGGTGTCGAGCATCCCCTTTTCGTAAGCCAGTTCATCCGCATAACCGTTTGCTAGAATTCGCCAGTCCCAGAAGACCTTTCGGAAATAGGGACGGGTATGGCCGCGCAACTGGGTAGTACAGTTGTGGAGGAGGGCGTTATACCATGCCGGCTTGTGATATAATTGGTTGATGGAGTGTAAATAGTCGAGAAAGACCTCCCGAAACAGTTGCCTGTCACCCCGAATCCGGTACAGGTAGACGGTTTCTCCCTTCCGGTAATTGGTCCGCAACCGGATGACATCCCGTTCGTCCGCCACCACATAGGTTAGCTCGTACTGCCGAAAAAAACCTTTGATGGTGGAATATCCTTCCCCCATCTCCTTGCGGGCTTCAATGGATACGGCAATGTAGTCGCAGTTGTTGAAACCGAAACTGAGCATGGTGTGGACCACGCTTTTCAAGCCCCAGTCGACCAGGTAGAGATCGATGCTGGTCAGGTCATTGAGGTTCAGGGTTTTGTCGTAATGTTGAATCGTGAAGTCCGTTTCGGTGCGGTAATCGCAATTCCGGATGTTGTGGAGTGTGATCTTGTCGCCCTCGATGTCGGCGTGGGGCAACAGGGCCAAATCCGGCTGCCAGTTGCGATGATTGGACGGCTTCTGCAGGAAAAAAATCACGAGGACGAGGGTGAACAGCACCCCAAAGAGGGTCACCGCTTTTTTCCAGGTGCCGGCCAGAAAAAAAACCGCAAGCGACGCCGTTACAAAACCCGCCACCGCCACTCTGGAAAAGGGGCAGGTGAATTGGGAATAATAAAGAGCAAGGCTTCCCCACGCCACCAGCGGCAGCGCGAACATCAAGGCAATAAGCGAGTATCGGTCACGCATAAGGTTGGTTTATTTTCTTTTGTCTCTTCATCTGGTTTTTCCCTTGCCATAGGTCATGTTTCAACTTTCTGCTTTCGTGATGGTGACGGGAAAGAGCAGCCGACACACTCACAAATTTGCCCATGAACACATCCACGCCCCTTGACAGGCAGGATGCACGGTTCTCCCGGGCAGGTCATTTTTGCTGTTTGCCCGCTTCGTAACCCTGCTGGTAGGCGGCTTCCTTGGATTTTTGATTTTTGTCGTAGAGGTATCCGCCGGTGGCGCCGGTGGCGGCCCCGATGGCGGCGCCCCAACCCGCACTGCCCGATATCGCACCGATTGCGGTCCCCGCCGCGGCACCCATTGCCGCCCCGCTAAGGGTTCGCTGCTGCGTGGTCGTCATGTCGGCGCACCCTGGAAACGCCAGGGTGATCACCATGACAAGAATCGTCGCAAGTTTTTTCATGGATCTCTCCTTTCAACATCCCATTCACAGGATATTCGTGATCATTTTATTCTATCCAATCATTCCCGCCGGCCCGAAACGTCTTCATTCCTGGTCATCCATCCTGATGTGCGCAGGGCCACATTTCCGTCAAAAAACGGAATTCGGTTTCGACCGGCAATTCGTTCCAATATTGCGGACGGGCTTTGGTCCATTCCACGAACTTCTGAATGATTTCATCGCGAGACGGCCGTTTTTCGGGCGGGCAGAGAATCGGAACCGCGTTGGGGCCCGCCGTGCTGGCCGCATAGTAGTGGTATGCGCCTACCAGATACCCGTGGCAAAAGTGAATAGCCTTGTCATACAGCGGGTCATCGGGCGGTGCGGTGCAAAGGTCCATGAGATCTTTGGTGGTTTTGACCTCGAAGTCTTCGATGCTCAAATCGCCCGCCAGGACGGGCTGGGTCATCAATCCTGCCATAACCCAAACAGCAACAATCCATTTCATGGTACAGACCTCCTGTTTTGTAAGTTATAAGCTCGCCGGCAAGGTCCGGGAATTGCCATCGATGAACTGCATCACCATGCCGGTTTCGCCGAATATCATGGTAGCTCTGATACGCTAAAAAATCCGCCGTAATCAAAACCCCGGGGGTGGACCACTGACGATGTAGACAACGCTGTTGCCCTGGTAGCCGCGGCTGTACCAGGTGGCCCCGCACTGGTAGTAAGTAGCGCCGTTGACGACCACCGCCATACCGGCACAGGGAAGCGTTGTCACGGGCGTCAGATAGGTGGGTTGCGACGCCGCGGTCGCGACCGCCCCGGCGGCAACACCGACGGCGGCACCAACGACAAACGCCTCGGCGACATCATCGTCGTCATGCCAGTGGTTGTCCCAATCACCGCCATGGTATTCGTCTTCGTAGAAGTCCTGCCGGTCTTCGCGGCTATCTTCCTGGTGATCCTGCCAGTCTTCCCGCTGCTGATTCTGGTGATCCTGCCAGTCCTCGCGGGACTCCTGGTCATAGGCCTCCCGTTGCCCCTGCCGTTCACCGGCGGTATCCTGACGCTGTCCCTGCCGTTGGGAGGCGCTTTCCTGCCGGCCGGCTTGCTGTGCCGAACGCTGGGTGGATCCCGTCTGCTGAGTCGATGGTTGTGCCGAACGCTGGGTGGATCCCGCCTGCTGAGTCGATGGTTGTGCCGAACGCTGGGTGGATCCCGCCTGCTGAGTCGATGGTTGTACCGAACGCTGGGTGGATCCCGCCTGCCGAGTCGATGGTTGTGCCGACCGCTGGGTGGATCCCGCCTGCCGAGTCGATGGTTGCGCCGACCGCTGGGTGGATCCCGCCTGTCGGGTCGATGGTTGCGCCGAACGCTGCGAGGTGGAGCGGGATGAAAAGCCGCCGCCGCCGGCGGCGCTGCTGCGCGAGAAACCGCCACCTCCACCCCGCCCGCCACCGCGAGCTTCAGCCATGCCGGCTAGGGTCGTCACGAGCAGAAAGATTGTTCCGATCAAAAGTGCGGCCGTTCGAGATTTGAGTGTCATTGTCGATCTCCTTTCTGTATGGGCAGGGAACCCTTGCGGCGAACCGGGGCGAGAAGCGGAATCTGCTCCGCGCCCACCGGCGGCGTGAAGACAAAACTGTCGGCGGCCAGCTTGGGCGACAGGTCCCAATCGGACAAATCCGCCCGGAACTGGGGACGACCCGGCGCATTCTTGTAGGTCAGAACGACCCTGCGCGGCAGCGGTTGATCGCCCTGGGCAACCCATAATTGTAAATCGACCTCGGCGGAGCGGACCGCCAGGTGGTCGGTGGGGACGTCGAAGAGAAAATTCTTCTCCACATAGCGGATCATGGTGATCTGGCTCTCCAGCTCTTGCGGGAAGCCGGTAAGGAACATCCGGGCCATGGGCAGGGTCATCTGCAGGTCCCTGACCATGTAAACGATGGCGTCATCCACCGTGCCGGGTTTTTCGACGCGGGCATAGACGTTGTCTTCGACCCTGAAGGCGGTGATCACCCTGCCGTCGAACAGGATCACTCCGCGATCACCATCGCTGCGTTCGGCCTCGACGCGAAACCGGTCGGGACGCTGCAGCAGGATCCGGCGTCTTTCGCCAAACTCGATTCGCTGGCCGTCCGCCTGGATCGCGTCGTAGCCGCTGCGCATGGTCACGCCGAAAGCCGGCGCCCTGGCGAGAAAGCCGGCCATTTTAAGGAGGATCGCCATGGCTTCCGGATCCTGCGCTTCAAGAGTTCTCACCGGCGTGTCACCGGAAGCCGGCGCCGGTGCAGTACCGAGTGCCAGAACCACCGTCAGTGCTACGGATAAGGCCCACAGGGGCCGTATCAACCCGAGTCGTAACATTTTTTTCACCGTTGTTCTCCTTTATGTGTGAGATGGTTCAATGCCGGATCCTTCCCCACCCCGCCGATCAAGGTCCGTGACGCGAGGATGGTCTGGTATTTGGCTATCCTCGGGGCGGCAACAGGTAAAGCGTCATGGCGAAGATCAGGTAGACCATGAGCACCAACACTCCTACAAACCATGCCGAACGCCCGCTGTTGGTGATCAAGGTGGCGGTGAGGGTGGCAATCAGAATCATCACCACCGCGCCTGGCCAGAATTGAAGGTCCATCGGCGTCGGCCCGATGAAATAGCTCACCAGCACCAGCAGAGGCGCGACAAAAAGCGCGATTTGCGCCGCGCTGCCCAAGGCGATGCCCACGCTCAGGTCCAGCCGGTTCTTGCGAGCGCCGGAAAAGGCCGAGGCCATCTCCGCCGAGCCGCCGACCAGCGCCACGATGATGAATCCCACAAAAGCGGGGGTCATCCCGAACGTCTCCGCAGACTGCTGCACGGACTCCACGAACACTTCGCTCACCAGCGCCACCAGCACCGTGACGCCGGCCAGGGTGGCCAATGCCACACCCGCTGGCAACGGCGCTTCATCGGCCTCCCCGGATTCCGCACTGGCAAACAGCTCTCGGTGGGTTTTGAGTGAGAACAGCAACCCCAAACCGTATGCGGCAATGAGCAGCACCGCCAGACCAACGCTCAACTTCTGGCTCAAAGCCGCACCCGCCGCGGCGTCGGCCCTGGAGACGGCCGAGGGGATCAGCAGGGCGACCGTGGCCAGGAAGAGCAGGCTGGTCTGAACGCGGGCGCTGACCCGGTTGTATTCCTGGACGTGGTACTTGAGACCGCCCAGAAGAAACGATGCGCCCAGCATGAACAGCGTGTTGGCAACAATCGCGCCCGCAATCGAGGCCTTCACCAGCATATATTCCCCGGCGTGTAGGGCCGTTAGCGCGATGACCAGCTCTGTCAGGTTTCCCAGGGTGGCGTTGAGCAGGCCGCCAACCGCATCGCCCGTCTTGACCGCGACCGATTCGGTGGCGTGGCTGAGCAGCGCCGCCAGCGGGACGATGGCGCACACCGAGAGCAGGAACAGTAAGGTGTGCGCCTCGGGCTTGAGCTTCTCGGCCGTGAGCACCACCGGCACGAAGACCAGCAGCCAGAGCAACGGGTTGTGCCGGAGTATTATGAACAGATGTCTCATTTGTTGATCCTCTTCATTATTATCGTGACCGTATCCATTATGTCTTGATTTCTACCCGGATCGCTCCTTCGGATCATGTCAGCCGGCCTCCTGGCGGGAATATACGTGTTGGACGCCGGCGATGACGATCGCCGTCGACCAGCCAAACATGATGATGCCGTTAATGGCCTCGATCGAAGAAAGGATACGTCGGCTGCCCTCAAGCACCACATCACCGTATCCCAGCGTGGTGAAAGTGACCGCCGAGAAGTAGAGCGCCTTTTCGAATCCTTCAACGGCATCCAATGCCAGATAAGCGGTGCTCCAGACCAACACCTCTATGATCGCGACGAGGTACATGATCAGCACGACCCTCGCAATTCTGAACATGCGGTTAAAATGCGATCGCGATCCTTCAGGATTTGGGGGGCTGCCAACGACGGGCCGCAAGGCCAGGGACATTCCTCCAGCGTGAACCATGGTCGTAAGGAAAATCAGCAATGCGCCGATGGCGATGTTACGCAGCATTTCACCTCATCCCGGGCCGTTCATTCCAACCCCGGCGTTCTCCATCATTTCGGTCTTGAAACCTCACTCTACCCGTCTTCCGCTGCACGCGGGTTCGTGCCAAATCCACATCCCAGGACGCCCGACATAGCCCTGCGGTTTCTTTTCGGGTGCTTTTTGATGTCAGGGAATGAAGCCGGCCGATTTCACTGGTTGCGATGTTACCTCGGCCTCCGCGGTCTCTACCCAGCCGCCGCCCATGGCTTTGTAGATGGTGATCAAGGCTCGAAACAGTGCGTTCTGGCCAGCAGTTTTCGACAGTTCGACGTTGAACAGACTGCGTTCCGCGTCGAGCACCTCAAGGTAACTCGTGACGCCTTCGTCATACCGCATGCCGGCCAACCGGGCGTAGTTCTCCAACGCTTTGGCCTGCCTGCTCAGCGCCTGGAGTCTTTGTTTTGACTTGGTGCGGTCAACCAACGCATCGTCCACTTCTCGAAAGGCATTTTGCACCGTTTGAAGGTAACTGTAGAGCGCCTGTTTCTGGAAGGCCTCGGCGCCCTTGATCTCGCCGCCGATGCGGCCCGCCGAGAAAATCGGCACGGTCAGGGGAACGCCCAGGCTCCAGACCTTGGATTCGCCGGTGAAAAGATCCGACAGATCGGTGCTCACCGTACCCAGCGAACCGGTCAGGGAAATGGTCGGGAAATAGAGCGATCTGGCGACGCCGATCCGGGCGTTGGCGGCGACCAGGTCTTGCTCGGCGGCCCGGATGTCGGGACGTTTCTCCAGCAGGTCGGAGGGGAGGCCCGATGGGACCTCCGGCAGGATCAATTCGTCGATGGTGAGGCCCCGGGCAATTTCGCCGGGGTTGCGGCCAAGCAGTACACTGAGCGCATTCTCCGCCCGTGCGATGGCCAGCTCGATTTCAGGGATGCGTGCCAGGGCATCCTCGTACTCGGCCTCCGCCTGGCTCACGTCAATCTCCGGGATGATGCCCCTGTCCAAACGGAGCTTGAACAGGTCTAGGGTCTGATTCCGGGTCTCCGCCGTGCGCTGAGTGATAACGAGCTGCTTGTCAAGGGCACGGATATCCACGTAAGTGGTTGCCACCGCGCTGACCAGGGTCAGAACCACGGTCCGCCGGGCCTCCTCCGTGCTGAAGAGCTCGGCGCGGGCGGCCTCGGAAGCGCGGCGGTACTTGCCCCAGAAATCGATCTCCCAGCTGCCGCTCAGGAACGCCTCGTAGTAATCAAAGGTCGAGTCCGTGCCCGAGGGGATGGGGGTCGGTCCCGCTTCGGTCACACGCTCGCGGGACGCGCTGGCGCCGGCGCCGACAAAGGGGTACTGATCGCCGCGGGTGGAAAAATATCGACCGAAAAACTCCTCGACCCGGGCCGTAGCGATGAGCAGGTCTTTGTTCTGGGCCAGGGCAGTGCGCACCAGGCCGTTCAGCACCGGGTCATTGAACTGCTCCCACCAGGCCGCGTTGGCAAGGTCCCGGGCCTCCTTCTCCTCAAACCGCCAGGAGGCGGGTGCGTCCACGACGGGGCGCTTGTAGTCCGGCCCCATTGTGCAGCCCGTCACCATGACTAACAGTATGCAGCACAGAACACCGTTACGCATGCTCCTCTCCCTTTCTTGCTTTCGGTTCCAGATCTTGAGGCCCGGTCGCAGCGTGTGCGGCGTCAGACTTGCTCCGGTGGGCCAGTTTTTCCACCACGTAGAAGGTCATGGGGATCAGGAAAATGGCGATAAAGCTTGCCGCCAGCATGCCGCCGATGACCCCGGTGCCCATGACCTGCCGGGATACGGCCCCCGAACCCGTGGCGACGGCCAGGGGCACGCATCCCAGGATGAACGCAAAGCTTGTCATCAGGATCGGCCGCAGGCGCAGGCGCGCCCCTTCCAGGGCCGCATCCATGATGGACTTTCCCTTTTCGTATTCCACCTTGGCGAACTCGACGATGAGGATCGCGTTCTTGGCCGCGAGCCCGATCAGCATGATGAGTCCGATCTGGGCGTAGAGGTTGAACTCCATGTGGCGGATGAAGAGGCCGGCAAAGGCGCCGAGCACGGCGATGGGCGTGCCCAATAGAACGCTGAAGGGCAGGGACCAGCTTTCGTACTGGGCGGCCAGGATCAGGAAAACGAAGATCATCGACAGCGCGAAGATGACCGACACCGGAACCCCCTCCAGTGCCTTCTTCTCCTGGAAGCTCATGCCGAGATAGTCGTAGCCCATCTCGGAAGGCATGCTGGCGGCGAACACCTCCTCCAGGGCCTTCATGGCCTGTGCCGAGCTGAACCCCGGGTTGGAAACGACGTTGAGCTGGGCTGCGCGGTAGAGGTTGTACCGCATGGTGAACTCCGGTCCGGAGCGCTCTTCGATGGTGGTCAAGGCGGAGAGCGGCACGGTGTTTCCGGCGGAATTTCTTACATGAAACTGGCCGAGCTGTTCCGCCTGGGTGCGGTATTCGCCCTCGGCCTGGATATACACCTGCCACTGTCGGCCGAATCGGTTGAAGTAATTGACAAAATAACCGCCCATGAAGGCCTGGAGGGTGCGGTAGACCTGGTCCAGTTCGATCCCCTGCTTCAGTACCCTGTCGCGGTCGACGTCCACGAAGACCTGAGGCACCGTAGGCAGGAAGGTGGTGCTCACCCGCGCGATCTCCGGCCGCTTCTTGGCCGCTTCCATGAATTTCTGAACGTTTTCCCAGAGAAAGGCGATATCCTTGCCGGCCCGATCCTCGAGAATGAAGGTCACCCCGCCCGATGTGCCGATGCCCGGGATGGCAGGCGGCGAGAACGCAAAGGCCACCCCCTGGGAGATCCGGCCCATGCGCTGGTTGAGGCTTGCCATGATGGCCCCGTATTGCTCCTCCGGGCTTTTTCGCTCATGCCAGGGCTTGAGCGTGATGAAGAAAAAACTGCTGTAGGTGTTCGTTACTCCGGACAACAAGCTGAAGCCCACCACCGTGGTGCAGTACTCGACCCCGGGGGTCTCCATGATGATCTTCTCAAGCTCCCGGGTGGCTTCGTCCGTCCGCTGCAGGGAAGCGGCATTCGGAAGCTGCGCCCCGGCGTAGAGATAGCCCTGATCCTCCTCGGGCAGGAAGCCGCCGGGGACTTGCTTCCCGATCACCCCGATGGCACCGGTCATGATCACGAGCAGGATCAGGCTGATCACAAACTTGCGGATGAACCATCCGGAGAGCTTGACATAGCCGTTCGTGGCTTTGCCAAAGAGATTGTTGAACCCGCGGTAGAACGCCCCCAGGGGGCCCCGGGCCTGTTTCTTGGGCTTCAGGATCAGGGAGGCCAGGGCCGGGCTCAGGGTCAGGGCGTTGAAGGCCGAGATGATGACCGAGATGGCGATGGTGACCGCAAACTGCTGGTAGAGCTTGCCCGTGATGCCGGGAATGAAGACGGTGGGCAGAAAGACCGCGGAGAGCACCAGGGCGATGGCGATGACCGGCCCGGAAACCTCTTCCATGGCCTTGAAGGTCGCCTCCTTGGGAGAGAGGCCGTGCTCGATGTGGTGCTCCACCGCCTCCACCACCACGATGGCGTCGTCCACCACGAGCCCGATGGCGAGCACCAGGCCCATGAGGGCGATGGTGTTGATGGAAAACCCCAGGAGGGGAAACATGGCGAAGGTCCCGATGAGGGAGACCGGCACCGCCAGGGCCGGGATCAGGGTCGCCCGCCAGCCCTGGAGAAAGATGAACACCACGATGATGACGAGCACCAGGGCTTCGACCAGGGTATGCAGGATCTCCTCGATGCCCGCGCGCACCGACTGGGTGGTGTCGAGGGGAATACTGTACTCGAGGTCCTCCGGAAAATTCTTCTTCACCTCTTCCATAAGCCGGTTGACACCGTCCACGGCCGCGATAGCGTTTGATCCGGGAAGCTGGTAGAGGGCGAGCACGGCGGCCGATTTGCCGTTCAGCCGGCCGGACATGGCATAGGTCTGAGAGCCCAGTTCCACGCGGGCGACATCGCTAAGCCGCACCACCGAACCGTCCGGGTTGGCCCGCACCACGATCCGGTCGAACTCCTCGGGGCTCTCCAGACGGCCCTGGGCGCGAATGGCGTAGGTATACTCCTGGCCCGGCGGCACGGGTTCGCCGCCCACCTGGCCGGCCGGGTTCACTGTGTTCTGCTTCTTGATGGCATCCACGATTTCCGGCACGGTGATGTTCAGCTTGGCGAGCTGGTCGGGTTTCACCCAAAGGCGCATGGCATACTGCCCGGCGCCGAAGACGGTGACGCTGGCGATCCCCGGAACGCGTGTAAGCTGGTCGTTCAGGTTGATGTAGGCATAGTTGGCCAGGAAGGTCGCGTCATAGGTGCCCTTCGGCGAGGAGAGCGCGACCAGCATGAGCGGCGAAGAGGTGGACTTCTTGACCGTGACCCCGTAGTCGCGCACCTCGGCGGGCATTTTGGAATCCGCCTGGGCTTTGCGCATCTGGGTCAGCACCTGGTCGATGTTGGGGTCGGTCTTGACGTCGAAGTTGACGTAGAGCTTCAACTCGCCGTTGTTGGCGTTGAGGGAGTACATGTAGTTCATGTTGTCCACCCCGCTCATCTCCTGTTCGATGGGGGTGGCCACCGACTGCTCCACGGTCTGGGCGTCGGCCCCGACATAGGTCGTGTTGACGACGATCTCCGGCGGGACGATGTCGGGGTACTGGGCGATGGGCAGACCCAGAATCGCCACGATCCCCACGATGACGAAGATGATGGAGATCACGATCGCCACGATGGGCCGGTTGATGAAAAATTTTGCCATGGAAGATCAACCTTTCTACTGGAATTGGCTTGTTGCTCGCGCTTCTACTGTTTCGGCGAATAGGGCATGGGGCTCACCCTGACCCCTTCGCGCACCTTCTGGATGCCTTCGACAACGACCCGCTCTCCGGGGCGCAGCCCTTCCCGAATGACCCAGAACCCCTCGAACCGCTCACCGACCTTTACGGTTCGGAGCCTCACCGTGTTGTCGGCATCCACCACCGCCACCCGGTAGGTCCCCTGAAGCTCGGCCACGGCGCGCTGGGGCACCATCAGGGCGCCCTTCTCGGTCGCCATGAGGGCTTTCACCCGGGCATACTGCCCGGGCCGCAGGACGTTTTCGGGGTTGGGGAAAAGGATGGCCACCCGGATGGTCCCCGTCTGGGGATCCAGCTGCCGGTCGGCAAACCCGAGGGTCCCCTTGTGGGGCCAGGTGGTGCCGTCGGTCAGAATCAGATCGAACTGGGTTTTTTCGATCTCCGCCGTTCGGGTCTTTGCGCGTTCCACGGCCTGCAGATATTCGCGCTCGCTGATGGGTACATAGACCTTGATGGGGTCCACCGTGGAGACCGTGGTCAGTTCCTGGGACTGGGAGGTGCCCACCAGATCCCCGATCTGGGCCTTGGCGGCGCCGGCGATGCCGTCGATGGGGGACTTGATTTTCGTGAAGCTCAGCTCCAGCTCGGCCTTGCGGACCTGGGCCCGGGCTGCCAGCACCTCGGCTTCCGAGGCTTGAACCCGCCCCATGGCATCGTCTTTATCCTTTTGGCTCACCGCACGGGCTGCGGCCAGCGGCAGGATGCGTTTGAGGGTTGACTGGGCGGTCGTGAGTACGGCCTGATGCCTGGCAAGCACCGCCTTGGCCACTTCGAGGTCCGCCTGGAACGGCCTCGGGTCGATCTCGAACAGGAGCGTTCCCTTTTTGACGAAGCTGCCTTCCTGATAGTTCTGCTTGATCAGGTAGCCCGTCACCTGAGCGAGGATCGTGGCGTTCATGATGCCGTCCGTGGTGGCCACATACTCCTGATACACGGGAACCGCTTTTTCAACCACATCGGCCACCGCCACCTCCGGCGCCGGTGTCTGCGCCAAATCCTTTCCTGCTTCCGTTTTCTCTTTCTCGGCGTGGCCGATTCCGCTCAAAACCGCCACGAAAGCCATGAGAACCAGAATCCAAACATACTTTCTCTTCACGTTGTCTCCTCCTACCTTATCGCAATATTTAAGATGATCTCATTGCCACCATGACGAGTTTTTGAGATGGCGATATTTCACCGGCGCATGTGAGCGCCAAATTAATGCCGTCATAGCCGAGTTTGCGGACATTCGGCAATGCAAAAGATATAAAGATATAAGGACAAAAGACTCGTTAAAACCCCCATCATGTGCCCAGGCATTCGCCGGCGGAAACCGTTGCCAACACCGCCACCCGTTTTGCGCGGTTTGGGATTTCCAGTTCGGTCATCGTGATGGCCCGGCCGTTTTCTGCTGCGTCCTCGCTTTCTTTGACGCCCATTGGGTTCAGGCGCATCTCCAGGGTTTTCTGCTTCAGGACACCGTCGACACCGGCCAATACGCTCTCCAGCTTCCGCAGAAGGTCCCGGGGGGTTCCCGCCCCGGGCCCGAGGGCCGCGAGCTGTTGGTCGATCTCCGCAAGAAGCTGATGCCATTCTTTCTCCTCCGCCCCGCTTCCCCTACTTCCGCCCAGCAGATACCCGATTTCGCGCTCCCGGGTCTGCTGGATCTTGATCTTGAAAACGGCGCTGTTCCGCTGTGCCGTCAGCTCCTCCCGGAGGGCCTGGGCCTGGATGACCTCTTCGAGAGCATAGGTCGCCAGAACATACAATGCACGGTGGATCAGCTCCCGCCGGCTCTCCTCCTTCGTCGCCACCGGGGCCACGACGCGGTGATCGTAGAATTCGACCACCCTTTGGGCCACGTCTCGCCGGAGGATGTCGCCCTCCATGGCCGTTCCGAAAACCGTCCGCTCCACCTTGTCTGCCGTCAGGAGCGCCACGGCGCTTGCCGCGCCGCTCTTCCGGAAAAAGGATTTCAGGTCCGCGCAGTTTTGCAGCAGGGATTGAATGTCGTCGGGCTTGGCGAACAGCGCGTGCATCAGCGGGTCGCTGTTCCAACGCTCGACAGAAAGGCTGAAAGGGCCGGGTATGCCGGAGACCAGGCCCTCGAGGTACCCCAGGGCATTTCCCACGGGGCTCCGGAGCTGGCGCCGATATCCCTCGACCTTTCGTATCGAAGGATCACTCTCCTCCGCCATGCGCTCGATCCAGTCGGCCATAGCCGACTCCTGCTGGGCCTCCCGCCGCTTCTTCTCCTGGTATTGGCTCCACCTGTCGAAAATTCCCATGGGTTTGGCACTCCTTGTCTAAAATATCACCCGACGGAGAAGAACATTCCTCCATCGGTCGCCCGGGCGCCTTCCACCCGAAACGGTATGTAAAGCTCCTCCTGCTGCGTCTGCAGGATCTCACCGCTCCGGATGGCCGGACCGGTCGGCTGCGGTGATCTCCCCATCGACCCATGCCGCCAGAAGGGTATGAGTCACGGCGAGGACCACCGGCCCGACGAAAATGCCGATGAGGCCGAATGCGATCAGGCCGCCGACGACGCCGACGAAAATGAGCAGAAAGGGAAGATCGGCCCCTTTTTTGATGAGATATGGACGCAAGAAATTATCCATAGGAGCGACCAGCAAGGTGTAAAGCAGCAGAAAGGTTCCCCATCCGGTGCCGCCGGTCCAGTACAGCCAGGCCACCGCGGGTGCCAGCACGAGCAGGGGGCCGACCTGGGCGATGGCGAGCAGGAACATAGCCGCCGTGAGCAGCATGGCAAAAGGAACGCCGGCGACGAAGAGGCCGACACCGCCCATGATGGACTGAACCAGCGCGGTCACCAGCACGCCGATGGCAACCCCGCGCACGGCTTGTCCGGCCAGTCGGATCGAATGCTCTCCCCGCGCGCCGCCCAGGCGGCGCCCGAAACGCCTGCTCCAGGAGGCCGTCGCCTCACCCCGGGCATACAGCATGGCGGCGAATATCACCGTGAGGAGAAATTGCAGGACCAGGGCGCCGAAGCCGCCCACTTCCGCGGCAAACCACCGGATGGCTGTTGCCCCGTATGGGGCAAGTTTTTTCACAAAATCCTGAAGCTCCGCGACCAGGACCTTTTCCCATGCCGCTGCCAGGTTGGCGCCGACGAGGGGCAGGCGTTCCAGCCAGGCCGGCGGGGGCGGAATCTCGAAGTCGGACACGCCCCTTACCCAGCCGACAATTTGGTCCGTGTTCGACACGATGGTGCCGATGGCCATCCAGAGCGGCAGGACCAGGAGGCAGAGCAGAATGAGGGTCATCACCGCCACCGCCAGGGACCGGCGTCCCCAGAGCCGGTTCTGAATTGAAATCATCAACGGCCATGTTGCCGTCACGATCGTTACCGCCCAGATGGCAGCCCCGAGAAAAGGCTCCAGGATCCATATGGCAACGCCGATCAAGGCACCGATGAAGAGTACCGTGAGAACGATGCGCGTGATATCGTTTTGGGTTCGAGTCATTTAGATCTCTTCATGCTTTTTCCGCCCTCACCCCTGAAGGCTTCTCTTTACCTGCTGATCTTGACGCAGGTAATGGGCAAACGCCGACGCAACGGCGCAGGAGGCCAACCTGGCTTCGGCCGAATCGGCCCGGCTGGTCAGGATAATGGGGACCCGTGCTCCGAGAACGATGCCGGCCGAATCGGCCCTGCCCAGATAGGCCAGCTGTTTGGCCAGCATGTTGCCGGCCTCCAGGTCGGGTGCCAGAAGGATGTCCGCCTCACCGGCCACCGGTGAATGGATCCCTTTGATCAGAGCGGCCTCTTTACTGATGGCGTTGTCAAAGGCCAGAGGGCCGTCGAGGAGGGCGCCTTCAATCTGGCCGCGATCCGCCATTTTGCACAAAGCGGCGGCTTCGACGGTGGAGGGGATCTTCGGGTTCACCGTTTCCACGGCCGAGAGAATGGCCACCCTGGGCTGGGGAATGTTGAGCGCGTGGGCCAGTTGGATGGCATTCTTGAGAATATGGATCTTGTCCTCCAGAGTCGGATAGATGTTGATCGCCGCGTCGGTGATGAACAGGGGCCGGGGGTAGGTGGGCACATCCATGGCAAACACGTGGCTGATCCGCCGTTCGGTGCGCAGCCCCGTGGCTGAAGGGACGACGGCGCTCATCAGTTCGTCGGTATGCAGGCTGCCCTTCATGAGCGCTTCAGCCTCGCCTGATCGGCATAGCGCCACGGCTTTTGCCGCCGCGTCATGGCTGTGGATCGCGTTCACCAGGCGATAGGCGCCGATATCCAGATTCAGGCTCTCGGCCAGGGCCCGGATTTTAACTTCAGGCCCCACCAGGATTGGATCAATCACGTTGGCTCTGGCGGAATCAATGGCGCCTTCCAGTGCCTCCTTGCTGCAGGGATGACATACGGCGACAGGGATCGGATTCCAGTCATCGACGTAGTCGATCAGTCTTTTGAAAGCGGTTTTGTAGTGCAGATGCTGAATGGCGTAAGGGGATCCGGCATCGGTGGGCTTTTTTGTCGGAGCCTTAACCCTGGCGATGCCGGTGATGATATCCTCTCCGCGCTGATTGACCGCCCGGCAGTCGAACACCACACTCCCATCCGCGGCATTCTTGGACTTGGCAGTTACGGTGATGATGAGCGTGTCGTCCAGCTCCACCACATTGTGAAACTCGAAATGTTGAGACAGGTAGACCGTGCCGGGACCCGGCAGGTCGTTTCCCAGCAGGCTCGAGATGAGCGTTCCGCCCCACATGCTGTGTCCGACCAGCTTGTGTCGCGCCAGAAGCATCTGCGCGTACTCGTCGCTGAAATGCGTCGGGTTCATGTCGCCAGACAACAGCCTGAACCCGTCGATATCCTGTTTGGTCAATATTCGTTCCATTCGGGCGGTGTCGCCGATCTGGATTTCATCGAACGTCTTGTTGGTGATCATTGGCGCGAACCTCCTGCGCTGAAGCGTTTCAAGAATGCTCCTCGGGCCCCCCGGCTGACGGCGGAGCGGTGAAGAGCCGCTCCACCTCGGCAAGGCGCCTTTGTGCCTCGTCATGGAGCGGTCCGCCGGCGGTGACGACCTTGCGCACAACCTCCAGCAGGTGACGGGCCTCGTCTTCACGGCCCTTGAGCAGTAATGGAATAGCCTCCACGGCCCGGCGTTCGTCCAGCCGGAGCATGTAATACTGTTCGCGAAGGTCCTGCTTGAATTCGGTCAGGGGTTTTTCCGTGCCTTGCTCTGCCCGGATCCGGCGAAGCATCTCAAACCCGCGCTCATCGGCCGCATTTTCCGGCAGACGCACATAGAGCAGCGCCCGAATCGCCGCCTCGCGCGGCCCTCCCTGGTCCATTTTGGCTTTCAGTTCCTCGATCCGGCGCTGGACGAAGGCCGCATGTTCCGGGTCCTCGCCGGGACGATTTCTGGGCGGCCCGTCCGATGCCCGGAGACCCAGCAGGGCCTGGAGCCAGGATTGACTGTAGACGCCGAAGAAGGTCTGCTCCGTCATCATGTCCCGCCAGTCCGCATATGCCCTGAGGCCCTGGGTCATCCAGTCGGAGAATCCCTTTTCCCACTGGAGAAAGGGGTTGTCGCCCGCGGCCGGCTGACGGTTCTCCTTGACGGTTTGTGCCGCCGAAGCCAGGGGTTGCATGGCCGGATTGCGGTCCGAGAAAAGCTCGTAGCCCAGCCGCAGCGGATGCATGCGGCGCAGTTTTTCGGCACTCTGTTCGGTGGCCAGGGCGCGGATCACGGGTTGTGCCATGGTGCGGTAGAGGCCCTGGGTGACCTCCGACAACCGGGCCACGGCCGCAAAGCAGCGGTCGTCTTCGGGGGTGTTTCCGCCCAGGGCCCGGATGTCCGCCAGGGTTCGCCGCTCGAAACGGGAAATATAGCCGCCGTCGGCCAGCTCGGCATGCGCGGTGTCCGGCGTAACTGTCTGGAAGACCGCCTCGTAAAGACCGGGTGGGAGGCAATCGATGAGATCGATGTTATCGGCAAACTCCTGATGCTCCTTTTTGGCAACGCTGCCCGACACAAAGATCCCCAGGTGCCCGATGGTCTCGTGCACCGCGTAGACGATGGTCTGGCCGACGGCCAGGATGTCCTCGTCGCTGCCGTAAAGGTCCAGAATCCAGCCCAAGGCCTGCTGGGGCGGTGTGATGTCGTCGCCTTTGGAGCAGAGGCAAACGATGGGCGATCGGATCTTTCTCAGATCCAGCCGCACGCCGTCCTCTGTCACCAGTTCGGCGGTGCTGAGCTTGTTGCCGACAAAGAGGTTGTCGACGATGTACTGCATCTCCTCGCTGGTCAGGATCACGTGCCCGCCCCACCAGCGTTCGAAGCCCAGATAGCGGGGCGCCTCCGTGTCGATGTTGGCGTAGAGGTTGTACTGCTTTGACCAGAGGGTGTTGGCCGGGTTGAGATTTTCGAAGTTCTGCACCAACCAGGCGCCGTCGAACTTGCCATGGCCCAGGTCGCTCATCATCGCCGTCAGCCAACTCCCCCCCAGCATGCCACCGGTATAGCGCATGGGGTTGACGCCGCGCACCCCCGCCCAGTAGGACATGGGCGATCCGGCCACAATGATCGGGCCGCAGAGATCCGGGCGCTTGGCCGCCAGCATCATGAGCGCCCACCCCGCCTGGCAGTTGCCGATCACCACCGGTTTGCCCTCAGCTGCGGGGTGCAGTTCCGCGACCCGTTCGAGAAAGACGGCCCACGCCTCGATGACCGCCTCGATGGTCTGCCCCGGTTCAGGCACCGGCGTAAACCCGATAAAGTAACAGGCATGCCCCGCGCCCAGGGCTTCACCGATCTCGCTGTCGGCCTTGAAGCCGCCGATGCCCGGGCCGTGGCCCGCGCGCGGATCGATCACCACGAAAGGCCGCTTGCGCTCGTCGATGACCGTCCCTTCGGGCGGGTCTATCTTGATGATCCCGTAATTCACGGGCCGGGGAAGGGTCCGGCCGTCCAGGACCAGGTGATGGTTGAATTGCAGCACATGGGGCACCTTCACCGCCATGCGCTCCAGATACTGATTGCCGCGCCGGCGCATCACGTCCCAGTAAAGCACCCCCCGTTGTCCGGCGTCGATCATATATTCGGTCCACTCTTTGTAACCCAAAAGCGGGTTGAAATCTTTGGTATCCATTACTTGGATTTCCTTTCTATTCTGTCCGGAATCCGGAAACGTATCGCCTTACGCCATGATGCTGGCCCCGCCGTCGACATAGACGGTCTGGCCGGTAAGCCGCCGCGCGAAAGGTGTCGCCAGGAAGGCGCAGGTGAACCCCACGTCCATGATGTCCACCAACTCGCCGACCGGAGATCTCTCGACGGCATCATTGAGCATCCGGTCGAAGTCCTTGAGCCCCGAGGCGGCCCGCGTCTTGAGCGGCCCCGGTGAAACCGGATGCACACGAATCTTCCGCGGGCCGAGTTCATAAGCCAGGTAGCGGCAGGCCGCCTCCAGAGCTGCCTTGACCGGCCCCATCACGTTGTAATTGGGCACTACCTTCTGGGCCCCGTGGTAGCTCATGGCAAAAAGAGTCCCGCCGTCCTTCATCAGCGGTGCCGCCAGAAGCGCCATTCGGATGAAAGAATGGCAGGAGATGTCCATCGCGGCCGAGAAGCCGGCGGCGGAGCAGTTCAGCAGCCCGCCCTGCAGATCCGCTTTGGGTGCGAAGGCGATGGAGTGCACCAGGATATCCAGCTGTCCCCACTCCCGCCCGATCTGATCGAACACCGCTTCCATTTCGCCGGGTTTGGCGACATCCATCGGCAGGAGCATCGCCGCATCCAACGCGTTGGCCAGGGGCTCAACATGAGCTTTGGCCTTGTCGTTGAGATAGGTGACCGCCAAATCGGCGCCCAACTCGCGAAACGCCCTGGCGCAGCCGTAAGCAATGGAATGTTCGTTGGCGATCCCCGCCACCAGCGCCTTTTTGTCCTTAAGAATCGGGCGCGGCATATCTTTTTCCATTTTATTCCTCCTTAGGTCGTTTCAAGCAGCCGCTGGGTGTGACGCGCAATCATCAATTCCTCGTTCGTCGGGATGACATAGACATCGACGCGGCTTGCGTCGGTGCTGATGCGCCCCGTACCGCTGGCGTTGGCCCCTTCATCGATTTCAACCCCCAGCCATGCGGCATCCCGGCAAACGCGGCTGCGGATGACCGGGGCGTTTTCGCCGATCCCGGCCGTAAACACGATGGCGTCCAGCCCGCCCATAACCGCCGTCAGCGCTCCAAGCTCCCGGCGGATCCGGTACAGGAAAAGATCGACGGCAAGCCGGGCTTGAGGCTCCCCACTCGCAAGCAGCGTGCGCATGTTGCTGGATATGCCGGAAACGCCCAGCAGTCCCGACTGGGTGTAAATCAGTCGTTCGATCGCGCGGGCGTCCATCCCGCACTGGTCCATGAGATAGAGGATCACGCCGGGATCGAGCGCGCCGCTCCGCGTGCCCATGGGCAGCCCTTCGACCGCTGTGAACCCCATGGTGCTGGCAATGCTCCGCCCCGCCTCCAGGGCGCACATGCTTGCCCCGTTGCCCAGGTGAAGCACAACGCACCGGCCTTTTGCCGCCCTCGGTGAGATGTCGGGCAGGACAGAGGCGATGTACTCGTAGGACAAGCCGTGGAACCCGTACCGCATGACCCCCGCCTCCCGCAGTTCGGCCGGCAGGGCGAACATCTGAGCCACCTCGGGCTGGCCTCGGTGGAAGGCGGTGTCAAAGCAGGCCACCTGCGGTAGGTCGGGAACGCGCACAAGCGCACGGCGAATCGGCCCGAGGTTGTGGGGCTGGTGCAGGGGGGCCAGGGGAACGAAGGTTTCCAGGACCTTCAGCACTTCTGCATCCACCCGCACCGGCTGCGTGTAGGCCAGTCCGCCGTGCACCACCCGGTGCCCGATACCCATGAGCCGGTCATCCCAAAGCTCAGACCGCAGATGGTCGATCAGATGGTCGAGGGCCCCGTCGTGCCCTATCGCGACGCCGTCGGGCCAGGACTTTTCGGCTTTAACCGCCCCATCCTGCGTCTTCGAGAGAAAGCGTGCGCTGGTGTAAATGCCTTCGATCTGCCCCCGGATGTCCAACTCCAGGTTTCCATCCCTCTCCAGAAACAGTGAAAACTTGATGCTTGACGAACCCGCGTTGAGCACGACAATGGCGTTGGACATGGTCATTCCTTTTCTTCAGGATGTGACTACGTAATAAATCAGGCGGCAGACTCCGCAAGCGACATCGTTACATGCAGCGTTGCCCCTTCAAACTTTCTTTTCACGGGGAGACCGCTCCGCTCGAATACGCGGATCATGGCCTTATTTTCCGGAAGCACCTCCGCCTCGAGCCGGGAAAGCCCTTTTTCCCGGGCGATACTCACAAGGTGTCGCATCAGGCGTCCGGCGATCCCCTGGCCGTGATAATCCTCCTCCACGGCAAAGGCCACCTCGGCGCTTTGCGGCAAATCTCCGGCGGGTAGGACGGCATAGCGCCCTGCGCCGATGATCACTTCGCCTTCTCCCTTCCCGACCGTGACTACCAGGGCGACCACGTTTTCAAAATCGACCTCGGTGGCGGCCTTGAGCTCGGCATCAGTCAGGGCTTTCTTGTGATGGAAGAACCGGGTGTACACCGATTCGGTTTCCAGGTTCCGGAAGGCCTCGGAAAGTCGGTGCTTGTCGTCGGCCCGGATGGACCTGATCCTCACTGTGGTGCCGTTCTTGAGCGTTTCGATTTTTTCAAATTTTTCTGCGTCCATCATTTCAGTTTCCCCTGCCGGCAAAAAATTGTCGGGTTAACCACCCATGGTTCAGTCGCGCCTGCAGGTCGGTCCGCCTGACCGCAGGCGCTCCCCATTTACGTTTATTTCAATCCAACTTCCTTGATCGCGTCCTTGCATCGCTTGCTCACCTTGGCGTCGTTTTTTTTCAGGCATTCCAGCACGCGCCCCTCGCCCACTTGAACATCAGCGCAGTAGGACATCAGATCCGCTTCGCACTCATCTGCGATATACCCCAGGGCCGCCACCGCCCTCTCGAGCCTTGAAGCCGCATCGTACAGGGCATATTCGCATTTCCCGGACAGCTTATCCTGATGGGCATAGAGGCATGCGAGGACCCGCCCTTCGCCGGGCGTTACATCCTTGCAGTAGATTGTGATCTCGGCCTGACAGCCATACGCAACAGTCTCTATAATATTCTCTTCCGCGGACAGGCTGCCGGCAAGGCCTAAGGACATCATTATTACCCCGCAGGCGATCAGATAAACATGCTTCATGGTCTTTTCCTTTCATATCGTTAAGTTTCAATTTGAGGAATTTTCAGTGCGATAAATATATGTGCTTCATGACCACTTTTGGCGACTTGATTTCCCAGCTGGAAGGCACGTCTTCAGGGTGTCCTGCCATGAACGTTATCCAGGAAAATCTTGATTCTATCGCCCCAGAACCTGAAAGCTTCCTCGGTGGACCCCCACTTACTGAACCGTTCGGTGAACCCAGCGCTTCTGTCGTCCTGGGCAACGGCGAGGACCTCATTCGTCATGGCGTCGAGAACCATCACCTCGGCACTCGTCGCCCCTGAACCGGACCAGGAGCCTGTAGCGCCTTTCTTGAGGAGACTCATACCCAGGCCGATAGGGACCACCGAGGTGACGGTGCTCAGCCCCGGCTTGCTCTGTTTGAGATCGGTGATGGCAAAACGGATCCGAAGCACATCGGGACCCGGTTTTGCCGCGATCGGGTAGGCATCCTTGAGGGCGTTGATGAGAGCCATGTTGCAGTTATCCGCCAGATCCTTCATTTCCTGCGCATCAATGCCCTTATGTTCCGAATCATCGGAAAGGTAGAAAACAACGCTGTCCAGCATAATCCTGGTGTACTGCTTGAAATCCACATCGGGCTTCAACCAGCGCATCTTGGCGCCGCCTTCCGGACCGGGCTGGAGATTGTCATAATAGTCCTCTAGAAAACCTGAATGCTGTGTTGCGGCTACGGGTTCACCTGATTGCGTACCCGTCGATGCGCAGGCGGTCACGAAGCACGCCAGGACAATTCCAATAATGGTCGCCAGCGTTTTTCTTGTCGGTCGTTTCATGCTATTTTCCTTTTTTTTTAGGTTATCAAGTTGTTATTGTTATCCATGCGGGCAGCCCGCCGAGACCCATTCCTCATTTCATGTTCCCAAATATCCCTGTCAGCCCGACAGCATTTCATGACATTTCGCAGGTGACGTCATCTGTTATTTTCATCCTCCTGTCCGGCTGGATATTGTTATTGTCCGGCGCCTGCCTACAGGGCCGGTGTGAGGACGGCGCTCTTGTAGGCGATGACGTCCATCAAATTGATCCAGGATCTGACAAGTGACGCCACCGCCTGGTCCTGGAGCCGGCCGGCCAGGGCATTGATGTCGATCCCGGCCCGGCCAAACTCCGTCAGCAAGGTCTTGCAGTTACCCTCGCCCACACGAATCCGCTCATCAAAATCGGTGTGACATGCGAAAGCCTTCAGGCCCCCTTCGGACACAACCATCACCGTGTAGGGCAGGGAGAGGACATCGATGTACCCGGCCTCCGAGAGTGCAGGATCTTCAGGGCCGGCTCTGATCCACAGAAGGCGCTGCGGCCGAGCCCCGGCGTCGCATGCACGCGCCCAACGTGGCGAAGAGAGCAATTCGCGACAGGCATGATAGGTGTCCTGTGCCACGGCGATATCGAGTTGGTCGCGCATCGGCTCAGGTACCCTGTCCATGATCACCGCGTCCCACTGATTGACATAAAAAGAAGCGATGGAAATGATGTCGGGCCTGAGGCCCTTGGCGATGCGACGCTCGATCCCGCGCATAAACGCATCGGCCGCCGCCAGGTATTGCTCCCGTGAAAAAAGAAGGGTCACATTCACCGGGATACCGGCGAAGATCGCCTCCTCGACGACGAGAAGCCCTTTCTTTGTGCCCGGAATCTCGATGAAAAAGTTGGGGCGCCCAGCATGGGCATACAGGTTTCTGGCTGCTGCGATAGTGCTTGCCGTATCATAGTACAGGAGAGGCGACACTTCTACCGAAACCCATCCATCCATCCCGTCGGTCCGGGCATAAACGGGCAGGAAAAGGTCGGCGGCCCGGCCAAGGTCCTCCAGGGCGAGTTCGAATAGCAGCGTTTCTCCGAATTTGTCTTCCTTCAGTTTTTTGCGAATGTCAGCATCGTAGGCCGGACTATTCTGAATGGCACGGCCAAATGCGGTCGGATTGAAAACCAAGCCTGTCACCGACTGTTCCTCGATGCAGCGCCCGAGGGTTCCGTCGTTCAACTTGCTGCGTGTGATGCTGTCGAGCCAGAACTTTTGGGCGTAGGCATCCGGCTTCAGGGTTGTTTTCATCGTTTTTCATTTCATTTTATTAGAGGGTATCCGATGGCATTCCACGTAGTATCAAAAAGTGGGCCGCCAATGACAGTTCACAAGAAAAAAATATAACATATAGATATTTATTTGTTTAATCGCATTTGTCATCCATCCCATCGAAAGGCCGGATAGTTGATGACCCTCAATATGTTGCGGATTCATAATATATTGAGGCCTCCGGTTTGTCGCAGGCACTTCGCGAACAAGCTCGGGCTCCAGCCATGGCGGTGCCAGGTATGACGTGTCGCGTTTCGAGGTTATTCTGACAGGGAAGTTGGATTGTGTTCAGCAAGATGTTTACAGGCCGGCTTGCTTGCGGCCCTGAGCCTGAAAATCAGGCCTCCTGCCTGAGTTCCCAGATTTTTTTGCAGTACTCCCGGATGGACCTGTCCGACGAAAACCTGCCCATGCGGGCCACGTTGAGGATGGAGATGCGGGTCCATTTCTCCTGATTACGGTAGGCGGCGGCGACTTGATCCTGACAGTTGATATAGGCTTGATAGTCTGCAAGCAGCATGTAGGGATCGTGATTTAAAAGACTGTCCAGCAGCGGAACGAAACGCGCCCGATGGTCCGGGGAAAAATGCCCGGAGTAGAGCAGGTCGATAGCCTCTCGCAATTGGGCGTTTTCCTCGTAATACCGCCTGGGGTTGTAGCCGCGGCCCCAGAGATCGTTGATTTGATCCACCGTCAATCCGAAAAGGAAAAAGTTTTCAGACCCCACTGCCTCCCGGATCTCGACATTGGCGCCGTCAAGGGTTCCAATCGTCAATGCGCCGTTCATTGAGAATTTCATGTTGCCGGTCCCGGAAGCCTCCTTGCCGGCCGTTGAAATCTGCTCGGAGAGTTCTGCCGCGGGGTAGATCATCTGGCCGTTTTTGACATTGAAGTTCGGGAAAAAGACGACCTTGAGGCGTCCCGCCACGTCAGGATCCCTGTTGACCACCTCGCCCACGTCGCTGATCAGTTTGATGATCAGTTTGGCCATGGCATATCCCGGCGCGGCCTTGCCGCCGAAGATGAAGGCCCGCGGTGTGATGTCCAGGTTCGGATTCCGCTTGATCCGGTTGTAAAGGGTGATGATGTGCAACACGTTGAGATGCTGCCGCTTGTACTCATGAATCCTTTTGACCTGGACATCGAAGAGCGCGTCCGAATCGATGGTGTTGCCGGTCCGCTCATGGATGAGCCTGGCAAGACCTGCCTTGTTTTCGCGTTTTACTTCCCGCCACTGGTTACGGAATTCCGGATCGTCCGCCAACGGCGCGATTTTCTCGATCTCTTCTTCAAAGCGGCAGATCCAGCGGTCGCCGATGGCCCCTTCGAGGAGACCGGCGAGCTTGGGGTTGCTTAGCACCATCCAGCGTCTCGGGGTGACGCCGTTGGTCACGTTGACAAAGCGATCGGGATAAATATCATGAAAATCCCTGAGCACGGTCTGGGACAGAAGCTTCGTGTGAATTTCGGCCACACCATTAATCCGATGGCTGGCCACACTGGCGAGATGCGCCATCCGGATGCTTTTTTGGCCGCCGTCGTCAATGATGGAAAGTCGGGAAGCCAGGCTGTCATCCCCTGGAGCGCGCCTGCGGACTTCCTCGAGAAACCGGTGGTTGATTTCATAAATGATTTCCAGGTGGCGCGGGAGCAGGTGACTGAAGAACGGAAGGGACCACTTTTCCAGGGCCTCGGAGAGAAGGGTTTGATTCGTATAGGAAAACACGTTTTGGGTGATAGTCCATGCATCGCTCCATTCCATGTCGTGCTCGTCCACAAGCAGTCGCATGAGCTCCGCAACGGCAATGGCGGGGTGGGTGTCATTGAGTTGAACGGCGAAGCTTTCGTGAAACGTATCCAACGCTTTTCCCCGGATGAGATGAATTCGGATCATGTCCTGAAGGGCGCAGGAGACGAAGAAATACTGCTGGGCGAGACGCAGTGTCTTGCCGATTTCCGGCTCGTCGTTGGGATAGAGGACCTTGCTGACGGTCTCTGAAACCACCTTTTCATCGACCGCCTTGTAATAGTCTCCGACATTGAAGGCCTGGAAATCGAAGGATTCCACCGCTTCGGATTTCCACAGGCGCAGGATGCCGATGAAATCCTTTCGAAAGGCGGGAATCGGTGTGTCGTAGGGCACTCCTTTGATAACCCGATTTGGAATCCATTTGATCCGCAGACGCCCGCGCTCGTCATGGAACCATTCAGTGCGGCCGCCAAAATTCACGGTGCAGGACAACTCCGGCCGGTGAATTTCCCAAGGGTTTCCCAGGCGGAGCCATTTGTCGGTTTTTTCAACCTGCCATCCGTCACGGATTTTCTGGCTGAAGATGCCGAATTCATACCGTATGCCATAACCCAGGGCCGGCACGCCCAGTGCGGCCAATGAATCCATATAACAGGCGGCAAGTCTTCCCAGACCGCCGTTTCCAAGGCCCGGTTCTTCCTCCTGGGCCAGGAGATCATCGAGATCTAATCCGAGCTGCGCGACCGCTGCCCGGACATTGTCATATATGCCCAGACTGATGAGCGCATTGCCGAGATGAGGACCCATCAAAAATTCGGCCGATAAATAGCCGACGATCTTTCTTCGCGGATCTGCAATTGCCTGAACAACATTGATCCAATGGCCGAACATGCGGTCTCGGACGGTATATGCAAGCGCCACGTACCAGTCATTAGGTGTCGCCATGACCGGCAGGCGTGCCTGCGAAAAATGAATATGGTCCAGTATGGATTTCCGGATCGCCGCGACGCTGTTTCCTCTTCGCGCATCGTTCTCGTTTTTGGTTGCTTGTGCACCAATGACCGTCGCTTCCATTTATATCACCATACCTTCCGCTCAACAGGTGTCATCGTGTTCGGGCCGAGGCCGGCACCGTCAGGTTTCCGGCTGGATCGTCCGGACGGCCGCCGTCATCCCCTATGTGCGGGTTATGGACCGCCACCTCCGGCTCGACTTTTCAAGCGGGTACAGGGGTGGATGAGTACCGGTGAAGTCGGTAGTCCTTTAAAGCTTGCTTCGGGCGGCCCGGAAACTTGCCGCTGAAGGGGGGTGGCGTACCCGGCCGATACCGGCATACGAAAAGTGTGAATTGAACTATAAAGAAAAAATATGCTTTTGCAAATAGAAATAATTACCCAGATATATGAGGAGAATGTGCCATTTGTTTGCGGCGTGACTTGCGTTCTCAAAGCTATTCCTCGGCTGCTGAACCACGGCGGTCAGCGATGTCGGTGCGGATGTCGGCAGGATAGAGCATGGATCACGAACGGGGTGTTTTTTTGTGGCGAGAGGTGTGAGCTGGCGGCGGGCAAATGCCCGCCGCCAGCTCAATCATTTTCGATCCGATTACCCCAGAATGGCTTTGAGGTCGCCCTCGGGGGTCCCGATGGGCATGATGTTGAAGTTTTCCACCAGCACGTTGAGCACGTTGGGGCTGATGAACGCCGGCAGGCTCGGTCCGAGGCGGATGTCCTTGATGCCCAGATGGAGCAGGCTCAGCAGGATGACGCAGGCCTTCTGCTCATACCAGGAGAGGATCATGGAGAGGGGCAGGTCGTTGACCCCGATCCCAAAGGCGTCGGCCAGGGCCTGGGCGATGCGGACGGCGGAGTAGGCGTCGTTGCACTGGCCCACGTCGAGGAGGCGCGGTATGCCGCCGATGTTGCCGAGCTCCTTGTCGAAGAAACGGAACTTTCCGCAGGCCAGGGTCAGGACCACGCAATCCTTGGGCACCTTCTCCACGAACTCGGTGTAATAGTTTCGCCCCGGCTTGGCGCCGTCACACCCGCCCACCAGGAAGAAGTGCCGGATGGCCTTGTTTTTCACCGCTTCGATGACCTGGGGCGCGACACCCAGGACGGCATTGCGCCCGAACCCCACCATGACCGATTTGCCTTCCACGTCCTCGGTGAAACCGTCCATGGCCAGCGCCTTCTCGATCACCGGCGTAAAATCGTCGTTGGTCACGTGGGTGACGCCCGGCCAACCCACCAGCCCGGTGGTGAAGATCCGGTCATTGTAGCTTTCCCTCGGCTTCTGGATGCAGTTGGTGGTCATGAGGATGGCGCCGGGAAAGGCATCGAACTCCCGGGCCTGATTCTGCCATGCCGTGCCGTAATGGCCGTAGAAATGGGGGTGCTTCTTCAACTCCGGGTAGCCGTGGCAGGGCAGCATCTCACCGTGGGTATAGACGTTGATGCCTTTTCCCGCCGTTTGCTTGAGCAGGGTATCCAGGTCTTTAAGGTCGTGGCCCGAGATCAGGATGGCCTTGCCTTTTCGGGCGCCCAGGGGTACTTGGGTGGGGACAGGGTGGCCGTAGGTCCCGGTGTTTCCGGCGTCGAGGAGTTCCATAGCCCGGATGTTGACCTCGCCGCACTTCAGGGCCAGACCGACATACTCGTCAACGCCGAGGCTTTTGTTCAGGGTGGCGGCCATGGCCTCGTGGATAAAGGCAAAAACCGCTTCATCCTGCTGCCCCAGGATGGCCGCGTGGTCCGCGTAGGCCGCAAGCCCCTTGAGCCCGTATACCAGCAATTCTCTCAGCGAGAGGAGATCCGGGTTCATGTCGGGGTCGGCCTTGATGCCGACCTTTTCCCCCTGGGCGATCATCTCGGCCGTGGTTCCTGCAGGCGTGAAGTCGGCCGCGACATCCGCAAAGGAATTGGCACCGCCGACAGCCGCCACTTTTTTCTTGAGGGCTTCACGGTGCGCCACGCAGTCTCGGATCAGCGCAACGAAGCGTTCGGAATCGAAATCGACGTTGGTGAGAGTGGAGAAGATCGCCTCGCAGGTAAAGCGGTTGACAGCGTCATCCGATACGCCGACCTTTCGGCCTTCCACCGCAACGAGGGAGAGGCCTTTGACCGCATGAATCAAGAGATCCTGGAGGGCTGCTGTTTCGGGTTGTTTTCCACATACGCCGATCTTGGTGCAGCCTTCGCCTTTTGCCGTCTGTTCGCATTGAAAACAAAACATGTGTTGCCTCCTTGTTGAGTTGATATATAAGAAAAAGGTTGTAGTGTTGCCGTTGCTATTGGAGCTGAATATAACCCATCGATCCCGCCGCCGCATTGACTTAGGTCAATAAAGGGGACATCAACGAGAAAAAGCAGGCCCCATTCGCTTCAGAGAGCCGGGATGGGGGTTGAAAACCGGTCGAATTCGAGAAAGAGGGGAGAGTGGATAACATCATTACCATCATAAAGTCCGTTCCGATTTTCAGTGGACTCGAAGACGATGATATTGAAGCCCTGTTGCGGATCGCGGTCCATCGACGGTACGGCAGGGGAGAACTCATCTTTTCGGACGGAGACGCCGCCGACGGATTCTACGTCGTCGCCGGCGGAAAAGTTAAGATATTCAAGGTGTCCTTCGACGGAAAGGAGCAAATCCTTCATATATTCGGGCCGGGTGAGCCGTTCGGGGAGGTCCCGGTTTTCAGCGGTGAGTCCTTTCCGGCCAATGCCCAGGCTATTGCCGCGAGCCGTTTGATATTTTTTTCACGGAAAGATTTCATCGCGCTCATCACCGAAAAGCCGTCCCTGGCCCTGAACATGTTGGCCGTGCTTTCCATGCGGCTGCGTCGATTCACGGTTCAGATCGAACACCTGTCCCTGAAAGAGGTGCCGGAGCGCCTGGCCGCCTATCTGATGTATCTTGCCCGGGAACAGGAATCCGATGATCACGTTCGGCTCGACATCGCGAAGGGGCAGCTGGCGAGCCTCCTGGGGACGATACCCGAAACGCTCTCCCGAATCTTTGCGAAAATGAGCGCTGACGGCCTGATCGAGGTGAACGGACCCGATATCCGCCTTTGTGACCGGGAGGGGTTGGCGATCCTGGCCGGCATGGACCTGGACGGGGCGTGAACGCGCGACTGTCGGGCCATGGTTCCGGCTGTGGCATCTCCAAAAGCACTCTTCATTTGGTATGCATGGATCGGCTCATGTCAAGTCCTGTTTGCATCTCTTCTGAAAGCCGACAGGCCGGCCCCTTACATCACCTCGTCATGGCAGGCATCTCGAGAGTCGAAAAATCGTTTACACAATCATTTGGGTTTTCTATAGTCGGGGCGAAGAATCCATCCGTATTGCGTTCTAGCCGGAATGGATTGACGGTTGCCCCATTGTGCGCGGAAGGCCGGATGGCTTGAGATGCGCTGCAGGATGATGTTTTGTCGGAGTTCTTTGCAGGAAACGGATATGACCGATTCTAAATCCAAACCAGATGCGATTTCGTTCGAGATGGACGCCGACGTGAAGCAGGAAACTGCGCCGCGCATGGTTGTCCGGCAGATTCAGAAGGAAATCGAGAGCGGCCGTCTCAAACCCGGTCAGAAGCTTCCCTCCCAAAATGCCATGGCCAAGATGTTCGGCGTGGGCATGTCTTCCATACGGGAGGCTGTCAACACTCTCGAAGTGATGGGAATTCTGGAAGTCACCCACGGCAGCGGAACATTTGTGAAGGAAGACCTGCCCCTGGACCAATGGGCCCTGGGGAGACTCGAACAGGAGCTGTTTGATGCCTCGCCCTTTGAGTTGTTCGAATTGCGTGAACTGATCGAGTGTCACGTGACCCGGATGGCGGCCCAGCGGGTCAGCGACACCGGCATCCAAAGCATCCGGGACGCCTTGCTGGAACTGGCGGAAAGTATCACCGGCCGGAAGGAGTTTCTGGAGGCGGACATGGCGTTCCACATGGCCATCTGTCGGGCGGCCCGGCAGCCGGCAGCCGGCGTCATCATCCGACTGCTTTATAACCTGGTGCACCAGCAGTTTTCTCTGGCCCATACCACCCAGACCAGGGAATACAGGGCCAGGGCCCTCGAAACGGCGAGGGCCGTGGTCAGGCACATCGAGCAAGGCGACGAGGTCGGTGCCATTCGGTGCATGAGAAGCCACCTGGACCAGGCCAAGCATGGATTGTCGTCTGAATGAGCAGCGGCACGATTTAGGCTGTGCTTCCATATCCTCGTGCAGATCCATTTATTAGCCTGAGGATTACAGCTCGAACTGAATTTGGTGGGGCACGTTTTTCCTTTCTCAGAGATTTTTGAGTAACACATCAGAACAATTCATCGTAAGATTGCCTTGTTATCCCATGTCGATGCTCCTCACGGAAATTGTGTTGATTCCTTCTCTATTATTGGCTTCATATATGTTTATCTGATCGTTATGCGGCCGATTGCCGTGTGATTGCGTTTGCCGTCGAGATCTTCAGAAGAATATTTTTTAGATCTGATGAATAACAGTGACAAACTCAGAATAATTGTATAGTCATCAGATCAATATTCGTGAATTTCCACGCTACTCCACTGGTCCCAAACTTAACGAAGGAGATGATTATGCGAGTTCAATCTTGGCGTATCTTCAGTGCATTGTTTGCAGCGGTGTTTTTTTTTGGCGGTGCCCGGTCCCGGCATGGGCCAGGAAAAAGTTCTCAAGATCGGCGTTACCGCCCCGTTGACCGGACATAGTGCCATTTGGGGGAACAATGCCAAGGCTTCGGTGGAAATCGCCTTCGAAGCCGTCGACTACAAGGTGGGTGACTATAAAATCGAAGTGATCTGGATCGATTCTCAGTCGGATCCGGCCAAAGCCACTAACGCCTTTGCCGAAGCGGTTGAGCAGAAAGGGATCGACGTCGCTTTTTACGATGTTCACAGCTCGGTATCGGTGGCATTCATGGACGTGGCGAGCGCGTATAAGATTCCCCTGTTTTTTCCGCTAGGCGCAGCGAGCACCATCAATGACAAGTGGCTGTCAAACCCTGAGAAATATGCATATTTCGGCGGAAAGGGATGGCCGGATCCCGGCAAGCTGGCACTAGGTTACGTCGAAGCTTTGGACAATGCGGTGAAAACCGGGGTCTGGAAACCCAACACCAGGGGATCATGGGCACCGTGTTCAACGGCCGGCTCATCGAAGAGGTGCGGGTGGGCGACAGAACCGGTGTCGTTCCCACCGTCAGGGGGCAGGCCTGGATCACCGCCGTGACGCAGTACGTAATGGACCCCGGAGACCCGTTCCCGGAAGGATTTACAGTAGGGGACCTGTGGTAAGCAGGCCGTCAGGGGAGGAAAGTGTTATGGGGTCTGTAGAGACAATGTCTCAGGACATCCGGAAGATTCAAGATGCATCGCTGCGACTCCTGCATCAGACGGGCATCCGCCTCAGGCACCCTGAAATAATGGCCATGGTTCGGGACCACGGTGTTATTGTGGCGGGAGATGTGGCGCGTTTCCCGCCCGAACGCTTAATGGACCTGGTCTCCATGGCGCCGGGAGAATTCAGGCTGTATGCGAAAAATTCGCGGAATGATCTGATAGTGGGCGGCGAAAACACCTGTTTCGCGCCATGCTACGGGGCCGCCAGAATCGTAGCGCCCGGCGGTGCGGTGCGGCCGGGATGTCTGAAAGACTATCTGGATCTCCTCAAGCTGTTTCATGTGAGCCGGTTCATGGACCTCAACGGAGGGATTTTGATCCAGCCCGCCGATATGGATGCCCGTCGAAGCCTTGCGCTTTTCACGCTGGCAAGCCTGCTCCATACCGATAAATGCCTCCTGGCCGGCGCGGGAGACAGGGAGCAGTTGCACCTGCACTTCAACATGCTGGAGATGGTGTTTGGCGGCAAGGCGGCGCTTTCGGCCAGGCCGAGGGTGCTGGCCATCGTCAACACCACGAGCCCGTTGCAGATGGATGAATTTGCATTGGAGACCCTGATTCAGTATACTCGAAGAGGCCAGCCGGTCATGATCTCTCCCACGGTCATGGCGGGTTCGACAGGCCCGGTGACGCTGGCCGGCACCCTGGTCTTGTCGAACGCGGAAGCCCTGGCCGGGGTGGCCTTGACCCAGATGGTCCGCCCCGGCTGCCCGGTGGTTTACGGGTGCCAGAGTACGGCGAGCGACATGCGCACCGGCGGCATATCGAGTGGTGCTCCGGAACGGGCGTTGTGCATCAGTTACGGTGCCATGCTGGCCCGATCCCTCGGTCTTCCGTACCGATCCGGCGGCGCCGACAACGATGCGCCGTCGCTGACGCCCCAGGCCGCCGCCGAAAGCATGATGAACCTGATGGCCGCCGTGACGGCCGGGGTCAACCTGGTGGTTCATGCGGCCGGCATTCTGAATGGGTTCGCGGCGGTCTCGCTTGAAAAGGCCGTATTCGATCTGGAAATCCTGAGTCGCCTTCGCCGCTGGCAGCAGGGGGTTTCCTGGGATGCAACGGAACTTGCCGAAGAGGTTATCCGGCATGTGGGTATTGGCGGGGAGTATCTGACCTCACGCCATACATTCGATAACTGCCGCAAAGCGCTTTGGATTCCGGAAGTCAGTTCCAACGAACCGCTTGGGGAGCGGGCCGACGTGTCCCGGGACATTTCCCGGTGCACCGAAAAAGCGGAGCGGATGATCGGTCGGTACCAGGTACCGTTCAGGGATATGAAGCTGGAAACAGCGCTGGTGGATTTCATGCGGGGGCATGATTATCCCGAAGACCTGCTCGCACAGCTTGTGTCGCCACCGGGTTGAGTCGTGGGCCACCTTTGAAATCGAGGAGAAAGACCATGTCAATCCATATTTCAGACGAAGACGTCATGGCGGTCCTGGATCCGGATACGGCAATCCGGCTGACCGAGGCGGCCTATGCCGCCCATGCAGGGAACAGGATCGCGGCGCCGCCCAGGATCAGTGCTGCGATTCCGAAATCGTTGAACTCTTTTATCGTCCTGCCGGCGATCCCCCTGGATCACTCCCTTTTCGGCTACAAATTTGCATCGAGTTTTCCCGGGAACACCCATCTGGGCCTGCCGACGGTCGTCAGCCACATCGCCCTCTATTCCATGGAAACCGGTGTCGCCGTGGCCCATGTCGAAAGCAACTATCTCACCACGCTCAAAACCGGCGCCTCCGCCGCCGTGGCGACCCGTCACCTGGCCAGGGAAGACGCCTCGGTCCTGGCCGTCATCGGCGCGGGTGAACTGTCGAAGCACGTGGCATCCTGCGTAAGCCAGGTGCGGCGGCTGAGGGAACTGCGGATCTACGACCGGGACCCGTCGCGGAGCCGGGCGCTCGCAGATTGGCTGAAGGGCCACGTGGAAGCGTCATGTGATATGGTGATGGCGGCATCCAGCGAACAGTGCGTCGAGGAGGCCGATATCGTGACGACCTGCACCACGTCTCCCGTGCCGGTGCTGAACGGCGATCTTCTGGCGGACGGCTGTCACATCAATGCCATGGGATCTTTCACGCCGGAAATGCAGGAGATCGACACCCGGACCATCGAACGGTGCGGCAGGATCGTGGTGGATGTGACGGCGGATGCGTGGGCATATGCCGGGGATCTGATCCGACCCCTTGCAGAGGGGAAAATCGGCACCGATGCGATTGATGCCACCCTCGGCGACATCGTTTCGGGGGCTGTGCCCGGCAGGACCGATCGCCGGGAAATCACCCTGTTTGAGAGCATCGGTTTCGGGGTGCTGGATGTCATCCTGGCCATCGCGGCATTTGAAGCCCGTTGCCCGGGCGCCACGGGCAGACCCTGAGCCCTGCCAATCAGGCCGCCGGCCGTCCATGAAAATCCTTGACAACCCCCGTTCCGGCGTGGTAACGACCATGTATGATTGAGCGCTCGATCAACAATGACGCGGCAACGGCGCCGGAGCGCTCCGCGACCATATCATTTCCGGAGATGCGGGAGGAAACCCAACCATGAGTCACTTTAAGCACCTTTTTTCGCCGGTGGAGATCGGCGGCATGACCGCCCGTAACCGACTTCTCATGCCCGCCATGAGCATCAATTTCGGGGTGGACGACAACGGGTACGTCCAGGACCAGCTGACCGAGTATTTCGTGGCCCGGGGCAGGGGCGGCGCCGGCATGATGCTGGTGGGCGGGGGCGGCGTTCACCCCACCGGTCTCGAGCTGCCCCAGCTCCCGGCCCTTTGGGACGACGGTTGCATTCCCGCCCTCAAGAAGATGACCGATCGGGTCAAGCCTTTCGGCGCGCTGTTCGGCATGCAGCTCATGCACGGCGGGCGCCAGTCCTACCACGACAAAAAGGTGGCCCCGTCGCCCATCCCCGCGCCGGCCGTGGTCAAGGGAACGCCCCGGGAGCTCACCATCCCCGACATCGAGGAGCTGGTCGCCGCCTTCGGCGACGCGGCGAGGCGGTGCAGGGAAAGCGGCTTCGACTTCGTGGAGATCCACGCCGGGCACGGATACCTCATCAACCAGTTCTATTCCCTCAATTCCAACAAGCGCACCGACAAATACGGCTGCGGGTCCTTCGAGAACCGGATCCGCTTTCTCATGGAGCTGTTCCGGGACATCAAGGCCAAGACCGGCGACGACTATCCCGTGGGGATCCGGTTCAACGGCATGGACTACATCAAGGACGGCTGGACCCTCGAAGACGCCCTGAAGCTTGCGCCCATTCTGGAGCGGGAAGGCGCGGCCTATCTTCATGTCTCGGCCGGGGTCTACGGCTCCACCGAACTCACCATCCCCTCCATGTACGTCCAGCACGGCTGCTTCGTCCACCTGGCCGAGGCCGTGAAGCAGATCGCCGGCATTCCGGTCATCACCGTGGGCCGCATCAAGTCGCCCGAGATGGCCGACCGGATCATCAAGGAGGGGCGGGCCGACGTGGTGTCCATGGGCCGCAGTCTCCTTGCCGACCCCGAGCTGCCCAACAAGGCCAGGGCCGGCGAGCTTTCCCGGATTCGCCCCTGCCTCGGCTGCTGCCTGGGCTGCATCCACGCGGCGCTTCAGCTCGAACCCGGCGGCTGCGTGGTCAACCCCGACGTGGGCCGGGAATACCAGCTCAAGGAAAACAACACCACCGACCAGCCCAAAAAGATTCTCGTGGCGGGCACCGGCCCGGCCGGACTGGGCGCGGCCCGCATGGCGGCCCTCCGGGGCCACAAGGTCGTGGTCTGCGACGAGCGCGGCGAGATGGGCGGCCTGGTGCGATTGGCAGGAAAGGTTCCCGGCCGCGGCGAGGTCATGGACATCATCAATTTCCTCAGGAACGAGATGGAGCGGCTCAAGGTGGAGGTCCGCCTCAACGTCCCGCTGGATCAGGCCCTCCTGGATGCCGTGGCCCCCGACGAGGTCGTCCTGGCCACCGGCAGCCTGCCCGAGATGCCCATCATCAAAGGCCTTTTCCAGACGAAAATGACCCTCTGCACCGTCACCGACATCATGGCGGGCACGGCCATGGCAGGCGACCGCGTCATCGTGCTGGGCGGCAGCCAGGCGGCCCTGATGGTGACGGACTTCCTGGCGGAGAAGGGCAAGGCCGTGGTGGTCCTCAACCGCAAGCGCCATTTCGCTGAAGAGATGTCGAGCAACGACCGCTTCTATCTGCGGGAGCGGCTCAAGCGCGATACGGTGACCCTCTTCAAACAGGTGTCGGTCAAGCAGTTCCTGCCCGACGGCGTCACATTCACCACCGGCGGCGACACCGTCACCCTGTCGGGGTTCGACACCGTCGTCATCTCCGAGAAGATGACCCCCATCCGAACGGCGGCGGACCTCTTCAAGGGCGCTGCAATCCCGGTCCACATCATCGGCGACGCCAAATCGCCGCGCATCATCATGCACGCCCTGAGCGAGGCCGAGGAGCTGGGCCGGACCCTCTGATGCTTCGCAAATAAGATTCGGAAAACTTTCGGGCGCCGCCGGTTCTGGGGCGCCCGAGGTGTCTGCGGCCGAGTGACAAGGCGGGAACGGATATCCTGTTGTGCGGCGGTGGGTATGATGCTATTTTCAAAATAGACGAATAGAACGAATGAAACCCTGGCGGTTTATCATAAAGACGCCTGCCCAACGCTGGAGAGAAGAAAATGACGAATTGTTTTACATTTTCGGAAATCAAGAAACTGAGTGTGAACGAACGCATTCGTATCGTGCAGGAGATCTGGGACAGCATTGTAGAGGATCAGCGAGCCCTGAGCCTAACGGAAGCCCAGAGAGACGAGCTCGACCGAAGGCTTGACCGACAGCAGGAGGCTCCCGAGGACTGCAGGTCCTGGGATGAGATCAAGAGAAAGTTTGACGTCTCCTGATGGATCTTCCACTCCTGATACGTTCCGAGGCCGAAGCGGATATCGATGAAGCCTATCGATGGTATGAGGATCAGCAAGAGGGTTTGGGGGCTGAGTTCGTCAAAGTGCTTGAAGACGCGTTTGCAAAGATACGAACACACCCTGAAATGTATCCTTTGGTGCACAGGAATGCCCACCGGCTGCTGATCCCCAAATTCCCTTATGGAATCTTTTATATCGTCGAACCGGAAGCCATCATTGTATTTGCGGTTTTTCATGGGCATCGTGACCCGAGACGATTGAAAAATCGAAGCTAATCTGAACCATTAATCATGAGATCATCCAGCGGGCCTGCCACCCCATGCCCGCCCTGCCTCGATCTTTTCTTCCCCTCCAGCCAGATCCTCGCGGAACATCATGCCATGGAAGCGCACGAATTTGCGGATCCCCGCACAATAGGTTCTTTCTGTGTGAATCGAATAATGGTGGAGCCGCATCGCCTGCCGGACTTCGTCAAGCAGCCTGGGTCTTTTTCAGTTGACATGGGCCAAATGGAATGGTTTGGAAAAGATACAGGATAGGTTCAATAACTGCTCAAAATGATTTTGTTGCGAAATAATAATATTACCGTAATCGGATTATGTTATTGAGGCAAGGCAATATTGCCCGAATTCACTCTCAATATCATAATATCAGGTCAAATTGACCTGATAATCAATGGTTGTGCATACGAATAAAACAAAAGACTGCGCATACTTTTTCCGCAGAATTTGTGGCTTCAATAAAAGGATATTTCAATGCTTCAGCATAAAATGATCGAACGCTTCAAGGAAGCTTGTCATGATGATGAACGAATAATCGCGGCATTGATGTTCGGCTCATTTGCTATCGGAGAGGGTGACGCGTTCTCTGATATTGAATTCGCAGTATTCATCCAGGATGAGTCTTTTGAAAATTTCGATCAGCGCTCGTGGCTTAATGCCGTATGTCCGGTTGCAGCTTACTTTCCGGACGACTTCGGCCACCACACCGGACTTTTTGAAAACGGTATTCGCGGTGAATTCCATTTCATGCGCAAATCGGACACACCGATCATTTCCTCTTGGCAAGGCTACGGGTGGTTTCCCTCGCTTGATGCGGCAGTTTTGCTTGACCGATCAGGAGAGTTGTCAAGGTACGCTAGTGCTCTCGTGGGGGGTCCCCCGATACGTGAAGGCGCGCCCTTGGTTGAAGGGCTTGTATTGAACCTCATCAGCCTGATGCTCTTTGGGGCTAATCTTTTAAATCGGGGAGAGTATGCTCGCGCCTGGGCTTTGCTCAGCAAAGCACATGAAAACCTACTCAAGCTGGTTCGCCTCCACGAAAGGTCAACAGACCACTGGCCGACACCTTCGCGCGCGCTGGAAAAGGATGTTTCAGAGGACTCGTATAATCGCTACCTGGCATGCACAGCCAGCGCAGAGTCAAGTGCACTATGCGTAGCCTATCATGAAACGTGGAAGTGGAGTCTCGAATTGTTCAAGGGTGTTGCAGAACCACTGAATATCGAGCTTCCGAGAACTGTAATTGCGCAGGTAAAAAGGTTGTTTAATGAGTCTGCGACGCCGCACAACAAGTAAATCCAGCGGACGCATAAAAACGCGCCGCTGATTTTGGCGTTATGTGATTTTGAAGCGGAGTGCATAGATTGAGGAAAGAAGATATTCAGAAAAAGATTTTGGATCTGTCTATTGCGCAGTGGAACCAATCTTTTGGTGGTACTTCGGCTTTGGATATATGCGATAAAATTTCAGTATCAAATGAAGAAGTAATGCTTGAAATGGAGTCTCTTTGCAAGGATAAAAAAGGCACTATAAATGCTAATGTTGAGCTGTATGCCATAAGAATTGATCCTGAAAACCCAAAATTTGAAATTCCTAAAGAAAGCACCACAACTCACGTATTCTTTCCAAATAAAGAGTTGCTAGAAGATCATTTTTATGGCTCCAAGTTAGTCCGAGAAGGTTTTCCTGAATATAAAAACAGACTGCATTGTGGTGCCCACCAGCTTGAACTTGTAATGTTCTCTGAAGAAGTCCTTTCGCGTTATTTTGACCACCCAGAGTGGTATGAAATTGATGACTCATTATCTGGAGGGCATATATGGGCGAAATCAGAAGCCCCTGAAAACAGATACTTGTACGTGAGGCATGGAAAGCGAAAGATAGATAATGGTCAGGCAGCAGTTACCGCGATTTTTAAAGATTTGTATGCTATGAGTCCTGAAGAACAGAGACATTGGCATGCATATGAATTAAACGAAGCGAGGTTTGATAGTAATGATCCAAACTTTGCTCGATTCGTTGCTCGAACATATGATGGCGCATGGGTTGATTTCTCTAAGCCACTTCAAGAGGTATTGAATCGAATTACTGAAATTAACCAATTATTCAGTGAAGAGCTACTGTTCAGAAAGTACCAGAACGATCACTTTAGGCCACCCGTAGAAAATACAAGAAAGTCATACTACGACAGCTGTAGTGAACTCTATAAGTTGATTGGCCCTGATAGTTTAAATCAAAAGCTAATCAAAAATATCCTAAAGAAAGAGTTTTCTGTTGCGGATGGGGAGCTGATTCATAAAGAATCAAAAAGACCACTAAGTACAATCCAATTGCTTGAATTGCTGGAAGAAAAAATGGGTATTGATGGAGTTGTTTCCAGCCAGATAAGGTTGATCGGCAAAGATCGCATGGAGGCAGACCATAAGATTACGTCCTCAACTGTAGAAGAGCATAACTTTACAGAAGAGTTTATTTTTCTCTGCCAAAATTTTTCTTGTGCAGCCAATCAATTCAAGCACAAGCTCCAGCAGCATGCACTCACATAACAAACGCATGTTGTCGGACTGGTTTTCCGCTGCGCTCCAAACCAGCCGCAAAGGCGGGCGTTATGCGACGAGACTGGGAAGATAGATGAGCAAAGGAGCACTGATCTTCTTCTGCGGAAAAATGGGTGCCGGAAAAACCACAAAATCACGTGAAATTGCCGAAGCAAGGAATGCTGTATGGGTTTCGGAAGATGAGTGGTTAGAGGCAGTCTATCCCCAGAAAATCGATTCCCTTGAAGACTATATAGGGAGCTATAATCAAAAGTTGTGTTTAGGAAGATAGGTGGTGTATCCACCGGTTGATTGTTTCCGAGGCAATGAACCGGCCACCACAAGATGGAAAGGATACACACACCATGAGTAAAGATAACGTAGT